>Ga0185299_10000037_pt1 | contig 416915 bp, 289 predicted proteins | sample PaiPotPPA55metaG_FD_128002 | JGI IMG/M metagenome (GOLD analysis project Ga0185299, IMG submission 128002) | Iron sulfur acid spring bacterial and archeal communities from Banff, Canada, to study Microbial Dark Matter (Phase II) - Paint Pots PPA... ...
ACAGCAAGGACAAGCAGGCCTCAGACAAGCCCGGCAAGGACCAGCCCGGCGATAATGACAAGCAAGCCGGGGATCAGGCCGGCAAACCCGATCCGAACAGCAAGGACAAGCAGGCGTCGGACAAGCCCGGCAAGGACCAGCCCGGCGATAAAGACAAACAAGCCGGTGATCAGGCCGGCAAGCCCGATCCGAACAGCAAGGACAAGCAGGCGTCGGACAAGCCCGGCAAGGACCAGCCCGGCGATAAAGACAAGCAAGCCGGTGATCAGGCCGGCAAGCCCGATCCGAACAGCAAGGACAAGCAGGCGTCAGACAAACCCGGCAAGGACCAGCCCGGCGATAAAGACAAACAAGCCGGTGAGCAGGCCGGCAAGCCCGATCCGAACAGCAAGGACAAGCAGGCGTCGGACAAGCCCGGCAAGGACCAGGCGGGAGGCAAAGATAAACAGGGCGCGAACCAGGACGGACAGGCCGGTCAGCAAGGCAAGGACAAAGAAGGTGCAAACGAATCGGGGAACAAGAAGGGAAACAACCAGCAGGGTGCCCAGAAGGACGGACAAGGGAGCAAAGACGGTAAAGGCTCAGGTAATGAAAAGTCAGACTCAAGTGGCAAGCCGGATGGCAAGAGCGGCTCCGGGAACCAAGCGAGCGGCAGCGGGGGCGGTGGCTCACGCGGTGGCAGCGGGCCGGGCAACAAGGACGCCAAACCAGGCGACCCCAGCGGTAGCGGCTCGCCTGAGCTAGCCGAGAAGGGCGCCGCAGCCAACAAGGATTTTCAGAAGAAGGCCGGCGACATGACTCTGCCGAAGAAGATTGATAAAGATACTCTTAAGCAACTCAACATGACCGACGAAGACTATCAGAATTTCCGCAAGGCATACGAGGAGATGCTCAAGCGCAAAGCCGCGACGCCGGAGGAAAAAGAGAAGCTCGTCGATCCCATGAAAGGCAATCGCACCATGCCCAACCAGGCTCCGCGCCTGGTCACGCCATCCGAGAAAAAGGTTACCGACAAGCTGGATAAAGGCGGTCCTGGTGTTGCTCCCAGGCAATTCCGTGATCAGTTCAACAAATTCAGCCGGAATATCGGGGAGATGGGGCAGAATTCCGAAAAGAAATAGGCTGGCCGTGGCCATTCATTCAAGCAATCATGGCTTTTCCTTCCCGTTACCTGGCGCCCTTCGCTCCCAAGCAAACTCCCCACTTCTTCACCGACATCCTCGTGATCGGCGCCGGCATCGCGGGTTTGCGCGCCGCCCTGGAAGCGCCGGCCGATCTGCAGGTGCTCGTCGTCACCAAGGACGCCATTCAGCAGAGCAACAGCAGCTACGCGCAGGGCGGCATCGCCGGCGTGATGTCCCCGGAAGATCGCTTTGAAAACCACATCGAAGACACCTTGACCGCCGGCGCGGGGCTGTGCGACGAGAACATTGTCGAACTGGTCGTGCGCGAGGCGCCGCAGCAGATCAGCGACCTCATCCGCTGGGGAACGCACTTCGATGAGGAAGGCGGGCAGATCGCCCTGACGCGCGAAGGCGGCCACAGCCACCGCCGCATCGTGCACGCCCTGGGCGATGCCACGGGCCACGAAGTGATGCGCGCCATCATCGAGCGCGCCCGCCAGGCGCCCAACATCATGCTCTGGGACAGGACCTTCACGATCGACCTGCTCACGCACGAGGGGAGTTGCGTCGGCGCGATGGTGGACCGGCCGCGTGGGGACAGGCTGCTGATCTGGGCCAGGCAAACGATCCTGGCCTCGGGCGGCGCCGGCATGGTTTATCGCGAGACCACCAACCCGCCCGTGGCTACCGGAGACGGCATGGCCGCCGCCTACCGCGCCGGCGCGGAGCTGCGCGACATGGAATTCATGCAATTCCATCCCACGGTCCTGTACGTGGCCGGCTTCAGCCGCTACCTGATCAGCGAGGCGGTTCGCGGCGAGGGCGCCTACCTGCGCGACAAGGACGGCGTTCGCTTCATGCTGGCCGAGGACCCGCGTGCCGAGCTGGCGCCGCGCGACGTCGTGGCCCAGGCCATCTTCCGCTGCATGGAACGCACCCAGCACCCCAATGTCTATCTCGATTTGTCGCACCTCGACGCCAAGCTCATCCGGCATCGCTTTCCGGGCATCGACAAGGTCTGCCGCAGTTTCGGCCTCGATATTACACGCGATCGCATCCCCGTTCGACCGGGCGCCCATTACATGATCGGCGGGGTCACCGTCGATGCGCAGGGCCGGACGACGGTGCCAGGCTTGTGGGCGGCGGGAGAAGTGACCTCAACCGGCTTGCACGGCGCCAATCGGCTGGCCTCCAACAGCCTGCTTGAAGGGCTGGTCTTTGGCGCCTCGTGCGGCCGCGGCGCCGCTCAGGCAACGGCCCAGATGCCGGACACGCTGGCCGTGCCGCCGCTGCGGTATCATCTGGAGCCGACGCCCAAGGAAGCGCTCGACGTCGCCGACGTGACCAACGCCCTGCGCAGCCTGATGGTTCGCCGCATGGGCATCGTGCGCGACCACCCGGGCCTACTGGAAGCCGAACAAACGGTGACATTCTGGTGCCGCTACGCCCTCGCCCATCATCTCGGCGCGCGGGCCGGCTGGGAGCTGCAGAACCTTCTTACCATCGCCCGCCTCATGATCTGGGCCGCGCTCGAGCGCGAGGAATCACGCGGCGTCCATTTCCGCAGCGATTTTCCCCAACGCGACGACCTGCGCTGGCGCCGCCATCTCTCGTGTCCGCCGATGGACAAAGTCTTCGACATACCGGGCCCCAAAGCGTAAGACCCTCAAACCAGCATGGCATTGAATCCAGCCTGCACGAAGTGCGCATCGGTGGTGAGCGCGTCGCGCAGACCAAGCCAACGCATCAGCCAGAAACTGAAGCAATCGGTGAAGGACCAGTCCTGATCTTGATGTTTCAAGAATAGCTTTTGGGTCTGCGCAAAGCGCTCGGGATCCATCCATTCCACACGGCACGCGGTAGAAGTGAACACGATCTCGAAAACGGCGCCCGCCCGGTGCCCCTGGCCGCGGGCTCTCAGAAGTGTGGCGGTCTCGTCGAGAATATAATCGGTCGTGACGAAGCGCACGGCAGTCTTGCGAGCCTCGGCCAGAAAATCGCGGGCGCGTTCGTGCCTGCGGTCACCTTTGATGAGGAGCGCGTAGAAACCGCTGGTATCCACGAAAATCTCAGGTTTCGTAGACAATCTGGTCGATTTCTTCATTGCTCAACGGCAATCCATCAACGGCAAGGTCACACAATGAATAGAACGGATCAGCGGCATTGATTTTTCGCTCGATAATCGGCTCCAGGCGCATGACGGGTTTGCCGCGGTAAGTTAGGATCAGCCGCTTCCCTTGCCGCACTTTGCGAATGATCGTCTCCGCATCGCGCCGGAATTGCAACACAGATACTTTTTCCATGACGCCTTCCCGTTGACCAACATCAACTTGAAGTTTAACTTTATCATAGCCCGTTCCTGGGAACAAGGCTCTTTTCAGGCATCGCCAACGTCGAAGACATGAGTTAAACTTACAGTTGGCAGATCGTTGGAAGCTCTCAAGATTTATCGGCTAACATCCGAAAAGAAGATGTGGCCCATTAGAGCACAGAAAGGACTTTACCATGCAGCGCCGCCATATCCTGGCTTCGACAATCTTGCTCGGATCCTTGTTTCTGGTTGTCCAGGGTGGAACCGCCCAGCTCAAGATTGTCGAGGGAACTACCCAGCCCCAGGGGCCGAAGAAAGAGCTGAGCTTGACGCAGCGCCTGGCCCAGGCCAGCAAGCTTTCTGAGGAGAACGCCGACAGGTTCTTTCAGGCTCTCGGCCCGGTCGTTCGCGAGGAATTGAGGCGCGGCAAGGAAGTGTCCATTCCCGGTCTCGGCCAATTCCGGGTCGTGCGCGTGCAAGAGCATCGCGATTTGCAAAACGGCCGTCCGGTGGTCATCCCGGCTGCCAATCAGGTCGAGTTCCTTGCCGAAGGCTCCATGGCAGAATCGGTCAATGCGCCTGGCGTGCCCGCCGCGGACACCGTGGTGCCGTTCCATTACATCCCGTTGCCCGGCCAGACGCCGAGCCAAAAGATCGGTAACCTGAAGACCCCGCCGACGCGGACCAAATAGCCCGCGGCGGCCCTGGACTGCTGGGTTTGACGCCTGGCCCTTCGTCAGGTAAAGTGCAATTATCATGTTGGCGAAGCACGCATTTGTCCCGGTCGGCATTACCGCAGCGCAGGGAGTGCGCATCGTGTCGGTGGTAGCGATTATTACGGAGACTTAAAGCCGGGGCTTCATCGCCAGCGCATCACGAAACTGTCCCGGCCCTGAGGCTACTTGCTTCAGGGCTTTTTTATTGCAGGTGACCATGGCACGCATTCGCATTTATGACACGACCTTGCGTGACGGCAGCCAGGGCGAAGGCGTCAACTTCTCCCTCCAGGACAAGCTGCTCCTGACGCGCCGGCTCGATGAGCTGGGCGTGGACTATATCGAGGGCGGCTATCCGCTGTCCAATCCCAAGGACTTCGAATACTTCCGCGAGGCGCGCAAGCTCAGCTTGCGCCATGCCAGGGTGGCGGCCTTCGGCATGACGCGCCGCAAAGGCGTGAAGCCGGCCGAGGACACCTGTCTCAAGGCGCTGCTGGACTCGGAGGCGCCGCTGGTCACCATCGTCGGCAAGACCTGGGACCTGCATGTGCGTGACGTGCTCAACACGACGCTCGAAGAAAACCTGAACATGATCGCCGACTCGGTGTCGTACTGTAAAGCCGCCGGCCGGGAGGTGTTCTACGACGCCGAGCACTACTTCGACGGCCTGCGCCACAACGGCGAATACGCCATCCGCACCCTGCAGGCCGCGCAGTCGGCGGGCGCGGCAGTGATCATTTTGTGCGATACGAACGGCGGCACCTTGCCGGAGGAGATCGCCGCGGGAGTCGAACAGGCCCGGCGGGCGCTGCGCGTGGAGATCGGCATTCATTGTCACAACGATTGCGACGTCGCCGTGGCGAACAGCCTGGCCGCGGTGGCCCGGGGAGCGACGCAGGTGCAGGGGACGATCAACGGCATCGGCGAGCGCTGCGGCAACGCCGACCTGGTGCCGATCATCGCCAACCTCGCCCTCAAACGCGGCTATGAGGTGCTCGCCTCCGGCAGCCTGGCCCGGCTCACGGAAGTGTCACGCTACGTTTACGAGATTGCCAATATGAACTTTCGCTCCAACCAGCCGTTTGTCGGCGCCAGTGCCTTCGCCCACAAGGGCGGCATGCACACGCACGCCATTGTCCGCAACCCGGTCAGTTACGAGCACATCAACCCGGAGACCGTCGGCAACGAGCGCCGCGTGCTGGTCAGCGAGTTATCGGGCCAGGCCACGATCCTGACCAAGACCACCAAGTATGCCATCCAGAACGATAAGGGCTTGATGGCCAAGATCCTGGGCCAGGTCCAGGACCTGGAGAACGAAGGCTACGAATTCGAGGCGGCGGAAGCGTCCTTCGAGTTGTTGGTGCAGAAAGTGGCCGGCCTCTATACGCCGAAGTTCGAGCGCCGCGCCTATCGCGTCAATGTGGAGCACACCGTGCAGGGGCAGCCGGTGACGGAGGCCACCGTGAAAGTTCGCGTCGGCGAGCAGCTCATGCACACGGTCAGCGAGGGGGACGGTCCGGTGAATGCGCTCGATGCGGCCCTGCGCAAGGCGCTGCTGCCGGTTTATCCGCGCCTGGCGGAGATGCATCTGGCCGACTACAAGGTGCGCGTCGTCAACGCGCGGGCGGAAAGCGCGGCCAAGGTGCGTGTCGTGATCGAATGGCGCGATGCGGATAGCGTCTGGGGGACGGTCGGCGTGAGTGAAAATATTATTGAGGCCAGTTGGCTGGCCCTGTCGGATGCCGTGGAATACAAGCTGTGCAAGGATGAGGAGAAGCGCGCAGGGGATTGACGCCCCCGCGCGCCGGAGATGTCATGTCACGTTTAGCGTTTGACGCCGAGACGCATGACGATGGTCGAGCCTTGCACGGTGCTGGCCGCGACCAGCATGTCGCCACCGGGCTTCGCGTCCGCGGCGGGAGCAAAGGCGACACAGTTGAACCGGCCCGTTTTCTCCTTGGTGAAAATAATCCGGTCGTTGGTCATGCTCCAGAAGTTCAGGCGGCCGTCTTCGCCCGCGGTGGCCAGGATTTTGCCGTCGGGCGAAAAGGCCAGGTCCTTGACATTCTCCTTGTGGCCTTCCAGCTTGGCCCACTTGCCGGCGCCGCCCAGCAGGTAAACGGTTTTGCGCGTCGCGACAGCGACCGACTTGCCGTTGGGATGGTAAACCATGTGCATTTCAAAGATGCCGCCGGGAGTCTTGAGGGAGCCGGTTTGCTTCGGCGCCGGGCCGGTGACGTCCCAGATGCGCACCTGGCCGTTGCCGGACGAGGTGGCCAGCACCTTGCCCTTGGGATTGAAGGTGACGCTCTTGACGCCGAAGAAATCGTCGGTCTTGAGCAGGCCGCGCTCCGTGGCCTGGCCGCCGTCGATGTTCCACAGAATGCCGTTGTTGTCGTCGGCGCACGAGGCCAGCAGCTTGCCGTCCGGCGAAAAGGCGACCCCGGTGACGCCGCCGGCATGCTCCTTGAGCACCTGCTTTTCACGATACGGCTCGGCGCTCAGGTCCCACAGGCGCACCGTCCGGTCCCCGCCGGCCATCGCCAGCAGGGCGCCGTCCGGGGAGAAGGCCAGCGCTTTGATGCCGAAAAAGATATTGGCGCGCAGCACGGCTTTCTCTTTCGGCTGACCGTCGCCGATCTCAAAAAGCTGCACGTTCTGGCTGCCGATGGCCAGGGTCTTGCCGTCGGGGCTGAAGGCCAGCGCGTGGATGTGCTGCCGTGGTTGGTCAATCTGGTATTCCTCGAGGACATCCAGACCGGCCTTCGCCTTCTTTTTCTGTGCGTTAGCCGGCGAGCATAATATCGTTAAGCCCACTACGGCCGCAGCCAGGATAACGGTTCCCGGCAAGAGTTTTTGGACGAACGATTGCATGACGGACCTCGGGTAAGGAATGACAAGGCAAGCAATTATCTATGATGCCAAGCCAAAAGCGAGGACGCAAGATTTGATAGCGCAGTTCGTGCTGTCGTTTAGCCGCGACCCGGCAGGGGAGCGCGCTCCTCACGTAGCAAGACCGCGCTCCCCTGCCAGGTCGCGGCTAAACGACGGCTAAACGGCGGCGCGTCATTCGTGGACGATGACCAGGACGACCCATGACCACTGAACTTTCCAAACAATACGATCCGCGTGAAGCGCAGCAGCGCTGGCTGCAATTCTGGGAGGAGCACGGCTACTTCCACAGCCGGCCGGACCCCAATCGCCGGCCCTACTGCATCGTCATCCCGCCGCCCAATGTGACCGGGGCGCTGCATATGGGCCATGCGCTCAACAACACGCTGCAGGACGTGCTAATCCGCTTCCACCGCATGCAGGGGAACAATACCCTGTGGATGCCCGGGACGGATCACGCCGGCATCGCCACCCAGGCCGTGGTCGAACGCCGCGTGCGCGAGGAAGAGGGCAAGACGCGCCGTGAGCTCGGGCGTGAAGAACTGATCAAACGCATCTGGCAATGGAAGGACCAGTACGAGGCGCGCATTCTCCGCCAGTTGCGCGAGCTGGGCTGTAGTTGCGACTGGGCGCGGACGCGCTTCACGCTGGACCCGGTCTGCGCCCGTGCCGTGCGCACCACGTTCTTCCACATGTTTCGCGACGGCTACATCTTCCGCGGCAAGCGGCTCGTGAACTGGGACACGCATCTGCAGACTTCCGTCGCCGACGACGAGACCTACGATGAGACCATCAAGGGCGGCTTCTGGACATTCCGCTACCCGGTCAAAGGTAGCAACGAGACGATTCGTTTTTCAACGACCCGCCCGGAGACCATGCTGGGCGATACTGCCGTCGCCGTGCATCCAAACGATCCGCGCTATCACCACCTGATCGGCAGGACGGTCACGATCCCGCTCAACGGCCGCGAGATCCCGATCATCGCGGACGGCTTGCTCGTGGACCCGTCGCTCGGCACCGGCTGCGTGAAGGTCACGCCCGCGCACGATCACAATGACTACGCCTGCGGCCAGCGGCACAAGCTGCCCATGATCAACATCCTCAACCCCGACGGCGCCATCAACGAGAACGGCGGCCGCTTCGCCGGGCTCGACCGCTACCAGGCCCGGGAAGCCGTGACCGCCGAGATGGAGAAGCTCGGCTTCTTCGAGGGCCGCGAGGACCGCGACATCACCCTCAAATACAGCGACCGCAGCAAGACGCCCATTGAGCCCTATTTATCCGACCAATGGTTTGTGAAGATGGGCGACCGCACCGACGCCAAGCCCGGTTTCGCCCAGATGGCGGCCGATGCCGTGACCTCGGGCAAGGTGAAGTTCTTTCCCGAGCGCTATGCCAAGACCTATCTCGACTGGCTCGGCGAGAAGCGCGACTGGTGCATCAGCCGGCAACTGTGGTGGGGACACCGCATCCCGATCTGGTATACCCGCTGTCCGGAAGCGGAACTGAAAAAGGCGTTCGCCGGCCGCGATGATGTGGTTTGGCGGCTGGACGAAGAAAACGATCGCTGGCTCGTTTGCGGTCTGGAGGATTTGCCGGCAGATGCCCTCGGTCCAAAGTATCCGCTGGAGCGCGATCCCGACGTCCTCGACACCTGGTTCAGCTCCGCGCTCTGGCCGCATTCCACGCTGGGTTGGCCCGGCCCCGCCCTGCCGGATCAGCCGCCGGGAGATCAGAATCCGGAATGGCAGCAGTTGAAGTACTACTACCCAACCAGCGTGCTCGTCACCAACCGCGACATCATCACGCTCTGGGTGGCCCGCATGGTGATCACCGGTCTGTATAACACGGGCCGGATCCCCTTCCATCATGTATACATTCACCCGCAGATCCTGGACGCCTTCGGCGAACGCATGAGCAAGAGCAAGGGCAACGGCGTCGATCCCATCGACCTCATCGAGCGCTACGGCGCCGACGCCCTGCGCTTCTCGATGGTGCACGCGGCCACGGAGACGCAGGACACGCGCCTGCCGGTGTCTAACGTCTGCCCGCACTGCGACACGCTCGTGCCGGTCAAGCAAGAGCACATGTACATGCGGACGCGCAAGCTGACGTGTCCCAATTGCAAGAAGCCGTTCCGTCCCGGCGGTCCCTGGCCGGCGGACGACAAGGAGCTGACGACCGCCAGGCAGGCCTCCGAAAAGTTCGAGATGGGCCGCAACTTCGCCAACAAGCTGTGGAACGCCGCCCGTTTCTTGTTGCTTAACCTGGAGGGCTACACGCCCGGCGCCCTGCGGCTCGAAGCGCTGCCGATGGAAGACCGCTGGATTCTCAGCCGCCTGGCGACCGCGACGGCGGCCGTGACCGGGCAACTGGAGAGCTACCACTTCAGCGAAGCGGCGCGAGCGATTTACGATTTCACCTGGTCGGAGTTCTGCGACTGGTACGTCGAGATGAGCAAGGGCCGCCTGCGCGATCCGGGCAGCCGGGCCCTGGTGCAGCGCGTGCTGGCCGGCGTGCTGGACGCCGTGCTGCGCCTGGTGCATCCCATCATGCCGTTCGTGGCCGAATCGATCTGGCAGGCCCTGGCGGAGGCTGCCTTCGAGCGCGGCTTGCCGAATCCCGAACCGGCCAGCGAGAGCGTGACGATCGCTCCCTGGCCTCACTTACCCGAGAAGTGGCAGGACGCCGCGATGGAGCAGCGTTTCGCGCGTATGCAAGATCTGGTGCGCGCCGTCCGCGAGGTGCGCAATCGCTACACCATTGATCCGAAGACGGGGCTCGAAGTCTTCGTCCACTGCAGCGAAGCCGTGGCGGCCGACTTCCGCGCCCTGACGCCCTTCATCACCCTGCTGGCCGGCGTCAGCCGCCTGGAGTGCGGCCCGGCGACCCAGAAGCCGCCGCAAGCCACGACCGCGGTGCAGACCGAGTTCGAAGCCTATATCTCGCACCGCGGTCTCATCGACGTGGCTGCGGAAGCCAGGCGTTGGCAAAAGCTGCTAGCGGAAAAGCGCAAGCACCTGCAAGCCGCCGAAGCGAAGCTGGCCAACGCCAATTTTACCGAGCGAGCGCCGGCCGAGGTGGTCCAGCAACAAAGGGCCCTGGTAGCAGATTTGCAAAAACAAATCCTTATCATAGAAGAGACGTTGCGCGAGCTGGGCGCGGGATAGGATGACTCCATGCGGACAGAGCTGTACTGGATAGAGGGACCGTGGCCTGGCCGTTTGGCCATTGCGCCACGCCCGCGCGGCGGCGACTGGCTTGAAGACGAAATTCATTCCTGGCGCCGCTCCGGCGTCGATGTCGTGCTCTCTCTCCTCACGCCCGACGAAATTACTGAGCTGAGCTTGGCCGAGGAAGAAAGACTGTGCCGGGCAAACGGCATCCAGTTCCTGCCTTTCCTGATCCTGGACCGAGGGATTCCGCCGTCGCTGCAGGTCTTCTCGGATCTGGTGACGAAGCTCGCGGAACGACTCGCGGACGGGAAGAACATGGTTATTCATTGTCGCCAGGGCATTGGGCGAGCGGCCCTGGTCGCGATTTGCTTGCTGGTCGTAGCCGGCGTTGATTCCGCGGCCGCCATACAGAGGGTTGGTTCGGTACGTGGTTGTTCCGTTCCAGAAACGCCCGAGCAACAGCGGTGGATTGCAGACTTTGCCAGGTCACTATTGATGCAGCCTCCCAAGTGAAGTTGCTCCTTCGGTGTGCGTTTCTGCACTATCGACTCCGCGCATGCGATTCTACACTATCGACTCCGCCGGGCTTGTCCCGGTGGATCGATGACTGGCGGCCAGTAACCGATGCATGCATACCGATGGCCGCCACCGGGCTTGTCCCGATGGAGCCAAGACTGACAGCCGGCTGACAATCGTCGCTCCACGGGGACAAGCCAGGACAAGCCCCGCGGTGCCGGTTATGCTGACGGGTCGACCACGATCATATGGTTTCGCCGTGCCCGCTTTGCACGTCCCGGGCGCCTTGACCGAACCTGCTCAGACGCCTACACAAATCCCCATGAATAACACAACCGCATTAACCGTCCTCGCGCTCGGCCTGTTCTGTGTCCGCGCCGGCGCCCAGGAAAAAGTCATTCGCCTGTACGAAGGTCCGGCGCCCGGTTCGGAGAACTGGCAACAGGAGGAGAAAACGAACCGCAGCAAGCTCTGGCAGACGCGCGTCGTTTTCAATGTCGTCAATCCCACCTTGACGGTGTTCCAGCCCACCGAGCCCAGGGCGAACGGCACGGCGGTCGTCATTTGCCCCGGCGGCGGCTTCCATGCTCTGTCCATCGACAGCGAAGGTTTTGATGTCGCGCGCTGGCTCACGGCAAAAGGCGTCACCTGTTTTGTGCTGAAATATCGCCTGGTCGCCTGCCAGACCGATGACCCCGCCAGGGAACTCATGGAAAAAGGCCGAAAGCTGGAGGCCGCCGTGGCCCCGGTGGTCAAGCTGGCCCTGACCGACGGCCAGGCGGCAGTCGCTTACGTGCGGCAGCATGCCGTGGAGTACGGCGTTCACCCCAAGCGCATCGGCATCGTGGGCTTTTCGGCCGGCGGCACCGTGGCGGCCTCGGTCGCCTATAACTACACCGCCGACTCCAGACCCAATTTTGCCGCCCCGATTTATCTGCAATACGACTGGACCGTCAAGACAGGCGGCGTGCCAGCGGATGCCCCGCCCCTCTTCCTCCTGGCCGCCACCGACGACCAGGTGCGCCTGGCACCCCACAGCGTCGCCCTCTACCAGCACTGGACCGCCGCCGGCAAGTCCGCCGAACTGCACCTCTACTCCCGCGGCGGCCACGGCTTCGGCATGCGCCAGCAAGGCCTCCCTTCCGACCACTGGATCGAGCGCTTCGCCGACTGGCTGGAAGTGCAAGGGCTGTTGAAGAAGAAATAGTCATTCGAATGACGAAAGCATGAGGAAGAACGGAGACAATCATGCCACCAAAGACAGACCGCGTCTGCCCGCAGCACCTTGCCTGCTGCTCTTGCTAATCTTTACGACTCCTCGAAAATAAGGCCGTTCACGCCCAACTGGCGGCGTTGGCCACCCGGCAGGTTGCCAACCTGCCCTACGAGGAGGATGCCTGGTGCGGGACGGAAAATTGCGCGTCGGAATTGTGGGCGTCGGCGGCATCGGCCACGATCAACACCTACCGGGCTGGGCCAAAGTTCCCTTTGCCGAAGTGATCGCCGCGGCAGACTTGTCGGAGGCCGCCCTTGCCGGGGCCTGTGAATGCTTCAAAATTCACCGGCACTTTCTTGACTGGCATGAACTGGTGGCGCTGCCGGACCTGGATATTGTGGATATCTGCACGCCCAACCGCACGCACACGGCGATCGCGCTCGCGGCCTTGCAAAGCGGCAAGCACGTCCTCTGCGAAAAGCCCCTGGCGACTTCCAGCACGGAGGTGCGCGACCTTGCCGAGGCCGCCCGGCGCTCAGGGAAACTGCTCATGACCGGCCAGCATATGCGCTTCGACCCGGTGAGCCAGCAGTTCAAAAGCCTCATTGACGCAGGTCTGCTGGGCGACATTTATTATGCGCGCGCCCAATGGCTGCGCCGGCGCCTGCTGCCGCCGCGGCCGACCTTCATCGACCGCCGCCTCAGCGGCGGCGGCGTCGCCTTCGATCTCGGCGTCCATGTCCTTGATCTGGCCTACTGGTTCATGGGCGCCCCGCAGCCTGTCAGCGTTTCCGCCCTGGTGGACATGAAGCTGGCAGGCCGGCCTGACCTTTCCGGCGCCTGGGGCGACTGGGACCACCGCTCGATCGATGTGGACGACTTCGCCGCCGGTTTCGTGCGCTTCGCCAACGGGGCCACGCTGACGATGGAGGTGAGCTGGCTGGCCTTCCAGCCGGAGCGTGAATTCCCGCGCCTGCAATGCTACGGCACCCGCGGCGGCGGCGTCTGGCCCGATGGGGTTATCGTCGGCGAAACCAATCGCGTCCCCTGGGACCTGCGTCTCCACGAAGTTCCCAGGAGTTCGCCGCACCATGAAGAGATCTACCAGTTCGCCCGCGCGGTTCGCGACGGCTTGCCGAGTCCCATTCCTGTGGAGGACTCTCTGAACGTCGTACGGATTCTGGAAGCGTTCTATCAGTCCAGCAAGGCGGGGAAGGAAGTGGCCGTAGAATAGACGAGTGCAATACAAGATTCATTGGTCATTCGTCATTGGTCATTCGTCATTCGCGAATGACGAATGACCAATGACAAGTGACCCGGTCGATTTCAACCCAGTAACAAATTCGCTTCCCAGCCGACGCGTTCCGCCGAGGTGCGCAACTTTTCCAGGGCCCGGTTTTGGATTTGCCGCACGCGCTCCTTGCTGATGCGCAGTAAGTGGCCGATCTGGCGGAGGCTGTGCGTGCCGTTGCCGGTCAGGCCGAAGCGGAGATCGAGCACGCGGCGTTCGCGCGGCCGCAAGTTCTCCATGAGGAAGTTCAGCGCTTCCTGGCGTTCGGAGTTTTGCCGCACCGTGCTGCTTTCGTTATCGGGCATGGCCTCGGTGAGTTTGAAATCGCTGTCGTCATCGAGGACGGCGTTCAGGGACACGGGAGCGCGCGTCGCGGTTTGCAGATGCGTCAGGTGCTCCAGGCTGCTGCCCGTGCGTGAGGCCAATTCCTGAGGACTGGGCAGATGTTTCCCGCCATGGGCCAGGGCCTCCGACTCCTGCTGCAGCAAACCGAGCTCCTGAAGATGGTGCGGCGACAGGCTCACCAGGTGGCTTTGGCGGGCCACAGCGATCTGCAAGGTCTGCCGAATCCACCACGTCGCATAGGTCGCCAGGCGCGTGCCATGGCTGACATCGAAGCGGTCGATGGCCTGCATCAAACCGCACACCGCTTCCTGCAGCAGATCGGAATAACTCAGGGCATGGTGCCGGAAGCGCTTGGCGACGTGGGCCGCCAGGCGGATGTTCGCGGACGCCAGGCGGTGCTTGTAATGCACATAGCGATCGTGCAGCCGGCGGACGGCCAGCTCTTGGCGGGTCTCGCCGTCGCAATAGTCGCGGATGAACTGGGCCATGGGCCACGGCTCGAGCGGCGGCCGATGGGAACGCAGCCGGGGGAAATGCCGGATGAGGACGCGGACCAGTTCGGTCTTGACCTCCCAAAAGCCGGTCAAGAGCTCCCGTTCCTCTTCCGGCGTCAAGAGGTCGGAGGAGAAAATCGTCGCGGGTGCAGTAGCAACAGGGGTGCTTGGCGCCGGCCGGCGCTTTTGACTTTTAGCCTTCATAGCCATCCTTCCACGCGTCAAACAGTGATGGTAACGACCGCCCAAGGCGACGAGCCACGACTGCCGGCCAGTGCCTCACGGCCGGCAGAGGAACGGTGAGTGCGGGAAGCCCAACCCGGGACGAAATGCGGCCAGGGCATCCAACTCTTCCCGCGGGTACACGATCCCTCGTGTTCTCCGGGATCCGGTGATAGCAACTTTGCCTAAGATGCACGGCGAAAGGTTGGACAGTGCGACTACCCCAGCTCTTTGGTGAGCCTGTGCTGTCTTGGTCCTATCGCTTTGAGAATTGTAAAGAGTCTAGAGAGCCATATCAAGAGTTATTATCGGAAAACACTCGGATTTCTCACGCAACAGTCGCCTCGTCTTGGCCCGCCATTTGCATATTTCGTCGTCCGTTTGGACAGGGCTAACCTCACGCCGGGAACTTCGCTTTGGTCACGCCGTCCGCCGGAAAGACAACGCTTTTGCCTACTTGCGTGCGCAAAAAGATTCTCATTCCGACTGTGAGCGGATTTGGAATCGCTTTGGCTGTAAGCTATAACATGAATAAGTGGTCTCAGCGATACTTTGACCACATTCTGTCCCTGTGGCCAGCGGTAGGCGCTAGGACTGCGTAGATGAGTACGAATCAGAAGTGCACGCTGTTGGTGGTCGACGATGAACCTTACATCTTGACCACGCTGGCCGCCCTCCTGGGGCCCGATTTTCACGTAGTTACCGCTGATTCAGGGGAAAACGCCCAGCAAATCTTTGCCCAGCGCTCCGTCGATTTGGTCCTTACCGATCAGAAAATGCCCGGCATGAGCGGCGTACAGCTGCTCGAATGGGTCCGCGAGGTCTCTCCCTGGACCATCCGCTTGCTCATGACCGGCTTTGCCGAGCTCGAAGACGCGGTCGAAGCCATCAACCGGGGCAAGGTCTACCGCTACCTCTTCAAGCCCTGGCGCGTGGACGAACTGATTCAGGTCCTGCGCGAAGCCGCGGAACGCTTTCAGCTGGAACGCGAGAATCAACGCCTGCTCGAAGAGCTGCGCCAGGTTAATCTGCGCCTGGAGCATGTCAACGTGCAGCTCGAACAGCGCGTGCTCGAGCGCACCCACCGCCTGGAAGAAGCCAACCACGAACTTCAGCAAAAGAACATGATGCTGGAGAAGCTAGCCCTGACCGATCCCTTGACTTCCGTGCCCAATCGCAGGGCCATCGACCGCCTAGCCGATGCGGAGATTCGCCGGCGCACGCGTTATCCCAGCCCGCTGGCGCTGGGGCTGATCGACGCCGACCATTTCCGCGAGATCAACCGCCGTTACCTTTATCCCGGAGGCGACACGGTGCTCATCGAGCTGGCCAGGGTGCTCAATGCCTCCGTCCGAACCGTGGACACCGTCGGCCGGGTCGGCGGCGAGGAGTTCATCGTGGTGGCGCCGGAAACGAACATGGAGGGCGCCCTTATCCTCGCCGAGCGCATTCGCAGCGCCGTGGAAACGAATGCCTTTTCCTATAAAGGCGAGCCGATCCAGGTGACCGTAAGCGCCGGCTTCGCAGTCGTCGATATGGGGGTGAGCACCGACTACGATCAGCTCAAGCATCACGCCGCCGCCGCCCTGGGCGAAGCCAAAACCGCGGGCCGCAATCGCGCCGTCGTGCGTGCCTTGCCCGTTCCCGTTCTTTCCTAAAGCGCTAGCGGGTTATTGGGGCTCATCGAAAGTCTTCGGATCGACTTTATCCAGGATCTTGAACTCCGTGATCTCCTGATCGATCCACTTATCGCCGTCGCGCTTGACCTCGAGCCGGGTGGCCTTCTTGATGCCGGCCATGTCCTTGTAGTCAGCGTAGGTGGTCTCCTCCGTGACCTCCTCACCCTGGAGTCCCAGCACCTTGGCCACCTGTTTGACGGGGAGGCCGCTCTCCTTATCGAAGTAGATTTTGAAATCCTTGCCGTCCGGTCCGGTGACCTTGAGAACCGCGGCGGGCTTGTCGCCGACCTTTTCGTCGCCCGCGGGCTCGACCTTGAATTTCGGATCGCGCAGGGGCGCCAAGGTGATCGGCGTCTCCGTGAGATAGAGCACGCGCTTCTCGTTGGCCAGAAGATCGTCTTTCAGTTCGCCGCCCTGATCGCCAAACTTGCGCCAGCCTTTGTCGCCGTTCAGGACGATGCTTACCTTACGTTGTTGCCCGGCGAATTCGCCTTCAAGCACGCGGCGGTAATGGTCGAGGCCCTGCACGATCGTCTCTACGGTGATATCGCTTTCATTGCCCATTAGGTTAAGCTTGCCCTTGCCTTTCCAGGTAAAGGCTTTGACTGCGTTCAGCTTTTCTTCACCGCCCAGGGCCTTGGCGGCCTTGTCCAGGATGGCCTTGGTCCCCGCGTCGCTCTGCGCCCTGGCCGAGCCGGCGAGGCCGCACACGAGAACCGTCATAAACAATGCGCTGGTAAATCGTGTCATACGATCGTCCCACCTTGTGACAGGGAAACGGCAAACGCGGACGATCCGCGTGTCCCTCTCAAGGTACTTGCAATTTGCGGCGGAAGCTAGGGCGAATGGCCGATGTGCCTTACACCTCGATCATCTCCTCGGAATCCGGCACCTCCATATCCAGCGCCGTCTTCTTCGGCGACCAGACGCACAGCCAGATGCCCAGTTCGTACAAGAGGCACAGGGCCACCCACTGGAACAACATGCTGAAGGCGTCCACGGTCGGGCCAAAGGCTGATACGGCGGCAAGGATGAAGAAGGCGATCCGCCTTTTCTTCTTAAGCGTCTCCACGGTGACGAGGCCCAGGCGTTCGAGGAACATCATGACCAGCGGCGTCTGGAACGACAGTCCGAAAATGACCGGGAACCAGATAGCGAAGCCGAGCCACTCGTTGAGCCGGAGATCCGGCTCGAGGTTGAGCCATTCATTGAAGAACAAGAGGGCGCCGACAGCCTTGGGCATGACGATGAACTGGCACGCCAGCACGCCGGTAACGAAAAGGAAGATACTGAAAGGAAGGTAGATGTGGATGTACTTCTTTTCCTGCGGATAAAGCCCGGCCGCCACGAAGGACCAGATCTGATAAAAGATCCACGGGCTGCCGATCACCAGGCCGCACACCATGCAGATCTTGAAATAGACGATGAAGGCCTCCGTGACGTTAAAGGTCTTCATGGTCGCCGGCGGCTCGAACAGCTGCTGCGCCTTGAGCGTGGCGGCCGTGAATTTGATCGGATCGGCAATGCGGGCCGGCACGCTGACCCATTGATCGTCGGCGAGCTGGCCCGGGTCTTCAATGCGCTCCGGCTCCTTGCCCGCGGCGATGCTCTTGAGCACCGACCGGGGGAGCTGTAAGTCCACCACCTGAGGCAAATTTCCGCTATTGTCCTTGGCGTTGGCGGCTTCCGCCAGCACTTCTTTGGCCCGCATTTCCTTGCGATGCTCGTGAAAGGCCTGAAGCTGGGACTCGACCGGCCGGATGATAAACGTATAGAGAACGGGCTTACCGATCAGGAAGCTCAGGAGCATGGCGATGATGAAGCCGATCAAAGCACGCCAGAGACGGATGCGCAACTCTTCCAGATGATCGCCGAACGACATGCGCGTATCGGCGAACATGTCGTCGGGATCGATGGAGTTGTCCTTGCTGCGGGCCATGCGCTACGCTCTGCTTCCGCGGGATCGAGAGTGGGGCTTTTTGCTCATGCTATCAGGCGAGAATCTTGTGTACAACACGGCCGTGCACGTCGGTGAGACGGAAGTCCCGGCCCTGGAACTTGTACGTGAGCCGCTTGTGGTCGACGCCCAGCAGGTGGAGCATGCTGGCGTGCAGGTCGTGCACCTCGACGACGTCTTCCACGGCGTTGTAGCCCAGGTCATCGGTGCTGCCGTGCGTGATGCCGCCCCTGACGCCGCCGCCGGCCAGCCAGATGGAAAAGCCCTTGATGTGGTGATCGCGGCCGTTGCCCTGGGCCATGGGCGTGCGGCCGAACTCACCACCCCAGACGATCAGCGTGTCGTCGAGCATGCCGCGGCGCTTGAGGTCCTTGATGAGTGCCGCCGCTCCCTGGTCCACTTCCTGGGCGGTCACCTGCACATCGCGCTTGATGCCGCCGTGGTGGTCCCAGTCGCGGTGATAAAGCTGGATGAAGCGCACGCCGCGCTCCGCCAGCCGCCGGGCCAGCAGGCAGTTGGCGGAAAAGGAGCCATCTCCGCCCTTTGTGCCGTAGAGATCGAGGACCTCTTTCGGCTCTCTGGATAGGTCCATCAACTCCGGCACCGAGGTCTGCATGCGGAAGGCCATTTCATACTGGCTGATGCGCGTGGCGATCTCCGGATCGTCTACGACACCATTCTCCATGCGGTTGAGCTGCTGCACAGCGTCAACAATATCGCGCTGCCGTTCGCTGCTCACGCCCTTGGGGTTATTGACGTAGAGCACCGGATCGCCCTTGGAACGGAACTCGACGCCCTGAAAGCGGCTGGGCAGAAAACCGCTGTGCCACTGCCGCGCCGAAATCGGCTGCTGCTGCCCCGCCTTGCCCGTGGAGATCAAGACCACGAAACCCGGCAGATTCTCGCTGTCGCTGCCCAGGCCGTAGAGCAGCCACGAGCCCATCGCCGGCCGGCCGGAGATGGTCGTGCCGGTGTTCATGAAGGTGTGCGCGGGGTCGTGGTTGATCGCCTCGGTTTTCATGGAGCGAATGATGCAGATGTCGTCGGCGACCGCGCCGATTTGCGGAAAGATTTCGGAAATTTCCTGGCCGTTCTTGCCGAACTTCAGGAACTTGTGTTGTGGCCCGAAGCAATTGAGTTTCTGCCCTTGAAGCTGGGCAATCGGCTGGCCCCTGGTGAAGGATTCAGGCATCGGCTTGCCGTGCATCTGTGCCAATTTCGGCTTGTAATCCAACGTCTCCAGATGCGATGGGCCGCCAGCCATGTACAGATAGATCACCCGCTTGGCCCTGGGCGCGAAATGGAGCGGGTTGACGACCCCGTGCCATGGATCGAGCTGCCCGGAGCCCGTCGCGCCGCGCAGCAGCTCCGGCTTAAGAAGCGATGCCAGGGCGAGCATGCCCATGCCGGCGCTGGAACGGCCGAGGAAGGCGCGGCGCGTCAACAGCTTCTTTACCTGGTTGAATCGGTCCATGCCTCAATTCCTCGTAATGGTCTCATGCAGATTCAAAATGACGCGGGCAACCGACGTCCAGGCCGCCAACTCGGCGGCATCCATTTCCCTGGGCGTCGGATGTTCGCCGACCCCGAGCAGCAACTCAGGAGCCTGTTTTTCGCTTCTGAATTCCTGCAAGTGCTTGTCGTGAATCGACGCCAGCAGCTTCACTTCTTCGGGCCGCGCCCTTCTGTTCAAGATTTGACGATAGGCGAACTGAATGCGCTCGTCCAAGGCTCCGCTCGCGTCTCGGACCATTCGTTCGGCAAAGGCTCGTGCGGCCTCCACATAGATCGGATCGTTGAGCAGCACGAGTGCTTGCAGAGGCGTATTCGAGCGCGGCCGTTCGACAGTGCATTCCTCGCGGCTCGGCGCGTCGAAGGCGACCAGGCTCGGGTGGGGGAAGGTGCGGCACCAGTAGGTATAAAGGCTGCGGCGATAGAGCTTTTCGCCCTTGTCGTTTTGCCATTCGCGCTTGGGGAAGTTCAGCATGGCCCAGAAGCCGGCGGGCTGGTACGGCTTGACGCTGGGCCCGCCGCTTTCCTGGGCCAGCAGCCCGCTCACGGCCAGGGCGTTATCGCGCACCATCTCCGCGTCGAGGCGGAAACGGGCCTGGCGGGCGAGTAAGTAGTTGTACGGGTCACGTTGCCGCAGGGCTTCGCTCACGGCTGAGGATTGGCGGTAGGTTGCCGACAGCGCCATCAGCTTGAGCATGTGCTTCACATTCCAGCCGCTGTCGCGGAACTCGACGGCGAGCCAGTCGAGCAATTCCGGATGCGTGGGCGCGGCGCCCTGGGCGCCGAAATCTTCCAGCGATTTGACGAGGCCCTGGCCGAACAGCAGTTTCCAGAGCCGATTCACGAACACCCGCGCCACCAGCCGATTCTCGGGCCGCACCAACCACCGCGCCAGGTCCAGGCGCGTCGCCCGCCGTTCCTGGATGGCTAACGGCCCCAGCGTAGCCGGAACGGCCGGCGCAACCACAGCGCCGGAATCATCCAGCCAGTTGCCGCGCGGCAAGACGCGCATGACGCGCGGCGGCACGGCGATGGAAATCAAAGACGTCGGGATGGTCTTGTTCAATTGCTCGCGCTGTCGTTGCAGGTCGGCCAGTTGCTTGCGGAGCGGCTCCAGGTGCGGGGCCACGCCGCGGTAGTATGCGGCGATGGCCTGCGTTTGCTGCGGCGTTCGCCTGGCGGGATCGGTAAGCAGAACCTCCACGATGTTCTTCGGCTTCCTCCTGATTTCACCGAGCCGCAATGACTCCTCCCACCTGGCCTCGGCCATGTCCAGCTCGGGGGTCTGCTTGTCGAATTGCTGCCGCACGGCCGCAATTCTCGCGTCCAGACGCTGAAGCTCCGCCGCTTGCTCGGGGGACGGCAAAGGCGTTTGTTCCTGGCGGCCGACCGGGATCTCCTTGATGTCCGCGAAGAAGGCGGCCAGGCTGTAGAAATCTTTCGATGGGTACGGATCGAACTTATGGTCGTGGCACTCCGCGCAGCCGAGCGTCGTCGCCAGCCAGACGCTCGAAACGTTGCGCACGCGGTCGGCCGAGTACTTGGCCATGTACTCCTTGGCCTGGGCGCCGCCTTCCTCGGTCGTCATGAGCAAGCGGTTGTAGCCGGACGCAATGCGCTGCGCCCGCGTCGCGTTGGGCAGCAGATCCCCGGCCAGTTGCTCGGTGGTGAACCGATCGAACGGCATATTCTTGTTGAAGGCCCCGATGACGTAATCGCGGTACAGGTAGACGTCGCGGTGGTTGTCGCTGTGATAGCCGCCCGTGTCGGCGTAGCGCACCAGGTCGAGCCAGTACATCGCCATGCGCTCGCCGAAATGCTCCGAGGCCAGCAGCCGGTCCACGAGCTTCTCGTAAGCCTCGGCAGACTTGTCGGCGAGAAAGGCATCGACCTCTTCCGGCTTCGGCGGCAGCCCGAGCAGATCAAACGACAGCCGGCGCATTAGGGTGCGCCGCTCCGCCTCGGGCGAAGGCTTGAGTCCCTCCTGCTCCAACCGGGCCAGGATGAAGCGGTCGAGCGCATTCGCCGGCCAGGCCCGGTCGCTTACCGCGGGCAAGTCCACGCGGCTCGGCGGAATCAAGGACCAATGTTTCTGCCACCTGGCTCCCTGTGCAATCCAAAGGCGAATCAATTCCACCTGCCGCTTGCTCAGCTCCTTGCCGAATTTCGGCTTGGGCATGCGCAGGGACTCGTCTGGGGAAGTGATTCGCCGGAACAGCTCACTTTGCTCCGGCTTGCCAGGCACAATCACCTGATAGCCGCCGCGGTCGGCGAAGGCCCCCTGTTCGGTGTCCAGGCGCAGCTCGGCCTTCCTCTGGTTCTTGTCGGGACCGTGGCAGGCGAAACAGTTATCGGAGAGGATCGGGCGAATGTCGCGGTTGAATTGCACGGGGAGCTCGTTTGGCTTGGCGGCGCAGACCGGCCGGCTTGCAGACAGCCCCGCGAGCAAAAGCAGGCAAAGACGCGAGCACATGGCACGGTTCATGCTCCAGCTCTCCAGGGGTAACAGGCGGCAATCCAGCGTTCTGGCGGGTCTGCATGCGGCGGGATCTACTCCCTTAGCTTACTGCTTCCTTGCCTGCCTCTCAAGGCCGTGGCATTGCCTCAACAGCAGGAACCAGCAGTGCGCCGAACGGGAATACACTTCTCTGCCGCTTGGCTTGAGCCGCGCGCCGCCGCCGGCTACAATGCTCCTGATGCCTTGAGCCGAGAAGTAAAACGAGTAACAAATCATGGCGACAAACGCTCACGAAAATCAACCCGCTACCACTGCGCTTGGTGCGCCCGGCCCGCAACCGGAAAATGTTCGCCCAACCGCTCGGCGCCGCCCGCCGCTCTTTCTTCTCGGCGTGGCGCTGTTTCTGCTCGGCCCGATCCTGTACGTCATTCTTTTCAACCAGGGCCATCTGGCGACGCCCTGGTACGTGCCGATTCTGGCGACCGTCGGCGTGCTGTTCATGATTCTCAACGTCCGGCAGCGTGGCGGCATTTTGCGGAGCACGGGCCTGGTTCTCTTCGCTCTCCTGTGTGCGGGCGAATGGTTCATTTTCGTGGTCGCCACCAAAACCCCGGCCTACGCCGGACCCGTCCAGGTAGGCGGCTCACTCCCGGCATTCACCACGACGCTGGCGGACGGCAAGACCTTCGCCAACAAAGATCTCGCCGGCGGTGAGTCCACGGTGCTGGTCTTCTTTCGCGGACACTGGTGACTGATCTGCATGGTCGAGCTGGGTCAGCTCGAAAAGCGTCACCAGGACTTCACCGGCCGGCACGTCCGCATCTTCGCCGTTTCCAATGATGATCCGCAGACCGCCCGCGCCACGCAGGCCGACTTCCCGCATCTCGTCATCGTTTCCGACGCCGAGCAAACCCTGGCCAAGGCGGTGCAGGTCCTGCATCCGGGCGCCGGCCCCCATCATGAGGACGTCAACGCGCCCACGACCTTCCTCGTCGACGGCAAGGCGTCGTGCGCTGGCTCTTCCGCCCCGACCGCATCACCACCCGGCTTTCACCGGCTGAACTGCTCGCCGCCGTCGATGGCCATTTGCCGGATGCTGCCAGGTGACCCTTGTGAGAGCTTGACAGTCTTTGTGTCCCCGGAAGAGCGGGGACTACAGAAAGGACAGCGCGAGTTGTTGACGGGCCGGGCCGCGTTGATCAGATGATCGCCATTCCGCCGCCAGGCCACGCCGAGCGCCGGCAACTCCTGGCCAACTTCGCGCGCAGCATAGCGCAGAACTGGCCGTAGCCACCATGCAGGGCTCGCCCCCACCTTGGTCCTGGGCCGTTTTTCTGTAAGAGCTTTGTTGGCAGTCCTCACCCCGGTGCCGCAGAAAGCGGCTTGCCGAGCCGGGTGCGCTTTTCGTAGAGGAACTTCATGTGGTGGTCCAGGTGGTCGATATATCCCTTGACCATGCTTCCCAGCGTCATGGGGCCACGCCGGTTGTGCGTGCCGGCGCGCTGGAAGGCAGCCTCGGGCAGGGCCCGCAGAACCCGGCCGAATTGACGGCGCCCGACCTCGAACAGCGTCAAGGCGTCGTCGAGCGCTTGCTGGTGCGAGAAGAGCCGCTCCACGTAGGCCGTCTCGTCGGCGTAGAGCAGAGGCGGGTTCTCCTCGGTCAGGATCCGTTTCATGCGATCGATGGCAATGGCGTCGCTGTCGGCCAGGTGGAGGACCAGCTCGAGGATGGACCACTGGCCTGGTCCCGGCCGCGCGGTGAGGTCTTCGTTGCTCAATCCGGCCAGCGCCTGACGCAGCTTCGGTCCGCCGGCAACGAATTGTTCGATCAGCTCCCTGTCCATTCATGATCTCCTTGTAAAGGTGGAAAAGCTAGGCCCTGGCGCCCTCTTCGGGACAGGACCGTCCGAAAAGGGAACAGGTTCACCGCGTTCAACACATAAATCACAAGAACATCGATTCCGGCCCGAGCCGTCAAAAGGAGAATTCTCATTAATATGTCCGCCAGATGACCTGGCGCTCTCTGGCGGTCTTGAAAAAAGTTGCCGAATTCTTGCGGAAAGTCTCAAAGTGCTCTTGATGGTTTGCGCGCTTTATGCATCGACCCGAACCAAGATGGCCACGCGCGGCCATCCTGGCATCCGCTGCCGCCACGGTCGCCGCTCTTCCGGCGCCTGGTCCGCCACCCTGCCTTGCGCGGTTTTCATCTGATAACCGTTATCAGATGCGCCTTTGCGAACCTTGCTGACAGCTGCGTGTTTTCCAGGCTCACGAACAGCGGAAGCGCGCCAGCTGCGGGCCTGCGACACCAGGTCCGGCAAGGAAAGCTTGGTTCCAGGCGCTGCGCACCCTCACGGGCGAGAATCCCGTGGCCAACGACGCCGACTACGACGCCTGCCGCGCTGCCTGGCTGGCGTGGGGCAGATCACATTCAAATCGCACCAGGAGCCGCTCGATGATTGGGCGCTTAAGGAACTTACCGGGCACTACGTGAACTACCGCAAGCAGTGCGGGCCGGCCAAGCAACCGCTGTTGCCGGAACAGGATTTTCAGCTGTATGCTGTCTGTAGGCGGTACCCGCACAATCTGGCCAGCGCGGTTACGCTACGCAATTTACAAGAGGGCGTGTATGCGTGTTCGCGCGGAACGGATACGATCCGCATCATCGTGGCCGGACAGGTGCCCAGGGTCGAGCACAACGCGCTTTTGCACCTGTTCAGCGCTTCCGAGGACAGGGTTGGCTATGGAGCCGATCATTACGAACGACATTCGCCCGAGACCAGCACGCTGCTCGAGCAGTTGCTGGCGGGGAATCAGGGAGAAGGAGTAGCCATGTCGTATACGATGGCGGATTGGCGGCGCGATTATATCACCGAGCACCTCAAAGACTTGCCTGCTGCGGAGCGGCGCAAGGCGCTGCAGAGTTTACCGCCGGAAGAGCTGCTCACGGCCTTGTCGCCTGAACAGCTGCTCGATGCTCTCTCTCCGGAACAAATCGACCGACTACGGAACAAACTCCAATCCGAGCGCTCTGCCCGCCAGCGGAAGCCGCGGCGAAAAAACTGACTTCGGGTTACCGAACGCTTGCCCTGGCAAATTTGCTATTGACTACTGACCACTGACTCCCGGTGCAATGACGACCGCTGCACAATGGCTCGGCAAACTGGCCCATTTGAAAGTCGATAAGGCACGCGGCGACCCGGCGCCGCATAAGCCGCTCTGTTGCTGGTGGTCCTGGAGCTTGCCGAGCAAGGGCTGGCCTTTGGCGACATCCTGGCCCTGACGCCGGAGCTGGCGTTTCGCTTCTGCACGTACTGGAGCATCGTCGCCCATCGCCGCACGCAGGCGCCGGATGTGCGCTATCCGTTTTATCATCTGAAATCGGACGGCTTCTGGTCGCCTCTGGGCGAGGACGGCAAGCCGGCTCCCGACCGGCGCCTGGTCCGCTACGCTTCCTTGCCGCTGGATTTCGTCGCCTTCGCCAGGGATCCGGCGTGTCGCGACCAGGCCCGGCGCATCCTGATTGCCAAGTATTTTCAACCCGCCGAGCGGGCCGCCCCCTACGACTTGGTCGGGCTCCCCATTCCGAGCGCTGACCAGATTGCCCGTGACGCGGCCTACCAATCGCCCGATGAAGTCGCCAGGCAAGGCCGGATGCCGCCAACCGTCGCACACTCACCGGACACGACCACTGCCTTGCGGAAGCCCGGACAGCCCGTTACAATCCGCGGCCATGACCCCCAACCCCTTCGATCAGGGTGCACGCTACACCGCTAAACTCGACCCACCTGGCTTCCTGCACTGGCTGATGCCGGAATTGGCTCCGCCCTTCGCCTTCCACGGCTGGCTCGATACGCGATCCATCCCTTTCCCAGGTGATCCGGAGCGCATCTGCGACACGGTCGCGGCCATCTTCAATTCTACAACTGACAGGAGTTGCTGGGCCATGGTGATGGAATTTCAAACCCGGCCAGATACTCAGTTGTTTGGCCGGCTCTTGGAATACCTGGGCCGCCTGTGGTTGGAATTGCGGCCACCAGAGGTGCCGACAGGGCACTTCGACGTGGCAGCGGCCGTGATCAACTTGACGGGCATAGGCCGGACGTCGCGGGACATGGTGCTGGACACCACGGGGGTGCGCACGCATTTGGCCGTTGCTGAGCGTAATCTGCAAGAGGAGAACGCCGCCGAGAACCTGGCCCGCATGGCCCAGGGCACTGCGGCGCGCTGCCTGCTCCCCTTCATTCCCCTGATGCAAGGCGGAGGGCAACCGGCTATCATAGAACGTTGGCAGGAACTGGCGCAGGCCGAACCGGAGGCGCGGCGGCGCGCGGACTATGCGGGGTTAAGCCCTGGTGTTCGCCGAATTGGCGGACTGCCGGCCGGCGTGGCAACAAGCCTTGGAGGGATGGAACGTGGAACAGTCCTTGCAAGTTCTGGAGTGGCAGGCGGAGGCAGAAAAAAGAGGTCTGGCACGCGGCAAGGCCGAAGCCAAGGTGGAAGACCTGCTAAGGGTGCTGCACAAGCGCTTTCCCGCCGCAGCCTCTGGCGACCTGGAACAAGTGATCCGGGCAACGAGCGACCTGGATCAGCTCGACCATTGGCTAGATGCTGCTGCCAGCGCTTCCACCCTGGCGCAATTTCGCCGCCTGGCCGGCCTGGAGCCGCAAAATGGCGGCCGGCACCGCAGAAGCAAAACACGACGTTCCCCCGGCCGGCGAAAACGCTCGTAGAGGCGTGCCCCTCCGAGCGGGCCGCCCTTTATGACCTGGTCGGGCTGCCCATTCCGAGCGCCGACCAGATTGCCCGTGACGCCGCCTACAAGTCGCCCGATGAAGTCGCCAGGCAAGGCCGGGAAGCCCGCTTTCGGCTGAACATCGTCGCGTCGTACAGCTACACGTGTGCGCTCACGCGCTATCGGCTGACCACCATCGCCGGCGGCAGCATCGTCGATGCCGCACACATCCACCAGTTCTCGGACTCGCGCAACAACGATCCGCGGAATGGCCTGGCCCTGTGCAAGAATGCGCACTGGCTCTTCGACAACGGGCTCTGGACGTTGACCGACGATTACAAGGTGATCGTTGCCGAAGGGCGCTTTGCCGAGGATGGGCCGGAGCAGAAACAACTCCTGCGCGAGTTCCACGGGCAGAAGATCCACTTGCCCGGCGACCCGGCGCATTGGCCGAGTCCGGTGCATGTGGCGTGGCATAGGAAGAATCGATTTAAGGGAGCGTAACAGAATTTATCGCTCGGTATCTGTCCCCGTTTTTCACCTATGAAAGTTCCGCATTCCTGACCGTCACTCCGCGCGATCGCCGAACACAACGCAGGATGCATGGACTCGATAAACAGCCCGAATTCCTTCATCTAATGGCGTTCTCTATCGAGCCCGAAAGCAGAGCTTTGAAGTCTGCACGGTCTCTCAAGGAATCGAAATCGCTGTCTTTCCTCAGAACTTCCACAGCGCTTTCTTTCCCAAAGAAACCGTTCTGGCGAGTCTTGGTAAGCAAATCCATGGCACGAGTGCTGTACGAATTAGCCAGCTTCGCTTGGACTTCGGGAATGAGAGTCGCGTCTTTTCGAACCTCTCCGGTGGATACGGCGTAAATCGCGGCCAGGCGATACCACATTTCGTCGTTAAACCTCTGGCTTTTAGTCAACGCCTCCGCCTCTGACGTGGCACGCGCATGTTGCCCCACATGAGCTCGGCAAAGCGCGCACAACAATTGCTCTCTCAATTCAGACAGATCTCCGCCGTATTGAACCACGTGATCCCAATCAGCGATTGCCTCGGCATAGCGTCTGAGACCGGCCAACACGCCGGCACGCTGGCGATGCTGATTCACCAGGAAGTGCCTGGTCAGCCGATCGTCTTCGTTTAGCTTGAAGCAGTTCTCCAATGTCTGGATGGATCGGCCAAGGAAATCGAGCTGCCCAGCGGTATCCTTGGCCGCCGCCCGCAAGTCCGCAAGGCCACCATAAGTCACAGCTAGGTCGCGTACATACTCAATTACGTTCGGATTGTCGCGCGCGAGCTGCTCCTCGATGGTCCGAGCATTGCGAAACTGTTGTTCAGCCTTGGCCGAGCGGCTAGTTTCGAAATACACGCTTCCCAGGCTTCCTTGAATCCTGGCGACGCTATGCTGGTACGCGTGCACGAGCGGATGTTCTCCCGCCAATTTCTGGTAGAGAGCCAGGGCCCGGGGGTAGGTCGCTTCCGCCCGACCCATCTGACGAAGGTTCTGGAAAAGCAAATGGCCAAGGTTGACATACGTGGCCGCAAGGTTCTTTTGGAATTCCTCATTCCGTGGCTGCTCTTGGGCCAGTTTTTCTTGAATCTCCAGGGCGTTCCGGAAGTATGCCTCGCTTTTGCCTCCAGGCTCCAGGCGCCAGAAGGTCGCCAGGCTGAAGTAAGTCGCGGCCAGCCCAACCTGGAAGGTGATATTGGCAGGAACGTCGCGCACCAGCTCCGTGCAAAGGAGCAGGGACTTTTCCGCGGAAGCCTTGGCGTCGTCCCAACGGCGGGCGGCGTGGTACACCCAACCCAAATCGTGATACGTGCGTGCCAGAAGCTGCCGGTACTCAGGATCCCCGGCATGGTCCTTGGACAATTGCAGACAGACCTCCTGACCCTTTAGCAACGCAATCTCGGCATCCTTCACCTGGGCGGTATGTCGATAGAGCGTGCCCAGATCCAGGAGAAGTTCTGCGCGAGCACGAGCGGATTTTGAAAGGGTGGATTGTTGTTGCGCCAGTTCCTCGTAGAGTTGTGCCCCACGCAGATACAACGGGATGGCCTTCGCGCTGGAGTCGATCTCACTAGTGATCTTGGCCAGGCGGCCATAGGCACGCGCCAGTTCGACGCGCAAACGCACGTCATCGCCTCTATCTTCGATGAAATGTTGGTAGAACTGCTGCGCTTCCTGCAAGAGTTTCCGTCGCAGATCATCCAGTCCATGGGCACGCAAATCCTCGCTGCCACTGACCTGCGTGAAATACCTATCCACTGCCGCCAACGTCTCCTGGAAAGCCTGCTCGGCTCGATCCTTGGCCTCTGTCTCGGCACGGGCCTTGTCTGCTGCATCGCGGCGCGCCAGCTCTGCCTCACGGCTTGCAGCCGCGAAGTGGAAGGCGGCCACGGTGGCGCCAACGGCGATTAGAACCACCAGACTCATTACGAGTGCCAGTAAGCTCGCGACGGCGGGCCTCCTGCGACACCAGCGCCAGGCTCTTTCAACCCAGCCCACCGGCCGGGCTTGAATCGGTTCGCCCGCCAGAAAGCGCTGCACGTCGTCTGCCAGTTCTCCGGCCGTGGCGTAGCGCGTTTGCGCTTCCTTCTCCAGGCACTTCAGGCAGATTGTCTCCAGGTCGCGCGGCACGCAGTCATTGAGTTTTCGCGGCGGCAGGGGATCGTCGTGGACCACCTGCTGATAGACGGCCAAGGAAGTCGTTCCGCGAAACGGCTGCTCACCTGTCAGCAGCTCATAAAGCACTACGCCGAGACTGAAGAGATCGCTGCGAGCGTCGGCCTCGTAGGGCGGTAAAAGCTGCTCGGGGCTTATGTAGGCTGGAGTCCCCGCCGTCGCGCGGTCGCCATTGACACTTTGGCTGTCGCCATTGACTGCGTGCGCCAGCCCAAAGTCTGTGATCTTGGCCCTGCCCGTCTCCCTTTCCAGGATGATGTTGCCCGGCTTAACGTCCCGATGGATCAGCGTTTTTCCGTGTAATGCGCTAAGGCCAAGTGCCACTTGCTGAACAATGGCAGCCGCTTCCTTGAGGTCCAACGGCTTCTGGGATTGACGCCGGAGCCGTTGGGCTAAGGTCTCGCCATCGACATACTCCATGACCAAGTATGGCAGGCCAGATCCTGTAACGGTGCCGGCGTCGTAAATGGCAACCAGATGATCATGCTTTACCGTGGCCGCTTTTTTGCCTTCGGATTGAAACCGCTTTCGAAAGCTGTCGAGCGCCGCCAGCGGCGGCTTAAGAACTTTAAGCGCCACCGAGCGCTCAAAACGGGAGTCCCACGCCCGAAAGACGATCCCCATACCGCCGTGGCCCAGCTCTGCCTGAATGTGATAGGGACCTACCTGCCCCAGGGGTCCCTGTAGTGTTGCGGGGCCGAAGCGCATCGCGTTGGCATCGCTCCCGTCGACTGAGGGACAAGGGGCACCTGCGCTTGCGAGCGGGTTGGCGGCTTCAAGACGTTGCAGAAACTCTGCGGACGGAGATTGATCCGGCCCGGACCCCGCTTCATTCAGCAAGTTCTGCCACCGCTCAAGTTCCCGATCGGCGGTAACGCGCCCTAACTCCTGCTGGCAGGCGCTACACGTGATCAGGTGCGTTTCGATGCGCTTTTTTTCATTGGGGCCGAGCGCGTCCCCAAGCAGCTCCCGGAGGCGCTCCGGCGCAGGACATGGAATCATGAGTTCCCCCTCACTTTCCGCCGCGAGCTTCCAGGGCCTGCACTTCCTCCCTCAGCATTTCTTTCACGCGCGATCGGGCCTTGTAGACCGCATCCAGGCTTCGACCGAAACGCACGGCCACCATCGCGCCGGACTGGTTGGTGAAGGCGAGTAAATGGAAGATCTCCCATGTTTGCGCATCCACGCGCAGGCGGACGCGCACCATGGCTTCTTCGAGCAGCTCGCGCTGCAACTCTTGATCCAGAGCATCCGCCAGTTCGTCGCGCGCCGCGACGTTGTTCAACTGTTCTTGCACACCAGGATCGCCCGGGCCGTTTCGTTGCTGGTCCATGCTGAGATCGGCACAGGCGTTCCGCGTCACGGTCTGCAGCCAACCCCGAAAGCTGCCTTTCCGGCAATCGTACTTGAAGGTCTGTAATGCGTGCGCAAGCCTGAGCAACACGTTTTGCGTCACGTCCTGGGCGTCCACCTCTTGCAAGTGTCGCCGGCGACACCAGCCATAAATCCTGGGCGCATATCTCCGCACGAATTCTTGCCAGGCCGTGGCATCGGTAAGGTCCCGGAGCCGACCCAAGAGAGTCACGCTGGTTCGAGAATCCGCAGCCTCGCTCAATGGAAATACTCCCGCGGTGAGAAACCCTGACGCGGATTTTCGCTGTTTACGGGGCATATGCAAGAAAAATCCGGCAAACCAAGGGAAGCGTGCTGGCCCAAGTTGTTAATTCAATTGCATTTACAACCAGCTTGGTCTTCGATGCCAAAACGATTGCAGAAAGGCGCGTCAGGTTTGCAAGTTCTCGCAGTATTGATGGTGAACCTCAGGATAGCCGACTCGCACGCTAATCAACCCGTCTTTTCACGCAAAGGAGCATGAAGTCATGCGATTCTTTCCCCGTGCACGTCCTGGAATTGCAAGGCGAAGAGAGCGCTTTTCCCTCTTGTTAGGCCGAGGTTTGCATTTAGAGGCCCTTGAAGATCGGATGGCCCCTAGTGTCTTTGTGGTCACTAATACGCTTGATGCCCCCGCCTCTGATATTCCAGGATCGCTCAGGGCCGCCATTGACGCCGCCAACAACTCGACGGGACCCAATTCCATCGCCTTCAACATTAATAGCGGTCCCGGTGGCGGCCTGGGCCCTAATGCGTCGTTCACGATCGCGTTGGCGGCGCCCTTGGACATTTACAATCAACTAAGCGTCGATGGGACGACACAACCGGGATACTCAGGAGTTCCTCTAGTGCACCTAGACGGCAGTGCTGCACGTTTTGCTGGCCCTGGCCTTGCAATAACTTCATTCGCACTGGGAACCTTGGTGCGCGGCCTTGAGATTAGCGGTTGTGGTGGAGGAATCAGCGTCGGGGCCAGCAACTGCGTTATCGAAGGAAACTATTTCCATGATAATGACTACGGCATCGGCGTGGATGGACACAAGAACGTCATTGGTGGAAACGGTCTCGCTGCGGGCAATGTCATCTACAGCAACCGCGAAGACGGAATCATTGTGTCAGGCGACCACAATGTTATCGAGCAGAATCTGATCGGCACTGACGCGCACTTCTCTTCTGGACTAGGCAACGTGCAGGGCATCGCCATTCTTGACGGCCAGGACAACATCATAGGAGGATCAGTCTCGGCGGACCGGAACGTGATTGTAGCCAGTACAGGAAGTGATGCCTTTCCATTTATCTCGCCTGGTGCTGGTATATACATCGACAGTGTCTCCAACGGGAACATAATTCAGGGCAATCAAATTGGCAGCGAAGACCCTCTGTTCGGCAATAGTGGTCCGGGCGTCAAGATCGACGGTAGTAACAACGTGATCGGGGGACCAGGGAATGGCGCAGGAAACATCATTGCGAATAACGGGAATAGCGGTTGGTTCGGCGTATTTATCGACGTGCTTACGAATCCCAATGCGCAGGGAAACACCATTCGCGGAAATGAAATGCATGACAACGGGGTCCCTTATGCTCCAGGCATTAGCTTCGGGGGGGTATACGGGGAAGGAGGCGGTTCGCGAACGCCTAAGCTGAGCGAAGCCCAGCAAGTCAACAACGCAACGCGAATCATCGGCTCATTCAACAGCAGCGCAGGCGCGCAGTTTATACTGGATTTTTACGACACCCCCCCATTGCTTGACCCGTTTGGAGTTCCGGAAGGAACGACGTATCTGGGCTCCACTAGCGTGCAGACGGACGGTGCCGGCATTGCGTCGTTCGACGTTATGTTGCCCGCAACCAACGAAGACGACCTCATCACGGCCACGGCCACTGATGCGCAGGGTACCACGTCGGGATTCTCTGACCCTGCAACGGTGATACCCGGCCAGCAACCTGGCATTTCCCCGACGAAGCTGGAGTGGAACACTGACAAAGGCGGCGTGGACTTAAGCTACCAGGTCACGGGCGCGCCACTGCCGAGCGATACGCCAATTCAGTTCTACTGGGCGACAAGTTCAGATCCGTCTTCACAATTTGAGCAAGTCAATTCCGCCACCGTCACGGTACCGGCCAATACGCAACCAGACCAAGCTTACCGGGTCCACCTCAATGGCGATATTTTTGCGGACGAACCACCCGCCGCCCGTGACCTTGTGGCCATTGCTGATCCCGACAACACCCTCGGCACGTTCGACCCTCAGAAGAACGTTCTGGTAACGCCGTGGCGCGTGCTCCCCGTAACGCCCTTATACCAGAAGGTAGATTCCTCGGGGAACGTTCAAACGTGGGCAAGCGATTTGCTTGGCTCCAGCCCAACCCACACATTGGGGGACTATGGCTGTTCAGTGACTGCTCTTGCGATGGCTTTGACCTATGTCGGCGCACCCTTTGACCCCGGAACCCTGAATTCTCTGTTGACAGCGGTGAGAAACGGATACAACGCTGGAAACGACCTTTTGTGGGACCCCGCGGTTCAAGATGCTTCAGCGGTTTCATTTCAGTCCTCTAGTTATCTGGCATGGAAGCCTCTAAGCGATATTACCGACGTAGCTGCAGCGAATGACACACTGCAACACGTTGTGGGCGATCTTGAGATCCCGGTAATTGTGGGCGTTGACCTTGGGTACCGCGGCACGGACAACGCAGGAAACGTGATCTATGGGCCAGGACATTTTGTGCTGGTCACGGGTGTAGTCGGAGATCAGTTTACAATTATCGATCCTGGCCATCCGGGAAACACTTCTCTGGACCATTACGGCAACGAGTTTGCACTTAGAGGGTACGTTGCCGATCCTACCAGCAGAAGCAACGTCTTGATTTCCGCAGTATCGGCCAGTCCCGGTGTGCGACTTGCGGTTATCGACTCGCATGGAAATGTAACCGGGGTGGCCCCTACCACGGGTCAACGGGTGGAGCAGATTCCGAATTCTGTTCATTTTATCGACGCCCTTGAAAATGACACAACAGGTGAGGCCCCGAAGTCTGTGTCCCAGCAGGTAGACGTTGTAAATCCTAGCGGGGGAGTATATACGATCCACGTGGAGGGAATGACTAATCAGGCCGAGCCCTACTCACTGCTCGTATCGGGTTCGACCGACGATGGAGTGAGACAGAAGCCAATCGTCATCGAAGGGACAGCGTCCGGAAGCAGCTTGGATCAGGTAAAGATCGAAGTTGATCCTGGCAAGGGGGGGCACATTCAACTACTTCGGCCCAGTTTGCAGTCCATCCCAGATCAGACCGTAGACGAAGGTAGCCTGCTCGCGGTGCCCGTTGCGGCGACTGATGCTGACGCCAATGCGGTTCTGGCCTACAGCCTTGATGTGGCTCCTACCGGCGCAGCCATCGATTCGGGCACCGGACTGTTCACCTGGACGCCCAAGGACGGACCAGCAACAGTACAGATCACGGTTCGGGTCACTGATAACGGCTCGCCAGCCCTCAGTGATACGAAGACTTTTGCGATTACCGTCAAAGACGCTCCTTTGACATTGTCATCCCAAACCATCTCCCCTGTCGAGGGCCAGGGGCTGATTAATGTACTGGTCGGCACGTTCACCGATCCTGGCACCGACGGCACGACAGCAGATTATGGAGCCAATATCACGTGGGGAGACGGCGAAGTTTCCAGCAGCGCCGCCGGTAAGGTCACGATCATTGCTGACCCCAACAAGAGTGGCGTGTTCGACATCGTGGCCAGCAACAAGCCCGATCCTTATGCCGAGGAGGCCGGGAGCCTGAATTTCATTGTCGTGGTCGATGAACACGGGGGACCTTCCGACAGCAAGACTACGACGATTTCCGTCACGGATGCTCCTCTTCAAGTCACCGGACAGAACATCACCGGCAGAGAAGGGCTCTCCGCCGGCATCGTGACCGTCGCGACTTTTACCGATTCGGGCGGGCCCGAGGACCCTGCCAAGGGCTATTCTGCCACTGTTGACTGGGGCGATGGACAGTCGAGCAGCGGTGCGGTTGTGCTGAACAAGGACGGCCAGACCTTCAGCGTGCAGAGCAGCCATTCGTACGCTGATGAGAGCACTTACTCCGTCCGTGTTCACATCGCCCACGAAAATGGCATCAGCGCCGACGTTTCCAGCGCCGCGACCGTTGTGGACAGCATTCCCTTGATTACCGGCGTCACTGTTAGTCAAGGCCACAACCCTCACGATGTTTCGTTGATCTTCGGCTACAGCGACACCGGCACGGAGGGGCACAATCTGCTCGTTAACTGGGGTGACGGGGCATACGACACGATTAACCTGGGCATCAGCGCTGCCGGCGCGTCTACTCAAGGCCACCGCTATGACGGCGGAGACGACAGCACCAAGCATCAGGCGACGATCGTCGTGACCGTGCTCGACGACGAAAACACGCCGAGCACTCCCGTCGTGCAAACCGTCAAGTTCGGCAATGGTCACGGGGATGACGATGGAAAGAGGGACAACCTCAACGCAAGCGCATTCTTGATCAACGGCGTATCCGATGGCGTGCAGGGCCAGACACTCACCTATGAACTCCGATTCAATCCCACCTCGCCGCTCACTTCCCAGGCCGGAACTACGTTTTCTGTTACCTGGGGAGATGGCACGAGCCAGCTGGTTGCGCCTGTCAGCGGCGTGCTTTCTCAGCACGTCTACAAGACCAACGGCGCCTACGCCGTGCAACTGATCGCCACGGACAGCCTGAGCCATGTGACCCTCCTCGCCAGCAATGCCGTTGCGATCACCGCGGTCGCCCTTGAATCCGACCCCCTTGACCCAGACCTTACCGTGCTGGCCGTGGGCGGTAGTTTGGCCGGGGACACAATCACCATCGATCGCGTGACTTCGGTGGACCATGACGATCACGATCGTCACGAAGACCAGAATGCGTTGGCGGTCACCATCAATGGCGTGACACAAATCTACTCCGCCCCTCGGCTCCACGACTTTGGCCGCATCCAGGTTTTCGCCCAGTCCGGCGCCAACCACATCCTGGTATCAGGCCAGGTCACGCTGGCGGCTGAGCTGCACGGCGGCAGTGGCAGTGACACGCTCATCGGCGGCGGTGGAAATAACATCCTGGTGGGCGGTACCGGCAACGAGCTGCTCATCGGCGGCCAGGGCCGCAATCTCTTGATCGGCGGCTTCGGCAAATCCATTCTCCAGGGCGGCCCGCACGATGACATTCTGGTGGGCGGCGCCACCGCCTACGACAACAACGACCGGGCGCTCGCGGCCATTCTGGCCGAATGGAACTCGGATGACAGCTATCTCAGGCGCATCGCAGAGATCACCGGCAAAAAATCCAGCGACGACGATGTCTATTTCCTGAACTCCAACACGGTCTACGACGCCACAGCCCAAGACGTGCTCACCGGCAACGGCGGCCGCGATTGGTTCTTCGCCGGCAAGGGAGACAAGATCACTGACCTGCAAACGAACGAGGTGGTGAGCTAACCGGAGTGGCCCTATCCCCCGCGATCATAGCATTCCTGGGGACTTGCGCCGCTTCGATCCGGCGAACCTGTGAAGCCGCGCTCGCCAGGGAGACCGAGAACGAAGACCGCCAGCGCATATTACGGCTCGCCGGCCGAACGCGCGAAACCATGACGGAGTTTCTGGAACGGGCCACGCAAGAGAAAATTGACCGGCTCTCGGCCTTGATCACCGAATCCTTCCGCTTACTGCTGCGCAAACAGACGCTGGTCGAGCGCATCCCTCATCCACCCGTCCACGTTTGCCGTCACGCTCTACGATAGCGAAGGCCAGGCGATACCCCGGCAACGGCTGCCCGAGGGGGAGAAACAACTTTTCGCCGTCGCCATGCTCTGGGGACTGGCCCAGGCATCGGCCAGGCCGTTACCGGCCGTCATCGATACGCCCATGGCCCGCCTCGATTCCGCCCACCGCCAGAACCTGGTCGAACGCTACTTTCCGCATGCCAGCCACCAGGTGGTCGTTCTCTCCACCGACACCGAGGTGGACCGGCACTATTACGAATTCATCCAGCCCTTCATGGCGCGGGCGTACCACCTGGACTACGACGAGGCCGCCAAAGCAACGCATGCCCGCGAAGGATACTTTTGGAAAGAAGGGACTTAACCACAGAGGCACAGAGAACACCGAGAAAGAACGGCAGGGCGCGGCGACCAGACGGCCGTGCGTCACATCAGCTGTTGCCGCTTTCCAGGTTGCTTGGCTCTGTGCTCTCTGTGCCTCTGTGGTGCTTTTTCTGAGATAACATGAGCATCAAGCAAATCAAGCTGTCGTCGCAAGCCAAGGATCAGCTCATCCGCCTGAAGACAAAGACGGGAATAACCCAGTGGAACATCGTGTGCCGCTGGGCAGTCTGTCTGTCGCTACGTCAGCCCACGCCGCCCACGCCGGTGGACATTCCGAGTGACAGCAATGTCGAAATGTCCTGGCAGGTCTTCGGCGGCGAGTGGCAGGAGATCTACCTGGCGCTGTTGAAAGAGCGCTGCCTGCAAGACGGCGCAGACTTGACCGAGGAATCGCTCGGCAAGCAATTCCGCTTACATCTCCACCGCGGCATCGGCTACCTCGCCGCGCCGCAATCCATCCGCTCGATCAATGATTTAGTACGCCTGGCCGTGGAAGAGCGCGAACCTTAGGCCGTTTCCCAACCGCCTAGCTCATCCGTGCATTGAAGGGGATAGGCGACCGACGCAATGCGGCGGCGGAGGAATGTTCAATTGTGACCGTCCTGTTGGCCGTATAGAATTGCGGGAGTCCCAAGTTCGGAGAGCGCTTTCATGAGCAGCACCGCTGTGCAGCTGGATGACGACGTGGTAGCCCTGCTGCAGGGCCTCAAGCAACCGCTGGAGCAGGCGGCACGCGAGTGCATTGTGCTGGAACTTTATCGGCGGGGCGCGATTTCCAGCGGCAAGGCCGGCGACCTGCTCGGCATGCTGCGCCCGCAGTTTATCGCTTATGCCTCGCGACTGGGAATCGCCTTCTTTGATATGAGCGACCAGGAATGGGCTCAGGAACGCGCGCTGAGTGATACCTTATGACTGCCGGCCCAGTCGTATCCAACGCCAGCCCACTCATCGCGCTGGAGCGGATCGGCCGGCTTGACCTGTTGGCGCAACTCTTTGGCAACGTCCTGGTGCCACCCGCCGTCGTTCGCGAAACCGTCCCGCAGCTGGTCCTCCCAGCCTGGATTGCCGAGCAATCTCTCGCACAGCCTCTGGCACCGCAAATCCTGCAGGCTTCCCTGGGTGCCGGCGAAAGTGAATCGATCAGCCTTGCCCTGGAACTCGGTGCCGCCTGGGTCATTCTCGATGATCGCCCGGCTCGAAGATTAGCACAGGCGCTTGGACTCACCGTGATCGGAACCCTTGGCTTGTTACTTGCCGGAAAGCGGCGTGGATTGCTGACGAGTATCAAACCTTGGCTTGACTCGTTGGCGCTGCACGGGTTTCACATCGCCGCCCATCTATACAAGAAGGTCCTGACGGATGCGGGAGAAAGTCCGTGAGTCGAAAAAGGGGACAGTCCCCACGGCGTGGTTTTTTCGCGGATTCCTGCGCCCGCTGAAATCCAGTCGGAGCGTCTCCCGGCTAACGCAGCAGGCGCTTTAACTCTTGTCGTTGTTCCGGCGTCAATTCGGCAATGAGCCAATCGGGGCCCATCTCGTCCAAAATACGTTGCGGGCCAGCAACCTTGAGTACGCGCTTCAGGCCCAGCTTGTCGAGAACCTTGGGCATACCCAAATGTTTGACCAGCGGCTCCAGATCGACTTCCAGTTCGCGGCCGGCGGCTTTTGCCATGGCTTCAATTTTCTCCCAAGGGACGTGATGGAGTTCTACACCACTAACCAAGAATATCAGCCGCTGCAGCAGGCGGCAGCGCCAGACTCCGCTGCCGCAGGACTCCACGCCGCCGAATCTATCCTGAGCGTGGCGCAGAAACCGACGGCCCAGCCGGTTGCTCAGGTACCAGAACGAGGTCGCCTGAGGTCCGAGCGGACGCAGTCGTCGTTTCCGCCGTTCTTCATTCAAGCGCCGCGCCACACCCAGTCCAAGTTCCGCCAGCAGCTCGAGGTCGCCGACCCGAGGCGCGAGGCCGTGGGGCCCTTGAATTCCAGAATGTTCCAGGTCGTGAGATGCTTCCACAACCCCTGAAAAGGCAAGGTTCCCTCGTGCGTGCGGCGAAGCAGAACCAGGTCGGCTTCGCGCGGCATGTCGCCGACAGCCATGTTGGTTTGCACGTCATAGTAATCTTCCACCACTGGCCGTAGTAGATTCGCAAACAGGGGATGCCATTGCATGGACTTGTCTTATTGGAAAGCCGGCCAGCCAAGGAGATCGAGAACGCGCCAGCGCATGTTGCGGCTTGCCGGCCGTTTCGACCGACACCAAGAGCTGGCGCAGCATTCATGAGCATCAAGCTAATCCGCCTGTCCTCGCAAGCCAAAGATCAGCTCATCCGGCTGAAGACAAAGACGGGAATAACCCAGGGGAACATCCTGTGCCGCTGGGCATTCTGTTTGTCGCTGCGTCAGCCCACGCCGCCCACGCCGGTTGACATTCCGAGTGACAGCAATGTCGAAATGTCCTGGCAAGTTTTCGGCGGCGAGTGGCAGGAGATCTACCTGGCGCTCTTGGAGCGTCGGCTCATGCGCTCGATAAAATACGATGTCCCATTTCCTTTTTCCTTTTCCTTTTTCTCGATAAAATACGATGTCCCATTTCCTTTTTAAAGGTACATTTGCGACACGCATTTTGGTTGGGGGAATGGTCGCCGCACAAGGCCTCTCGCAGAGCTCGCAGAGAACGCAGAGAAAGAACCGTCTCCATCTACTGCTCTGCGCTCTCTGCGAACTCAGCGAGAGGTTAGGGCGGGTTATCCATGCGAAGTCGTTCATCGCCTGCGCCTGAAGTCGTGTGTGTGTCGCAGCGCAATGCAATCCATTTTGAACTCGTTCCCAAACTCCCGTTTGGGAACGCACGGCGGCGAAACTCCGTTTCGCGTCCGTGTACTGAGACGCCGCCTTTCAACACACGAACACCCGAAACGGAGTTTCCACGAGCGAGTTCCCAAACAGAGTTGGGAACCAGACTTTCTACCCTCACCCAGCAAGAAGAAGCCGCCGGCCTGCTCGCCGACCCCGCCACCATCGGCACCCGCACCGCCTGGCTCTCGCGCCTCCAAGAAAAAGGCCTCGATAAAGTACGATGTCCCATTGCCTTTTCTGCGCAAATTCCCTCGTCGCGCGCGTTTAGATTTCAGCCCAGCAGTTCGAGTGCGGGCGGAGGATGCATCGGGGTGAGAGTTACGTTCACACAATAGTTTGTGCCACAAAAGGAGGTTTCCGATGCAGTCTCTATTCCGCTATGCCGCGATCATAACCGTGATCTTTGCTTTCTGCGGCTCCGTGCCGGCTCAAGCAATCGCACCGGCCGGTTCCGGAGTTACCATTAATAAGCTTTACCTCGATAACGGATCCGCCCATACCGTCAAGTATTTCGTCCAGGGCGGGTCTCCGCGGCTTCAGGCCCTGGTCCGCCGCGTCGAATGGACGGAAAACGAGTTAAGCGTGGTCGAACAACTGCAAGGGCTGAAGCTGGATACCGTCGTCAAGGAACGGAGCGCCGCGCAGTTTCGCACCGCGCAGCTAGGCAATCCCTATTTCCCGCCCGGTTTCGTGCCGCCTCCCGTCGCCACGGACAACGGATGGTACGGCGCCAGTCCCCTCGAGAAAGCTCTTACAGGCCAGTTGGCGTATGAGGCAACGCCGCAAGCGGCCATGCAACTGATCGGCTTCTTGGAGCAGCAGCAAACCCAACTCGATGCGGAGTTGAAGGCACTGCCGCCGCAAGAGCAGAAAGCCGTACAGGGTCCCGTCGACGCCCTGCGGCCGAGGCTGGCCGCCTTGCCCCAACCGGCCGTGCCGCCTGCACCGCAGCCCCAACCTGTCGTCACTCCGCCACCGCGGCTCCAAGCTGTTGTGCCCCGGCCCGCCCTGGCGTTCTCTCCCGTCTATCCGGGACAAATGGGAACAACAGCACCGCTGGCCGCCCCGCAGGTTTCGTTTCCCGGACAGGCGGTCGCGCAGCAGGCCACGGGGGTGCCGCCGGATCAGCAGAGTCTGGAACAGCAGGTCCGGGGAATGCAACAGCAGATCATGCAAAACCTGCAAACGATGGGTCTGCAGGCAGTAGCCGCCAGGATCGGCGGAGCGCGTTGATTCGGAAATCCTCCCTCGTGTATGGCGACGGCATTTTCGGCATTGTTGTTGCACCGTCGTCTATGTGTGTGATTCTGCGCTCCCTGTCCTGCATGAAAGGGCGACCCATGGCAATCAGCAACCCATCAACGATTGTGGCTGTCTTCGAAGATCGGGGCCATGCGGAAATGGCCATCGATCAGTTATTGCATCAAGGCTTTTCTCGGGACCAGGTCGGCATCGTCATGCGCCATGGCGAAGTGAAAGAAGCACAGACGCCGACGGAAAGATCGGAGCAACGCGCCGCGGAGGGCGCGGTGGCCGGCGCCGTTAGCGGCGGCGTGGCGGGCGCCGTGGCGGGCGCTCTGGCGACCACCCTTATCCCGGGGGTGGGGGCGGTGCTTGCGGGCGGCCTGCTCACCGGTATCCTGCTCGGCGGCGCCGCCGGCGCCGCGGGCGGAGGCTACGTCGGTCCCTTTGTCGCCCTGGGCTTCTCCAGGGAAGAAGAAACCGAGTATGAGCAGCACCTGAAGGCCGGCCGCACCGTCGTGGTTGTCCGGCCCGAGGATCGGACCAACGACGCGATCCAGATCCTGCGCGAGCATGGCGGCCGCGTGCGTGCTTGCGAAACCCTCGAGCACGTGCCGGTTCGCTAGCCCTTGCACTGAATCTGTGTGGGACACGATTCCGATCGTGTCAGCCGAGCAACACGATTGGAATCGTATCCCACGTCGCCACATCGCGCTGCCAGGCAACTCCACCTTACCAGCGTGCACGATTCCGCAGCATTGTAACCCGACGCGCCAGCGAGGGCCCGCGCCCAGCCGGAGGCCATCTCCCCCCTGAAGCCCCTTCCTCGCCCTTTTCATGGGGCAGCGGTGTACAATGAGATTCGTTTCCTGGCCACGGGCAAGCGCATGAGCACACCGCTTCAAGTCGGCATCATCGGCCTGGGCCCCCGCTACGTGAAGCGCTACAAGGCGGCGCTGTTGCGGCAGGCGGACCGGTTTGCCGTCTGCGCCGTGTGCGATCAGGTGCAACAACGCTCCTTGAGCGAAGCGAAACAGCTCGGCTGCGCGGCGGCCGCCGGACCGACGGAATTGCTGGAGCGCGGCGATGTGGAAGCCTTGCTGCTGCTCGAGCCGCAGTGGTATCGCCTCTGGCCGCTGGAGCTGGCTTGCAAGTACCGCAAACCGGCATTCTGCTGCGCGCCGCTGGCCCGGGACGAGACCCATGCGGAAGTCATTTGCCGGCGCATCGAAGAGAGCCGGGTGCCGGTGGTGTTTGTGTCGCCGCCGCACTTCATGCCGGCCAGCAGCAGCCTCCGCGAATTGCTCGCCACGGAGTTGGGGCCGCCGCGTCTGCTCGTGTGCGACTATGTTCAGCCCTGGCGGCGCGCGCGGCAGGCCGCGGCCGACCGCACCGACGGCGCGCCGGACGCTTTTACCGCGGCGCTTCTGGAGTGGTGTTCGTCTCTGCTCGAAGGCCTGCCGGAGCGCGTTGTGGCTGCCGATCTCGGCAAGGGCGAACTGCAGACGCTCTTTTTGAGGTACCCGGACGAGCGTGGCCTTCAGCTGACCTGCCGGCCCGGCTTGGGGCTGCGCGGCGGCGTCCGCTTGCAAGTGATCGCGGCCCATGGGGCGGCCGGCGTCGAATTGCCGAACCGCCTGGCGTGGTCGGACTCCCGGGGCGAGCACACCTTGACCCTGCGCGCCCGGCTGCCGGTTGCCGACCAGTGGCTGGAAGCATTCTGGCGGGTCGCTCGCGGCGGCGCCGTACCCCAGCCGAGCGTGCAGGATTCCTATCGCGTCCTGGGTTGGCTGCGGGCGGCCCGGCGCAGCGCCGCCGAAGGAAGAGAAATCTCCTTGTGATGAAGATCAAGAGCCGGCAGATTTTGCGTGACAACGTCGCATAAGCAAGTAAAGATAGGAGCCATGGTGCTAGCTGTCGCCTACTAACCAGGAGCATGGCTCGACCGCGAGCCTCACCACCCATGCCGGCACGTCTAACGATCGAGACAGGTCAAGGCGAACCCCGTTCCTGTCCGCTGGAGCCGGGAGCGGCTCTGACTCTGGGCCGGCATCGCAAGAACACTGTCGTGCTGCATGACGAGCACGCCTCGCGCTGGCACGCGGAGATCTTTCATGACAAGGGACGCTGGTTTATTCGCGACACCGGCACCATGAACGGCACGCGCGTCAACGGCACGGCGATCACGCAGCCGTTCCCCCTGGAAGATGGTCAGCTCATCGGCATCGGCCGGACCTTTCTGCGCTTCGCCCTCGAGGCCGAGCTGAACGGCGCCAAGACTGCCCCGGAGCTGCCGGCCGTGCCGCCGGCCGAGGCCGCCACGGACCTCTTCGACCCTGAGAAGACGGTCCTCTGCCAGGATGAGCTGACCATGTTGTGCCGCTTCATGAGTTCCGCGCTCAAGGAAGGCGACGCCCAGGTTTTGATCCACAAGGCGCTGGAAGTGGTGCATGGCCAGGTCGGCGCCGCCGTCTCCGGTTTCCTCAATCTCGATCGCGAGCAGCCGCTCCCCAAAATGGTCTTGCCGAAACTGGCCCGCGTGGACGTGCATCTGAGCCGCCAGCTTACCCAGGCCGTGCAGCGCCAGGGACGCACCGTGTGGCTGGGCGCGCAGTCCACGGCCCTGGAAGAAAGCGAGAGTCTGCTCTCCTATGCCGACGCGCTGTGCGTGCCGCTGCTGGCGGGGGAAACGCCGCTCGGCGCCCTGCACGTTTATCGCGCCGGGCGACTCTTCACTGAGCGTGAGGTGCGTTTTTGCGAGGTCCTGGCCGGCCATGCGGCCAGCGTGTTGAACGTGATTCGCGCGCGCCGCAATTTGGAAGCTGAAAACTCACGCCTGCGCAGCCACTCGCCGCTGGCCGACGAGATCATCGGCCAGAGCGCCGTCATGCAAGCGCTGCGTCAGAAAATCGATCGGCTGGCGGCGCACAGGACCACGGTGCTGATTGTCGGCGAAAGCGGCTCCGGAAAGGAGCTGGTGGCCCTGGCCCTGCACCGGCACAGTCCGCGCCGCGAGGGTCCGCTGGTCAGCGTCAACTGTGCGGCCATCGCGCCGAGCCTGCTCGAGTCCGAGCTGTTCGGCCATCGCCGCGGTGCCTTCAGCAGCGCCGAGCGCGACCACGCCGGTCTCTTCCAGCAAGCCGACGAAGGCACCCTCTTCCTCGATGAAGTCGGCGAACTGTCGCATGATTGCCAGGCCAAGCTGCTGCGCGTCATGGAAGGCAAGGGCTTTCGCCCCGTGGGCGCCGAGGCGGAAACCCAGGTCGATGTGCGCATCCTGGCCGCCACGCATCGCAATCTGCAGCAGGAAGTGGACGCCGGCCGCTTTCGCCAGGACCTGTTCTTTCGCTTGCAAGGCATTCAGATTGCGGTCCCGGCCCTGCGCGAGTACGTCGACGATATTCCCGACCTGGTCGAATACTTCCTGGAACGGCTCAGCGTGGAATATGGCCGCCAGATAAAGCTGACTGCGGCCGCGCTCAAGCGGCTGCAAGAATACGCATGGCCGGGCAATGTGCGCCAATTCCGCTCCGTGCTGGAAGGCGCGGTCGCCCTGGGGGACAAAAACACCATCGACGCCGCGGATCTCATGCTGCCCACGAACTCGAACTCCACCGAACCGCCGAGTCTCAATCTGGAAACCCTGGAAATGTGGGCCATACGCAAGGCCATTCGTCAGACGCGGGGCAACCTCACCCAGGCCGCCCACTGTCTCGGTGTCGTCCGCGATACCCTGGCGAACAAGATGAAGAAGTATGGCATCACCAGAGAGGAATGACGACGACATCAAGACTGCTGCTCGCGTGCGAAGCGCACCGCCAGATTGCGGAGAACCCGGCGAACGCTGCCGATATGCAGGCCCGTGCGCGTGGCGATTTCCGGCAAGGGCAGACCGGCGCGCCTGAGACGGAGCAACTCGCGGTGCTCCGGCGGACACAGGACCAGCATGCGTTCCCAGAGATCGTTCGCCTCGGCCACCTGACTGGGATCCGGCTCCGCCGTCGTTGGCAGAGCCTGCGTCTCCACCTCGGGCAGACATTCCTCACGGTCCAGGGCAGGACTGTGCTGGCGGTAGCGGTCGATGAAGCGATTACGCGTTACTTTTACCAGAAAGGCCTGGAGCTGAGTCGTGTTGGCAAACCGCCAGCCGGCCAAGCGGAAACCGTCCAGCAGATCGCGCCACACCGACTGCACGATATCGGTTGAATCAAAGCGCGCGCGGAGGCGATCCGGCAGCTGCCGGCGGACCACCTTGCGCAGGTATGGCTCGAAAGTAAGGAACACCTGCTCCGCGGCGAGCGCGTCGCCATTGCACAGAGGTTCCAGCAGTTCGTCCAGCGATGGAGCTGTCATGGTTCGGGGTAAGGCGTGAGCCCGGTTAGAGCAGAAGGGAAACGCCAGTACGCATCACGGTCTTCTTCGCTGCCTTGCGCGGCCAACGTACGCTGCCTGTGCCATAACATCTCCGCAGCAATGGCCCCGCCCACCAGCGTTGCCAGGAACCAGCTGGCCGGCGGCGCGGCGGCGACCTCGGCCGCCACCCACTGGCTTACCTGGCTGACTTCCTGCAGCCAGTGCTGCATTCCTTGTTCCAGGGCAACCAGGTCGCATGGCAAGATATCGCCCAGCAAGCCGGCCACCATGGGCCCAGGTGAAGAGGAAGGCGGCTCGGCCTCGGTCGGCGTCAAAACGCCGCTGAGCCGGATCAGGTTAAGCTCAGCACCGTGCGACAGCCCTGACGTGCCGACCGGCCAGCGCCCGCCGGCACCGCCAGCCACCGCCGTGTTTCGGCCGGACAAAGGCAAAACCTGAACTTGCGTTTCGCGCGGCCAATCGCCGCGGCTGTCCATCGCAGTCAGCGCCGTTCGCGGTAATTCGATGTTCGGCAGTTGCCTGGCGTCAGTTCGTTCTTCGGCCGTGCCGAGCTGGCTTAATGCCGCTTTTTCAAAGGAAATAATCGTGTTTCTTACCGCCATGAGAGACCTTAATCCACTTATTTCTTCATGGCGGATTAGCTGCTCGCGCACATCAGCGCGCAAGTCCGGATCAAGGCGGCCGCGTGCCTCGGCTGGCGATCGCGCCGCTTGTCCCAAGACATGGGCTGAAACGGGCAGATGGGTTGCAACGTCGTTAATCAGTGCCGCGAACGGACTCGCCTGAATTGCCGTGACGAGCCCAGCCACTTCGCTCCAGTCCTCGCCACTTTGCCCGGTTACGCCGCCTGGCAGGCCAGGCATGTCCGCCGCAGCGAGGGCAGGACCCGCCTCCACCAGCCTCCGCGCGGCAGCGGAGAAGGGATAATGGTCGAGCCAGCTCCCCACAGCGCTTGGAAGCCATCTATCCTCAAGCGCTTCAACCGTCAAGCATGGCTTTCGCGCCCCACCCGGCGCGTACGGCACAGGCATGGTAAGCACTCTTGAAATTGTTGTTCGCCGGCGCGTTACACATCGTCTGATTATACGTTGGCGCCCCTTTCCTACAAGCGTTTCAAAGCAATCCCGCCGCCCGCACTGCCACGGCCGATGTAAGCCCTCTTGAAACTCTGCCTAGCAGGGTTGGCCATGTCGTGTCCTGTGATTAACGTTCCCTTCCGGGTCAATAACGAGTCATGCGGGGACCTTGCCGCAACGCGGGCAATTGACCAGGAGAGGCAAACGCCTTAGAATGACCGGACTGGCCAGTATCGTTTTAAGTCGAAATAGAGATGAGGTTTCTGGCTAGATGTCAAGTGGAGGCACAATGAATATCTCTTCCTACCACGATAGCATCCCAGAGCTGATTGGTGACAAATCGGGCGATTTTCATCGGGCCTTGCGATGGTTGGGAGGGGCCACGATCATCGTGGCAATTCTATTCGCCGGGTGCAACACTGCGTCGCCGCAGGGCACTAGCAAGAAGGTTGTTGCGGTGACGGCGACAACGCCCGTAACGGGTGAGGTGACGGACTATCAGGATTTCACGGGGCGGCTGGATGCGCTCAAGACCGTGGATATCCGGGCTCGAGTGTCCGGCTTTATCATGACGGCGCCCTTCAAGGAAGGGGATATGGTCCATGAGGGAGACCTTTTGTTCCAAATCGACCGTCGGACATATCAAGCAACGTTAAACCAGACGGAGGCCAATCTCAAGCAGGCGATTGCTGATCGCAACCTTCAGGAGCGGAACACGGGCCGCGCCAGACGAATGATCGAGAGCCGCAGCATCGCTCAGGAAGATTACGACACGACCCTGGCGACTTATGAGAAGTCCAAGGCGACAGTCGGCTCGATGGAAGCGGCGCGGGACATGGCCAGGCTTTACCTGGACTTTACGCAGGTGACCGCCCCACTCAGCGGGCGAATCAGCCGGCGCTTGGTGGATCCCGGTAACCTGATCATCGCCGACACCACGCCGCTGACCACGATCGTCAGCGACAACCCGCTGTACGCTTATTTCGATGTGGACGAAAGAACCTACCTCGATCTGATGGACACGGCTTCTGCGGGGCACGCGTCCTGGCTGACCGAACTGCAGTTCCCCGTCATGATGCGTCTGGCTAATGAGGAGCAATTCTCGCGCAGCGGCAAGGTCAACTTTGTGGACAACCGCGTGAACGCCACCACCGGGACGATCCGCATGCGCGGCGTATTCGACAACCCAACGGGCGTCCTCAAGTCGGGGCTGTTCGTCCGGATTCGGCTGCCGATCGGCAGACCTTATCAGGCTATCATGATCCCCGGCGCGGCTCTCGCAAGAGATCAAGGCCGTTGGTATGTCTACGTCGTCAACGACAAGCACGAAGTCGAGCGCCGCGACGTGGAGCTAGGTCAAGAGATTCAAGGCTTGCAGGTAATCAAGAAAGGCCTGTCCAGGGCCGAGCGGGTCATCATTAGCGGCATGCAGCGGGTCAAGCCGGGCGCGCCGGTTGAGGAGACGATGCAGCCGCCGCCGAAAGCGCCGGCGTCGCCGCTGGCGCGGCTGGTGAATGCGCTTGCCCCCGTTGCGGCAGCGAAACAATCGGACAAGGAGACGAGGAGGCAAGGAGACAAGGAGCCGGGCAAACCGGACAGGGAGGCCAAGAAGGAAGTTTCCGGCGGCAGTTGATTGATGGCTGCCGCGGGCCATGGGCGGCAGGCGTATCTCTTTGTCCCCGATCGAAAGGCTTCATGTTCTCGCACTTCTTCATCGAGCGGCCGATCTTTGCGTCGGTGCTGTCGATGGTCATCACTCTGGCGGGTGCTGTGGCGGCCCTGACGCTGCCGGTCGCGCAGTACCCCCAGATTACTCCGCCGAGCATCATGGTGCAGTGCACCTATCCCGGGGCCGACGCGCGCGTGGTGGCCGAGTCGGTGGCCGCGCCCATCGAGCAGCAAGTCAACGGCGTCGAAGACATGCTGTACATGGTGTCGCAGTCGAACAACGACGGCTCCTACACGCTGACTGTCACCTTCAAGCCCGGCGTCAATCTGAACTTCGCCCAGGTGCTGGTGCAGAACCGCATCAACCTGGCCCTGCCGCTCTTGCCCGACGTGGTCAAGCAGGCCGGGGTCACGACGCGCAAACGCAACCCGGACATCCTGCTGGTGCTCGGCGTGTTCTCGCCGAACGGCCGCTACGACGGCATCTACCTCAGCAACTTTGTCACCATCAAACTGAAGGATGAAATCGCGCGCGTCGACGGCGTGGGCGACGTGAACCAGTTCGGCCAGCAGGATTACAGCATGCGCCTGTGGCTGGACCCGGAGCGGCTGGCGGAGCTGAACCTGACCGCGGGCGACGTGGCCAACGCCTTGCGCGAGCAGAACAAGCAGATGGCCGCTGGCCACTTCGGCCAGCAGCCGGCGACGGCGGGCAATCTCTTCGAATTTCCCATCACGGTACTCGGCCGCTTGAGTGAGCCGGCGGAGTTTGAGGACATCATCGTCCGCGCCGACGGCGCGGGCCGCCAGGTGCGCGTCAAGGATATCGGCCACGTCGAGCTTGGCGCCCGCAGCCTGGATTCGACGAGCAAGCTCGACGGCCTCCCCAACGCCAGCCTCGCGGTCTGGGCTCTGCCCGATGCGAACTCAATAGCGACCGCGGACCGCGTCGTGGCCCGCATGGAACAGCTCAAGAAGAGCTTTCCGGAGGATATCGACTACGTGGTCTCGCTCGACATGACGCCCTTCATGAAGGAGTCGATCAAAGAGGTCTTCCGAACGCTGATCGAAGCAGTCATTCTTGTGGCCATCGTCGTGCTGATCTTCCTGCAAAACTGGCGATCCGCGCTCATCCCACTGACGGCCGTGCCGGTGGCCATCATCGGCACCTTCGCCGTCATGGCCGCGATCGGCTTCAGCCTGAACAACTTGACGATGTTCGGCCTGGTGCTGGCGATCGGCATCGTCGTGGATGATGCCATCGTGGTGGTGGAAGCAGTCGAGCACCACATTGAAGAAGGGATGTCGCCCCGGGCGGCAGCGCACAAGGCGATGGAGGAGGTATCGGGTCCGGTGGTGGCGGTGGCCCTGGTGCTGTCGGCAGTGTTCGTGCCGTGCGCGTTCATCAGCGGCATCACGGGCATGTTCTTCCGGCAATTCGCTTTGACGATTGCCGTCTCGACCGTGATCTCGGCGTTCAACTCGCTGACGCTCAGCCCGGCGCTGGCGGCGCTGCTGTTGCCGCGGCGCGGGGCCCGAAAAGACCTGCCGGGCCGGCTGCTCGATTTCGTGCTGGGCTGGTTTTTCCGCCTCTTTAACTGGGCATTCCACAGGAGCCGGAACGCCTATACCAGCATCGTCGGGTTGGCGCTGCGCGGCAGCGTGATCGTGCTGCTGCTCTACGGCGGGCTGCTTGGCCTGACCTGGGCAGGGTTCAAGGGGCTTCCCGCGTCAATCGTAGGCGGCGTGCAGTGTGTCCAAAGAGTCCTTCCCGCCAGCCTGCACGGCACGAAGATAGGTTCCTGGGACATGGCCAACGGTCTGCCGGAAGGCTATATCCCGAACCAGGACCAGGGCCGTTTTTACATTGCCGTGCAACTCCCCGACGCGGCCTCGATGGAGCGGACCCAGGCCATCGTCGATCGCATCCAAGAGCTCGTACAACCCATGCAGGGCGTCGTCCATGTAACCGAAATCGCCGGCCAATCGTTTACCTTCAACGCCAACGGCTCGAACTTCGGCCAATTCTTCGTGACCTTCGACGAGTTCGACAAGCGCCGCGATCCGTCGCTAAGCGCTACGGCCATCACGCGGCGCGTCCAGGAGCTGCTCGACCAGGAAGTGCCCGAGGCCAAGGTATCGATCTTTACGCCGCCACCCGTGTCCGGCCTCGGCTCGGCCAGCGGTTTCAAGATCATCATTGAGGATCGCGGCGACCTTGGCATCGTCGAGCTGCAGAAGCAGGTGGAACGCGTCATGGCCCGCTCCCGGGAAAGCGACAAGGTCGAGAACCTGTTCTGCATCTTCCGTGCGAACGTGCCGCAGCTTTACGCGGACATCAACCGCGAGCAATGCCAGACCATGGGGGTCAATCCCAAGGACGTATTCGATACGCTGCAGATTTATTTGGGCTCGTATTACGTCAACGACTTCAACCGCTTCGGCCGCACCTGGCAAGTGGTGCTGCAAGCGGGCGGCGAGTTCCGCAACGATCCGAACAGGATCAAACTTCTCAAGGTTCGGAATGCGCAGGGAGACATGGTGCCGCTGGGCGCCGTGCTGAACATGCGCGAAATCGGCGGGCCGATCAACATCGGCCGCTACAACATGTATCCGGCCGCCGCCATCCTGGGCGGCACCAAGCCGGGCGTTTCCTCCGGTCAGGGCATCGACGAGATGGAAAAGATTTGCCGCGAGGTGCTGTCGCCCGGCATGGCCTTCGAGTGGACCGAGATCAACTACATGCAGGTGGATGCCGCCAAGAGCCTCGGCAACCGCATGATTATTCCGCTGTCGGTGGTGTTCGTGTTCCTGGTGCTGGCGGCACAGTATGAGAGCTGGGCCTTACCGTTGGCCGTCATCCTGGTGGTGCCGATGTGCATCCTGGGCTCGTTGACCGGCGTGGCGGCATCTCTGGGCGACATCAACATCTTCACGCAGATCGGCTTTGTGGTGCTGATCGGCCTGGCGAGCAAAAATGCGATCCTGATTGTCGAATTTGCCAAGCACAAGCGCGAGGCCGGCCTGTCCCGGCACGAGGCTACGCTGGAGGCGTGCCGGCTGCGGCTGCGGCCGATTCTGATGACTTCCTTCGCCTTCATCTTCGGCGTTATTCCGCTGCTCGTCGGCACCGGCGCCGGCTCGGAAATGCGGCGGAACTTGGGAGTTGCCGTTTTCAGCGGCATGCTGGGCGTCACGCTGTTCGGCATCTTTTTGACGCCGGTGTTCTTCAACGTGATCGAGTGGTTCATCGATCTGCGCGGGGCTGACGCCAAACGCAAGCATCGTGTTAGCGACGTGTTGCTGTTCCCTTTGCGGGCCATCAAGGTTGGCATAGTTTGGGTCGCCACAGTGATGGCTCATGCCATGGTTTCGCGCGCCGCGCGGAAACCCATGACCAGAGTCGTGGAAGCGAACCGGCGTCTAAGCGTTCGAGAAGGCAAAACGGAAGTCGCGGGCGATGGAGATGGGAATGGCAAGCCGGAGAAGCACGACGGGCAAGCAGTTCGGGGCAACGGTCACGTTGCGCCCAAGAGTGAAGACAAAGGCATTCGCAACGGCGACGCTCGGCCACCGGGTGACAGCGCCGAGTATATCCAGGAGAAGTAGCGCACCCCTGGCTCCCAGGCTCTGCCTGGGAGCCTGAGGGCACGCGAGGCTCTGCCTCGCGAGGCAGAGCCTCGCGGCAGTGCGTTCCCAGGCAGAGCCGGGCAGAGCCTGGGAACGAAACGTTCGAGAGGGTGAAATGTTTTCGCGGTTCTTTATCAATCGGCCGATCTTTGCTTCGGTGCTGTCCATTGTCATTGTGCTGGGCGGCATGGTGGCGCTATGGGCATTGCCGATCGCGCAGTATCCGGAGATCACGCCACCAACGGTGGAAGTGTCGGCCTCCTATCCAGGGGCTAATGCTCAGGTCGTGGCGGACACCGTGGCCGCGCCCATCGAGCAGCAGGTCAACGGCGTCGAGGGCATGCTGTACATGTCTTCGCAGTGCACCAACGACGGCAACTACTCGCTCACCGTCACGTTCAAACCGGGCTCCGACCTGAACATCTCCCAGGTGCTGGTGCAAAATCGTGAGTCGCTCGCCGAGCCGATCCTGCCCGACCTGGTCAAGCGCCGCGGCATCTCCGTCAAGAAGAAATCCCCCAACGTGCTCATGATCGTCAACCTTTTCTCCAAGGACGGCAGCCGCACCAGCCTGGAGCTGAGCAATTATGCCACCATCCAGATCCGCGATGAGCTGTCGCGCCTGCCGGGCGTCGGCGACATCACCTATCTCGGCCAGCGCGATTACAGCATGCGCCTGTGGCTCGATCCCCAGAAGATGGCGGCGTACAACCTTAACCCACAAGATGTCATCAATGCCGTCCAGGCCCAGAACATCCAGGTGGCCGCCGGCCAGATCGGCCAGCCGCCCACGCCCACCGGCCAGGTGGCGCAGTACATCATCACCACGCTCGGCCGCCTGGAAAATACCGACCAGTTCGCCAACATCATCCTCAAGACGACCGGCGGCACTCTGGTCTACCTGAAGGACGTGGCCAACATCGAGCTCGGCGCCCAATCCTACGATCAGACCTGCACGCTGGACGGCAAGCCGTCGGTGGCGCTGTCGGTGTACCAGCTGCCCGGCTCGAATGCTCTGGAGGTCGCCCAGCGCGTCAAGGAGCGGATGCGGCAACTGCGCGACCATTTCCCGCCCGGCATCGATTATTCCATCGTTTATGACACGACGCCCTTCATCACCGAATCGATTGCCGAGGTGCGCGAGACGTTGATCGACGCCATCGTGCTGGTGGCCGTGACGATCCTGCTATTCCTGCAGAACTGGCGCTCGGCGATCATCCCCCTGGTCGCGGTGCCGGTGGCGATTGTCGGCACGTTCGCGGTCATGGCGGCCATGAACTTCAGCCTCAACAACCTGACGCTGTTCGGCCTGGTGCTGGCGATCGGCATTGTCGTGGACGATGCCATCGTCGTGGTCGAGGCGGTCGAGCATCACATTGAGCACGGCATGTCGCCGCGCGATGCCACGCTGCGCGCCATGGAATTGGTTTCCGGTCCCGTGGTGGCTATCGGCCTGGTGCTGGCGGCGGTGTTCGTGCCCGCGGCGTTCATCAGCGGCATCACCGGGCAGTTCTTCCGGCAATTTGCCTTAACCATTGCCGTGTCCACGCTGATCTCGGCGTTCAACTCGCTGACCCTCAGCCCGGCCCTGTCCGCGCTGCTGTTGCGGCGACGCGTCAAGGGCGTGGTGGAGCCGCTGCCGGCCTTTATTTTCGCGTTGTTCGGCGCCTGGGTGGGCCACAAGCTGGGCCGCCACCATGCGGACCAGGCGCTGGCCGCCTTGACGTCGCACGGGCCCGCCGTGCTGCGGCACCTGACCACGGACGTGCTGGAGCTGCTGCGCCAGTGGGGGCCGACCGGAGCGGGGGCGCTCGTTGGCTTCCTCGTCGGGCAATTCCTGGGCAGGCCGCTCAACGCCGTCCTCGGTTTAAGCTTCCGTGTTTTTGACCGCGGCTTCGCGGCATCGACCAATTTGTACACGCGCACCATCGGAAGCCTGCTGCGCGTCAGCGCGATCGTGCTGCTGCTTTACGGCGGCCTGCTCATGCTGACCTGGTGGGGTTTCACGCACACGCCGACCGGCTTTATCCCGCAGCAAGACAAGGGCTACCTGCTCGTCAACGTGCAACTCCCCGACGCCGCGGCGGTCACGCGCACCGACGAGGTCGTGCAGCGCATCGAGAAGATCGCCCTGGACACCAGGGGCGTCAAGCACACCGTGGCCATCTCCGGCCAGTCGATCCTGCTTAACGCCAATGCCTCTAACTTCGGCGCGCTGTACCTGATGCTCGACGACTTCGACCACCGCGCCAAACCGGAGCTCACGGCCGACGCCATCGCCAAGACGCTGCAGGAGCGCTTCCAGAGCGAGGTGCCCAACGCCATCGTCAACCTCTTCGGCGCCCCGCCGGTGGAAGGCCTGGGCACGGCGGGCGGCTTCAAGATCATCGTGCAGGACACCAACGACAACGGCCTCAAGATCCTTCAGGAGACTGCGGACAAGGTCGTGGCGGCGGGCGAAGAGGACCGGCGTCTGCAAGACCTGTTCACCAGTTTCCGCGCCGATACGCCGTGGCTGGAGCTGATCATCGACCGCGCCCAGGCCAGGGACCGCGGCGTGTCGATCGACGACCTGCGCACTACGCTCGAGTCCACGCTGGGCCCCTACTACATCAACGACTTCAACCGCTTCGGCCGCACCTGGCAGGTCAACGTGCAGGCCCTGCAGAATTTCCGCGGCTCGGTCGAGGACGTCAAGCAACTGAAAGTCCGCAACAACCAGGGAGACATGGTGCCGCTGGCCGCCTTCGCCTCGGTGCGAACCATCAGCGGGCCGGTGCTGATCATGCGCTACAACATGTACCCCTCCGCGGCGATACACGCCGACCCGAGCCCGGGCACCAGCTCCGGCACGGCCATCGAGCATCTGGAAGCGGTCGCCAACGACCCCGAGCAGTTGCCCACCACCATGCGCACGGAATGGACCGAGCTGGCGCTGTTGCAGCTCCAGACGGGTCACACTGCCATGTGGGTGTTCCTGCTGGCGGTGGTGCTGGTGTTCCTGGTGCTGGCTGCCCAGTACGAGAGCTGGGCGCTGCCGTTGGCGGTGATCCTGGTGGTGCCGATGTGCCTGTTGTGCTCGATCACCGGAGTTCACCTGGCGCAGATGGACGTGAACATCTTCACACAGATCGGCTTCCTGGTGCTGGTGGGGCTGGCTTGCAAGAACGCCATCTTGATTGTCGAGTTTGCCAAGGCGCAGCGCGAGGCGGGTGTGGAGCGGCGCCAGGCGACCCTGGCCGCCTGCCAGTTGCGCTTGCGGCCGATCATCATGACGTCGTTCGCCTTCATCCTGGGCGTGGTGCCGCTCATGATCTCGGAGGGCGCCGGAGCGGAGATGCGGCGGACGCTGGGGACGGCGGTGTTTGCCGGCATGCTGGGGGTGACCTTGTTCGGCATCTTCCTGACGCCGGTGTTTTATTACGTGATCCAGTACTTCGCCGACCGGCGCGCGCAGCGCCTCGCCGCCCGAGAGGAAGAAGACCGGCTGCTGGAGTCGCAGACGCCTCCGGTGCATGTGTAGAAAAGAGTTTCTCGCAGAGCACGCAGAGAGCGCAGAGGAGAAACAGGAGACGAGCCGGAAGAATTATGAAGTATGTACAGAGGAACCTGGTCGCTGAGCTCTGCGTTCTCTGCGGGCTCTGCGAGAAATGTTTTTAGGAATTGATCATGCGAATAAAAACTCCCGCGCAGGCGGACAAGATAATGGCAGCAGCCGCCCGGCTGTTTGGCACGCAACGCTTTCATGAAGTGCGCATGGACGACGTGGCCGATGCGGCCGAGGTCGGCAAGGGCACGCTCTATCGCTACTTCCGCGATAAGGAGGAGCTGTTCACCGGCCTCCTGGAGTATGCCCTGGAGCAATTCCAGGAGCGAATCCGCGCCGAGGTCGAAAGGGAGTCGGGAGCGCGGCGGCGGCTGGAGGCGTTGGTGCGCGCGATCATTACCTACTTCGATGAGCATCCGCATTTGATGGGCCTGATCCAGCGCGGCGAACTGTTCCACGTCGGCGACCAGCCGTTCGTGTGGAGCTACACGCGCGTGGGCGTGCTCAAGCAGATGACCGACCTGTTCGAGGAAGGCCGGCTGCACGGCGAGTTCGCGGTGCGCGATCCGGACTTGACGGCGATGATGCTGCTGGGCGGTATCCGCACGGTGATCCGCGCCGGGCAAAAGCCGCGGCCGACGGATTTGCCGGGGCGGATTGTCGAGAACTTGCTGTGGGGGGCCGCGGGGACAGGGTGTTCTGGTTCGGGAGAGAAAAAATTGGTTGGGAAAGCTAACGGCGTGCAGGCGGTGTCCCGGAATTAGTCGAGCTACTCGGGATTCTGCAATATTGTCCCCAGCTTGTGTGACGCCCACATGAAAGGTTAGAATCTCCGATGAGGAGGGGATAACGTGCCAAAGAAGCCGATCATCCCGGAGGACGTCAAGAAGCAAATCCAGTCGGCGCTGTACCCATCGGTGACAGCCTTGAGCAAGATTGCGCGGTACAAGTTAGAACCGTCGCTGGATCGCCGCATTCGCGACCTGGGAGAGCGTAAGGAGTTTCTGAACAAGAAGGAGTACGCCGAGCTTTTAGCTCTGGTCGCCTTCACCCAGCAGCGTAGCCTTGAGAAACTCGAGGCCCAGGCCGCTTTGAAGCGCCTGCGCAAAGTTTTCAATGGATCAGCGGATGGTAAGTGAGCGCCATACCAAGGAAGCTGCGCCTGGCCGTGGTCGCCCGCGCCGGCGGATGTTGCGAATACTGCCTCCTTCACTCGATAGGCCAGGTGGCGCGGTTTCCTATCGATCACATCATTCCACGGAGCGAAGCGGGCCGCACCGTTCTAAAGAACATGGCTCTAGCCTGTCCTCATTGCAACGCTCGGAAGTGGGCTCACAGCCAGGGAAGAGATCCATTGACGGGCAAGCGGGTTCCGCTGTACAACCCACGCACGCAATCCTGGTCGGTGCATTTCCAGTGGTCCGCTGAAGATTCATATCTGGTGGAAGGAAAAACCTCTTGCGGACGAGCGACCGTTGAGCGGCTTCAGATGAACCATCCAGATATGGTGCGGATTCGGCGCTTAATGGCGGAACTAGGCTTTCCCGTCGGTGTCAAGAGTTAGCTGCGTCGAGTGAAATGATTGAGCACGCGGATCAGTGCGGTCCTCGGCCGCTGGCGCTCCTGGGGCGTAAGCGGCCGGATCGCCAACTGGGATCGCAATTGGTCTTTGAGTTCAGCCGAAGTCGAGGGGCCAAGCCTGATGCCGCTGCAACAGTTGACGGCGCGCGGCCTGAGCGTGCTGCTGATCCACCATCCGCGCAAGGGCGCCAGCCCGGCCGGCCAGGCGGCGCGCGGCAGCGAGGCACTGGCGGCGTTCCCAACCCAGCCGGACGAACGCGGCGAGTAGTCGGTCCAGTACCTCCGGAGGTTCGGACCCGACCTGAACCATCGCGCTGGTGGCGACCCCGTCCGGATCGACCGTGACGCTCATGTCCGTCGGGTGCCCGTCCGCCGTTGGTCCCGCGAGCACGAGCCAGGGGCTGCCAGCCAACCCCTCGACCGTGAAGAGCGCCCCCAGTCGAGCCAGGTCGGCTTGCAGCTCGGCCACCGTCCTGCGGGGAGCCCCGTCCCCGAGGTGGACAAACACCTCCACCGACATACACACGCCTCCGGCGCCGAACTTGCTTGTATAGCGCGCCAGCGCAACTTACCCGGATAGGTTGCGCTGGTGCGCCCTATCATGCCGACCATCACATACCGAAACGAGCACGATTCCTTTGCCGCGTTCGCAGAACCAAAGAAATGGGCTGCAATCGTGCAGGTCTTCATCAGTGTAATGCATCGTGCCGCAATGAGGACAGTGCCAGTGGATATGAACGCCGCCACAACCGCCCTCTGCGCCCCAATCGTGTGCTTCACCAGTCGCCAATGGGATTTCAAGTTCTTCTGATTCAAAGGTCCATCGGCCTATTTCAGTCGGGCGGTACCACGCATTGCGGGTCAACAGTTGGTCGCGCAGCTTCTCTTCACTCTTGTGGATTTGTTTGCAATCTCCATCCAAAAGAGCACGCCAGATGGTGACGCGTTTAGTGTCAGTTCGTTGCATCTTACTCGTGATTAGATCGACCGGTGCCCGTCTATCACGGTGCGGTCATGTCATGTTTCGCATGCAGGCCAAGATTTTCTTCGGTGCTGCCTGCTGCAAGAGGCGACTGTTCCTGGCGCTTTCGCACGCCCTTCGGAGTACCGGAGTACCTCAGGGCGTGCCACTCGCCGTCATTCTGGAGACGGGGCTTGACATTCATCGTTACATCTGCAGCGTCTTTTTCGGCGCTCCTCACCCGCTGGCAACCTCGACCATGCGGTGCTCCCACCTCGACGTGGCGCCCTCGCGGATGATCGTGAATGACAACCTGCGATCCGGCACCCCCCACCGTCCCAGGAAGGCCGTCAGCCGCTCAATCCAGCCGTCCACGTCTTCGGGGTCGGCGTGGAGCAGGAGATCGACGTTCCACTGCGGCCCCCGGTGCTCGTCCCCATCCCAGATAACCTCGCCGCGGTCCTGAAGGAAGTTGTTCAGGTCGCGCGCCAAGTCAAGTTCGCCCAGCGCTCCGCGGCCATTCCACAAGCCCGCCTCCCCAAAGATGTACATCTTGGTCGGCATCGGGTCGTCACCTCCGCTGGCCGAAAGAATCGATGCAAGCCGTGGGGGCGTGGCAATTTGAAAGTTACCACGCAAACAAATCCCACTACCCCCAAGAGGAGCTTGCACCATGAACGGGCTCACGCTTCATTCCTGCACCCAACTGGCCAATGGTCCTGCGCGCTCGTGCACCCGAAATTGCGACAGCCGTCTGCTGCAGCGGCTGGGGCCTTGGGCTTACCCATCAGGTACTAAAGTCGGTCTCGTCCCAGACCAGGAGGGAGCGACCTGGCCGGGCGAAAGCCGAGCGCCTCGAGTTCGGCGAAAGTCTTCGCCCGCAGTGCTTGTGCCGTCACGTTCAAACCTCCCATCGGGCCTCCGCCGCCAAACCAACAACCAGACAGCCCCGCTCAACGGATTTTCTATGCGGCAAACAGACCAAGAGATTCAAAGGCTGATTGCTGACTCTGCACGCGCTCTTGCTGAGCTTCAATGTATAGTTGCGCTGAGGGTCGAACCGCTTGCAGATCGATTTGCGGCGAGCCACCTGTACGTTTCTTCAATGCGACTGTTTCATTGAAGCGAATGCGCCTCTCGTTTGCCGGATCGAGCTCCAACGCCTGAGCGAAACGGTCCCGAATAATTTCCATTGGCTGGCCGAGCGCAGCCTGTGCGAGCCCGAGCCACTCGTGCAGTTGGGCCTCTATTTGCGGAGTTCGACCGCGCAGTTGCAAAGCCTTGTTGCATAATTGCCACGCATCGTGATAGCGGCCCTCAAGAAGCGCGTGGCCGGCCAGAAAGAAATGAGGCCAAACGGACTGAGAACCAGCTCGAGCCGCTTGCGCAAAATCGGTCAAAGCGGCCTGGGGATTCGAGGGCTGAAGCAGGATTCCGCGCAGCGCTAGGATTTCGTGGTCATTGGGCTTGCGCTCGAGAGCTTTGGCATACAGGTCTTCGGCTTGGCGGCGATTGCCCAGACGTTCATGGCAAGTACCAAGCAGGCAGACAATGAAAGATTCCACGCCGGGTACTAGAAGGCGCTCAGCGGGCACAGCTTGCAGCGCGCGGCCGAGCACCTCAACCAGACGTTCAAGTATAGGTCTTGCCTGAGAACGGCTCAGTTCCCGAAATTTGCGGAACAGGACGCTGGCGGCAAGATAAAGTGATTCGACTGGCGCCTGTGGATCGGCCAAGATTCGCTCCGCGTAGGATTGCTCTTCATCATATTGTCCCAACTGGCCTAGCAGGTTCATTACGGAAACGGCGTGTTCCTGTGCATTGAGGCGCTCCGCGGCTTGCATAAACGCCAGCGCCGCTTCCGGCGCGCCCAGATGCTCCCAAATCCTTGCCTGAATAAAGGCAACGTAGTGGAGGGGAATATCGCGGGGCGGATGCCGCAGCAACTCCAGGGCGCGGTCCCAATCTCGCGCTGCATAAGCCCGTCCCCATTCCGAACCGTAGCGTGCGCGCTCTTCTGGTGCCATAGCGATCGGCTGCACGCTACCTTCAGCGAGCGCGTAGAGATCATGAGACAACCATTGTAGTCTTTTTTGTTCCTCGTCCGTCATCTCGTACCAGGGCTCGTTCATCTGCTCGCGAACTTTATCCGCCTCGTCCGTGTCACCCTTGCCTTCTTGAATGAGACGGTGAACTTCGATAAGCAGCTTGACATAGGCACGCGCCGGAGCTTCGGATGAAAGGGCATAAGTACTCATTCTTCATTCCTCACCAGACACCCAATACGACCGGGAGGGACAGGGCGTGTTCGCGGATCGCCGCGCAGAGCCGATCCACTGCATCGGGAACGGGGACATCGCGCCACTGCTGGAACTGATCGGCGACAACGACCGCGGCTTGCCCGGCGAGCGTCGCTATCGTCAGTCGTTGCGTCGCCACTTTACGAGCCCTCTGCCGAGAAGCTATGAACCTAGAAACCCTACCTACCGCCGCGGTCAGGTGCAGCGCCTGATTCGGCCTCTGCAACGAGCAACTCCCGCAATGACCGAAGGCCCCGCAGCACGGCCTGACGGTTCTTGGCCGAGAGCATCCACCGAGGAAGACGGCTCTCTAAGGTGCCGTTGCCCAGGAACGTCCGGGGCACCGATCGCTGGCTCCGCACCCGCGCGCCGACGTACCGCTCCAGGAACGCCACGTGCCGGGCGTTGTACGCCCACAGCACCTCGCCGCAGCACGGCGCCTTAAGCCACAGCGACAGGCCGAACCCGGGCAACTCCGCACCCGGCCTGGGGATGATTCGGTTGCGGGCCGACAGCCAATCCCGGCACGCCGCGCACGCTGGGCAGACGAACCGGAAGCCGACCACACGGCCGCGTGGGTCCTGGAGCCGCAGAAGGTGCCCGCAGCGAGCACAGGCCGGGCAGCGGACGAGGATGTCATCCGCGAATTGCCCCAGGAATGTCTGGCCCGCCGACATCGTAGTGCCCTCTACGGTCCCAAACCAAATCTACGCGGAGTATTATAATCCGAGTCCTTGCTAATCTGGTTGTGCCTCCTCGGCCGGCAGATTATCCTTGCCGCATGGCCAAACGGAAGTTCCAGTGGCATCCGCTGTTCACCCGGTTACTACGGCCGCGCCTCGAAGGGTACTATGAAATCCAAACTGGCATGCCGGTCGGTGACCTGCCGCGTCAGGCGGACATCGTCCTTTTGCGGCGCACGGGAAGCAGCGCATTGCCTTTCCAGGGATTGTGGCGCTGGTTGACGACCTGGAACATTCTGGAGTTCAAGGGGCCCACGGTAGCGCCGCGCGAGCGCGACCTGCCGCTGCTGGTCGAAATTGGGCCTGGGTATCGACCGCCGCCTGAATGCCGAGCGCGGCCGGCAAGGGCAGCGGCGCCTGCAGGAGAACGAGGTTTCTTTCTGGTATATTGCCAATAAGCTAAGCGAGCGTTTCCGCCGGGTCGCCGAGCATCGCCTGGGCCGCCTGGAAGCGTGTAGCGCCGGAGTGTGGCGGGCAACGGTTCTCGGTTACTCGTGCCTGCTGGTCAGCACGGTTGATTTGCCGGTGGATGAAGACAGTTTTCCGCTGCACGTGCTCGGCATCGAGTCGCTGGAAAAGCAGCGCCAGGTTGGGCTCTTCATTGCACAGGACCAGAACCGGCTCGATGCCTATAGCGGAGCATTCTCGGCATTACACCCCAAGATTTGGGAGGAAGTCAAAGCGATGGCGAAAAGCAAACGAGAAAAACTGGTCTTTGACGTTCGGCCATGGGTTGAGACCCTTGGCCTGGACAATCTCATCAAGCAGATTGGCGAGAAACAAGTCATCAAGCAGATTGGCAAGAAGAAGGTGCTCGAAGAGCTCGACGTGGACGATATCCTTGCCAACCTGCCGCCCGCCAAGCGCCGGGAATTGCAACGCCGCCTTCAGGAAGGACAAACGAACGCCAGCAATTGAAGATTGCCGGTCCTGTCGGGTTATCGCAATGCAGCGTGCGCGATTCGACAGTATTGGCCAAGGCGGGGCGGAGCAGCAGCAGGCCGATGCCTTCGTCCCAGGCGGCTTGCTCGGCGTGCGCGGTGAAGGAGCTGTTCGTGATCAGGATGGCTTTGTGGGCGCCGACCTTGAGTTTCACCTGCTGAAGCAACAGCACATCATGCTGATGGACGGGATCGCGGCTGCGCCACTTGGCGTTGGCGATGTTGATGTAGCGCAGCTCCGCGTTGGCGGTCTCCCAGTAGAGATCGATTTGATGCTGGAACGGCACGAGCTTGATAAGAGTTTCCCTGTGTTCCCGCTCGGGATTGGGAATCCGCACGGAGCGGACTTGCTCCACGGGGATCTTGAGCTGGCCGGCGATGAACCAACGGCACAATTCTTCATACTGGATGCTGGTCATGATGGTCCTCATAGGCTAAGCGCGGATCGGCAAGTTGGGAACTTGCCGCCACAGGAAAGGCAGGTTGTAAACCTGCCCTACGTCAATGCACCGCTTCGTAAGTGTAGAGGGCGGCATCGGCGGGGACGAGCCGGCGCATCTGGCAGGCGAGGAGCCGGGGGCGGTCCGTGGTAAGCTTCGTGTGATCGAAAGCCGGACGGACGAGGAAAAGGGCGATGCCGTCGTCCTCGGCGGCAGCGATGGCCCGGCGTGTAAAACAGCTGTTGGTGATCAGCACAGCCTTGTGAGCCGCCAGTTTCTGGCGTACCTGTTGCAAGCGCAGCACGGCGGCCAGGCCGACGGGTGCGGCGGGGCGCCAGAGCGCGTGCGCGATGTGGAGATAGCGCGCGACGGCGTCTTCGCTCGTCCAGTGAAGGTCGATACGGTGACGGTAAGCCGCCTGGCCGCGACGGAGCGGATTAGCGATTTTAAGCGTTTGAATAACGCCCAGGTCGATGGCGAAACGTCTGGCTACAAAGAACCGGCAGAGCTGGCATTGCGCTCGCGTCATAACCAGCTCCTGACGGGAGATGGAATAAAAAACGAGAGCCCGTATTATACATGCCTGCAGTGTACGTTTGTCAATGCTTGAGTGTCGTCAGCTTATCTTCCGGGAACGTGGTGAGGACGAGGTCCTTGAAGTGAACCTCCTGGGGTTCCTTGTTGGCGTGCAGTTGCAGACCAAGAGGCGCTTCCTTGATGCGCTCCGGCTGCGGATCGCGCCAGTCGACCACGGCGCTGCCGTTGACCGCGACGCGCACGCGGTTGCCCTGGGCCAGGATCTCCAGGTTGTTCCAATCGTGTTGCTTGCCCACCTTGCGGGCCGGGGCGCCGTCCACGGGCAAGCCGTTGCGGCCGAACAGATCGTACATGCCCCAGCCGGACGGAAACATGACCAGGTGGCCGGCATAGGTGTACTTATCCTGCTCCGGCGCCACACGCCCCCAGAAGGCGATGCCCGAATGCATCTCCGATTTGACCAACTTGACGGTCGCCGTCAGCCGAAAATCGGTGAATTTGCGCTTTGTGAGCAAATAAGTGCTGACCTTGATCGGCTCCGTGTTCTTGCCGACGATAACGCGGTCTTCCACGGACCATAAATGCGAATAGCCTTCCCAGCCGTCGAGGTCCTTGCCGTTGAAGAGGGTGATGGTTTCCGATTGGCCCTGGCGCGGCGGGACGATGGGAGCCTCTTTCTTCTTGTCATCGGCGCGGCCAGGCAGGCTGCTTGATAGCGCGGCCAGGATTGGCAGCGCGAGCCCCAGGAAGGCGGATAAGCGAGAGACAGAGAAGTTACGTTGAGCCATGTCGCAATCCTCACGGGCGGCAAGTTTGGGATAAGACCTAACTCAATTCTCAGTACCCGCTTTGAGGCCGTGACGCAATCAAAATATTCGCACAGACGCCGGATCACTCTCCGTTAGCGCGGACTGCCGGTTGTATAGCGCCAAATCGCGGCGCCACCACAAGGAAGAGGCCTATTCACGGAGGATTGGCACACTTTCTGCAAAACCAATACTGTTGTGCTGCCCGACGATACCAGAGGAGAGCCTCCGTGGAACATACCTTAACCGTTCTCTTGCGACGAGACCCGAGCCGGGATCGGCAGGAAAACCGGATCGCGTTTGAGGGCTATGAGATGTTGTGGCCCGATGGCCGGCCCATCGGCGTCGGCTTCGATGCGTTCTGCCGGCAAGGTCAGCGGCTGCTGGGTCTGGGCAAATATTTGGCGGGCTGCTCGGAGCGTATGGTCGATCTGGTTTGCATGCCGCTGGCCGATCGGCAGGCGCCCTTCAACCGCCTGCCGGGCCACCGCGTGCGCCGCTTAGGTCTGCGGCGCACGGGAAGACAGGGACGCCTGCACTTCCTGGACGGCACGCCGACAACCATCGTTCTGGATCTCGATCGCGACGAGCGGCGCTTGCTCGACTGGTTTGGCCTTCCGGATCTTGGCGATGGCGAATGCCGCTGGTTCGATCTTGCGGCCCGTGGCGTGGCCGTTGCGCCCGAGCTGCTTTGCCGATAGAGTCAACGCTGACTGGTCTCCTGGGACAGTTCCATATATTGCCTGCGCAGCTCGGCCATTTCGGTCTGGAGCGCGCGAAAGCGCCTTTCAAACTCAGCGTCCAGGCGCTGGCCGGTCCGCGCGGGCCGCGGTGCGTAGGAGCGCACCTGAGCCACCAGATCCTGAAGCCCCTCCCTGGCAAAACGGTCCGGGAAGGCCGGCATGTGCTGGCCTTTGCCTTCCACGATGCTGACGGTCAGATCAACGTCGCTGCGCTTTTCGTGCCAGGCTTTACTGGTGAAATCGGGGATCTCGGGCGTGTGCGTTCGGGAGCGCGTGCCTTTGCCATCCTGGTCGTGGCAGCGCTGGCAATTCTGCCGATAGAGATTGAGCCCCATGGTTTTCTGTGGCGGCGCTGCTGCCGACACGGCGGAACTCGTCGAGCCCCTGGCCGAGGTCTGGGAGCGTGCGCTGTCGGCCTGGCAAGCGAAGCTAAGCGTGAAGGCGCCCGTGAGCACGGCAAGTATTTTGATAAGGCGACGGGTGTCCCGTAAACCTGAGAGGCGAGACGCGTCCATTCGACACCTTTGCGGATGATAATAGGATGTATATTGGCCCGGATCGGGAGGAATCTGGAGAGGGGCCGATCAGGCGCGCAGAAGTTCCGGTAAAAGGATGGGTTCGAGCTCGCGCTCATCATCCTTCTCAGGAAAGTAACGGAGCGGCTTGATGAAAGCGGGCGCGGATTCCGAGCTCTGAACGGAATGAATTCCGTTCTACGGGACGAGCCGGCGCGCAAGTTGGGATTCCCCTAACATCGCAGTGCGCTTATCTTTATCAAAACGTTAGCTGTGTCGGATGCGCAAACAGACACGAGAGCCGGGCGCATGCATATTCAAGATATTTTCCGGGAACACCGCACGACCTTCAGCTTCGAGTTCTTTCCACCCAAGACCGATGAGGCGGCGGCGGACTTGTTCGTCAACATTGCCCGCTTGCAGGAATTGCAGCCGTCGTTCGTGTCCGTGACGTATGGCGCCGGCGGCTCCACGCGCGAGCGCACGCACGACCTGGTGGTGCGCATTCACAGGGAGACGAACCTGACGGCAGTGTCGCACCTGACCTGTGTTTGCCACACGCGCGACGAGCTGGCGGCGATCCTGGATCGCTATGCGGCATCCGGCATCGAAAATATCCTCGCGCTGAGCGGCGACCCGCCACGCAACCCGACGCAGTACGACCGCTCCGGGGATGCGTTCCAGTATGCCGAGGGTCTCGTGCGCTTTATCAAGGCGCATGCCAAGCCGCCCGACCCGCGCGGTTTCGGCATCGGCGTCGCCGGCTTTCCGGAGGGGCATCCGGTCACGCCCAATCGGCTCAAGGAAATGCGTTACCTCAAACAAAAGGTGGACGCGGGCGCCGATTACATTTGTACGCAGCTCTTTTTCGATAACCACGACTTTTACGACTTCCGCGAGCGCTGCGATCAGGAAGGCATCAAGGTGCCGATCGTGGCCGGCATCATGCCGATCACGTCGAAAGCGGGCATGGAGCGCATGGCCGAGCTGGCCCTCGGGGCGCGCTTTCCGGCCAAGCTGCTGCGCGCCGTGCAGCGTTGCAGCGATGATAAAGCCGTCGCCCGAGTGGGCGTTCAGTGGGCCACCGACCAGTGCCTGGATCTGTTGCACCATCAAGTTCGCGGCATCCATTTTTACACGCTCAACAAGTCGGATGCGACGCGGCAGATTTACGAGAACCTCGGCGTGAAGGATTCGGCGGCGCTGCGCATGTCATAAGCCTATTGGCGCGAGCTTAGCCCAGCATAAGATGACTGGAGCCGAGCCGCTGGATCCAGCATACGGAACGGGGTCTTCACCAGTGGCGGAGAGCAGCGCAGGAGACAGCTCATGTCCACAGTGCCGGTTCCGAGAGGTGGAAAATTAATTCTCAGCGGCGTCCCCTGGAAGACTTACCAGCGTGTGCTGCGCGTTTTCGACGATCGCCATCTGCGCATTACTTATGATCGAGGGGAATTGGAAATCATGACCATCTCTCCTGAACATGAGCGTTTCAAGCACTTAATAGGCTTCTTGATCGGCGTGCTGGTCGAAGAATTAGGCTGGAACATGTCCGGATTCGGCTCCATGACTTTTAAACGGCGCAAGCCTAGACGCGGTCTGGAACCTGATGAATGTTACTGGATTCAAAGCGAAGCGCTCGTGCGCGGCAAGGACAGGATCGATTTGCGCGTTGATCCGCCACCCGATCTGGTCGTGGAGATTGATTGGACGCATAGCTCGCTCAACCGGCTTGCCATCTTCGCCATCATGGCGGTTCTCGAAGTTTGGTGTTTCGATGGCAAGACCTTGCGCGTTTTTCTGCTTGCTGCTGATGGCTGCTATGCAGAGAGCCCGTGCAGCCGTGCTTTCCCCTTCCTGCCGTTGACGGAACTGCAACGGTTCCTGGAGATGAGGAAGACGCAAAGTGAAACGGACGTAATCCGGAAATTTCGGACGTGGGTCAAGGATAGAATCGCAGCAGGCTGGAAATAAGAAGATACAGATAAGGCCAAACATGTAAATAGGTGGCCCGTTGGCCTTGTTGCTCCTCTTATTGGCACAACTGTTTGCAATTAATGCATTTATGTTTTCAAGGCAACAGGGCCAACCGTGGCCCGCTACTCCATCAGTTGGCCCTGATCTTCTCTTTGTGGGACGTCAGCACGGGCCGACCGATCGGGTATCCGCTGTGCCGTCAGGCGCTGCCGGACCCGAAGCGCTGGCGTTTGCGGCCGCGGCGATCTCGCGCGGCGAAACCGACTCCGTGGTGCGCGCCGATCTGCTGACGACTCTGGCAATTTTTGGTAAGCTGGCGTGGAAGAGGCAGACACATGACACGTAGCCGTCGGAGGTTCGTCCGAATACTTTGCAGAAGTGTGGCGGTTCCTTTCCTGGCCTTCCTGATTCTTTTTGCAGACCGCGGCCGCGCGGCCCAAACACCGGGCTCGCATACGGACGAGCCGTGGCTGCGTCCCTGCACGGGGCCGACCCGCACAGATATTGACCCGACGACGCTGGACGGCAAAGTGCTCTGCGGTTACCAGGGCTGGTTCAATACGCCGGGCGACGGCACGGATTTCGGTTTTGGCCACTGGGGGCGAGGGCTGGAACAGCCCGGCCGCGGACGGTTTACCGTCGACATGTGGCCCGATGTTTCCGAGTATGCCCCGCAGGATTTGCGCGAAGTTCCCGGACTCAAGATGCCCGACGGCTCGCCCGCACTGTTGTACAGCAACTTCCGAAAAGGACCGGTGCTGGTGCACTGCAAGTGGATGCGGCAGTACGGCATCGACGGCGTCTTCCTGAGCCGTTTCGTCGGCGAGACGACGAGTCCCGCGCGCGCTCGCCACGTGAACACCGTTCTTGCCAATGTGCGCGAGGGCTGTCATCGCGAAGGTCGGGTCTGGGCGCTGATGCTCGACCTCTCCATGGGACGCGGCGCCACGACGGCGCTCGTCATGAACGACTGGAAGTTCCTGTGCGACCAGGTCAAGGTTCGCGAGGATGCGCGTTATCTGCACCACCACAACAAGCCGGTGGTGCTGCTGTGGGGGCTAGGGTTCAAGGACCGTCCGTGGACGCCCGAGCAGGGTGAGGAACTGGTCAACTTCTTCAAGAACGATCCGCACTACGGCGGAGTCTACCTGATCGGCGGAATCGATCCGCGCTGGCGGACGTTGTCCGGCGCGTCGCGCACGGACCCGGCTTGGGCGAAGGTCTACCGGATGTTCGACGCCATCAGCCCGTGGGACGCCGGCCGCTATCGAGACGACGTGTCCATGGATCGCTTCCGCAAGGACGTATGGGAAGGCGACCTGGCCGAGCTAAAGACCCTGCGGATCGGTTACATGCCGACGGCGTTTCCAGGCTTTTCGTGGGACAACCTGCGCCGGACAACGCCGGGAACAACCATGATTGCCCGGCGCAAGGGAGAGTTCTACTGGCGGCAATTCGCCATCTTCAAAACTCTGGGAATCCGAACCGTCTTCGTCGGCATGTTTGACGAGGTCAACGAAGGCACGGCGATTTACAAGGTCTCCAACCAGATCCCGGAAGGGAAATACTTCGTGACCTATGAGGGCCTGCCCTCGGACTGGTACTTGAAGCTGACCGGGGCGGCCAGCCGCATGATCCGCGGCGCGGCCCCGCTGTCGGAGAAGATTCCGGCGGAGTTAGCAATCCATGCCGTCTCGACCGACGACGAGTCAACCGCCACGAAGCCGGCCGAAGCATCGTCCACTTTCAGCGGCGAAAAGACCGCCTGGCACGGCTTCGATCGCTACGATTTCCTGATGGACCAGGCGACCCTTGCCATCAAGCCAATCAAGGCGGCGACGGACGAAAAGAACAGCATCAGGAACCAGGTCAAGGGCCAGTGGCGCTGCGTCGTGGTCGTTCCCAGGCAGGCTGCCACCGGTAAGCCGTGGTCCTGGCGCGGCTGTTACTTCGACCACGAGCCCCAGGCCGAGATCGAGCTGCTCAAGCGCGGTTTCCATATCGGTTTCATCATGTCCGATCCCGGCAAGTCGTGGGACGCCTGGTACACCTTCCTCACCCAGAGACATGGGCTGTCCCGCAAGCCCGCTTTCGTCGGCATGAGCCGGGGCGGATTCAACGCCTTCGCCTGGGCCACCGCCAACCCCGACAAGGTCTCCTGCATCTATGCCGACAATCCCGCCATCAGCCGCGACAGCCTGATGAAGCTTGGCGAGCTGGTCAAACACGACGTGCCCCTGCTTCACGTCTGCGGGAGCCTCGATCCGATCCTGGGCAAGTACACGCTGGTGATCGAGAGCATCTATCAGCAACTGGGGGGCAGGATCTCCGTGATGATCAAGGACGGCGCCGCCCATCATCCACACAGCCTGCGCGATCCCCGGCCGATCGCGGACTTTATCGTGCACAGTCTGCAGCCGAAGGGCAGCACGCCGCCCGCTTTCGCCGGCAAGAACTTCACGAAATCGGCTTACTATGGCGTCGAGAACTCGTACCGCGACTGGCCGTCCGAGAAGACCTACATCACCTGTCGCGGGCCGTGGTTTACCCAGTGCTACGACCGCTACGATTTCCGGCTGGACGGCATCAAGGGTTCGGTGGGAGTCATCGTGCCGAAGACGGCGGCTCCCGGCAAGCCCTGGGTCTTCCGCGCGGATTTCACCGATCGCGATGCCGTCATCGACCTGGCCCTGCTGGCCTGGGGATTTCACATCGTTACCGGGCCCGTGCCCACCGATACGAATGGCCCGGTGCTGGAGCAGTGGAACGCCGTTTACGAGCACCTGACGAACCACGGCCTAGCCAGGAAAGTGGTCATGGAAGGAGCCGGCGGAGCAGCGGGGGAAGCCTATGCCTGGTCCATCGCCAACCCGGCCAGGGTTGCCTGCATTTATGGGGAGAACCCGATCCTGCGCAGCAACATGTCGAAAAGCCCGCCGCTCGATAACCTGGCCCCGCTGGCCAGAGCAGGCGTGCCCCTTCTCCACGTTTGCGGCAGCCTTGACCCCTGGCTTACAACTCAGACCCGTGTCGTCGCGAAGCGTTACCAGGAGCTCGGTGGACCAATTACGGTCGTCATCAACGAAGGCGCGGGACATTATCCGCTCGCACCGAAGGACCGGCAGCCGGTGGTGGATTTCATCGTCAAGAGCGTGAAGTAATATCAGGTTCGAGGGTTTCGCTGAAGGCTCTAGGAAGCCCTGCGCCGCGGTGTTTCGATGTGGCGCGACGGTGCCGGCAGAGGCTTGGCGATTTTCTGGATCATCGCGCTCTCCCCAGCCGCTTGCTCCGCGGCAGGCGCCTTGCCTTCCTCTTGAATAAGCACTTTGAATTGAAAGCCGCCGATGCGGAGCAGGTCCTGGTCGTGCAAGGTCGCTTCCAGGACGCGCATGCCGTTCACGTAGATGCCGTTCATGCTGTCCAGATCGACCACTTGCCAAACGCCGTCCTGAAAGAGGAACCGGCAATGGCGGCGGCTCACGTCCGGCAACGGCAGACGCAGGTCGGCCGTGCTGTGACGGCCCAGGAGCATGTTGGGACGCGTCAGCTCCACGGCCAGGCCGTTCGGCTGCAGCACCAGCTTGAGGGGCACGAAGCCGCTCGCGTTTGCACTCGTGGACCTGGCGGCCGGCAGTCCCCGTACGTCGCCGCGCAGGATGGGCAGTCTTGAATGATCCATGATTCTTCTCTGTTTCTAAGGTCAGACAGGATTCTCAAAGAGGCTGTTCCGCGCGGCCTGTTCCGAGTGGGGGGCTTGTACCAAAAGCAATGAAGGGAGGGAAGGTGATTAAGAAGTGGGTCAGTAGGGTCATTAGTCATTAGTCATTGGTCATTCGCAAGCGAATGACCAATGACTAATGACCATGCAGTCCTCGCAGACTACCTAACCGACAAACTCCAGCCCTGCGCAACATTCTTTGCAGACCGGCAACGGTTCTCCAAATTCTGCAACTTTTTATTACAGTTGCCAGCTATCGAGCGTTTTCATCGGGCAAATTATTCTTGGTCAAGCGCGCAGGTCCTGCGGACTCTGGACGCGCCGACGCGTTGGCAACCAGGAACCGTGTAGTGAGGAGGCCCGAGATGAGGCTCACGTTTGCTTTCTCCCTGATCGCAGCCGCGGCCGGCTTGGGGACGATCGAGGGAACCGTCCAGGCGGCACACGGCGGCGCCACCAGCTATCCGGCCGGGTGTTGTACGCCGGAACAGACTTGCCTGCCTGCCGTGCGTTATCGCATTTGTTATCGCACGGTGACGGAGGAGCAAACGCGCATCTGCTATCGGCCGGTCTATCACACCTGCATGAAAGAGTGCCGTTACACGGCGTGCAAGCCGGTCTATGAGCAACACGTGCGCGAGTGCCGCTATACGGTCTGCAAGCCGGTATTGGAAACCTACGACGTCGTACGCAAGTATACGGTGTGCAAACCGGTCTATGAACAGCACACGCGCGAATGCCGTTACACCGTGTGCAAGCCGGTGTGGCAGTCCTACCAGGTGCCGCAATATTACACGACCTGCCGGCCGGTATTCGAGAACCACGTGCGCGAGTATTGCTACACGACCTATCGGCCGGTGTGGCAAAGCTATCAGGTGCCGAAATATTACACGACCTGCCGGCCGGTCTACGAAAACCATGTGCGCGAATATTGCTACACGACCTATCGACCGGTGTGGCAGGAATACCAGGTGCCGCAGTATTACACGACCTGCCGGCCGGTGTATGAAAACCATGTGCGCGAATGCCGTTATACCGTGTGCCGCCAGGTGGTGCAGAACTATGAAGTGCCCGTGAAATGGACGACCTGCCGGCCGGTGTACGAGCAGCATTGCCGGGAGGTGCCGGTGACCTGCTACAAGACAGTGACGGAGCCGCGGCAACAGGTCTGCAAGTATTACACCTGCGAACCGGTGTATACCGAGAAGTGCTACAAGGTCTGCACCGGCGATTGGTGTGTGGAAAAGGAATATTGCCCGGGCCGGGTCGTCACGCGGCGCCATCGCGAACCCGGCTGCTGGACCTTCGACCCGTGCACCTGCCGGTCGCACTACTGTCCGGGCAAGACAACCTGCTGCCAGGTGCAACTGCCCGGCCACTGGACCTGCAAACGGACCTGGGTGCCGCGCGAAGAAGTGCGCACGGCGCGCTGCTGCCACTATGTGCGCAAGGAGCATTGCCAGACGGTCACGTACAACGTGTGCAAGAGCGTGCCTTACACGGTGATCCAGCGCATCCCGTACACGACGTGCAAGCTGGTTTCCGAAGAGCACTGCAAGATGGTGCCCTGCCAGCGCTGCTACTCGGTGCCGGAGCAGAAGGTTTGCCGGGTTCCGTACACGACCTGCAAGATGGTGCAGGAGCAGCATTGCCGCATGATCACCTGCCGGCGCTGCTACTCGGTGCCGGAACAGAAGGTCTGCCGGGTTCCGTACACGACCTGCAAGATGGTGCAGGAACAGCACTGCCGCATGATCACCTGCCGGCGCTGCTACTCGGTGCCGGAGCAGAAGGTCTGCCGGATTCCTTATGTCACATGCAAGATGATCCGGGAACAGCATTGCCGCATGACTACCTGCCGGCGCTGCCAGATGGTCCCCGAGGAAAAGGTGAGCCATGTGCCGTACACAACCTGCAAACTGATCCCGGAGGAGCGCTGCCAGGTGATCAAGTGTCAGCGCTGCCGCTATGTCACGGAAGAGCGCTGCCGGAAAGTGCCGTACACGACCTGCCGCCTGGTGACCCAGGAGTGCGTGCGGCAAGTGCCTTACAAGACCTGCACGCTGGAGCCGTACTGCGTGACGTCGAAGGTTTGCCGCCGCGTGCCGGTGTGCGTGCCGACCTGCGAGACCCCATGCCAGGCGCCGTGCCTGCCGAGCGATTGCTGCGCCAAGCCGAAATTCCATGAATGGTTTGCCCGGCTGGCGTCGCGCTGCCGGGCAGCCGAGTGCACGGCCCCCTGCGACGTGAAATGAGCTATCCCCCTGGTGCCCTCAACGCACGCAACAAGGCCCTGTCACCCCCGGCAGGGCCTTGTTGTTCCCGCGGGCGTGCGACATTTAGCCGCGACCCGCAAGGGGAGCGCGGGCCTGCGTAGAAAATCGCTTGCCCCTGTTGCGAATCGGCAGAGCATCCTCTATTCTAGAAAAGTAGATCCGCCTCATTAGAGTCATCGTTTTGGCACTCACAACGAGGTTTGCATGAGTACGTTTACCACCAGCGGCGACGGACGAAAGGAAGTGGTCGCGGGCCAGCCGCTCTCCTGCCCGAAGTGTCACGCCCCTCTGGCTGCCCCGAACGCAAGGACGGCACGGTCTGGTCGGCCGACGTCGATCTGGTTACGGCTCCTGGTCCTGGTTTTGCTGCTGGCCGCCCTGGCGGCCCCACTCGGTGGTGCGTACTATCTGCGTTCGCGCGTGCTGGACAATGCCTCGTCCGCGGCCCGGAATTATCTGGATAGGCTGCGCGCCAAGGATGCGAAGGCTGCCGACGAGTTGATGAAGGAAGAGGCGCGGAGCCGTCCAAACACGATTTCCCTTCAGAAGCTCATGGCCCTCGACAACGCTGGTTACCAGATCACGCAGGCCAAACGGAACGGCGCCCTGGTTGATGTGATGGCAACCTGCGTTCTCCCGGATAATGCCACGTTGCCCACGCTGCCTCTGGCCATGGACAAGAACCCGCGAATCACTCTCGTGCTCGATCAGGAGGAAAACGGGAAATGGCGCGTAGTCACGGTGTCCTTGCTGCCCAAGGAAGGGAGTAATGCCTTGCCGAACTATGGCGAAATGAGGAAGGCGATCCCGGGGATGGGTAAGTAGCCTATGCCCTGGAACGGCCGGTCCCCGCGCGCCTCCCCAAGAAGCCCAGCACGATCGCCAGAATAAACGCCAGCCCGGCTTCACAGTAGAGGGAGACCATCGGCAATTGCACGCCATGCAATTCCGGGGAACGCAGCAGTTCGCGCACGCGAGCATTATCGGCAACGAGCAGTCCCAGGAAGCCGCCGATGAAGGCGCCGAGCACGACGCCGGGCTCATCGCGATTGATGATCCAGCCGGCCAGTCGGGCTGCCACACCGATGATCAGGCCATGCAAGACGCCAGCGAAGAAGGGGGCAAACTCGATCGCGATCGTGTGACTGGGATCCTGGTTGAGATAACGGCTGACACATGCCAGGCCGATGGTCGCCGGCACAAACCAGGCCAGGACGATCCAGCGTCGGGAAAGCAAGAGCCCTACGAGGATAGCCAGCAACGCCGCGGCCAGGGCGCCATAAAACCAGCCAAGGTTGGCCCAGTCCAGGTCCTTCTTGAATTGGAAGAACCCAAGATAAGCCCCCAGCGCCACCCCGCCAACAAGAATGCCGAACACCAGGTTGCGTAGCGGCACGGCGACGAAGGCCCCGGCCACGATCAACATGAGAGGAAAGAACGTCGCCGGCAGGCAATTGTCATCGACAAAGCGCATGAAGGATTGGCCGGCCTCATTGATGGGCCAGAAAAAGAAAGCCGACTTGGCGCTAAATCCCATACCGAGGATGAAGAACGCCGCCACTCCGGCCACGGCCAGGACATAGCAGACCACCACGAGAAGCCGGTGCAGGTCAATATCGTGCGGCTTCTTCTCTACTTCCAGCATGATCGGCCTTTGCCCCACGGAACCACCCGGCAAAGGCGGTACTTCCACCATGGTGCCACAGGAACGGCAAACAACCCGGTCAGGCATAAGATTCTCGCAGCTGAAGGGCCCATAAAAGCGACAGCCCACCCGTCCTTTACCCGCCCGGATAGGCTCAAAGAATGCACAGATGATTATGGCAGCGCGGCCGTCGGAAGCAAGGGGCGCCGGCACGGCGTCAACAAAAAGGCCCCCGGCAGATCAACGCGATTCACCAGGGGCCGACCATCGTTTACCGAAGGATTTGCGGATATGGCCGGCCTCAGGCCAGCAACGGCAAATGACGGAAACGCTCGCCGAGGACCGCGGTGCTGCCGCAACCTAGCCAACGCTCAAGCACGGTCGCGTAGATGCTGCGGAAATCAACGGCATGCTTGGGGTCGCCGTCCTGCAGATCCTGCAGATTTGGATACGGACCATGCAGGCCGCCCTGCACCGGCTCACCGATAACAAAGACCGGGGCCGCCGTGCCATGGTCGGTGCCGGCGCTGCCGTTTTCCTTCAGCCGCCGGCCGAACTCGGAGAAGACCAGCACGATGATGCGCTTGCCCTCGCCGGATTTGCTCATGTCGTTCAGGAACGCCTGGAGCGATTCTGACAGCTCGCGCAGCAGGAAGCCGTGGGCGTTGAGCTGGTCGGCGTGGGTGTCGAAGCCGCCGAGCTGGGTGTAGTAAATGCTCGTCGTCAGGCCGGCCTTGATGAGCTGAGCGATCAGCTTCAGGCGCTGCGCCAGTGTAAAGAACGGGTAATCGCCGGTGGCTGCCTGGCCAATGTTTTCCAGGCGGGCACTGCTCGCATAGGTGATGAGGGTGCTGCGCTCGACAAAATCGAGCAGCGAGCCTGGTTCCGCCTGCGTGGCAGCGCTGATGTGATCCAGGGCCGCGCGTTGGGCGTTGGCCGCCTTGCCTTCCGCAATACCCAGGCGGCGGCGAAATTGTTCGAGACTGGCCAGCGACGGCACATGCCGCTGGCTGCCGAGCAGGGCCTGTGGCAAGGCGGTGTCACTGATGTGCAGGCCGGCTGAATCGCTTCCTGGTGTAAGCGGCTGCCGGTCGAGCGTGCGCGCCAACCAGCCCGGCGTATCCGCCAGCGGCTCCAGGCGCGCCGTTTGCCAGATGGCCATCGATTCGAAATGCGATCGATTCGGATTGGGATAGCCGACGCTTTGCACAATGGCAAGCTGCCGCTTCTGCAGGAGCTTGCCGAAATCGGCCAGAGACGGATGCAGCGCGACGCGATCGTCAATCTTGTGCAAGCCTTTTTCAGGCAGATGCAGCCTGGGGCGGTGCTTGATGTACTCCGGATCGCGATAGGGCACGACCGTGTTGAGACCATCATTGCCGCCGTCAAGCTGCACGACGACGAGGATGCGGTCCTTGTTCTTTTTTGGCTCGGCGGCCAGCACGCGCGCCGAGCGTGCCAGAAAGGCCGGCACGCTGGCGCCGCAAGCCAGCAACGTGGAGGTGCCGAGCCCGAGACGCATGAACTCGCGGCGCGTGGCGTGCATGGATCAATCTCCTCATAACGGAACTTGTCTTAGCTCAACTGAAATTGAGGACAGTGCAACACAAGCTGGAGTGCTCGACGCATGCTATCCGGATGCCCGTCCGCGCCGGTCTTCAGGATCAGCCCGCGGGCGTTATCGTTCACCTCACCTTGCAGCAGGAGGGAAATCAGCGTCTCCGGCACTTTGCTCGAGACGATCTGGTAGCGTTCCGCCCAGGCGAGCGGGTCATAAGGGCTCAGGCCGAGTTCCGGGTTGCCCCAGATCAGGTCGGCGATCCAGTTGCCGCGCTCCAGCACGGTCGTGCTATTCAGCCAACTTTTGCCGCCGTCCCAGCCCTTGACATTCGGGGGATGGAAAAGCTCTTGCCCCTGGCGATCGCACTTCATGGCCAGGGCCAGCAGGCTCACGCTGCCGCGCGGCAGCTCCAGGGCGCGCACGAGACCGGCGCTGAATTCCACCGGACTCTTGATGCGCTGGCGTCGCACCACGGGAGTGTAAAAGTGACGCGAGCGCAGGATGATGCCGACGACGTGGCCGATGGCATATTGGTGGCTGCGCAGTTCTTCGGCTAACGGCTGGATGAGCTCCGGCGCCGGCTCGGCGCTTTCGCTGACGAAAAAGCGATACAGCCTGCGGCACAGGAACTCCGCGCAGGCGGGTTGCTCCAGGGTGATGCGCACAACGTCGGCGGACTTCCAGGGGCCGGTCTGTTTGAGGAAGGTCTTGCTGCCATCATCGGCCTGGGCCACGTCCAGGCGCAATTCGTCCACGCCGCGGAAACGGTCGTCATGAACCCGCACCCAGCCGCTGAAAGCCCGGGCCGCCTGGCGGATGTCGCTCTCGGTGTAGCGGCCGACGCCGAGCGCGAACAGCTCCAGGAACTCGCGGGCCAGGTTCTCGTTGGGTTTGTCCTTCTTGCTGCCGGCGGCGTCCAACCAGAGCAGCATGGCCGGATCGCGGGCGATCTCGTTCAGGAGCGCGCTGAACTCGCCGAGGGCATGCCGGCGCAGCGTCTCGTTCTGCCGCAGCATCAGAGCAGCGCTGTTGACCTTGCGATTGCTGGTGGCGAAATGGCTGTGCCAGAAGAGCGTCAGCTTTTCCCGCAGTGGATCGGGCTGGTAGAGGATGCGGTAAAGCCAGTAGGCTTTCAGGCGCTCATCGCTGCGCTCCGTGACGGCGCCGCGGCGGAGACCGTCCAGAATCTGTTCGTCATCGTCGCTAGGCGGCGGCGGTTGCAACAGACGCTGCACGCTTGCTGCCGGCCCCGCGGCGCGATCGCGTTCCAGTTCCGCCCAGGTGGCGCTGAAGCCTGCCCGCCGATGCAAGTGGGCGACCTTGCCCAGGTCCCAGGGGTCAGCTGCGGATGGTTCGTATGTTTCCCAGGCTTCGCTCATCATGACAAGACTCCACGCTCGCCGTTACTTGGGAATTTCAACAATCTTGTTGGGATCCTGGATGACAATATCGCCGACCTTCGTGTTCTTACCCGACTGCACCGTGAAATCGACCCGCATATCGGAGAACTGCGAGATGCGATAGGTTGCGCCCGGTATCAAGTTGGGCAAGGTAACACAGCCATCAGCGCCGGTGACCGGCCCCTTCTCATAATTCTTGCGATCCATATGTCCCACCCACACGCTGCCATCGGCGCGCAGATGCCGAGACTGCACTTCCATCATGTCCTTGGGATAAAAGACCACTTCGACAGGCGGCACCAGTGCCCACACGAGCGGGCGATAATTGGCCAGCGGCTTCCCCTGGCTGTCCACAAAGCGCACCGTGGCCGAGCCGCAGGGACATAGTCGAACGACGGCCGGTTCTCCGCCGCTCTGCTTGCCCGAGAAGTCCGCGGCAGCGCCCTGGCCGTTGTCGGCATCCAGGAACAGCACGCGGCACTGGGTGTCGAGGTCGGGAAGAGGAAGCCGAAAGCTGCCATTGCTGACTTCGGACGCCGGCACGCGCCAATCTTTCGTCCGCCGGCGATAGTACATCCGCGCCTTGGCCGCCGGGCTGCCGTCGGCAGACAGGAGACGGCCCTCCAGGGCCGAGCGGCGCAGCGTTATTTTGACCTCCGGCGTAACCCGTTCGTTGCGCACATCGATCTGCACCCAGCCATCCGGCCGGAAGTAATGTTTGCCGCCTTCCTTGACGCCGGGCATTAAGTCCGCCGGTGCGGGCGTCGTGGCGGCCTCCGGATCCGCATTGTCGTCCTTGCCCGTCTCCTTGCTGTTTGAGCTTTTCGGGGCCTTGGGGGCAGGCGGCGCCGGAATGCGCTCCTTGGGATCAATTTCCGTCAGGTCCTCGACCAGGAGCTTTTGCCACAGGTAATCTTCGCGTGGCCCATTGGCCAGCGCGTACCACCGGCCCGGCGGCAACACGGTCTGGAAGCTGCCATCCGCTCCGGTTTTGCTGCGGAGGGAGACCATGGTAAATTGCGGCTGCTGCTTGAAGGGGTTGGGCGGCGTCACTCCCTTCGACCAGAAATCGAGCCGGCAATCGGCCACCGGCCTGCCGTTCGCTTCCACCACCTTGCCTTGCACCATCACCCCGGGCGTCAGGGCGACATTCACTTCATGCCGCACCGCTCCCTTGGGCCAGCCCACGTTCTTTCGAAGGGCCAGGTAAAGCTGTCCGGCGGGGGCCGTGACCGTCAACACCTGCGTGTTCCCCAGGAACGGATTGACACGGTAATGCCCGAGCACATCTGCCTGAACGTCCAGGCGATTGATCTGCGGTCCCATGGAGACGAAATAGTTGCCCCCGTAGCGGCGGCCCTTGTCATCCGCAGGATCGTTGGCGATGCCGAAACCGCCGAAGTAGTCGGGGAAGGTATCGATATGGATATGGGCGTTCGGCACCGGCTTGCCGCTGGCGGCGTCCGTGACGGTACCTTCGAGGAGGTGCGGCGCGCCCAGGGCCAGAGACACCTCGCTGGCTGTCTCAGGCGACGCCTCGATATCCAGGATCTGCGTCGCGAACCGGCTGGCGCTCACCTGCACCGCGAGAGCCTGGCCGCGCTGCAGGCCGTGCAAGGTGCAACGGCCTTGCGCGTCGGTAACGGCCGGCTGCGGCCAGAACGGCAAGTCGGGCGGCGCCACGAACTGGATGGCATGACTGTCTTTCCGCGCGGGCTTGCGCTCCCGCATGTTGCCGGCATCCCGTGCGCCGAAGTCCTGGAAGAAAATCGGCGCCGGCTCAATGGTGTCGGCGGCCATGGTGTATTGCCGCCCAGCTGAGTAGGAAAGCCTGCCCAGACGCACCATGCTTACCTTGACTCCGGCGGCGGGCATACCCTCCAGGTCGATGAGGCGCACGCGCAGATCCTCAGACGGTTGCAACCGCACGACGATGTCCGCCGGCTTCGGCGTGAGCTGCAACGGCTGGCCGGCCAGGCCGTAGCCCCTGGCGCCGGCGAGAATCTCCACCTCGTAGGCGCGTTCGAAAGCCTTTTTTGGCACGGACACGCGCCAATGGCCGCTCTCATCCGCCTTTCCCACGCCCAGCACCTCGGCCTCGGGCGACATGCCGTTCATCGTCAGGGAGATGCCCTGATCCGGGAGCTTCAGCGCGGCCACGACGGCGACGTGGGCCCCGGCCACAGGTTTGCCATCCGGACCGAGCACCTGGCCGGTCAGGGCCACCTGGTTCTTTGAATCGGACGCGCGAGGCGTTTCCGGCCTGGCGCGGGAGGCGTCGGGCCTGTGCATTTCCATCTGAGCCCGGCTCGCCTTGAGTTGGGAAGAGGGCGGCGAGTCGGCGCGAGGCGCCTCCGACGCCTCGGCAGCGTTCCTGTTCGCAAGGGCCTGATGCGTAAAGGCGCCTGCTCCGCTCGCCACAAAGCCTATGACCAGGAGCACCAAGCCAATGCTTTTCAACTTTGACAGGGCCATGGTTTTCAAAACTCCCCGGGCGAGAGCGGCCGCCTGCAGCGTCGTCAGGTCGGCGGCGTTGTTCGAGCCCGCGAAAAGCACGGCAGCGCGCACGGTGTTGTCCAGCAGCGAGCCGGTCAGCATGGCCTTCGCCTCGGGCGCGAGCGCCATGCCGCACAGCAGAGCAGAAAGCGCCACCCCGCGGCGCGCCAGCCGCTGCTGCATCTGCTTGCGGGCCAGGGCCAGGCGGCCCGATACTGTGCCCTCTTTCCAACCCAGCTCCCTGGCCGCCTCGGCCTTGCTCTTGCCCTCCAGGCAGCAGAGCAGGAAGGGGCAGCGGTACTTGTCGGGCAGGCGGTCCAGCTCCTCGACCAGAACGGCCTGCAGTTCGCGCCACGCCAGCTCGGAGCCGTGTTTGTCGTGCGGCATGGTTGCGCTCCGCCTTTCATGTGCGTGCCGTTTGCTCTTCTCCAGGCGTGCGCGCAAGGCGGTCCGGTAGGCGACGCGGTACAGCCAGCTTGCCAGCGTCCGGCCGTTGCGGATCGAGCCGGCCTGGCGCGCCAGCACGAGAAACGTCGCTTGAAACGCGTCCTCGGCGTCCTGCTCATGGTGCAGCACCTGCCAGCAGGCGCTCCAGACCAGCCGGCCATGCCGCTCGACCAGGGCGGCAAAGGCATCTTCCTCATGCCGGCCGGCGAAGCGCTGCAGCAGTTGGGCATCCGGCAACTCACGAACCGTAGCCGAGCCCGCCAATCGCCGCAGATGCCGCACGACCGCACCCAGTTGTGCTTGGGCCATCGCTGCGTTCCTTTGAAGAAAAGGAATGTCCAATTCATAAGTGTGCGGGGGAAGACGATTGGGTATGACATTTCCCCCTGAATTTTAGGAGGATTTCAGAAATGAGTTTCCGGGGAAGAAAAAGATGAATTGCAGCGCTTCCGCGGGGAGGCCGAAGAAGCCCTCAAAGGCCAGGCAAATCAAAGTCAATAAACGACAAGTCAACTCCCCTCCGGCGTCTTCACGCGAAATTCCCGGTGCGTGAAGGCCGCCATGGCGATGAGCGTCAGCACCAGGCTGGCGCCGAGCACCGTCGTCAGGCAGGCGCCGGCGCTGGGCGCTTCACTGAGCTTGATTCCCCAGGGATTGTAATCGTTGCCGACAATCTTGGTCCAATCGGGCTGAAGCCAGCGCTCGAAGAGCACGCGTATGTAGTACATGACCGTCAGCTTGCGCACGGCAAAATCGACATTGGCCAGGATGCCCTCGAAGACGACGCTGTAAAGTAGTCCGGCGAAGAGAGCGTAACGCACCACCAGGCTCATGCAGCCAAACAGGGCACAGTAGGCAGTCAAGGTCAGCGTGATCAGGCCCACGGTCTTCAACAGGCGCATGGGTGCGAGCTGTTCGGTCCACTCGGGAGCGCCCCAGTAAATCACCACCTCGGTCAGCATCGTGAAAAAGCCGGCCAGCAAGATGACCAGCAGCAGCGTTGCCAGCAGTTTCGTCAGGTAGATGCCCCACTTGGGCAACGGGCGGACCAGCAAGTACGTGAGCGTCTGCTCTTCGATCTCATCCTGGATCATGGCCGTGGCGTACAACAGGGCGGTCAGCGTGACCATAACGTGGGGGATGACGTTGAACACCAGGCCGAACTCGAGGCCGGGCAGCCGAGTCTCCGGCGTGAAATGCCGGATGAGCAGCGCCACGACCCCCGGCAGCGTGAATACAAAGCCGAGCACCAGCAGCTTGCGCGCCCGGGCATGCTGCCGGAAGGTAAGCCAGAAGAGCGTCGCCAGACCGGCAAGGTTAAGCCCTTGCCGCGGCAGCTTGCGCGGCGCCGCGACGACGTTGTTCTGCAGTGGCGCGGCGCGGGTAGCCGTCGGTTGCGTCATTTATTCACCAGGTACTTGAATACGGCTTCCAGGTTATCGTCATCGGAATACACTTCGGTGATGCGGCAGCCGTCGTGCAAGGCGATCTCCGGCAAGCGCGCGTAAAAGGCGTCCGGCGCGTGCGTCTCGACCAGAAGACCTTTTTCCTTCTTCAACAACTCCAGCCCCTCCACGTCCTCGAACGTCACCAGCTTCGCCGCCAGGTTGCGGTAGCTCTCGCACAGCAGCACGATGCGGTGCGGATAGCGGTCGATCAGGTCGCGCAGCTGCCGCACGTGTCCTTCGGCGACCAGGCGGCCATGATTGAGCAGGATGATGTTGGGCGTCACGGCTTGCACCTCGTGCAGCACATGGCTGGACACGATGACACTTTTGCCCCGGTCGCCCAGGTGCCGGATGACGTCCATCAAATCACGCCGCGCCACGGGATCCGTGCCGGTGAGCGGTTCATCGAGAAACAGGACTTCCGGATCGTGCACCAGCGCCTGGGCGAGCTTGGTGCGCTGGCGCATGCCTTTGGAGTAGCCGCCGATGGCCCGATCCATGTTGGGCGTCATGCCGACCAGCTCGAGCGCCTCGCCGGCGGCGGCGCGGGCGTCTGCCCGTGGTAGGCCGCTCAGCCGCGCGCACGTATAGATGAAATCCCGGCCGGTCATCCATTCGTAAAAGGCGTCCTGTTCCGGGCACAGGCCGATCAAGCGACAGAGCGGCGCGTTGTTCCAGACGTGGTGTCCCAGGACGCGCACTTCCCCCTGGCTGGGGTGGAGCTGTCCGGTGGCGAGTTGCAGCAAAGTCGATTTGCCGGCGCCGTTGGGGCCGAGCAACCCCGTCACCCCCGCAGGAATGCGGAAGCTCAGGTTGTTGACGCCGATGACGTTGCCGTACCACTTGGAGACGGCACGGAATTCCACAACGGCTGTCAGCGCAGGCGATCCAGGGATTTCACGCGCGTCGTCAGAATACATAAGGATAGTCCAAACAATCCCGCCAGCACGCCGGCGGACCAGTACCAGGGCGGGTTCGGTTCCGCCGGGCGGCCGCGCTGCTGGTCAAAGCCTCTGTTGTCCATGGGTGCAGGCGGGGGCGGCGGCTGCATCTTTCTCCCGCGCACCGGTCGCTGCGGCGGCTGCTGCGGGCGCTGCATCATCTGCGTTACGCCGGCCAGTTTCTGGTAGGCCGAGTCCGTGTCCAGCAGCCAGTTCCCCAGTCTTTCCAGGTTCTCCCGGTACGAGATGATCGGGCACCAATCGGCTCGTATGGTCTCCGTAAGTGCCGTGCCGAGCGTTCCGGAGATAATCCAGAACCCGGCCCACAGCACGGCCACGTAGCGCGAGTTACGCGACAGCGAGGAAAACGCCAGCATCAGCGTCCCTGCAGAGACTACCACGATCAGCCCGTACAGCACGCTGGCGGCCAGGATGCGGATGGTTGCGGAGACAATGCTCAAATCGAGGCTGAAACAAACCCCGAGGACATAGGCGATGAGCGCCGGCACGATGACCACGGCGCCCAGACAGATACCGATCACGGCAAGCTTGCCGGCGAAATAATCGAAGCGGCGCAACGGCTTGGAGAAATAGAGCGGCATGGCATTGAAGCGCAGGTCCTTGCTGATCAGCCCCGGCCCCACCAGCAAAACCAGCCCGAGCGATACATAAAGCTCGACCCGGAAAAAGTACTCGTAAGCAATCGTCCACACCGGGTTGCGGTACTCTTTGGGCGCGTTGCGGATGGCGTCGGGCAGGCCGAACATGCGCACCAGCGATTCCAGGAAGCCCGCGTTGGCCTCTTGTTCGAGAAGTCCCCAGAACACCATGAAGGTGCCGAGGATGAGCGCGGGTACGAGCGCCAGCAGCAGGACCGCGCGCACGTAGCGATTCTTGAACTGCAGGCGCGCCCCCTGCCGGGCAATCGTCAACCAGCGCCAGGCATGGCCGGAGAGCTTGCCCTGCCAGTGTTGATAACCCTGATCGAAGATCGGCATGGCTTAGCAGCCCGTTGAAAAAGGGGACTGTCCCTCTCGCAGGTCCAAAATCGTCCGAGAAAACTAGCCCCGTCAAAGGGCCCCGTCAAAGGGACAGTCCCCTTTTTCAACGGGCTGCTAGTCTTCTCCCACCAGAGCTTTCTGGAACACCTCTTCCAGGGTGCTCCGCCGCGGCCGCAGGTAGCGGATCTGCAGCCCCGAGGCCGCCGCCGTCTCCCAGAAGATCTTTTCCGTACCCTCCGGCGGCACCTTGACCATCAGGCGGTCTTCCCAGGGCTCGCAAGCACAGCCCGCCTCGACCAGGGCGCGGGCGAAGCGCTCGCTGTCCGCCTTGACGCGCACCTCGTACATCCCCTGGTGGCCCTCCTTGAGCTTGGCAATGAGACCGCTCTCCTTCAACCTGCCGCGGTCAAGCACCATGACATAATCGCACACCGCTTCCACATCCGGCAGCAAGTGGCTGGAGAAGAGCAGGCTCATGCCCTTGTGGTGCCCCAGGTCGCGGGCCAGCTCGAGGAGCTCATCGCGCCCCCTGGGATCCATGCCGTTGGTGGGTTCGTCGAGAATCAGCAGGCGCGGGTCATGTACGATGGCAGAAGCGAGCTTGAGCCGCTGCTTCATGCCGGTTGAATAGGACTCGACTCGGCGATAGCGGGCCTCGCCTAGATCGACGTAATCGAGCACCTCGTGAGCGCGCTGCATGGCGTCTTTCCGCCCCATGCCGGCCAGCTCGCCCGCATAAGCAACGAACTCGACCCCCTCGACCGCTGGAAACAGGCACTCGTCCTCCGGCACGAAGCCGACCCGCTGGCGAATATCGAGCCGCTCCGCGCGGATGTCCTTGCCGAGCACCTGGCCGCTCCCGGAGTCGATGGAAATGAGACCCAGCAGCGTGCGGATCATGGTCGTCTTGCCCGCCCCGTTCGGGCCCAGGAGGCCGATAACCCCCTCGGGCACCTCGACGGAGAGGTTGCGCAGGGCGCTAATCTTGCCGTAAGTCTTGGTAACGTCACGGAGCTGAAAGAGCATCGGCGTCCCGATTTCTTGAGCCGCTTGAGCCGGTCGAGAGCGATCAAACGTTATTCGTTTTGGCGGCAGAGATATTGCTCATAATAGCTTTTCTTTGTGAACTCTATCTTCCGGTCCGGTAAGATAGTGCCTGGAATTGGCGTAACAAATGCTTGAAAGCGCCGTTTCCCCCTCAGCCGGGCACGCTTAAGCTCGTGATGCCCTTGGACGGCAGATCATTGAGCCACTTTTCCTTGGAGTTCACCATGAGAAAATCTGCACTACTGCTCGTCGCAGCCGCCTTGTCACTGGCTGCCGATGAGGTCAAGAAGGAGCCGCTGGACGAGGAGTATGCCCGGTTCGAAGGGACCTGGCGGGTGGTTTCCCTCGAAATCGGGGGAATGAAGATGCCGGAGCAAACCCTGAAGGACGCCAGGCTCATCATCAGGGGCAAGGAATTTACCATGAAGGAGAAGATCGCCACCTACCGGGGCACCTTGAGCATCGACACCGGCAAGAAGCCGAAAACGATCGATATGAAGTTCACCGAGGGGCCCGAAAAAGGCAACACCTCATACGGGATTTACGAGCTCGACGGCGACGATTTCAAGCTCTGCCTCACCATCACCGGCAAGAACCGCCCCACCGAGTTCGCGGCCAAACCCAAGAGCGGCCATGGCCTGGAAGTCCTCAAACGCGAGAAGCCGGGGCGGTGAACTCACGGCTCCTTGCAATGGCCTCGATGGGCTTGAGTTGTTGCTTGGGTGTTTCTTTGATAAGCTCTTCGCAATGGGGGATGACTTCGAGCTGGTCAGCGAAATCGCCGACGTCAAGACTATTGCCGTCAATCTCTCCATTCGTGAGCTCAAGCTGCTGAAAGCGTCGTTCGGCGGCAGGCGCTGGCGCAAGCTGAAAGGCATTGCCTTGGTCCGTTTTCCTAACGGTGAAGTGCACAAGGCCGAAGTGCATTGGTACGAGGCGCACGGAATCGGCCGGCATAAAATGAAAGTCAAACGGAGACTGGACTAACAGTATGCGAGCCAAGGTAATGCGCTTTGCAATCTGCTTGGCGGCAGGACCTGAAGAAGACCTGCAAGCGGGCAAGGTTTACCGGGTCTTGCCGGACGCGAGAGCTGCGGAAGTAGATTGCCTGCGCGTGATTGATGACTCGGGCGAGGATTACCTCTACGCGGCGTCACGTTTTCTGCTCGTGGACGTTCCCGAGAAAGCGCGCGGGCGCTTACTTAGAGCAGTCCGGCGGGAACTCAGCGTGCCGAAGAAGTAAGCCTACGAACTCGACGGCGACAATTTCGAGCTCTGCCTCACCATCACCGGCAAGAACCGCCCACGGAGTTCGCGGCCAAACCAATGAGCGGCCATGGCTTGGAAGTTTTGAAACGCGAGAAGCCGGGGCGGCTCAAACTCTAATCCTCTGGCTCCACCGTCACAGGGATTTGAATCGTCGAAGAGCGCTTGCGGCGCGGCACCAAGGCGCGGCGTATTTTGGGCGGAAGCGGATCCTTGTGCTCCAAACAGGATTCAATTAGTCGTCGCGCAACATCCTGGGCGATTTCCAGGGTCTCGGCTGCGGTACGCCCTTGGGCAATCAAGCCTTGCAATTCATTACTGGTGGCCAGGTAACCACCTTCGTCCAGGGGCTCAATTTTGATGGAAACAAAGACCTCCGCCATGCGAAAAACCTCCATTGCGTGGAAATCATGGCCACCTTGCATGCCGTGTAATTGTAGCCAATTTCCAGTGGCATTGTGCAGAGCCTTAGCCAGTAGCATCACTGGCTACTGGCTACTGACCAAGCATTAAGAACTCATGACCCGAGCCGTTGACTGGCTTTCTTGTTGACAACAGCGCCACACTGCACGACACTCAACGCACGCCGCTCCGTACGCCCGTTCCCTTTCCTGGAGGCGGATCATGAGACCTCGCTATGGCATCGTCCTTGGCTGGCTAATCCTGGCCGTGCTATGTGTCTGCTCGACCCATCAAGAACCCGTTGCCGCGCAGCAGAAGAAATCGCTGAGGGCACGGTTAAAGACCGCCTTCAAGGACAAGCAAGCCTGGACCCTGGACGAGGCGATGGCTCAGCTAAGTCTCTATCCGAAGGATGCCTATCTTCAGTACGTTGCCCTGCAGATCGCTCGCCGTGAGCAGCGCGGCGATGAAATCGCCACACAGATTGAGCAGCTAGTCAGCGACGAGGTGCGGCAGCAGCGCATGGGGCGCGCCAACCGGGCCGATCTCTTCAATATCTTCAGCGGCGCCCTGGCCGTGCAGGAGAGCCTCCAGCTTGACACCATGCGCGGACCGCCCAGCGGGCGAATGCCTCTTCGCGGTCCTCGGCCTGACAACATGAAGAAAGCGCCGGCGCCGCCCCAGAATACTGACCCCAAGACTCAACCGCCTCCTTCCGGAAACGCGAAGGATTCCCCGCCCGGCGCCCGCTTCCAGCAACGCCCCTTTCAAGACCCTTTCCAGGCCGAGCGCGACCGCCGCGCCGCACGCCGCCGCGAACAGGTAAAAGTCGCCGACTTGACAGGCCCCACCATCAAGAGCCATCCCTGGGAACAAATGCTGGCCGGCAAGAAGCCAGAGAGCTCGCCCCTGGCCCGTCAGGTTCCGGAGGATTTCTATTTCGCCGAGTTTCATTCGCTGAACAAGCTCATGGAGGCGCTGGATGTCAGCGACCTGTGGGGCAGGCATCTGTTTAACCAGGCGACGCAAGAGGCACGGACCAATCTGACCGGCGCGCGCCTCAAAACCCAGCTCGCAGTCGAGACCAACCGCCTGCTGCGGCCGTTCTACGATCTCGTCGTTGAGGAGGTGGCCGTCACCGGCAGCGACCTGTTCCTGGCCGAAGGGAGCGACGTGACCCTGCTGTTCCGCTCCAAGCAACCGGAGGTCTTCAAGGCCCGTATGGACGGGTTCCTGGCGAATGCGGAAAAGTCGCACCCCGATGCCATCCGTCAGCAAGGCGAGTACCTGGGCGTCGAGTACGTTCATGTGCGTTCCCCGGACCGCGGCGTGCACGTGTTTTCCGCCTACCCGTCTGCCGGCCTGCACGTGCGCAGCAATTCGCGGGTCGGCTTTCAACGTGTTCTCGAAGCGATCCAGGGCAAGTCAGTCGACGGCGCTGCCGTGCGCACCCTGGGTGATACCAAGGAATTCGCCTACATCCGCACGCTGCTGCCGCGCGGCGCCAAAGAAGAAGATGGACTCGTCTATCTTTCCGATCCGTTCATTCGCCGCATGGTCGGGCCGCAGGTCAAGCTCACGGAGAGGCGCCGGATGCTGTGCTATAACCACCTGCGCATGATCGGCCACGCGGCGCTGCTCTATCGCACCGAGCATGGCCGGGCGCCGCAGTCCCTCGAGGAGCTGGAGCAATCCCAATGCGCGCCCGGGCTGTTCGGCAAGGGCGAGCTGGCCTGCCCCAACGGCGGCGCCTACACCCTGTCCGCCGACGGCATGACCGGCGTCTGCTCCCACCACGGCCAGGCCCATGCCTTGACTCCTTGCTGTGAAATTCCTCTGACCCAGGTAGACGGCGAGGAGGCCGATGAGTACAAGGAATTTCTTCAAGAATACAACCAGTACTGGCGCACGTTCTTCGATCCGATTGCCCTGCGCATCCAGATGACCCCGCAGCGCTATCGGCTGGAAACCATCGTGCTGCCGCTCATTGACAATTCGATCTACACCGGCCTGGCGCACGTCCTGGGCGGCGAGGCGGAACCGCTCGATGCCCTGCCCGTCCCGCGGCGGAACATCTTCAGCGTGGCTATGCGGCTGAACAAGGACGACTTGCTCGCCGAAGCCGGTATCGTCCAACCACAGGAAGCTACGCCCTCCGCGCGGCGTCCCGGAGACACGCGCCCCCGACCGACCGCCGCGGACATCACCTGCTCGAACAACCTGAGATCAATCGGCCTGGCCATGCACAATTATCACGATACCTACGGGCGCCTTCCGGCCGTGGCCAACTTCGATAAGGAAGGAAAGCCGCTGTTAAGTTGGCGGGTCCTTATCCTGCCGTTCCTCGAACAACAACAACTCTATGCGGAGTTCCACCTCAATGAGCCCTGGGACGGCGAACACAACAAGAAGCTGATCCCGCGCCTGCCTGCCGTGTACCGCTCCCCGGACCGGAAACTGGAGTCCGGCACGACCACTTATCTGGCGCCGGTCTACCAGAGCGCGCAGACCGAGGGAACCATGTTCACGGGCCGGTCGCAAGGGCTTAGTCTTGCTACCGTCACCGATGGTCTTTCCAACACGATCCTGGTGGCGGACGCCGATGACGAACACGCCGTCACCTGGACCAGGCCGGACGATCTGAAATACGATCCGAAGAGCCCGCGTACCGGTCTGGGCCGCCGCCAGGGAACCTATCTAACTCTCTTCGCGGACGGTTCCATCCATTTCCTGCCCGAAACGATCGACCAGCAGACTCTGCACCATCTCTTCATTCGCAACGACAATCAGGTGGTCCAGATCCCCGACGAGCAAATGCGCGTGCAGGCCCGTGGACCGCGCGGCTCGCCGTTCCTGGGACTGCCCTTCGATGTCGAACAGCTCAAGCTCGGCGAGTTTCTCTCCAAAGGTCTGGGCAACCAGGTTGGATTGCACGTTTACGATGCCACGCCGCTGTTCGATTTCAATCTGCCGGGATTCTTCGGCATGATGACGGGAACCTTCAGCGGGCGACGGCCGATGTTCTTCGGTCCCGGCTCCGAACAGATCCTGATCGCCGCGCTGGTCGCTTCTCTCAATGCCCCGGTGTACTTCTCCTTTCCAGTCCAGGACGCCAGGGTCGTGGATGAGTTTCTGGCCCGGCTCGATAGGCAATTGGTCGACTGGTCGCGGCGTCGCGAGCGCGGCGGGTTTTTTGGCATCGAACAGGACTTTTACCATTTGCCGCTCGACAAGGAGCATGCCCTGCGCGCCTACGGCCTTCGCTTTGGGCCCATCAAATGGCGGTTTTTCTGGGGCAGGATCGGCAACGGCCTGTATGTTGCCAGCAAGCCGATCATTCTTGAGGAACTTCTGACCCTGCAAGCCGCCCAGGCGAAGGGCGGCAACAGCCCGGCAGCCGAGGACCGCGGCTCCCGAGGTCACGCCATGGTCCGCATCCGCGCCCAGCATTGGGACCAGGTATTGCCCGACTACCGCCTGGCCTGGGCCGAGAACAACCGCGAGGCCTGCTTGCATAATCTCGGTCCGCTCTCCGGCATCGCCCGCGCCTCAACCGCGAAGGCTTCCGGCCAATCCCAGGACGAGCGCGCGCGCTCGGTGCATCAGCTGGCCGACCGGATTCATGGCGTGCATTTCTTCTGTCCGGAGGGAGGCCGCTATCAGTTCTCGGCGGACGGGAAAGAAGTGACCTGCAGCGTTCATGGTTCAGCCCGCGCACCCCAGCAGGCCGCCGCGCCGGCGGAAAACAGCGCGTCGAGCAAATTGCTGCGCGACCTCAGCGGCATGACTGTAACCCTGACGTTCCTGGAAGACGGCTTGCACGCTGTCGTCGTCATTGACCGGAAGTGAGGTGACAGGTCTGTTTGCAGCTTTGACACCGACAGCGGGCAGAGCGAAACAGTCGGCCCAGAAACGCCCGGATCATAGGACTCTGGGCCCGCTACTTGCCGTGCTCGATTTCGTCTCCTTTTCCTGGCGTATCTTTTCCGGCACCGCCGCAGGCGTAGATATTGCCCATGACAACCGCGGCGCTCAATGATAACCTCCACTTCGTACCATGCCGTTCTTGCCACTTCCCTGAGGCCGCGATGGTCTTGACGCCGGGTACGTGCTTCGACGTTTACGATATCCTCGAGCTGCTCGGCGCAGGTGGCATGGGCCAGGTCTACCGGGCACGCGACAGCCGCCTCGGGCGCGAGGTAGCGCTCAAGGTTGTGCGCTCCGACCTGGCTCAGGATCCGGATCGCTTGGAACGCCTTGAACGCGAAGCACGTCTGCTGGCGTCCCTCAACCATCCCAATATCGCCACACTGCACGGGCTCGGGGAAACGGACGGCGTACGTTTTCTCATCATGGAGCTGGTGCCCGGTCCGACGCTCGCCCAGCGTCTCGAGCAAGGGGCGTTGCCCGTAAAAGAGGCGCTGGCGATCGCCAAACAGATCGCCGAAGGTCTTGAGGCCGCCCACGACAAGGGGGTCGTCCATCGCGATCTCAAGCCGGCCAACATCAAACTCACCGCGGAGGGCCGGGTCAAAATCCTGGACTTCGGTCTTGCCAAGGCGGTCGGCCCCGTGCGTGAGCGCTCGCAATCCACGATCGACGAGCCCGCCACACAGGAAGGCGCCGTCCTCGGCACTCCGGCGTACATGAGTCCCGAGCAAACACGGGGAAAGCCGGTAGACAAACGCACGGATATCTGGGCGTTCGGTTGCATTCTCTACGAGATGCTCGTCGGCCGCCCGGCGTTTCGCGCCGCCACGGTCGCCGATACCTATGCGGCGATTCTCGAACGGGAACTGGACTGGGCTTCCCTGCCGTATACAGTGCCCGCGCGCGTTCGCGACCTGTTGAGCCGCTGTCTGCAAAAGAATTTGCAGCGCCGCCGCCGGGACATCGGCGACGTGCGCCTCGAGATCGACGAGGCGCAGAAGGAAGCGGCCGTGGCGCCGGTAACCGAGGTTCGGCGGCGGACCGGCAAAGCTCAGGGCAATGCTTCAAGAAAGCAGCCGGCCGCCAACGCGCGCACTCCGGAGGCGTCCCTTGCCGATTTCGAGAACCCGTACGAATTCGACACCACCGCGAATAGCCGGACCTTCAAGGGACGGGCCGCGGAACTCGACGAGCTCGTGGAGGCCATCAGCAGCGGCACGCACACGGCCATCTTCGGGCTGCAGCGCATGGGCAAGACCTCCTTGATCGACGAAGGATTGAAAGAGCGCCTGGAGCAAATCCCGGGGGCCGGCACGAACATCGTCCTGGTCAAAATCGACTTGCAGGGACTGGGCGGCGAGCAGGTCAAGTACCGCGACTTGCTGCATGCCTGTATCGAGGCCATCACGGCAAAGTTATCCGACCAGGGCATCGGCCGGGCCGTTGAGGACCTGCGCGGCTTGACCAACGAGCTCTTTGCCGCCAGCCGCTACGAGCGCGGCGACCGCACCCAGTTCTTTTCCATGTTCGGCAAGCTGCTGCACGGCTTCGCGGATGCCGCCCACCGCCGCATCGTCCTGTTCATCGACGAATTCTCGGAAGTCCGCAAAGTGATCGAACGGAACAAGATTGCCCTTCAGCGCAACCCGCGTCGAACCGGGAGTTTGCTGCCGCATGACATGTACATCGACGTTCCCTTCATGCACCACCTCAGCTCGCTGCTCAAGGACCGGGACTTGAAGCGGAAGTTTACGCTGATTGTGCTGGTGCGCCCGTTCATGGCGGAGTACGACGAGAAGGAAGGCCTGCAGATCCTCAAGCTCATGAAACCGATCACGCTCTACTACCTGGATGAGGAGGCGGCCCGGGCGCTGATCACGCAACCGCTACAGGGGCGGATCGCTTACGAGCCCGGCGCCGTCGATTATCTCTGGCGGCTGACCGCGGGCCATCCCTACCTGTTGCAATTCATCCTGAAACTGATCGTCGACAGGGCCAAGCGCGAGCGCCGCGCGACCGTCACCCTGGCAGACATCCAGGCCCTCGAAGAACGGATGGTCTCGGAGGGTCCCGCTTACGATGCGCTCTTTGCCGTGTTGATTTCCGATTACAGCGTGGCCGAGATCATGCATCCCCAGGAGGCCCTGCTCGGCAAGGGGACTCTGGCTCTCATCGCCAAGCTGGGCGACGAGCAGCCGGAAGGTTGGGTCCTCGAAGAGCAAATCTTCGCGCGCCTGGTGGAACACAAGATTCCGCGCGAGAAGGCCGCGTTCTTGCTCTCCCAGTTGGCCCGCACCAAGATCCTTGAGGAACAAAGCCAGAAAGGAGCGCTCCGCTACCGCCTGTCCATCCCGCTGCTCCGTAAGCGCTTCGTGCGGCAAAATCTCTACCTCAAGTTTTTCCGGTGAGCAGTTCTCGAAGCGGAGGCAAAGCTGAACCGGAAGAACGTGTGAGGAATCATGGCGGCGCCTAAGACTACAATTGCCTCCGAAACGACTCGAGATCAGGGGACCGGGCGGCATGCTTGATCAGCGCCTTCAGCTTCTTCTGGGCACGCACCTGACGAAGCCTTCCTGAGATTTCCTCAGGGACGGGGCCAAAACGCGCCTGGAGAAACTCAAGGATGGCCTCTTGCCTGGCCTTTTGGGTGTTTTCGGCGACGATTTCCTTGATCAGCGGCGATTCATCCACGACGTGTTTCCCTCCCAGGATGGCCAACAACTCCGGATCATTATAGCGTAATTGCACGAGCACTTGCGATACAGCCAATAGGTTATCGCGCTCCTCGGGAAGTGCCTGTTTATCGATGCGCCGGCGGCACTCCGCCAAGATCGGCGCGGGCGCTCCCTGGAAGCGTGTCAGCGGAACCCACGGCACCAGGCCGACGTCGCCCGCCGCCAACAACTCTTCCGCCCTCAGCTGCCACAGCTCCACTACTCTCCAGCGACAGGCCAGCCTTGACCATTGCAGCCGGCTCATCAATTCATGAGCGCCAGTTACGCGAAACCGCCCCCGGGGATAGAGGACCACGGTCAACAGCTCGGGCAGGACATGGAGATGCTGATAGGCAAGAGTCAAGTCGTCCAGAGCCTGTGCCAGGAGTCGCTTTTCAGGATAGGTGGCAACTTCCAGGAGAAAGTAATCAGGCGTCGAACGCCCCTGAAAGAAAACTTCGAGAAGCTCGTCGGGGAGCTGGCTCGGCTGAACCAGTTCCGCTTGCAGCGCCCGCCAACTCCGCACCTGCCGGGCGCCGCCGAGATAGAGGATGCCGTCACCGTGTTTTTGAATCAGCCATTTGCTGCTTTTGTCGTATTTGTGGTGAGCCATGCCCGGCCACGTTACCACCGGGCAGCGTCCCGCACAACCAGAGAAGGGGAAGTTGCCCATTCAACTTAATGGATAAAAGCGGTCTAGAAACGTGTTTTCCGCAATTGCGTTCGACCCAATAAGTCAGGCAAATGTCCCCTTTGCACCTTTGCACTCGAGTTGCTAAGAATGAATTCAAGAGGGTGTCTATGTCTAGATTTTGCTCGCAGGAGCGGTCGTTCACCGGATCACCGCCGCTCTGACTGGCGCTCAGTTCTCCAATTTCTCCAACAGTTCCATGGCCTCTTCAGCCGCCTTGGTATTCGGGTACGCGCCAATCATCTGCTTCAGGCGTAGTTTTGCTACATCCGTTTTTCCTTCTGCAATGAGCACCTTTATTAGCTTCAGCTTACTGACCGCGGCAGCCTCAATGTTCTCCGGCTTCTTCCGCTCCTCTTCTTCGCGTTTCTTCTCCTCCAAGCCGCCGGCGCATTTCCTTCAGTCGGCGGTCATTTTCAGCCTTTGCTCTTGCGGCAGCGTCGGGATCGACATTCTTCTCGATGACAGCATTCGGTAAGCTTGGTGCTACCAGTGGCACCACGACTTCCCTTGGCGTCGGCTGAGATGACACCTCATGTAGCGATGCGACGATAGCAATGCAAGTCACCACTATGCCGCCAGCAAGGATTGCGAGCAAGAATGCCCTGTTCCTTGATGTAGCGCACGTCGGACATAGAGTTACTTTTCCAAAATAAGATCGTCCTGAACCGCGTCCCCACGGAATAGAGAACCCAGTGCTAACGGTGCTGCGAACAATCTGATGATCCGGAATAGGCTGGCCGCAATCGTAGCACCTCAGCATGACGGGACCTCCCCGAATAACCCCCTGGTGAAAATCAAATCGATTGAAGTTCGACCAATTCGCTGGCCGCAGTCGGTTTAGGCACGGGGTAACCGCGGTTGCGCATGTCTTCGACGTGTAACTGGATCGCTTCGCGTATGAGACGTTTCACCTGGCGCCGTGTTTTTGCCACCGCGACGCAACCCGGCAAGTCGGGCACATATGCACCGAAGCTGGCAGATCCCTTCTCGATTACTACCAGGTATTTCATTGCGAACCTCCCTTAAGACCGGCCTGCCGCAAGATACTATTGAGAGTACCCGGCGGAATTTCCTCGGAGAGTTTTCCGGCCACTGTGACCGTTCCCGGTTTGATCGCGTGATGGAACTGCCGGTGATCGCCTTTGGTGCGAACCCAGAACCAACCATCGGCTTCGATGCGCTTGATAACTGCGCGTACTTTCATGTTCCGCTCGGCGCAGGCAGCAAATTACCTCAACCCTTTTCAACATTAAGCTTGCGGTGCATCAGCCGGGTTCCTGGTAGAGGCCGATCACGTTTCCTGCGGGATCCCGGAATCTCGCGGTTACCTCAGGCGCGTCCGCGCCGATCGGTTGCACGAGCTCGCCTCCGTGGGCAATGACGTCGTCCACGGTCGCGGCCACGCTGTCGACCATGATGTAGACGAGCAGACCCGGTGCCGGCGACGGCGGCCGGCCGAGGACCCACCTGCCGCTCACTTCGCCGGTCGTGTCATCGAATGCGGTATGGCCGTCGCCGCGCTGCCTGAGCCGCCAGCCGAAAACTTTGGCGTAGAAGTCGGCCGAACGACGGATGTCGACAGCGGGGATCTCGATGTAGCACACCTTGCCGTTGGTTAACGTGGGGGGCATCGGAACTCCTTTAGATCCGGTGGTGCCCTCATTGTAACCAATCGGCCCAGCACCGCCAGACGCGATGGTAATGCAGCCGGCTGTCAAGTAGAACGGAGGATACCGCGTGACAATCTCCTGGAGGGACACTCATGACGAACTACGACGCCATCGTGATCGGTTCCGGGCAGGCGGGCAACCCGCTTTCGCAGAAGCTGGCCGACCACGGCTGGACCGTGGCGCTCGTCGAACAGGACCAGCTGGGCGGCACCTGCATCAACACCGGTTGTACGCCGACCAAGACCATGATCGCCTCCGCCCAGGCGGCGCACTACGCCCGCAACGCGGGCAAGTGGGGCGTGCGCTGCGGCGCGGTGACGGTCGATCTGCCCGCGATCGTGGCCCGCAAGGACCAGGTCGTCCAGCAGTTTCGCTCCGGGCAAGAGCGCAAGGTGCAAGAGCGCAAGAACCTCCACCTCTATCGGGGGCATGCCCGGTTTACCGCTCCGGGCCGCGTCGCCGTGAACGAGCAGCTTCTGGAAAGCGCGCGCATTTTCATCAACACCGGCACGCGGCCGCTCATCCCCACGCTGCCAGGCCTGGAGGACATCGACTACCTGACCAATGCCACCATCATGCAGTTGCCAGTGCTGCCGGAGCATCTGCTAGTGCTCGGCGGCGGCTACATCGGCCTGGAATTTGGCCAGATGTTTCGACGCTTCGGCAGCCGCGTGACCATCGTGCACCGCCAGGAGCAAATCCTGCCGCGGGAAGACGCCGACGTTGCCGTGGAGTTGCAAAAGGCTCTGGAGGCCGAAGGCATTCGGTTTGTGCTCAAGGCACAAACGACTGGGGTCCGGAAGCAGAGCGGCCAGGTCCTCCTCCACCTGGAGGTGGGCAACGGCGCCGAGACCCTAAGCGGCTCGCATCTGCTGGTCGCTACCGGACGCAGGCCCAACAGCGACGACCTGGGCCTGGATAAGGCCGGCGTGCAAGTCAGCCGCCAGGGCTTCATTCAGGTGGATGGCCGTCTGCAAACGAACGTGCCCGGCATCTGGGCGCTGGGAGACGTGAAAGGCGGACCGGCGTTTACCCACATTTCCTTCAACGATTTCCAGATCGTCCACGCCAACTTGATCGAAGGCAAGTCGCTCACGATCGACCACCGCTACGTCCCCTACGCGGCCTTCACCGATCCGCAGTTAGGACGCGTCGGCATGACCGAGAAGGAGGCGCGGACGACCGGCCGCCCGCTCAAGATCGGCAAAATCCCCATGAGCTGGGTAGCCCGCGCCATCGAGCGGGACGAAACGGCCGGCTTGATGAAGCTGGTAGTCGATGCCGACAGCGACCGCATCCTCGGCGCCGCCATCCTGTCCTCGGAAGGCGGCGAGCTGGTGCAGATCCTCGGCGCGGTCATCCTGGCGGGCGCCCCGTACACGGTCCTCAAGGGCGCTGTCTACATCCACCCCACTCTCGCCGAGGGATTCTGGACCCTGATGGAAGAGGTCAAATGAGTTTGCCAACCGTGGCGAACTCGGTTGGCAAACAGGCAAACTCAATTCGCCGGAGCGGCCGGTCCGTGTCAGTGCAGAATCAAAGTGCCATACACATCATCGCCGCTCGTGGTCGCCAGGTTGCCGGCAATCCAGGTGTCGGAAGCGCTGACCGTTGCAGCCACGGCAATGAAGAGGCCGCCGCCAAGTCCCTGGCCCACGGTGCCGGAACTCCCGGCGGCGCCGCCGGCCGCCAGATTGCCAAGGATAAAGCTGTCGTTAAAAGAGACCGTGCCTCCCTCCAAGTAAGCGCCGCCGCCGGCCCCCGTGCCGCCATTGCCTGCCCCATCCCCAGCGCCGCCTATGGCCGCGTTGCCGATGAGCGTGCTCCCTGTAACAACCAGGGCAGGGGTGCTCGCCGCGTTCAACAGGCCCACGAGGACCGCGCCACCTAGACCGTCGCCGCCGTTGCCTCCTGCGCCAGCCTTGCCGCCGCTGGCGAGATTGCCGATGAGCCGACAACTGGTAAGGCTCAGCGAGGAGCCGTCCGTGACCACCGCCAGACCGAAGGCGTGGCCATTCAGGATGGCGCCGCCCGCGCCGGGGCCGCCGTTGGCTCCCGCGCCGCCGGCGCCGCCGAGGGCCTGGTTGCCAGTGAAGCTGCTGTGATCGATCGAAGCGGTTGAGCCGAACTGGCTGACAACGGCGCCGCCAATGCCGGGGCCGCCAACGAAGCCGGCCGCGCCGGCGCCGCCGACAACGCCGTTATTCGTGAACGTACTGTTGCTTACCGAAAGCTGGCCGCTTGTGTCGCTGTCAATGGCGCCGCCGACAGCCTGGGGCCCCGGGCCGGCGGCACTGGCCCCGGCGAGCGCGCGGTTGTTCACAAACGTGCTCCCGGTCACGGTCAGGGAGGAGTTCGGGAAATTGAAGATGCCGGCGCCAAAGGCGCCGCCAACCAGTGCGAAATCAGCGGATGGAGCCGCGCTGTTATTGCCCCCGTCGCCGCCGCGGGCCAGGTTATTGACCAGCTTGCAATTCGTGACCGTAAGGGCGGCTAGCTCATTGAAGATCGCGCCGCCGTCGGCTTGGCCAAAGGAATTGACGCCATCTGCCCCGCTGCCGCCGAGGGATGCGTTGCCGGCAATCATGCACCCGGTAAAGCTCACCGTGCCGAAAATGTTTCGCATGACCCCACCGGCGGCATTGGCCCCGTTGCTGCCGACGGCCTCGTTGCCCGTAAAGACAGACGAGCTAATGGTGGCCGGGCCGAACTGGTTTTCGACAGCGCCGCTCACTGCAAAGCTCATGCTGCTGCTCTGGTTGCCGGTGAAGCGACAACCCGTGATGCTCAGCGTGCTCTGACGAATCAGCATCGCGCCGCCGGCAGCAAACGCGGCGCCGGTCACCGTGTTGTCCTGGAAGTCGGAGTTGACGACTGTGAGCGTGGTGCCGAACGCGCTGTCAATCGCTCCGCCTCGGGCAACGCCGTTCGGGCCATCGATAGCCGCGTTGTCGGAGAACTTGCAGGAGTCAATCGCCAAGGTCGCGTTGTTCTGGGAAGTAATAGCGCCGCCTGCCCCGTAACCATCGGCGCCGCCGGTGGCGGTGTTGTCGCTGAAGAGGCTGTCCGTGACATGGGCGTTTCCGTTATTCATCAGCGCACCGCCGAAGCCGATGCCGGGGCCGCCAACGACCTGATTATTCACGAACTGGGAGGCGACCGCCGTCAGCACGCCGCCTGGTTCGTTGAAGATGCCGCCACCCAGGCCGGTAAAGGCCGAGTCGCCGAGTGCTTCGTTGCCTGCCACGTTGACCTGGGACAAACTCAGGTTGCCGGCGTTCAAGATGCCGCCGCCCTGATCGGCCACGCCATCGACCACCGCGAGCTGGGCGAGCGACAGGCTCACGCCGCTGGGCACGTCGAACACGCGCCCGTTGCTGTTGCCGCTGATCGCGAGCTGGTCCGCACCGAGGCCGACGATGCTCAAATCCCTGGCAATCGCCAGCTCGCCGCTGGTGAGCGTGATCGTCTGACCGGCGAGCGCGTGGCTGAAAACAATGGTGTCCCCCGCAGCGGCGCCAGCGATCGTGGCGCGCAGCGAGCCGGGACCACTGTCGGCTGTGTTGACAACGGTAAGCGTGCTGAGCAAGGTCCGCTCCTCCAGCGCTTCGATCCGGGGCAAGAACGCCCGCCGCCACTGGACGGAGTTCCGGCATCTCGTCCGACGCGTTGCCGGTCCGCTCCGGCGCATGGATCGGCGTGACAACGCCTGCAAAAGCGAGGTGAACAACATGTGCTGATCTCCATGAGAAACCGGTCTGCGATAAACAGCTAGGAGCCCTGCGCGCGCAGACCAGGCGCGGAGGCTCTACCAGGCCGGTTGAGAGCGGCTACCTCACCGATCGCCTCTTAGGAGGCTGGCATTCAGGAACAGATCAAGATGGTCCTTGCGCCGGGGCTTCCGAAGACTTCAGCCCCGGCCACACAACTCAGAAGCTTGTTCTCATTTCGGCCAGCGGATGCCCAGCAAAGCGGCGGCGTCCCGGCCCAGGTGGTACAGGTCGTCCGTCACGGGATGGTTCTCCATCCAGCAGATTGCTTGGCTGCACCAACGCCGACTCTCGGCTTGTTCGCCCTGCCGGCAGCACGCCATGGCAATGATGAGCCAGTCGCGGGCATTGCCGCCCGCGCTGAGCGCCATGGCCTTGTCCAGCGCCGCCCGGGCCGCCTGCCATTCACCCGCCCGGTAATGCGCCAGCCCCAGGGTGTTCCAGAAATCGCGTTGCCCGGGCGCCAGCGCCGAAGCTTTTGTCGCCAGGGCGAGCGCGGCGATGGGATCGCGGAGTTCCACTTCCTCGCATTCGCACAGCGCGAAGGCCAACTTGTTGTGGATCGCCCCGTCGTGATCGTAGGGCAAAGCCCGACGGTAGGCCTGGAGCGCCCGCCCGTACTCCGCCTTGGCCTGGGCCTGCCGTTCTAAAGAGACATCCCGGTTCCCCTTGGCCTGGGCCTGCAGTTTCAAAGACACACGCCAGTTCCCCATGGTCCAGCATAGGCGGCCCAGCACCAGGGCGTACTCGGTCTCTTTGGGCTGCTCGGCTTGAAGCTCTTCCAGCAGAGCAACGGCCCGACCATGAGGGCCCGCGGCGTCATCAACCTTCTGCTGCACGAGATAGACAGTGACCATGGACTCATAAGCGCGGGCGATTTGAAAACGCACCGACGGATCGGTGTTTTTCTCGATAACAAGGTTCTGAAAAATCTGCAACGCCTGGCGTGTCAGTTCCTGGCGCATCTCTATGAATCCGGGTATTCTGTTCCAGCGCGGAATCTCGAGTTCCCAAAGCATGCCGTTTAGACCAACCAGGGCTTTGCGGAAATTGTCCTCTGCCCGCACGCGATTGGCCTGCGCCACTTTTTCCTCTTCCTTTGCCAGGTCGCGTGCGGCCCTTGTTTTCCCTTGCTCGCGCCACAGCAGAAGCGTCATGGCGAGCAACCCCACGGCCGCCAGCACCGACACCACGAACACAGCGGCGAGCACCGGCTTGTGCCGCCACGCCCACTTGCCGAGCCGCTCCGACAGCGTGGGCCGCACGGCGCGGATGGGCCGATGCTCGAGAAAGCGGCCCAGGTCCTCGGCGAACTCCTGGGCCGTGGCGTAGCGGCGCTCGGGCTCGCGCGCCATCGCCTTGAGAATGATGGTCTCGAGCGCGAAGGGGACGGCAGGGTTAACGCGTCGCGGCGGCGGCGGCTCACCGACGGAGATTTGCCGCAGCACTTCAGCGCGGTCGTCGCCCGGGTAGGCCGGCTGCAACGTCAGCGCCTCGTACAGGGTCGCGCCCAGCGAATAAATGTCGGTGCGATGGTCCACCAGGGCGCGTTGCGCCAGGGCCTGCTCCGGGCTCATGTAGCGCAGCGTGCCGACGGTGTCGCCGGTCAGGGTAACGCCCGCGTGACTGCGCAGGCGGGCCAGGCCGAAATCGGTGATCCAGACATCGCCGGCCGCGTCCACGAGCAGGTTCGCCGGCTTGATGTCGCGGTGGATGACGCCGAGCTGGTGAGCATGCTCCAGGGCTTCGGCTGCCTGCATGCCGAGCCGGGCCACGGCGCGGATATAGGCCGAACCGCGGGCGGAACGGTCCGTGGTGAGCGCCACGGCAGTGGGATTGCCGAGGCCGGATGGCGTGGCGGAGCTCGCGCGGGGGGCAGCGGAACCGTTGGGGCCACCTACGCCCGCAGCGCCGGCCTGGCCAGGCAAATGGGCAGACTGCCCGCGCAAATCGGCAATCACCTGGGCCAGGCTCTGGCCGTCAATGAATTGCATGGCATAGTAGTGCACGCCGCGCTCGCAGCCGACGCTGTACACCGGCACGACATGGACATGATGCAAGAGCGCCGCCGCCTGCGCCTCGATCAGGAAGCGCTGCAACTGGCGGGGATCGAGGGTGGCGGCAAACGGCAGCACCTTCAGAGCCACTCGCCGGCCCAGCGAAACCTGCTTCGCTTCATAAACGACCCCCATGCCGCCGCGGCCCAGCTCGCGCACGATGTCGAAGTCGCCTAGCCGTCCCGCCGGCACGTTCGTCTCGCTCCCAGGGTTGCTCGTGCCGAGGCCGACCGCGGCCTGGTGCACCAGATTGAGCGTAGTCAGGCAGGTCTGCAAGCGCTCCGCGATGTCAGGATGCTCGACGACCAGACGTGCGGTGTCAACAGCCCGGCCCGATTCCATGTCGGCCAGGCACTGTTCCAGAACGCGGGACAACTCGGCATCCTGAGGCGTTGGCTCGCCCATGGTCTCCAGGGACAGGGCGCTTGATGAGGTTAGCATTTACCCTCCAACTCGCGGTGCAATCGTTCCAGCGACCGGGCCCATAACATCCGTACGGCCCCCGACGACCGCCCCATGCGTGCGGCAATCTCATCGAACTTGAGCGCTTCCAGGTTGCGCAGCACGATGACCTCGCGGCAATCCGGCGGCAGCCGCGTCAGCGCGTCCGCCAGCAGCACGGACTGCTCGCGCCGCGACGCCTGAACGCTCGGTGAGGAGATGCCCCGGGTCAGCGCCTCCTGGGCGGCCAGACACGAGCGGTCGAGCAAGGTTTCCAGCGATTCTTGACGCTGCCAGTTGCGGGCCTGGGCTTTGTGGTGTTTGACCTGGTCGGCCAGGTTCCGCGCCAGAATTTGCCGGAGCCAGGCGATCAGCTCGGCCTCGGTCGTGCCGGCAAAGCGCGGAAAATCGCGCACGGCCTCCAGCAGGGTTTCCTGCACCAGGTCCGATGCATCGCAGCGTACCCGCAGGAACTTGTCGAGCTGCGTGCGTGCCAGAATCCGTAAATAATTCTGGTACAGCGCCAGCAGCTCACCGCCCGCCGCCCGGTCTCCCTCGCGAGCGCGGGCAAACAGCGACCCCGCCACGGCATCCGCTTCGGCCATGCTGTGTCTCCTTAGGATAGGGCGACCGTCATTGTAACTTGTCACGCGCGAGCAGGGAAATTTTCAAGAAAGGTGGTGAGTACTGGGTACCGAGTACTGAGTACTGAGTACTCAGCAATGGTCCTGCGTCCTGGGTAGACTCTACGCATACTCCGTACTGGGTACTCGGTACTGAGTACTGAGTACCCGCTCCTCAATCCCTGCCGCAGCAAAGGCAAGCTTGCCCTGCCGACCTGCCTCACGAACCAGCCTCGCCGCCCTCAAATCAGCGATTTTGCAAGATCTGGACTGGTTCGCGGACATCCTGGAGATCTTTGGAAGTGACGGCAAGCGCGCACGCCGGGGTTGGCCCCGGCTCTCTTTTCACGAGGATTTGATGAAGCCCAATCGTCGTCAGCAGCAACAGGCTGATGATCCAAAGATAGCAGCCAGGCAACCAAACGATGGAGCTGAAAAGCACAGGTGGAAGGTAGATGGCGTAAGCCAAGGTGCAGGCGACGGCGCCGGTCCCTGCTGCCGCCGCGATGGCGCCGGCCAGGCGCGGATGAGCGCGGCCAGTGACCAGCACGGCCGCCACGCCGAAGCAAAACAGCGGGTTCGCGAGCCAGGCCACGTAGATCACGCGGAACCGCGCGCCGCGATTGGCCGAGGGCAAAATCCAACGGCTCGGTCGCGTGAACAGGCGCTGCATGGTTTCCGAGGAAATCTGCCAGCCCGACAGCGACTGTGGATTGGCGCCGCGTTGGTAGGCAGGCAATAAATGCGCCGCAATGTACAGTGCCACAGCAACAAGCACGGCGCGTCGCATGATGTGCTCCTTTGTTGCCTATCGTATTGGCGATACATGGCAGCGACATGGCCAAGCTTAATACTGAATGGGAGATGGGCGCACCGGCAAAGTATGTCCTTCTGCGGGTGAGGATGAATTGCCCGAATTGTCGCCTGGCTGCTCGCGCTTTCTCGCGGCTACTCTCCTCTCCTGAAGATAGATCGTGATGGGCAACGTCGCCGTGTCCCCTACGCAGGTCAGAAGTCCTTCAGCAATTAGCAGGGGAATGATGATCAACACTCCCTTGTTAGCATTACTGGGATTACCGATCAGGGGCTTGTCCGGACTGAGCTGTGCAACGAAATCCAGGTCTCTCTGTACGCCTCCGTAGATCTTCGGTTCGTCGTCCGGATGCTTGAAACCACCGGCCAGGTTGCAGGTTGTCCCGCAGCCGGTCAACGAAATTCCGGCCAGTGCCGCAGCAATCGCAACTAGCACATTCCTCATGGCTCAGCCCGAAGGTTCAACTTCAAAAAGCGGATCAGCGCGCTGCACAAGCAACTCAAGGAGTTGAGCGAGAAGGCGCGAATTCCGGCGGTGGAGAAGGAGGCACTTTGTGCTCATAGAGCTTCAAGACCCTACGGCATTCCTCGTCATCTGCTCCGTCTTCTGAATGGAGCTCAAGAGCCAGTTTTTGCCATTTGACGGCAAGTTCAAAGTTGCCGATTACGGCGCAGACCTCGGCGAGGTTTTCTATCGGCCAGCGCTCTTTCCAGGCGGATAATTCGCAAGCCTTCGTCGCGTACTCCATTGCTTTCTTTTCGTCAAGAAGTGGCTTATGTCAATACCTTTTGCCTGCTTCTGGGCAAAGTATTGGAGGTTTTGCAAGAATGCCATAGGTTGCCGTGGATGTGGCTCTTGATAAGGCGAGCACACTTTCAAAATGCGTGGCCCTGTGGCCAGGTACCCATCATGATTTCCGCAAGCCTATGCAATCATTGTATTTATGTAATTCAGGCCGGGAGGGCCACGCTGGCCATGTATGGCCCTGTTGCTTGCCGCAGATTTGAAAATCGCGGCGCTTTGGCGAAAAATGCATGGGAAATTCTGTCCGCGCCTGCTATCTTGAATTTCTGCCCAGGTTTGGACACCTCAACGGGCTCGCGGACAGGACGCCCGGCTTTCGCACTCGCCAATAAGTTAAAGCGCCTCCCTCGCTTGACATGCTGTCACCAGCCCGAGCGAGGCTGCTTCCCTTGTCCTTCTTTCCTGGAAAGAGGTTTGCTTGTGAGCGGGCGGCCATGCACTTCCCTCCGGTTGTCATTGGTAATCGTAACGCTGGTCGTTTCCGGCAGCCTGGCGCTGGCGCAGACTCCGCCGCGGGACAAGCAGATCGAGGATCTGCAGAAGCAGATCGACCTGCTCAGCAAAAGACTCGATGAACTGAAAAAGGCGACAACGCCGGCGCCCGCCAAACCTGCTGCTCCGGACGGCGCCCTCAGCCCCGACTGGGTGAAGGCGTTCACGTGGCGCTGCATCGGTCCGGCGTCGATGGGCGGCCGCATCGTCGCCATCTCGGTTTATGAGGCCGATCCGTGCATCTACTATGTCGCCACGGCCTCGGGCGGGCTGCTCAAGACCGTCAACAATGGCGTCACCTTCGAGCATCAGTTCGATCACGAGAGCACGGTATCCATCGGCGATGTGTGCATCGCGCCCTCGAACGCGAACATCGTCTGGGTGGGCAGCGGCGAGGCCAACCCGCGCAACTCCGTGTCCTATGGCGATGGTGTCTACAAGTCTATCGACGGCGGCAAGAGCTGGACGAACATGGGACTCAAGAAGTCCTTCCAGATCGGCCGGATCATTATTCATCCGAAGAACCCCGACATTGTCTACGTCGGCGCCCTGGGCCGGCTCTACGGGCCCAACGAAGAAAGGGGTTTGTACAAGACCACGGATGGCGGCAAGACTTGGCAGAAGATCCTCTACGTGGATGACAAGACCGGCGTCATCGATATGCGCATGAGTCCTGCGGATCCGGAGACGCTGCTCGTGGCCGCCTATGAACGTGAGCGGCATGGTTTCGACACGCACTTCGGCAGCCCGCCTCTGCCAGACGGTTACGACGCCTATGATCCGTCCAAGAAATGGGGCCCGGGCACGGGACTGTACAAGACCACGGACGGGGGCAAGACCTTCAAGAAGCTCACGAAGGGACTGCCGACTTGCCAGATGGGCCGCATCGGCCTGGACTGGTATCGCAAGGACCCGAAGGTGGTGTACGCGATCATCGACACGGAAAAAATCGGCATGGGCCCGCCGCCGAAGCCGTCGCAGGCCCAGGCGAGCGCCGTCTTCATGGGTGTGGAAGGCCGCGATGCCGATGCCGGCGCTCGGCTAACCACCGTTGTCCCCAAGGGTCCGGCCGATCGCGCCGGCTTGCAGGTCGGTGACATCATCCTGTCTGTCAACAACAAGACGGTGCTCACGAACGATCAGCTTGGCAAGATGCTCTCCGATCACAAGGTGGGCGACAAGCTCACGCTCAAGATCGCGCGCAAAAAGGAGGCCAGGGACATCGTGGTGACGCTGGAAGCCCGGCCCGCCGGCGCGCCGCCGCAAACCCCAGGCACCGTCAAGGGGCGTCCGAATACCTTCTGGTACGGCGGCCAGCGCGAGAACGTCCAGGACAAGCAGGGGCCCGACGGCTTCCAGTACGGCGGCGTCTACAAATCGACCGACGCCGGCGAATCCTGGACGCGCATCAACAGCGTCAACCCGCGGCCCATGTACTTCAGCCAGATCCGCGTCGATCCGAGCGACGACAAGTTTCTCTATATCTGCGGCATCACGCTCTATCGCTCCAAGGACGGCGGCAAGACCTTCACGCCCGACGGCGGTCCCGGCGTTCACCCCGATCAGCACGCCCTGTGGGTCGATCCGAAGGACGGCCGGCACATGATTATCGGCTGCGACGGCGGCTTCTATCAAACCTTCGACCGCATGGCCCACTGGGACTTCCTCAACCATGTGGCGATTGGCCAATTCTACTGCGTCGCGACGGACAACAAGCAGCCGTACAACGTCTACGGCGGTCTGCAGGACAACGGCAGTTGGGGCGGACCAAGCCGCAGTCTGCGCGGCACGGGCCCGGTGAACAGCGATTGGATCGCGGTCGGCGGCGGCGACGGCTTTGTGTGCCGGGTCGATCCGAATGACCCGGACACCGTCTACTGGGAGTTCCAGGACGGCAACATGTTTCGCCGCAACCTGCGCACCGGCGCGACGGCCGCAATCCGGCCCAAGGCCCTGCAGAAGCCGCCGACCATTGATTGGAAAAAACCGTTCCTGATTTCTATTGGACCGGTCCCGCTCGTGACCTATTTGCCGAACCTCGTCAAGCCGGACACGTCGTATCGGTTCAACTGGAACACGCCGTTCATTTTGAGCAGCCACAACCCGCATATTTTTTATGCGGGCGGCAACTACGTGTTTCGCTCGCTGAAGCAGGGCGACGACCTGCGGCCCATCTCCCAGGAGATCACGCGGACCAAGATCGGCTCCGCCACCGCCCTCGCCGAGTCGCCCAAGAATGCCGACGTGCTTTATGCCGGCACCGATGACGGCGCGCTGTGGGTGACGCGCGACGGCGGCGGCAACTGGAGCAATATCTCGAGCAATGTCGGCTTACCGGGCCCGCGCTGGGTGGCGTCAATTGAATGCTCGCGCTTCATTGAAGGACGCGCCTATGTCGTCTTTGATGGGCATCGCTCCAACGACGACGAGCCGTACGTGTACGTGACCGAGGACTTCGGCCAGACGTGGAAGTCCTTGCGCGGCAACCTGCCGAGCGGGTCCACGCGCGTGTTGCGCGAGGACATCGCCAACTCCAGCTTGCTGTTCCTGGGCACCGAGTTCGCCGTCTGGGTCTCGACCGACCGGGGCCAGTCGTGGACCAGACTGAACAATAACCTGCCCACCGTGGCGGTGCATGAATTCGCCATCCATCCCACGGCCGGAGAAATTGTGGCCGCCACGCACGGCCGCAGTCTCTGGGTGCTCGACATCACGCCGTTACGGCAGATGACGTCCGATTCCATGAAGGCGAAGGCCACACTTTACCAGCCCAACACGGTCGTGCGCTGGCGCAGTGAACCGGACCGCGACTCGATGTACGGCACCGGCGCCCGCTACTTCGTGGGGCAGAATCCCGCACCCGGCTGCGCGATCTATTATTCGCTGGGCAAGAAAGCCAACAAGGCGACACTGCAGGTCGTCGACTTCTCCGGCAAGCAGGTCCGGGAGATGAAGGCGGACACCGCGCCGGGGCTGCACAAGGTCGTCTGGAACCTGACGCGCTTCGCCGCCGGCGTGGTGCCGGCCGGCATGTATCGCGTGGTGCTCAATGTGGACGGCGAGGAGTTCGCGCAGAGCGTGCGTGTCGAGGCCGATCCGGTCGTGCCGAACGCGGTCGTCGAACCGCAGCGGATAGATCCTGAGGAAATCGAACGGGCCGGGAAGAGGGATGGGCGCGACGATTAATGACGACTTCTTTCGCCAACGGCAGCACATTTTGTTACCATAAACCCGGCTGGCCCTGGCGCCGGCTGGGGGAGTGCACATGCAGGATGTTCTGGCTGTCATTCTCGGCGGCGGCCGCGGCACGCACCTGTATCCGCTTACCATGACGCGCAGCGTGCCGGCCCTGCCCATCGCCGGCAAATACCGCCTCATCGATATGCCGGTCAGCAACTGCCTCAATAGCGGTCTGCGCCGCATTTACGTACTCACGCAGTTTCAGAGCGCCAGCCTGCATCGCCACCTGGCCAATGCGTACAAGTTCGATCCCTTCAGCCGCGGCTTCGTGTCCATTCTCGCGGCCCAGCAGACCAACGAAACAGCCGAATGGTACGAGGGCACGGCGGACGCGATTCGGCAAAATCTGCGCTACATCGAGGAAGACGGCTGCCGGGATGTGCTGATCCTCTCCAGCGATCATCTCTATCGCATGGACTACCGCGACATGCTCAGGACCCATCGCGAGCAAGCCGCCGACATTACCATCGCCGTTCAGCCCGTGGGTCGCGCCCAGACCTCCCGATTGGGCATTGTGCGGGTCGATGACGCCATGCGGGTTACCGAGCTGGTTGAGAAGCCGAAGGACAAGGCAGAACTGGAACGCCTGCGCGCCCCTGCTGCCTGGCTTCAAGGACCGGGGCTCGAGCCCGACAGGGATTTCCTCGCCAACATGGGGATTTACCTGATACGACGCGAGGTGCTCTTCGAGCTGTTGCGCGCGCAGGCCAGCGATCTCGTGACCGAGATTTTCGCGCGCGTATTGCGGGAGCGCCGAGTGCAGGCCCATCTGCATACCGGTTACTGGGAAGACGTCGGCTCCATCAAGTCGTATTATGAGGCGAGCCTGGCGCTGACGCAGGATCCGCCGCCTTTTGATTTCCACGACACGGCGGGGGTCATTTACACGCGCGGCAGAAACCTGCCCGCCTCGCATGTCCAGGCCGCACGTGGAGCAGTGCCTGGTTGCCGATGGATCTGTTATTCTAACCGGAAGCAAGCTGCAGCGCAGCATCGTCGGCGTGCGCAGCCGCATCGGCCGGGATGTTGTCCTGCGCGACACGGTCATGAACGGCGCGGACACATTCGAGATGGAGCCCGAGCGCGCCGCCTGTCTCGCTCAGGGCAAGCCGACCCTCGGCATCGGTGACTTTTCCGTGGTAGAGCGCGCGATCCTCGACAAGGACTGCAGGATCGGCTGCAATGTCAAGATTGTCAACCCGCAGCACGTGCAGCATGCGGACGGCGATAACTATGTCATTCGTGAGGGCATCGTGGTCATCCCCCGCGGCACGGTGGTGCCGGATGGCGCCGTGATCTAGTCTTCTCTCCAGGCGAAGGAGCCAGCAAGTCATGTGGATTCCCAAGTGGCAGCGCGATCGCAACAAGGGCGTCGATTCTCCCGTGCCGACCCAGGTCGTCTCCAACGAGGAGTTCATCCCCCGGCCGCAGAACGACAAACAGAAACAGGTCGAAAAACTGATCGGCGTCATGGCCGAGGAGAAATCGAAAAAACTCGGCCTGGACCGGCGCACTTTCATGGCCAGCTCCATGGGCATGGCCACGGCGTTTTTGGCCGCCAACCAGGTCTACGGCAATTACTGGGACGTGGACGAAATTGAGACGCTCGACGCGGCGGCCACCGAGGAAAAATGGCCCAAGGGAGAATACTTCATCTTCGATGTGCAGACCCATTTCACCAATGGGCTGGCCATCGGCTTCCGCAACATGGAATTCATTCGCAACATGGGCTTCCAGCTCAAGGACGATGCCCAGGCCTACAGTTTCCCGAACTATGTGAAGGAATTGTTCTTTGACAGCGAGACCAGCATGGTCGTGATCTCCGGCGTGCCCGGGAAAGAAATCAACAAGGACTCGAAGGGCAAGGTGCTGGAAGGGAAGGACCGCTCGCCCGGATTCGGCGGCCAGATTCTGCCCAGTTGGTTAATGTCCGCTCGGAAGAAAGAGATCAACGACCTGGCCGGCTGTCAGCGGGCTCTCTGCCAGGGGAACTGCGCGCCGAACCACTACTGGAACAAGAACGCGAACGCGCCGGACTTCAATGCCCTGTTCGAGCAGATGGAGCGCGAGGTCAAGGTCTACGGCATCGATTCCTGGAAGTGGTACTGTCACACCGATCCGGGCCGTTCCGGCAATGGCTTCAAGCTCGACGACGAGAAACTCACCTACCCGTTCTATGAGAAGTCGAAGAAGCTGGGCCTGAAATTCTTCAGTGTCCATAAGGGCTATTCATCCCAGTCGCGCACGCTGGGTCACCTGGCCAACCCCGCCGACGTGGAGAAGGCAGCCCTGGACCACCCCGATTTGACCTTTGTCATCTACCACTCCGCCCTCAAGCACGACCCGGGCGAGCCCGAATTCAAGAAGCCCGGTTTCTTCGATCCGGCCACCGGCGATTTCGCCTGGCACGACGTGCTCATGAAGCTGAAGGAGCGGAACCCCAAGATGAACAATGTTTATCCCGAGATCGGCTCCTCATTCGGCAGCCTGGCGATCCAGCATCCGGAGATGGCCATGCATCTCATGGGCAAGAACATCAAGCATTATGGCGTGGACCACGTCATCTGGGGGACGGATTGCCTGTGGTGGGGCTCGCCGCAGTGGGTGATCGACGCCTTCAAGCGCTTCCAGATCTCCGATGCCCTGTGCGAGAAGTTCGGCTATCAGAAGCTGAGCAAGGAAGACAAGGCGAAGATCTTCGGCCTGAACGCGGCCAAACTTTACGGCATCGACGTCAACGCCAAGCGCAACGCCCTGCCTGGCGACGCCCTGAGCAAGCTGAAGCAAGCCTACCTCGACCGCGGCGGCGCGTCCGAGAATGCGGCGTACGGCTGGGTGCGGGCGGAAGAATAGGCTTGGTCATTGGTCATTAGTCATTCGTCATTCGCGAATGACGAATGACCAATGACCATGATTATCGAATATCGAATGGCGAACATTGCTGCGTTACGCTCCATTGTTTCGAGTCAGCGCCATGCCCTTGTTCTTCTGGGCATCATCGCTCTCTGCCTTGTCGATGGTTCCTCTCCGCCTCCCAGTTCGGGTCCCTGGGGCAGCGATCACGTCGGCAAGCCGGTGCCGGAGTACGTGACGGGCGACGAATGCCTTTTCTGTCATCGCGACAAGATCGGCCCATCCTGGGGAAATAACTGGCACAACCGCACAGTCCGGGATGTCGATCCAAAGGCGCCGGCGCTCGCCGCTCTAGAGAGCGCGGTGGACTTGAAGCATTTTGCTACGGACATAAAAGCGGTGCTGGGCGGCAGGCAGCGTGTGCGTTTCCTCAAGCCGGCAGCAGCCTACGGCAAGCTGGATTTGCTGTCCGTCTCCTGGCAGCCGCCGCAAGGGGCGGAGGCAGGCAAGCTGCTGGACACGAAGCAGCCACACTGGGACGCAGATCGCTTCGGGGCCGCTTGCGCCGGCTGTCATGCCACCGCGGTGGACAGCAAGGAGCGCGCCTTCTCGGCACGCTCGCTCGAGTGTTATGTCTGTCATGGGGAAGTATCTCTGGAGCATTCCAAGAACACGGCGCTGGTTCATCTTTCCCGGAAGCGCAAGGATTCCGCGCGTGTCGTGACCTCCATTTGCGCCCAGTGTCACGCGCGTACAGGCAAGTCACGGAGCACAGGTCTTCCCTATCCCAACAATTTTGTGGCTGGCGATAATCTCTTCCGAGATTTTCAGGTGGATCTATCTCCCGCAAGGCTCAAGCGGCAAAATCCTGCCGACGCGCACGTGCTGGAAAACATCCGCAACGTAGAGCTCCGGGGACAAGAGGAAGTCACCTGTCTTTCCTGTCACGACGTGCACAAGGAGTCCACGAAGAAACATCACCTGGTTCAACAAAGCGATTTGTGCCTGCACTGTCATAATGCAACCGGATCCAAGAAGCTCCGCAAGGCGTACGAAGTTCACAGTCAGACCTGCGAATATTGAGAGGTGTCGAAATGACGGATCAACAAGCTTTGGATTTTGAGCGGCTGCCGAGAGTGAATCCTCCGGATGAGACGGACCTCAGTTTACGCGCCTACGTCTCCAGGCTGCCCGACGAGCGCCTGAAGGAGTACGACGCTGCCTGGCCGGACGAGCGCGTCATGGAGTGGGACGGCAACTTCCGTTCCGACGGCGGCTTGATGTTGGTTTGCTGCGAGCGTGATGTGGATGTCCACGAATTTCGCCAGGTGCTGGAAGAATATCTGCGTTACCGACGGCAGCGCTAGAGTCGGTTTACGCAGACATGCGCAGAATGCTCTTCACCGTCTTGGTGATGCGCGGATGCGAAGTCGCCAGGCGATGCAAACGCCGCGCCACGCCTAGCTCCTGTGTCAACGCTTCGAGCGCCGCCAGCCTTGTTTCCAGTTCCTGGGCATGGACCGTTGATGCATCAAGCCGGGCGCGCAATTCCTCGATGGTTTGCCGTGACGCTTCCAGTTGCTCCGTGTAACTGATATGAGCCGTCGCGAGCGCGTCGTGGAAGCGCTGGCGAAACTCTTCCAGGATTTGTCGTGACGCTGTCATCTCGCGGTACAGATGCGTGACCGCCGGCGCTGCCCAGGCGTCGCTGCGTTCGTAGCCCCATTCGATCAACCAGGCGCCGAGCAACTCGTTCAAGCGGGCGAGTTGCGCAGGGGTGGCCAGTTCACGCCAGGCGCCGTTCTGACCGTGCCGGATATGGTTCCAGTGCAACTGCGTATGCTGATCGAACAGGAGAGCGTTCCGCGGATCTGTTAGATCGACTCCTTGGGTGGAAAGTTGGTCGGCGAGCTGGCTGGTCCGGTCGCGGTTGGCGGCCAGAGAATACTCCCTGGCTAATGCACTCCCTTCACCAGCGGGCAGCGCGATGCCCAGGTGCGTGGCAATCTCCTCAATTCCTGTCGCCGGATCCGCCATCAAGGACTCATAGCGCTGGCAGAGGACGGCAGGTTGAGATCTCCAAAAGCGGTCATTGTCGAGGGACAGGTGCACCATTTGATGCTTTTCGACAATGTCTTCAAAACTCGCCGCATGCTTGTGCATGAGCGAATAAGTGACATCGCGGAGATCGCGGAAGGAGTAAAGCGCGCAGGCATAGCCGCCGCTCAGAGCCGCCACGAAGTCCGGGTGGTTGTCGTGAGATTTTAGCGTATGCCAGACGGCCGGCTCCGACGGCCGCGGGCAACGCTCGGCGAACTCGGTCCCCTTGACAAAACCCAGGCGCTGGCCGCCGAGGCGCTGTTCGATGAGATGACTGGCGATCTGGTATTGCCAGGTGGAGCACGAGCGATACATCCCTGCGCAAATTACGTACATGGCATCCGGTCCGATAGCGAGAAGCGGCCAGCGTTCGACAAGGGCAACCGAAGTGCAGCATTGAAAAATGAGAATCTGGTTGCTCTTACGCAGAATAGGTAACAGATTACGTATCGTAAGACAACCTGAAATAGTTGTGGCAAAGTGCATCTCGAAAGCCATTTTTCATTCATGAATCCCGGGCGGCAAAATTTCGTCTGCGAGATCGATTCCGGCCTCAGTAACTCGAAGACAACGGTCCGTGCCCCCATAAGAAACTGCTCAACGGACACCGATCCCGGCGAACTTGAGAAAAAGGGCAGTTAAGGTAAGCTGTCAAAAATTAAGCCGACGCCTCAATCGTTTTTTTCACCATCCTGAATCTCTCTTATTGCCCAAATCCGTTCGCCGCATGCCTGGGGTGCTGGTTGCGTTGCAGAAAACGCAAACCTATAGTTCAGACAGCCATCCGATTTTTTAAGTCCGGGGCCATCCTGCCTCCCGGACCGGCACCGAGGAAAGGCACGAAACATGATTCGCCGCCGCTTGCAGCGTGCCTTCACGCTGATCGAACTGCTCGTCGTCATTGCAATTATTGGCGCTCTGGTAGGTCTGTTATTGCCCGCCGTGCAAAAGGTGCGCGCTGCCGCTCAGGCCATTAGCTGCAGCAATAACCTGCGGCAAATCGGTCTGGCTTCGCACACCTTCCACGACAGCTACGGCAAACTGCCGCCCGGGTTGGGCTGGGCGCCGGGCACCGGGCCGCCCGGCTACTACGGGATCGTGCTCTTCCACCTGTTGCCCTTTATCGAGCAAGACAACCTGATGCGCGAGTCGTATTACGCCGGCTCGTACTTCGCCGGCAATAACCAGGTTTACGCGCAGCCAATCAAAACCTTTCTTTGTCCCTCCGACCCGAGCACCGGCAACGACGGCGTGGTCACCGACTACCTGGGCCTGGCCTGGGGCGCCTCCAGTTATGCCGCGAATGCTCAGGTGTTCGCCCAGGTCAGCGCCGATGGATCTCTGATTAGCGGACAACACTTCGCCAATCTGGACCGGTCGTTCACGGACGGGACAGCGAACACCATCCTGTTTGCCGAGAAGTATGCGGTGTGCACCAATCGCAATTTTCCCGAGGGCGGCTGTCTGTGGGCTTACTGGTTCACCGGCCGTGATCTTCAGCCCTACCACGCCGGCTTTGAAGTCTCCTGGACGGGCTACAGCGTTGGACCGGGATCAAAATTCCAAAATACTCCCACGCCGTTCAACGGCAATTGCGATCCGACCCTGGCATCCAGTCCGCATTCCGGAGGCATTCACGTGTGCATGGCGGACGGCAGCGTGCGCTTTTTATCCTCGGCCATGTCCTCGTTCACCTGGTGGTACCTGTGCACCCCCGCCGGCGGCGAGACGATTCCAGAAGATGGGTTATGAGGCATCCGATCATGAATTCCAGGTTGCAGAGTGGCGAGGGCGAAGGCGACCGCTGTCTACACTGGATCGCCAGTCTTTTGTTGCTGCCGGCTGCTCTGGCCCTGTCCGGTTGTCAGCCCGAGACGGGCGAGGTCGCGGGCAAGGTCATGTACAACCGCCAGGCGTTGACGCATGGTACGGTCATGTTCTTTTGCCACGATCAACAGATTATCTCCCGGCTGATTAATCCGGACGGAACATACAGCGTGCCCGACCTTCCGCTCGGCCCGGCCAAGGTGGCCGTGGTCACGCATCCCCCCATACCGGGGGGCTATCAGCTCCCGCAGAAATTGCCGCCTTCCCGGGATGCGCCGAACCTGGGCGAGCCCGCGCGCAGCCGGCTGCCTTTCGGCGCCCGCTATGTCCCCATCCCGCACAGGTACAGCGATCCCGACCAGTCCGGCCTGGCCGTCACCATCGCCCGGGGCAGCCAAACCTTCGACATTACACTTGATCCGGAAATGGGAAAGGGCCGTTAGAGGTCCTAAAAGAAAGGGGACAGGACCTTTACTCTTGTTCGATTTTAGAGGTCCTGTCCCCTTTCTTTCAGGGCCTCTTAGAGCCCGGGGAACCGGTGAAACCCGAAGCGCCAAGACTACGCTGGTCCAACCTGCCGGCCTTTGTGGCTGCGGGAATTTGCTGCGCCCTGGGCTGCACGGCGCTGGCCGGTTGGCGGAACGGCGATCTGACCCTCGTTCAAATCCATCCCGTTTTTCTACCCATCGAGGTTGATTCGGCGCTGGCCTTTGTTGTTCTCGGCTTCGGTTTGCTGGCGCTGACGCTGGACCACGGCCGTGTCGCTCTGGCCTGCGGCGTGGTTGTCGCCAGTCTGGCCGTGCTGGCTGCGTCGCCGGCGTTGGGCGCTCTTCACCTGGACATAAGCCGCTCTTTCTTCAAGCCCATGGCCAGGGGAGCCGCGCTCAAACCCGGTCACATGGGTTCGTGTGCCGCGCTTTGCTTTCTTCTGTCCGGCGCCGCGCTGGTGCTGCCGGGTTTACCCAACCGCTGGCGCGGCCGGCTTGTAGCCATGCAGGGCTTGGTGGCCGCCCTGTTCATCCTGAGCGTGCTGGCCCTGTTCGGCCAATCCACCGGCTTCCTGCGCTTCTGGGGCCGCGACCAGGCGACGCGGATGGCGCCTTTCGAGATCCTTGGTTTCTGCGCCGCGAGTGTCAGCCTGCTGTTCCTCAGCTTTCGCAGCCTCGGGGCGCGCGCCGCCTGGGAGCGCGGTTTGCCCTTTGCCGCCGGCCTTGGCTTCCTGGCCGCTACCGCCGTGCTCTGGCAAGCGCTGACCGTCGAGGACCATCGCGATCTGGAACGCTTGATCCAGTTCGAAACGGCCAATATCCAGCAGGAAATCCTCAAGAGAACTGCCGAGCAAACGGCGCCCCTGACCAGGCTGGCTATGCGCTGGAGCGCCTCCGGAAAACCGTCCGACCACATCCTGGCGTCCGAAGCCGGCATCTATATCAACGAGCACATCGGCTGCCTGGCGCTGCTCTGGATCGATGCCGCGGGCGCCGAGCACTGGACAGGCGTAAAACACGAGCGCGACAACCTGGCCCGCGCCAACTTCGGCGACGCGGACGCACAACGGCAGTTCTTCCGGCAACTGCTCGCCCGCCCGGATGCCGCCGTGGTGCGCGCTCCCCAGGGTTGGAACGGCCGCGTGCACACGCTCGTGATGTTCGTGCCGATTCGCCAGGGAGGCAAGTCCCAGGGCGGCCTGGTGGCACTCTATGATCTGCAGAACCAGCTCGACTACATCCTCAATGCCAGCGTCGCGCCAGGTTATGCCATCACTCTCAACGACGGGGAGCAGCGCCTCTTCAGCCGCCACGCCGGCGACCGGGAGCATGAGCAGGAGTGGAGCCGCGCCCATCGCTTCGAGTTTTTTGGCATGCCGTGGGCATTGCGCGTCTGGCCCTCACCGCAGGTCATGGCCAAGCAGCAGCTTCCCCTGTCCAAGATCGCGCTCGGCGTGGGTTTCCTCATGACCGCCATGCTCGTGCTCGCCGTCTTCCTGGCCCAGACGGCGCGGCGGCGCACGCGCGAGCTGGAGAAGGAGATCCAGGAGCGCCGCCGCACCGAGACCACGCTGGCCCATGAAGTCGCCGAGCGCAAGCAGGCCGAGGTCGAGTTGCACAAGGCCAAGGAGGCCGCCGAGGCCGCCAACCGCGCCAAGAGCCAGTTCCTCGCCAACATGAGCCACGAAATCCGCACGCCCATGAACGGCGTCATCGGCATGACCGAACTCGCGCTCGGCACCGACCTGACCGCCGAGCAGCGCGATTACCTGGAGACCGTGCGCGCCTCGGCTGCCTCGCTTTTGACGATCATCAACGACATCCTGGATTTCTCCAAGATCGAGGCAGGCAAACTGGGACTGGAAACCACCACCCTGTCCCTGCGCCACCTGCTTGGCGATGCCTTGAAACCGCTCGCCCTGCGCGCTCTGGAGAAGGGGCTCGATTTCCATTGCCACATTGCCAACGAGGTCCCCGACGGGCTCATCGGCGATCCGGTGCGGCTCGTACAGATCATGCTCAACCTGGTCGGCAACGCCATCAAGTTCACCGAGCAGGGTGAAGTCCGTGTCGCCATCGAGGCGCAAGCGCTGGCCGAGGAGCGGGCCACGCTGCACTTTGCCGTCGCCGACACGGGCATCGGCATCCCGCTGGAAAAGCAACAGGTCATTTTCAACGCCTTCGAGCAAGCCGACGGCTCCACGACGCGCAAGTACGGCGGCACCGGCCTGGGACTGGCCATCACCGCCCGGCTCGTGGAAATCATGGGCGGCCGCATCTGGATCGATAGCGAGGTCGGCCGGGGCACCAGCTTCCATTTCACGCTGGACTTCGCTGTGGCGGCCAAGACGCCCGGCGGCCTGGCCAGGAATCTATCGCTGGCCGGCGACGCTGCCGGACGCGCAACGGCTTCCGCCATCGCCCGGTCGCTGAACGTGCTCGTGGCCGAGGACAATCCCGTCAACCAGAAACTGGTCGTGCGTCTCCTGGAAAAGCGCGGCCACCGCGTCAGGGTGGCAGGCAACGGAAAATTGGCCTGTGAGGCGCTGGCGGCCGAGCCGTTCGATGCCGTGCTCATGGATTTGCAAATGCCGCTCATGGGCGGTCTGGAAGCGACCGCGCTCATTCGCCGCCGCGAGCAGGCGACCGGAGAGCATATCCCGATCATCGCCATGACCGCTCATGCCATGAAGGGCGACCGCGAGCGCTGTCTGGAAGCGGGCATGGACGACTATGTCTCCAAGCCGATTCAGGTCGACGTGCTCATGCAAGCGATCGCGGCACATGTCCCCGCGGTCGCCGGAACGCCGCTCGACGCTGCCGCGCCTCGCGGCGCGGCGGCCGAAGCCGTCGACCTGCACACCACGTTGGCGCGCGTGGACGGGGATGCGGCGCTGCTGCGCGAACTGGTGCAGATATTCCTCGATAATGCTCCCCGGCACTTACAAGATCTTCGTGACGCCCTGGCACGCGAAGATAGAGAGCGTTTGGCAGGCACGGCGCATACGCTGAAGGGCATGCTCAGCTACTTCGACTGCCAGCGCGCCTCCGCAACCCTCGTCCACCTGGACCAGCACAGTCGCGCCGGCGACTTGACCGCTTGTCAAGACGCGGTCACTACTCTGGAACTCCAGTTGCAGCCGGTCTTGAGGCGTTACTCCGAGTGGCTGAAAAGCCAATTGGCTGCGGCCGATAGAGAATTAGAAGTCGCGACCTGCGATCAGGCCTAGCCGGCTCGATTAGTCACGCGCAGGATGCCCAACGACATTGCCGCCGCTTGCTGTCAATGGCTTAGCGCAGCGGAGAATAGTCGGTTGCTTTCATAAACGTCGATTTGACTCCATCCTTCACGGTCAGAGAACCGCCGGCCCTGTCTTCGGATTCCTTGCGGGCGGCGATCCAGTCCGGATCCTTGCGGAAAGCGTCGAAGGAAGCCTTGGCGGCATCGACGCTTTTGTGCGCGAGAATGTAGACGAGCTTCTCGCCGGCGCCTTTCTGGTCCTTGAGCGGAACCCAGTAGCCGATGTTGGTCATGCCGTGCTTCTCAAACAGTTTGCAGGTGTGATCGCGGAAGCGGGCGTTCAGGTTGTCCAGCTTGCCGGGCGTCACAGTGTAGATCCGTAGCTCGAAGACCCGCTCACCATCCTTGCCGGCCTTGACCTGAGGTGAATAGTCCGTGGCGGCCAGGGGCAGAGGCTCGACCTTGGTTACCAGACGGCCATTCGCCTCCGATTCCCTCCGCGCCTTGTTCCAATCCGGATCGGCCATGAACGCCTTCCAGGATTGCTCGCGCGCTTTGCGGCTCGGATAAGAAAGAATGTAGATCAGTTTGTTTTCCGAATTATCAATCGGCGTCCAGTAGCCGACGTTGGTCATGCCGTGTTTTTCAAACAGTTGGCAAGTGTGGTCGCGAAAGCGGGCATTCAGGGCGTCCAGCTTACCCGGGGCGGCATAGTAGGTGCGCATTTCGTAGACGCGCTCTTCGTTGTCAGCGGCCATGCTTCTCGGCGGAACGGCAAAGGAGCAGATCAAAGCAAGCATTAGCAACGCCGTCGTTTTCATGATGTGTTTTCCCCGTGAACGGAACCATTCGGGCGAGCGCCAACCAGCAGCCGGTAGGCGCTGACTATGCTAAGGGAACAAAGATAGGAGTCAAGCGAATGATGGATTCAAGGGCCGGCCAGCCGGTCGGGCGCTTGACAAGAAGAAGCGTCCGGGGACAATAGTACAACCAACCAGCTTCTATTCCAGGCGCGGAGCAGCGCCTTATTCCGAAGGAATAAAAGGGCATGCGTTTTGCCCGGCATTATGGTTCGGCCCCTGGGCACTGTGCGGGGGCCTGGGCTGTGGTGGGTCGCATTCCGCCACGACAGACGTAGCGTTGCTCGATGCGACCCCGCGGTTACTGCCTTGAAGTTCCGCGAGCGCCGGACGGCGACTGCAGAATTGCCGAAGACGGAGCGCAAATCATGACGCAAGAGACCTACCAACTTTCCAAGCCACCGCGGTGGGGGCTCATCTGGGCTGGAGTATGCCTCGGCATCGTCGTGGCCGGGGGTTTGCTTGGTTTTTATAGCGTGAACAAATCCTGGCCGGCCAAGCAGCCGGCTTCACTCTCTTCCGAGACGAATGCGGCTGAGCCGGTCCCGCGCTACGTCCACGCTCCCCTGACCCTGGACGACTCCGGGGTGATCGCCATTTACTTCCTATTTGCCCTGCCCTTGCAAGATCCTCGTTCCCTGGAGAGTATCCGCGACTCCTACAACCGTGCCGGCTATCGCGGCATCGAGCAGATCGAAAACGACCTGGCACACAGTCGCATTCCTGTGCACCTCGTACCCAAGTGTCTTGTCCTCCAGGCCAAGCTGTGTCTCTACGAAGGAGAGTTCGCCAAAGCGGCGGCCGCTCTGCAAACCGCCCGCGCGCTCCTGGAAAATGGGCCTGGCCGCTATTCGGCGGAACTCGACTTCGTGATCAGGCTCCAGGGAGTCACCGCGCTGCGCCGCGGCGAGACAGAAAACTGCGTCGACTGTGGCTGCGATTCGAGCTGTATTTTCCCCATCCAGCCTCGAGCCGTCCACACCAAGCCGGCGGGCTCGACGGAAGCCATCAAGTATTTCACGGAGTATCTGAACCGCCATCCCGACAGCATCGAAGAACGCTGGCTCTTGAACCTGGCGCACATGACCCTGGGCCAGTACCCCGGCGGCGTCCCGCCCCAGCACCGAATGCCCCTGGAGCCGTTCAAGTCCGAGTTCGACATCGGCCGTTTCACCGATAGGGCCGCGCAACTGGGCGTCAACCGTTTCAGCATGGCCGGCGGGGCCATCATGGAGGACTTCGACAACGACGGCTTGCTGGACATTGTCGTGTCCACGCAGGACGTGGCGGGCGCCATGGCGCTTTATCACAACCGCGGCGACGGCACCTTTGAAGAGCGCACCAAGGGCTCCGGGCTAGACCGGCAGCTGGGCGGTTTGTACTGCGTGCAGACCGATTACAACAACGACGGCCGGCCGGACATTTTTGTCTGCCGTGGCGGCTGGACCGAGGCGCCGCAACGACCCAGCCTGCTGCGCAACAACGGCGACGGCACTTTCAGCGATGTCACCGAGCAAGCGGGGCTGTCTACTCCGGTTGCGTCCCAGGTTGCGGTTTGGGCCGACTACGACAATGACGGTTTGCTGGATCTCTTCGTGGGCGGCGAGACCGGCCGGAGCCTGCTGTACCACAACCGCGGCGACGGCACGTTTGAAGAAGTCGCCGTCCGCGCGGGAGTCGCCAACGCGGGGCTCGTTTGCAAGGGCGCCAACTGGGGCGATTTCGACGGCGACGGCTACCCGGACCTGTTCGTCTCGAACATCAATGGGCCGCCCCGGCTCTTCCACAATAACCGCGACGGCACCTTCACCGACGTCGCGCCCGCCATGGGCATTACCCGGCCGCTCGCCGGCTTTTCCTGCTGGTTCTGGGATTACGATAATGATGGCTGGCCCGATATCCTGGTGTGCGGCTACGAGCGCCGCCTGGGCCCGGTAATCCTGAGCCACCTCGGCTTGCCCCATGACGGAGAGACACTCCGGCTCTATCGGAACCTGGGTGGCAAGACCTTCGAAGACGTCACGGAGGCTGTCGGCCTCAACGTGTCCACGGCGCCCATGGGGTCCAATTTCGCCGACTTCGACAACGACGGCTATCTCGATTTTTACCTGGGAACCGGCAGCCCGAACTACCGCATGCTCATCCCGAACCGCATGTTCAAGAACGTCGACGGCAAACGCTTCGCCGACATCACGATGTCCAGCGGCACGGGCCACCTGCAAAAGGGACACGGCGTAGCCTGTGGCGACTGGGACCGCGACGGCAACATTGACCTGTTCGAGGAGCTTGGCGGAGCAACACCGGGCGACCGTTTCCGGAGCGTGTTGTTCCAGAACCCCGGACACAAGAACCACTGGATCACGCTCAAGCTGCAGGGCAAAAAGACGAACCGGCCGGCGTTGGGCGCGCGTATCAAGATCACCCTGCCGACCACGACCCCGCAGCAGATTTATCGTCACGTCACGACCGGAAGTAGTTTCGGCGGGAACCCATTCCAGCAAACCATCGGCATTGGCCTGGCGCCCCGAATCGAGTCCCTGGAAATCACCTGGCCCACCAGCCGTACCACGCAAATCTTCCGGAATGTGCCGGTCGACCAGGCCATCGAGATCACCGAATTCGAGTCCGTCTATCGCGTGCTGCCGTGGAAGCGAGTTCCCCTGCCGGCAGCGCTGGCGATTGGCAAAAAATAGTTCGCGCCGAAAGGTCACAGCTGACCCGCAAGGAATTGTCGGATGTTGCGTGTCCCGTAGAACGGAATTCATTCCGTTCAGCACCCGGGAGCGCCCAGGAAGCGGCCTGGTGCTGAACGGAATGAATTCCGTTCTACAAGACATCGCATACGTAGAAGCGCCCAGCGGATCTTTCAAGGGCCGGCCGAATCCAGACGCCGGCGATATTCTGCCGCCTGGTCGGTGTTGCCTCTCCTGGCGAAGTAGTCGGCCAGGGTCTGCAAGGTAGCTCGATGGCGGGGATCGGAATCCAGGATGCCGTTGAACCAGGCCATCGCCTCGCCGGGTATTTCCAGGCGCAGATAGGCTTCGCCGATTTGCCGGCGCAGGGCAAGATCGTTCGGAGACGCCGCCAGCTGAGCTATGGCCCGCGACAGAAACTGCAATTCCTTTTTGGCCTGAGTCATCCGTGCCTGGATCTGGCCTGCTTCTTCGTGGCGGCCCTGGGAATTGAGGCTGGAATAGAGAGAATACAGGGCACGTTCATCGCAGGGAGAGATCTGCAAGGCACTCCGGGCAAAGGCTTCCACTTGCGCGAATTCCGCCATGGCAAGCGCTGCGCTGGCACGCTCGTCCAGCGCTTCCAGCCGGCGCGGATGAGCGGGCGGCGCATCGGCAAGCCAGGCGTCCAACAGGGCGCAACCTTCCCTGGTTTGGGCCCGGGCAATCTGTAGCCGTGCCCATGCCAGGCGCACCCACAAATTCTCTGGAATGCGCCCGTGGAGAATCTCGAGGTGAACGGCGGCCTCCGTGTAGTTGCCGGCCGCCAGGAGGATGTCGGCGAGGTGGAAACGCGCCATATTAAGATCGGGGTTTAGCTCGACCGCGCGTTCCAGGTCTTGCAGGGCTGCCTCGCGGAAGAAAAGGGCCTGTCGGACCTGGCCACGCCAATCCAGGCCGGGCACGTTATCCGGCTCGAGGGAAAGCAAGGCCTCTGCGAAGTAAGCCGCCCGGTCCCGTTGCCGGCGGCTCATACAGGCATAAATGAGTGCTTCCAGGATCAGCGGCGCATCCGCATCCTTGGCCTGTACCCGCTGGATCAGAATCTTTTCCGCGTTCCCCCGCTCCCCTTGCTGCACGCGCAGCAAGACACTTTCCAGGGCGATGTCTTCCACGGGGCCCTTAAGCCGCCGGCATTGCTCCAGGTGTTGCTCGGCGCTGGCCTGCAGGCCGGCTTGCGGGCCAGTGAAAGACTCGTCGAACTGGCCGCGGCGGATTGCCCGGGCGGCAAGCAAATGGCCCCTGGCATTGCCGGGTTGAACTTGAAGCAACTGCTCGAGGAGCGTATGCGCCTGGAGAAAGTCGTAGTGCTGAGCCGCTTGCTCGGCCGCCTGGAATAGAGCCTGAGCATGGCGCTGGCGCACGAAGGTGTACCCGCCATAACTGAGGGCCAGCGCCAGGATGAGTGTTAATACCGCGAGCCGAAGCTTCATAGGCGCCCTCCCGCGAAAGAACGGGAACCTGTATGATGCCGGAGGTAAATTGTAAAGCATGGCATAATACAGAGCAACAAACTGTGGCGCAACCGTGGCACGGCCTCTTGCTGCAACTACTTCTCCTGGCCGCCGCTGTCCGCGGCGGAGCGCGTGACAAGAGAAAACATCGCAGGAGAATAAGCAGAAGCATTCAAATGCCTTTCCCAGTGCGACCCGCGCGCCTGATCCCGGAGGAACCGAAACGAATGCGTTTTGCCCTGGCTCTATGGTTCGGCCTGTCGGCACTGGGCCTGGGCTGTGGCGGGTCGCATTCCGCGACAACAGAGGTGGCGTTGGTCGATGGGGCCGCCGCTGAGGACCCCGTCTGGTTTCGCGACGACACGGTCCAGGTTGGCTTGGATTTCGTTCATGAGGCCGGACCGGTGGGACGGTACTTCATGCCGCAAAGCATGGGCTCCGGCGCGGCACTTCTGGATTATGACAACGACGGCCGCTTTGATCTCTACCTCGTCCAGAATGGCGGACCCGGTTCACCTGCCCGCAACAAGTTATATCATCAACGCTCCGATGGACGTTTCGAGGATGTGAGCGCCGGCTCCGGTCTCGACATCGCTGGTTATGGCATGGGCGTGGCCGTCGGTGACATCGACAACGACGGGTTCGTGGACGTCTATGTGTCCCAGTACGGCGGCGGCCGGCTCTTTCGCAACCGCGGCAACGGATCGTTTGAGGACATCACGGACAGCGCCGGCGTAAAGACGCTCAGCTGGGGCACGTCGGCGGCCTTCGTGGATTACGACCGGGACGGCTGGCTCGATCTGATCGTGGTTAACTATGTCGATTACGACGCGGCGCTGGTTTGCGCGCCGGCGAACGGGCAACGCGATTATTGCCACCCCAGGAACTTCCCCGGCGCAGCCGCTCACCTCTTTCATAACCGCGGCCGCGATGCCCACGGCCGCTGGCTTGGTTTTGAAGATGTCACGCACAAGGCCGGCCTGGCCAAGCCGGGACCGGGACTGGGCGTTGTCTGCGCCGACTTCAACGGCGACGGCTGGCCGGACATCCTCGTTGCCAACGATTCGGCGGCCAACCACCTGTGGATTAACCGGCACGACGGCACCTTCGTCGATGAGGCCGTGATCCGGGGCCTGGCGTTCAACAACATGGGCCAGACCCAGGCGAATATGGGTATAGCCCTCGCGGATGTCTTCGGCACCGGAGGTTTCGACGTCTTTGTCACACACCTCACTGAGGAGACGCACACGCTGTGGCATCCAATCGCCGCGGGCGCCTATGAAGACCGGACCATCCACTCGGGTCTCGCCAACCCACGCTGGCACGGCACGGGGTTCGGCGCGATCCTCGTGGACTTCGATCTGGACGGGGCGCCCGACCTCGCTATCGTGAACGGCCGCGTGGCGCGAAAACCGGCCGCCCTGTCCGCGGATATCAAGATCGATCCGTACTGGGCCCCTTATGCGGAGCGTAATCAGCTGTTTGTCAACGACGGCCAGGGGAAATTTCGCGACATCTCTCCGAGCAACAAAGCCTTCTGCGGGGCCTACGGCGTCTGCCGCGGACTTGTCTGGGGAGACTTCGACGGCGACGGCCGCGTCGATCTGGTTGCGACGGCGGTCGCTGGTCCGGCCCGGTTTTATCGCAACGTGGCGCCTCGGAATGGCCACTGGCTCATGGTCCGAGCCCTGGATCCGGCGCTGCACCGTGATGCCTATGGCGCGGTCATTACCGTACAGACCAGAGCACGCCGCTGGATAGGCACGATCAATCCGGGCCAGAGCTACCTGTCCAGCGGCGACCCGCGCGCGCACTTCGGCCTCGGCAGCGTTACCAGCTTTGACCTGCTGCGCGTGCTCTGGCCCGATGGCCAGGCCGAGGAGTTTCCGGGAGGCGGCGTGGATCGAGTGATTACCCTGGAACGCGGCAAAGGTCGAAAGGTAACGCCATGAACCAGGAACTTAGAACCGGCCCGCCGGGGGCTGGGGTCTCGCGCCAAAAGCGATGGTTGAACGGCCTGATAAGCCTGAGTCTGCTCGTCGCCTGCGTGATCGCCGTATGGTACATGTCCCGCCCTCGGGGACCCGAGCCGCCTCCCGTGGATTCAACCCAGCCGGATCCGGAGATCGTTCAGATCATATCTGAAGGGCGGGATAAGGTGCTCCAAAACCCGTCGTCCGGCCGTGCCTGGGGCCGGTTGGGCCTCGTCCTGTGGGTGCACGACTATTTCGAACAGGCGAACTTTTGCCTTGCCGAGGCCGAGCGCCTGGACGGGCAAGATCCGCGCTGGCCTTACTTTCAAGGCATCATGTTGATGCTTACCGATCCAGGAGCGGGTATCGAATGTTTCCGGCGCGCCGCCGAACATGCGGGAAACGCGGACTCAGCTGTCCGGCTTCGTCTGGCCGAAGCGTTGTTGGACGCCGGCCGCATGGCTGAGGCCGAACCGCACCTGAAGCAAGCCTCCGAGCAAAATCCGCAAGACACACGGGCGCGCTTTGACATGGGCCGCCTTGCTTTATTGAAGCAGGATTGGCCAGCCGCCATCGAGCTCTTGAGCAAGTGCCTGACGGATGAACACACCCGCCGCCGGGCCAATACCATGCGCGCCCTCGCCTATCGCCGGCTTGGCCAGCCAAAGAGTGCCCAGGAAGACGAGGACCGCGCCTCCAGACTGGCCGAGGATCAGGGATGGCCGGACCCTTTCATTGAGGAAGGCCAGAAGTTACAACGGGGGCTTGGGGCCCGGATTGATACCGCCGGCACGCTTCGACGTCTCGGCAGACTCGATCAGGCGATTCCCATTCTGGAAGACACGGCGAAAAGGTATCCGGCGTCGACGATTCCCTGGTTCACCCTGGCTGATATCTGGCACGACATGAACGCGGTTGAGCGCGCCGAGGAAGCGTGCCGGCACATTATTCAGATAGATCCCGAGGCGGCGCAGGGCTGGTATGGCCTGGGCTGGTGTCAATCCATCAAGCAGCCGCGCGAAGCGGTCACGAGCTTTCGGCGCGCAATCCATCTCAAGCCCGACCATGCCGCGGCTCATTTCGATCTGGCTGAATGCCTCAACAAGCTCAACGACACCGCGGGCGCAGTTGCGGAATACCGCGAAACGCTCCGTTGCCGGCCAGACCACGAGCCCGCCCGCGCAGCCCTGAAGGAGCTTGAGCGCAGACTGCCCCAACCAGACGGGAAAAACGTCAAGCCGCCTGCAAAATAGGCGGCTCAAGCTCCTGGCTTCGTCAGCTGGAATGTGTGCTGCAAGCGCGCCTTAAGCCGCGAGCAACGAACCTCAAGTAAGAGAATCAAGCATCCCCCGGTTCAGGGAGGAGGGTCCCCTGGCGGTGGCGGTTGCATGTTATGTGTTGCGCCCTTCCGAGTCTTGACGTTGACTGGCGGTCCAGAATTCTCGGAACTTTGAGAAGAAACACCACCACCAGAGCGCCCATCGGATCCGCCGCAGCCCAACGCCAAAGTGGCGCAAAGGACCGTCCCCAATAAAAATTGACGAGCCAAACGCATAATGATCTCCAGGAAATGAGCCCAGTAGCACGACTCACCGGAAGCATCTCGCCCGCCTGCACTTCAAATTGGCACATCGGGCTACCGGATTCAGCAAGTCGAAGAACACAAGTTAGCAAAGGACCCCCGGCGGGATGCCGGGGGTCGGGAAACCCCACTTCAGTCACAGGCCCTGCGGGCTAGTTCATGAACTGCGAAAAATCAACTACGGTCTGATCCTGCATGGCCGTGATGTAGATCAAGACATTGCGGTCGATGCTCGGATTAATACTGTGGACGGAGCCATCCGCAAATCCAAAGTTGACGATGCCTCCGGAGTGCTTGCTGCTGTATTGCAAGAACTGGTTGCTACTCAAACGCGGCGATATGCCCCAGGCAGAAGGCATGCAGTACCCCGCCGGCCACAGCGCCTGCCAATCTCGCGTGCCGACCGGATTTCCCATGAGTGTCTCGCCGAAGGCAACCGTATTTGATGTGCCATCGCGGATGCTGGAAACTGGGGTCTTTGAGTTGAAGCTGTAGATGCCGTTAAATTTCTCCCAGTAGGGAGAATACCCCTTCGCAACCCCGCCAGCGGCAGCAACGTAATTGGTGGCGGGCATGGGATTCCATATCCAATTTCCCGCGGTCGGGACGGGAAGATAGTCGATCCAGAAGGTACCGGTGCCACCTGGCTGTGCCGGAGGTGTAACGAATTGCCCGTCAACCCAGCCAATTCCCGGCATAACGTTCGGATCGTCCGAGGGGCAGTAATACGTTTTGATCAGGTTACACCAGTAGGGCGCAATCCCTGTGCCATTTGTGGGCTGAATGCCTATCGAGTAATCAAAAGGCGCTGTGGCGTACGCCCAGGCTTGTGCCGTCCCGTCGAGGAGGAAATAGTCCCTGGGAATCTGCGAATAGATGGCATTCTGTTCGATGTACGGCAGCAGGAAGACCAGCGTGCCTGTATAAGGACCGGCTACGGGCGGAGGAAAGGTCCATCCGCCTGAGGGTGAGTTCGGACTCACCACGATCCCTGGCGGAAACTTGCTAAAAGCGGATTCGTAATTAGCCGCGCCCAGAGCAATCTGATGAAGATTGTTCTGGCAGCTCATGCGATTGGCCGCCTCGCGGACTTTTTGCACAGCTGGCAACAGCAGGCCAATCAGCACCGCGATAATGGCGATCACGACGAGTAACTCGATGAGCGTAAAGCCCAACTTGCGAAAACGAGGGATCATGACTTTCCTCCCCAGGAAAGATACGCGGGGAAATACGGGAAGGCCCTATGCCGGTCTCGCCCCCCAACGTTGTGCCTGTTCCCTGTTTCCGACAAAAAACGGCTTCGATGACAAGCCGATTTTGAATAGAGCAAATTTCGAGATTACGCCTCATGCGCAGATGCACTCAATGCCAAGACACGGCTCTTAGCATGCACCTTTCACGGTTTTGCCTCTTGCTTCTGCGCCGGTTGCGGCTGCTTAGAGCCGACTTTGAGACGTACGGGAGAGGAAGTCTAAGCCCCATGTTGCACGGCCTAACGCCGCAGGAGAGCGGACTGTCGCTGAGGGCGCGACTTATCTGGTAGCGTTTACCGCAAGCTGATTCTCAATGTACGCTGAACGCGGCGACACTGCAACAAAAAATCAAATATTTTTGCCCAAAAAAATCAGCACGCGCACGGCTTGCTTGAGCGCAAGGGTTTTCGGTCCAATAAGGTGTAGCCACGGACGGGGCACTGCTACGCGACACTGGCGGCAGTATTCCTCGATAAATGTCATTTCGCGAAGCCAGAGACGGACAGAGGCGGTCTCCGCGGATACAACCGGTCGCTATGGCCGCTTGTTCGCCAAAGACCCGCTAGACGGATTGGCGGCGTACCACGGACAAAGGCGGACAAACGGAGACGGCCAAAGCCATTCACCTAACTAAGACTTCTCCCGGAGCGCTGCAACCTGATCCGCTTCGGCCCAAGGTTCGGCGGTGCTACGATCCAGGCTGCCGGTTTTCGTCTGTTGGAACAGCGTGTTCGCCGCCATGGGCAATGGGCAACCTGCCGGCAACGCTCGTTAGCTGAGCCTCCTCTAAACGACAGAGCCACCAGTTCGTCAGCATGTTGGCGCCGAGACTTTTGTAAAACCCAATAGCCGTCTCGTTCCGATCAAGCACCGTCCATTCGAAACGCCCACATTGGTGCCGAATCGCGATATCGGCAAGATAGGCCATGATGGCCCGACCAATACCCTTGCCGCGAAAGGCCGGGATGACAAACAAATCATCTAGCCAGAGGCCGCGTCTGCCGACCATTGTGAAAGTGAAGAAGTAGGTGGCGTAGGCGATTGGCTCGCCATTCACAAAGGCAAGGAGCACCCGCGCCGCTGGCGCCTCCCCAAAGAGAGCCGCTCGAAGCCACTCTTCCGTGGCCGTGACCGTCAGTTTCTCAAACACTGCCATCGATCGAATAAATGACAACAGCAGCGGGATATCGGTTGCCGTCGCATCACGAAATTCAGCTTCAATGTTGTTTACAACAATGATCATCCCGAGACATTCTCCTTGCACAGACTTGCGACACTCCCGAACAAAACCTCGGCCATGCCGAGACAGCAATGAACTACTGACACAAACTTAAAGCACCCATGACATTGAGCCAAAGCTTCCCGCCCCATCCAGCAGCCAAGGGGTTGCGCTTGCCCCGTTCTGCAGAATTCTGCGGAACGGGAACAGCTCCCGTGACCCGTGGCAAAGTGGCAAACTTGCCTTTAATGAATTCGTAAGTCCAATCCCATTAGTTAGGTCCGATCAGAAACATGTTTGCCACGTGTGGCCACCAACTTGGCAAACTGGCAAACTCGGGATTGTCTCACGCGCTTTCGGCGCGACCGGACATTTCCCAACCTCATTCAGTTCCCGGCTTCCCGAACCGCCTTCAAGACCTTCTCGACCGAGGGCTTGAAAAAAAAGACTCTCTTGGCCACCGTCTTGCCGTTCACCTGGACCGTGAGTTCGCCAGGCTTGCCGCTGACCACCTCCACCTCGACTCCCGGTTCCTTGCGCAAGGCGTCCGCCACACGGGCGGCATGCTCTCGTGTGCCGCCTCAGACAGGGCATTCGCGGATGGTTACTTTTTTCATAGCTGATCCTCCCGAGCTTTCACTGAAAAGGGCACGCTGCAGCACCAACATTTTACTTAGAGGGGGTCCGGCCGGCTTCAAAGGTCGCCCTTACGCGGGGATGCCGAAGGTAGAGGAACCCGGCCAGCGAGACCAAAGCCGGAAACAGGGCAGCGCTGAAAACAATCTGACCGGCCAGGACCGCGAAGCCCGCCCAATCGCCGCCCTGCACGCGCGCTCTATCTGTCAGCGACAAGCCGATACCCGCCAGGATAAGTTGCGTGCCACCCGCGAGGAGTTGGGCGCCGGCAGCTATCCGCCAGCTCCAGGGCCGGCGGAGGAGCAGACAAATGCCGGCCGACAGCATGGCCGCCGCTACGAGACACGACCCCGCGCTCAAGAGCTTATCCCCCGCATCGGACGATCGCGCGGATTGCAGCGAAATGCAACCACATCCTGCTGCGCCAAGCAGATCGAATGCGGCAAGTAGGTACAAACCACTCGGCGCATGACCCGGCCGTCCCGGAGGTTGCTGCTCGGCTTGCCCTGTAGACATGGCATAATTCCCGGAAGGGAGCGTTGTCGGTAGCTCGTGGATCGATGTTTCGGGCATGACGATGATTGTAAGCGGGCTCCTCGTCGAAGTCCTCACACGCAACGGCTCGATGCCAAGATGGCCGCGCATGACCGTCTTGGTGCCGGCGCTGCATAAAGCGCGGTAACCGTCAATAGTATTCCGCGACTGCCAGCCGGAATTCGGCAACTTTTTTGTAGTTCGCCATTGTTCGCCAGGTGCTTTGGCGGGCGGCCTTTGGCCAAACGGGCCAGGGGCGACGTTGCTGTGAATCTTGAGGCTTTTCCCGTTCCATCAAATTTGGTGGAACGGGGAAAGGCCGCCGCACTTCTACCCGTGCATTCGGTGCTTGGCGGAGTGGCGGTGGCCAAGGGGGAGTGTAGCAATTGGCGGGCGGACGGCGCCACCCCCCGCCTCAAAAAACGTGGCAAACTGGCAAACTCAATTTTTTGTGATGTAAACTCTTGCGCCCGTAGATAGCTCCGTCCGGACTCGAGTTTGCCAACCCTGGCAAACTCAGTGGCAAACTGGCAAAGTCATTTTGGCAGGGCACGTCAAACCCCACGGAACCGCGCAACCTGAGGATGCATCCGCTAAGATAAGCAGCATGACCGAAACGATCAACCAGCCAATCAACCAGCTCAACGAGCAGGTCGCTCGGCTTTATCAGCAGGGCCAGTACCGGGAGGCGCTGAGGCTGGCACTGCAAGCCTGCGAGCTGGCCCGAAGCGGCGGCAAGGACTCACTGGAACTGGCGGAGAGCCTCAATCAAACGGCCAACCTGCATCGCGAGCTGGGAAACTACACCCAGGCCGAGCAGCCCTATCTCGAAGCGCTCAAAATCAAACGCGCCTTGCTGGGCAAAGACCACCCCGAATTTGCCCGCAGCCTGAACGATCTCGCGCGTTTTTACGAAATCATCGGCAACTACAAGCAAGCGGAGCCGCTCTTTCAGCAAGCGCTCGCCATCCGCCGCAAGGCGCTCGGCAACGATCATCCCGACTGCGCGCAGTCCTTGAATGACCTGGCGACTCTTTATGAATCCATGAGCCGGCTTGAAGAAGGCGAAAAGCTGGCTCTCGAGTCGCAACGCATCCGTCGCCGCGATCCGGGGGAGAATCATTCCGACTACGCCGAGACGCTGCACACGCTGGCGGGCATCTACGAATGGCTGGGCAATTACACCGTGGCCGAGCCGCTGGTGCGTCAGGCCGTGGAGATCCGCCGCCAGGCTCTGGGCGAGGAGCACCCGCTCTATGCGACGAGTCTGGGCAGCCTGGTCTGGCTCTATGGCACGCTCGGCGACAAGGCCAGGGCCGAACCGCTTGCCAGGCAGACGCTCGAAATCCGCCGCCGCACCCTGGGCGAACAGCACATCGACTTCGCCAACAGCCTGGGCCATACCGCCTGGGTGCTGGGCTTGCAGGGAAATTTCAGCGACGCCGAGCCGCTCGGCCGCCAGGCAGCGCAGATCGTGCGCGCCGCCCTGGGGGAAAACCATCGCTATTACGTAAGCTGCCTCAAAATCCAGGCGTGGCTGGCCAGCTCGCAGGGGAAGTGGGAGGAAGTCGAGCAGATTTATCGCCAGGCCCTGGGCATTGTGCGGAGCACGCTCGGCGAACAGCATGTCCTCTATCCCATCAGCCTGGGCGACCTGGGCTCCAGTTTGCGTGCCCAGAACAATCTCGCGGAAGCCGAGCCGATGCTGCGCCAGGCGCTCAAGCTGCTGCGCGAGCGCTTTGGCGAGAACCACCCGCAAGTAGCCCACATGCTGAACGAGCTGGCCCTGCTGCTCGGCGCCCAGAAAGACTTCGCCGAGGCCGAGCCGCTTGCCCGTCAGGCCGTGGAAGTCATTCGCCGCGCCTTCGGGGAAAGTCATCCGAACTTTGCCGGCAGCCTGCAATACCTGGCCTGGCTGTATCGCGAGATGGGCAATGTCAGCGCCGCCGAGCCCATCTTCAAACAATCGCTCGACATCGTCCGCAACACGCTCGGCGAGAAGCATCCTTATTATGTGCAAGGTCTGAACAGCCTCGCCGGACTCTACAGCGTCATCGGCAACCCGGCCGCCGCCGAGCCTTACTACCGCCAGGCGGTGGAACTGGTGCGCTGTCTGCATGGCGAGAACCACGTCGACTTCGCCCAGAGCCTGAGCCATCTGGCGGGCGTTTACCACCAGCTCGGCAATCATGCCGCCGCCGAGCCTCTTTACCTGCAGGCTTTGGAAGTGCAGCGCAAGCTCGTGGGCGAGGACCATGCCGATTATTTCGAGGCGGTCCAGAGCCTGGCCCGCCTCTACCACAGCATGGGCAACTTCCCGGCCGCGCAACTGCGTTACCAGCAGGTGCTCGAAGCGCGGCAAAAGCAGCTCGGCGACGAGCATCCGGAAGTGGCCCAGACTCTCAACGACCTGGCCGTGCTGCACCACCTGGTCGGCAACCTGGGGGCGGCGCTGCAGCTCTACCAGCAAGCTCGCGACATTCGCCGTAATGCTCTGGGAGAAGATCATCCGGACTATGCGCAGACCTTGCATGGTCTGGCGCTGCTGCATCATTCGGCCAACAATTTCGACGAGGCCGAGCCACTCTTTAACCAGGCCGTGGAGATCTTGCGCACGGCACACGGTGAGACGCATACGGACTTCGTTCGCTGTCTGCACAGCCAGGCGTCCTTCTATCAAGCCAAGAGTGACTATTCGCGCGCGGAGCCACTGTTTCGCCAGCTTCTGGACATCAACCGCAAATTGCTGGGCGAGAATCATCCGGGACACGCGTCGTCCTTGCGCGACCTGGCTCTCTTTTACGCGGGCATGGGAAACTATGTGGCCGCCGAGCCGCTCTTGCAAAAGGTCCTGGACCTTACTCAGCAGGCGCCCGCCGATGCCGACCTGGAGCGCGGCGCTGACCTCTATCATCTCTCGCTCCTGTACAGGAACCTGGGCGATTTTGAGCGCGCCGAGCCCCTCGCCAAACAGGCCCTGGAAATAATTCAGCAGGTCCGCGGCGGCGACCATCCGGACGTCGCCAACGCCGTCGAGCATCTGGCCAGCATTGCCCTGGCCAAAGAGGACTTCGCTGCCGCCGAGGCGCTCTTTGCCCAGGCGCTGGAGATTCAGCGCACGGCCCTGGGCAAGTACCATCCGAGCGTAGCCGAGAAGATTACGCATCTGGGCCAGCTCAGCCTGCTGCGCGGCGACCATGCGCGCGCCGAGAGTTACTACAAGGAGAGCCTGGAATGCACGCGCCGAACGGTCGGTGAAAACCATGGCCAGTTCGTCCAGGACGCGGACAACCTCGCCGCTCTCTATGTGGCGAGCGGCCGGCCCGAGGCGGCCGAACCGCTCCTCACGCAGAGCCTGGAAATCATGCGCCGCGCCGCGGGGGAAGAGCATCCCATCCTGATTCCGCACCTGCAGCGTCTCGCTGATTTGTTTCGCGACAGCGGCAAAGGCGCCGCGGCTGAACCGCTCTATTGCCAGGCCATCGATATCGCCCGCAATGAGCTGGGCGGGGAAAATCGTCTCCAGTTCGGGCCGCTCAACGGCCTGGCGCTGCTGTACCTGGCGCGGGACAATCATTCCCAGGCCGAGGCCCTGCTACGGCAAGCGCTGCCGTTGATTCAGCAAGCGGTCGGAGACGATCACCCGGACTTCCTGAGCACACTGCAGACCCTTGCCGGCCTGTGCGTCGTGACGGGACGCCAGGCCGAGGCGCTGGGCATGCTGGAGCAGGTGACGGCAATTCAGGATCGGCACATCGACCGGTTCTTCTCCCTGGTTGGCGACAAACATCACATCGCCTATGCGCAAGGACTGGGCGAAAGCTATGCGCGCGTTCTTTCGCTGGTATCGCGGCAAATGAGCGATGCGCCCGAAGCCGTGCACGCTGCCTGCGATCTCGTCCTGCGCCGCAAGACCATCTGGGTGGAGGCCCTGGCCCAGTCGCGCGGCAACGTTCTGGCCAGGCGCTATCCGGCGCTGCAAGCACAACTGCAGCGCCTGCTGAACTTGCGCCGCCAGATCGCCTTGAAAATGCTCAACGGACCAGGCGCCGAGGAAGGCGCGTCTTACCAACAGGTGCTGTCAGAGTGGAGCGAACAGGAAAAACACTGGGGCGAGGAACTGACGCCGCAAATCCCGGAAATGCTGGTGCAGCAACGCCTGCGGGAGGTTGATCGGCATGCCATCGCACAAATACTTCCGGACGGATCGGCTCTGGTCGAATTTGTCTCATTCCGCGCCCATGATTTTGGCACGGCCTTTCAGCATGGTGAGGCGAGACCCGGTCCGGCCCGGTACCTGGCCTTTGTCCTGGCCGCCGGCCGAGCCGATGAGGTCCAGCTATTCGACCTGGGTGACGCCGATCCCATCAATCAATTGATCGCGCAATACCGCTCGACTCTGGACCGGCCGGAGGATGCGGATCGAATCGGTCAGCAGCTGAAAGCCGCCATCCTCGATCCCTTGCTTGGCGTCCTCGGCAGCCGGCGTCGGCTGATTCTGGCGCCGGACGGCGACTTGGTGCATGTGCCTTTCGAGGCCCTGCCGACCGAGAATGGCCGGCGCCTGATCGACGACTTCGTCGTTAGCTACGTCAATACCGGACGGGATTTGCTAAGGTACGACCAACCGACCCCGCAAAGCCATGATCCAGTCGTGGCAGCGGATCCGGACTTCGGACCCGTCCGACCGCCACAGGCGCCTGCTCACCATGGACCTGCCGCCGGTGAAGAACGAGGTTTTCTCTCACGTTGGATCAGCAGTCTACGGAGCCAACCCCCGGGGCCGGGGCCTTCTGCAAGCGAGGAACCAGAGAGCCTGCCGCAGCCGCGAGCTTTACAGGAAAGCACGGGGACGACTCTGCCACTCTTCGAAGCGCTGCCAGGCACGAGGAAAGAGGCGGCACACCTTGCCGGCCTCCTGGGGGTTACGCCCTGGTTTGGCGGCGAAGTGGAAAAGAGCCGCTTTCTGGCATGCGCGTCGCCGCGCCAGTTGCACCTGGCCACGCAAAGTTTCGTGCAGATCGCCCGACAACTGGAATCCAGCAAGTCGCCCGGCCCGGTGGGGCCGCGTATGTTGCCGGCGTCCGAGAATCCGTTGTCCCTGGTTGGCCTGGCCATGGCTGGCGCCAATAAGGACGAGGCCCGCGCAACGCAAGTCGTCCTGACTGCCAAGGAAATATCCGGACTCGATCTAAACGGCACCGACCTGGCTGTGCTTTCAACGGCGAGTTTCGCGCTGGCCGACGATCACAACGGCCGGGCGGTCATGGGTCTGGAGCGTTCTTTCATACTAGCCGGCGCACAGACTCTGGTGACGAGCCTTTGGCGCCTTGCCGATCAGCCGCGCTGGCAACTGCTTCAAGAGTTTTACCGGCGCATCCTGGCCGGTGAGCCGGGCGCTGAGGCACTTCGGACAGCGAAGCTGATGGTGAAGAGCACGTATCCCCAGGCGCTGCACTGGGCTGCTTTCGTTTGCCTTGGCAATTACGGACCCTTGCTGCAAGCGCCCGCCAAACCAAAATAGGTATCACGATGCCAATCGAAGGTGCGCTCGTCGGCCAGGTGGCGTGGGTGACGGGCTCTTCGCGCGGGTTGGGACGAGTAATGGCCACCCGGCTGTGTGAGCTGGGTGCTGTTGTTGCCGTGCACGGCACGCGCCTGGATTCGCCGAAGTCCTTTGGCGAAGGCCAATCGATGGAGCAGGTGGCCCGCGACATTGCCGCGGAAGCGCGGGGCGCGACCATGCCCATCTGGGGCGATGTCACCGACGAGGCCGAAGTGAAACGCATGGCCCAGGAGATTCGCGACAAGTTCGGCCGCATCGATATTCTCGTGACCAATGCCGGCGGCGACATCGGCGCTGGCGGCACGGGCGTCGGCCGCGGCGGCCGGCCCAGTCCGGACGATGCCATCGGCATCCCGCTCGCCGACATCCGCGCCGTGCTCGACCGCAACCTGCTCTCGTGCATCCTCTGCTGCCGCGAAGTCGCGCCCGAAATGATGGCCCGCAAACACGGCAGAATCATCACCATCGGCTCCATCGCCGGAACCTTCGGCCGGGACGACGGCGCCATCTACTCGGTCGCCAAGGCCGGCGTCCACGAATATACCCGCTGCCTGGCCGTGCAACTGCGGCCTTACAACATTCCGGTCAACTGCATTGCCCCGGGTGGCACCGTCACCAACCGTTTCCTGGTGATTCACGACATCGAGCAGGACAAGCTTATTGAGGAAGGCACGCTGGTTCGCTACGGCCGGTCGCATGAGGTGGCGGCGGCAGTAGCTTTTCTGGCGTCCGAGGATGGGCGCTTTATCAGCGGGCAAGTCATCCGCGTTGATGGCGGCTCGCAATGCTGGCCGGCGTGATTGAGCGGCTTGCGATTGTCACGGGTTCAAAGTGTCGAAATAATAGCAAAGCTGGAGGAACAGGAATTCATGGCCGGGCATACACTGGAATCGATGACCGAACGGTTTGATCTTGCCGATCAGCTTCTCTTCGGGAGGTCAAGGATGCTCGAACCACAGAATTTGCCTGGCCGGTATGGTCGAGTCGTAAGGTCTATCGATCATTTACTCCAGGTGCTGCACTTTGAGTCCGTGCTTGCCGGTGGCTGGGCGGTCTGGTGGCATGGTTATGAAGGACGGCTGACGCAAGACGTCGATATTGTGTTAGCCGCGGATGCCGTTGCGGATTTCTTGCGCGCCGCCGGGGTCGCCGGCTTCGAGGTTTTGCCACAGAAACCTGGCCGCTGGCCGAAATTGTTGCACAAGGAGACCAATATCAAGGTTGATATCCTGCCGGAAGGCATGCGCCCCGGCATGGCTTCAAAACTCGCTCCCACCACGATTCGCCACCCAGCCCAAATGGGCGCGACTGGCTCTACCCTCCAGTACATTGCTTTGCCTGCGCTTGTCGAACTCAAAATTGCGGCAGGCCGGGAGCAGGATCAGGCCGATGTTGTCGCCCTCCTGCGCGCGAACCCGAAACAGCTTGACTCGATGCGCGCGCACTTGGAATCGATTCATCCTGACTATGTCAAGGAATTCGATCGACTGCTGCTGCGCGCACGGGAACAAGAAGAGTAATAATTCAGTCAAAGAAGCAATTGCGTAAAGGAGGCTTTATGCGAACAGGACTCGCAGTCCTCATGTGCCTGGCGTTCAGCGCCATGGCCAACGCCCAGCAAGACCAGGACGCCACGCCGCCGCGGCGCTATGGCGTCTTGCTGAACCAGCAGACTTATCCCCAGGAGGACCCCAAGCAGGCCCTCGCCTCCGTGGTCAAAGCCATTGACCGGCAGCGCATCGACTATTTGCTCGCCCATCTGGCCGATCCCGAGTTTGTGGACGAGCGCGTCAAGGAAGTGTACGGCGGCAACTTTGATGAGTTGGTGAAGGAGACTACCACCAAGTTGAAGGACAATCCCGCGGAAGCGAAACTACTCGAGCGTTTCCTTAAAGAAGGGGAATGGGATGCGAAGGAGAATACCGCGACAGCAAGCTTGAAGGACGTGAAGGATCGTCAAGTCTTCATGAAGAAGATCGGCAAGAGCTGGTATCTGGAAAACAAACAGAAGGCGGCCGACTCAAGATAAATCGTTTAGCCGCGAGCCTTTAGGGGAGCGCGGGCGATGCACCGAGAGGTCATTCATGCCGGAAAGTTTTATCGACTTGCGCAGCGACACCGTGACCCAGCCGACGCGCGGCATGCGTGCGGCCATACAGTCGGCCGAGGTCGGCGACGACGTCTTTAACGAGGATCCGACCGTCAATCGGCTGCAAGAACGCGTGGCCGCCATGCTCGGCAAGGAGGCGGCGCTCTTTGTGCCTTCCGGAACCATGTCGAACCAGGTCTGCATCAGGGCCCATACGCAGCCCGGCGACGAACTGATCTGTGAGGCCCGTTGCCATATTTACAATCATGAATCGGGCGGGCCGGCGGCGCTCAGCGGCGTGACTTGCCGCACCATTGAGGGAGACCACGGCATTCTCGATCTCAGTCAACTTGAAGATAAGATTCGCCCCGTTAACGACCATCTGGTGCGAACGCGCCTGGTGTGCCTGGAGAACACGCACAATCGCGGCGGCGGCAAGGTCTACCCGCTGGAAAAAGTGGACGCGATCAGTCGCTGGGCCCGCAAGAATGGGCTCATCATGCACCTTGACGGCGCTCGTTTATGGAATGCCATCGTCGCCACGGGGATAGCGGCCGCCGACTGGGCACGTCACTTTGATAGCGTCTCGGTCTGCTTCAGTAAGGGACTGGGCGCGCCGCTGGGCTCGGCTTGCGCCGGCACGAAAGAATTCATCACGCGGGCCCGCAAGATCCGCAAGCTTTTTGGCGGCGGCATGCGCCAGGCCGGCGTGGCGGCGGCCGCTGCTCTCTATGCCCTCGACAACCATATCGAGCGTCTCGCCGAAGACCATCGCCATGCCAGGGTGATCGCCCAGGCTATTGCCGATACGCCGGGATTATGCCCCGATCCGCTTGACGTGGAGACGAATATCGTTTTCTTCAAAGTTGACCCGGAGTTTGGCGCCGCGAAAGAAGTTGCCGCAACTTTGAAACAAAACGGCGTCCTCGTACTGATTGACGGCTCGCATACCCTGCGTGCCTGCACGCACCTGGACGTTTCATCCGCCCAGGCAGAGCAAGCGTCGGCAACCATTCACAAGGCGCTCAGACGCCTGGCTCCCGCGCGCTAAAATCCAACAAAGGAGCGAACCGCCGTGGAAGAAGGGCCGGAACCGCACGAATTCATCAAGGAATCGGTCGAGCACCATCATCACGCCGAAGAGGAAGGACATGGTACCGACCATGCCAAACGAGAAACCATCGTTTCGGCGTGCACGGCTGCTGTCCTGGCGGTCTGCGCTGCCATCGGTTCCCTTCTTTCCGGCCATGCGGCGAACGAGGCGATCCTGCACCAATCCAGGGCCACCGACCAGTGGAGCTACTATCAGGCCAAGAGGACGAAAGGCCACATTTACGAGGTAGGCAAGGACATTGTGGGCGTACTGGCGGAAGTCCAGGGGGGTGCCAGCGCGCAACGTGTGCAGCGGCACTTCGAGGACCAGGTAAAGAAATACAAGGAAGATAAGGAGGACCCGCAACAGGAGGCGCAACATCTGGAACAGGAAAGTGCGCGTCAGTTTGACAAGCATCATTACTATGCCCTGGGCGTGGCCGCCTTTCAAGTCGGCATCGTGATGGCCTCGATTTCCATCATGGTCCGCTACCGGCCCGTCTGGTATCTGAGCCTGGCCGGGGGCGCCGCGGGCGCCATCCTGCTTGTGGCCGGTCTGTTGAAATAGCGTCAAAGGCGGCTTTTCCAGCACTCCCGCGTGCCCGCGACAGCTCGTGCAATCGAGTAGGTCGCGTAGATTGCGACGCCACTTGCTGGGAATGGCCGGCCACCTTATAATCCGGCGACGAGGCAAGAGGAGGAACCATGGCCGCGGAAAGCAGCCCGCCATTGACACTGTCGCTGCCGAGCGATCTGCGGCTGCTGTCCGTGGCACGCGCCTTTATCGAATCCGTGTGCCACGCCGGGCGACTCGATGCCGGTACTACGGAAGCCATCGTCCTTGCCGTGCACGAAGCGATCAGCAATGTGATTCGCCACGCCCATCACGACCAACCCAGTGCCCTCGTGCAGATTCAATGTTATCTGGCCGGGGACCGGGTGGAGATTCGCATTCTGGATGAGGGCGAGCCTTTCAATCTCACCACGGTTCCGGCCATGGACCCCGCGGAACTGCGCATCGGCGGGCGAGGCGTCTTCCTCATGCGCGCCCTGATGGACGAGCTAACTTGCGCCCCGCGCGGCGAGCGCGGCAATATCTTGCGAATGGTCAAGTACTGCACGCGCGAGAAGCGGCTCTTCGAGAGTGCCTAGCGGCGCACAACGCTGACAGCTACTTCCATCCTTCAATTAGCCGCGCGCTCTACGGTCCGTGCTGTCCGGATTCGGCGACTCTTCCGCGTTTTCGCCGCGACCGAAGGAGCGTGCATCCCGCGCTCAAAGCATTCGCAAGAGCGCGCCGCACCGGCAGGCCGAGCGGCGCCGGCGCGTTTTACCTAAATCTTCCCGTCTGCCGCGACGATACTCCAATTAGCACGCTGGAGTGAGCAGCTGAACAGGTCAGCAGGTCAGTGCGACACATGGCCAGAAGTCAGAGATCAGAAGTCGCAAATCAAACCGCCGGCCGGAGGCCGGCGTGGCAAAATCGGTAGGATGGTTCCCCTAGACCCTGCGGAATCTTCGTAACCCGTCATGGTTTTGGTCGCACGCACCCGTCTCGCGGCCCCTCTGGGTTGATTCTGCTTAACTTCATCACCTATGATGATCTGTCCTCGGCCAGAGGTGACCCAAGCACCCTTGCGCCGGCAGGAGGGAGAAGTCTCAATGGTCAACCATGGTCCGAACTGTTTGGAAGGTCCGGTATCCCGCATGGCCCCCTGGTGGGCAGCCGCTTGCACAGGCGGGGGCCGGAACGATGACGCGCATCAAGACACTCGCAACTCCGAGGACCGTCCCATCCGTGGTGAATTAGTAGACCGCGTTCGGCGAGAAATTGCTGCGGGAACGTATGAAACCCCCGACAAGTGGCAAGCGGCTCTCGACCGGCTTTTCGAGTGTGTGGAGCAAGGCTAGTTTTCCAATCCGAGCACGAAATTTCCGCAAGGTTGGCGAGATCGATGCAAGCTGTATAATACAAATCAAGAATAATTATTGATTTCGCCATGAATGAAGCAAAGTTGCATTTCCCAAGAACTGGTGCCGCAGCAGAGGACGCCGTACACCTGGCGCGGGTCGAGGTTTCGCAAAGCCCCGAGAGCAAGTTTCGCGAATACCTGGCCAGTCGTTCTCGGCCCCAGCGCTTTACCGGCCAGCAACGGGACATGGTGCGATTTATCTTCGCCCAGCACAACCACTTCGACGCCGAGCAACTGATCGACGACATGAAACGCGCGGGCTTCCAGGTGAGCCGGGCAACCGTCTACCGCACGCTGACCAAGCTGGTGGACGCCGGCCTGCTCCGCCGGCTCGAGTTGGGGCCGCGCATGTTCTACGAGCATGACTACGGCTATCCGCAGCACGAGCACATGTACTGCCAGCGCTGCGGCAAGGTGATCGAATTCCAGGATCCCGCGCTCGACACGCTCATCCGCGAAGTCTGCCAGCAACACCGCTTCCAGACCAGCAGCCACACCTTCATCATTCGCGGCGTCTGCATCGACTGCAACCGGGCGCGCACGACCAATCGTCGGTTGGATTTGGTTTAGTCATTAGTCATTAGTCATTGGTCATTAGTCATTCGTCATTCGCGAATGACGAATGACTAATGACCAATGACCATTTGTCTCGACTTCCCACTATACTCTCTCTGGCACGACGAAGAGTCTGCGGTATTCGCGGGTCAGATAGCCGTTGGCTTCGTCGTCCTTTACGAAGCGTTCGGCTTTCTGATTGATGGTCAGTTTCTTGCCCACGCGGCAGGAAGTCTTGTCCAGCGGTATCTTGTTTTCCTTGAGATGGTCCGACATGCGGGCCAGAGTCTCGTAAGCTTCCTTGTCGTCTCCAAAGGACTTCGACGAATCCTGGAACGACTTGCCGCTGCCGAGGATATAGCTGATGTTGGCGAGATGGCAAAGGGCGCTCGATAAGTGGCCCTCGAGAATGTCGGCGTTCAGTTCGGAGCGGTTGCCGCTGCGCACGGCTTTGACGAAATTGCCAAAGTGATCCTCGCCTTTGGCCTTGCCGTCGAACTTCTGGATAACTTTGCCATCGTTGCTGAATGCGACGACGTCCTTATCGCCTGCAGCGACAAAGCCGTCGCTGCCGTACCAGATGTTGCCGATGTGATTGGTTGGCTTCTTATCGGCTTTGGCGCCGGGGAACGGGCTTTTGGAAGGCAGACCGCGCACCTCAAAGATCAACTCGCTGTCGCCGTAATCAAAAGCGCAAATCTGGGTATTGGCCGTCTCGCCATCGTCCTCATAGCCGAACCGGCCGCCGACGCTCAGCACCGACTTGGCCAGCTCGTTCTTGCCCAGGCCCCAGCGTGCCTTGTCCATTTCATGGATGCCCTGGTTGCCCAGATCGCCGTTGCCGTAATTCCACTGCCAGTGCCAGTCGTAGTGGAGCTTCTTGCGCATGAGCGGTTCCAGCGGCGCCGGCCCGCACCATAGATCGTAATCGATGCTGGAAGGAATCGGCTGCGGGCCGCTGACTTTGCCGATGCTGGGCCGCAGCTTGTAGCAAAAGGCCCGTGCCACCTTGACCTTGCCGATGTTGCCGGAATGCAGGAATTCGACGGCCTCGCGCATGGCGCCGCTGGACCGGCTCTGCGTGCCGGTCTGGCAGATCTTGCCGTATTTCTCCGCCGCTTCGACAATGCGCCGCCCTTCGCTGACATTATGGCTGACCGGTTTTTCGACGTAAACATGCTTGCCGCTCTGCAGGCCCCAGATGGCGGCCAGGGCGTGCCAGTGGTTAGGCATGGCGATGGTGATGATGTCGATGGTTTTGTCGTCCATGACGCGGCGCAGGTCTTGCTCGTAGCGCGGAGCTTTTTTCTGCTCCTTTTCGACAAGTTTCATGGCCCGGCCGATCACGGCGCTGTCGCAGTCGCAAATCGTAGTGATCAGGCAGTCGTGCCTGTTGGCAAACTGCTTGACGTGGTCCATGCCGCGGCCGTTGACGCCGATGACCGCCACGTGCAGCTTGTCGTTGGCGTCTCCTTTCTTTTTGGCGGCCGCCCGGGCTGGGGCAAGCGGGCCGGCGAATATTCCCGCCCCGGCCATCAGAGCGGCCAATGCGGTCGTGTCATGGAGGAATTCGCGACGATTCATCGAAGACATGGGGGACTCCCTTGGCAAGGTAAGACAAAGCGGCGGGACAAACCTTCTGCTTATTCTCGCCCCGCCCAGGTTATAGGTCAATTAGGAATAACATTTTTCCACCGACTATCACTGCATCGACCGCTTCCGGAGGCAATGGGCAGAGTCCGGCCCTGACCGCGAAGCGGCAATCACTGCACGCTTCGCAGGTAGCCACAGCAGGGGGCCCATTGGGGCAACGTGACAAATCTGTTTTCTGATTCAATTCAACAGGGCCACATGACCGAGTACCGGGCCACGGTGGCCCTGTTGGTTTGAACACATAAACGCAGTGATTGCATTAGCTTGTGACAATGGTAGAGAGTACCGGCAACAGGGCCAGCGGGCCACCTGTTTTCGCAGTACCAAAAAAAAACGCAGGTTTCTGCCCTTCCGCAGTCGCGCATCGATTTTGTAAGGCGGCTCCCCCTTTCGCCCATGTTGGGGGGGAGTGGCCATCTTGGGATTGCTGGCCATCTTGGCGAGTTTTCAAGGGAATTGGCCCGTTCTCATGGTGGTCAACATGGCCACACTTGGCCGTCTTCGGCAATCTTCAAGAAATTGCGCGATTTGTTTGAGCTTGGTTCGCAATCCTGACCAGTATTCGCCACTCATCCGTTCACGTCGCTGCTAAGACGCTATTCTAGATGGAAAAAGATGAAATCTGCTCTTCTCCTAACACGGATGCGCTTCATAGAACGGAATGAAAGACACGCAGGGCGGCTTTTTTGTCGAGCGGGTCCTGTCCCGCCTGGCTGCCCTCACGGGGTCTTTGGCCGGCGCGCGTTCGCGTGGGCCTGGTTTGCTGACAGCGGACACTGGAGAGAGGCTGTCAAAAGGGACTTGCCAAGGCCGGGATCGCCTTCGAGCCAATTCGGCTTTGCCGGTTTCGGCTATAGCCCAAATCTTGTTTTTCGGTTGCGAAAGGAATTCGGGTATGACAGAATCGGCCACCGTGCAAAAAGGAGTTAGAATCTTTCGTTCGGGCTGTCCCGATGACCCCTGCCGCCGATCCCAAAATCGTCGAGGAAGTAAGTCAAGCTATTGACGCGGCCATTGGCAAAAACCGAAGACTGGAATTCTTAACCGTGGGCGTTCTGCTTACCCTTTTTGTTGCAGGAATAGGTCTTTTGGTATATGGTGCAATAAGAGAGCGCTGGGAGCTGCTTTGCTCTGGCGGCATAGTTGAGTTGGCCGTAACGCTTCCCATCAAGCACCTACTGAAATTTAGGGCAGACGCCATTAAACTCAGGACTGTTCCGCATCTTCTTAGGTTGGCGACGACAAAGACTCAGCTTGGGAGTGCATTCAAACTTGCGATTCGCATTCTTGACCAGGTGTAAACCATGAGCAACCTAAAGCAGCGCCTCCGCAATGCTCTTGCCACGCTAGAAGACAAGGCTTCAGCTTCAGAGGAATTCAGCAAGCTTGCTGCGCTCCGAAAGGAAGCGAGACAACGGCCATTTTATGCTTGGCTCCGACCCGCGGCATGGATCCTTGTGGCGGCAAGTCTGTTGCTACTTGTTTTGGTGCTTTCAAAGGACGAAAGTAGGCGGTTGGCTGAAAAGACGAAGTCCGATCTGCAAAGCGAGATCGATAAGCTAAAGCCGCCTGAGAAAGACATCCAAGCTTACTCGACCCAGCAGGAAGTCGTTCGCTTTGAAAAGGAACTCGTGGGCAAGCTGGCCGCACTTGGCAACGAAATGAAGGCGGCTCGGGAAGAGATTGGAAAGCTTCGGGAGTCGGTTGGTCGAGAAGCGAAGGAGCGGGCTGAGGAAACTGTGAAGCCACTAGCCTCACGAATGCAAAAGGAACTGGATAAGCTTTATGCGAGAGTTGATGCCGCAGTAAAAGCAGAGCGGGAAGACAGGGAACGCCAATTCGCTCAAATGAGGAGTAATCCCCGCGTGGTCTACGCCAGCTACGGTGTTAAGGACGCGGCAAAGGAACTCAATGGAGTTTGGCGACTTCAAACCTACGTTTTTGCCAAGGTATTCGATGGGCACGTCTTACAAGAAACGTTCTCCCCTAACGCGCGCATCGAACTTGAACTGGCGGACGGCAAAGTCAGAGTGCGAGATTTAGATAGCTCTGGGCCGAAAGAAGCGTTGAAAATCCTGCTGAGTGACTTGGACGGCACATCAATTACCCTGATTGAAATCGGAATGGAATCTGCCAAAGAGATTGATTTTGGAAATGACCCTGCTCAGGCGGTCGTTCCCGCCTCGTTGCGGGGTGCTCGTGCCATCTACGACCTAGTCGATAAATCGAACTTGAAGATTAGCTATTTACGAGACGACGGTAAAACCAGGCCCAAGTCGTTTCGCGAATATGTAAACAACCAAGTTGTGCTTTCGTTTGTCAGAATCAAATAAGCCCGAGCATTCATGCCGCCTTCAAGTCTTCCGGCCCGAACCGAAGCACGGTACGTAGAGATGTAACCATCGGCCGCCCCTGGTTCTTTTGACGTCGATCGCCCTTGTCACCGGCTTTCTCACCCTGCTGGCCGCGACCATGTGCACTCCGCTGGCGCCGTTGGTCGCCTGGCCAAAGCCGGTGGTGCCTCGTCGGCTGCGACGCCCTGGTCAATGCCAGCTTGCATCTGCCGGGAAGCCATACCTATCAGTCAAGAGCCCTGCCGATTTTTGCGGGTCGCTCCTACCCGGGGCTCTTCCAGGCCGGCGAAGAAGGCGTCGCGGAGGGAGGCGTCTGAGCCGCCGCCCAGGTCGACAAGGGCGGCGGCGTGGTCGTGAGCGCTGGCCAGATCGTCCAGAACATGCTGAAGAGCGGCTGCGCTTTCAGCCGGGGGGCGCGGCGCCAAAATCATCAGCTCGGCCTGGACATCCTGGTTGCCCATGGCGAAGGTCCGTAGCCGTTCATGCGCGTCGCCGGGCAGAACCGCTACCTCGAAGGATTGCGCCAGGGCGGCCTGCTGTTCGGCGAACTCCACGGGCACGCTTTCGAGAGCAGCCCGCGTGAGCGTTGGTGCGATGGCCTTTCCGGAGCGGCTGGCGCCCGTGCACAGCGGACACGTGCAACCCGGCGGGTGGCCGACCGTCTGGGTCAGAGTCTTGCCCCAGGGTAAACGGTTTTCCAGCATCTTGCCGAGCGGCGACAAGGACGCTTGCGCTGCGGCGGCGTTGCAGAGCGGGCAGGTGCAGCCGGGCGGGTGGCCGAGACTGACCGGAGCGTAGGGACTGGCCAACAACGGATGCGCGTAAACTTGCTGCTCCAGATTCGGTACGGCGAGATCCGCCGCGGTCATGGTCCGCTTGGCCTGGCCCGGCGACAGCGTCGCATACATCACCGAACCTGCGTCCGCGCTGTGGCCCAGCCCCAGGGCATGGCCCAGCTCGTGTGTGACCACGGTTTGGAAATCGTACTGGCTCACCTGGATACCGGCCGGATCGCTCCCTGTGTACCAGTCCCAGCCCTGCACGAGGGTGATCTCACCACTCATCTTGGTGCTGCCGAGCACCCCTTGCGCGGCTCCGCCGTTGGCCGTGGTGGCCGCGGTGTCGATCGTGAAGTTGGCGAGCGCGCTCTCGGCGGGATCGACCAGGGTGATGCTTACTCCATAGTTCGCCAGCAGGGCATCGATACCGGCCACAGCGTCCTGGATGCGCGCGTTCTCCGCGCTGGTAAAGCCGCCGTTGCTGGTGTTATCGATGAACAGGTAGATGTTGGCGCCGAGGAGCTGACCGACGCTGGTATCGGTACCGCTGCTGCCGTCTGCGGACAGAGTGCTGGAGCCGTTGCCGGAGACGGTCAGCGTGTTGACCACCAGGGCATTCTGGATCTGCGCGTTCCCGCCCAGGGCCAGCAGCGCGGTCGGCGCGTAGATGGTGCCATTCATCCCCAGCAAACCGTTGCCGCTGAGCGAAATGGCGCGGGGATTATCCACTGCCTGGAAGATGAGAATGCCGGTGTAGGGGCCGCTGGCGGGCGCGGTGAGACTGATGGCGCCATTGCCGGAGATGGCGATACCGCCATAGCTGCCGGTGCCGTCCGTCTTGGGGAAGTTGCTGCCGGCGTTGTAGATGATGACGCCGGCGCCGCTCACACTGCCGTTGCCGGTCACCGAGAAGCCGCCGCCGGCAAGGACGTAGATGCCGGCATTCATCTTCAAGGCGCCGTTGCCCGATACCGTGATCTGGCTGTAAACGCCCGGGTTGATCGTCAGCGAGCTGTTGCCGCTTACCTTGACTGCTCCCAGGTTCGTGCTGCTCGGCGGGACGGGGAGTCCGTAAAGCGGGTCCAGCACAGGGGTTGGAATCCGGGTTGCGGCCGGTTTTAACGCCGCGTTGCCCGAAAGCTGGACGCCGCCTACCACGTTAATCTGCGCGGCCGTGATGCTCGCATTGCCGCTCGCGGAAATTGCCGAGGAGGAATTCGAATCGACATCAATCACGCCCGGAACATTGATACTGCCATTGCCGGAAGCATTCAGGGCGTTGTTTGCCTTGAGATTGAGCAGGTAGAGGGAACGGGTGACCACAACCTGGAAGGTCGAGGCCAACGACGTCGGGCCGCCCGAGTCCGTCACGGTAACGCTTACCGTGTAGGTTCCAGTCGCGGCGTACACATGGCCGGCGGTCGCCGTGCCCGATCCTGTGGCAGGCGAGATCGTGCCGGATGAGACTGCCGTGCCGTCTCCCCAGTCAAAGGTTGCCGTGTGACTGTCCTTGGCCCCTGTATCCGTGAAGTTGGCGGTGAAGAGATCAGGTTGCCCCGGAATAAGGCTGGCCGTGCCGGCGAGCGACGCAATCACCGGAAGCGCATCGCTGACGCTGGCCTTGCTGGTGGCGCTTGCCGTAACCGGAGTGACCGTGTTGCTGCTGCCGAGGTTATCCGTGATCTGCACGCCAACCGTGTAGACGCCTTCCTCGGCGTAGGTGTGGCTGCCGTTAATGCTGAAACTGCCGCTGCCAGTCTGGCTAACGGTCCCCGACGACGTACTGCTATCGCCCCAGTCGATGGTGACGGAGAAGTACGAGGTCGTGGCGCTGGTGTTACTGTCCGTGAAGGTGGCGACGACCGCGCTCACCGCTACGCCTTCGGTTGGAACGAAGGAAGTGGCCGTTGTCTTCAAGATCTCCGCGATGACCGTGACGGCACTGGTGGTCGTGACCGTCGCGGCCGTGCCATGCTGCAGCGTAACCGTGATGGTGTACGGGCCCGCCGCGGCGTAGGTATGGCTACCCTGAACCGTGAAGACGCCCTGACTGAAGGAGATGGTGCCGTCGCTGGTCTGCTGGTCGCCCCAGGCGATCGTGGCCTTGTACTCACCCAGTGCTTCGGCCCCGACAGGGTCGGTGAATGTGGCCACTGTCTGGATGCCGGAATCCATGCCTTTAAACGCGGTGATATGGAAGCCGCCGGCGGGGACGACCGCCGGATCGGATACGCTGGCGCTACCTCCCGTAATGGTCGTCGGCGTGGCGCCGTGATGAGTAATCGTTACGGCGACGGGAGCGCTTCCCTCCTCCGTGTAGGAATGCGTTCCCCAGACGCTGAAGGTTTTGCCGTCGCTGCCGAGCACGACCGCCGTGGCCGCAGAGGTGCTGCCGTCGCCCCAGTTGATGGTGGCGGCGTAGTCATTTTGCGGATTTTCCACTCCGCCCGGATCCGTGAACGTCGCCACTACCACCGGCACGCCGACACTCCCTTCCACCTGGTCAAAGCCGAGCGCTGTGCCGGCCACAGCTGGATCGGACACCTGGGCCGTGCTCGTGACCGCCGCCGCTGCCAGGTTCCCGTGTGCGATGGTTGTCGTGATTGTATAGGCGCCCTGTTCGCCATAGCTGTGATGACCGAGCACGCTGACGGTTCGGCCGTCGCTGCCGAGCGAAAGCGTGACTTGCGTCCCCGTGCTCGTAGCGCCGTCGCCCCAGGCGATGCTGGCGGAGTAATTGGCGAGCGCCTCGACGCCGCCCGGATCGGTGAAGGTGGCCACGGCCTGAAGTCCGGAATCGCCGCCTTCGACGGCGTTCACCGCCAGGCCGCCCGTGCGCTGGATATCGGGATCGCTCACGTTCACCGTGCTGACAATGCCGGCGTCCTGAGCCGTGTCATGGTGGAGCGTGACCGTGACATGCTTGACACCGTCCTCGGCGTAGGTATGGCTCCCCTGGACGTTGAAGGTTTTGCCGTCGCTGCCCAGGACGATCGCCGTGGCCGCGGCAGGCACGCTGCCGTCGCCCCAATCGATGGCGGCCGAGTAATCGCCGAGCGCTTCCGGTCCGCCCGGATCGGTAAACGTGGCAATCGTCGCGCCGTTGAACGCCGTGCCTTCGGCGGCGGCCAGCGTAGCTGCTACTGGAGCCACTGATGGATCGATCACGGTCACAGTCGTGGTGTAGTCGGTGTGAGCGTTGTTCTTGTCGAAGATACGGCCGTAGAGCGTGTACGTGCCTTCTTCGCTGAAGGTGAACTGCGCCGAGGCGCTGGTCCCCGCGCCGGCATCACTGTAGTTGGCCGCCAGGCCGGCGAGGCTTGCGGCGTAACTGTAATGGAAGCCCGCTGCCGTCACCGCCAAAGCCGCATCGGCGGCGTTGCTGAAGTTCACGGTCACCGCCCCGCCTTCTGTGACCGCGCCGTTGTTGGTGAATGTCGCCGTGGGCGGCACATCGAGCGCGGTGATGGTCGTGGTCGTGGAGCTGGACTTGCCGACATCATCCGTCGCGGTGAACGTGACCGTGTAGGTGCCCGCATCGTTGGGGGTGAAGGTAAATACGCTGCCCGTGCTACTCGCCGTCTGGCCATTGGTGCTGGTCACCTGCCAGCTTACCGTCGGCGCCGGGCCAAAGGACGCCGGATCGGTGAAGCTGCCCTGCAAGGTGACCTGCGTGCCGGCATTGACGGTTTGTTGGGCCGGCAGTGCCTGCACGGTCGGCCCTGCGTCGTTCACCGTGACGACGGTCATTGCCGTGCTAGTCAGGGGATTCGCGTCATAGGTATTGCTTACCGAAAACGTCGCGGTGTAGGTGCCGGCGTGGCCGGGCGTGAAGGTGATGCTCGAGCCGGTGCCCGTGAAGGTCTGGCCGTTATCGGCTGTGACCTGCCAGGTCATGCTGGGAGTCTTGCCCGGCAGCCCGTTGCTATAGCTGCCGGTCAGCGTGACCGAGGCGCTAACCTGCGTCGTGAGGCTGGCCGGAGCTGTTGCGGCGATCGGCGCCGCTTCGTTGACCGTGATGTTCACAACCCGGCTGGCGCTGGCGCCGCTCAAATCGGTCGCTGTAATCTGAACCGCATACGAGCCATAGGCGGTGTTGGTCCAATCGAAGTCCCCGGTCGTCGCACTGAGCGTCGCGCCTGTCGGGAAAGCAGAACCGGAGACGCCGCCGAGCTGGTAAGTCACGGTGTCGCCCGGATCGGCAGTCGCGTTGGCGACAAAGTGCAACGCATTCCCCTCATTGAGCGTGACCGATGTGGGCGTGATGGCCTGGAAGACGGGCGGGGTGGTTACGACCTGGTTACGCGTCGTCACGGTGCCGCCTTGCGGCTCGATCGTCACCTGGTTTTGTTCCGTGGGGGTCAGAGGAGTTTCATCGACCACGTCCTGACCGTTGCCCGCCAGAACGGTAGCTGCCCCGGAGAAGGTCGCCGGAAACGCGACATACTCGTTTCCCGAGCTGGCCACCAGGGTGTCGGCGCCGCTGCCTGAGCCGGCGACCAGCGTGTCGCCTGTGCCGGTGCTGGGCTGGGTATTGGCGGTGGCGAAGCCGTACATGTACAGCACATAGTTGCCGGCGTTGAAGTCGACAACGCCGTCGGGCGTGAATGAATCGACTTTGACGTAATACAGGCCGTCGGCCTTGAGCGGGTAATCGATGATCCAGGAGTCGTGCGATTCGAACTCGTCGTCGTTGTAAGCCAGCAGATTGCCGGCCGAGTCGTAAAGATAGACCACAGTGTCGAAGGGCTTGCTATTGCCGGTCAGCGTACTCGACAGGACCTGGAGGTTCATGATGTCGCCGGCATGACCAGTAAACGAATACCAATCGTCGGTGGCCTTGCCGCCGTTGCTGGCATCGGGCGCCAGCGCTCCGATGACGGCCTCTGCGCGCACGTGCAAGGTTTTGCCGTAGTCGCGGTCGCCGGGCCGTGAGGTATTGGGCACGGCCAGGCTGGGCAGGTCGCCCAGGGCCTGCGCGGCGACCAGGCTGGTGTGCGGCGTGGTTGAGGAAGTGATAGTCGTGCCGGTGTCGTTGAACGCCAGCTTGATGTCCTCGCGCTCGCCGAAGTATGTGCCGGAGGCCGATTGCGTCAAGGTGATACCCGCAGCATCGGGCGACGCCATGATGTGATTGGACGTCTCGGATGCGTTGACCGCACCCGTGTAGGCAGGGTAGATGCTCGACGTGTTTACACCGCTGTAAATGCCCGTGCCGATGGGACCGAAGGCATCGCCATGCCGCAGGCCCGACAGATGTCCCAGCTCGTGGGCGGCGATCTCCGCCGACAGCGTGGCAAAGGTGTCGATGACGGCGCCGTTACTCCCCGGCAACGTGGGCGGAATCTCGTCCGCGGGCACGGTGCCTGTGCCCGTGTAGATCAGCGGATTGACATTGATGGTGGCCGAGCCGCTCAGATCGAAATTGCCGAAATCCAACGCGCCCGCGGCGCCGCCCGACGGTCCGTCGTTGAAGTGCAGCGTCTTGAACTTCCCGCCCGTGGGCTGGGCCAACTGCTGGGCCACGCCGGCATCTTGTGTGAAGACGTAATTGAACGGGCCGTAGTCGCTCTGCAGGATCTGCTGGATCTGGCCGCGCTCGCTGGCCGGGTCGGTGGGATTGGCCGGGTTGTACGTATAGACATGATCGCCCGGCTGGAAGAAGCTGTCGAAGTCCAGAAACACAACCGTGGTGACATTGGCCTGGATGTAATCGTTGCCGCTGCCGGCCACCAGGCTGTCCGCGCCGCCGGCGCCGATGATCGTGTCGTTGGCGTTGTTGCCCTTGATCGTATCGCTGAACGGCGTGCCGACCACGGCGATCACATTTTGCGGATTGCTGAGAGTCAGCGTGGCGCCCTGGCTGACGGGCTGCGTGCCCTGCTTGCTGAGATCGACATTGACGCCGCCGCCGCTGTAGCCGAGATAATTGAGCGTCTCCGAGCCGGCGGCCGCCGTGACGGTGTCGTTGCCGAGCCGGTTGCCGCTGAAGAAGAGCGTATCGCTGCCGCCGCCGCTGGTAAACGCATTGTTGCCGGGGCCAAACATGACCTGATCGCCACGGCTGTTGCCTGCCACCGTATCGTTGAAAGCGACATTGGTCACCGGATCGGCGAGGGTGGTGCCGAGCAGATTGTTGATGGCCTGCGGATTGTCGAGCGTGAGCGTGAGGCCGGTGGTGGCGCTGACGAGCTGAGCCGAGGTCTTGGTCAGATCCACATTGACGTCGCCGTGGAACTGCGAGAAGTCCAGAGCATAGCTGGGCAACGTCGGAAGCGGCGGCGGGTCGATGACCTGGTTGCCGCCGACGCTGCCCGTGAACTGGAAGGTGTCTTTGCCGGCGCCGGCGACGAGCGAGCTATTGCCGTTGCCTGCCACAAGAGTCGTCTGGCCGCTGCCGGCCACGAGCGTATCGTTGCCGCCGTTGCCCACCAGGGAGTCGTTTGCCGAGTTGCCGGTGATGGAGTCGGCGAAGGGCGTACCGATGACGCCCTCAAACAGGCCGACCAGCGACAGCGTGACATAAGGAACGCCATTGGCGGAGGCAACGGCTTGCGGGGTAGGTGTCGCATTGCCGGCAGCCGCTATGCTCAAGTCGAGGGTAATGCCGCTTGGCAACGCCGATAAATCGATCGTGTTGACGCCTTGCGTCTGGCCGTCGATCTGACCCAGGTTCTGTCCGATGGTGTTGAGGTCGTTCAGGACCACGTTAATCGGATTCTGCGGCGTCGCCCCGATGATATAGGTGTTGTTGCCGTCCTCCCCATAGAGCGAACCGCCGCTGACGCCGATGGCGGCAAGCGTGTCGTTGCCGCTGCCGCCGAAGAGCGTCACGCTCGTGCCCCCCGTGGCGGCCAGGGAATCATTGCCGGTGCCGGAGAACAGGGTGACGCTGGTGCCGCCGGAAATGGCAAGCGTGTCGTTGCCGCTGCCGCCGAAAAGCGAGATGCTGGTGCCGCCCGTGGCGCTCAGGGTATCGAGATTGCCGGCGCCGCCAAAGAGGGTGACGCTGCTGCCGCCGGAAGAGGACAGAGAATCGGCACTCCCCGAGCCGCCGAAGAGCGTGACGCTGGTGCCGTTGCTGGCCGAGAGCGAGTCCGCATTGCCGGCGCCGCCGAAGAGGGTGATGCTGGTGCCGCCGCTGGAAGCCAATGACAGGGCGCTGCCTGAGCCGCCGAAGAGGCTGATGTTCGTGCCGCCGCTCGCCATCAGCGTATCGTTATTGCCCGAGCCGCCGTAGAGCGTGATGCTGCTGCCGCCACTGGAGGAGATGGAATCGGAATTGCCCGAGCCGCCGAAGAGCGTGACGCTCGCGGCGTTGACGGCGGTCAAGGAGTCATTGTTGCCGGACCCGCCGAAGAGGGTGATGCTGGTGCCGCCGCTGGCCAGGAGAGAATCCGCATTCCCGGAGCCGCCGAACAGCGTGATGCTGGCGCCGCCGGTGGAAACGAGCGTATCGCCGCTGCCCGTGCCGCCAAAGAGCGTAACGCTGGTGCCGCCGCTGGATACGAGAGAGTCGCTGTTTCCGGAACCGCCGAACAGCGTGACGCTGGTGCTGTTGGTGGCGGCCAGCGTGGCACTGTTGCCCGTGCCGCCGAACAGCGTGACACTGGTGCCGCCGACCGCCGAGAGGGAATCGTTATTGCCCGAGCCGCCGAAGAGCGTGACGCTGACGGCGTTCGTGGCGGTGAGCGTGTCATTATTCCCCGAGCCGCCGAACAGCGTGATGCTGGTGCCGCCGCTCGCCAGCACCGTCGTGGACCCTGAGCCGCCGAACAAGGTTACCGTGGATGTGCCTCCGGTCACGGACAGGGAGTCGTTGTTTCCCGAGCCGCCGAACAGGGTGACACTTGTGCCACCGACCGCGCCCAGCGTGACGTTATTGCCGGAACCGCCGAAGAGAGTGACCGTGGCGCCGTTGATCGCCGTGAGCGAGTCGCTGCTGCCCGTGCCGCCAAAGAGCGTGACGCTGGTGCCGCCGATAGCCGTCAGCGAGTCGGCGTTGCCGGCGCCGCCAAAAAGCGTGATGCTGGTGCCGCCGGAAGAGAGCAACGAGTCGGCATTGCCGCTGCCGCCGAAGAGGGTGACGCTGGTACCGCCAAGAGCGGTCAAGGAGTCGTTGCTGCCCGAGCCGCCGAAGAGCGTGATGCTCGTGCCGCCGCTGGCCATCAGGGAATCCGCGTTGCCGGAGCCGCCGAACAAGGTCACGCTCGTGCCGCTGGTAGCTGCCAGAGTAGCGTTCGTGCCCGAGCCGCCGAACAGCGCGACCGTGGCGTCGCCTGTGGAGGAGAGTGAATCGGCGTTGCCGGTCCCGCCGAACAGCGAAACACTGGTGCCGCCCGAGGAGTGCAGAGAATCATTGTTGCCTGTGCCGCCGAAGAGCGTCACGCTGGTGCCGCCCACTGCCGTGAGCGAAGCGTTGCTGCCCGAGCCGCCAAACAAGGTGATGCCGGTGCCGCCGATTGCAGTCAGGGAGTCGCTATTCCCCGAGCCGCCGAAAAGCGTGATGCTGGCGCCGCCGCTGGACGCCAGCGAGGCGCTGTTACCCGAGCCGCCGAAAAGCGTGACGCTCGTGCCGCCGACGGCAGATAGCGAGGCGTTGCTGCCCGAGCCGCCGAAGAGCGTGACGTTTGTGCCGCCGACGGCCGAGAGGGAATCGTTATTGCCGGAGCCACCGAACAGGGAGATGCTCGTGCCGCCGCTGGCGGAGAGGGAATCGTTACTGCCCGTGCCGCCGAAAAGCGTAATGCTGGCGCCGCCGCTCGATGCGAGCGAGGCGTTGTTGCCGGAGCCGCCGAAGAGCGTGACGCTGGTGCCGCCGCTGGCGAGGAGCGCGTCAGCGTTGCCGGCGCCGCCGAACAGGGAGATGCTGGTGCCGCCACTCGATACCAGCGAGGCGGCGTTCCCCGAACCGCCGAAGAGGGTAATATTCGTGCCGCCGCTGGCAGACAGCGAAGCGTTGCTGCCCGAGCCGCCGAACAGGGAGACGCTGGTGCCGCCGCTGGACGTGAGTGAGGCCGCATTGCCCGAGCCGCCGAAGAGGGTGACGCTGGTGCCGCCGCTGGCGGAGAGGGAATCGTTATTGCCGGAGCCGCCGAAGAGGGTCACGGAGGTGTCGCCAACGGAGGTGAGCCGGGCGCCGCTTCCGGAGCCGCCGAAGAGGGTGATGTTGGAGCTGCCACTGGAGGACAGCGAATCGTTGTTGCCGGCGCCACCGAAGAGGGTGATGCTCGTGCCGCCCGAGGCCGTGAGCGTATCGCCGTTGCCGGTGCCGCCAAAGAGGGAAATGCTGGTGCCGCCGCTGGCGAGCAGGCTGTCCGTGCCCGAGCCGCCGAAGAGGCTGATGCTGGAGCCGCCGGTGGTGCTCAGGGTGTCGTTACCGGCGCCGCCGAAAAGGGTGATGCTCGTGCCGCCGCTGGCAACCAGCGAGGTGTTGCCCGAGCCGCTGAACAGGGCCGCGTTCGAGACATTGACAGCGAAAAGCGTATCGTTGCCGCCGCCGCCATAAACACTGCTGCCGCTCGCGGCGAAGAGCTGATCCGCCTGCGTACTGCCGACGAGTGCCTGGATGTTGCCGACCAAGGTCAGCTGGTCACCCGCCGTCGCGCTGAAGTTCTGCGGCGTGCCGTTGTTCTGCGTGAGATTGACCGTGATACCGGTGGTCGCGAGCGCGAAGCTGAGCGTATTGTTGGCATTCGGACCGGCCGTCACATTCACGGGTCCGGTGGCGGTGTTGCCGAAATTCGGGACCGGATCGCCGCTGCTCGAGCCCTTGGGCAGGACCATGAAGGTGTTGGCGCCCTGGCCGCCGACGAGCGAGTCGGTGCCCGTGCCGAACATCAGGTTGGTGCCGGTGCCGCCGATCAGCATGTTGAAGCCGCTGTCGCCTTGCATGATGTTGACGCCGGGCCCGCCCGTGAAGGTGTTGTGCGAACCGACGGCAGCCAGCGTCACGGTCGCGGTCGGGCTGCTAATCTGGCTGGCGTCGATATTGTCAAAGCCCAGGGCCAGGACGAGCAGCTCCGTCGCCCCGGCCACATCGGCGTTGGTAAGCGTTACCGGTACGGGCTGCGCGGCAGTGCCCTGAGGAACCACCCGGATGGTAGTGCTGCCCGAGCCGGCGCCGCCCTCGGGGTCGGTCACCTGCACCGTCACGGTCTCGCTGCCGCTGCTTGGGCCCGGCACCTGGAACTTGTAGGTTGCTCCCGCCGTCACGTTTTGAATGTACGGATTACCGTTCAAAAGAACCGTGTAGGTGAACGGGTCGTCCCCGCCTGGATCGGGAACATTGGCGCTCAGGCTGATCGTGCTGGCGTTCGCTGTCGTGCCGGAGGCTTCCTCAACTGTAGGCACCGGCTGCACGTGAGCCACGGAGATGGACTGTGGGCTCGCCGCTCCCGTGGCGCCGCTCGCATCCATGACCGTTAAGGTGGCGGTGTAGACGCCGCTTTCGATGGGTGTAAAGAGCAAGCTGGGCGACGCGCTCATCGCCACGAAGCCCTTCGGTCCGGTTACCGTCCAGGCATAGCCGGTGATGTCGCTGTTCGTGCCGGAGGCGTTGCCCGGGTCGCTGATGGAGCTGGTGAGGTTGATCGCGTCGCCTTCGAGGAAGGACTGCTTGCCGCCCACGGTGTGCTGCGCATCGCTGGGCGGCGGGGGCACGTTAATCGTTACCGCCGGGGCCTGGTTAGCCACGGCAATGGTCATGCTGGCCGTGCCGGAGCTGCCGTCGCTTCCCGCCACCGTCACGTTCACCTGATACTGACCCGGGGTCACCGGGCCGAACTGGAAGGACGACGCCGTGCCGAAGGCGAGTGACGTGGACACAAACGGCGGCGGCGCATAATTGCTGCTGAGGCCGGTGACCGTCCAGGTGTAGATGAATGTTCCCGTGCTCGGGCCGCTATCAACCAGGCCCGAGAACACGACAGGCGTGCCCTCAGCCGGATTGGCGGGCGGGGTCAGCGTGATATGCCGGGTGACCTGCTGCACGTTGACCACGGAACTGGTGGAACTGCTTTGGCCGTCATCATCGGTAGCAGTCAGCGTTACATCGTACAGGCCGGTCGTGTTGGGAGTGAAACTGAAGCTGGGGCCGGTGTTTCCCGGGATGACTTGACCCGTGAGGCTGGAGACCGTCCAGGCAAGCGTATAAGTATCGCTGGATTTCGTATCGCCGGAAACGCCCGTCAAGGTCACGGCGTTATTGGCCGTCGGCGTAGCCGGTGAAACTGAGGTGATCTGCGGCTGCGGGATGGTCTCGGTCACCGAGATGCTCACCGGCTTGGCGAAGCCAATGTGCGGTGGGTTGGCGTTGTCGGCCACCTGCAAGTTGACGACGTAGGCGCCTTCGTCGGCCGCGACAAAGCTGTAATTGCCGCTGGTACTGGTGACCTTGGTCGGCGCCCCGCCGTTGTAGGAGATGCTCCAGGTGTAGTTAAGCTGGCCGGCCAGCGTCGGGTCGGTGACCTTGTTCGTGAGGTCGATCTGGGTGCCCTCAGGAATCTGATCGGTCCCCGGCGCCACGAGGATCTCGGCAGCCGGCACGCCGGTGGTAACCTGGATGTAGGCCGTCGCAGTACCGACGCCGCCGTTGCTATCGGTCGCGGTTACGCTCACGCTGTACTCGCCGACCTGCGCCGGCGTGAAGCTGAAGCCGGCGGCATTGGCCGGCACACTCGGGGGCAGCGTGTAGGGCGACCCGTTCAAGAGTACGCTCCAGCTATAAGAGCTCACCGTGGCGGAGGGCGCTGGAGTCTTGCCCGGCGCTGTCGTCGACGTCGGCTCGCTAACCAGCGCACTCAAGGTCGGCAAAGCCTGGAAGGTCGCGCCGGACAGCGGCGTATTGGCGATCGTCACGACCGGATTGATCACGCCGACAACCAGCGGCGCCGACGTAGCGGAAGCCGTGCCACCCTGGCCGTCCGAAATGGTGAGCAAGACTTGATACGTGCCGGACTGTGCCGGCGTGAAAGAGAAGGTGGAGTCGGTCGTGGATGCATCGGCCGACAGAGCATAAGGCGCATTATTGCGCGTCACGCTCCAGACATAGCTGAACGTCAAGCCGGTGAGGGGATCGGTGATATTGCTCAGGAAGGTAGCCGGTGAGCCGACTGTCGCCTGGGCCGGCCCACTGATCGACACGGTGGGCTGAACCTCGCCGTGCCGCGCTTGCGAAAACTCCGACGTGTTGCCGGCCGAATCGGTGGCAGTGGCCGTGATGTATTCCGACGAGGTGCTGGCCCCCAGCCCTTTGATATCGAAGCTGATCATGCCCGCCGCAGTCGTCATGATGGCGGCCGAACCCAGATAGCGCTGACCCGGACCATATCCGGAAGGATCGGCGGCGCTGTTGGCGAAGAAGTCGATCTGGAAGGTGGTGCCGGGCGTGCTGGTCAAGCTGCCGACGATTTCGGTCTGGTTTCCGGGCAACGCAGCGGTCAGGACGGGGAAATTGGCAAAGTTGTTCGGTCCCGTGTGCCCCTGAGAGTTGTTAAGCAACGGGGAACCGCTGCCGCCCAGGTCAATGCTGAGGCCGGCGTTGCCGTAAATCGCGTTGCCGCGGACAGCATTTCCCGTGGTCGAGGTGCCCTCGACGAGCACACCGGCACCGGTACTGCCGCTGATGACATTTCCGGCTCCTGCGACGGTGCCGCCAATCGTGTTGTTGTTGGCCCCGCCGTCGATTTGCATACCGCGGAAGTTGCCCAGGGCATGACTGCCGGTGACATCAACGCCGATGTAGTTGCCGAGGACTTGATTATTCGCGCTATTGAGGGAGATGAGGACACCGGCCTCGCCGCTGCCATCGATCACATTGCGGGCCGCGGCCGTGGTACCGCCGAGCGTGTTATTGTCGGCGTTAAGCATGACCACACCGTCGAAGGTGTTCCCCAGGGCGACCGTGCCGGTGGCGTCCGTGCCGATGTAATTGCCGAGCACCTGATCGCCGGCACCGTCGATGCGGACGCCGTGTTCCAGGTTGCCGGAGATGACGTTGCGGGCGCCCGTCGCCGTGCCGCCGACAATGTTGTTGATCCCGGCGACATAGACGCCGATCTGGCCATTGCCTAGCGCCGCGGCGCCGGCGGCGTTGGTGCCGATGAAGTTGCCGGCGACGAGGTTGTTCGTGGTCGCCGCGGCATTGCCGTTAATGACCACGCCGCTGAACGTGTTGCCGGAAATCACATTGCCGGCGCCGCTGGCCGTGCCGCCGATAGTGTTGCCTGCCGAGCCGTTGACTGTCACGCCGTTGCCGCCGTTGGCCAGAGGCGCCGTGCCGGCGGCGTTCGTGCCAATCAGGTTGCCCTGGATCGTCACGCCGCTCTTGCTGGCACCGCCCAGGTTGTAGATGTTATGGATCTCGGTTCCTGTGAGCACACGCGCGTAGACGCCAACCTCATCAATTCTGCCGATCAGCGTTCTGTCAAAGGGATAGCTGCCGAAGGCATGACTGCCGATGCCGAGCTTGCCGGCGCTGCCGTACAGGATCGGACCGGCCATGGCCTTCTGGCCTTGCAAGACGCCATCGACGTATAGCATCAACGTCGCCCCGTCATAGGTCATGGCAACATGATGCCATTGGCCGGCGGTGAAACCCGTGTTGCTGTGCAGGTAGTCGCTGAAAGCCCCGCTTACATAGCCGGGTTCTACGAGAGCCGAGAACTGGCCGGTCGCCGGCTGGTAGCTGAGCCACCAGGAGTTGTAAGGAAAGACATGCGGATTATCTTTATAGACCTTGACCAGCACCACACCGCCGAGCCCGTCGGTTCCGCTTCCGGTCGCGCTGGTGGCGTTGACCCAGGCGTCGATGGTCAGATTCTGGACGTGCCAGATGGGGGAATCGGGCGCCTGGAACGAATCGCCGGCATTGACCAGTTGGAAGGCCTGACCTGATAGGCCGGGACCGAAGGTAGCAGCACCCTGCGGGGTCACAGTTTGGCCGCCGATGCTGTCGGTGCCGTTGCCGTCACCGTGCCACAAGCTCGTCGTTGCCGCCGGAGCGCCGTTGCCGCTGATGTTGACACCATCCGTGGCGTTGCCAGAAATGGTGTTGTTGAGGATGCTGTTGACCGAGGCGGTGTTCAGGTAGACGCCATCGTTGGAGTTGCCCAGCGCTGCCGTGCCGGTGGCGTTAGTGCCGATCAGGTTGCCCTGCACCACGTTGCCCGCGGCGTTGCTGTCGAACTCGATGCCGTTGGCGTTGCCGGTAGCCAGCTTGGTGCCGCCGCCGGCGTTGTAGACGGCCTGGATTTCGGTCGTCGACAATGCGCGGGTGTAGATGGCGACGTCGTCAAGCGAGCCGTTCACAAATCCCAGACCTTCGGCCTCTCCGATCGTGAGCGGCGCGTTCGGATTAGGAATTGCCAAGCCAGTGGCCTCGGACGAGACCGCCGTGCCATCGACATAGATTGTGAACGTGTTATTGCTTCGTGTGATGGCGAGGTGATACCACTGATTGAGAGTGGGTGAAAAAGGCGCCTGGGCGAAGAAGCCGGACCCTACGCCCGGATTGACAACGTGAAAATTCAGGACGCCCCCGCCGAGCGCAAAGAACCATTTGTTGGTCGTCCCGCCGCCCTCATCTTCACCAACGAAGACATCGCTGGGACCTCCAAGCGGGGAGCCGGGTACCGCATTGAAATTAGCCCACAGATCAATGGTAAAATCGTTATTTCCATAACCCCACAGATTCGTATGCGGTGCCTGTACATAGGCCGTAGTACCGTTGAAGCTGAAAGCCTGGCCAGCCTTGCCGGAAGCATATGTCGCACCGCCCTGTAGCGTGCCGTTGTTGCCCGATACGGAATCGAAGGCGTTGCCGTCGGCCCGGTACCAGCTCACGATCCCGGCCGGCAAGCCGTTGCCGGAGATGACGTTGCCGGCGCCGCTGACGTTGCCGCCGATGGTGTTGCCGGATGCCTGGTTCTGCACCTGAATGCCGTCCGAGCCATTGCCGAGAACACCCGTCCCAAAAGCGTTGATGCCGATGTAGTTGCCCGCCGCGATGTTGCCAGACGTGCCGCTGCCGGTAAGCTCAATCCCGTTGCCCGCGTTACCGCTGATAAAGTTGCGGGCCCCGGCCGCCGTGCCACCAATGGTGTTGTCGTGGGCACCATTTTCAACCAGTATGCCCGTGTAATTGCCGAGGGCCACGGTTCCGTCGGCATTGGTCCCGATGAAGTTCCCGGCCACGACATTCCCGGTAGCCTGCGCCCCGATAAGATCGACTCCTGTGCCGTTTCCGCTGATCACGTTCGCCGCGCCGGCGCTCAGTCCGCCAATCACGTTATTCTGCGCGTGGTTGAGGAAAATCCCAATTCCGTTTCCGATGGCGATGTTACCGGTCGCGTCTGTGCCGATGAAGTTTCCCTGGATGATGGCCGTGCCTGAGTTGAGGTTCGGCGGGTTGCAATGGATCCCCGCGTCATAGGCCCCGGCGTTATTGCCCGAGATGACGTTGCGCGCGGCAGCCGAGGTGCCGCCGATGGTGAGCGTCTCGCCGGGGCTAAGGCTAACCTCTATTCCGTTGTCATGGTTCCCAAGCGCCGCGGTCCCTGTGGCGTTCAAACCGATGAGGTTGCCTTGGATTATGGTTCCGCCACTGAGGCCGACCGCGTCAATCCCCGTTGTGTTGCCGGAAATGACGTTTCCAGCTCCTGAGATGGTCCCGCCAACGATCGTGCCTCGCGTCCCGTCCAGTCCGATGCCAAAAGTGTTGGCAACGCTTGCGGTTCCAGCAGCGTTTGTACCGATCCGGTTCCCCTGAATCACGTTGCCGCTGCCCGCCCCAGAGAAGGATACGCCGGAGTAATTTCCGCTAACGACATTTCCGGCTCCGGCGACAGTGCCGCCAATCACGTTATTACTTGCCCCGGCAGACACACCCACCCCGCGGGCACCGAAGCTGAAGTCTGCGTTCCCGGTGGCCGAGTTGCCCGTGGCGTCCAACCCAATGTAGTTGCCAGCCACCGTGTTTGAGTCAGTTCCGAGGCCGTCAATCAGCACGCCGGTGAAGATGTTCCCACTGATGACATTTCTGGCCCCAGCCATCGGGCCGCCGATAATGTTGTGGTTCGCGCCGGCGGCAATTTCGACCCCGGCGGCAGTGAATCCGGCCCCGGTGCCGTTCGGAACGGTCGCGATGCCCGTGGTGTCGGTGCCGACGTAGTTGCCCGCGACGACGTTGCCCATCGCACCGCTGCCGCTGATCTTCACGCCATCGAGGCTGTTGCCGCTGATGAGGTTGCGGGCTGCAGCCGCCGTGCCGCCGATGGTGTTGCCGGCGGAGTTGCTTACGTTGATGCCGTTACCGCTATTAGCCAGAGCTGCCGTGCCGGCGGCATTCGTACCGATGTAGTTCCCCTGGATGACGTTCTTACCCGCAACCGGGCCGAGGACATCGAGGCTGGCGACCTCGCTTGCCGATAGGGCCCGGCTATAGACCGTGACCTCGTCCAGGGCGCCATTGAAGTACTCGCTGAAGGGATCGAACTGGCGACCCAGCCGGGTATTCGAGCCGCCGGCGTTTGAGGTCAAGGCAAAGTTGACCGTCGCCATCAGAACGCCGTCGATGTAGAGCGTTGACTTGTTGGCGGCCGCATCGACCGTGACGGCAATCTGATGGAAATTGTTGTCTGAGGGGACAGCAATCCCCGTATACTGCCAGCTGTCCCCCACGCGGATGATGCCGTTTGGGTCATGGCCGATGTAAAATCCAGGTCCCCCCGAAGAGCCTTGCGAGATCCATTCGACATACGACCCTAATTGTGCAGAGTTTTCTTTCTCATAGAGCGTGACGCTATAGCTGCCGGAAGCCGGCACGACATGGCTGGCAAACTGCACGTAGCCCGTGCTGCCGTCGAAGTTGAAAGCCTGGCCCGATACTCCCGTGGTGAAGGTCACGCCGCCCTGGAGCGTCCCGTTATTGGCGCCGACGGCGTCGTTAGCGTTGTTCTCGCCTTTCCAGTCCGCGATAGTGCCGCTCAGGGGGCCCACACCCGCGGAGCCGGGATTGGCAACGCTGCTGGATAGGCTGATGCCGTTGCCGGTGTTGCCGGAAATCACATTGCCGGCGCCGGCCGCCGCGCCGCCAATCGTGTTCGCCAGGCCGTCTTGAATGTTCACGCCGCCAGCATTGTTGGCGAGCGCAGCGGAGGCATCGGCCTTCAGGCCGACGTAGTTGCCGAGAACGACATTGTTGGCGGCGCCCTGAATGATTTCGATGCCGTAGTTGGAATTGCCCGAAATGATGTTGCGCGCCAGGGCGCTCGTGCCGCCGATGGTGTTGCCGCTCGTATCCGCATCCAGCAAGATGCCGTCTTGGCCGGACGGATTGCTTGCCGGAGAGGCCGTGCCGGCGCTGTTGGGACCGATGTAGTTGCCGGCGACGATGTTGTCGATGGTCGCCGCGCCGCTGATGTGCACGTTGACATTGTTGCCGGAGATGATGTTGGCCTCGGCGGCGGCATTTACATCCCCTGGATTGACGCCGATGCGGATGTTATTGGCCCCACCCTGGAGCAGAACCCCGCCACGCCCCGTGTTGGGCACCGCCCCCGTGCCGGCGACATTGGTGCCGATTTTGTTGCCTTCCAGGACGGCATTGGCAGCCGGTCCCTCGATGAGCACACCTATGCCGTTACCGGAAATCACATTGCCTGTACCGGCGGCCGTGCCGCCAATCACCAGGCCGGGCACCTGGCCATAGACATGGATGCCGGTCTGCACATTGCCGACGGCCTTGGTACCGGTGATATCCGTGCCGATGAAATTGCCGTCAACCAGATTATTCGTTTCCGGCTCCGGGGCAGTGCCGTAGATCCAGACGCCATCGCTACCGCCGCTCAGGTTGTTTCCGGAGATCAGGTTGCCTTGCCCCGATAGATTGCCATTGGCGTCCAGGGCGCTGACGCCGCCAATGGAGTTGTTCGAGGAGCCGGTAATGATGTCGATGCCGTCGTAGCCGTTAACGCCGGAGCCGTTGGGTATGGCCCTGGTTCCGGTGACGTCGGTGCCGAGGAAATTCCCCTGGACCACATCGACATTGGAATGATCCAGAGTCAGCCCGGTGAAAACATTGCCGGAAATCACGTTGCCCAGGCCGTTGAGCTTACCGGTGACGGGATCCACGCTGTTCGTGCCGCCAATCGTGACGGCATTGGCGTGGCGATCCACGTAGATGCCATAGTTGTTCCCCATGCTCATGGCGCCCGTACTGTCAACGCCGACGTAGTTCCCGGCGACCAGGGTCTGGCCGGTGCTGACGGAGTAGTAGACCGTATCGGACATCGTGCCGGTGAGCGTGATGCGGGGGTCGGCATTCGGATCGCCGAGCACGTGCCAGCCGTTGGCGGTCGTGATCGGTCCAACCTGGTTGGCGCCGACCTTGACGGACAGCTCGAAGCCGGCGGCGCCGCCGCGCTGAAACCCCGTCCAGACGAAGGAGTGGGAGCCCGGATTGAGTGTCACCGTTGCGAAAGAATCCGCGAAAGCCTGAAGTACATCATTCACGATGACCGGGGAACCGTCGATCAGGAGCCGGCTGCCGTCGTCGCTGCCGGAGTCGAATGTCACGGCAAGAGGTTGGCTATTGTTTACCTGGAATGTTCCCGTCGTGACAACGGCGTAATCATAGCCGCCGCCGCCGGGAAGCGGGTTGTTATAACCCCAGCGGCCGTTCGACGGAAAAATCTGATCGCTGAAATCGGCCTGGGCAACCGTGCCGGTGGCGGTGGTGCCCGGTATCGTGCCATTGATCAATGCATCGACAACGCTTAAACGGTTTAGCTGAATCGGGCCGAGATAGATGCCTCTCCCCTTGTTGGAGGCAATCACGTTGCGCTCGGACGCCTTGACAACCCCGCCCGCGCCGGTGCCGATCCGCGTATGGGTGGCGCCGATGTCCGTGATGCCGTCGCCGCCATTGGCAAGCGGCTTGGCGCCGGTAATGTCGGTGCCGATGTAATTGCCGGCGATGACCGTGTTGTCGGTGGTGACACCGCCCGCGGGAATGGTGCCGTCATAGAGGTCGGTAGTCACTTCAATGCCGCCGACAGCGTTGCCGCTGATCACGTTTCGTTCGGCGGCATCGCTGATGCCTGCGCCGTCGGTGCCGATGCGGGTGTTATGCGGCCCGTAGCGAACCCAGATGCCATAGGAATGCTGATTGGGGATGGCGACCGTACCGGTATAATCCGTGCCGATCAAATTGCCGGCTATGACGGTGTTATTGGCCCCCGTCCCCTCGACCACGACCCCTTCGTAATAGTTGCCCGAGATGAGGTTGCCTTCGCTGCTGTCATGGACGCCGTCGCCGTCCACGCCGACGATCGTGTTGGTGGCGCCATAGCCAACGAATACGCCGATGATCCCGTTTTGCAGACCCGCGGTGCCGGCCGCATTGGTGCCGACATAGTCGCCCTGAATCACATTTGCCGTGGTGCCGGAATCGGCAATGTAAAAGCCGTCGCCCACGTTGCCGCTAATTACATTTCGCGCACCGGCAACGCCGCCCCCGATTGTATTGCTTGAAGCGCCGCTCTGAATCTGGACGCCGTTGCTATTAGGCAGGGCGACAACCCCAGTGATGTCGGTGCCGAGGTAATTGCCGCTGACCACGTTCGCGGAGGTGCCCTGGTTGAAGAGGCCCACACCAGAATAGCCATTGGCCGAGATAATATTGCGGGCGCCCGCCATCGTGCCGCCGATGGTGTTGGCCGTGGCCCCGTTCCATACTTGCACGCCGTTGAAGCTGTTGCCCAGCCTGGCAGTGCCCGTCTTATCGGTGCCGATCAAGTTGCCGGCGACGACGTTGCCGGATGTGCCGGCGCCTTGAACCTCCACACCGACGGCAGCGCTGGCGCTGATGACGTTGCCGGCGCCCGCAGTCGTGCCGCCGATGGTGTTCAGGGTCGCCCCGCCAAGGACGGCCACGTCGGTCCAGTTGTTGCCCAGAGGTACGGTGCCCGTGGCGTCGGTGCCGATCAAGTTGCCCTGCACCACGTTCCCGGCAGTGCCGCCGCCGCTGATGTAGATGCCGCCTGTAAAGTTGCTGCTCTGGCCGTTGCTGCTGATGACATTGCCGGCGCCGGCCGCCGTGCCGCCAATGGTGTTGTTGCTGGCCCCGGAGGCAATGTTTACGCCGAGCCCGGCATTGCCCAGGTTGACCAGGACGCGCACGTTGTCCACGAACGCATCATTGTCGCCGTTTGGGTTCGTGCCGATGAAGTAGAGGGTGTGGCTGCCGGCGCTCACGGTCACGGCCGGCGTGATGACGGTGTTGAAACTGTTGGTGTTCTGGGCCGTATAGGTGCCGAGGTTTTGTCCGTCCAGCATGACCTTGATGGGATTGGCGCCGAATCCGGGCCGCCCCTGGAGCAAGAAGCTGACATACACGCTCTCATTCGTAAACCCGCTAAGCGTTTGAGAGATGGCGCTGCCTGTGGTGGCGCCGTTGCCACGCTGAATGAACGCTGCCTGGCCGGACGTGCTGGTCGTGCCGTCGCTGTTGCCGTTGCTGGCATCCGTAACCAACCAGGCCGAGTTGTTCGCCGTTATGCCGGTGGCGCCGACGAACGTCCAGCTTCCTCCCGTGGGATTGTATTGGTAGGCGCCGCTGCCGGAGCCCATGTTGGGCACTTCAAAACCGTTGTTAGGCACGGTGATGGAGGCAGCGGTGCCGGCCACATTCGTGCCGACAAAGTTGCCTTCTACCACATTGGCCGTCGTGCCGCTGTCGCTGATGAAGAAGCCGCTGTTCGCGTTGCCGCTGACGACATTCCGCGCCAGGGCCGTGCTGCCGCCGATGGTGTTGCCGGCAGCCCCGTGCTCGATGTCGACGCCGTCGTTGCCATTGCCCAGCGCCACGGTGCCGGTGTAGTCGGTGCCGATGAGATTGCCTGCGACCAGATTGCCCGAGGCGCCGCTGCCGTAGATGAGGACGCCGGCGCTCACATTGCCGCTGATCAGGTTGCCCGCACCGGCGACGGCGCCGCCAATGGTGTTGGCCGTTGCCCCGCCCGAGCCGTCGCCATAGAGGAAGACGCCGTCGTTGGTGTTGCCGAGCTTGACGGTGCCGGTGTAATCGGTGCCGATGTAGTTCCCCTCAACTAAGTTGCCCGAGGCGCCCTGGAACCCCAGGAACACGCCAGCGCGGCTGCCGTTGCCGCTGATCACGTTGCGGGCTGCTGCGCTGGTCCCGCCGATGGTGTTGTTGTTCGCTCCGCTCTGGACGGTGACGCCGTCGTAGCCGGGATTGCCCAGGGCGACCGTGCCGGTGTAGTCGGTGCCGATGTAGTTGCCGGCGACCAGGTTGCCGGACACGCCGCTCCCCTGAAGGGCGACGCCGCTGCTGGCATTACCGCTGATAACGTTGCCCAGCCCCGCGGTGGTCCCACCGATAGTGTTACCCGAGGCCGCATTCACCACGCCAACGCCGAAGCCGCTGTTGCCGAGCACGGCGGTGCCGTTCTTGTCGGTGCCGATGAAGTTACGCTGGACGACGTTGCCCGTGGTGCCGCTGTCGGTGATCACGATGCCGGAGCCGCTGTTTCCGGAGATCACATTGCCGGCGCCGGCGGCGGCGCCGCCGATGGTGTTGGCGGACGCTCCGCCGGAGATACCTATGCCGTTGGCGGCATTGGCCAGGACTGTAGTGCCGTTGGCGGCAGTGCCGATGTAGTTGCCGGCCACCACATTGCCCGATGTGCCGCTGTTGTAGATGCCGATGTTGTTGTTAAAGGAGCCGCTGATGACGTTGCGGGCCGCCGCCGTCGTGCCGCCGATGGTATTGCTCGACGCGCCGTTCCAGATCAACACATTCTCATGGAGGTTGCCGATCCGCGCCATGCCGCTGGCGTCCGTGCCGAGCAAGTTGCCCGCGACCAGGTTGCCGGAGGTGCCGTTGCCGCTGAGCTGTACCCCAGCGAAGCTGTTGCCGCTGATGACATTGCCCGCCGCCGCGACGGTGCCGCCGATGGTGTTACCGGACGCGGCGCTCATGGTGATGCCGCTGCCGCCGTTGGCCCGCGCCGCCGTGCCGGCGAAGTTCGTGCCGATGTCGTTGCCCTGAATCGTGGCGCCGGCCAGGGCCGCGGCGGCGTTGCCATAGATGGTCTCCACTTCCGCGGACGCGAGAGCGCGGTTGAATAACGCCACGTCGTCGATGAGGCCGTCGAAGGGATAGGCGCCGGCCTCGGCGGCGCCGATATTGGTCGTGCCCGCGCCCACAGCGTTGTAAACCGAAGTGACGAGGTTGCCGGGCCTCTGAACGCCGTTGGTGTAGATACTCAAGTTATTGCCGTCGTAGACGCCGGTCACATAGGTCCAAACGCCGGTTGAAACGGTATTGGCCGCCTCCAGGACCTGAACCGCATTGCCGCCTGTGCGCCGGAGGAATTGCACATGTCCTGTGGGGCTGAGGCGGAGCTGGTATTGCCCGGCCGTGTTCTCCGTGCCGATCTCGCTGACGATCGCCTCGTAGTTGTTGATCACACTGGGGTTGATCCAGGCACTCACGCTGAACGCGCCGGTGGTGTTGAGGACCGCCTTGCCGATGCTGACGTACTGATTGCTGCCGTTGAAGTTGAACGCCTGGCCGAATTCGCCCGTAGCAAACGTCGCTCCGCCCTGGAGCGTGCCGTTGTTGCTGCCCACGGAATCATTGGCGTTCCCTTCGGCCTTGTACCAACTCACCGTCCCGACGGGCGCGCCGTTGCCGTTGATGTTGACGCCGTCCGAGGCGTTGCCGGAGATCGTGTTGTTGAGGATGCTGTTGACCGAGGCGCTGTTCAGGTAAACACCGTACTGCGCGTTGCCTACAGCGGCGCTGCCGTTTGCGTCGGTGCCGATGAGGTTGCCCTGGACAACATTGCCTGCCGCATTGCTATCGAATTCAATGCCGCTCCGATGGTTTCCGGAAATCACATTCTGCGCGACGGCACTGGCGCCGCCGATGGTATTGAAAGCCGACGTGATGACGATGCCGTCGCCGCCGTTTCCCAGACCGGCCGTGGCGGAAGAAAAGCCGCCAATCTCATTGCCGGCGACCAGGTTATTCGGTCCGGCGATGGCGATGCCGTTTTGTGTATTTCCCGAAATGACATTGCCGACGGGAGTCAAAGCAGTCTGCATACCGCCGATGGTGTTGTTGCTTGCTGTCGCCTCGGCAGTGATGCCGTTGCCGGCATTGGCGAGGGCGGCCGTGAAGGTAATGTTGGTACCGACGACATTGCCCTGCACAGCGTTCGCACTGCCGGCAATATCAATTCCGACGGAGCCGTTGCTGGAGATCAAATTCCCTTGTCCGCTGCTGCTCCCGCCGATGGTGTTGCTGCTGGCGCCGTTCTGCAGGCTGACGCCATTCGACGTGTTGCCCCGCGCCAGCGCGCCCGTGATATCCGTGCCGATGAAGTTGCCTGCGATCAGGTTGCCCGTAGCCGTCGCCGAAGAGATGAGCACGCCTGTCCCATTGCCGGAGATGATGTTGCGGGCGGATGCTGTAACGCCGCCGATCGTATTGTTGGTCGCGCTGGTTGCAATCTGGATACCCTTGGTCGTCGCGGCCAGGACGGTCGTCCCCGTAACATCGAGCCCGATGATATTGCCTTCCACCAGGTTGCTCGATGCGCCGGCGCCGACGATGTTCAGGTTGACCGCGGTATTCCCGGAAATGACGTTGCCTGCTCCCGTGCCGGGCGTAGCCGTGAGCCCGCCGATGGTGTTGTTGGCCGCCAACTGGACGTAGATGCCGACGCTCTTGTTGCCGACGGCGGCGGTTCCGGCAGCGTTGGTGCCGATGAAGTTTCCTTCCACCAGGTTATTGCTCGCTGGCCCGACGGCCGCGTTGATGCGGATGCCGTTGAAACCGTTGCCCGACACAACATTGCGATCGGCCGCGGTCGTCCCGCCAATCGTGTTGTTGGAGGCTTCAATCTCGATGCCTTGCCCGCTATTGCCTTTCGCCGTTGTGCCGCCGGCGTCAATGCCCAGGTAATTGCCGGCAATGAGGTTGCCCCCTGCCTGCACCAGGATGCCGCTGGAGAAGCTGTCGATGACCAGCCCGCGGATGGTGCTGCCGCCGCCGCCAGAGCCGATGGTCAAGCCCGACCCGCCCCCCGCAACGCTGCCGTCGAGCACGATGAGCGGCGTGGCGGTGAAGCCCGGCTCGCTGGTGCCGTCGATGATCACGGGATCCGTGATCGCCGGCAGCGCCGAGAGCGGCTGGATGACGAACCGGCCTGTGCCCGAAATATTGAAGGAAACGGTATCGCTGCCGGCGTGGGCGTTGGCATCGAGGATTGCCTGCCGCAGCGAGCCGGGACCCGAATCGTTGGTATTGGTGACGACGATGCCACCCGCCAGGAGCGTGAGATTGCCGGCGTTGTAAACGGGCATGAAGGTCGGCGCCACGCCGCTCTTGGTCGCGAAGTCGCCGCTGCGCGAGCCGAAGGTCAGAATCTGGAAACTATTACCGGTGGCCGGGCTGAAGCCATTGATCAGGGTGACATTGAGCGTGCCGTCCAGCGTGGCGGCCCCGGTGACATTGAGCTGACCGAATTGGCTTGTCGACGTGCCGCCAATCTGTTCGCTCAACGTGCCGCTTCCGGCCTGCGTATAGCCGGCAGCTACACCGACGGCTCCCCCCGGACCAAGCGTAAGCGTGCCGCTGTTGTTCAGCGCGCCTCCCAAGCTGAGCGTGCGTCCGTTCTGCAGGGTCAGGCTGCCGCCGGCAGCGTTGCTCGTGAGGTTGACCAAAGCATCGCCAGACCCAGTCGTGAACTGCGATCCAGCGCCATCGAGAACGATATTGGCCGCGTTGGTCGCGATGTTAGCGCCGCTGACCAGCAGTGTACTGTTGGCAAACGCCTTCCATGTCCCGCCGGTCAGGGTGCCGGAAGAATAGTTCGTAAGGCTGCCGGCTGCCACCAACCCTCCGCCATTTTGCGCTTCCAGCGTGCCGCTACTCGACCAGTTGCTGGCATCCACGTACAACGTCAACCCCGACATGTCCGCATTGATCGTGCCCTGCACCACCAGGCTGACGTTGCTGGCATTCGTCCACGCCACCGCGTCGTCGTGACCGATCTCGGCACGCCCGCCGTGCACGGTCAGGCCCGCGCCAATGGTCAAGGTTGTATTGCTCTGCACCAACACCAGCGCCGTCTCCGGATAACCGTTGTTGGTCGGCGTGCCGCCGTCCAGGAGCACGTCCCCCGTGCCCCCGAGCGTCTGCGTGCCGCTGAACAGCAACGCCGCCACGCTGCCACCGCCCCCGCCCACACTGGCCGTGCCGTTCTCGGTCAGGCCGTTCGTCACCGTCACCGCGCTGCCGTTGGCCGTCACGTCCAGGTTGCCGTTCAAGGTCACCCCGCTCAGGCCGACACGCCCTGTCACGACCAGCGTGCTGGCGCCGCTGGCAAAGTTCACCGTGCCCCCCGCCAGGCTGCCATTGCTCATCTGGAAACGCCCTGCCCCCGACAACGTCATGGCACTGCTTAAAGTCACGCTGCCGCTGTCAAAGCTCACCGTCGCCCCCGCCGACGCCGTCAGGGCATTGTTGCTCGCCCAGGTGCCACTGCCATTCACCGACAGCGTGCCCGCGCTGGCCGCCGCGAACGTCCCGGTCGTGCTCCACACCCCTGTCAACGACAGGCCGCCGCCATTGGCCGCCACCGTGCCGCTGTTCGTCCACGTGCCATTGAGCACCAGCCCGCTGCCAGCGCTGCTCTCCAGCGTGCCGCTACTCGACCAGTTGCTGGCATCCACGTACAACGTCAACCCCGACATGTCCGCATTGATCGTGCCCTGCACCACCAGGCTGACGTTGCTGGCATTCGTCCACGCCACCGCGTCGTCGTGACCGATCTCGGCACGCCCGCCGTGCACGGTCAGGCCCGCGCCAATGGTCAAGGTTGTATTGCTCTGCACCAACACCAGCGCCGTCTCCGGATAACCGTTGTTGGTCGGCGTGCCGCCGTCCAGGAGCACGTCCCCCGTGCCCCCGAGCGTCTGCGTGCCGCTGAACAGCAACGCCGCCACGCTGCCACCGCCCCCGCCCACGCTGGCCGTGCCGTTCTCAGTCAGGCCGTTCGTCACCGTCACGGCGCTGCCGTTGGCCGTCACGTCCAGGTTGCCGTTCAAGGTCACCCCGCTCAGGCCCGGACGCCCCGTCACAATAATGGTGGTTCCGGAGACCACTGTGGCATTAGCCAGTGTGCCATTCGAGAGTATGAACGTGCCATTAACCTGGACCGTGCCGCTTGCCGTAAGCGTTCCGCCCGAAAGTGTAAAGTTATCGTCACTGATTAAGCTGGTGATGGCGTCATTCCCGGAGGAGAGTGTCACGGCAAAAGTGCTGCCGGCGATGCCGATATAGACGTTGTCCGAAGCGGTGGGTACGGCGCCGGTGCTCCAGTTGCTGGCGGTGTTCCAGTCGCCGCCGGCCGGGTTGGTCCAGTAGGCTGTGGTGCCGGTCGGAGCGACGAAGAGATTGAGGCTCGTCGAGGAGTAGTTCGCAAAAGCGGATTTCCCGTTACCCACGTTCAGATTCTTGGTCGTAAAGTCGCCGCTGCGCGAACCGAAGCTAAGAATCTGGAAGTTGCTGCCGACAATGGGGGCGAAGCCGTTAATCAGGCTGACGTTCAGCGTGCCGGCCAGCGTGGCTGTGCCGGAGACATTGAGTTGATCGTATTGCGTGCCCGCGTTGGTGCCGCCGATCTCGATGTTGAGCGCGCCGGCCGATGTTTGCGTGTAATTGCCCGTAATCTTCAGGATGCCGGGCGATTGGCCGGGCGCCACGGCCCCAGCGTTGGTGACGTTCGCGGTGACGGTGCCTGAGCCGTCGAGGATGCCGCCGCTTTGAATGTTCAGTCCAGAGGCAGCGGTGAAGTTGCTGCCGGCATTCACCGTCAGCGTGCCGGAATTGCTGAACGATGTCGCGGCCGTGAAATTGCGGCCGTTCTGAATCGTGAAGCTGCTGCCGACCGCATTGGTCGCCAGGTTGGCCAGGGCATCGCCCGAGCCGGAGCTGATCTGCGACCCGGCTCCGTCGAGAACGACATTGGCGGCGTTGGTCGTGATGTTCGCGCCGCTGATCTGCAGCGTGCTGTTGGCAAACGCCTTCCAGGCGCCGCCTGTCAGGGTGCCCGAAGAGTAGTTGGTAAGACTGCCGGCGGCGACCAAGCTGCCGCCACTTTGCGCTTGCAGTGTGCCGCTGTTCGTCCAGTTGCTCGCATCCACGTACAGCACCTTGCCCGCCGTATCCGCGTTGAGCGTCCCCTGCACCACCAGACTGACGTTGCCGGCGCCGGTCCACGTCTGGGAATCGTCATGTCCCACTTCGGCCTGACCACCGTGCAGCGTCATGCTCGGGCCGATCGTCAAGGTCGTGTTGCTCACCGTCAACACCAGACCCGTTCGCGGATAACCGGCGCCAGTTTCGCCGCCACCGTTGAAGAGCACGTCCCCCGTGCCCCCCAGGGTCTGCGTGCCGTTGACAAACACCACCGCGTAGTTGGTGCTGCTGCCGCCGCCCACCGTGGCTGTGCCGTTCAAGGTCAGACCGCCCAGCAAGGTCAGCCGGCTGGTATTGGCCGTCAGGTCGAGGTTGCCGTTCAGGGTCACCGCGCTCAGCGCGCCGCCCCCCGGCGTGCCATACAGCGTGCTCGCGCCGTTGGCAAAGTTGACCGTGCCGCTGCTCAAACCGCCGCCGCTGATCTGGAAGCGCCCCGCCCCTGACAGCGTGATCGGATTGCTCAAGGTCACACTGCCGCTGTCAAAACTCACCACCGCCCCGCTGGCGGCTACCAGGGCGCTGCTCGTATTCCATGTCCCGGTCCCCCCCAGCGACAGCGTGCCGCCGTTGGCCGTCACACTCGACGTGGTGCTCCAGGTGCCCGCCAAGGCCAACACCCCACTATTGACCGTCATGGCTGCCGTCGTGCTCCACGTCCCCCGCGCCAGCAACTCTCCCCCGCTCGCCACTAACGCCGTGCTCGTCGTCCACGAACCGTCCAGCACCAGGGTGCCGCCGCTGCTCTGGAGCGTGCCGCTCGCCGTCCAGTTGCTGGCGTCCACGTACAGCACCTTGCCCGCCGTGTCCGCGTTGAGCGTCCCCTGCACCACCAGACTGACGTTGCCGGCGCCGGTCCACGTCTGGGAATCGTCATGTCCCACTTCGGCCTGACCACCGTGCAGCGTCATGCTCGGGCCGATCGTCAAGGTCGTGTTGCTCACCGTCAACACCAGACCCGTTCGCGGATAACCGGCGCCAGTTTCGCCGCCACCGTTGAAGAGCACGTCCCCCGTGCCCCCCAGGGTCTGCGTGCCGTTGACAAACACCACCGCGTAGTTGGTGCTGCTGCCGCCGCCCACCGTGGCTGTGCCGTTCAAGGTCAGACCGCCCAGCAAGGTCAGCCGGCTGGTATTGGCCGTCAGGTCGAGGTTGCCGTTCAAGGTCACTGCGCTCAGCGTGCCGCCCGAGCTTGTCCCTATCAGAGTTGTCCCATTCGCGACAGTCACATGGGCCAGCGTACCGCCCGCGATGGTGAACGTGCCGCTGTCGCTGACAGTGCCGGTGCCGTCGAGCGTGCCGCCGCTGTTCAGGTTGAGGTTGCTGCCGCCGCCACCGCTGCCGATGGTGAGGTTGCCGCCGGTGACGCTCAGCGTTTCGTCCAGGACCAGGCTGTTGACCTGGTCGCTCCCTGAGGAGAACGTCACCGCAAACGTGCTGCCGCTGATGCCGACATAGACGTTGTCCGAAGTGGTAGGCACGGCGCCGGTGCTCCAGTTGCTGGCGGTGTTCCAGTCGCCGCCGGCCGGGTTGGTCCAGTAGACGGTGGTGCCGGTCGGGGCGGTGAAGAGATTGAGGCCGGTGCTGGAGTAACCAGTCAAGAAGGAGTTGCCATTGCCCTGGTTCAGATTCTTGGTGGTGAAGTCGCCGCTGCGCGAGGCGAAGGTGACAACGTTTGCGATCGTGGAGCCGCGCGGCGGCGTGAAACCATTCGTCAGGACGGCATTAAGCGTACCCGCAAGAGTGGCGGTGCCGCTGACATTAAGCTGGTCGTACTGGGTACCTACCGTCGTGCCGCGGATGTCGATCTCAAGGACGCCGGCCGAGGTCTGGGTGTAGTTGCCGGTGATGGTCAAGATGCCGGGGAACTCGCCGGGGATCAGAGTGCCGGCGTTGCTGACGTTGTCCGCAATCGTGCCCTTGCCCCATACGGTGCCGCCCTGAATGGTGAAGGCGCCGCCAGGGCTCGACGAAGTGATGGTGCCGTCCACCACGGTCAAGCCCGCCGATTGCGTGTAAGCGCCGGGAGAAGTCACGGTGAAGGTGCTTGTTGCGCCAACGGTCAAGCTCCCTGCATTGGTAAAGCCAGCGGAGGTGGTGAAATTGCGACCACTCTGGACGGTAAAGCTGCCCACCGAGGTGACGCTACTGAGACTGGCGAGCGCGTCGGTAGTGCCGCTGGCGCCTGTGTAGAAATTGGAACCGCCGCCGCTGAGCAAGATGCTGGCGGCGTCGGTGGTGATGCCGCTGCTAAAACCGCGCAGCGTGCTGTTGGCAAAGGCGATCCAGGTGCCGCCCGTCAGCGTGCCGCCGGAGAAGTTGCTGAGCGTTGTCGGGCTAATCGCCAGCGTGCCGCCGTTGAGGGCTTCGACCGTGCCCGTGCTGTTGTTGAACGTGGCGGGCGTGATGGCGATGGCCCCGCCTGAGACATCGTCCTGGATCGTGCCCTTGTTGACATAGGTCACGCCGCCCGCGCCGTAGACGGAGCCGCTGTTGCCGTGCACGGTGAGGCTGGTATCGAAGGTGACCGTCATGTTGGCGGTCTGGGCGAAGATGGAGTTCGCGCCGCTGCCGCCGAAGGTGATGCTGCCGGTGCCGGTGATCGTTTCGTCGGCCCCCGTGAAGTTCAACGTGGCGAAGCTGGTGCTGCCGCCCACGTTGATGGCGCCGTTAAGCGTCATGCCCCCCGAAACGGCAATGCTGGCCGAGTTGAAGCTGGTGAGGTCCACGGTGCCGTTGAGCGTGACGCCGCTCAGCGTGCCGGTCGTGCTGGTGGCGATGAGCAGCGCGCCGCCGGTCGTAGAGACCGTGCCGCCGTTGACCGTGCCGCCGAGGACCTGCCAGGAGCCGGTGGCGGCATTCAAGCTCAGGCCGCCGTTGACCGTGCCGCTCAGGTTAACCGCGCTGCCGGCATCGCGCGTGAAATTGCCGAGCCCGGCCTGCGTGAACGTGCCGCCCAGGTTGACGACGCTGGAACCCGAGCCGAGGCTGGCGATCGTGATGGCGCCCGTGCTATTGGTCCAGGCGTCGCTGGATGTCCCGCCCAGAATTAATGTGCTTGATGCGCTGCCGCTGGTGGCGGCGATGGCGCCGGTATTGAACCAACTACCGGCAACGGTCAACGAGTCGCCGCTGTCGACGCTGATGGAGCCGGAATTCGTGCCGCCGCCGAGATTGACACGCAGCGACGGGGAGCTGCTGGGTCCGGTGGCCTTGATGGCGCCTTGATTGTTGAGCGTGCCGGAGCTGTTGCCGATCGTGCCGTTTGTCCCCTTAATCGTGAGACCGGACCCGATGGTCAAGGTTTGACCCGCAAGGGCCTGCCCGAACTGGTTGGCGGCGCTCTCCCCATTCAGAACGATCGTGCCGGCGCCGCTTACGGATTGAGTCGCGGCATTGATCTGCAGAGTGCCGGCTGAAGGAATGTTGTCGCCGATGTCGATGGTGCCGTCGACGGTGATTTGCGGGCCTGTGCTTGCCTGGGCAATGATGGCGCTGTTTTGCGTGATCTGCAACGTGGCCCCGGCGCCGACGGTAAGCGTGTTGATGGTGTCCGTGCCCGAGGAGTGCGCAACGGTGACGTTGCCGCTAATGAGAACGTCGTCGTTCAAACCGGGCACACTACCGGTGCTCCAGTTAGCGCCTGAGGACCAGCTGCCCGTCGCTCCCCCGATCCAGCTCACACCGACGAAGGTGCTGGCGGTGCCAGTGATCGAATTCGTGACGGTGTCGGCGGCCGTGACGCTTTGCGTGCGGCCCGCATTCAAGGTGGCCGCGAAAGTGTGTTGCCCGTTGTCGGCATCGATGCCGGTAGTGAACGTGTAGTCGCCGGGCAGCGACGCCGTCCCATCCGAACTCGTGAAATGCAACGTGCCAGCATAAGCAGGCGTCCTATTGCCGAACGCATCTTGGGCCGTGACGGTGAAGTTGAAGCTTTGGCTACGGTTGACAGCGCTTGGCGCGGCGACGCTGAACCTCGACGTTGCGGCCGGGCTTACAGAGAGTGGAAGCGTGAACCGTCCAATCTGGTTAGCCAAGTTTTCGGCTAACCAGATACCGTTATCTGGGCCGAGCGTAATGCCGTAAGTACCCGTATTCGCTGTCGGGAGGGTAAACGTTGTAATGACGCCGGCTGGCGTGATCCGCGCAAGCTTGTTAGCCGCGCGTTCGACGAACCAGACGTTTCCATCGGGTCCGGCGGTGATTGCTATAGGATCGCCGCCCCCGGTGGCGAATTCGGTGAAGGCACCGGTTGTGGTCATACGGCCGATCAAGCCGCTTCTTTCGGTAAACCACAGATTGCCATCCGGGCCTGCCGTGATATCCGAGGGTTGGCCGGTTGTAGTAGAAAGTGAGAATTCCGAAATGGTTCCGGTTGGCGTAATCCGGCCGATCTTGCCGGCATCGTACTCCGCGAACCAAAGGTTGCCGTCAGGGCCGGTCGTGATCCCCTCAAGCTGGCCCCCGGACGGTGGGCTGTACTCCGTAATGACACCGGCCGGCGCGATCTTCCCTACTTTGCCGGCGAGGTTTTCGGTGAACCAAACGTTCCCGTCGGGTCCGGCGGTAAGAGCGGCTGGACCGCTGTTAGGCGTGGGAATCGTATATTCCGTGATTGCGCCAGCTGGCGTGATAACTCCTATCTTGTTTGTCTGGTATTCCGAAAACCAGACATTGCCATCCGCCCCAAGTGCCAAGCCTTGCACAACGGCGCCGGCCGTAGGAATCGCGAACTCCGTGACAACGCCGCCCCCCGTGATCCTCCCGATTTTGTTGCCGCCGTCTTCTGCGAACCAGAGGTTGCCATCTGCCCCAGACGTGATTACGGCAGGCTGACTGTTGGCCGTGGGTATCGCAAACTCGGTGAACGTTCCCCTACTGCCCGTGATAGAGCTAGTGTTCGTATCGGCGACTGAAAGGCTTTGATCGCCCGCCGTCTTGAAAGTCGCATTGAAGGGGTGCACGCCCCTGTCGGCCGCCAGGAAGGTATAATCAGCCGGCAACACCGCTTGGGTGTCCGAACTGGTGAAGTGCACGGTACCCCCATAACCCGTTGCTGTGTTTCCGTATGGATCCAGCGCAGTGACGGTGACGCTTGCAGGAGAGCCAGCCGTAGAAGTGAACGGCGCACTCACGGTGAAGTGCGAAGCGGCCGCCGCGCTGACGCTGACACCTGCAGCCAACCGCCCGATGTTATTCGCGTTATATTCGGAAAACCACAGATTCCCGTCCGGCCCCATCGTGATAACGGCCGGAGTGCTGTTGGCTGTTGGCACAGGGATTTCGTCGGTCACGACGCCGGCAGTAGTAATGCGGCCAACCTTGCTGCCGTTTTTCTCCGTAAACCAGAGGCTGCCGTCGGGCCCCGCTGTGATGCGCAACGGATTATTGCCGTTCGAGTCCAGAGGAGTCGGCACAGAGAATTCCGAGACACTGCCAGAAGGGGTAATCCGCCCGATGTTGTCTCCGTGAAGCTCGGTGAACCAGATGTTTCCGTCGGGGCCGGCCGTAATGCCGGTCGGCTGGCTGGCGGGAGTGAGAACCGGGAACTCGGTGATGCTGTCCTGGATCTGCGAATCGGTGCCATTCGGATTGAGCCGTCCGATCTTGTTCCCACTTTGATCCGTAAACCAAAGGTTGCCGTCGGGACCTGTCGTGATGCCTTCCGGCCCATTAGCCCCGGGTATGGCAAATTCCGTGCTGACGCCGCTCGTAGTAATCCGGCCCACCTTGTTACCAATGTCGTCCATGAACCACAGATTCCCGTCCGGGCCGGCGGTGATGTTGGTAATTCTGCTGGCCCCTGCCACGGCGTATTCGGTAATGGCGCCGCTAGGGGTTATCTGCGCGATCTGGTTGGCCGTTTCCTCGGTGAACCACAGGTTGCCGTCCGGGCCGGCTGTGATGGACAACGGGCCGCTGTTCGCCGTTGGAACGCTAAACTCGGCGGTGACGACGCCGCCGGGAGTTATCCGCCCAATCTTGTTGGTGTTGGTCTCGGTAAACCACAGATTGCCGTCCGGGCCCTTGGCAATGCCGAATGGTTGACTGTTAGTCGTGGGCGCGGAAAACTCAGAGATGCTGACAGCCCTGCCGCTAATGGATGTGTTGACGGTATCCGTGGCAAGCACGGACTGGACGCCTGCTGTCTTCAGCACGACGTTGCTGAAAGTGTGCACGCCGTTGTCGTTCGGTGTGAACCTGTAGTCGGCGGGCAGCACTGCCTGGGGGTCTGAGCTGGTGAAGTGCACAGTGCCCAGGTAGTCGGTCGCCGTCGCTGCCGTGGCGTTGAGCGCGGTGACCGTGACCGAAAACGCAGTGCCCGCCGCCGAGCTGCTGCTGGAAGCGCTCACGCCCAGATGTGTGGCCGGGTCGATGACCAGCTTCTTACTATGATCGTAAGCGCCGATTTCGAAGCCGACCTGGCCGTCTCTGCCAATTACATAGCGGCCAGCCACTGCCTGGCGCACACCGTTGAAGTCCTGGTAAAGCACGGGCGCCGTCTCGACAAGATCGCCGCCCGTGGTATGGATGACGAGATTGCCGCCCTGGTCCAGATGAATGCCCTGGCCGCCCTGAAAGCGGAGCGCAATGGCGCCGGGATTGGCGCCGGGAGACACGACGAAGTCGTATTCGACGGCCCCGCCGTTGCCGTAATAAACGAGATCGATGCCGCGGTAAACATCCTGGTATGCCACGGTTGCATAACTACCTCCCGCGCTCGGCCCCGCGGCGGCGCCTGCATACCCGTCCGTCCCCAGGCCAACCGCGCGCGCGCCGACGTTGGCGCCGATGAATTGCAAACGTACCACTTGACCCGCCGAAGCCAACGCGGCGGCGCCGGTCTGCTGCAGTTGGAAAATCGCCTCGCTCGGCGATAAGCCCACCGCGTAACCGCTGCCCTGGGCCACGAAGTTGACGGGCGGATCGGTCTGTCCGTCATTCCTCTGGAAATGAACAGAGCCCTGCCCAAACGGATCGAGCAGCGGCTTCGTGGCCGGCGTGCTGCTTGGCAGCATGCGCTCTTCCAGCAATTCCAGCACAGGCCGGCGTGGCCAGAGCCTCAACCACGGGGACTGGTTCAGCGGCCTGGGCGTCCATCGTGCGACGAGTCGAGTCCAAAAGTTCATGAGCGAACCCCTGGTGAAGGGAAATAAAAAAACCGGACCCGCGCTGCTCGCTGCGAGTCGTCAGCGCAGGCGGAAGAGGATACGCACCGGCAACGCCGGCGCTGTCTTCCTGTCAGAAACCTGAAATAAAATGAGATCCCCCGGCCAAATCGTCTCCGCTATGGCAAGGCAGGCACCGCATGTTGGGCATGTCACCGCGAGTCAAGCAGCGTGCAGCAATCCAAAAGCAAGTCTGTCCGGACGACCCGACAACCTTAGCAGGGGAAGAATCTGTCGCGAGTCACTCGGAAACCGAGAGCATCTAATTTAACCTGGAGGACCGAAGCATTGTAAACAGAAAAACCGGAATTGCCGGAAATTTTTCCATCGTGGACCTGAGGCCCATTCTCGATGACCTTGGCGGGGGGCACCCGTAACCCTGGCAATCCGGCAATCTGGGCATGGTTCAAACGCAGGTTACACTCCGCTGACCCGCAGTGAAGATGGCTCCAAAACTGACAGAGGTAAGGAGCCGTCCCCCCCGGTAGGTTTCAAATGAGCATCTTCGGTGAGAAAAGTTCGCTCGGCGTGTTGTTACGCCTTACGCGTCAAGGACATGCGTTAGGCGACGAAGATGCTCATCTCCCCTTTTTCAAATGGGCATCTTCGATGACGATTTTGCCAATGGGCATCTTCCAGCCAAGGCCCTGAGCTGTACTCTGCTTGCATCCTCGCCTAACTGGGGCTGCCCGCCGCCCGCACGCGACGTAACAGCAGGTTCATGACAAACCCCATCAACAGCAGGCTGAGGGCAAAGATCACCGGTGTCTGCGGCGACGCGGGGGCCTGCTCCCGGTCCAGCCAGTACTTCTCCACCACCAGGACCGTATAGCTGAGCAGGCACAACTCGGTCACAAACCAGACCAGGCTCGTGCGAAAACGTAGCGCCGCCAGGGCGATCAATAATAGATAGCCGACCAGCAAGGAACTGGTCGGCCCGTCTCTCATCCGCAGGAGAGCGGTGAAGAAAAGCACATCCATCCCCGCCCAACAAAAAACAGCCAGACTCTGCCAGCGGGGACGGTTGACCAGCCACTGAAAGCCGAAGGCGCCGGCGGCCCAGAGCAGCAGCAACCAGGTCATGCGCCAGTGAAACGAGCCGCCCTCGGCCGGGGCCTTCACGACCAGCAAAAGCAGCAGGTGGTTCATGTAAAAGACCGACACGGCGAGAAGGGTGGCGGCAAGCGCCGGCCGTTGCCGCATCCAGCGCAGCAGTTGGCCCAGGGGCCCGATTCGCCGCGCGCTGGTCGGCTCACCGCGCAGGTAGGCATGCAAATCGCGGGCGAGTTCCTCGGCCGTTTGATAACGCCGCTGGGGGCTTTTCTCCAGGCACTTCAAACAGATCGCTTCCAGGTCTCGGGATACCCTGGAATTCCACTGTCTCGGCCGCACGGGTTCTTGTTCCAGGAGTTGCAACACCGTATCCATCGGGCTGGCGGCTCGAAATGGCGGCCGCCCCGTCAGCAGCTCATAGAGGATGGCCCCCAGGCCGTAGACATCGGTGGCCGGGCCGATTTGCTCGGCTGCTCCGGCGGCCTGCTCCGGCGCCATGTAGCTCGGGGTGCCAAGGAGCGCGAAATCGCAGCTGAGAGGGCCGGCCTTGGTATCCGGCGCCTTATCCAGCTTCTTGGCCAGTCCAAAGTCGCCGATCTTGGGCGTGCCCTCGGTCGTTAACAACACGTTGGCCGGCTTCAGGTCCCGGTGAATGATATGGCGTTGATGGGCGGCATGGATGGCCTCTGCCAGCGTGGCGATAAACTGCCCGGCGGCACGCGACCGCCAGGGCTTGCCGTCCAGCTTGGCCGCCAGGCTGCCGCCTGCCATGAACTCCAGCGAAAAATACGGGCAGCCGGCATATTCGCCGGTCTCGTAGATGGGGATGATGTGGGGATGTTGCAAGCGTGCGACGGCTTCCGCTTCCAGCCGGAAGCGGGCCAGGTCCTCCGCGCCGGCGTGGGCGCCCGCCAGGATCATCTTGAGCGCCACGGTGCGCTTGAGGCCGACTTGCCGGGCCTTGTAGACGACGCCCATGCCTCCTCGGCCCAGCTCTTCGAGGATCTCATAGCCGGGGATGCTCTTGTCTCCTGCCAGGTTCTCGAACCGGATAGCAGGGGCAGCCGAGGTCGGAGACGGCGGCAGGGTCTGAGCCTCCAAAGGGTTGTCCTCAGAACCTTCGCGTTGCACCGCTGAAGACACCTTCCTATACCTGTGCTTTTGGCTCGGACTTCGGGCCGGCCATCGATAGGCCGCCGGCCATGTGACGAATGTCGAACACCCTGTCCAGGCGCGTCGCCTGAAACACTGTGGCGACAGCAGAGGTTAAGTTGACAAGGATCAACTCGCAGCCGACTCTGGCCAAGGATTTGCGCAGCGCCAGGAGCGTACGCAATGCCGCGGCGCTCAGCACCTGGACTTTGCTCAAATCCAGGTACAGCCTGCGCTCGGGCAAGCCGTCGGCGAGCATGAGGATTTGCGTTTTGATGTCCGTGCTGTTCGATTCATCCAAAATGACGGCAGCCAAAGTCACCACGGTCAGGCCATCCCGCCGACCGACTTCCACGACTACCTCGTCGAGCTGCAGCGACATGGCAACTCTGCCTCCTCTTCGGTTGCGGCCCCAAGAAAAAAGTCGCCAGAACAACGCTCAGCGAATTGTAAAGACCTTACATGTAAAAACGTGCAAGCTTGAGTGAAGAATTCATGCCAGCTGCGCAAGAAAGAGGTGAGTCGTGAGTGGTGAGTAGTGAGTGGTCACCACTCACCACTCACCACTCACCACTACAAGAACAGGTCTTGCGCGATGGATTTCCAGCCATAGGAATAGCGCGTGTAATTGCCTCGCCAGGTCTCCGCCAGGATGGCAGGCAGCCGCCGCACCCGGCTGTCGCGCATCCGCGTGCGCTGTCGAAAATGCTCGATCTTCCGTGCGAGAGCCTGGATGAATTCCGGGGCAACTCCAGGGAATCTCTGGAGACGGTCGCGGGCCTGGGCATAGCGCTCGGCGACCGCCTGGTAACTTGCCCGGCTTATGTTCCTGGCGGCTCGGTACTGCTGATAGAGATTGCGTTTTTTCTCACCCAGTTGTTGACGCGCGTGTTGGCGATACTGGAGCAGCGGTTCTTCAATCAACTGGCACCGGGCCACTGCGGCGATCAGCAGGCCGATCCAGGCGTCGTGCACCCATTCGGGCGGGATCGGCAGAATCAGGTCCTTGAACCGGCTGCGAAACGCCAGCGTCGCGCCAGTCACCCGGTAGCGGCGCAGCAACTTGTGGAAGACCTCTCCTTGCCGAAAGCAGCGCCGCTCGCGTGCTGAAAACCGCAACGCATCCCAGAGCTTGTAGCCCAGGGGCTGCAAGTGCTCGTCCACCATCGCCGCGTCGCTGAAGGCGAAACCGGCCCCGGGATCATCCAGGAGAGCCCGTTCCAGCACCGCCAGCTTCTGTGGGAACCAGACATCATCCTGGTCGGCAAGGACGATCATATCGCCCCGGCACAGCTCAATGGCCTGAGCGAAATTACGCGTTGAGCCAAGGTTCGCTGCGTTGGCCTCGATGCGCACGGGAAAGGGGGCAGCTTCGGCAAAGCGGCGGGCAATCGCCAGGGTGGCGTCCGTCGAGCGGTCATCACAAAGAACCACCTCGTCCGGGAGCCGCGCCTGGTTGCGGATACTCGCGAGCTGCTCGGCCAGGAAACGGTCGCCGTTATAGGTGCACAGTGTCACGGAGATCATGCAATTGCAGATTTTAGATTGCAGATTGCAGATTGAAATAGCGATCTACTGGACCGCCTGCACTTTGCCGTCGCGGAAGGAGATTTGCACGCGTCCATCCGCGCAGACGTAGGTCCACAATTCGAGCGAGTCGAAGCCCTCGCCGACATCCTTCTTGACCATGTCCGGATCTGGTTCTCCTAGCTTCTCAATAACCTCGCTGGTGGTCATGCCCAGGGCAATCTTGGCCCGCGTTTCGGGAGTTGTCATTGCCGCGGCGGCATTGTCCACCTCGCGCCGTTTCAGCGACTCGTTTTGCGGTCGCAAGACCAGCAGAATGCTAATCACAAAGAACACGATGGAAACACCACACAAGAGCGATGCGATCAGCAAGACGGCGCCGCCCGACCGTGACGAGAGGCGGGCCTGTCCAGGCTGAACGACTCCAGTTCCGCCGCAGACCGAGCAAACCACCTTGTTATAAACGACCTGGGGATTGAGCGCCGATTTGACCACGCAGGTCGTGCACGCGGTCCGCAATTTGACATTGCCGGCGGCGTCCTTGCAGCCGCCGCAATAGGTCGTGCCATGACAGTGGTTGCAAACGCGTGAAGCATTCATGAGGTTTGCTGGATAGAGAGAGAGAGCAATGCTTGCTGCGTCTGAAAATATCCCGCCCTCTTATTAGGCAGGACGTGTAAAGATCGTGTGAAGATCCATCCGGTTTGCGATGAAAATGTCCCTTCTCGGCGATTTCAAGCAAAATACGCGCTTCCCTCAAAATAGCATGTTATCCTCGCACCTTGCTGCTTGCTACCGCGCACGGAAGTCCCCCCGTATGTCCCGGATTGCCGTCATCTGTCCACAATGCTCCGCGACACTTCGCATTCCCCGGAAAGGTGCAAATAAGTCCGTCGGCTGCCCGCGCTGTGCCAGCCGCTTTCTCGCGAAACCCGTGAAACTGCCGAGGCGTAAGAAAAAACGTAACCCCGAACTGGCCAGAAAATCAGTCCTCGGCGCCGTGTTCGTGCTCGCTTGCCTGGGTACCCTGGCGCTAACGCTCTTTTACTTCCTGAAGAACGCGCCGGCCACGGATGCCGGGCCACAACTCGGCCCCGCGGAGGAAAGCCTGAGTGTCCTAGAGCTTGCGGCGCGCTTTCGGGACAACAACGCTGGCGCCGAACAGCACCATGTGGGAAAAGTATTTCAATTGACGGGGCGCGTTGACAGTATCGGCAAGGAGATCTCAGGCGCCCCTTTTCTCTCTCTGTGCGAGAATATTCAGGGAGATGTCTTTACGGTGCGCTGCCTGTTCGATGGCGACGCCGCAATGTTGGATGGAGTACGTCCGGGAGACACGGTGACGGTCGACGGCCGGTGCCGCGGCAGCTTCCCCATCGTGATCCTGGAAGACTGCCAGCTCAGTAAGCCCGAAAAATAAGCGGCCGGGGGCCAGAGCCGACCCCCGGGAGCGCGCGAGCTGTGATTCTCCCGGTCAACGCTTCAACTGCAACGGCGGCAACTCGTCCCCATCTTCACCGACTGTCAAGGTCAATCCTGAACTCTGCACGTCTTGATATCGCGCTGGGATATGGCTCGGGCTTCCATTTGCCGGCCCATTGATGGCGGCGCTATACGGCTCAACCCATACCAGATACTCCCCCGGCGCCGCGCCATCCTCGTCCACGAAGGTGCGCAGCACGAAAGCTCCGTCCGGACCGATATTGCCCCAGCAACGTACGCCCCGGCCCGGTTCTTTGGGGACCAGGCACACCCGGCCGTAGCGGACGGGAGCGCCATCGAGGTAGATTCTCCCGCGCGCTGGATAAACGGCAGGATTCGGCGTCGGTCGGCCGCTCCCGCAGCCGAGCGTACCCAGGAGCAAGCACAAGACCGTGGCACAGGGATATTTACTCACCACTCAATACTCCACTCCCTCCGGAATCGGCAGGTTCTCGTTGGCGGTGACGAGCCGGCGCAGGACGACGGGGTCAATTTGCTCGTTGAGAAAGCTCACGTGCCCGTCCATGAAAACCGCGTTGGCGCCGCCCGGATGAAAACTGAAGATTTCATCATTTGGTCCGCAGTCTCCTGCCGCGCTCGTCCACAAGCAGGTCGTTGCCGAACCGCCGAAGGGGAACTTGTTGTTATTAATCACCTGAGCGCCGGCGCCCCAGGTTCCCGACGGCGGCCCGGACACGCCGATGGCACTGGCCTGCTCGGCCCAGCGCCAAAACTGGCGTGGCGCATTGATGGCCGGGTCGGTGTAAAAGCTGGCCATGTTTTCCCAGCGCGAGTCCTCGGCAACGGCTATGGTCTTACTCGTGCCGTCGCGAATCCCGCCATCGATGATGGTGCCGCCGGCTTTCAAGGCGCCGTCCATGCGCGCACTCTTGTTTCGAATCACGGTGCCGTTGGGAACGTTGGGATAAGAAGCAGGGCTGGCAATGTCCGTCCACACCGTAGGCCCGTAGTCCACGTAACCATATCCCAGGGCATCAAAACCGCCGGCAGGCCGAAGAAGATTACTGGGACACAGATAGACGGGAACGACATTCTGCGCGGCAGCCTGATTTTGCGGCGCGTTGGTGTAATCGTCATAGGCATAGCGGAGATCAAATTGCGAGTGAACGTCCTCATGGTCAAGCAAGGGCAGCAGCATGGTGAATAAAGACTGCGGGCTATTCTTGGCAAATGGCCCCGGTGAAAGCCCTTCAAAACTCGTGGCCGGCGGCGCCTGCGTATAATCCGAGCCCTCGCCACCGGTCGGGTAGCGCTGATATTTCACCGAGTAGTGCACAATGGCCAGGCCGATTTGTCTGAGATTGTTGGAACATTTCGTGCGGCTCGCCGCTTCGCGCACGCGCTGCACAGCCGGCAGCAGCAAACCCACCAGCACGGCAATAATAGCCATCACAATCAGGAGCTCGATGAGCGTAAAGGCGCCCTCCTGGCTGGAGCGCGAGGGTAATTTCATTGCTAGGGTCCCCCTTTTGACAGTCCTCCGACTTACTCCAACTTCTTGAAGAGGCATCCTAGAGAGCAACTGTTCAGAAATGATGTAGAAAGCGCTAAGACGAAGTAATTTTGCCCGGGCGCAACTGGTCCGGATCGCTTATCGGCCGTAGAGTAGGACGGATCATGGGCAAGCAGCAACGCCTTGGGTCCGAGCAACGCCGGCAATCACCCAAAGAGCGGGCGATGGTCTCTTCGCCTGCCGTAGGACGGATTGCCAATCCGTCCTACAAGTGGAAGCTCTTGCTGCCGATTCTCCTTCTCGCGGCCGGCCTGCTGGCCTATCATAACAGCTTTGCGGGGGCATTTCTTTTCGACGACGATCCGGCGATTGTCCACAGTCCGGAGATCCGCCAGCTGTGGCCGTTTCACGGCGCAACAGCTGTCCCGCCTCGCGCTTTGGTGACGTTAACTCTCGCGGTCAACTATGCCCTGGGCGGACTTCAACTCTGGGGCTATCACGCCGTCAATCTCACGATCCATCTCCTTGCCGCCCTGGTGCTGTACGGTATCGTGCGCCGTACGGTGCAGTCTGAGTCATTCTCTGGCAGCTCTAGGACGGATTGGCAATCCGTCCTACGGGGCGATAGCGCCTACTGGCTGGCCTTCGCCATCGCCGTTCTATGGGAAGTTCACCCGCTCCAGACCGAAAGCGTGACCTATCTGGTGCAACGCGCCCAGTCCCTGCAAGGGCTGCTGTACCTGCTTACCCTCTACTGCGTCCTGCGCGGCGCGCGGGCAGGGGCGGGCCAACTGTGGTACGCGGCCGCTGTCCTCTCGTGCGCGCTGGGGATGGCGAGTAAGGAGGACATGTGCACGGCGCCGCTGCTCGTGCTTGTTTACGATCGGATCTTCCTGGCGCCGAGCTGGGCCGCTGTGTTCCGCAGGCGCTGGGCCCTGTATCTGGGCCTGGCAGCGACATGGCTGATTCTGACACCGTCTATAAACCTGGCGCTCGGCATTGTTAAAGTGACAAGTGACGAGGGACGAGTGACGAGTGATCAGTTGTCCCTCGCCACTCGTCACTCGTCACTCGTCACTTCTTCGCCCGTCTCGGCTGGTTTCGCCATGGAGGGCGTGACGCCGCTGGAATACGCCCGGAGCCAGCCGGGGGTAATTTTGCACTATCTCCGCCTTTCCCTGTGGCCGCATGCCTTGTGCCTTGATTACGGCTGGCCGGTCGCTCGAAGCGCAAGTGCCGTCGTCTGGCCTGGACTGCTTGTTGGCGGCTTGATTCTCTTGACAATCTGGGGACTATGGCGGTGTGCTCCCCTGGGATTCGCTGGAGTCTGGTTTTTCCTCATTCTGGCGCCGACCTCCAGCATCATGCCCATTGCAGACCTCGCCGTCGAGCGGCGCATGTATCTGCCGCTGGCTGCCGTAATTACTTTGCTCCTGGTGGGCGGATATATAGGCCTGCAATACGCCGGCCGCCGCCTGGTCTTGTCAAGACGTGCGACCTTCTGGCTGCAAGGAAGCGTCCTGGTCACCCTGACATTGTTATTGAGCTGGCGGACCATCGAAAGGAATGACCAATACCGGGATCCTGTCGCGATCTGGTCCAGCGTGCTGGCTCTGCGTCCCGACAACCCCCGGGCCTACAAGAACCTCGCCGTGGCGCACACCACACGCGGCATCCAGCTTACCCTCGACGGCATGGTTCCCGAAGCCGAACGCGAGTTTCGCACTGCCCTGGACCTTAAACCCGGTCTTAGTGAAGCCCACATCAACCTGGGGGCATTGCTGGCTTCCCAGTCAAGGGTTGCGGAAGCCGAGAAGCATTTTCAGGCGGCCCTGGAGAGCAACTCCCGCGACCCGGAAGCGCATTACAACCTTGGCTTGTGCCTGGCCCGGCAGGGGAAGATCGAGGAAGGGATGCGGCATTTCTTGATCGTTGTGGAGCTAAAACCGGACCACGCCAAGGCCCACTATCACCTCGGAGCTTCTTACGCGAAGCGGGGCGACGTCCCGGCCGCCTTGGGCCATTTGCACACTGCCATTCAACTGAATCCCGACAATGCTGCCGCTCACTATTGTCTCGGTGTCTGTCTTGCGTCCAAGGGAAAAAAGAAGGAGGCAATGGACGAATTTCGCACGGCTGCCAATCTCAACCCGCAGTTCCGTATCCCGGAACTCAGCTCTGCGCATTGAACCGTGAGTGGTTTCGATGAATTTGTGATGAAAAGAGATTGACGCCGCGAGGCAGTTATTGTTTTGCGTGGTGCCGGCCGTTACAAGTGATTGGAGTGCCGAGCGGGGTGGCGTGAATCCCATCTGGGTGCTTGGTGTGCCTCTTTGAGGTTCGAAGTCGAAACTGCCACATGATCGCCAGCGTCCAGCCAATGCCTGAGTCCTTTAAACCAGATTCGATCTCCCATACCGAACTCACCATCGCCATTCCCTTTTTCCGCGGCACCCAATACCTGCGGCAAGCCATTGACAGCGTGCTGCGACAGGGCCAGCCAGCCTGGCAGCTTCTTGTCTGCGACGATGCCAGCCCCGAGATGGACGTGCGCCGCCTGGTGCTTGGCTATCGCGACCCGCGCATTCGCTACGTGCGCAATGAGCGCAACCTGGGTATGGTCGGCAACTGGAATCGATGCCTGGATCTGGCGCAGACGGACCTGGTCACTTTGCTTCATGCGGATGATCATCTGCTCGATGGCTACGTCGCCATGATGAGCGAGGCAGCCGAGCGGCACCCGGAAGCGGTCGCCTTGTTCTGCCGAGCGCGGATCATTGACCAGGACGGCCGAAACCGCTTTTCTTTTCCGGACCTGTACAAGCGCCTGCTTACTGACTGCTTGGGCAACGGCTTGCACCTGGAAGGGCGGACCGCCCTGGAAGCCCTGCTCCGCGGCGATTTCATCATGTGCCCGACGGTGTGCTACCGCAAGAGCCGGCTGGGTCCGCGGCGCTTCTCTCCCGGTTGGCGTTTCGCGCAGGACATGGAATTCTTTACCCGGCTGCTGTTCCAGGGCGAAACCCTGATCGGGCTGCCGACCGTCGGCTATGCCTATCGCCGGCACCGGCTGAACGCGACCTCCGAGTATACGAAAAGCCTCTTGCGTTTCGAGGAGGAATCTCGACTCTACGATGCCCTCGCTCACGCCGCGGATAGCCGCGGCTGGCGGCAGGCCGCCCGGCTGGCGCGACGCAAGAGCGTCATTAAGCTGAACCTGCTCTACTGCAGTGCCGCCGACATGCTCCGCCTGCGCCTGCAGGAAGCCTGGCAGAAGCTCGTCTTCCTTCGCCACTTGACCGTAGGACGGATTGCCAATCCGTCCTGGAGAGCCTGAGGGCCGCGATGACTGTTCTCCTGACACCGCCGAAAAGGCCGACCGAAGTGCTCCCGCAGAGCACGGCCGTCGCGCGCCATCTCATCGTTATCCCTGCCTACAACGAGCAGGAAGCTTTGCAGCAAACGATCGCCGATCTACAAACGCTAACAGATCATTTCGATATTCTCTTGATTAACGACGGCTCGCGCGATGGCACCGCCGAGCTGGCCCGGCGCCTGCAGAAAGCCAGCCGTTTGCCATTGCACGTTCTCCATCTGCCCATGAATTGCGGCATCGGCGTGGCCGTCCAGGCCGGCTACCTCTTTGCAGAGCAACGGGGAATCTACCGCTACGTGATCCAGTTCGACGCCGACGGCCAGCACGACGCGGCGTACATCCCCGCCTTGGTGGCGGAGTGCGAGAAGAAGAATCTTGACCTGTGCGTCGGCTCGCGGTTTCTCAAAGCCGGCGCCGGAACAAGGGATGAGACCGAGCGTTCGGATCAGGATTTTCAGTCCACTTTGCCGCGCCGCCTGGGGATTCACTTCTTTGCCTGGCTGATCCGGCTGCTCTCGGGAGTGCAGGTGACCGATCCCACGAGCGGCTTCCGCTGTGCCGGCCCCGCCAGCTGGAAGCGGTTCGCCCACCACTATCCTGAGGATTATCCCGAGCCCGAGTCGCTGTTCTGGTGTGCCCGCAATCGCTTGCGCATTGGCGAGGCGCCGGTGCGGATGCGGCCGAGGCAGGGGGGTGTGAGCTCGATCCGCGCCGCCACTGCCGTGTACTACATGCTGAAGGTGTCGCTGGCGATCATGCTCGACTGGATACGCAACAAGGAGCACAAGCCATGAACGCCGAGCTGCTCATGATGATCGGCGGGATCGCGGCGTTTCTGCTGACGCTGCACTGGGTCCGCAGCCGCAACCTGCGTGAAAAATACGCGGCAATCTGGTTGCTGGTCGCGTTCGCGCTGATGCTGTGCGGTTTCTTTCCGCGTGCCCTTATGACGTTGGCGGAGCGCTACCACCTCAGCTACGCCGCCGCCGTCCTGTTTGTGGCGCTGGCAGCGATTTACACGTTCTCTTTCTTCGTGTCTGTCTCCTTGACGCGGAACTATCGCCGTGGGATGCGCCTGACACAGGAGCTTGCCATTTTGGAGCACCGCGTGCGCACGCTCGAGCGCCAGCTACAAGAGCAGCAGGAGCCATTCCGTGCGGCCGACAAGTCATGAGTCATTGGTCATTGCGCTCGCCCCTGAAGGCGCGATCAACCGGTTCAGAACCCGGATGAGCTCATCGAGGCAGACGCGGAGATCGTGCTCTCGTTCAACATACTGGCGGGCCTGCCGGCCAAGCTGGTGGGCGTAGCCCTCGTCGTGCCACAGGCGGCGCAGCTCGGCGGCCATGACCTCGATGTCATCGCCGCACACCACGCCACAGCCATTTTCCTTGATGATGCCGTCCGGGTCTACATTAAGGGACAGGATCGGCAGGGCGTGCTTGCCGGCCTGCAGAAATGTGTTCGGAAATCCTTCGTAGCGGGACGTATTAAGCAGCACGAAGGATCGATTGAAGTAGTTGTCGATTTCCGAAAAAGGAACATGTTCCATCATCGTCAAGTTTGCCGGTTTGGACGCCTGCAGTTCGGCATAGCGGCCCGGGTCAACGGGGTTCATGACGGCCAGAAAAGGAATATCCGGGCAGCGCCGCGCCAGTTCCAGACACAGCTCCGGCCGCTTTTCCGAAAGCGACTGGCGTTCGGCCCGGCCGATCCACAGCGCGAACCGAGAAAAGGGGACGCAGCTCGTTTTCGCCGGGACGGCTTCCAGGTCAACCGGGCTGCGAATGAGGGTGGCCTCACGTCCGATAAGGCGGCCGAGTTGCTCCTGTTGACGAGCAGTCTGCACAACGACATGATCGGCATGCGCGAGCGAATACCACACCGCATGCGCGGAGGTTCCCAGCGCCAGTTCGGGCCCCCCGCCGGGACGAATGCGGTCGGAGAGTTCCAGGTCGCTCACGATAAAGACGACGGACTTCATACCGAAACGGCGACAGGAGGCGACTACCTGGGCCGTGAAATCATTGGCGCCAAAACAGCAGAATACCTGGCAGCCCAACTTGCGATAGAAGCGCCGCGCCGAAAACGTCTGCCGTTTCCACCTGCGCCAGAGGATGAGGTGGTGAAGGACCAGCGTCGGGATCTGCCAGAGAAGACGCGCGCGCCAGCGGTGCAAGCGAAACCAGGGAAAGGTCGCCCTCGGCTCGCCGCATTCCCGATAGCCCTCATACGCGGCCCGGAAAAACGGCTCGGTGAGCATGCGAAACGTTCTTGGCTCGCTGACGACGGTGACGCCGCCGAATTGCTGTCGGTGCGGCTGGCCGTCATAGGCAACTACGTAAGAGACACTGACACCGCGACGCGCCAGACCTTCCGCGAATATCTTGGAGCGTACTTCCGCGCCGCCGAACAATCTGGTTGAGCCAGGGTCGAACAGAGCATAAGAATCGCGCCGGTAGAAACACACGTTGAAAAGAGCCGGCGCAGCCAGGCCCCCGGTCCTCCGGGGGTCCCTTGCCGCGTCCCCAGCAACAATGTTGTTGGTCCTGATCATGCTCCGCGGGCAACCCGTTCGGGCGCCATGTCAAAGGTAACCTCGGGGTTCTGTTCCAGCCACACGGCAAGAATGAGGATGCTCCACAGCCAGGCGCCCGTGGAACGACCAGCGTCGAGCTGACGGGTCCAGGCTTCGATAGTGCGGCGCTGAAACCAGCTATACAGCGGCGAATCCGCACGCAGTACGAGCCCCTCAAAAAGCTTGCGCACGGGCGTGCCCTGGCGCAGCCAGCGATCTTCTGGTATGCCGAAGCCCATTTTCGGCCGGTCCACGAAGGCCGGGCCAAACTTGCTTCGCAGCGCCTGTTTGGGCAGCCACTTGAGGACGTTCCCTTTGCCGTTGCGCCGATAACGCTGGTCGATGGGAAGGCTGGCTGCCAGCTCGACTACCTTGACGTCAATGAGCGGCGGCCGGACTTCCAGGCCGTGGAACATGCTGGCGATGTCCACTTTGGTCAGAATGTCTCCCGGCAGGTAGGCCTGGTAGTCGAAGTGTTGAGCCTGGGCCACGCGATCGAAACGGCGGGATTGTGCAGCCGCCTCGACCAGCCCGGCGCTCGATTGCTCCACTAACGCGTGATGTTCCGGGCGCCAGAGGCTTCGCCGGATCTCGGGGCTCATGAGGCTGATCCAATCTTCCCATTGCCGGACCTGCCCGTTCGGTGTGGCAGCCAGGCGTCTCACGATCCGCGGCAGGCGCAAGAAAACGCTGCGCGGCGAGGCGAGAAGAGCCAGCGCCTCACGGGCCAGCCCGTCGCGCATCCACCCCTCGTAGCGCGGATAGCCCGCAAACGCCTCATCGCCGCCGTCTCCGGACAGCACCATGGGGACGTGTTGCCGCGCCAGGCGGGAGACGTACCAGGTGGGGATCATCGAGGTATCCGCATACGGCTGACCGTAGTGCTGGACCAGCTGCGGAAGAAGGTGGGCAACCTCGGGCGTCACCACCTCCGACTTTAACTCGATGCCGAGCGCTTGCGCGGCTTGCTGCGCGTAGGACAGCTCGTTGAATTCTTCTTCATCGAAGGCGATTGAGAAGGCGGTCACCGGTTGCTCCAGCAACTCGCTCATGGCCCCCGCCACCAAGGTGGAATCGATGCCGCCGGACAAGAATACGCCGAACGGCACGTCTGCGACGAGGTGCGCCTGAACGGAGTCGTGGATGGCAGCCTGAAATTCCTCCAGACATTGATCGTCATCGCGACCATTCCGCGGCTCAAAAACCAGCTGCCAATATTTGGCCGGTCCCTTGCGCTGGCCATTGAAATCAACTGCTAGCCAGCTTGCCGGCGGCAGCTGGTAAATGTCTTCATAGATCGTCTCCGGGCCCGGGATATAGCGATACCGGAGATAGTGCTCGACGGCTTCCGGCCGGCCGCGCGGCGCGGCCTCGCGCACTTCGCGAAGCGCGGCCAGTTCGGAGGCAAACGCGAAGGAATGTTTGCCGACATAGTAATAGAGCGGCTTGATGCCGAAGTGATCCCGCGCCAGGACCAGCCGGCGATTCGGAAAATCGGCAAGCACCAACGCGAACATGCCGCGGAACTTCTTGAAGGCGGCGGTCCCCCACTCCTCGTAGGCATGAACGATTATTTCCGTGTCGCTACGGCTGGCGAAGTGGTGATTTCTGGCTACCAGTTGATCGCGCAGCTCGCGGTAGTTGTAGATTTCACCGTTGAAGGTGATCCAAATGGTGCCGGTCTCATTGCTCATCGGCTGCCGGCCGCCTTCGAGATCGATGATCGCCAGCCGCCGGTGCCCCAAGGCGACGCCCGCGCGCAGGTAGAAGCCTTCGCCATCCGGCCCGCGATGGGCAAGGGCGCGGGTCATGGTCTCGATTTCTTGCTGTTGTATTGGGGGTCCTGCCCAGCGCAGGATGCCGGCAATGCCGCACATCTTTAGCTCTCCGCGCGCCGTTGGAACAAGTACACCGAGTTGGCGCCCTCTGCTCTTTCCAACACGCGTTTGGAATCGAAGCCTTGCTTTTGGCAAAACTCAATGACTTCGCCGACGCCGGCGACTTCGTAGGGCAGGCCTCCATACCAATCAACCAGGTCGTGGTACACATTCATCCCGCGCGTCGTGCGCCGATTCCAGGTAAACGGATTCTGCCGAGCGTGGAGCCGTTCCCACATCATCTGCAAGATTTTTCGATAGATCATCACTCGTTTGCCCACCGCAGACGCCCGGTTGTAGCGCTCCTTGAGAGCCAGATGAGTCGCGTACAATGGCCCAGCCGTGTACAGCGCGATCCACAGCAGCCCGGATTCAGCGACGGCCCGGCCAGCATTGGTGACGGCATCCCACATGGCGCCGGTGTGGTGCAAGCAGCCCCAGCTATAGACAATCTGACACCGGCCGAGCGTTGTCATGAAGCCCCCGTCAAGCACGGAACCGCGTTCCACGCGCCAGTTACCGGGCCGGCCCGCTTGTTTCCACAATTTGCCTGTTGCTTCAATGCTGTGCTGGTCGTAATCGAAGGAGATCAGTTCGCGCGCTCCCAGCTGATGGAAGCAGTAAGAATGGATGCCTGAACCGCAGCCGATATCGAGCACGCGTTTGCCCGCAATCGCGTCTTCACCCAACCAACTCACAATATCCCGGCGCGCGCTCGCAACGTCTTCATCCGTAACGCCACGTACGAAAGATTTCCAGTTCTTGCCAAACGAGAAGGTTACCAACGATTTCGACATTGCCCTTGCTCCGTATGCCCCGGCTTGGCGGTCGCGCTCTGCTGGCGATTGCCGTAAAGGTCCTAAGAATCGCGCAGCGAGACGACCGCACAAAGATTAGGCCCAGGACGGAGTAAGCGGTTGAATTCGCGACCATGGGGAAAAGGAAATGGCCGGCGCGTGTCGCGCCAGCGACAAAATCGGTCCATCAGGAGATGCCGCAGACCGCGCCACCCGGGGATATCAGCCCGGCCTGGATAAGGGCGCTGAAAGCGCGCCAGATCGATCGCCTTGCAGAGCAAGACCCGAAAGCTTGCCTGACTCAGCAGTTCCTGGAGTGAAGCGGTGGAAAAGCTTCTTACGTGTTGCATGCGATGAAACTCCGAATCACAGAACGGGCAGTACGTGAAACCGCTCTCCAGGTTTTCATTATGCGGAGTGGTAAACAGCGCGATTCCGCCTGGGCGAAGGATCCTCTTGATCTCATCCAGGCAGCCCAGGAGCGCTTCGTCCGTCAGGTGCTCCAGCGTCTCAATACACGTCACCACGTCGAAGCTCTGAGCAGGAAAATCGGCAGGCAACTTGCTCAGTGTGAAGGCGCCTTGCCAACCGGGCCGCCCCGACAGGCGCTCGTTGGTACCTTGTACAGAAGATGCCGATGAGTCGGCGCCCCAGCAGCGGATGGGCAATCCAAGCTCAAGCAAATAGGACAGGAGATAGCCTGGTCCGCAGCCAAAATCGAGGACGTCGCCTGCCAGTCTCCCCGTCAAGCGCAGAAAGTTGGCGATGCCGCGGCCGACCATGTTGGAAAAATAGATCGACTCGTAGTGCGGATTTGTGGAAACGTATTCCCAGAAGCGCGTGATCTTCTCGGGGCCCCAGTCGAGCGGTCGCTTACGATTCGGCATGGTCAATTCGGAAACCGCTCTGGAGTTGAGCGGCCGCTTGTCAAGCAATTGATGGTTCACGGTCCGCAGCCTTCTACTATAGGGGTTGAAATTCGGACCAACGGCATACGATCTGAAGATCGCCAACACGCCCACCCGCTAACAAGTTGGTTAGCGAAGCCGTCTCGGCCACGCAGAAGCAAAGTGCGCTGGGCAGATAATCATAGCTGCGATAGCGGTCGTACAGGGCAAAGGTCAGGGCGAACTGCTTGGGGAGAAAAAGCCCCGCGGGGAAGAGCAGCCGTACACGATGGACTCCTGGCGCCTCGGGCAGCGTCTTCGCATCGTCAACGGGAGAGGTGGAGAACAACCAATCGCCCAGCGCGTCTGCCACGGCCACCGCCAATACCAGGCCGGGGACAGCTTGTGGCAAGGCGAGCTCAATCTCGACGCCGAACTGCGCGCCCGAGGTCGGTTGTACACAGGGCGAGCCGTCCGGCTGGCATAAGCAGACACGCCGATAGTGCGGCGCCTCTGGATAAGGCAGGGTCCTGCGCCATTCGATGGCCGGTTGGTTTGCTCCGACGAGATATTTGGCAATCACTTCAGGCGGCGGGCCAGTCGCCTCCACTCGGCCCTGTTCGAGGAGCACAGCGCAGCTGCACAGCCGCTCGATGACGCCCATGTTGTGGCTCACGAACAGCACCGTGCGGCCGGCCCTGGCCACCTCTCCCATCTTCCCCAGGCACTTCTTCTGGAAATGCGCATCGCCGACCGCCAGCACCTCGTCCACCAGCAAGATCTCCGGCTCGAGGTGGGCGGCAATCGCAAAGGCCAGGCGCATGTACATCCCGCTCGAATAGCGTTTGACAGGCGTATGCAGAAAGCGTTCGACCTCTGCAAACGCGACCATCTCGTCAAACCTCTGCCGAATCTCGCTCCGGCGCAGGCCAAGCACGGCGCCGCTGAGAAATATATTTTCCCGGCCGGTCAGCTCGGGATGGAATCCGGTGCCCACTTCCAGCAGGCTGGCGACGCGGCCGCGCAGGCGAACTTTGCCGCCGGTCGGCCGCGTGATGCGGCTGATGATCTTCAGCAGGGTCGACTTGCCCGCTCCGTTGCGGCCGATGATGCCCACCGCCGCGCCGCGCTGGACGTCGAAGCTTACCCCTTTCAGGGCCCAGCATTCCTCGGTTTTCCGAGACCAGGAGCCGGCACGGACCAGGGAGAGCGTGCGCGAGGCGAGACCGCTCAGCTCCTCGCCAAGGGTGCGATACGCACGCCGCTCCCCGGCAGAACCGATCCGGTACTGTTTGGAAACGTTCTCGACTCGCACCGCATATGCCATAGTCACTCGTCACTGGCCACTCGTCACTCGTCACTCTTATATGGTGTCGGCGAACGAATTCTCAGCCCGCTGGAAGAACAAACATCCCAAGGCAAAGATTGCCAGGATTATCGCGCCAGGTACCAGGAGGCGGCGCCAGCTCACAGCCCGGCCCAGCAGTGACGAGCGGAACTCGGCAATGATCCCGTTCAGCGGATTAAGATCAAAAGCAACCCGCAAGCTATCGGGAACAGTGGCAACGCGCTCGTCCGCCTTAGCTACATTTCGTGGCTGGACGGTTTCAGAGGCGTCCAGGTAAATGATCGGCGTGGCTAAGATCCCGAATTGCATCAGGACGGGAAGCACATGCCGGAAGTCGCGATAGGTCACCGTCACCGCGGCCAGAAACGCGCCTGCGCCCACGGCAGCCAGCGCCGTCAAACCAATCAACGCGGGCGCCCACAGCAAGCTCCATCCTGGCCAGTAGCCGTAGCATGCCATCAAGATCATCAGGACGACGGCTGCCACGAGAAAGTCCACCAGGGCAACGCCTACAGCGGCGACCGGTATAAGCATGCGCGGGAAATACACCTTCGTGATAAGCTGCTCAGAGCTGATGACACTGTTGGCAGCACCCAAGACGCCGGTGGCAAAAAGCGTCCAGAGCAGCAGTCCCGCGTAAACGAAAAGCGGGTAAGGAATGTCCCCGGATGGAACATGCGCCAGATTTCCCAGGAAAGTGGTAAACAGGATCATGCATAGCGTCGGCTGCAGGATGGCCCAGGCAATTCCGAGAATGGTTTGCTTGTAGCGGACTTTCACATCCCGCCAGGCCAGGATGGCGAGCAAGTCGCGGAAACGCCACAGTTCACGCAAATCGATCAGCTGCCAGCCCGATCCGGCTTCCAGCACGGTTTCCGGCGGTTCGTCCTCTTCCGCGTGACATGTCAGTGCCGGCCGGGACTGGGCAGGCGCGACCTCGGAAAGTGAGCTTAGCTGCTTATCGTACATGCTACCCCGTAGCCCTAAGCCGCAAGCGACACGACAACTATATTTAGGCCGCAACCGACAAGCGCTTATGGTAAGGCCGTTGTCTGATCTCCGCAATTAACGGGTCCATTTTCGCGAAAGCTTCATAAAGCGGTTTCCTGGCCTTTGATCAGGAATCCGCCGCCCTGAGCCAGGGCCAGCATCTTTTCCGGCTTGTCGGCGAGAAACTCGTCCACAGCCCTAGTCGCCCCCGGGCAAGTGGTGAACCAATAATCATCGCAGACGATAATGCCACCGGGCTCAACGCGTGGATAAAAGAAGGCCAGGCTGTCGCGGGTCGGCTCATAAAGATCCACGTCAATGTGCACGAAGCGAAATCGGCACTCGGCCACGTCTTTGAACCGCTCCGGAATCCAGCCCGGATAGAATTTCACCGCGTCCCCGAACTCCGCCAGATTGGCGCGGGCCGCGTCCAACGTGGCGGAGAGGTCGCCGGCCGTCCAGTAATTCCCGTCCACGGCAGACGGTGCGCTCAGCCCGCTGAACGAGTCGAACGCATGATGAAGCCTGTTCCCTCCCAGGGAGCGGTTCGCCGCAGCCATCGAGTAGGAGCCGGCACCCTGGTAAACGCCACACTCCGCCGTATCGCCGCGCACGGCTCCGGTCAGGCGCAGCAATTGATGGACTGCCCAGCGGCGGTGCGTGTTGTATCCTTCATGCTCCCCGAACAGCTTTAGATAGGCGTTGAAGGACGGATCGTTCCACCAGGCTAACTGGGGCCAGGTGAAGCGGTATTCCGGCAAAACGCTGCGTCCGAAACGGGTCAACAGGCTAAAGCGGTCACCGCTGCCCGCCTCGGGTTCGAGCTTCCGAGTCCCGAGGCGAAGCAATTCATCGAAAACCAACTGAAAATCAGATTTGCCGCGGAAAATCAACGCGTAAGCCAATCGAAGTCGGTGCCACATCAAATCGGCAACTCCTTGTCACGGAAATCGTCTATTGATCTGCTTTATGAAGCTCATTGGTCATTGGTCATGCGCGAGTGACCAATGACGAATGACCAATGACTATTCCCGATTTCCCCATTCTTTCGGCTCACCTTCACACGATCAACACGAAGCAACCTTAACTTACCTCCCTTCAGTCAAGGCTTAATCGGGATGTCGAGATAGGCTATTTCGGTTGCCTGACTGGCGTGCGAGGGGTTCTCGCGTGTTCCGCTTTGCTGAGAAGCGGAGGGTCCAATCCGATGGCTCGCCTGATTGGCTCACCAGGGGGGTGAGACTCGCCTCAGGCCGGTCGGCTTTTTTCCTTCAGGAGGTTCACCTAATGACGATCCGAAGATGGGTCCGCTCAAGGAGTCAGGGTTTCACCCTGATCGAGCTGCTGGTGGTAATCGCGATCATCGCGGTTCTCGCCGGCTTGCTGCTCCCGGCCGTGCAGAAAGCCAGGGAAGCGGCGGCGCGCAAAGTGTGCGCCAACAACCTTTACCAGATGGGCCGTGCACTCGCTACTTACGAAAGCATCTACAAGCATTACCCGGACGCCGGCGAAGGCACTCTGTTCTACAACGACCCGACCGGTTCAACCAACGCCGGTGTCGGCAATGGCTTCGCCGCCAATGCGACAGGCACCATTACCGCTCCGGCAGGCTACAGCTATGCGGCGAAGGACGGCAACCCGCCGCCCTATCCCACCGTTGCAATCACAGCTCCCGTGGCGAATCAGGCGAAGACCTGGTTCTTCCCGAACGGCGTGACCACCGCCATGATCGCCGGCAAGCCGATCGGCGGCGCCGTCCCGGCCAACTTCGGCACCGCACCCTACACCTGCCAATCGGTCTTCACGCGACTCCTTCCTTTCGTTGAGAAGAGCGACATCTCCGATGGCTATAACCTCGTGTATCCCTACAACGACACCTCGGCCGTGATCAACCAGCAGGTCGCGCAAAACGCCGTCAAGACGTTCCTTTGCCCGACCAATCCGCTGCGGCCGGCCACGGGCCTGGACACCCAGGGATACGGTTACACCGATTACGGTCCGACGGTTTACACCGACATCGATCCGTTCAGCGGCGTGCGCAACAAGAACGCACGTATGAATGGCGGGTTGCACGGCACGCCGGACGGCAAGGGTACGGTCACGCTCGACATTGCGGACGGGACATCCAACACGATCGCTATCGCCGAGGACGTGGGCCGCTATGACGCCATGCCTGGCGCTTACGTGGATCCGATGTTCGGCGCTCCGGGCGCTGCGGCCGGCACCATGCAGGCACGCTGCTTCTGGCGCTGGGCCGAGCCGGATAACGGCTATGGCGTGTCCGGCGATCCGACGGTCACCGACGGCGCCGGCAATCCCAGCGGTTACGCGGTCACCGGCGGCGCCAAGGTCATCAACAACAACAAGTTCCCCTTTGGCGGCTCCGCTTGCATTTGGACGAACACGACCAACTGCGGACCCAACGATGAAATCTTCAGCTTCCATGGCAAGGGAGCCAACATCCTCTTCATGGACGGGCACGTCACGTTTGTGAACGAAGACATCAACGCGGTCGTGATGCGGCGTCTGGTGACAGCGGCTGAGCACATCGGGCCGGTCCAGGGCACCAGCTTCACGGACGACTATTAATCGGCTTGGACAGGCGGCTAGACTGCCTCCCCGAAGACCCGGCGTCAGCGCCGGGTCTTCGGGCTTTGTTTTTTCACTGTCCATCTAAAGATGCGCCCCACAAGGAGAAAAAGCATGACCCCAGTGTTTGGACGCCCGTCTCGTCTTGGATTTCTTTTCCTGGCGCTCGTCCTGGCTGGCTGTGGCGAGTCTGAGCTGAAGAAGAACAAAACCTACCCGGCCGAAGGCAAGGTCCTCATCAACGGCGAACCGGCCGCCTTCGTCATGGTTTACCTCTGGCCCACGGATCCCAAGCAGGGAGCGGAGGCGACGGGAGTAACGGGAGAAGACGGCATCTTCCAGCTCCGGACTTACGCCAATGAAGATTTTGACGGAGCCGTCCCGGGCAAATACACAGTGACTCTAGAGGCGTATCACCCGGTGGAGTCGGTGGGCGTGACCATACCGCCCGGCGCCAAGCCCACACCGCTCTCGGACAAGGTGCTCGAGGCCAAAATTCCCGTCGAAATCAAAGCCGAGAATAATACGCTGGAGATCAACGTTCCTTGAGTGATTTGGCGCTTGCGGCTTAGGCGGTCTTCACGCAATTTTCACAAGGATTTCATTGGCGCCCACGCCTTACGGGGTAACATCTGCGGGCATGAAGACCTCGCGTATCACGAAAATCGGCATGATCGTGGTGGGATCAGCCCTCCTGGGCTGGCTTGTGCTTATCCTGTTCGTGGGCGGCCAGGCCGAAAAGATCAAAAGCGAAAAACCCGAGGATCCCAACCACTGCCGTTTCTGTGGCCGGGAGCTACCTGTTTCCTACCGGGATACGGGCAAGTGCCCGTACTGCCAGCTGGCAGCCAATACCGACCCCGCCAAGGCAGCCTCTCAGGCCGCCCCCCCTGTCAGCCCCATCATACCCATCGTCCTGGTGTCAATTTTCTGCGTCCTTCTCGCCATTCACGTAACGCTTGCCATTCGCGCCCGGTGGAAGACAGGCAAAGATGAGGTGTATTATCTCATCGCGTGTGAGAAATGTTCGCGCCGCTTGCGCTATCGCGAGAGCCAGATCGGCAAGCTGGGACTCTGCCCCTTGTGCAAGAAACCGCTGCTCTTTCCCAAGCCCGAGGATGAAGAGATGGAAGGCGGCTGGTCACGCGTGCGACGCTGGCTGACCCTCACTTCCGCGTCACACCATAGTCCATAGTCCATAGTCCATAGTCAAAAACCAACTCTCTTTGTTCTTTGACTATGGACTATTGACTATGGACTATGGACTCTTTGGTTGCAATTCAAAAGCCTCTCAATGCGCACTCAAGACCGAGATGCTGCTGAGATTCAGATTGCCGTCCGGTTCTTTGCGTGTCGTGAAGCGGCAGCGTATGGTAATTTCCTGCCCTGCTTGCAGGTCCTTGCTCTCATCTTTCTTGAGGACGAACTCGATCCTCCAGGTCGCTCCACTGTGCGGCTCGAACATGAACTTGTTTGCGGCCCCACCCGGCACCTGCTGTACCTTGCCTCGGAGCTGGATGAACTTCGCCTTGTATTTCTGATTGGCGGCCTTGGTGTCCCTGGCGTACTCTTCCCACGCCTCGTCGGCCGTCATCTTGTAATCGCTGTTGGCAACGGCATAGTAAATGGCATAGCCGCCGAAACCCACCCCCGCGAGGATCGCCAGGGCCACTCCCACGACCAGGGCGCGCTTCAGCCACAGCCCGAAATCGATGGAGTTGTGCCGGCGCTGCCTGTCCTCCAGCTCTTTCATCTGCTGGGCCGTCTGCTTGTGCTTTTCGCGGGCGCGCATCTCGGCCCAGAGGCGATTGCGTTCCCGCAGCTCTTCCTCCTGCTCCTGGCGGAGCACGCGTGATTCAATCGGCCCGCGCGGATCGGATGGCTTGTCCTCACGTACTTTCGGCGAGGACTCGGGCGCCTCAGCTTTCGGCGGGGAGTCCTCCACTGCCAGCGGCAGCGGCGCGGATTCCTGGGCTGACTCAGCTTCCGGCTCCGGCGCTTCAACCGCACCGTCGGGAACAATCTCCCAGTCCTGGCTGCTCAATTCCGCCGCCTCATCGGCCTGTTCCACGGCAACCACGGTGAGCTCTGATTCAGGATCTTCGATGCTCAGGGAAATATCGTAGTCTATCGCGTCGTCTGACGCTTGCGGCCTCTCGTAGTCTGTCGCTTGCGGCTTAGCCGACGCGCCGCCTTCAACAGCAACAGCCTGATACGCCTCCGTCTTCTTCGCAACCGGCATTACCTGCGTTTGTGGCGCTGGATCTTTTCCCGAGCGGCGGCGTTTCCTGCCATTCCCGGCGGCCGGTTGGGCCTTCTTCTCCGCCGCCCCGGCCGAGACGACCGTTTGAGCCGGCGGCTGCTCCCGGTCCCGCTTCGCCTGTTCCTCCATGGCGCGCAAGACTTGCTCGCGCCCGGCCATGGCCGTGACGTTCGTGCCGTCCAGCTGAAGGGCGATAGCATAATCGGCAAGGGCCTGCTCGTACGCCTCCTTGCTGGCGTGGACGAAGGCGCGCTGATTGCAGTACGCCGTCGTGTATTGCGGATCGAGGAGAACCGCCTGATGGAGATCGGCCAGGGCCTGCTCATGCTGCTCCAGGAGCTGGTAGGCCATGCCGCGGCGGGCAAAGGTCAAGGCATTCTTGGGGTTTAGCCGGATCGATTCGCCGAAATCGGCCAGCGCCTTCTCATATTCTCCTTCTCTCATCCAGATCACGCCGCGAACGTGATACGCCTGGGCATTCGCGGGGGCGACTGCCAGGGCCCTGTCAATATCGGCGCAGGCCAGGTCGTGCAGCCCCTGTTGGGCATAGGCGCTGGCGCGCAGGAAGTAGGCATCGACGCGTCCCGGTTCCAGCGCCAGGGCCCGGCCGCAATCGCTGACGGCCTTGTCCAGGCGCCCCTTCTTGGTCCAGGCCGAAGCGCGATTGTAGTAGGCCTCAGCCATGTTCGGCTGGACACGCAGCGCCGCTGTGAAGTCGAAGGTGGCCAGGTCGATGTCGTTCCGGCTCAGGTGAAGCAGGCCCCGGCCGTTGAGAAACATGGGGGACTCGGGTTTGCCCCGGATGGCCTGGTCGAAGTCTTGCAGCGCCCCATCGCGGTCGCCCTGCAGTTCGCGCGTACGCCCCCGCTCATAATAGACGTCCGCATTATCCGGACTGAGTCGCAGGGCTTCATCGAAGTCCGCCAGCGCGGCGTCGTACCGTCCCAAAGCACGAAACACGAACGCCCGCTCGGCATAGCCGGCAGCATTATGCGGATCGAGCTTGACCGCAGCTTGCAGATCCGCGAGGGCTAACTTGTGCAGGCCGCGCAAGCGATAGGTCAGGCCCCGTTTCAGGAGCGCCCTGGGATCGAGCGGGTCCAGGCGCAGGGCCCTGCTGTAATCGGCGATGGCCCGATCGTAATCGTGCCGGGCGCGGTATGCGTCGCCGCGTTTGAGGTAGACCGGCGCCGTAAAGGGAGTCGAGCGAAAGACATGCGAATAATCGGCGATGGCGCGCTCGAGTTTGCCCTGGGAAACGAAGACGTCGCCGCGCTTTTCCAGGGCCAGGGCGTAGCCGGGACTGATCTCCAGGGCGCGCTCCAGGTCCGCCAGCGCCGCTTCGCGGTCTCCCAGGCCGGCACGCGCAGCCCCGCGATTGGTATAAGCCACCACGTTTTGGGGATCGAGCTGCACAACCGCGGTGTAGGTCGCCACGGCGGCCTCGTACTCACCGCGTTGCAGGTGGATCTGCCCCGTCCGGAGCAATAACCCCGCTCCGGTCGCGGCATCGGCCTCCCCATTTTGACCGCTGTGGGCAGCAGCAGCCTCGGCACATTCCATGAGTGCAGACTCCTTGGTGGTTTGTTGCCGTCGGGTTGCCGGGGCGCCACAGCGGTTCGAGCCTGTCTGGATACAAAGGGACAAGTGCCCTATCCCCTTATTCAGATTGGCTCTCAGCGAGTGTGCAGCGCTTGACGTGCCACCGCAGCGGGCTCTCCAGCACCCCACGGAGGCTTAGGGAAAGTGATACTCGCCGTAGATGAAGAGATTGCGTCGAATAAGTGAATATTACCGGTGGAGGATGCCGGTCTCGTTGAACTTTCACAGGTTGGCACGAGTCCAAGTGCCTTCTTTGAGCAATTGGCGTTGTTTTGATGAATTCCAATGAACTTGAATTGTGCAGACTGAGATGCTCCGTACATTAGGTCTGACGGAGGCACGTCCCGTGGGAATCCTGCGCAATCCGAACCTGCTTCGCGGCTTCGCGTTGAGTGGCCTTGCCGCCAGTGCGATGCTCCTGGGCGATTATCTTAGGCCTGGCAGCCTGGCCTGCCCCTTTGATTCTTCCTGTGAAGAAGTCCTCCAATCTCGCTTTGGAAATCCGCTGGGCATCCCGCTGCCCGTCATGGGGGTTCTGGTCTTCGCCGCGATTCTTTGGCTGTCCGTTTCCCGCAGCGCCTCGACTGAGCGTTTGCTTTGGCCGCTTGCCGTCACAGCTGGCTGCGGCGGCTGCCTGCTGATCGCTCTGCAAGTTTTCGTGATTCAGCGTTTGTGTGCCTTCTGTATGATCGTGGATTTATCCGCCCTGGGCACGGCGTGGGTAGCAATCGTTCAGGGCAAGCATGCGGCGCAGCCGGCAACCCGGGATAGCAGATTCCCCTTGATTTGGCTTGCTGCAGGCATAGCCACTTGTGGCTTGGCGGTTGTCGTCTGGGCCAGCGGCAAGACTTCGCGTCTTGAAGAGGTGACGCCTGTTCCTCCGGAAGTCTCAAGCCATTGGCTGCCGGACAAAATCAACGTTGTTGAAGTAGCAGACTTCCAGTGCGACCATTGCCGCCGCATGCACGCCGTGCTGACGCGCTTTCTGTACGAGGAGGGCGAACGCGTACACTTTGTGCGGCTCACCGCGCCGATGCCCGGCCACAAGGACGCACGCCATGCGTCGCGGGCCTTTCTTTGCGCCGAACGGCAGGGAAAGGCGGACTCCATGGCTGAGACTCTCTTTTCCTCTCCGACTCTGCTGCCGAAGGCCTGTGAACAGATCGCGGCGGCGCTTGGTCTGAACATGGCATCTTTTCGCGCCTGCATGGCCGATCCGGCCCTCGACCGGCGGCTCGATGCGGAAATTGACTGGGTGCGCAACGCCAGCCCGCGCGGACTACCGGTCGTGTGGGTTCAGGACCGCATGCTGTTTGGTGAGCAGCCGATTGAAAGCCTGCGCGAAGCCGCGCGGCGCGCGGAGCAACGTTCCAGGTGACGCGGAGGATAGGGCAGTGTCTACAGTGCGATGTCCTGGCTGCGGCAAGCAGCACACGTTGGCCGAGCCGGTCGAGCTGGCCGAGGAGTCGGTGAAAAAGCGTTGCTTCCGCTGCGGAGAGTTCTTCCCTTTGACTGATCCAGCGCTCAATCCGGAGCCTCAGCTGACAGCTGTGCAGAATGGCGCCGCCACCGGCGCCGGCACTCCGGGCGATTCGGTCGCCCTGGAGGAGGACGACATGTTGCTGGAGCCGGGACTGGGCGAGGCGAAACCTAAGAAGGGCAAAAGCAAGAAAGACGCCGCACCAGGCTCGGATGGGTCGGATGAAGGGGGCGGCGACAAAGACAGCGAGGCGCCGGAAGAGGACCAGCCCGAGGAATACCCGCTGCCAAAAAAGGGCAGTCGCTGGCCGATCTTCGCCGGCCTGGCCGCCGTCCTGCTCCTGGGAGCCGGGGCAGGCGCTTATTTCTTGTTTATCAGAGGCAAGTCAGCTGCACCGGACGATAAACCCCTTGCCAGCAAGAGCAAGACGACGTCGCCAAAATCCAAGTCCACCACCAAAACCGTCGCGTCCAAGAAGGCGCCGGACAGTAAAGAAAAGGGGCCGGCTACCGCGCCGGTTGCCGAACCGCAGAAGATGGTGGCCATCAAGCTCTCCGCACCTCGCCTGGCCCATGAGCTGGCAACCAAACCGGAAGAGACCAAGCGAAAATACCTGGACAAGACCCTGGAACTGAGCGGCCTTTTCGACAAGGTGCAGACAACCAGTCCCCCGGCCGGAACATTCCTCGTCCAGGGACCTTTTCTCGGCTGCAACCTGGGCGGCGTGCCTCCCAAGGTCTTGCAGGCCTGGCTAGCGCTGCCGCATGCCCAGCCGTTCACGGTCCGTGGCGTCTTTGAAAAGGACGGGTTGCTGCATAATTGTGAGCTGCTGCCCCTGTCGGCCTCCGCGGACGAGCAATACAAGGGCAAGGTCATCGAGGTCAGCGGCGTTGTCGCGGAGGTCGGCACCCAGGGCGAGCAGGAATTTCCCATGATTCGCCTGGAGCGCGAGACCAACGGGCTTCTGGACATCATCTGTCTGTTTCCCAAGGGAGACGAGGCCCAGGTGCAGACCGTGAAGACCGGCACACCCGTCACGATTCGCGGGACCTGTAACGGCCGCCACAGCACCTCGGATAACCTGTATGTCCGGCTGGATAACTGCCGGCTGGTCCATACCACCGCGCCTGAGGCGCCGCTCCAGCGGCTGGAGGCCATTGCGCTCGTCCGCGAATACGAGGAAGACCTGTACCCGTCCCTGTACACACCGCCCGTCGCCTGGAAGGAAGACGCCAGGCCCCTGTCCATCGCCCAACTCGGCAAGGAATTTGCCAAGGACGGCAAGCCCGCCTTTGAAAAGAACTATCAAAACAAGATCCTCACCGTCACCGGCAGAGTGCAGCGCAGGGTCCATCCCAACGCGCTCCTCCTGGAAAGCGGGGAAACGGATCGGCCCCTAATGCTGCAGTGTTTCTTCACGAAGCGGAAACTGGCCGGCCTCGATGAGCAGCAGACCTGCTGCATCCAGGGACTCTGCACCGGTATGCTGAATACCAACACGCTACGGCTGGATAACTGCGAGTTCTTCGACCCGCTCGCCAACAAAGACCCGCGTCGTCTGACCCCGGAGCATTTCCCTTACAAGCCGGGAACGGACCTCACTTACGACGTCGTTGTATTCCCAACCGGGAGCAAACGCGAAGCCACTTTTATGCGCGAAGTTTACTTCCTGCGCGAGGGCGGCATGGTCCAGAGCATGACTACCCACCGCGGAACGTTCGTTCCAGGCAAGAGCTCGCAGGACCCTGCCTTGCTGGACAACTGGCTGACCAACAAGAAGACCAAGCATGTGCGTCTTCCCGGCCCGGTCTATTTTTACCGGGTGGCCGGCGTCCATATTGAGATCGGACATCGCGTCCCGACCAAGGATGGCGGCGCCGAAACCGTCTGGGAGCCCGTGCTCAAGCTCGGCGCCAAGCGCGGCGATATGTGGAAATCCCAGGAGGGCAGTACGCGGCGCCAGTACACGCTCGTGAAGTTTGACGAACACCGCGGCCGTCCCTGTGCCGTCATCAAGGAAACGGTCAACGGCAACACGGAGCTGGATCAACGCTCGCTGGAAATACGCCACGTCTACGTCCAGGGGCTGGGCGAAGTGGAACGCGAGGAAGCGCAACCCCTGCCCTCGGGTGAGAAGAAAATCATTTCGCTCAAGCGGCTCGTCGAGGACATCGGTCCCCCGGCGGCAAAGAACTCCGGCAGCAAGCAGCGTGCCACCCCTTGACTGCATCTGGCTCGGGACTCCCCGTAGACCAGGCCTTGATCGGTGAGTGGCGGGGCTTGTAGAACGGAATTCATTCCGTTCAGCAACGAACCGCTCCCGGGCGGGTGTTGAACGGAATGAATTCCGTTCTACAGGACATCACGCGGGATTCTTGGCAGGCTGCGGAAAATGAAAGCTCATTCGCACATGCCCGTCTTCATATATTCTTCACACGTTATTCACACTATTCCCTTCAGCTGCTCATAACTTCCACCGCATAGGCCCTTAGCATTAGTTGCGGCGTGCGAAATGCACTTCCTGATTTGACGAGAAGGGAGATTCCAATGACGGCAAGGCTATGCGGATGGGTGGCGACCGCGCTGGCAGGAGTTATCTTCTGGGCAGGTTCTGCCGCGGCGCAAGTAACCGTAGATGGGTTCCCGGAATACAAGGCAGCCGAGGGCGTGTCGGGCAACATGAAGAGCATCGGCTCCGACACCATGAATAATCTGATGGCGCTATGGGCCGAGGGCTTTCACAAGCTCTACCCGAACGTGCAGCTCGAAGTGGAAGGCAAGGGCTCGACGACGGCGCCGCCCGCGTTGATCTCGGGCGCCGCCCACTTCGGCCCCATGAGCCGGGCCATGAAACAGGCGGAAATGGATCAGTTCGAGAAGAAATTCGGCTACAAGCCAACCGAGCTGAGGACCAGCATTGATATGCTGGCCGTCTATGTCAACAAGGACAACCCGATCAAGAGCCTCACCATGCAACAGGTGGACGCGATCTTTTCCAAGACGCGCAAAGCAGGCGGTCCGAAGGATATCGTCACCTGGGGCGACCTGGGGCTGGAGGGAGAATGGGCCGACAAACCGATCAGCATTTACGGCCGTAACTCTGCTTCCGGCACCTACGGTTACCTTAAGGAACACGTGTTGCTCAACGGCGACTACAAGGACTCCGTGAAGGAGCAGCCCGGTAGTTCCTCGGTGGTCCAGGGCGTGGCCAGCGACCGGTATGCCATCGGCTATAGCGGCATCGGCTACAAGACCGCCGATGTGCGCGCCGTGCCCTTGGCGAAGAATGCCAAAAGTGAAGCGATCGAGCCGAGTGCCGAGAACGCCTACAAGGGCCAGTATCCCCTGGCGCGCTTTCTGTTTCTCTACGTGAATTACAAGCCCAACAGCCAGCTCGATCCACTGCGCCGCGAGTTCGTGAAGTACATCTTCAGCAAGCAAGGTCAGCAAGACGTGATCAAGGACGGCTACATCCCCATCACAGCGACCATCGCTCAAAATGCTCTCAAGTCCGTGGCTATTGAGGATGTCGCCTTTACGAGTACGGACAAGCCGTAAGGTGGTGAGTCGTGAGCGGTGAGCGGTGAGTGGTCGTCGATTGCCACTCACGACTCACCACTCACCACTCAACCAAGCCTCCAATGGAAGCCAAACACTCCTACACCGGGTATAGCCGGCGGGGCAAGACGAGCCGCCTGGTTCGCCTGGGAGAGATTCTGTCGCGCAGCCTTATCACGGTTGGCGGCATTGGCACCATTGTCGCCGTGGCCATGGTCTGTGTCTTCCTCGTTTGGGTGGTCTATCCGCTCTTCCTCGGCGCCACGGTAAAACAGCAGAGTTCCTTTGCCGCGCCCGCGGAAGTCGAACGCCCTTTGCGCACCGGTATGGACGAATATCAAGTCCTCGGCTGGTCGCTGTTCGCGGACGGAACGTTACAAGTCTATCGCCTGGATAACGGCCAGGTCGTGGACCGTCGCGCGCTCTTCCCAGGGCGTAAGCTGACGGCCTGCTCGACGCCTAGCCGCGAGGAGGACATGGCGTTCGGCTTTTATGACGGCACCGTTCAGCTCGGCCGCATCGGCTTTGGCACGCGCTTTCCCGAACTGAAGGAAGTTCCTTCGGCTCTGCGGGACTTGCCGATTGGCGAGATCGCCGACTTCGACGGCGGCATTCTCAGTCGCACTCCCGAGGGACAACTGCGTGCGCAAAAGATCAGCGTGAAGTTGGAAGAACCGATCAAGCCGGCAAAGGCGCCTGCCGTCAAGAGCAAGCCTGCGGAGACGTCTGCCGTTAAATTGATCGATATGAGCACGCGCCCGAGCGGTGTCGTCGTGAGTGTATTGACGGCCGACGGCAAGCTGCGCATCAGCGCCGTAACGGAACGGGAAGACTTTCTGGCCGGCAAGAAGACCAGGGAATTATCAGGCGGAGAATTGCCGCTGCCGCCGCGCGGCGACGGCAGTCTGCCCAGGTATCTGCTCCTCTCAGGAGTGGGAGACAATGTCTTCGTTGTCTGGGAAGACGGGCAATTCATTCGCGTCAGCGCGCAGGAGATTGAAAATCCCAAAGTAGTTGAAAATGCCGAATTCCTGGGCCAGCCGGGGCTGTCGCTCACGGCGGTGCAATTCCTGATCGGCAAGACAACCTTGCTGGTGGGGGATTCATCCGGCCGCATCCGCGCCTGGTTTCGGACTGCGTCCCCGGATGCCGCCACCGCAGACAGTGCGGTCATGACGCCTGCTCATACGCTGGCCGGTTCGGGCGCCGCCGTCACGGCCCTGGCCGTTTCCGGCCGCACGCGCTTGATGGCCGCAGGCTACGCGGACGGCAGTGTGCGTCTCTACTACGTTACCAGCGAAAAGTCCCTTGCCGAAGTCCAGACCGAGAAGGGACAGCCGATCCAGGACCTGGCCATCGCTCCCAAGGACGACGGGCTGCTGGCGCAGACGTCGAGCAATATGTGGCGCTGGGCCGTCAACCCGGGCTATCCGGAAGTGACCCTGTGCTCCCTGTTTCGGCCGGTGTGGTATGAGGGGTATGCCGCGCCCGCGCACGTTTGGCAATCATCGAGCGGCAGCGACGAATTCGAGCCGAAGTTCGGTCTCTGGCCGCTGGTGTTCGGCACCTTGAAAGCCACTTTCTATTCGCTGCTCATGGGCGTCCCTCTGGCGCTCCTGGCGGCGATCTATACGAGTGAGTTCTTGCATCCTCGTACCCGCGCCCTAGTCAAGCCGACGATCGAGTTGATGGCCAGTCTGCCGAGTGTCGTGCTGGGCTTCCTGTCCGCGCTGGTGCTGGCGCCGTTCGTCGAGAACGTGCTGCCTGCCGTGCTCGCCTGCTTCCTTACTGTGCCCGGTGCATTTCTCCTGGGCGCTTATCTCTGGCAGCTGTTGCCGGAGAAATTGGCTTTGCGTCTCGGCCGGCGGCGCTTTGTCTTTATCTGCGCCGTCCTGCCTCTGGGAATCGCAGGCGCGGCGCTCTTGGGTCCGTGGATTGAGCGGTTATTCTTTCATGGCAATTTCAAGGGCTGGTTGGCGGGAGGACACGGCAGCAGCACCGGCGGCTGGACCATGCTGCTGCTGCCCCTGGCGGGCGTGGGCGTGGCCCTGTTCCTGGCCGAAGTAATCAACCCACGTTTCCGCCGCCTCACCGGCCGCTGGGGCCGGTTCCCGAGCGCGCTGGCCGATCTCGGCAAATTCGCGGTCGCTTTCCTGGCCACCGTGGCGTTGGCCTGGGCCCTGGGCGGCTTGCTCAACGCCATGGGCTTCGATCCGCGCGGCAAGTTCGTGGGCACCTACGTTCAACGCAACGCCCTGGTGGTCGGCTTCATCATGGGTTTCGCCATTATCCCCATCATTTACACGATCGCCGAAGACGCCTTGACTGCCGTTCCCGAGCACCTGCGCTCGGCTTCCCTGGGTTGCGGGGCAACGCAATGGCAGACGGCGCATCGCATCATCATTCCGACCGCCATGAGCGGGCTCTTTTCGGCCGTCATGATCGGCCTGGGCCGCGCCGTAGGCGAAACCATGATCGTGCTCATGGCCGCGGGCAACACGCCGGTTATGGAGATGAACATCTTCAACGGCTTTCGCACTCTGTCGGCGAATATCGCCGTGGAATTGCCGGAAGCCGTGCCCAACAGCTCCCACTATCGCGTGCTGTTCGTGTCGGCCTTGACGTTGTTTGCCATGACGTTCGTCCTCAACACCATCGCCGAGATGATCCGGCTGCGCTTCCGCAGGAGGGCCTACCAGCTATGAGTGCGTCCTCCGTCCTGCCCCAGGAAACGGCCGGCGCGCCGGCGCGTTTTCGTCAGCGTCCGAAGTCGCGGACCTCTTTGCTCGCCCATGGCCAGCCGCTGGTGTGGCTGAACGGCGGCGCGCTCGCCGTCTGCTTGTTGATGATTATCGGGCTCCTCGTGCTGGTCTTCTACCAGGGCGGCGCGACATTCTGGCCGGTTGCCGTGGTCGAGGTGCACACGGTGAAAGGCACGCCTTACCTGGGAGAAATAATCCGCGCCGACACCTATCACCCTGATGCCAGCACGATTGCGGCGCTGCCGCCTCAGGCTCGTGCCGATGCGGAAAAAGCTCTGGCGGAGAACAAGGGACTGGCTCGCAGGCGCCTCTTTCGCACCGCCAATTTCGATCTCACGCAAACCCGCCAGCATTGGCTGAGCGACTTCGAGATCGCCGAGGAATCGCGACCAGAATGGGCCCTGGTTGTGGAGCGCACCACGAACGATGGGCGTTTCCTGGGCACCCCCCAGGCTTTTCTGATAGATGGCAAAGAAATCGCCACGGACCCCGCAGCGATTCTGTCGAAATACGAAGAATACCGCGATGCTGTTCTCGAGCGCGTCGAGCGCGGGGAAAAGGTGAAAAGGAGAGATATCGGTGCGGTTGGCCGTAAGCTGGAAGCCGCCCGGCTGGCGCTCCAGGAGGCCGAGCTAGGCCACGGGCGGGACTCGGAACTGTACCGGCGTGCCGAGCAGCGCTTGCATGAGACAACCGCCTGGGCGAACCAGGAACAGGCGCGGTTGCAAGTGGAAATCAACGGGCTTGAGAAAGAGAACAGCCGCTTCAAAATGCGCCTGAAGGCTGTGGACGGACGGCAGAAGGATCTTGCCCTGGCCGATATCTTGCGGCTATATCCGGCAAACCGCCTGAGTTTCGGCGATAAGATCCGCGTCTACCTGTCGCGCTGGTTCGAATTCCTTTCCGATGAGCCGCGCGCCATTAACACCGAGGGGGGCGTCTTCCCCGCCATCTGGGGCACCGCCGCCATGACCTTGCTCATGTCTCTCCTGGTCGTGCCCTTTGGAGTGCTGGCAGCCCTGTACCTGCGCGAATATGCCAGGCCCGGCCTGATCGTCAGCGCGGTGCGGATTGCCATCAACAACCTGGCCGGGGTGCCAAGTATTGTCTTCGGCGTCTTTGGGCTGGGCTTCTTCTGTTACATCATCGGCGCCTCGATCGACGACCTGTTCTTCCGGGCGAAATTGCCGAGTCCCACCTACGGCACGGGCGGGCTTCTGTGGGCGGCGCTGACGCTGGCCTTGCTCACCTTGCCCGTGGTCATCGTGGCCACGGAGGAGGCGATTGCCGCCGTGCCCCGGTCGATGCGCGAAGGCTCCTACGCCTGTGGGGCAAGCAAATGGCAAACGATCCGCCGCATCGTCCTGCCGCGCGCCATGCCCGGCATTTTGACCGGTATGATCCTGGCCATGGCGCGGGGCGCCGGCGAGGTGGCGCCGCTCATGCTCGTGGGCGCTTCCAAATGGACCTCGAAATTACCGGTCGACGGCGTCTTTCCCTACGTGCACCCGGAACGCAGTTTCATGCACCTGGGCTTTCACATTTTCGACGTCGGTTTTCAGAGCCCGGACAGCGAGGCCGCCCAGCCTCTGGTGTTCACGACTACCCTGCTGCTGGTTGTGCTGATCGCCACGCTCAATGCCGCGGCCATGTTGATCCGCAACCGATTGCGCAAGCGTTACGTGGCCAACCAATTCTAAGGGGAGCTCGCCATGGCGGTATCACACTCTTCTTCCCAAAGCGCGACCACATTTCATATGAACCCGTCACTGCCTCACCCGCCGGCCGCCGGCACCCGTCCGGATATGGTTGACGGCCGTTTGCTGGCCATTGGCCGCGGCGAAAAAGTGGAAACTTACCTCCACCCATCGCTGGCTCATGAATCTCCGGTAGTGAACATCGAGCATTTCTCCCTTTGGTACGGACTGAAACAGGCCCTCTTCGATGTGCACCTGAACATTCCCAAGGGGAAGATTACGTCGCTGATCGGTCCGTCCGGATGCGGTAAATCCACGCTGTTGCGCTCGGTAAACCGTCTCAATGACTTGATCGACGGCGTGCGTGTAAGCGGCGGCATGTCTCTCAGCGGCGATGCCATCTTCGGTCCTTCCGTCGATGTCATCGAGCTGCGCAAGCGCATGGGAATGGTCTTTCAAAAGCCGAATCCTTTTCCCATGAGCGTCTTTGAGAACGTGGTCTATCCGTTGCGGATTGACGGCGAGCGTAATCGCTCCATTCTGGAAGAAGTCTGCGAACGCAGTTTGCGCGGCGCCGCGCTTTGGGAGGAAGTCAAGGATCGCTTGCACGAAAGCGCCCTGGCCATGTCGGGAGGACAGCAACAGCGGCTCTGCATTGCCCGCGCCCTGGCCGGCGAACCGGAGGTCTTGCTGCTCGACGAACCGTGCTCCGCGCTCGATCCCATCGCCACCGGCAAGATCGAGGACCTGATGCAGGAGTTGCGCGGCCATTACTCCATTCTCATCGTCACGCACAACATGCAACAAGCGGGGCGCACCAGCGAATATACGGCCTTCATGTACCTTGGCCGGGTCATCGAATACGGACCGACCAATGTCCTGTTCACCAACCCCCACGTCAAGGATACGCAAGACTACATCACGGGCCGATTCGGCTAACGCAAGCTCGGCGTGGCGTTGAACAGGTTTCTGGATCTAGTCTGCCGCTTGCGGCTTCGCCATCGTAGTCTGCCGCTTGCGGCTTCGCCCTTTGGTTCCGACGCAAGGAGGTCTTCCGTTGAACTCTGCTGCGGACGAGGAGATCGCCATACTCGCCTTCAGGGGATTGCGCATCGATCTGTTTCGGCACCGAGCTTTCCTCGATGACCGAGAGCTGTACCTGACGCCGACCGAGTTTCGACTCGTAGAATGTTTTCTCCGCCAACCGAGCCGGGTCTTCAGTCGAGCGGAATTAATCGACGCCGCGGTTCGGACCAAGGGGGTTGTGGCTGAGCGAGCGATCGATCAGCACATACGCTGCCTGCGCCGCAAATTGCAAAGCCCGGGACTGATTCACACCGTGAGCGGCGCGGGCTACTCCCTTGCCGTCGCGCCAAGAAAGGACAGCGCGACTGAAGACAACAAGGGCGGCGGGTCGGCGTCTGCGGGAATAAGACAGGGATGTTGTCCGCCAATTCAAGTCAGAACTGCGACCTGATCGCACGCTGAGCGTTCCTGCGAGTGTGAGCGAACGGATCCCGCTTGCTCATGGCTTATCTTTGATCTGTTCCGGCAGAGCCAGAACTACGTCCGCTTCGGTTCGAATCTCTTTAAGCTCGATCCGTTCTTCCGCTCGCAATTTGTCCTGGTCGCGCTTTTCAATGGCAGATGCCTTCTCATAGCAGGTGCGCGCCATGCTGCTTTCCCCGAGCCGCTGGTAGCTCATCGCGAGGAAATACAGGTCCCAGGCGGCCGCGCTTCCTCTGTCCCGGGCGGCGGCGGCAGTCTGCAGAGTGGCCACGGCATCCTGCCAGCGCCCAAGACGATAATAAACCACGCCTAACGTGTTTTGATAGTTCCAATAGGTGGCGTCCTTCCTGTGGCGGGCGGCAGTCGCTTTTTCGGCAAGACGCAGGGCCTTGGCAGGATCGCGGTCCTGGGCGGGACCAGTAACGCAATACCAGGCCAGGTCATTGCAGACGACGGCATGGCGCGACTCGCGTTCCAGGGCTCGGGGATCCAGATCGAGAGCTTTTTGATAGTCCGCGACCGCCTTGGCAAATTCCTGGCGTTGGTTATGTTGATAACCTCTGTCCGCATAGAAATCAGCGGAGAGTTCGACCTTGAGCTCCGCCAAGCCCGAGCCCGCCTCCGTTTTGGCGGGCGGATAAGCCGGGAGATCCCAATCCAACCCGTATTCGGCCAGGCCGGCGCGCAGAAGCCGCAAGTCCCAAATTTGCAGTGTATTCGCCGTCAGCACGACCAACCTGGCGCCGTCGCGCGTGAAAGAGGCCCACAGGGCGCTATGCCCGCCTGGATCTTCGAGCGTGGCATAGCCCTGGCCGGTCGCCGGGTTTACGAGTTGGAGGCGCGCGGGCTCGGTCTCCACGGCGAGCAACTTGCCATCCGGCGAAAACGCCATGACGCCGGGCAACCTGCCACCATAGCTTCTGGGCAGCCGCAAGCACGGCTCCCAGGAAGCCACCGTCCAACTCCGGTATTCTTCCGTACTGCTAACGATGCTCGCCAGCAACCAGCGGTTATCGGGGCTGAAACGTACTGCAAAAATCCCATCCTCGGACAGGAGCTCCCTGGATTGGTGGTTGCGGGTATCCCACACCTTGATCCCGCGGCCGTTCCACTGGCCCGTGGCAATCCACCGGCCATCGGGACTGACGGACAGGAAAGTCCCCTCCAGCTCCTTGATCATCGGTCCAATGGCTGGGCGGGGGCTCATGCTGAGAATCGTACCTCCCTTGCCTCTCACCGTCGCACCCACCATTTCGCCTGCCGGCCTGGATTTGAACAGCCGTATATGATCGGAATGGAGTTTCTCGGGAGGTCCAATCTTGAGCAAGTCGGCAGAGCCGCTCCCTTGCAGAGACCATCGGTACAGCCCGCCGCGACCGTCCGTTAAGAGGGCCTTTCCATCAGGCGTAAAGACCGCGGACTCGCTGGCACGTGTCGGAATGCTGCCGATTTCGCGTCCGGATTCCAGGTCCCAAACGCGGATCCCGCCGTCACCATCAAGCGGCACAACCAGGAACCTGTCGTCGTTACTGATGTCCGCACTGGTGTCGGCCGGCAAGCCAGGCGCCCCTGGCTGGTAGCCGAGCGCGATCGTGCGGTGCTCTTGGCCGGCCGCCACCTGCCAGAAGCCAAGCTGCGTGCCGTTTATGGAGGATGCCAGCCAACGGCTATCCGGACTGAAACGGAGGTCGTGGGTGGTTGACCTGGTGCTGAACAACGGCGTGCCGGCGCGGACATCCCAGAGGCGCAGCATGCCGTCCCAACCAAAACTCGCCAGCAGTCTGCCTGATGAAGCAAAACTGATTTGCACGCCGCCTCCCTGGTGTCCCTCCAGGCTGGACCGCATGCGCTGCCGGGATGGTTCCCAGAGAAAGATGCGGCCATTATCGCCGGCCACGGCAAGGAACTGACCGTCAGCGCTCCAGCCCACAGCGCCGGCCTTTTGCGGACAGAGGATGCGGTCAAGCCGTTTGGAGAGGACGTCGTGGATGAAGACGGCGCCGGAAGCCTGATCGGAAATGGCCAGGGTGCGGCCATCGGGATGAAACGCCAGGTGCTTCGGACGCGCGGGAATACGCGTCTGGCTCAGAATGGCTCGTCGCGCCAGGTCGTAAAGGGTGATGCGGCCGTCTTCGTGGCCAGCGGCCAGCCTGCAACTATCAGGGCTGAAATCGAGTGCCAGCGGCGACAGCGGATCGACGTTGGGCACAAAGTGCTGCTGGAGTTGCACGTCGCCCAGGCGCAGGCGCCGATCGTTCTGGACGAAAGCCACAAAGTGGGCGTCGGGGCTCAGCCGCAGCAGGGCAGTCCCTGAGGAGGTCCCCTCAAAACGGAAGATCTGTGCATCGTCGGCCACGCGCGCGATGCGCACGGTGGCGGGATCTTCACTGCGCGCATAAACCTGCAGGCGTGCGTCAAAGGCGATACTTCGGTAGCCGATGGGGAGCCCTTGCCATTGCGGAGCGGGGCTTAAGTCCGCCTGGGCCAGGCAGCCGATCAGCTCGTTGCGCAATTCCAACTCTGTGGGGAGCAGATCCGGTCTGCTAAGCTCGTCACGGAGTTGGATCGTTTTGGTCAAAAGTTCGCGGCTCCGGAAGCGCCGGCCGGGATCGTTGCCGCGGCGACTGGCCCGCGCCTGGGAAAAGTAACCCCGGCACAGCTCCAGCTTCGTGTCCCGTTCCGCTCGTTGGGCGCGATCGCGACCATGCTGCATCCAGCGCGCCGCGATGAGCGAGCCGATGCTGGAAAAGAACAGCAAGGCCGCCACCGAGGCCGTCAAGGCTGCCGGCAGTGGATTGCGTTTGCACCAGCGTAACAGGCGTTCGCTGCGGCTTACGGGCCTCGCCAGAACGGGCTTGCCTGCCAGGAAGCGCTGCAAGTCTTCTTCGAGTGCGGCAGCCGAAGGGTAACGGCGCTGGGGCTCCTTCTGCAAACACTTCAGGCAAATCGTTTCCAGGTCGCGCGGAATCCTGGGGCGCAGGCGGGCGGGCGGCAGCGGCTCTTCAAATTGAACCTGCAGGAGCGTATCGAGATCGCTCTCGCCCTGGAAGGGAGTCCGTCCTGTCAACAATTCATAGAGAATCGCGCCCAGGGCATAGATATCGGTCCCGGGGCCAAGCGCGCGCGTCTTGCCGCGGGCCTGCTCGGGCGCCATGTAGCTGACCGTGCCGACAATGGCGCCGGAGCGCGTGGTCGGATCACACGGACTCTCCAGGAAATTCTTGGCGAGGCCGAAGTCGGTGATCCGGGGAATTGCAGATTGCAGATTGTAGATTGCAGATTGCGAAGAGAGGTTCGGCTTTTCTCCAATCTGCAATCCGCAATCTGCAATCTGCAATAGCACGTTGCTCGGTTTGAGGTCGCGGTGCACCACTCCATGCTGGTGGGCGTGAGCCACCGCGTCGGCGAGCGTGGCGATGAGCCTGGCGCTCGTAGCGAACGGCACCGGCTCGCTCTGCTCCTTAAGCCATTGGGCGAGCGTGATGCCGGGACAGTAGGCATAGACAATGAAACAGACCGGCCCGACCTCGCCGGCTTCGTACACGGTCACGAGGTTGGCGTGCTGCAGGGTGCTGGCGGCCCGCGCCTCCTGATAGAAGCGCTGGCGCAGCTCGGGGCTAATCACTGCCTCCGGGCGTGGAACTTTGAGAGCCACCGCGCGCTGGAGAAGGGGGTCGTGGGCCAGGTACACGATGCCGAAGCCGCCGCGGCCTATTTCCCGAATGAGTTGGAAACGGCCCAGCGTTTTCCACGGCGGATCGGTCTGTAACTCGGGCGCGCGCTGGGGCGAAACCAGAGTGGCGTTGGACGGCGGCCGCAGTTGTTGCAGGAGTTGGAGTCCGGCCAAAGCCCGTTCCATGCGCGGCCGCAATTCGGCCGGCACGATGCCTGGATCAGGCAGGGTTGGGCTCGAGCCCTCGGCGAGCGCTTCCGCGGAAGCAGCCAGCCAGACGGCGAACTGCTCATCGACCTGAGTCGGATCGTCCGCTGTCATGGCTTTTTTCCCATTCTTCTTGGAGCCGCTCCACCGCCCGCGCCCACAATTTGCGGACGGCATTGGCCGAACGATTCATGCGCCGGCCGATTTCTTCGAAGGAATGCTCGCCCTGGTGCCGCAGCAGCAGGACCTGCTGATAGTCCTTGGGCAGGCGCGCCAGCACGCGTTGCAGCTCCTCGGCTTGCTCCTGTCCAATCGCCATGGCGCTGGGGCTGGGTTCGGTGCCCGCAAGACTGCCGCCATCGCGCGACGAATCACCGGCCTGGAGGGGGACCTCGCGGCCGGCCTTGCGCTTTTGCGTTGCGGCATAGAGCCGCCGGAAGTCCGCCAGGTTATTGAGCAGCATTCTCCTCAACCAGGCCAGCAGCTCGTCTTCCGCATCGCCATGAAACTGGGCGAAATGGCGGTGGGCTTTCAAGAACGTCTCCTGGACCAGGTCGGACGCGCCGCCTTTGGCCCGAAGCTCCGGATCGAGCTCCTGCTGAGCGATCATCAGGAGATAGCCCCGGCATGCTTCCAGGGCCTGTCCCAGCGATTCCGGGGAACCGGCGCGGGCCGTGGCCAACCAGCGCGCGATGTCCTGGTCGCGCTCGGGCATGGGCTAGTCTCCTAAACGGCGAACAGGCTTGCCATAGGCCGCGCTTTCTACCGGAAGAGTGTAAATCGCGGCAACAGAGCGGTCAATAACCTGCGTCAGGGCAGTGGTTTGGGACGTTCTCCGGGTTTTCTCGGATCCCGTGGCTCATTCCGTTTTCCTTCCCGTTTAGGCGCACAGAGCCCTTTCGGCATGCACGTTCAGACATTGGGAATCACAGCGGAGCTTTACCATGAAAGTCCTGATCCCGGAAACGACTTGGACCTCACCGCGTTGTCCCACCAGGAGGCCAGCCCAGCAGGCAAGACAGTACCGGCCGCGGGTTGAACCGCTCGAGGATCGCTGCCTCATGAGCACCCTGGTGGCCCTGCTGGAGGACAACTCACTACTCACTTTCGACAGTTCCCTGGCAGGCAGCACCCGCACCAGGATCACCGGAACCCTGCAAGGGGAATCCCTTCAGTCCATTGCCATCAAGCCCTCAACCGGCCAGCTCTATGCGATAAGCTTGCGGCATTTGTATACCGTGGACCTCACGACGGGAGCGGCTCAGCTGATTGGAAGTCCGAGCACGTCGCTGGGGCTGGACGGCACCCGCGCGGTCATGAGCTTCGACCCCCTGGCAGGCGACCTGCGCGTGGTCAGCGATGGTCTACAGAACCTCCTGATCGCCCCGGTCACCGGCCAAGTGGTTGATAACGAAAGCGCGCCCCACTACGCCACGGGAGACATTCATTTCGGCAAATCGCCCAGCCTGACCTTTCTTGCCTACAGCAACCAGCTTCCCCGCGCCGACTCAACCACATTGTTCGCCGGCGACGATTTCGGAGGCCAACAGGACAATCTCGTCACGCTGGGCGGCCCCGGCGGCGTCCCTCCTCCCAGCGGCGGAGAAATGTTCTCCGTGGGTCCCATAGAGAACTTTCGTGCCCTCGCCATTGGCGGCCCAAACAACGATGCCTTCGGTCTGGTCGAGGGCACCGGACTCGAACTGTGGAGCATGAACCTGGCCGATGGCAAAGGAAGCCTTCTGCGGGTTGTCGCGACAGTGATTGCGGGAGTGAATGGGCTAGCGGTTCTTCCCAGCGGCCAGACTGCCTTGCCCGCGCTGTCGATCCACGACGCAGCGGTGAACGAAAGCCAGGCGGGGCCAAGCAACGCGGTCTTCACCGTTAGTCTGTCCGCGCCCGCCACTCAGCAAGTGACGGTGCACTACGCAACCGGCGCTGACACTGCCCAGACGCCCGAGGACTATCAGTCCGAGATGGGGACCCTGACCTTTGCCCCGGGCGAGACCATCAAAACGGTGATGGTGCCGGTGAACGTCGATACGGCCAGTGCCGCGGACGAGACCTTTTTCGTGACGCTGAGCAACCCGGTCAACGCCAGCCTGGCGCGCCCCCAGGCTGTGGGCACCATTCGCGCGGACACACGCACGCTGGTCCTCGGCGGCATCTACATCGAGGACTTCTCCGACGACCAGGATCCGAGCAAGCCGGCCTTCGACAGCACCGGCACATTCCAGCATTGCTTCACGAAGGGCGGGCTAAGCCATTGCGTAAACGACCCGACGGAGATCAGCAGACCGGATCTTGGCTACAGCGTGGGCACGCAAATTCCGGGTGAGAGCGGCGTCATCCTGCCGAATCCGGCCCTGGTCCTTAACGGCTCCGGGGACCGAATCCTGTTCCCTAACCTGGCGCCGGGCGTGCATGTTGACTTCGCGAGCGTCGATGTCAGCCACGTCGCCGCTGGGGTTACCGTAACCTTCGTGGGCTCCAACGGCGTATTTGCCGAATCCTTCACTAAGGGAGACCCCGACCAAACGGTATCTGTCGGCATCAAGCACACCTTACCGTCGGGCCAGGTGCTTGGCCGAATCACCGAGATCGACCTGACCGGGGGCCTGGCGGCGTTCGACAACGTCAAGATTCTGGTCGTCCCCGATCAACCGCCGATCGCCGCAGACGCTTTCGCGGACACGCCGCCGGGCGTGGCCGTGACGGTCAACGTCCTCGACAGCGCCCACTCCCAGGATGGCAGCCCCGTGCACCTCGTCGGTTTTACCCAGCCGGGCGTGACGGGCGCCCGCGTGGACAACGTAGGCGACCTCATCACCTACCATCCCGCCTCGGGCTACGACGGCAAGGACGAGTTTACTTATACCGTCGCCGACCCGCTGGGAAACACCGCAACTGCCGCGGTTCACATTCTGGTCCGCATTCCGCCTGTGCTCCGCAACGGCAGCTATACCATCGACCCGAGTGCCGCTTCCCTTTCCATCACGGATCCCCATGGCGGTCTGGACCGATTCCTCGGGTTCACCGACGAGGCTGGACCAAAACCCACGTTTCTCCTTGGCACGCCGCCGTTGTATGGCACGCTGGATCTGCACGCCGACGGCACCTTCACCTATACGCCGACGAAGTTCAATCTTCAGAGCCTTTATGGAATCTCGAAGCCGATCTTTGTTAGCGACACATTTACCTATGTGGCCAACGACGGCCTGGACAGTAACACGGCCACTGTGACGATCACGCAAGGTCCGCTGGCGATCGCGCGCAGCCAGGCTTTCACGGTCAGCAGTCAGCATTCTTACTCCCATGTCGATTTCGCCACGGACGGTGGCATCTCCGTACTCGGCGTCAACCTGACCGTCCCCGACGTTCTCCATCCCTCGAACGCCGCCAATTCGATCCACTCGGAAGGGGTCTTGACCCATGACACGGTCCTGACCGCCGATGCCGGCCTGATTCTGGGCGATGGACGGCGAGCGTTCGTTCAACAAATCACGGTGACGCAACTGCCCAGGCACGGCACCCTCTGGTCGGATAACGGCGAGTTGACGACAGGCGGAGAGTTTAGCCGCTTCAATGGTGGTATATCAGACCAAATTGGTTACCCGGCCCACGGCACGTTTAACCTTGACGGGTCCTTCTACTATGTGCCGGACGACGACTTTGTGGGGGTGGATCAGTTCACTTACAAATTCACGTACTCATTCGAGGTCAATGGCCAGGTATACAGCTCAGACAGCAACCAGGCGACCGTGGCTCTCGAGGTGCCCGCGACCGACCCGCCGATCACCGCGCAGGGCCATCTCGTTTCACTCCCGAGCCTCGTGAATGGGGCGCTAGGCCCCACGGTCACCTTCCGATCTCCAGGCGAGTCAGGTGGAGGGGAAGGGACACGGCTCCTCCAGGTCCAGGCCGTTCCTAACCCCTCTCCCAGTGATGCCCCGGCAGCTGAATTCCCATTTGGCTTCTTCCATTTTGAAGTGACGGGGTTCGGGCCCAACCAGACCGAGACAACCGTAGCGCTGGTGTTGAGTTCGCCGCTTCCGGGAGATCCTGCGAGTTGGACCTATTGGAGGTTCGGGCCGACGCCACGGAACAATATTCCGCATTGGTATCAATTCCTCTATCGACATAACACCGATTCGGATTCCTCCTTCCTAACTGGGGCTGAATTCCTCGACAGCACCCACATCCTGCTTCACTTCTTTGACGGCGACCGCGGCGACGATGACCTCAGCGAGAACGGCGTGATCGTCGACTCCGGAGGTCCCGCAGTCTCGGCCGGTTTCGCACAGCCCGAGGCGCGTTTTGTAGCCGCTGTATACCAGAAGCTGCTCGACCGCCTGCCCGAACCTGCCGGTGCGAACTTCTGGGCCGGTCTCCTGGAAAAGGGCACGAGCCGGCTCCAGATTGTGCAGGCCATCTACGACTCCCCCGAGCACCGCGGCATCCAGGTCGATCAGTTTTATTCGACCTATCTGCATCGCGCCGCCGACCCGGCCGGACGCACGACCTGGATGAACGCCTTGCTCGCCGGCGCCACTGAAACCGATGTCGCCGTCGCCTTTCTGCTTTCGCCGGAATACAGCGCTGCTCACGCCGACGCGACTGCGTTTGTCAAAGGGTTGTACGCCGACATCCTGGGTCGATCTCCCGACCCAGGCGGCCTGTCGGTTGCGCGGCAGTTCCTCGAACAGAGTGCTGCATTCTTTCCGCCGAGCTTCGCGCGCGCCCTGGCCGCTCGCGCCGTCCTGACCTCACCAGAGGCGTATACGAAAACGATCGAGCATTACTACCAGGACTACCTGCCGAGGCCGAGCGACCCCTTGGGACGGGACACGCTTTTGGCATTGCTGGAAAACCAGCGCACGACCTTGGCGATCACAGCCGAAGCGCTGCTGGCCTCGGACGAGTTCTTCACCAGACCACGAACCAGTTCTAATTGACAGGAGAATTTGCATGCACCGGTCCCAACCTTTCCGCGGCAAGATCTACGATGACATCACCCAATGCATCGGCCACACGCCCCTCGTGCGCCTGCGCCGCGTGGTCGATGGTGCGCCGGCGATCGTGGCCGCCAAGCTGGAAAGTTTTAATCCCATCTGGTCAGTCAAGGACCGCATCGGCGTCGGCATGATCGACGCCGCCGAACGCGACGGCAAGATCCGGGAAGGCCATACGATTGTTGAGCCGACCAGCGGCAACACGGGCATTGGCCTGGCATTTACCTGCGCCGCGCGCGGCTACAAACTGATCGTCACCATGCCCGATACCATGAGCCTCGAACGCCGCCGGCTGCTCAAGGCCTTTGGCGCCGACATTGTTCTGACGCCCGGCGAAAAAGGCATGAGCGGCGCCATCGCCAAGGCCGAAGAACTCTTGCGGACCACGCCCAATTCGTTCATGCCCCAACAGTTCAAGAACCCCGCCAATCCGGAAATTCATCGCCGCACCACCGCCGAGGAGATCTGGAATGACACCGAGGGCAAGGTGGACATCCTGATCGCCGGCGTGGGAACCGGCGGCACGATTACCGGCGTTAGTGAAGTCGTCAAGAAGCGTAAGCCGTCGTTCCAGGCGATCGCGGTGGAACCGGTCGCCAGTCCCGTGATCACGCAGCGAAAGCAGGGCCAGGAAATCAAACCAGGGCGGCACAAGATCCAGGGCATCGGCGCCGGCTTTATCCCTGCGGTTCTCAACCTGGACATGGTTGACGAAGTGATCCAGGTAAAGGACGACGATGCCTTCGTCATGGCGCGCCGTCTGGCGCGCGAAGAAGGAATCCTCTGCGGCATCAGTTCCGGCGGCGCCGCTCATGTGGCGGTGCAGGTCGCCCAGCGGCCGGAGAACGCGAATAGAATTATCGTCGTGGTTCTCCCGGACCTCGGCGAGCGCTATTTGAGCACACCGCTTTATCCGGAATGACTTGAAGGTGTGGCAATGTGGCGATGTGGGATCGTTCGTGGAGCAGGATTTGGCGTCGCGTAGTTCGCCCGCCTATTGTCTTCGGCTAGACACGCCGGGCGAGCACGTCGCGCTCATACTTGCGAATTTCACTTAGCCACGCCGGGCCGATGGGGACATTCTGCTGCAAGCAGTAGTAGTCCCACACCGCCCCAGACTGCAGCGTCTTGATTTCTTCCAGCCAGGCCAGCCGTCCGGTGAAGTCGCCTGCCGCCTCCAGCTCCCGCAGCTTCTGGATCGGTTCGAGCAACGCCAGCAACAAGGCCTTGATCATGGAGCGGGCGCCGATGACCCAGGCCGCCACGCGGTTGATGCTGGCATCGAAGAAATCCAGACCAATGTGGACACGGCCCAGGTAATCGCCGCGCACCAGCTCCTGGGCGATCGCCTCCAGCTCGTCCGTCAGGGTCACGACATGGTCGCTATCCCAGCGTACGCCCCGGCTCACGTGCAGGAGAATTTGGTCCAGCCAGGTGAGGACCGCGGAGATCTTATCGGAGAGCACCTCCGTGGGGTGAAAATGGCCGGCGTCGAGACAGAGAAGCTTCCGGTTCTTGATGGCGTAGCCGAGGTAGAACTCGTGCGAACCCACCACGTAGCTCTCGGAGCCGATGCCGAACAATTTGCTCTCGACCGCGTCCAGGTTGTGACGAGGATCGAGCGGCTCCGCAAAGACGGCGTCAAGCGCTTCGGCTAACCGCTGCCGGGGTCCTTTGCGATCCACCGGCGTGTCCTTGGAGCCGTCGGGGATCCAGACGTTGGTCACGCACGGCGTTCCGAGCGCCTTGCCCATGGCGGCGCCGATGCGCCGGCAGACGATGCCATGCTCGATCCAGAATCGCCGCATGCCCGCGTCGGCATGCGCCAGAGTAAAGCCGTCGGCCGCCCTGGGATGAGCAAAGAAAGTCGGATTGAAATCCATCCCCAGTCGCTTCGCCCTGGCCCAGTCGATCCAGCTCTGAAAGTGAGCCGCTTCCAGCTCATTGCGCTCGACCCGCTGTCCGCCGGTTTCGGCGTACATGGCGTGTAAGTTGAGCCGATGAGTACCGGGAATCAGTGACAGGGCCATGTCCAGATCGGCGCGCAGCTCCGCAGGCGTGCGCGCCCTTCCAGGATAGTTGCCCGTCACAGCCAGGCCGCCGCCCAATTCCGCTCCGCTCTTCTCAAAGCCGCCCACGTCATCCCCCTGCCAGCAATGCAGAGAGATCGGCACGGCGCGGAGTACTGCCAACGCGTGCTCCGTGTCCACCCCCAGCGAAGCATACGCGGCCCGAGCCGATTCATACGCCTGTTCGATGGTTCTCACTTCGCCCACGATTTTGCCCGCCTCAAGCAGCGTTGCTGGGTATTCCCAATGTCATGATAATCGGACCGGATCGGAATCGTACCTGAAAGATTGGTGAACACGCAGGATCTTGCAACATTGTAACCCGCAGCGCCAGCAAGGGGTCTTTGCGGGCTAGCCCCTTGCTGGCGCTGCTGGTTCCTGCTCCTCTTGGGTCTCTTGTTGATGTATCCGCTCTCGTGTGCTCTGACATGGGGGATAACCTGTTACCTGCGCGCCCGCCAGCAGACCGAAGGCATTCCGCCCGGACAGCTGGAGCTGAGCGTGGCAGAACGGCAGGGGTTGAGTTCCGGGCGACAGAAGGGCAAGAAGTTTCTTGAGGATATACAGAAGAAGGCCCAGGACCGCGTGCGCTCAAGACAGATGAAGGCGGAGCAAGCGCAAGAGGCCGTCACGGGCCCCGCAGTCGCGGCCGTCCCGAAGGCCGAGGACCGGACTCCGCCGCGCCGCTGGTGAAAATCCGCTGTCCGAAGTGCCGAGCCTTGAACGACGAATCCGCCAAGTTTTGCAACCAGTGCGGCGCCGCCATCTGAAGGAGAGGTTATTCCAATAGAGGAAGGCCGAATCAGCCAGCGCTGGACCGGGCGAAGATAATGCACGTGCTCCCGCCATGATTCAGTTGAACCGATTCCAATTCAAAGATGGACAGTTTCCCGGCAATAGGCAAGACGGTAATCTGTGCAGTATTCCGTTGCGCTTCCACAGACAAATCGGATAAGATGCAACACTGGCCACGGCTTGCGGGATATTGGGATTTTGTGGCGAGCCGAAGTGAAAAGGCAAGCTCCCCCAGGCGCTGCATTAGGGTAAGGATGGACACGGGAGTGCTTTTGCGACATCGGATTTTGATGATTCTTGACGAACGGGACGCCGTGAGAGCGGCGCTGAGGGGTGCCCCGCAGTGGTCTCCCGCATCCCTGGCAAAGCTAGCTTACCGACTCCGCAAGGCAGAAGTCAGGCTGAAAAGCCTTGCCAACCGACGCAGCAAGATATAGCCACGACAACGGACACACTTCCATGCTCAGGTTCACCTGTCCGCAATGCGGCAAAAAACTCAAGATGGACGAACTACACGCCGGCAGGAAGGCCAAATGCCCAAGGTGCGGCCGGCGATTTGCTGCACCGCGGGCCAGTGCCAACAGTCCATGCTTGGCGGGCGATGAAGCTGGAGTAAGCACTCCGTGCTGGAATTCGATTCCAGATGCCGCGGCCGACGATACGGTCCTGGACGTGATCCCTGCACCAAGCAACGCACCTATTCAGGGCTCGCAAGCCGCCTCTCCTGACGACGCCATTGACGTGCTTCCTGCCTCACCAGCAGACAATAAGCCGGCGCGGGAAAACCCCGGTTGCTTTCAGCCGCGGCGCTTGAGCCGGCTGGTTCCTTGTTCAGCTTGCGGCCGGGATATTGCCAAGAATGCCGTTAGCTGCCCCGGCTGCGGCGCGCCGAACAACTACTTGCATCCAGAGATTGCTCGCTTCCAAAGGAACTTGCGCCGTTTCAAGAATCTGGGAGCGCTAAGATACCAGGCCGAGCACGATGTACTGATGGGATGGGCTGAAGGAATCGGCGGGCAATTGGCGGGCGCTGCCTCTTCTTGGATCGGCTCTCTGGGATTCATCTCTTGGCAAGGCGGAGTGAAAGGCTTGGCCGGCTTAGCGAAAGCAAGCCTCTATCAATGGGCATCGGTCGAAATACTGAACGCGCTCCGCAGCCACGGCAAGAAAGCCTTTGTCGTTGACTTTGGTTATCTGCCTCCGCAGTGGCGGTCTTCGGATGACGAGTACTGGCGGTCAATCAAAGTGTTTTTCAGGCTGCAATCCGACAGGCGCCGAGGCCGCTCTGCTAAATAGACCAAGGTGGATCGGCTCGGCGGTCAACCATTCATCGCCTTATTTTGTCTGCATGCTCACCAGCGAGCACTTCCCCAGCATAATTATCCCTGCCATTTCGTTGACCGAACTGACCGTCCCCCTTATCGCCATGATTTCGATATCGCGCCCTTGCTGGCCAGGCGCATAGACGCGGGGTTCTTCCTTATCGAACATGCACCACGCCTCCGACCGATAGTTCGTTCCGAAACGCAATATAATTGCCGGTCTCTCTCGCGCGTCCTTCTTTCCCTGGACGTTATCAATGAAATCGCCCATATCCATTGAGACTACTTCCGGCTTGCCGACAATCGTTACCTCTTTGCCGATCCAGTTATCGGACTGCCGTTCGCGTGTCCACTTGTCGTCACTCGGCACTAGCGCGGCACTTCCGGCACCAGCGGGATTAGAAGTGACTTTCCGCGGTCCCTGCCGCATGAGCAGCAAGAGTACACTGCCAAGGATTACGCTGGCCAAGAGGACTATTGAGACGGCAATGCCGCCGGTGAGAAGCTTCATTCGGCGGCGCCCATCGACATCGAAATTGTTGCGGATCATTAGGCGCCTCGTTGGATGCTACCAGCTCCGCCAGCATGCGGGAGACTTGCATCGGATTCCACGGTTTGCCACGGCGGGTAGTATACCCTTCACTGGTCAGAATGGCCGCTATTTCTTGCAAGCCTTCCCGTCTTTCCGTAGCCCTTCGGCCATGTACAGTGGGGAAGGCCGACTTGTCTTCGGGAATCCCGCTGGAGTGGCTGCCGGCGCGTTTTTCGTCGCAACCTCTCTGGTCGGCGTAAGTTGAAGCATCATTGTGATTTAGACCTTACGTCAGTGCCATTCCCCTGTCCCCTCCCTGTCCCCTGTCCCCACTCGGTTGCGGACGGCTTGATGCGGGCATTTGGCGCCCTGGAGCGTGCGGGTAACTCGACCGCCGGAGCAGAGGAGGTCTTGCACGCTCTGCGCGGCGTTTTGCAGTCGCATACGAAAAACAAACCGCCGCACGCCCAAGCCGACCCGTAAATGACGACCCGAACCGCGATGTCTGGCCCCCGTTTCGTAAAGCAAATTCGTACAAAAGATCTGAAGAGACTATTTGCGGTTCTAATTTTAGCGATAGTTGGCCGAAATGGCGAAGGTAAAGAAGATAAAGGCAGAGCATTGGCAACTGATCGCCGAGACCATGGCGCTTGAAGAAAGAAGAGTAAGACATTTTGTCGGGCACCGATACACACTGGGAGTAGCTCGGGAAGCTATTCTTCGCGGCGTGCTTATTAACCAGACCCCTATACCGCTACAAGTCGGCACAGGATTTATCGCAATTCCAGGTCCACCTCTTGCAACGTCGAAGCAGTGCGACATTCTTGTTTTTGATCCGTCAAGACGCCAGCCACTATACCGCCAACACGAATTCGTCGTAATTCCGCCGTCAGCCGCCAAAATGATAATTGAGGTGCGGGCCACCATGACGACTTCGGCCATAAGAAGGAAGAAGAAAATCGTCGGGCTGCGAACCAAACCGCGCATAAGCGGACTTGAGCACGTATTCGCAGTTGCAAACAGCGCGCTGAAGTTTCATGCTTATCTGCCTGTCTTTGGCTATGGTTTCGATGGACCTGACTTCGGCACGTTTGTCGCTGCTCTTTTCAGGGCGTTAGGAAACGACATTCTGAACGCGCCAGAGTGCTTCGCGGTGCAGAACAAGAATTATGTAGCAATCCGGATCTTGCACTCGGTTCTTTCCCCCAGGCCAAATCACCCGGCCCCGGAGCTGTATGTGGCAGTTGATTTTTCTAAGTGTAAGACGAACATGGATGGACTGGCAACCGCTGATTTTCTGGGTTTCTATGACCAACGAGTACGCGGGCAACACATTTACCTGGAAGCCATGCGGGACCACGTAAACAAACTGGGCCTTCCGGCAAACGCGATCCACATCCTCGAACAAGGCGGGAAGCGACGAACTGGGCCTTTGTAGAGACCTGCGGGCAGTCCCTTGCCCGCCGTCCCCTTGCCCGCCGCGGCGAAACATCATCGGCCTCGTAAGTGCGGTGTCCCCTTACCCTAGCAGGCCGCCCCTCTATTGCCACCTTCGACGGCTACGCCCTTTCTGCTTACGAGGCCCGACCGCGCTCTGCAAGCGGCTGGACGAGAACGGCGTCCGGCTCGTGCTGGTCAAGCGGGCCGACCGCATAGCCCGCGACCTCATGGTCAGCGATGTTCACTTGCAGCAGTTCCGCGAGCACCGCGTCCAGGTCGTCGAGTTCGAGGGAGGCCAGGAGCTTACCATCACGGATAACGAACCGACGCGCGTCCTCATCCGCCAGGTGCTGGCGGCAGTCGCCAAGTACGACAAGAGCTGCCTGGTCGCCAAGGTGCGGGTGGCACGGGAGCAGAAGCGCCGCGAGACCGGCCGCTGCCAGGGACCCCGGCCCTATGGCGTTCATCGCGGACTGTCACTGGCGTGGTGAGCTGGTGTTATTCCACAAGCAAACAACTAGAATAAGCAAATCCGACATATTGCCCATTGCGGGAGACGACGATGTCAGCAGGCATCTACATTGATGATTCTGGTACGCCAGGGAGTACATCTCCTTCCCGCTTTCTTCACAGAGATAGAAAGTCATGGGCAGCTGTAATAGTTCCGGAATCTATAGCCCCCGACGTTGAAACTGCAATGCAGATCTTCCTTGCTGGAGTGAAAGTAGACCACGGCGCTGAAGAGCTTCACTTCCCCGAAATCTACGGCGGGCGGGGATCATTCAAGGGAGTACCGGGTCAAACAAGGCACAAATTGTTTGAGCTAATGGTTCACTTGTTCCAGAGTTTCCAGCTTCCAATCATCTTCCAGACGTGTTCTCTTGAATATTGCTCGGAGATCCACGCTCGATTTCCAGCCATTTCAGGGCGTTTTGATTTCCTTGACAACGATGACCACGAGCACTTGGGCCTCCATTTTCTGCTATTTCGAGTTCATGAATTCGTTAGAGAGCATAAAGAACATTTTCCGAGGACCTTACCAGTTTTTGTTGACGAGGGTCTGGCAAAGGCTGACGCGGTCTTGCGCTTACCCCACTTCGCGAGCACGATGGAAGACGGACTCGTGCGATTCCAAAAATCTCACAAGCGGCCTTTCCTGCAGCTTGCGGATTTCGCCGCTTTTGTCATTGCGCGGCAACAATGGCTCGCCGCGCGCGGCAATCTCAACACTCTCGACCGAGAGTTTCTACAGATTGTTGATCCTCGCCGATTGTGTGTCATTAATCTCCCGAGTGGCTCCATTCCGGCGACAAGTATGTCTTCTCAAGCCTATGATGAGCTTCTAAAAGTTGATCGCCGAGCAAAGGGACTTCCGGAGGAGCCCCCGAACGATAACGTGTAGCGCACCCACCACATGGGCGCGGTAAAATACTAGCGGGCGGCACGGCACGAGGTGGGCCAAGGTGACAGGCAAAGCCATGTGAAAGAATCGAGCAAACCATGCAGACGGACCTTCTCGGCACGAAAAGCAGCGTCGTTTGATGCGGAGCCGTTGAGTGAAGCTCACCTGGCAGACCAGTGAAATGGTTAGTTGCCAAGGCCAAGGGCCAAGGGCCCGAACAACGCCACTGAAACATGGGGACTTATGCGATCCGTAAAGTCCTTTCCATTAAGCTCTTAAGGATGGTTCCCATCTTGAGGATTTGCGGCGCTCCCGGAGGTCGATGCGGCTCTCTGCTCGGCCAGGTCCGGCGCACTTTGTCCCCGCGACGCTGGCGGGGGAACGATGAGGGGAACGATGGGGACAGAAACTATGAAGAGAGGGCTTAAATAAGAGCAGGCCGCTGCAAGCTAGGCTCCTTTAAGGTTAGTTTACGCACTTGCATTAAGGAGCTTGACTATGACAGCGGCCTACACTGGCAATGTTAGCACACCGGGCGGCGTTTTGCACCTAGCTTTCGAGCTCGGTTGGACGCATTGGAAACTGGCCTTCACGATCGTCTACGGCCAGAAGCCGGGGCAGCGGACGATTGCGGCCCGCGACTTGGCAGCCCTCGACCAGGAAATCGCCAAGGCCAAGAAACGTTTCCAGCTTGCCGACGCCGCGCCGGTGGTCAGTTGTTACGAAGCAGGCCGTGACGGCTTCTGGCTGCACCGCTACCTCACGACGCGCGGCATTACCAATGTCATCGTGGATTCGGCGAGTATCGAGGTGAATCGGCGTAAGCGGCGCGTCAAGAGCGACAAGCTCGATGCCGACAAGCTGGTCAACATGCTGATGCGTTATCGCGCTGGCGAGCGCAAGGTCTGGAGTGTGGTCTGGGTGCCGAGCGTTGCCGACGAGGACCAGCGGCAGTTGCATCGCGAGCTGCAGGAGCTCAAGGATGACCAGACGCGGCACAACAATCGCATCAAGGGCCTGCTCGCCAGCCAAGGGCTGGCCTTGGAAGTGGTCGATGAATTGCTGCCCAGTTGGCTGGGGGCGGCGCGGTTGTGGGATGGCACGGCACTGGGCGTAGATTTGCAGCGCCGGCTGGTGCGGGAATACGAGCGCTGGCAGTTCGTGCACCGCCAGGTCCTGGAGCTGACCAGGGAGCGGCGCCGGCGCATGCTGTGCGACGCCACCGCACACGTGGACAAGGTGCGCCGCCTGCTGGGACTGGCGGGCATAGGCGTGAACGGGGCCTGGCTGCTGGTGTACGAGTTCTTTGCCTGGCGGAAGTTGCAAAACCGCAAGCAAGCGGGCGCGTTAGTGGGCTTGACGGGCACCCCGTATCAGAGCGGCGACCGCGCGTGCGAGCAAGGGATCAGCAAGGCGGGCAGCAAGCGCATGCGCAAGATGCTGGTGGAGTTGGCCTGGTGCTGGCTGCGCTGGCAGCCGGAGAGTGTCTTGAGTCAGTGGTATGCGCGTCGGTTCGGCACGGGCCAGGGAGCGGCGCGAAAGATCGGCATTGTGGCGGTGGCGCGCAAGTTGGTCATTGCGTTGTGGAAATATCTGGAACGTGGCGAGATCCCGGCAGGAGCGAAGTTGGTGGCTTGGCGCTCCAAGCTAATCCGTCACAAAGTGAAGAAGCCGGCGGCTTGAAGTCAAACCGGCGGCCAGGGCGCGCCGCGGCGGACGACGAGGAGGGTCAGAGCAAAAAAGACGGCGCCGGAGACGGTTGCCTCCGGCGCCTGGCACCTTTGGTGCGCCGTCGGCCTGGGTATTCCTCGTCGGTTGCACGCCTGCAGAGCCGACTCCGCTTCCCCAGGCAAGCAAAGTTTAGCACACGGCAACAGGAGGGCAGATAAAGCGAACAAGTGAAACGACGGTAACGTCGCGTCGAGGACTGGTCCGGGCGGCCGATGTAAAGACGGGCTTGCCAAGAGGCAGCCGCGGGACAGAAGGGTCGTCCCGGTACCAGGCTTCGGCGGATCGCCAGTGGGCGAATACAGATTGTGGTGCTTCGGCCTGCTATCCTGGGGCAGAGATGTGCGCCGACACGTATAGAAGTCTGTCGCAGGCATCGCGCGCACGGCCTGGGCCAATGCGAGCGCGGGCCCCCGACTCTTGAAGCCGCCAGTCCGGAAGCGTGGCAGTTAGTCGTTTCACGAGAACAGGCTACAAGCCTGAGTCAGCGAAGGGTGGCCTGTCTTGCCTGAGGATGACGGTGCGTTTTGGAGGCATGACTCTGGCGACCAAAGGGAGCGGCAAAATAGAAACCTTTTCTGCGGTCGGCGTTCGGGGTACGTACAGAGGAGTAAAACTTAGATAAATTGTGCCTTTGACTTGACAGCGGACTCCTCATAGAAGTCTTTGCAACTTGCTTCGTTGCCTCTGCTTGCGGAAAAACCCCTCTTTTGCGGCGGCCGTCTTGCCGGTTCGATTCTGCCGCGAGCCAAACTATTCGAACAATAAGCGTTGCACAAACCCAGGATCGGAAATGCGGCCGGCATTTTTGCCAGGCTCGGCTGGGTTACACAAAGCATTCTCGTCAAGAGCGGTCTCGAGGTTAGGCTGCTGCTCGGCAAGCCTGCAGAACCTCTGCGGCATGATCGACCGGCCCCAGTTCCGCCAGGAATTGGCTGTAGAGGATCACGCGCCGATCGTTGCGCGACAGCTCCAGGCCCTTGGAGGCCAGACGCGCGGCCTTGGTGACCGCTTTTGCAAAAGCTCTTGCCAGCGCGGCGGCGCTCGGCTCTGGGCGGCGCGGGTCGAACGCCCGCTTGCGGCAGACCAGAATCACATCGAGCTGGATCGGCTCCCTGGCTTGAGATTTCGGCGCTGCCACCGACATCTCCGCCTTTCCGGCTGGGCATTGACGATGGAGAACCGGGCGTTGCAAATTGCCGAGGCCAGAGACGACCAGCCGTCGGGACGCGAATGATGGTAGGTAAAGACCAGCGCTCCGTTTCCAGCCGGTGCGCGTGCCGATCGAGCGAGGGGACAGGGCTCCTGGATTGAGGAGCCCTGTACAATTCGGCCAACGTGATGATGGGCCGGGTCAAGCTTGTCCAGGCCTGTGGTACGGTCAAGAGATCGTCACGAACTCGTGCCACAGCGAGTCCGGGTCCAACTGAGCGAAGAACAGGTCGCGGGTGGCGTCGTTGGTTGGCATATGGTCGCCGGCGCTGGTCCCATGGGCCGCATCCAGGCGCGGGCGGCCGATGCCATCGCCGGGACTTTGTGGGGACGCGGGATCAGGCGCAGACCCGTCGCCGCCCTCCGGCGCCGCGAAACCCGTCTGGAGGCAGAACCAACCGGCGCCGCTGCCGACAGGGACGGAGAGCAAGATCTGCAGCGGCTTGTTTGGCCGCCCAACCCGAGAGTCCGTGCCCTCGTCGTCGGCGAGCCGGTCGCTGACTCCCCCGTACAGGGTCTGCATCCGGTAGGAGTGGAATTCCGGACCAGAATTGTCTTGGAGGACGTAAACCTTGCTTCCATCCGGCCGAACCTCGATGGATTGGGCGATCCAGGGCGGCTTCCCCTGGCGTCCCGACGTGAAGAAGTAGTCTCCATTGGGCAGCCGCTGGGCGGCCCCGAGGGCGTCCGAGTAGTTGCCCATGTCGGCATTGATCACCAGTGTGGCTGTCATGGTTTTCTCGTCCAGCTTCCACACCTGGCCGCGGCTGTGGGCATTGGGATCGCTGGCACGGCGCGTGTTGCCGTTGTCGAAAAGGATCAGGGTCGAGTCGTCGATGTATCGGGCGTCGTGCTGGTGTGAGAACCACGGATTCGGGTCGGTGGAGTTCACCGTAAAATCGCCGTCCTTGCCCAGCCGCCAGATAACGTGGCCGTCCCCCGCGCCGTTCTCGTAGTCGATCTTGACCACCCAGTCCTGATTGCGGATCGACATGATCAGGTTCCCGTCCGCGGGGGAATAATTGACCGTGTTGGTCAGCACCCAGTCTACCGCCGGGTAATTCGGGACGACGGCCGTCGGTACCGGATCGCCCAGATGGTCCACCTCGCCAAGGGTCGGCCCGCGGTTGACGTCCAGGAAGTCGAAGGAGTCCCAGACCCATTTGACCTGGAAATCCTGATCGAGGACGATGACCATGTTGCCGATGTAGTTGGTGGGAGTGCCGTTGATGTTGACGACGCGCTCGGTGATCCCCTGCGTGACGATGCTGCCGTCCGGGAAACGCTTGACGTCGTGGCTGAAGCCGTAGATGATCTCGTGCCCGAGAGCAGTAAGCTGGGCGTTGATGGCGGCGATGTTGGTCTCGCGGATTGGGTCGCCGGCCAGGTCGATTTCCCGCAACACATCGCGGTTTTTCTGGACCGAGTAGGCATCATTGCCGAACCCCAGGATGGTGCCCCCCGGCAACAGCGTCGCCGCCGGGCCGAAGTCGGTGAGTCCCAGGCCCGATTGCTGGGGGTCGAAATACCACACGACGTTACCGGCAAGGTCCGTCGCCAGCGGGCTGGGGATCTTGTTACCGAGCAAATTCAGGCTGGATTGGGCGAACACATGGTAAATCAGGCCCTGACCCAGATCGCTCTGGGCGCTGGGAGGCTGAGCCACGGTGTAGCTGGGGAAAGTCAAGGTCGAGGACAGAGTCCCGGTCGTAAAGAGCAAGGGCGAAGAGGTTGCGCCGTCGCTGAACACATTCCGCATCTCGTAGGTGGTGTTGGGCAGCATGCCCGCCACGAAGAAATTCGTACTCTCCCCTGGGACGCTGTGGAGTTCGTTGGTGCTCTGCCACGAAGGCTGGTCTCCGGCCACGCTAAACTCGACATGCACGGTGCCGTGCGGGCCAGGGCCGGGCTGAGTAGGCGGGACGCTGTACAGGGCCACGAGGGGATTCAACGTCGGCGTGATGACGGCCTCGGTGCCGGTCACGCGCGAGTTCACCAGGTCGGAGACGTCGGCCGATTCTGTGTCCGTTGCCTCGTATCCTTGCTTGGCGATCACCTGGACCTCGTAGGTGCCCTCCTGCATTGGCGTCCAGGTGAAGCTGTTCGTGGGGCTGAAGTCGCGCACCACGTGCAGGGGACCGCGCTCGGGACCGACGCGGAACTGGTAAACCGGGTTCGCCCCGAGATCGCTGGCCGTAGCGGTCCAGACGATGCGCTCGCCCACAAGCTGCGGGGCGGCCTCGGCCGACGCCAAGGAAATGGAAAGCACGGTCCGGGCTTCGAGAGCCTCAAGCAGCGGTCGGGCACGACGCCGGCCAGGCTGGCACGCCAACGCCTTGGAGCGTCTCGCGGCAGAAAACGTCAGACCACGGAGAAAGCGCAACACAGACATGGGAATACCTCCGCGCAAAGGAAGTTTAAACGGGTCCTAGGTCTCTAAGCCCCAAAGGAAGCCGAACCATTCGCGAAAAATCAAATGCGGCTGCGTTTTCGGACAATCTCTAACTCCCGTCTCACTGGAATTGTTTTGACCAGCGGACACCGCAGCGTTACGCTGCCGGTTTGAGCGTGTGTTTTTCACTTTTTTGGTGCTTAGAGAGATAGGGGATGACCGAGTCCGCGGGAAATCCTGCGCAGTGGTTGGCCGCGGCCCAGGCAGGGTCGCGGGAAGCGCTGGGCCAGGTGCTTGAGACGTTGCGCGGTTATCTGCTCCTGGTCGCGGACCGGGAACTGGACCCGGAGCTGCGGGCCAAGGGGGGCGCCTCCGACCTGGTGCAGGAGACGTTCCTGGAAGCGCACCGCGATTTCGCTCGCTTTCATGGCACCTCTGTGGAGGAGCTGCGCGCCTGGCTCCGCTGCTTATTGCTGAATAACTTGGCCAACTTCACCCGGCAGTATCGCCAACGGGCCAAGCGCGACGTCGGGCGCGAGGTCGCCCTGGAGGCCGGCGGCTCGTCACACGAGCGCGGCGCCGGCCTGGCGGCGGACAGCCTCTCGCCCAGCGGTCAGGCGGTAGCGCATGAGCAGGCCGAGGCGCTGGCGCGAGCCATGGAGCGCCTGCCGCCCGATTATCGCCGGGTCCTGACCCTGCGACACGAGGAGCAACTCACGTTCGAGCAGATCGGCGACCAGATGCAGCGGACGGCCAATGCCGCCCGGATGCTGTGGCTGCGAGCCGTCGAACGGCTGCAAAAGGAAATGGGAGAATCGCCATGAGCGCAGATGAGGGCACGCCTCTGGACGAGCAGTGCGCGTCCTTGCTGGCTGCCTGGCATGAAGCGCTCCTTGCGGGTGAAACGGCCACACCTTTGACCGGACCGGAGGTTACGCCGGAACTACAGGCGCGGCTGGAGCGCAACCTGGCGTGTCTGCGCTTGCTCGAGCAAACCCAGCGTCAAGTGGGACGTCCTGTCTTTGCGCACCGAGCTCCGGCGGGGGTGAACCCCAACGACCTGTTAGCAACCATTGGCCGCTTCCGGATCCGTCGCGAGCTGGGCCGCGGCGGTTATGGCATTGTCTTTCAAGCTTATGATCCGCAACTGGACCGGGAAGTCGCCCTCAAAGTCCCTCGGCCGGAGGCCGTCCTGACCCCAGAGCTGCGCGAACGGTTCCTGCGGGAAGCGCGGGCCGCGGCGGTCCTGGATCACCCCAACGTGGTACCGGTCTATGACGGCGGCGAGGTGGGGCCGGTTTGCTACATCGCCTCCGCTTATTGCCCCGGCACGACTCTGGATGCCTGGCTCAAAGCCCGCGCCGAACCGGTTCCTTGGCGGGAGGCGGCCGCCCTCATGGCCACGCTCGCCGAAGCCGTGCAGCACGCTCACGCCCAGCGGGTGGTCCACAGGGACCTCAAACCATCGAATGTGTTATTGCAGATAGCCGATGGCCGAAGACAGAAGGAAAAACAGGCCGATGCTTCTTCGAGGCAATCGGCCGTCGTCCATCTGCATTCGGCAATCCCCAAGATTACCGATTTCGGCCTCGCCAAGTTTGACTCCCTGGAGCCGGAGGCCGTGGCTCGGCAGTACGAGACCCAGACCGGGGCCATCCTGGGCACGCCCCGGTATATGGCTCCCGAGCAGGCGGTGGGCAAATCCCAGGGGGTCGGCCCGGCGGCTGATATCCATGCCCTGGGAGCGATCCTGTACGAAGTGCTGACGGGCCGGCCGCCATTCGTGGCGGAGACAGTCCTGGACACGCTGGAGCAGGTCCGCTCGCACGAGCCGTTGCCGCCCAGCCGCTTGCGTCCCAAGCTCCCCCGCGATCTGGAGACGATTTGCTTGCGCTGCTTACAAAAGGATCCGGCCAAGCGTTATGCCAGCGCGGGCGACCTGGCGAACGACCTCGGGCGGTTCCTGGCCGGCGAGCCGATTCAGGCGCGGCCCATTCGTGCCTGGGAGCGGGCCGTCAAATGGGCGCGACGCCGGCCGACGGCGGCCGCACTCGTGGCCGTCAGCAGCCTGGCATCGCTGCTGTTCGTTGCTTCGTTGGTGGTCGGCATCGTACGCGAGAAGGAGAGACGCGAGGAGATCGAACAGACCTCTTACTACAACGGCATTGCCTCGGCCGAACACGAAATCTCGGCCGGCAACTGGGGCCAGGGGGAAGAGTTGCTGGAGCAATGTCCCCAGAGGCTACGCGGCTGGGAATGGCACTACCTCAAGCGCCTGCGCTATAGCCACACTCCTCCTATCTCTCTTCTCCCCATGGGCGAGCGCATCTCCATGACGGGAGGTTTCGACCTGGCCTTTCACCCGGACGGCCGGCTGCTGGCCATACCGGGCACCGATAATAGCATCCAGATCTGGGAGGCATCCGCTAGCCACGAGAAGCCGGTCTTGACGCTCCGCGGCCACCAGCACCGGGTTCTGAGCCTGATGTTCAGTCCCGACGGCCGGCGCCTGGCTTCGGCCAGCGAAGACAAGACCGTCAAGGTCTGGGACATAACCGCCGGCCTGGAGGGGCGTGAGCCGGTTTTCACGCTGTGCCACCCGCAGCCGGTGATCGGCGTGGCCTTCAGTGCCGACGGACGGCTCTTGGCCTCGGCCAGCGGAGAAAAGGACACGCCTGGGGGTGAGACGAACAGAGGCGGGGAAGTCAGAGTCTGGAATACCGTGAGCGGTAAGTTGCTGTGGACCTTTCTCGGCCAGGCCCGCCCGAAGCCATTTGTGGCAAATCCCGCGTTCAGTCCCGACGGGCGCTGGCTTGCCTGGGGAAGCGTGAGAAACAGCGTGAAGGTCTGGGACTTGACCACAGGCCAGGAGATCTACACCCTCCGCGGTCACACGGAACCCATCCTCAGCTTAACCTTTAGCCCTGACGGGAACCGGCTGATCTCCGCCGGCCTGGATCACCACGTTAACGTCTGGGACTTAAGAAACGCCGGGCAGGGAGTGCTGGCCCCCCAATGGACGATGCCAGACTTCTCCACCAGCGTCTGGTGCATGGCCTTGAGCCCCGATGGATCGCGTCTGGCCATCGGCGGTCCGACGGCAGATGGCAACGTGCGCATCTATGACATGACCAGCGGGACACTTCTGCACACGCTCCGGGGCGACTACCGCATCGTCAGCGTGGCCTTCAGCCCCGACGGCCGGCGCCTGGCCGCCGCGGGTCATGACCGAATCATCAGGCTGTGGGACACAAGAACCGGTCGCGAAGTCCTCCGCCTGCGCGGCCACAACGATATTGTCGGGTGCGTCCTGTTCAGCCCAGACGGTCAACGCCTGGCTTCCGCCAGCGCGGACGGGACCGTGCGGGTCTGGGATGCCAGTCTCTTCGACGAGAACGCCGATCCTCGCATCCGCACGCTCCGCGCCGACAACGGTGAGTTTTTTGGCGTCGACTTCAGCCCGGACGGCCGCCTACTGGCCGCGGCGAGCGCCGATGGGCTTATCAAGCTCTGGAATATCCAGACGGGCCAGGCGCACCGGTCCTTTCACGGACACAACGGTGCGGTTCTCTGCCTGGCCTTCAGCCCCGACGGTCGCAGGCTGCTCTCCGGAAGCATGGATCAGACCGTGAAGCTCTGGGACGTCCAGACCGGTGACGAGCTCCCTCTCCCAGGCCGCCAGACCTTCAGCATCCAGGTGCGCGGCGTGGCCTTCCGCCCGCCAGACGGCAAAGCGTTTGCGACTGTCGCTCAGCGGATGCTTCAGCTCTGGAATGCCGAGACCGGCCAGCAACTCTTCGAGCGAGAAGCTGATCCAGAATTCCTCAACTGCGTAGCCTTCGACCGAACCGGCAAGCGTGTGGCCACGGCCGGCCACAACGCAACTGCGAAGGTCTGGGATGCACAGAGCGGCAAACTGATCTCCAAGTTCAACGGGCACAAGACGAGCGTCTTTTGCGTCGCCTTCCATCCCATGGAAAACTGTTTGGCTTCTGGAGATTCCGACTTCAACGTCAAGCTCTGGGCCGCCGATTCCCCCACCGGACGAGCGATCTGCACGCTCTCGGGACACACCGACTACGTGTTCGGCGTGGCCTTCAGCCCGGACGGCAAGTATCTCGCCAGCGCAAGCTGGAAAGAGGTCATCGTCTGGGACGTCAGCAATTTTGAGAAGGTCAAGAAGCTTCCCCCGAAATTCGACCGCCTCGCCGGCAAGATCCTGTGGATTGCCTTCAGTCGGGATGGCAAGCGCCTTGCGGCGGCCAGCGGCTACAAGGGTAAAGGCGAAATCAAGATCTGGGATGCAGGACTGTGGGAGCGGTCAGTAGCCAGTAGCCAGTAGCAAGAAGCACGCTCATTGGCTACTGACTACGGACTACCGACTGCTGGCTCATGAGGAGGTCGCCATGAACCATCCGCGCCAAGCCTTCACGCTCATCGAGTTGCTGGTGGTGATTGCCATCATTGCGGTGCTCATCGGCCTGCTCTTGCCGGCAGTGCAGCAAGTGCGCGAGGCCGCCAACCGCATGAGCTGCACCAACAATCTGAAGAACCTCGGGCTGGCTGCGCACAATTACCACGACGCCTACGGCCGTTTTCCTCCCGGAGCGCTGGGCCCGCGCGCCGGCTTCCCGCAGTTTAACGGCCTGAAGGAGCACGGAATGGCCACCTTCCTTTTGCCTTTCGTTGAACAGTCGTCGCTTTTTCAGCAGTATCGCTGGGACGTCTCCTGGCTCGACCCGCCCAACCAGCCGGTCGTGACAACCCAATTGCGTGTCTGGCAATGCCCGTCCGCGGAGGCCAACCGCGTCCACGACGGCTCCCTGGTGACCGTGACGCCGCCGACCGAGGAGCTTTTCAGCGGCTCCGCCGCCTGCGCAGACTATGCCGGCATCCTCGGCGTCCATGCGGGCCTGGTACAAACCGGCCTGGTTGGTCCCCTCAGCGGCCCACGCGATGTGGCCGGGTATTACGAAGGGGTGTTCGTGGTAAACGCCAACAGCCGCATGGCTGATATTCTTGATGGCACCAGCAACACGATCCTGATGGCCGAATGCGCCGGCCGGCCGCAGCTTTGGCAGGGACGCAGCAAAGTCCCGAATGTCTGGCTCACCGGCGGCCCCTGGGCCTCACGGGGCTTATTGTGGGGCCGAGGCGCTACGCCGGACGGAACCGGCTTCTACGGCACGTGCGCCGTCAATTGCACCAATGACCGGGAAATCTATAGCTTTCATCCCGGCGGGGCTAACGCCGTATTCGCCGATGGCTCGGTGCATTTCCTGCAAGCCGCTCTAAATATCCGCATTCTCGCCTCGCTAATCACGCGTGCCGGCGGCGAACGCCTGTCGGATGGGGATTACTGACGGGCTCTAACAACCGAAGCAGTCGACGTCACTGGTGGAGCTATCGCCGCACGCTCAAGCACGAGAATCTCCCCGAGGCCCTCCACCGCACCGTGGAATTGTCTCACGCGCTTTCGGCGCGGCGGACATTTCGCAACTGCATGGAGCGTTTTGCTTCTTTGCGGAAAGCCGAAACGCGGGACGTGACGCCCATTGTGCGAAATGCCGCTTCGTTCCGAATGGATTTTCCAAGTTTTCCGAAGAGCGCCATAGTGTGCCAGGTGTTTGGCAGGCAACCTATGAGAGATTTTGGAGATTCTGTAGATTCCTGGAAAGATCGTAGAAGAAAGCGAGCATTGAAAAACCGCCATTTAGTTCTCACGCGCTGGGCCGGGAGCGAGGGTCCTCGCGGGATGCGCCGCGAGCAAAGCTGACTTGATCCGCGCCCTAAGCTTGTTTAGCTTGGAGATCCTGCATAGCCTTACGCCCTTCCAGGAGGCACTCCTGCATGCTCACTCTGCTGGGCAGCCCGCGGCGCTGCTGCGATGGTCTCACACGCCGGGAAACGCTGCAGGCGGGCGGGCTCGCACTTCTCGGCGGGTTCTTCAATCTGCCGAGCCTGCTTGCGCTCGAGCAGCGGCGTGATCCAGCCGCACGGCCGGGGAAAGCCCGAAGCGTGATCCTGCTCTATCTCCTTGGCGGGGCGGCAACGCAGGACATGTTCGACTTGAAGCCAAGCGCCCCACAAGGCATACGCAGCGAATTCCGGCCCGCGCCAACAAGCGCGCCCGGCGTACAGATCTGTGAGCACTTGCCGCGCATGGCGCGGTGGATGCACAAGGCCGCTATTGTTCGCTCCGTGAATCATAAGGCGGGCTGTCACAACTGTCTGCCGTCCTACACCGGCCATGATTTGCCGATGCCGGACCAGCATCCGCGCGACACCGATCCGCCGAGCATGGGCTCGGTGTGCGAGTACCTCAACCCGGGACAGGGAGACATGCCGGCTTACGTATACATGCCCTGCTGGCTCGGCTGGGGTCAGGTGTTCCGCCGCGCCGGTCCGTATGCCGGCTTCCTGGGGAAGCGCTACGACGCTCTCACCACCGAGTGCCAGCCGTATCCCGCTGCCAGCACGCCGGCGCCCCGCGCAGGGTATCCGCAGCTCGTGTGCGGCGAGCCAATCTTACCTAACAGTCTTCTGGAGGGCGGCTTGACCATCGATCGCTTGCGGGATCGCCGCAGTTTGCTCCAGCAAGTGGACGATCGTCTCCGGCGCATGGAGGCCTCGCCTGCTTTCGCCACCTACGGCCGAACCGAACAGCGCGCCTTCGACCTGCTGACTTCCTCGAAGGTGCGCACCGCCTTTGATTTGAAAGCGGAAGATCCTCGGCTGGTGGAGCGCTATGGCCGTACCCTTTTCGGTCACAGCACGCTCATCGCCCGCCGGCTCGTCGAGGCGGGGGTACGCTTCGTCAACGTCACCTGGGACCTGTTCTGGGACCGCGTGCAAATCGATTACGACGCCTGGGACACGCACACGCGCAATTTCCCGATCCTGCGCGAAAACAAATTGCCCAACCTCGATCAAACCTATGCAGCCCTGATGGAGGATCTGGATTCACGCGGCCTGCTCGACGAAACCCTGGTGGTCGTCATGAGCGAAATGGGCCGCACGCCGCGCGTGAATGGCAACGGCGGCCGCGACCACTGGACGTACTGCTATTCGGTTCTTCTGGCCGGCGCAGGCATCCGCGGCGGTACGATCTACGGCTCGTCAGACGCCCAGGCCGCGTTCGTCAAGGACAAGCCCGTGCGGCCGGCCGATATCTGTGCCACGATTTATCAATGCCTGGGCATCGACCCCGACCTGCTGATCCACGATCGCGCCGGCCGGCCGATTCCAGTGGCACAGGGCGGCAGCGCCATCCGAGAGATTCTGGCCTAGATCTCTGTTAACCGTGTATTGACGTCAAAGAAGAGCAAGAGCAGGATGAAGATTAAGATTAGGAAGAGGATTAAGAGAAGGATAAAGATGAAGAGTAAGACCGCAAGGGCAGCCGTCGTCCGTGCGTGTGCGTCTTAATCCTGCTCTTTCTCTTGCTCTTAATCTTCTTCCTACTCGTAATCTTTCTCTTTCTCCTTTTGAATCCCCTCGATCCACATTGACGGCGACCGCTGCTAGATCTTACTGACCATCACCGGCCGTTTCTCGCGGCCGGGCCGCATGCCGTAGGGAAATCGCCACGAAGGCCGCCAATCGGCCTTTTCCAGAAGTTCGGAGAACTGGGCAAGCGAATCGACCACGATATCTGGTCCGTAGGCGTACCGCTGCAAATCGGCTGGGCGGGTGCCGCCGCTCAGGACCAGGACGGTATGGAAACCCAGTTGCGCGCCGCCGAGAATGTCGGTCTCCATCGTATCGCCAATGATGGTGGTCTCGTCCGTGGCCAGGCCAAGCTCCTTGCGCGCGGCCCGCATCATGACGGGGCTCGGTTTGCCCACGCTAAACGCCTTGACCCCGGTAGCCGTTTCCAGCATGGCCACCATCGCGCCGCAGCCGGGACGCAGCCCATTTTGCGTCGGACAGTTCGGGTCGAGATTCGTAGCGACCAGCTTGGCGCCGCCCAGGATCATGCGCACGGCTGCTTCGACCAGCTCCAGATTGAACGTCCGTCCTTCGCCGACTACCACGTAATCCGGCTCGTGATCGACAACGGCGTAGCCATTCTGATGCAGGGCGGTGAGCAAGCCGCCTTCGCCGATGACGAACGCCGTGCCGCCGGGCGTTTGCCTGGCCAGGAAGCGCGCGGTCGCCATGGCGCTCGTAAAGATATGCTCTTCCTCCACCTCGATGCCCATGCGATTCAGCTTGGCGACCACGTCGCGGCGTGTACGCTGGCTGTTGTTGGTCAAGAGCCGAAACGGAATCTCCCGGGCACGAAGTTGCTGGATGAAGGTATCGGCCCCGGTGATCACCTCGGTGCCGCGGTACAGCACCCCGTCCATGTCGATGAGATAACCATGCTTCATGAAGTCTCCTTCACGTTCTTGGGCTAATCATTCTTTGGGTGTTGGTGGAACCGAACAGCATGCGTTAGCAAGCAAACCTGCTTGACGCAACCAGCCGTTCGGGGGAGAGGCGCGCATTAGAGAGGACAAGAATCATGCGGCCAGGGGAGCAACTCTGATGCCGCTTACGGCGACGGCAAGCCATGCCGTGCAGCAAGTCTTTGCCTCGAATAGCTTACGGAGGGTTAGTGACTTCAGGAAAAAGATTGGCCTCCGTCAGGGCTGCCCAGGGTGGCGGCAAATCATGCTGAGTTCTGGGCCGGCGACTAGTTGACTGATCCATGCGCAACCTGGACAATTGGCGAAAAAGTCCTTGAAAGGCGGTCCCAATGTCCTGGTGGATCTGGGGAAGGCGCAGGCCTGAGCAGCGAAGGTGGATATAACTCGGTGTCCATACCCTGGTTCGTTATTATCGCGGTCCTCGTCATGCTCATCGGTACGCTCTCGCCCCTTATAAGGCGCTGGTTCGGCCTTTAAATGCAGGTGGGCTAAATTCCAGAAGAGTTGTTCTCCCAGCGGGCACTAATTATTGACAGCATACTCAGGAGGCACGCCGTTCATGCCCCAGGGGCAATTGAGTCCGGTCGTTGGATATCTGCGCAAGATCAGCGCGTGCCAGCCGGACGAGCGCGCCGATGAGCAATTGCTGGAATGTTTCTGCCGTGATCGGGATGAGAGAGCGTTTGCCGAACTCCTGAGGCGGCATGCCGGCATGGTGCTGGCAGTCTGCCGGCGCGTGTTGCACAACTTCCATGATGCCGAGGACGCTTTTCAGGCGACCTTCCTCGTGTTTGCCCGCCGTGCTGCCGCCGTACGCAAGCGCGCGTGTCTGGCAAGCTGGCTGCATGGCGTCGCCTAGCAAAAGAACGGCAATTGGGAAAGGACTCCCGCATCTGAACTCGTCCACGGCGGTACCAGCGCGTTGGCGTTGCTGGCACTGCTCGAATCCGGCGTCAAGCCAGATGATCCGGTCATCAAAGACGGGTTGGACTATTTGCGCGCCATCGAATCTGGGCAGACTTACGTTATCAGTCTTCAGACACTGGTGTTCAGCCATGCCAGGCGACTGGGAGATAAAGAGAGGATTCAAAGAAACATTGATTGGCTCCTGGCTGCGCGCTGCCGCGATGCCAACGGGCCATTGCGCGGTTGGACCTATACCAAGTCAGATTCCCGCATCACGGATAACTCGAACACGCAATTCGCGGTGATGGCTCTGGATGCCGGCCAGCGTGCTGGTGCAACCGTGCTGAAGCCGGATTGGGAGGAAATTCGCGACCTTTATCTGCGGACTCAGCAGGCGGACGGTGGCTGGGTCTACAATCCAGCCCTGCAGGGCCAAAGCACCTTTACCATGACCAGCGCCGGCGTCTGCGGCTTACTTATCAGCCGCAATCAGCTCAAGGAAAGGAATGAGAAGACCGACAAAGCTATTGCCCACGGCCTGGAGTTCCTGGGCAACAATTTCGAAGCCCCCAGTCAGATTCAACCGTACTACCGCCTCCATGACCTTGGGCGCGTAGGTCGATTAAGCAAAAGCCGGAAGCTGGACAGCAAGTTGGCCGGCAAGTCTTATGATTGGTACAAGCTCGAAGCAGAATGGCTCCTAGACCATCAGCAGGAGGACGGCTCGTGGGGCGAGGGTCGCGGACTTGACTCACCCACGGTTTCAACGAGCTTCGCCCTCTTGTTTCTGGCATCTGGAAAAAAGACAAAGTGAGTGCCTGGCGGGCTGTTTATTATTGCCGCATGTTCATCCCTTATCCGCCCTGATCAAGTAAAGGCATCTCGCGTTTGTACGTGCTCCGGGCGGAAGCCTACTCCGATCACGCGCGCCGGGATGCGGCGCAGAAAAGGGAACCGGCGCAGCAACCGTGCCGGCCAGGGAACTCCAAGAGATTGCTGGCTGCCCAGGACGCGGCTGATAATGCGGTCTTGAATGAATATCTGGAGACGTTGAGTCATCCGCGTCGGAAACAGGCGCCGGCGCTGTACTTTGTGCAGGTCTTCGTCCGTCACTCCGCCTTCGCGAAGGCGGACGGCCAGCAAGTTTGCCGTCGCCACCGCGTCCTGGATGGCGAGGTTAATGCCGACGCCGCCGACCGGCGACATGGCGTGGGCGGCGTCGCCGATACACAAGAGCCCGGGGCGATGCCATTTCTCCAGTCGATCCACCACAACCGTGAGGAGCTTGATGTCGTTCCAGTCCTTCAACTCCTCGACGCGATCGCGCAGGAACGGAGCGATGGTGACGATGGCGTCGCGGAAGGCAGCCAGGCCGCGGCTCTGGATTTGTTCAATGCCTCCCTTCGGAATCACGTAAGCGCATTGCCAGTAGTCGCCGCGGTCGAGCATGACAAAGATTTTGCCGCGGCTGAAGCGCCCGAGCGGCTGGTGTGGATCTCCCTCGCGCCGGCAGAGCCGCATCCAGAGCACGTCAATCGGCGCACCCAGATCCTTGACGGTCAAGCCGGCTGTTTCGCGGACCTTGGAGTGGCGACCGTCCGCTCCGACCACCAGCTCCGCACGAATCTCGAGCGGTCCCTCCGGCGTGCCGGCGCGGACACCCACGATACGGTCCCCTTCTTCGATCAACTCATTGACCTGTGCTTGCATCCTGAGGTGAAACGTCGGATAGCGCTTGCCATGCTCCGCCAGGAAATTCAGGAAGTCCCACTGAGGCATGAGGGCGATGAACTTGCACCGCGTCGGCAGATGGGAACAGTCGGCAATCGTCACCGGGACGTCCTCGATGTAGCCGGTGAGCTGCCGGGCTTCCTGGTGCGGGCGTTTTAGAAAGTCTTCCAGCAGGCCGAGTTCGTGCATGACTTCCAAGGTTGAGGGATGAATGGTGTCGCCGCGGAAGTCGCGCAAGAAATCGGCGTGTTTTTCCAGGACGAGCACATCCACACCCGCCCGTGCGAGCAGAAAGCCCAGCATCATTCCCGCCGGCCCGCCGCCGACAACGCAACCGCGAGTCTGGATTTTCTCGCTTGGAGTCACCATTAATGTGAATGTAGAGAATTTTGGAATTCTGCGGGATTTATTGTTGCAACTGAAATCCCCGCCGTTATCATTGCCTTTCGTCTAAAGGGGTACCGAAAGGCCGCACCGCATCCCTGCCGCGCCTCGCCACTGGAAGGCAATTTCACAACCTGCTTCAGGCCGGGCCATCGCGCTACCAAGAGAGTTAATCAACGCGGTTCCGGCCAAGCTGGCGTTTCTCCTTTTGCAACCGAGGAGTTGTACCATGTCACTCAGCGCTGTGTGGAAACTATCGTTGCATTCGTTTGGCGTTGTGCGAAAAATACGCAGCCAGGCTATGCCTGGCCGCCGTTTTACGCGGGCCGGCTGCCTCAACCTGCCACGCTTGGAGTTGCTGGAAGGCCGCATCACGCCTGCGGTCCATGACCTCACGCAAGGTACGACGTTTGCGACGATTCAAGCGGCCATCAATGCCGCCAACGCAGGCGACACCATCCTGGCCGATGCCGGTGTCTACGCCGAAAACGTCACGGTCAACAAGTCCCTTGTCCTCGAAGGTGCTCAGCACGGCGTGGACGCGCAGAACGGCCGCCCGGGCGCTCAGGAATCCATCCTGGACGCCGCCACGAACACTGGAAAGACGCTCTTCAATATCACCGCCAGCAATGTGACCATCGACGGCTTCACGGTCCAGAACGCCACCAACGCCAACCAGTTCGGCTTCGGCATCCTCGTGGGCGCCGGCACCTCGGGCACGCAGCTGCTGAACAACATCATCCAGAACAATATTGCCGGCATCTCGTTGGCCAACAACAGCACTTCCAACCAGGCCGTTATCCAGCACAACCTGATCCAGAACAACAACCAGCCGGGGCCGGTCACCGGCACCGGCATCTACAGCGACCAGTTCAGCGCTGGCGGCACGCTTGCCGATGTCCTCATCGATAACAACACCTTCAAGGGCAACAGCGACGCCGGGCTCGATTTCTCTTCGACCGATGCGACCAAGCCGGCGACCGGGATCACCATCTCCAACAACTTGTTCGATACCAACGCGCGGGGCCTGCTCGCGTTCAATCTGACCTCGTCCTCTATCAGGATGAATACGTTCAGCAATTCGACATCGAATGCCACCGCCGACATCCGGCTCTTCGAGGGCGTCAACGGCGTGACCATCACGAACAACCTGTTGCAGAACGGCGCCGGCCGGGCCGTACGCATTAGCAATTCCGGCACCGGCGCCCCGGACGCCACCAATATTCAGTTCAACTTGAATTCCATCGCCGGCTATACCGGCCCGGCCGGCATCTTTCAGGTGGATAACTACAGCGGCGCCCTGAACGCTACCAACAACTGGTGGGGCTCGGCGACTGGGCCAACCACACCGAATAACCCGGGCGGCACCGGCCAGACCCTTGCCGACCCGAATAACCAGGTGGTCTTTTCTCCTTTCCTGACCGATGGCACAAATATCTCGACTGGCCGCGGCTTCCAACCCGTGCAGGCTGATCTGGCCCTCGCCAAGACCGGGCCGGCGACGGCCACGGCCGGAACGCAAGTTACTTACACCCTGTCGCTGACCAACTCCGGTCCGTCCAACGCCCAGGGAACGACGCTCACCGACACGCTGCCCAGCGGTGAGACGTTCGTGTCCGCCAGCGAGGGCAGCGGCGCGGGCACGTCCTTTACCGATTCGATCGGCACGCTTGCCGCGGGCGCTAGCCGGACCATCACGCTCGTGGCGGCGATCAGCCCCAGTGACCCGGCCGGCACGCTCACCAACAGCGCCAAGGTGACCAGCACAACTTTTGATGCCAACCTCGCTAACAATGCAGCGACGTTCGACACCACCGTCAGCACGTCGGCGGATCTGGCCATTACCAAGACAAGTCCCGGCTCTGTGCCGCCCGGAATCTTAAGAGGCTCCATTGCGGAAGCCGAAGGTTTTCCGATTACCTACACCATTGCCGTGACAAACAATGGCCCGAGCGACTCTCAGGCCGTGGTGGTTACCGACATGCTGCCGGCCGGCGTCATTTTCAACTCCGCCAGCTTCAGCCAGGGCACTACCAGCCAAAGCGGCAACACGATCACGGCTAACCTTGGCACCGTTGCTAGCGGCGCCACCATCAGCGGCACGATTGTCGTGACACCGACCGAGGACGGAACGATCATCAATACCGCCTCGGTCACCAGCTCCACGCCCGATCCCAATGCGCAAAACAACAGCGCTACCGCACAAGATGCGGTGGCGGAAGGATCGATCTTGGGCCAGGGCACGGTTGTGAACGGCTTCGAACGGAGCCCGCTGATCAATGTCACGGTGGGCACGTTTGGCCACGCCAATGCGCTTGAGCCGGCGAGTGAATTCAGTGCCACGATCGATTGGGGCGACTTTATCAGTTCGCCCGGCACGGTGACGCTGTCCAACGGCATCTACAGGGTCCAGGGCAGCCATAGCTACTTCGATGAGCACATCTATCCCGTCACCGTTACCGTGAGCGAAGACAATGTCACGACCGTGATCCACACGTCCGCGACGATCCTGGAGGAATTGCTCCCCGGCGGCACGCGCGGCACGCCCAACCAGCGCTTCGTCTCCGAGGTCTATCGCGACTTGCTCGGCCGCAAGGTCGATGCGGGCGGCCTGGCGAAGTGGAGCGCCGCGCTGGACGCAGGCGCTTCTCAGTTCCAGGTTATTACGGCCATTCAGAACGACAGCGGCCACGAGTTCCTGAAGTACGAAGTGGATCTGCTCTACCAGCGCTACCTGCAGCGCTCCGCCGACTCCCTGGGTTTGAACGACGGCGTTAACTTTCTGGCAGCCGGCGGCACGCAGGAGCAGCTTGCGGCCAGGCTCGTCGCCTCCCCCGAGTTCAATGATCGCCTGACCACGGGCAGCAATGATAGCTGGCTCGATCAGTTTTATGTAAGGGCACTCCACCGCGGCGTGGATCCGGTCGGCCGAGCCGGCTGGGACCAGGCCTTCGCCGTCGGCGAAAGCCGCGCCCAGGTCGCGGTCGCCATCTTTAGCAGCGACGAGTATCGCCAGGTTCTCGTGAACGATTTCTATCAGTTTTTGCTCGAGCGGCCCGCGGACCAGGGTGGACTGAGCACCTGGAGCGGCGCCCTGCGGTCGGGCGTGCGCGATGAAGTGGTCATGGCCTCCATCATGGACACGGATTCGCACGAGTTCTTCAACAAGACGGCGCCCTGAGCCGTGGGCTAACCACAGAGTCACAGAGAACACCGAGAAACAGATGGGCAAGCCCCATTGACACAAATGGTGATTATGATTCTGTGCGATGCTGTCTTCTCTGTGTACTCTGTGACTCTGTGGTCAGTCAAACGAAAGCACAGGTCAAACAACTATGGACCAGCAAGACCCATTGACGCAAGCGGTGATTGGAGCGGCCATTGAGGTTCATCGGGTCATGGGCCCTGGGCTGCTGGAATCGGTGTACCAACGCTGTCTGGTCCACGAACTCCGGCTGCGAAATATTGACTGCCTCCCTTTAGCACGCCTTCCGATTGTTTACAAAGGACAGATTATTGCTGAGGATGATCTGGTCATGGACCTGTTCTTCCCGGAGCGCCTCGTAGTGGAACTCAAGGCCGTGGAGAAGCTGCTGCCGATCCATGAGGCGCAACTATTGACTTACCTTCGCCTGAGCAAGACCCATACGGGCTTGCTCATCAACTTCAACGTGCGTCTGCTCAAAGACGGCTTAAAACGCATGGTTCTGTGATGGCGTCTTCTCTGTGTACTCTGTGACTCTGTGGTTAGTCGCTCATGCCCATGGCTAAAGATGCTCACGGTCCGCATCCGTCAAAGGCAGGCTGCCGATGCCGGCGGTGCGCGTGGTCCAGGCGCTGGTCTGCCAGTTGTCCACGATCGCCTTGTCCGGCAACCAGGCCGGCAAGGCAAACAGCAAGCGGCCGGCCAGGGCGTTGACGAACGGCTCATAAGTCATGCGCAGTTCGCGCAGCTTCTCCTCAACCGCGGGGCCTTCGCGTATGGCCAGACCGGCCTCACGCAGGGCTGCGCCTACGCGCTGCCAATCCGCCGAAGGCAATCTTTCCGGCTCGGGCGGTTGCGGAGGCGTGCGGAAAACCATCGCCAGATCAACCACGGCATGCCGGGCCATCGCGAAGGTAAGCTGCGCCTGGTAGCGGTCTGCGTCCTTGACCGCCGCCAGCAGCAGCGCCCCGGTGTCTAGGATAATGGTGACGGCCGCCAGCCAGGACTGATTATCGTGCTGGGACCGATAATAAGTCAGCACGGGAAACGATAGGTGGCTCTCCAGCAATTCCGCAGACCAGCGCTCCCATTCCAGGAGAAAGAGATTGAGCGTGCTCACCTGTCCGCTGCGGGCCAGGCGCAAGAGGAGCTGTCCGGCGGAAGGGGGCGAGCCGGCACGGGCATCGAGCACGGAGATGGTCAGTTCGCGCCGCGAGAACGCCTGGTAGAGCACCGGCAAGTAGCCAATGATGATGGCGATGAAGCCGAAGCCGATGCCGGCCTCGGCCACGGTCAGGAATCGTCCAAACGCATGGACCGGCCTGATCTCGCCGGAGCCGAGCGTGAAAAAAGTATCGCCGCTGTAATACAGGTAAGTCCCGAGCTGGACGGCGCCTTCAGGAGCTTCCAGAGCTGTGCCGAGCGCGGCGTGCAGGAACCCGAAACCGACAATCAGCGCGATGACCCAGCTAATGAATAAACCCAGGATAGAGAGAGGCCCGAAGTAGCTTAAGAAGTTTTCGCGCCGCTTGCCTGGCGGCAGCGCCAGGGCCAGGCCCCGCCACAGCCGCCACGTGCCCAGGTAGAAGAACCGCGCATAACGAAACTGGCGGCTGACGCGCCGCGGCAGCACGAGCGTTTCAAAGCCGTCGAAGAGTACGAAGATAATCCAGGCCAGCCAGAAGAGCGCGAGGATGATTCGCATGTCACCCGAAAGCATAGCCATGGAGCGGGCCAAAGGACATGGGAAATCCGTGTGCCCGCGATCGCTATTTTTCCCGGTGCAGTTTTTCCTGGAGGATCTTCTTGGCTTTCTCGAGTTCTTTCTTGCGCGCGGCCGGCAGGTTCTTGCCGCCGCGATTTATGAAATACTGGATCATGCGGATTCCGGAGCCCAGTCCTTTGGGACTGACCTTCTTGCTGGCCATGCCTCGGGCAATGGTTTGCGCGTCTTTCGTAAACAGGTCCGTGGGCGGATAGGTTGAAACCGTTTTCACCTTGCATACCCAGTTCTTCTTTTTGGCCATGGCCATTCCTCCTCGGCGAACGCCGGGCACCATGCCGGCAAACAACTTTCTGAGAACCAAAGGAGCAAACCTCGTACCGGCTAAAGACTCATAAAATGACCGCGAGCGTACCGCGGACTCCGCGCAACTTTTCGCCGGCTCCAGCTGTCCTGGGGGAGGGTACAAGTTCATGAAACACCGCCTCGCACGGTTTTCTTCGGCCGCTCTGTTCCTGGCCCCGATAATCATGGCGTGGTACGTGTGCGCGCCGGCCGCCGCAGATAAGCAGGATAGATCCCGCGTTGTACCCCTGCCACAAGCGCATGCGCACAACGATTACGAGCATAAACGACCTCTTCAGGAAGCACTGGAACACGGCTTCTGCAGCGTGGAGGCGGATGTTTTCCTTGTGGACGGCCAGATGCTCGTCGGCCACGACCGCAAGGACCTCCGTCCGGGGCGGACGCTGGAAAGGCTTTATCTGGAGCCCTTGCGTGAGCGGGTTCGTCTGAATGGCGGGCGGGTTTATTCCGGCGGGCCGGCCATCTTCCTGCTCATTGACGTCAAGACGGAAGCAAAGACGACCTACACGGCCTTGGCAAAGATCTTGGCCCGCTACGATGACATCCTTTCCGTGACGCGGCAAGGAAAGTTCGAGCCGAGGGCGGTGACCGCGGTCATCAGCGGCAACCGCGCTCAGGAGGCGATCGCGGCCGAGAAGGTGCGCTATGCCGGCATCGACGGCCGGCCGACGGACCTGGAGTCGACTGCCCCCGCCGATCTGATGCCCTGGATCAGTGCAAACTGGGCGTTGGCGTTTGGCTGGCGAGGGGATGGCCCGATGCCAGCAGAAGTGCGCGTGAAGCTACAAGATTATGTCCGCAAGGCGCACGCGCGCGGCCGTCTGGTTCGCTTCTGGGGAACGCCGGAAACCCCAGCCTTCTGGAAAGACTTATGCACCGCGAAAGTAGACCTGATCAACACGGACAAGCTGGACGAATTGCAAGGATTCCTGCTGAGCCGCCTGCCCAGTGGGCAAAAGCCATGAACAGATACTGCTCCTAATCTGTGTGCTTTTCAGCATCGGGCTCAGGTTGTGAGTCCATCGCCAGTCTTTCGGCGTCCTCTCTTTGCTTTGACGGATGATCAAGAAGCTGAGCAGAACACCAGCAACAAATATTCCCATGATCGCCCCAGCCGAGCCGACCCAGAACACGCGGAAGTTTTCACGCTCGGCAAGTGTCCATGATTTAGGCAGCCATCTTTGCATGTGCAGCCAATCCCAGGCAGTGATAAACGTGCCGGCACCGAGTCCAGCTCCTATGCCGCCGCAGACAATCGCCAACAAGTCCAGCAGGCAATAGCGATTGCGTGTTAGAAGCGAAATCAACCTCCGCATGCTGTTATTCTACGACGCTATCGCAGTCAACTGCTATTGACGGCAAACAATGCTTTTGCGTAGCGACTCATCTCATGTTAGCCATGACCCGTTTAGTGATGCATCATCATACCCGCGCAAAATGCCAGCACGTAAAAGGGCAGCACAATGATCAGGCTCGCCACGAAGTTGTGACCCCAGACGGCGAAGGCGCGCGTCATAAAATTCTCGTTGAACAGGTTCGATCTTTGCAAGCGCTGCTCGAGCTGGGCAATGCGGTCCTCGAACCACTGCAACTGGTCCGCGGGCATGCCCGCGTCCGCCCGTGCTTCGGCGTGAGCCTGACCGAACGACGGTAGTTTGCTTAATTTCTCCGCGGGCGTGATCGCCTGGCTGGCGGCCGGCTTTTCATCCAACGGCTGGCGGCACTCTGGACAGAATGGGTCCGCGACTCCGGGCAATTGAGTTCCGCAATGCGGACAGAACGCGCTCATCGTTATGCACCTCGATACGTCCGGAATGGATAATGGGCTATTTCTAAGGCAACGCCCGCGGACGCGACTGCTGTGCGCGGGACTTTCAGGGATGGCGCCCCAACTGGAAAGGTCGCCCGGGGACATTATAGCCGTATAATCTACGTCTGCAGCGATCTCGGCTGCTGCGGAATTTTGGCCTCATGCTCAGGGATTGCACCGATGAAGAAATGCCGGATGACCATTGCCGCCCTGACGCTGCTGGTCTCGACGGGCGCGCAGGGATTCGAGAAACCGGCGGGCCTGGACAAGGCCATCGCCACTATCCGCGGCGTGGGTCCGGGCGGCAAGGGCAGCGCTGACGCCGCCCGCGCCTGGCTGGTGCTGGCGAAGGCCGATGCCGATCAGCTTACCGAGGTCCTCGCCGGCATGGACGGCGCCAACGCCCTGGCGCGCAACTGGCTCCGCGCCGCTGTCGATGAGATCCTCGACCGGGCCCAGCAGGACAAGAAGACCATATCTCTGGAAGCGCTCGAGTCCTTTCTGCGCGACACGCAGCACGATCCTCAGGCCCGGCGGCTGGCCTATGAGCTGATTGTCGAGCGCCAGCCGGGCGCACGTGAACGGCTGCTGCCGGACATGCTCGACGACCCCAGTCCGGACTTGCGCCGGGACTCCGTCGCCCGCTTGCTCGACCAGGCTGAAAAGGGTTTTCAATCCGGGCAGAAGAAGGAGGCGCTGCCGATCTTCAAGAAGTGTCTCGCCGCCGCGCGCGATAAGGGTCAGATCGACAAGAGCGCGCGCCGGCTCCGCGAACTTGGCGAGCCCGTCGACCTCCCGACACATCTTGGCTTTATCATGGATTGGAAGCTGCTGGGGCCATTCCCCAATGTGAAGCAGAAGGGCATAGGCACCGTCTATCCTCCCGAGGAGAAGATCGATCTGGCCGCGACTTACGAAGGCAAGTTGGGGAAAGTCCGCTGGCAGAATTATGTGTCGCAAAGCGAGGCCGGTCTGGTGGACCTCTTCGCCGGCCTGGGCAAGGAGCAGGAGGGCACAAGCTATGCCTTCACGGAATTCACGGCGCCGGCGGCGCGGGACGCCGAGATTCGCCTCGGCTGCTTTACTGTCTTCAAGCTCTGGGTGAACGGCGTTATGGTGCTGGAGCGCGGCGATGCCTACACGGGCATGAGCTTCGACCACTATACCGCTCCGATTCACCTCAAAGCCGGGAAGAACGTGATCCTCATGAAGCTGTGCCGCGATGCGGCGCCGCCACAGGTTCCCAATATCTGGCAATTCCAGTTGCGCGTCTGCGATCCGACCGGGGTCGCCATTCTCTCGACGACGCGTCCCTCGGTGTCGGTGCCAAAAAAATCTTAGGAGCAATTAGACCATGCCATGCCGTCTCCTGCTTGCCTTGTGCGCCGGAATTCTGATCGTGGCCGGCGGCGCGGATTGGCGCCAATTTCGCGGCCCGGATTCTTCCGGTGTCGCCGCCGAGGAGCCGGCCGGCATGTTCGATCCGGCCCGGGCCGTGGCCTGGAAGATCGACCTGCCGGGGCGTGGCCTTTCCGGTCCCATCGTCGTCGGCGACCGCGTCTTTGTGACCGCTTCAAGCGGCGACCGGCAAGATCGCCTGCACGTCCTGGCCTTTGCGGCGGACACCGGTAAGAAGCTGTGGCAGCGGACGGTGTGGGCGACCGGCCCCACCAGCAGCCATCCCAAGACTTGCATGGCCGCGCCCACGCCGGCCAGCGACGGCCGGCACATCGTCGCCCTTTTCGGCAGCAACGATCTGCTCTGTTTGAACCTGGACGGCGACCTACTATGGATGCGTTCCCTGTATGAGGAGAATCCCGGCGCCACCGATGGCCGGGGCCTGGCTTCTTCACCCCTGATTGTCGGCGGCACCGTTGTGGCCCATGTGGAAAACCAGAACACCTCCTTCGCCGCCGGCATTGACAGCGCCACGGGCAAGACGCGCTGGCGCATCGCTTGCCCGCGCGAAATGGACTGGACCTCGCCGTTCGCCGTGCCGGGCAAGGCGGGTCCTCTGGTGCTGCTGCAGGGCATGACCCGACTCAGCGCCTGCGACCCGCAGACCGGTCGCGAAGTGTGGCGACTGGAGCGCAGCCTTCATCCGATCGCTTCGTGTGTTCGCGACGGCAATATCCTTTATGTGCCCACCGAGGACAAGTTGGCCGCCTTCGCCCTGCAGCCCGACGATACGCCGCCCCGGTTGCTCTGGGAGCAGGCCAAGCTGAGCCCCGCCATGGCCAGCCCGGTCGCCTGCAACGGCCGCGTGTACGCGCTGCATGGCGCTATTCTGGCCAGCGGCGACGCCCGCAGCGGCGCCGTCCTTGGCCAGTTACGCTTGAAAGGCGCCTTCACCTCGTCGCCGGTCATCAGCGGCGGCCGCCTCTATTGCTTCAACGAACAGGGAGTCGCCCACGTCATCAAACTGGACGGCAAGGAACCGGCCATCGAGACAACGGCGAACCTTCAGGAGGCCATTCTCTGCACTCCTGCCATTGCTAACGGCGCCCTCTATGTGCGCAGCGACAAGCATCTTTGGAAAATCGGCAAATCGTAAGAGCCGGCCGAAAGGCGGAGCGAACATGTCCGAAAGCAGAAAAGGCAAGCCGGTCATCCTTCGCCTGGACGCGCTCGCCACCAGCACGCAGCGCGACTGGTTGCGCACCGCCGGCGTCGCCACGCCGCGCTTCCGCGAGCACGCGGAGCTGCTGGTGCAGGAAATCCAGCAGACCTGGGAAACGCAACCGGCGTCGCCGCTTCAGCAACGCTTCCTCCGCCTGCGCGGCCGCTGGCGCGACGGGCTCAATCAGCGTCAGGCGTTCTATCTCGTCAATGTCATCGCCGACCACGAGCGCGATCAGGAACTGCAGGGCGAGCGCCTGCCGTCCTGGGAGCGCTTGGCAGAGCTGGAGCCGCGATTGCAAGACATCCTGGACCAAGCCGGCCGCCGGCCGCCCGGCTTGCCCGCCTTCTGTCGCCACCAAGCCTGGTATGGCCGCGACGGCATCAAAGTCCGCTTCGCCCGGCTGGTCGGCCTGGGCGCCGAGCAGCCCGGCCTGCTCACCACTGCCGCCGCCTACCAGGTCGCTTATCAGAAGATATTTTCCGTGCTTCCCGAGTGTGACGCCCATTGCCCTTGCCAGGCCGACTGAGCCCATGCGAATAACCAGCAGGCCATTCAGCACACCTGCCCGAAGCGCCGGTTTTGAAGTTGCGCTTCTTCCTTCTTCCTGCCACCGTACTCCCGTTTTCGCCCAGCGCCTGCAGTTTCTGTTTCAACAGCACGACATTGTCCGGGTCACACTCGCAGGCGATGAGCCGGCAGCCGGGCCAGAGTGTGGCGGCGAGAACCGCAAAGGCGCCAATGTGGGCGCCAATATCGACGATGGTTTTCTCCGTGCCTGTTGCGGCGTGGTCTCCCGACCATGCCGCTGCCAGCTCGCGGACACCGTACACGTCCGCCACCCAGACCTCGTGGAGAATATCCTGATCTACAAGGCCGCGGAGGCAGAAGGTGATCTTGTTCAGGCCACTGCTGGGACCTGTCACGTTGAGGATTCGGCCGGCCTAGAGTTACGTGCATTGTGTCCGGCTAGCGGAGATGATTGGTGGTTTGCGGGGCTGTACAGGGCCATACAGGGGCCACCGTGGCCCTGTATGTCGAAAGACATAAACGCAGTGATTGCATATGCTTGCGACATTTAGAAATCAACCGGGCCACATGGCCAACCATTTTCAACATGCCCGAAATGCGGGTTGCGAAATGTCCCGGCGCCGAAAGCGCGTGAGACAATCCCGATTACGAAAAGCATATTCTTCCATAACGCCTGCTAGAGCTTGCGTTTATGGACACCGTCCCCTTCCGTCCGTCCCCTTCCGTCCCCTTCCGTCCCCATCCCCTTCCGTCCCTTCCCTTCCGTCCCTTTATTTAAGCCCTCTCTTCATAGTTTCTGTCACCTTCCGTCCTGTCCCCTTCCGTCGTACCTGCTTCTTTTCCTGCTTCGGGCTACCATCCCAAGCGATCCCTAAAGAATTGCTCGACCCGTTCCAGAAAAGTCCTCTCATCCTCATGAATGCTCTTGGCCAACACTCGGCCAGTCCGGTTGAAAACCACTGCGATCCTGATGTCCTTGAATACCCAATCTTTTCTGTACGTCGACCGCACGCCAAACACCTCATGCCATGAAGGGGTCTGAACCCCGTCGACATCCTCTCCTTGACCCCCCATAATGGCCTGAACTTCTGACTCTGTCATTGCCAGGTCTATGCGATCGAAATCGGCATGGAGCGTTCGGCGCTGACGCAAATCAACTAAAAATGACCCGAGTGGTACGGCTACCAATAACAAGCCCAGTAGCCAGATCCACCGCTTTCTTGACATAGTTCGCATACTGCCCTCTTAACTATTACAGTGTGCGTTCATGCCTCTCAGCCTGAGGACGAGCTACTTGTCCTTTAGCGGGGTTATCATTACTCGGCTGTCCGCTCTAGTGGGAAACAATAACGCCTCAGCCACATAATCGCCCTTCGGGGTGAAATTAATCATGTTCAGAATGATTGATACATAGTACTGAAACAAAGGAGAGAATTTTACTGAGGAACAGGCCTTCTTTAGGTTACGTGTATTTAGATAAACGTACGTATAACCCCACTTCCCAATTGGTGGATTCATATCCGCCAGGAGGGTGTAGTACTGATTCTCCGATAGTTTCTTCGTCCCAGAAAGTTCTAATGTTGTTGCACGTGGAGGTTTCTTCGGGTCAACTACTTCGTTCGTGCGGAGGCGCAATAACGTTCCGAACCCGTATGTCTTCTCCACGGTGCGACTGAAATAGGCCCAGTCGCCATTATTGCTGTAGGCAGAAACGTCGACAGGGATACTGTTTGGTCCCGCAAAGTCCCCGGTGTAGTCATCGGGCAGAGAACGAAATGTGCCGTTTGAAAGTAAGCCTCCTTTTTTCCCGAGGCTAAGTATCCATACTCGACTGAGTTTAGTAGGAGCAGGTGGCGCCGTAATTTGGGTATTGAAGGAATATGAGACTACCTTATCAACGAGGCTCTTCAAGTTGACACTACTGACGGTAATTGTCCACGAAGCGGGCCTTGCTTGGGCAAGACCTGATGGATCAAGTGCATTTGTGGGATCATTGCCGACATACCGGTAGAGGTTAAAGTCATTTGCAGAAAATGCGATAGGATCCTCGATCAGCCATCGACCGATTGATGGATTGTAGTACCTGGCCCGGTTAAATTGCAATGAAGTCTCGGTGTCAAGCTCACGACTGGTCCACTTGTACCGATCGCCGTTTGCAGAATTGGTTTCAGTGCCATTACCAAAGCCATCGTAATCGATGTGGTCGATAACCGTGCTGGAATTGTTGAGGACATCTCTCACGGAACCGAGCCGGTCGGTCAGGTACCAGGCCAGAGTGCCGCTGGAGTTCTCTCGGGCAAAGAGCTGATCGACAGCATCGCCGTACAGCCGTCTCATCTGCAGTTGGTTGCTGCTGTTCAAATCCGCAAAGGCGTTCTGACCATCGTAAGCAAAGCGCGTGACCACCGTGCCGGTGGATGAGGTCCAAACATCCTTCTCGATGCGGTCGCCGAAGACATCGTAGACATAGGTCGCCTGCGTCAAGAGCGTGCCGCCGTCGGTTTGCTCTTGCTTGGCCGAGGTCATGCGGTTGAGGTTGTCGTAGCCGTAGTACCAGGTCTCGGCACTCGTGCCCTTGCTCTTCTTGGTCATGTTGCCGTTGTTATCGTAGCTGTAGGTCCACATGCCGTCGTTGGTCAGCTCGTTGGCCGACCCGGTCGTGTAGCCGGTCATCGTGCGGTTGCCGGCCAAATCGTAGCTGTAGCTGTTGGCCGTGTCGTTGGTCAATTCGTTGGTAGCGTCGTACTGGTACGTCGTCGTCGTGCCGTTCCGCACTTCGGTTGAGAGCCGGCTGGCGGCGTCGTACGTGTAGGTGATCGTCTCGAACGTGTGCCCCTGCTTGGGTGCGGTGTCGTAATGCTTAAGAAAGGTCATTCGGCCTGCAGCGTCGTAGGTAAGGCTGGTGTTGGTATAAAAAGTGGGTAACGGACTATTGGAGCGCGCTATTGCGGCTAACTGGTTAAGGGCAGTGTAGCCGAGCGAAACGTCGAGGTAGGTCATGCCGCTGGCGCTAAACTGCCGGTCAGTCAGGTTGCCGACATTATCGTAAGTCGAGGTTATCGTGCCGCCCAGAGAATCCTGCAAAAGGGTGCGGCGGCCCAGCATATCGTAAGCCGACGTCAGGGTCACGCCGAAAGGTTCCTTCGTCAGGGTAGCGCGGTTCAGGCTATCGTAACTCATCGTGTACGCCCCGCTGCCGTTGGCAGCCGTCAGCTCATTCCCGGCGCTATCGTAGCTATAGGTTAGCGTATTGACGGTCGTGCCGCCACTGTTTTTCCAGATTTGCGTGAGCACGCGGTTGTCGTTGTCGTAAGTCGTGTTGATCACCTGGCCGTTCCGGTCGGTTGCGCTGGTCTGGCGCCCGATGGCGTCATACGCCGTCGTGCTCGAATGGTTCAAGGGGTCCGTCTGCTGGGTCATTCTGTTCAGCACATCGAACGCCATGGTGGTGGTGTTGCCGACCTGGTCAACGACGGTCGTGTTGTTCCCGACCGCGTCATACAGTGTGGTGACGATCCCGCCCCGGGCATCGACGGTCCGGGTCTTGCGATTTAGAACATCGTAAATGTAAGTGGTCGAATGCCCAAGCGGATCCGTACTCGTGGTGGCGTTCCCTACGCTATCGTAAAGTGTCGTGCTGACATCGCCGGCAGGGTCGGTGACACTGGTGCGGCGATTCAACTGGTCAAACGCGAACGTCGTGGTGTTGCCAAGTCCATCAATGGTATTGATCACGTTCCCGGCAGCGTCGTAAATCGTGGTCGTGGTAACGCCGTTGGCATCGACGCTGGAGGTCTGACGATTTAGCGCGTCGAAACCATTCTGGGTCGAGCTGTCGTTGCTCGCGGTGACCTCGGATTGCACCTGAGTGACGTTTCCGGCCGCGTCATAGATGATGGTTGTGGTTGCACCGAGCGGCGCCTGAATCAACGTATTTTGTCCGGCTTTATTGTACGCGTAGCTCGTCGTCGCGCCGTCCGGATTGGTGTTAGTGAGCTGATTGCCGGTGGCGTCGTAGCTAACGGTGTTGGTGGCTCCGGTGGAGTCGGTCGTGACCGTGTTCTGATTCAGATTATCGAACATCGACGTCGTGCGATGGCCCAGCGCGTCGATTTTGACCGTGACATTCCCAACGGAATCGTAAAGAGTAGTTGACAGATCTCCCAAGGCGTCTTGAACCTGGGTTTCGCGATTCAGGGCGTCGTAAGAATGCGTCGTCCGGCGCCCAAGCTGGTCAACGCTGGCCAAGACGTTGCCGGCGGCATCGTAAATAGTGCTGACGTAATTGCCCAGCGCGTCCTGGGTCTGTGTTCTGCGATTCAGGAGATCGTAAGAGTAGCTTGTGCGTCGCCCGAGCTCGTCAACGTTGGCTAAAACGTTGCTGCCGGCATCGTAAATGACCGTGGCCAGGCCGCCGATCGCATTGGTGGTTTGCGTCACGCGGTTGGCGGCGTCCAGGGCATAACTCGTGCGGTGGTTGAGCGCGTCAACGCGCGCCGTGACGTTCCCAGCCCCATCGTAAATCGTGGTGGAGATGTCGTTCAAAGCGTCCTTAACCTGGGTTTGGCGATTGAGAGTATCGAATGAGTAGCTCGTGCGGTGGCCGAGCTGGTCAATGCTGGTGGTCAAGTTGCCGGCTTTATCGTAGAGGCTCGTGCTCAGGTTGCCCAGGGCGTTCGTAACTTGGGTTGCTCGATTGAGCGCATCGTAAGCCGTGGTGGTGACGTCGCCGCGCTGGTCCGTGCTGGTCTGCTGATTCCCATAGGAGTCATACGTTAGGGTCACCAGGCCGCCGTTGGCGTCAGTCGTGGCAGTAAGTCTATTCAATGTATCATACGCGTAGCTGGTGGTTCGCCCGAGGCTGTTTTTCTGCGTGGCCAGGAAGCCCTTGGCCGTGAAGGTCATCGTGGTCAGGTCGTTCAAGGCATCCCGTGTCTGGGTGAGATTGCCGCTCGCGTCATAGCTGTTCGTGGAAATGTGCGAAAGTTGATCGGTGGTCTGCAAAACCTCGCTAAACCCGTTGTACGTGTATTGCGACGTGGTATCGTCGGCGTAGACGATCTTGGTGGCATTTTCATTGGTATCGAAGTACGTGCGCGTGCGGTGGCCCGGCGGATCGGTTGCCAGCCACGGGAAGCCGTTGCCGTCGCGATGAGTCACGGTCATGTCGCTGAGCGGGTCGGCGACCTGGGCCGGTTCGCCGAAGCCGAGCCAGTCGAGCCGGTCGGTCCAGGCATTGCTGCGCGGGTCGGTGTAGGTGGCGAGCGCCTGGGCGGCCAGGACCGCGGTTGCAGGGCTGCCCAGAGTGCCGCTGCCGTTCTGCACGAGGCCTTGCTCCTGAAGCGCCGCGAACGATTCCGTGCTGCTGTCGGGACGCGTGCTGCCCGAGGCGCGGCCGGAGAAATCGTAGCTCAGGGTGGTTTTGTTGTTCAGTTGATTGGTGAGCGTCGTGGCGCGATGAGAAGTATCGTACCCATAGGTAAGTAACGATGCGTCGGCGTCCTTGACGCTCGTCAAATTCGAGGAAGCATCGTAGGCCAGCGTGGTCAAGCGATTGGCGGGATCGGTGATACTGGTGACCTGGCCACTGCTGTAGGCAAGGGTCACCAGCTGGCCGTTCAAATCGCTGATGCTGGTCAATTGATTGCTGCCGTTATAGTTGAAGCCGGTGGTGTTGCTGTTGCGGTCCACGACGGAAGTCTGCAGGCCGGTGGAAGAGAAGTTGATCTTCGTGCCGTCTTTCAGCGTCCGGGTATAGGTGTTATCGCCGTTTTGCACCAGCGTGGACGTGTCGCCGGGCGGAGTGACGAAGTGTCCCGAAGTGCCGTTGGCGAACCAGAGGCTGTTGCCGCTGCCCAGGTCGAGGATGACGCCGCCGGTGACGGAATAGATGCGTTCGTAGTCGGCGAGCGACCAGCCGGCGCCAAATGGGCTGCTGCTGTAGTTGAGGACATCCACGGAGCCGGAGTAGGTCGTGGTGACCGGCGTGGAGTAGTTGGAAGTCGCGGTGATGGTGTAGGCGTAGCGGCCGGTGGACAGGCTGGTGGCATTGGCTTGCAGGGCGATCTGCATGATATCGCCGGGATTGAGCGACGAGGTGCTGTAATAGAACACCTGCCCGGCGGTGCCGTTGAGGGTGAGCTGGGCGCTGACGGTGCTGGGCACGGCCTGGCTGGGGTCGATGGGATAGTGCACGATTAAGATCGGCATGGCGTTGGCCGCCGCCGAGTTGTAGGTGAGCGTGATCGGCGCGACGTTGGAGTTGTACGTTGGCAGGGTGTGGCTGGTGTCCACTTCCCCCGTGGCCAGGCCGACCATGTAATACGGGCCGAGGCCGGCCGTCATCTGCTGGTCGGTCATGGCATCGGGCGGCAGCACGGTGGGCCAGGTGCTCGTGGAGACGGGCGGCGTGGCCGTGTAGGCCGGGGATGAAGTGCTCACGACGTCAAAGGTCAACGTCTGGGACAGGTGGTTAGAGCCCGTGTTCTCGGTGACGGTGATCGTGTCGGTGCGGTCCGCGCCGGTGAAGCTGCCCCAGGTGAACTGCAGCCGGTAGGTGCTGGCGCCAGAGATGCTGGTCGCATCGGGAGCCGAGCTGAGGTCCCAGCTGTAGCTGGTGACCGTGCCGCCGGAGACCTGAGCGCGCAGATCCACCGGGTATGTCGAGAAGTCGGTCTGGGTGACCCCGGGCGTGATCACCAGGGCATTATTGGCATCGAGCACCCACATCGGATCATGATGCTTGGGGCTAAGTCCGCCTGACAGCGGCGGTGAGGAACTTGTTGACAGACTACCTGGCGAACCGCCGTTGGTTGGGCTAATAGTGCCTGAGCTGGTGACGGGAGCGCTGGAAGTAGTTTTTGCGCCTGTGCCGGCGGTGAGCGCAGCCATCGTAGCGGTATTGTTTAGCGCTGGTGTGGTTGGGGTCGTATTGCTGGGACCGCCGCCTTGCGGACCCAGATTACCCATGTCCCCCGTTCCCGCGCTGCCGGCGCTGGATGTTCCGCCGCCGCCCGAAGCCGAGCCGCCACTTCCTCCGGCCCCGCCGCCTATCGCCGCGCTTCCCGCCGAGGCCCCGCCAGGACTATCGACGATGCCGCCTGAAGCGCCCGTCGGCTTGGAGCCGGCGGTCGGATCGTTGGTCAGAGAATCTTGGCCCAAAGTCGAGAAGAGCGGTTTGCCGTCAAACGAATTCGTCCCACTGCTTGGCGTGGGTATGGTTTCCTGTGAAGTTTCCGGCACGCCGGCGCTGACGTGATTCGGGCCGGCCGGAAGATCCGGCAAGTCGAGCGGCGGCGAAAGCGGGCCTTGCGTCATCATTGGCTGCGAACGAACATCCGGCGCGGCCAGGGGACTGCTCACGGGCGGCGGCGCCACCGCGGCCAGCAGCTGGCCGCTCAGCGACAACGCGGACGTCGTCACGAACGGGCCGATTGCGTCGGCGACCGGGTTGCGTTCCTCGAGCCGCTCAAAATCCAGGAATTGCTTGGCCTTGCGGATGGATTCGAGCGGCTTGCGGCGTAGCGGCCGCTCCGCGCGAAAAATGGGGAGATCATAGAAGCGACGCAGCCAGGTGAAAAACCGTGTGCTCATCGTGCATTTCCTCCACGTTGAAACTTCTTTAGGCGCGCACCGCAAGCGGAGCGGCCAGGCGCCGGCCGCTTTCGGCTCTGTTCACACCGCACGAATCAGGAAGGAATCAGCGTGCGCGGAATCCGCAGCACCCGGCCCGCCGCGCCAGCAAAGCCCCTCGCTGGCGCGTCGGGCCAAGGTGCAGCCGGAATGCGCACGGTCATAGGGCTTCCGTTTCAATCATCAGCCGCCCTCCGCGGATAGTAGTAGCCGCGATTGCGCAGGCCGGCGGCCAGGAGCCGTCTGGCCGCATGCCAGAGAGTCTTGATGGTCTGCGGATTCTCCGGCTGGCCGCTCACGGTGCTCACAAGCTCGGCGAGCTGCTCGTAGATGTCGCGGGGACCGAATTCATCATTGTGCTCGATGCGCAGCCGGGCGACCAGGCGCTGCCGGGCCGGTAGTTTCTCCGCCAGGCTCAACAGGTCAACCCGTAACTCCGCCCGTTCCAATGGGTCCAGTCCCGCAAAAAGATCGCTGCGCGGCGGACTATCCAGGGCGTCATCTTCGAACTGCGCTACGAGCCGCTTGAAATTGGCGTACGGCCGCTTCTTGAGCCGCAACAGGTCCACACTCCTGCGCCGGGCGATGGTCAAGAGCAGGGGCAGATAGGCTTCCGGCGGCGGCCGCTTATGACTGGCGAAGGCGTAGAAATCGCACATGGCGTCCTGATAAGCATCGTGAACGTCCTCCGGCGATAGGGCGCGGCCGGCTACCTGCTCGATAACGCGCAGCACCTTCCCCCCGTACCACTGATGCAGCCAGCTCAGGCGGAGTTCCGGGCTGGGCAGAGCTTCGCCGTAGGTGTCATAGGTAAGCGTTGTCCAGCACTGCGGTTCCTTTGCCGGCGGCATGGCCTTGTAAGGAACGGCGTCATAGGGATAGGTGAAGCTGCACGTCAGTGCATCCATGTTGTCCTCCTCAGGGCGGCGGCAGCGCTTTGGGGCTACCCTATATATCGCGGAGCGGGCATTATCGTACAAAAGATTTTGGGAAAAATTTGCTCTGAAGATCAATAGCCTTGGCCGCGAGCCTCCTGCCAAGACGGCCGCCCGTTGGCCAGCCTTTCTCACCCCGCGGGTCCGCCGTCGGTCCGCCAATGTGATTTTGCCCGGCGGACGGACGCGGCCAAGGTGAGCGAACAATGACGAACAGCCCTGGCCGCGTGACTCGTGGCAAAGTGGCAAACTTGCCTTTAATGAATGCGTAAGCCTAAGCAGCCGTGGATGTTCCGACTCAAGACATGTTTGCCACGCGTGGCCACGAACTTGGCAAACTGGCAAACAACTCGCCCAGCCCCTGCCAGCTGATTCCAGGTACGCCACGCCCCACACCTCCGGCCGTCCCGGCACTCCAGGCCAGTAGGACCACGCCAGCCGGGATTTGCCAATGTCTTCCCCGACCCTGGCCTCCTTCTTGCCGGCGTGGTAGAGGATGACGTTGAAGCCCAGCGCGTTCCCCGAGCGGACGCCACGTACGGCAGGGATGCCTGCTTCCGTCCACGGAATATGCGCCTCCACGACATAGCCCGTGGCGGTGATGCGGGATGCCAGCTTTATTTGCGAGCGAATCTGCTCCAGCGGGCCAGGATGAGCGTCGGCATCGCGGGCCGCGCGGACCACGCCGCTCGTGTCCTGGGGGAAGATGCCCAGCTTCAAGGTCGTGAAGGTATTCTCGCTGCGCGGCGACGGGTCGAGGCACAGCTCCACACTGGTGCTGCGCCAGTGTGCCTTGATATCGTCCGGCGCGATATTGCAGGCCACCGTATCGTCGGTGACCTCGACCAGCACTTGCAGGCCGGACGCATCGTAGCCGGCAAAGAAACGGCCGCTGCACTCCTGGGGACCGGCCACGGAGCCGCGCGCCGCGTTCGCGTAGCCGATGGAAGTCGGCTGAATCTTGGTGCTTTCCCATTTGGCGACGTCCGCATCCACGGGTAGGCTCTCCGCCAGGCGGCTTATCATGGTCGTCGGCACGACATCGACCTTCCCCGGCTCGGCAAGCTCCCCGAAGCGCACGGTCACGTCATGGCTCTTGAGCGCGGCATCGGCAGGCACGGCGCAGCGAACCCTTTGCACCGCCGCCGCGTGCGCGGCGATAGTGAAATCCTGCGCGCCTTTGTCGAGCGTCCAGCCAGGCGGCACTTCCAGGACCAGCTTGCCGCTCTGCGCTGTGCCCGTGGGATTGCTTATCTCCACTTCCACGAAATTGTCGTCGCGGCCGCGCACCGCCGTGACGTGCGCTGGCAGGCGCGTCAGCAGCCGCGCGATGCCGTTGGCCTGCAGCCAGGCCCGATAGTTGCGCACATGGTCGCGCGGCCGGACCTGCGCCGTCACCGCCGGATGGCCAGCGGCCGGGGCCAGACCGGCCGCCAGTACGTCGTGCAGGGTTTCCGCGCCATCGAGCTTCGCCCCAACTATGCCGTCGAATAGGTCCTTCTCCTGGCGCGGGTTGATCAGCACGCGCGCTTTGATAAGCAAAAAGCCATTGGGACGGGCTGGCGGCAAGGGCCCCTTCGCCATGCTCGCCAGGAACTTGTCGAATCCCTGGCTGCGGTGCTGCCGCGCCGCTTGCCAGGCGATGTCCGTGTAGCGCTGGCCCGGCTGCGCCTTGGCCAGCATGCCCTGGGCGACTCCATCGGTGGCAATCTGCACGCTCGCCGCGCCGCCCCATGACGACCAGTACAGCTTGCGCACGCGCCAGGGCGCCAGCCCCTCGTCCCGGCTCAATTCTGGAAACCGGTTCGGATCGGCGGCTGCCTCGAAGGCTTCGGTGGCCAGCCGGCCGGCCGCTTGATGGTGCCCATGCTGTCCGCCGACCGGCGCGGGGTCCATGGTGCACATCACCTCGGGACGCAGCAGCCGCACCAGGCGCACCAGCCGCCGCAGCGTCACCTCATGTCCCCACTTGGCCAGCGTCGCCTGCACACTTTCGGTATAGGCCCAGTCGGGCTGGTTCAGAAAGTAAAGATGTCGCACTCCCAGGACTGCCAGGCACTTCCGCAGCTCCGCCTCGCGCACCGCGCCCAGGGCGGCGCCGCTCTCCTTGCCGGTGCCGTTGCCCCCGCCCTCGCCATGGGTGCACGTGACTAGAGCGACGACCTTGCCCTGGTCCGCGTAACGCGCCATGGTGGCGCCCATCATACTCTCATCATCCGGATGGGCGGTGACCACCAGGAGATCGGACTTGAGCATCTCCTGATTGGGCGTGTCTGTACGTGGGAGCGCGTGGGGAAGCGAGCCGTCCACGCTTTCCGCTAAAATGCGTGATCCAAGCCAATGGAATCCGCTGAACAAGAGGGCCAGCAGCACCGCCGGCAGGAAGGTTCGATAAACCATCTCGTTCTCCCGTTGATTGCTTACTGGAACCTTCAGAATTTAAGCCGATTTGCGCACTTGTCAACAAATTCCCGGTTCCGGGCAACGCTTGGTTGTGTTGCGACAACTCGAACGATGGCTTAAAGATCGGCTTCAGTCAGTCCCGAGGCCTTCATGATGCTGTGCTGCGTCCCGGTTCGCAGGCTGCGGTTGCCGTGTACGGGCACTGAGATGGTCGTCCCGACGTGGTCGGCATGCTCGTAAATGTGATGGCTGCCCTTTATCCGCTTAAGCACCCAGCCGTGCCGCTCCAGGACGCGACCGAGGGCCTTGCCCGAAACCGCTTTCACAGTTCCATCTCCACCACCCGCCCCGATTCCTCCGTGCGCCGCTCGTTGGCTACTTGCCAACAGCCTTCGATCGCCTCCCGGATGTTGGCGAGAACGTCATCCATGGTGTCGCCTTCGGACACGCAGCCGGGCAGAGCTGGCACCTCAGCCCAAAAACCGCCCTCTTGGGCGGGGTGAATGACGACTTTGACTTTCATGACCTTGGCCCTCCTGTTTGCACATAGGGAAATGATAGCATTCGCAGAGCATTATGCACATTCGAGGCAAGGAGACATCCCTGACTCGCATGGCCGCTAAGCCGGATCGAGCACCGGCTCGATGACGGTGGGACACGATTCCAATCGTGTCGCTCGGCTAACACGATCAGAATCGTGTCCCACACGGGGGTCGACAGGTTTTTGCTTGCAGCGGCGGATCGACGGACCTATCATGTTGCAACCGAATCTCCTGCGCTTGGGGGAGAGTTCCATGCCGCCCGCAGATTCGCCTTGGGAAGGACACCAGCCGGCCACCTGGGAAAAACTCGAAACGCTCGTGCGCGCCTTTACGAGCGCCTTGCAGAAAGCGCCGCCGCCGCGAATCGAAGATTTCCTGGAGGGGGAAGGCCCTGCGCGCCTCGCCTTGCTCGCGGACCTGGTGTACGCCGAGCTCGAACATCGCCTCAAGGCCGGGGAATCCGCCTGCCTGGAAGGTTATCTGGAGCGGTTTCCCGAGCTGCGTCAAGATGCCGACGCTGTTCTGCGCTTGATAGCCGCGGAATACCGCTTCCGCCACTCGTTTGATGAAACCATCAGCCACGACGAGTACCTGGAACGGTTTCCTGATCTCAAAGAAAGGATTGCCAGCCGTCTGGCCACGTCCCCGCTCGGTCAGGCAGCCAGTGCTTCGACGAGTATCTCCGGGCAGACACCGGCGCCAAAGAAGGCGGCGCACCGGCGTGCCGACCAGTCCCCCTTATTCTCCAGCGTCTCGGCGGAGCGCTTCGAGCCGATTAATTTTGAAGTGCGCGGCGGCCTGGGCGAAATCTATCGCGCTTATGACAGCGAGTTCAATCGGGAAGTCGCGCTGAAGCGCATCCAGGCCCGCCATGCGCACAATCCCGAAATCCGACGCCGCTTTCTCGTCGAGGCTGAGGTCACGGCGCGTCTCCAGCATCCCGGCGTCGTGCCGGTGTACAGCCTGTGCTGGGACGGCAATGGCGAGCCCTCCTATGCCATGCGTTTTATTGAAGGCGAGAGTCTTCAGGAGGCAATTGAGCGCTTTCACCAGACGCCCTGGCGCGCCCGGCCGCCCGGGGAGCGCAGCATCGAGCTGCGGCAACTGCTGGGCCGCTTTGTCGCGGTTTGCAATACCATCGCTTATGCCCACAGCCGCGGCATCTTGCACCGTGACCTCAAGCCCAGCAATATCATGCTGGGAAAATATGGCGAAACCCTGGTGGTCGACTGGGGTTTGGCACGCAGTTTTGAACGTACCGACGTCGAGCGCATGACCGGCGAAGAGACCCTGCAGCCCAGCAGCATGAATTCGGCCGCCACACAACTGGGCGACGCCCTGGGCACGCTGCCTTTCATGAGCTCCGAACAGGCCGCCGGACGCTGGGATGTGATTGGGCCGGCCAGCGACATTTACAGCCTGGGCGCTACCCTGTACACGATCCTGGGCGGCACGCCTCCCATTGGCGGCGACAATATTGCGGAGATGAAGGAGAAGATCATCCGCGGCGATTTTCCCTCACCGCGGCAGCGTGACGGCAATGTTCCCAAACCCCTCGATGCCATCTGCCGCAAGGCCATGGCCCTTCGTCCCGAGGACCGCTATGCCTCGCCCGCCGCCCTCGCCAATGACATCGAACATTGGCTGGCGGACGAGGCCGTGCATGCGCATCGCGAGTCGGTCGTCGAGCGCCTGGCGCGCCTGGGGCGCAAGCATCAGGCCTGGTTCGGCTCTGCCGTGGCCAGCGCCTTTGCGCTTCTGGTGATTGCGGCGCTGGTGGCCGTGCACACGTCCCGCCTGCGCAACCGCGAGAGCCAACTGATTGCCGCGAACAATCTGATGCAAACTTTCAGCGACGAGTTGGAGCGGCGCGATTGGACGCCGGCGCACTTGCAGACCCTGGAATCCTTGCTCGCCAACATCCAGAGCCTGGGCGGCGGCGAAGGCGCAGCGGCCCGGCAGCGCCTGGATCAATACCTGGCGAGTTCCATCCGCGAAGCGCTGCGGACCGCGCCGCGTTTGCAAGATGAGGAAGAAAACCGCATTGACAACATACTCCATCAGTTAGAGCTGCGCGATGCCGCGACGGCCGCCGAGCTGCGCCAGGCTCTCGTGCTGCGCAAGGGGGTCCGGCGAACCGTCATCGACTTGAAACCCCCATACACCGGCTTCGAGACGGTATTCAATCCCGAAGCGGTCGCGCTCGTCAAACCAGGCTATCCGGGTCTGGCTTTGCGCGAGAACAATCCTGCCAGACCGGTGCTGATCGTTCCCGCGCGCGTCGCCTGTCAAGGCGTTATCTCCTGTGAGGCCAACTGGGCTTCCGGAACGTGGGGCAAGGCGCCCCGGCTGGGCGTCCTGCTTAATTTCACGCCGGGACACAATGGCCCCGTGAACAGCGTCGCTTTTTCGCCGGACGGGCGCCTCCTCGCCAGTGCCGGCGGAGACGGCATGGCCTTGATCCGCGACACGGACACCGGCAAGGTACGGTCCATCCTTTCGGGTCATACGGCTGGGCTTGGCACTTTAGCCTTCTCCCCCGACGGCCGTATCCTGGCCAGCGCTGGGCAGGACAAGACCATCAAACTGTGGCAAGCGGACCAGGGCCGCTTGCAGGCAACTTTGGGGCCGACCGAAGTGGTCCGCACCGTGGCGTTTTCAGCCGACGGAGCTACCCTCGCTGCAGGAGAGCAAGACGGCACGCTGCGGCTGTGGGACCTGGCCGGCAAACGCCCACGTTGGCTGTCCAGGCAACACCGTGGCGCCATTATGATGGCGCGCTTTGCTCCCGACGGCACGTTGCTTACGTCCGGCGACGACCGCACGGTGAAGGGCTTCCATCCCGTCACCGGCCAATGCCTGTTCACTCTGACCGGTTACAACAGCTGGGTCGGCAGCCTCGCCTTTTCACCCGACGGCAAGATGCTGGCCACGGGAGATGGCCTGGGCATGGTCAAGTTATGGGACCTGGCCGGCCGCCGCGAGCTTGCCGGTTTCCAAGCCGGCACGGGCAGCCTTGCGAGCCTTGCCTTCACGGCCGATGGCAAAACGCTCCTTACCGCGGGGCAGGATCGCCAGGTGCATGTCTGGGAGACGGGCACCTGGAAACCGCTCGATACCTTCCGCGGCCATACGGATATGGTCGCTGCGTTGGCCGTGGCCCCGGACGGCAAAACTCTGGCCAGCGCCAGCTGGGACGGCAGCGTCAAGCTGTGGGACCTGGGCGCCCACCAGTTGCGCAGCAGCTTGCAGATGGAATACTACGGCTTTTTCCTGACCGTACCGCAGCCAAAAGTTCCGACACCTCTGGGTAAGTCGCCGGCGCCTTTGCCCTCTCTCGAAGCGGTTCTGAAGGCGGGCGGGGAAGCGATCCAGCAGATCGTCCGCAACGGCGTCACCCTGCGGGAGCAGCCCATCAGCCTGAGCGATGGCCCGCTCACTCTCACCGCCGTCCGGGACCGCGAGCACCTGTCCTTTCAGGTCAATCATAAAACACCGCTCGTTTTTCAGGAGCTTTTTCCGGTCAGCAAAACGGACGAGGGTGTTTTTGCGCTGTTCTGGCCGCAGCATGGCCAGGTGCAACATCTTCTTGGCACCTGCCTGCCGTCCGGGGGAGAGCGCAGTCCGCTGGAGCGCGGCGATGCCTTTTTCGCCAAGGGAGAATTTGGAGAGGCGCTCACCTGCTATCGCGATCAGGCCCGCGTATCCTTGAAGACGCCGGCGGGCGCTGAAGCGCTCTGCAAGGAGGCCCTCTGCCTGGTGCAACTGGCACGCTTGCAGGAAGCGGCCGAACGCTTTGAATCCCTGGCCGCGGACGCTGGGCAACCGCGCTGGGCCATTGTGGCGGCCAGCCAACTATGGCTCCTCAAGCTGCGCGAGCGCCGCTTTGACGATGCCGATGCCGTCCTGGAGAGTCTGCACGCGCGCTACCGCTTCGACGAATTGGCCAAGTACCTGTCCCGGGAAATGCGCCTGGAAATCCTGGAGGCCTATCGCCCGGCTGGTTTTATCTCCGCCTACAATTGGATCCGGTTCGACCCCCGACGGGTCCGCAATCTCGAACGCGTGGATATGGTCGAGGAGTTGTTCCAGATTCACTGGTACACGCGCGTGCAGACCAAAAAGCTTTTGATTTCGACTTACCGTTCGGCGAATCAGCTCGAGCGCGCCAGTCTCGTGGCCGAGGAACTGCTGCGCAACACGCTGCTGCTTTATCCCGACCAGCTCTGGCTGATCGAGAACCTGGCCTGGATGCACCTGGAGCAAGGCCAGCCCCAGCGCGCCCTGCAGCTGGTTGACAGTTGGCTTTTCGATCGGCCCGACTCTCCGCGCAAAGATTTCTTCCCCCTCTACCTGAATCGCGCCCGCATTCACGCCGCCCTCGGACAGGGCGCCCAGGCGGAGCGGGACGTGCAAGCGTTTTTCCAGGCTCTCCCCACCGATAAGCCCGTCAACGAAAGCGAAGTCATGGACGCCTACCTGATCAAGGGTTTTCTGTGCCAGGAGCGCGGCGACACCAAGGGCGCCGTGTCAAGCTGGGCGGAAGGCTACCACAAGACCCAGGCGGCGCGCAGCGTCAACCTCCTGGGCGCCTCCATTCTGGGTTCCGTGAGCGGGCAGATGACCGAGCGGGAGGCGCGGCAGATCATCGATCAGGTGGTCGGCGAGGTCACCCCCAGCCTGCCCATTGTGACCACGGTCAAGAACGCTATTTTCCCCTTTGCCGACCTTACCAAAACCATGCAAGAAATGTGGCGCAGCCGCGAAGGCCGCAAATATGCCCGCAAGATCGCCTTCCATGACCTGTCATTTCACGACTATAACTGCATTCAGGTTCTCCTCGCCGGCGCCGAGTTCATTCGCCTGGGAGCATTCGATGAGCCCCTTGCCGATGACGAAGAGGAATTGATCTGGAACGCGTCTCAGCATCTCTTTGCCGCCTTTCAGGCCGGCCGTCTTACGGAGGGCCAGTTCCCCCAGGTCTACATGACCTGGACCGGCTTTACCGGCAGCTTCGCCTGGATGGCTTTGGCGCAAACCTTCGATCCGCAGGTCAGGGCCGAAACAGCCTATATTTTCGGCCGTCGCCACTTGAAGCTTAACAAGCCGCAGCAGAGCATTTCCTTCTTCCGGAGCGTCCTGAAAGATACGAGCCCGGGAGAAACCCTGCATCGACTGGCGCAAAGGGAACTCGGACGACTGGAAGCAAAGAAGCAGCCAGGTCCTTGATGGTGTTTGTCGATGTCGCATCGTGAGAAGTCATGGATCAAGCACCTGCTCGATAACTTCCTGAATTGTCCTAACCGGTACAATCTGCACCTGCGCCAGCTCGGCATCGCCAAGTTGGCTGAGGTCTCGGCCATTTTCCGCGGGAATGATGATCTTCTTACGGCCGGCCTTGATGGCCGCCCTGATCTTGTGCGGAATGCCCCCGACGCTTTTCACCTCGCCCAGCAGAGTCACTTCGCCCGTCATGGCACAGGCCGGTTTAACCGGGCGATTCGTCAGGGCAGAAACGATGCTCACCAGGAAGGCAATGCCGGCCGACGGTCCATCTCTTGGCTCGGCAATGCGCACCAGATGCACGGCGAGCTGCTTCTCCTGTAATTGCTGCGGATTGATGCCCAGCTCTCGGAAACGCGTGCGCACGATGTTGTAGGCGGTCTGCACCGAATCATTCAGCGTCCTGCCGTGCAGCCCGGTCACCTGGGCCCGGTTCCTGATTGCGCCTGGCGCGGCAAAGGCGGCCGCCTGTACGATGATCAAGTCGCCGCCCACGGCCACACCGTCGCGGATAATCACGCCCAGGCCGGTCACGGCCCCGACAATCGCCTCACGGTTCAGGCGATCATCCTCCGGCAGTTTGTCTTTCGGCTTGCGCAGGTCAGGCGCAGCGTATTCCGCCTCGGCGCCGCAACCGATGTGGCGCGGTTTGAATTCCCCGGGAGCAATTTCCACGAGCTGGTTATGGACCCGCTGGCGGAACTCGCTGGCCAGCGCAGCCACCTCTTGCAATTCCTCGTTCGTCAGGCGTCCATCCGGATAAAGCAACTTGATGAGCCCGGAAGCGATGCGCTCGACGGCGACCTGGTCGCGTTTCGTCATGCCGGCACTGAATTCCAGCGCTGATACCTGGTCCTGGAAATGTTCCTCGCGCAGGCGGACGAGCACCTCGCCAAAGTAATCGGATAAAAAGCCCACACCGGTCGCCACGGCAGCCGGCGTGATTTTCGGGATTTCCCAGCCAGGCAGGTAACCGTGGATGCGATCGAGAAAGGCGGAGTCGATCAGCTCGGCGGGAAGCGGATCGAACAGGTGCGCATAACGGCTGTCCGGCTGTTGATCCTCCACGTCCAGGTTGCCGGCAAAAACCAGGCTGGTGTCGGCGGCAAAGGTTTTGGCGCCGCGGCTGAATTGCCCGCTTTCCATGTAGTCCTTCAGGGTCGAAAGCGTCGCTTCCTCCCCGAAGCTGGTGTGCGCGATCTCGTCAAACACCACGACCTTGCGCGTCCCCAGGATGCCGACGGCCTTGGAGGAGAGGTTGTAGAACAGGTTTGCCGGCGTCGTGGTCCCGCCTGAGAGCGTGAACACCCGGGGAGACACGTTGCGCAGCAGAAACGTCTTGCCCGTCTGCCGCGGCCCCAGCTCGACCAGGTTCACATTGCGCTCGACCAGCGGCACCAAACGCGACAGTAACAGCAACTTGTGCCGCCGCTCGGGAAAGGCCGCGGGAGAATAGCCCGCGCTCTGCATCATCAGTCCGAGCCACTCTTCGGATGTGAAGCGCTGGCGCTGGTCCTTGTACCCCTTCAGTTCAGGCGGCCCGACCTGAAACGGCGTGAAGCTCACGAGCTCGTTGGGCGCGGCGGCATCGATCTCCGGTCGAAAATGAATCTTGGCTGTGCCCCAGAGGCCGCCGAGCAGCAAGCCGGGGTGCTGCTCCAGAAGGTTGGCCGGCACCCGGACCTTATCGTCGTTAAGCGCCGGCACCCGCGCCCAACGTTGACTGTTCCTCAGGTCGATCCGGGCCTCCACGTTATCGATGACCACCAGTTCGCCTGTTTGCAGCAGGCGGGACTTGCTCAGTTCCCGGTGATCGAGGTCGGGCAGCAGGTCCTTGAATTTCTGCTTGATCCGTTCGAGATCGTTCTTCCATGTTTCCGGCCGCACGAACTTGGCAATCAAGTACTCCGTCACGTACCTTGGTAAGCCGTGAAACACCGCCTGATTGGCCAGAGACTTTACGACGACATGGGGGCCAAAGACCTCACGCGCTTTACGATCCAAATCGCTTTGGGCAATCTCATCAAAGAGGGACATCAGCTAATTCCTGAAGACGTCTTCCAAATCCTGATTGGGCCGCAAGTCGCCGTTATCCGAGGTGCTCTCGCTCGTTTCCAGTTCCTCACCCAATGGCACAAGCAGGGCACGTGCGGCGACTGCGATCTCGACCTGCTTCTTTTCCGCCATGGCGACGAACTCCGCTCCTAACGATTTCTGGCTGCTGGGCTCGAAGCGCTTGTGCAGAAGCTTGTACTGTCTGCGAATGAGGTCAGCCGAAAGCGCACAATGCGCATCTATCTCGAGCACGATGCGGTAGTCCGGCGGCGCCGGCTGGCACGCTAAAGGAGCCGTCGCCTCCGGCTTCGACTCTGCCGCGTCTGTGGAAGCGAGCCCTTCCGAGCGCGGCGGCGGAGAAGTTGCTTTTATTCCCCTGGGCTGCCAAGCGATGCTCCAGCGCTCGGCCACTCCTCGCAAGAAGCGCGTACCCGCAGCACAATCCCCGCTGCTTCTAACAATCTGCTCTCCGAAGTCCAGGAGCGCGGAACGGTGCTGCGCGCTAAAAGCCTTCTCGATGGTTTGCAGGCAGGACTCCAAATCGATCGCCGCCGTCTCATAATGGGATAACAGGGCCACGGCTCGATTGGACAACGCCTGGTCGTAAGCGTAGCGTCGGCGGAATTGTTCCTGGATCACCTGCTTTTGGGCCTCTGTCAATGGCCCATCCGCCCGCGCCACGGCCAAGGCGAACTGAATGCTCTTCTCCATGATCAACAGGGGCAAGGAAAGATCCGCCGCCTTGCTTTGGGGCGCTTGCACCCTGGCCTGCTTGGCATTTATCGAACCGTGGGATGTACCGGCAGTGGCGTGCGGCTCGGACACCGGCCGTGCTCCTTCATGCTTTCCGCCGGTTAACGCGAGGTCCATAACCTCTTTTGCCAGGCCGGCCGCAGGCCCTTGACTTGAAGGAACGGTCCTTGATGTTTGCTGTTCTGCCGGCCGGGCTGTTGGAATGGCGGCTCGATTCAGCCCCGCTGAATGGTTCGTGGCCTTGGAAGATTGAAACGCCGCGAACGCTTTCGCTTCGGCTTCCTGAATCCGTTTGGCAAGGTCGGGTAGAGGGGCTTCTTGAATTGCCACAGGCACCGGCGGAGTTTCCGTGATCGGCCGAAAGTAGCGGAAAAAAGTAACCTGTCGCGCGTAAGCGATCGTCTCTTCCATCTCGCTCAAAACGGCTCGGCTGGCCTTGATTCTGGCCTTCGCCCCAATTTCGTATTCCTCGTACTGGTGGCATAGTTCACGCTGTTTGTCGCGGGCTTGCTTCGCTTGCGGACAGCTACCGGCCTCGAATTGTTGACGTGCCTTGCGAACCAGGTCCTTCACGGCCACATCGATGTCGCCCAGGCGTTTTTGACCCAGCCCGCGGATACGGAGCCGCTGCCCGCTTAGCGCCGCAATGTTGGTATAGCCGGCGTTGCGTAGCTTTTCGAGCGTCCCTGGGCCAATCCCTGAATACTCCAGGAGTTGTTCGGCAGGGATCGTGCGCACGAGGGCCTGGAAGGCGGCGGCATACAAAGGACCCTCCTCCTTACGTCGCTCCTGATCCAGACGATGCAAATACAACGTCTCCTTGCGCAGTTGGCGTTCTGCCTTCCGCTGCAAGGCGAACACTTTGTCGCGCCAGCCTTTGACGGTCGACTTGCCAAACTGAAGGTAAATAATGCCGGCGCTGATGAGGAACGTGAAGAAAAGCAGCAAGAAGATAATCAACAAGAGCCCTGGCAAAGTCATCGGCGCTCCGAATGATGCGCTGGCGTTTGGCTGCCCTGGATGGCCTTTGGAATTGTCCCGAGGTTTGCGAGGCCCTTCAAGGGAATTCTCGCCTCCAACCAATGGTGGGACTATTTCGCCATTTTGCTAGTCCTCTTCCCAGCCCCCGGACCCTTGGCAAACTGGCAAACATGCCCTGGTTCACAAGTTGGCCCGTGGAAGGCAGAAAGGTGAAATGGGGAAGCGAGCAAGGGCTGGGCGGCGAAGCAATCTTGCTTTCCGGCTCCGCCCGCGGTATTGAGGCTCCGTTTCACGGATTATTGCCGAACCTGCGCAGCGATATTCTCGAGACGACCGGATATGCAGTACCCTCTGTGCATCGGACGGCTCGCGAATGGTCAGGGAACGGAGGCTCAAATGATAAGCAAAGTCCGTGCTCTCTTGGTGGTCGCGGGTCTTGGGATATCGACCGGAAGGGTTCTCGCTCAGGACCTGCCATCGGCCCCTGTGCCCGTGGCGCCGTCGGCGTCTGCAACGTCGCCGGGCACGTCAGGGTCGACAACCACGCAACCGCCCACGCAGCTTCCGCCCGCCGTAACCGTGCCCGCTCAGCCTGTGCCCGGTTCAACTTTGACCGGTCCGCCTGCTCTTTTGCCGCCGCCACCGCCGGGCGCGCCGCAACTCTATACGCCTTACCAGGACCGTAACGGACCGCTGCTCCGCAGCGACCCACTCCTTGACCGGCCGGAAGCGCCGCCGCCCGGATGGTTTCTGGGACTCGAACTCAACGTGGTCGTGCCGCACATCAAGAATCGTCTGCAGGCGGATGTGACGATCGACGGTTCCGATTTCGGGATCGTGCATTTGCCGACGGCGGAGCTGGACTGGACCGGCGCCCCGCGCTTCGAGCTAGGCTACCGCATGCAGCAGGGCTATGGAGAGTTTTTAGTTTCCTACCGATTCCTGGTCACGGAAGGCCGGCAAGTGCTGCCGGGCTTTGACCTGGACGGCAACGACGGTTGGCTCAAGAGCCGGCTCGACCTGAATGTCATCGACCTCGACTATGCCAGCCGGGAGTACAGCCTGGAGCGCTGGGACATGAAGTGGAAAGCCGGCGTCCGCTTTGCCAGCATCTTTTTCGATTCGCGCGGCCAGGGGTTGTTTATTGAAGAGCGGACGAGCAATAACTTCTACGGCGCCGGCCCGCACGTGGGGCTTGACCTCTGGCGCCCGTTCAACGTACCGGGACTGGGCTTTTTCACGCGCATGGAGGCCGCCTCGGTGGTTGGCCAGATACGCCAGGGGTTTGAGGTCTCGGGCATTGCCAACGATGGTTCTCTTGTCGGCGGCGCCACGACGGTCCATCACACCCAGGCCGTGCCGACACTCGGCGTGCAGGTGGGCCTCGGCTGGTCGCGCTGGTGGGCATACCACTGGAGCCGCTATTCTCTGGGCTACGAGTTCGAGAACTGGTGGTACCTGGGAGAGGCCGGCGCCTCCCGCGCGGAATTGACCTCGCAGGGCGTCTTCTTCCGCGGCGAGTTTGGCTTCTAGCGCGGGGCGTTCTCGTCCGAGCTGTACGGCCGCAACCATTGAATGATCTCAATGCGATTGCCGTCCGGGTCGGCGATGAAGAACCGATCCGCGCCGGGGATGGGCGTCGTCTCGGCAACGGGGATGCCTTGCTCCTGAAAATAACGCCGGGCGGCGGCCACATCGGTGACACGCAAGGCGAAATGGCGCGGGCTGATCGTGTCGGGGCGGTCCTTGAGCAGCAAATGAATGTGCTGATTGCCCAGGTCAAACCAGAGCACGACAAAATCAAACGTGCGCGGCTTGTGGATCTCTCTCAATCCCAAAACATCCCGGTAAAACCGCCGGCTGCGCTCCACGTCCGTGATGAGAACGGAGCAGTGATCGATCTGCGAAACCTGGAACTTGGATGGCATGTCGATGTCTCCTGCTGCGCGTTAGTTTAATCTGCCGGCCCCTCGGGGACGAGGATTTTCGGCTGTCCGCCGATCTGTTGCACGTACTGGCGCGCGATGCGCCCGGCTGTCTCGTAAGCCTTGCCTTTCTCAGCAAGCATAACCACGGAGCCGCCGAACCCGCCACCGGTCAACCGCGCGCCGTAGATCGCCGGCTCGATGCGGGCGAGTTCCACGATCAAATCGATCTCGGGCACCGATACCTGGTAATCATCGCGCAGCGACGCATGCGAGGCATAGAACAATTCTCCGAGGCGCTTGAGGTCTCCGCGGCGCATCGCTGTTACCGCTTGCAAAACTCGATCGTCTTCCGTAACTACGTGGCGGGTGCGGCCATTCAGCGGCTCCGGCAGCGCATTGATGCGCGGCAAGTCGGCCGCCGTCAGGTCGCGTAGTTGTTTCACGCCCAGTTGAGAGCAGGCTTGCTCGCATTCTGCCCGGCGCGTGTTGTAACCGCCGCCGCCTGCCAGACGATGAGTCACTCCTGAGTGCAATACAATCAGCTCCACTCCGGCGGGTAACGGCACGCGTTCATATGCCAGGCTGCGCGCATCGAGAAAAAGAGCTGTGTGGTCGTCGGCCAGGCTGGCGGCCATGGGATCCATGATGCCGACGCGCGCGCCGACAAAGTCATTCTCCGCGCGCTGGCCGATCCTGGCGATCTGCACATCATCGAGCTTTAGCGCGAAGGCCTTGCGCAGGGCGCGCATCAGGCTCACGGTCAGCGACGCGCTGGAGGAGACGCCGCTGCCGAGAGGAACCGTCGATTCGATGCGCGCTTCAAAGCCTGCCAGCGGCTGGCCTTCCTTGTTCAAGATGTGCGTCACACCCTGGATGTAATCAAGCCAGTCCTTGCGCGGCGACTCGGCGCCGAGCGTATAGCCAACAATGCCGTCGCTAGCGGCCTTGTCGCTGCTCCACACGCGAACGATCAGATCATTCCGTGGCGCAATATCGACACGCGTCCGCTGCGGAATCGCCATGGGCAGGACAAAGCCGCCGTTGTAATCCGTATGTTCGCCGATCAAATTCACCCGTCCGGGGGCATCGGCGGTCGCCGTAGGATTGCGGCCGAAAAGGGACTGAAAGTCTCCCATAGGATTCACGGTATCAGCCAGACCACGCGAAGGCGATGGGGCGATCTGCGTAGGGCAGGTTTGCAACCTGCCTGATTCTCCCCGGCAGGTTGCAAACCTGCCCTACGGGACCGCTTCGAGTTCCTATAATTGAGCTTCAAGATTCGCTAACTCCTGCCTTCAGCCGAGGACATCCATGAACCAGCGTTCCACGCGCCGCATTTTTCTCATCTGCCTTTGCCTGTTCGTCAGCGCACCGGTCTGTTACGGCCAGCAAAAGGACGATCCGGCCAAGTACATCCGTGAGCACTTCACCAAGCAGCAGGCACAGATAGCCATGCGTGACGGGGTCCGGCTCTTCACCAACATCTATGTCCCAAAGGACACGTCGCAACGTTATCCAATCTTGATGATGCGCACGCCGTACGGCGTCGGTCCCTATGAGAAGGACCGGCTTCCCGGCGGCATGGGTCCCAACCGTCTCCTGGAGAAAGAGGGCTACATCTTCGTCTTTCAAGACGTTCGCGGCTGCTACATGTCGGAAGGGAAGTTCGAGAACATGCGGCCGCATCTCGACAAGAAGTCATCGAACCAGGACATCGACGAAAGCTCCGATACCTACGATACCATCGAATGGCTGCTGGCCAATGTGCCGAACCATAACGGCAGGGTGGGCATGTGGGGCATCTCGTATCCGGGCTTCTATGCGTCCGCCGGCATGATCGATGCCCATCCCGCCCTTAAGGCGGTCTCGCCGCAGGCGCCGATCGCCGACTGGTTCTTCGACGATTTCCATCATCACGGCACCTTTTTCTTGCCCCATGCGTTCAACTTCTTTGCCAGCTTTGGACGGCCGCGTCCCGAGCCGACAACCAAGCGCGGGTCGCGCTTCGATTACAAGACGCCCGACGGCTACCAGTTCTATCTCGACATGGGCCCGCTCAAGAATACCGACGCGCGCTACTTCAAGGGCCAGATTGCCTACTGGAATGAAATGGCCGCGCACCCCAATTACGATGCCTACTGGCAAGCCCGTAACCTGCTGCCTCACCTGAGAAAAGTCGCGCCGGCCGTCATGACCGTGGGCGGCTGGTTCGATGCGGAAGACCTGTATGGAGCGCTGAACACCTATCAGACGATTGAGAAACAGAACCCCGGCATCTTCAACATGCTGGTCATGGGCCCCTGGCGGCACGGCGGCTGGTCGCGCAGCGACGGCGACCGGCTGGGCAACATCCATTTCGGCTCCAAGACCGGCCTCCTTTACCAGAAGGACATGGAGCTGGCCTTCTTCGAGCACTTCCTCAAGGACAAGGGGCCGCTCGCACTGCCCGAGGCATATGTGTTTGAAACGGGCGAGAACGCCTGGCGGCAATTCGAGCACTGGCCGCCGCGCACGGTCCAGAAGAAGACGCTCTACTTCCACGCCGCCGGCAAACTCTCCTTTGATCCGCCCACCGAGGACGGCGATGCCCACGATCAATACGTCAGCGATCCGGACAAACCCGTGCCCTTCACCGAAACGATCACCACCGTCATGACCACCGAGTACATGACCGACGACCAGCGCTTTGCCGGCCGCCGGCCCGATGTGCTGGTTTACCAGACAGAAGTTCTGACCAAGCCACTGACGCTCGCTGGTCCCGTGCTGGCGGACCTGCATGTCGCCACGACAGGCACCGACTGCGATTGGGTGGTCAAGCTGATCGACGTGTTTCCCAACGACGCCAAGGATTATCCCAACATGACTTCCGGCCACCATCTTGGCGGCTACCAGATGATGGTGCGCAGTGAAGCGATCCGCGGTCGCTTTCGCAACAGCTATGAGAAGCCGGAGCCATTCATCCCGAACCAGCCGGCGCGGGTGGCGCTGCCGCTACAAGATGTGCTGCACACCTTCGGCAAGGGCCATCGGCTCATGGTGCAGGTGCAAAGCACCTGGTTTCCGCTGATCGACCGCAACCCGCAGAAGTACGTGGACAATATTTTTCTGGCCGACCCGAATGATTTCATCAAAGCGACGCAGCGCGTCTACCGCTCGCGACAGCAGCCGACCAGCTTGCAGGTGAACGTCTTGCCGCCTGAATGAGGCAACAACCGCTATATGGCCTCCGGGGCAGGGTTGGGAAACGGAGCGAATGATGAAACCCCCTTGTCCGGATACGAAAGCACCGGTAAGCACTGCCAAGACTGCCAACTTTTTCACCCCTCTTGGCAGTCAACTTCGTCGATTCAACCCATAATCGGGATTAGACTTACGCTGCGGTGATGAGTCGACTGCCAAGCTGCCAAAGGAGTCAGGGAGTCAGGGCCGGTTTTCTCATTCTGAAGAGAGCTTGGGCAGCGAACACCTCTTAAGCTATTAATTCAAAATGGTTTGCGACAGATAGACCGCCCAATATACCGCTGACGTAGTGATCTCGCTTGGCAGTGAGGCATCCTTCCGCAAAAGCGCACCAGGACGGCAGCCTCTACCGGACAGGCTGCCGCCCTGGTTTACCGGTCTGGCGTTGACTAGAAAGTAGGCGCTATTTTCCCTTCACTTCCACGGCCTCGACTTTCGCCGCGGACATCAAGTCGAAGAAGTCCCCGTGGTTAACCTTGGCGTGCCCCTGGGCATGGACAACAGCCTGCCGGTCATCGGCGCCGCCGCCTTCAAGGCCGACGGTGATCTGTTCCAGCAGCTTTTTGCCGGAGAGCATGCGGGCATCGGGGGACTTCTCCAGCGCGAGTTGGACGGCGGTCCGGCCCTTGGCGATCCAGTTTAGCAGACTGTTCGCCACGGTGAGCGCGTCTTGCTGGTTCGCACAAAGGCTGAACAGGTCGCCGCGCAGCTCGCCATCGTAGTCGAGGCCGAACACGACTGCCGTGGCCTTCGCGACCGCGGCGTTGACGTCCGCCGGGACTTCCTCGGGCGGTGACACCAGCCACAACTTCGAGAAGCGCTGCTCCTGATTGGTAATGGCGCAGGCAAAAATGTCATGCTCGACGCGCTCCCAGCCGGCGGCCATTGCCCAGGCAGGCCGGGCAGCCGGGCCGGCCCGGATCAGCTCCTGGAATTGCTGTTCGGAACCCATCAGCAAGGTGCGCTGGTCCGGCTGGCAGAAGCAGAGGAACTTGTCGCTGGGCGACACGGCCTCGGCCACGATGCCGAACAAGACCCGGCTCTTGAAGTCATGAACCGACACCTTGTAGTACGTGCTTCCCTGGCACGGCACCTCGGTCACCTTCCTGGCAATGCCCGAGACAAGTTTTTTCCAGTCGTAGGCGCCGGTGGTACGGAGGGTGAGCAGGCTGCCCAGCAGCGTACCACGCTGGCCTTTGGGAGCTTTCGCATCCATTTTCAAAAAGATGCAGCCGCTGACCTGCTCGATCTCTTCGATCCTGGGGAAGGACTCCGGGCCGCCGATCGATTTCATGAATCCGGCAAGCTCCTTATCGGTTTCGTCGGCAAGCTTCTTCATGCGCGGGTCCCAGCCGAAGTAGGCGGACGGGCGGAAGGCGAAGAAACCCGCGGCATCGGCTGAACAATAGAGGTAGGCGAACGGCGGCCGTTCTGCCGCTGCCGGCAATTTCGCGGGCTGGGAAGGCGGCTCCGAGGATTTCGTGGACAGTTCTTTTGCTTGTGGTAACTTGTCGCCGGCCTGTGCCGGACCGCGCACGGCAGAAATGCCCACGACCGCAAGACCGACCAGCAATAGTGCCAGGGGCCCGGGCCAGCGCCGGCCGGGGCCTTGCTCATTTGTCCTTAACATGGCAATTCTCCTCATCAAAGTTCCGCGCGCCGGCAGGAACGCCCTGGCCGGCCCAGTACGTAAGGATTCCTCTTGCCGCAGCGCCAGGCGCGCCAGGGCGCGCAGGTAGGCCTGGCGGCCGCCGGAGTGCATGGCGCCGAGCGCATCCGCGGCCAGTTCCTGCTGCAAGTGCAGCTGGCCTGCCAGCCAGTGAGCGAGCGGGTGGTAGAAATGCAACGCCACGCTGAAGCGGGCTACCAGCCAGGCCGCATAATCCAACCGGCTGACGTGGGCAAGCTCGTGAGCCAGGACCGCCCGTAATTCCTCGCTGCTCCACTGCCGCCATTGCGGCGGCAACAGCACGACCGGATGCCGCCAGCCGACCGTTACCGGTCCGCCGAGATCGGCGGCTTCGCGCACCGCGACGGCTTGTCGGCAACCCATCTGGCTGCGCAAAGTTGTCAGCAGCATATGGAGAACAGGATCGTCAATGCTCTGGCTCTTGGTCTGACAGCGGTGGACGGCGAAGAGCGCCAGCAGGAGCCGCAGCAGACAAAAGCATACTCCTGCCAAAAGCAGCAAGACAGCGCGCGAACTCCAGGCCGGGTTTTGCCGCGCGGCGCCACCGATGGCAGGAATAAGCCGGCCCCAGAGTTGACGGAGATGCGCCAGCGACCAGCCGCCCGCGGCGGAATCGGCACCTTCAGTCGGTACGCGGTGTAGAGGCGGAGTTCTTGCCTGCCTGTCCAGATCTGCCGCTGAATGGACTTCCGAGGACTCATGATTGCGTGTTGTCGCCCCAAGTGTCGCATCCGCTGCACCGTGGGGCAAATCGATCCACGACCACCACATGGGCAAGGGAATCAGCGCCAGCAACGTCAGGAGCACGAGCCCACCGAGCCCCGCCAGCGCCACACCGGCTCCGGCCCCCGGGCGCCGCCGGGCTAAGATGGCGCACAATCCCGCCACGGCCAGCAAGAGCAGCGTGACCTGGCCCGTCAGCCACATGAATCGGACAGCGAGTTCGTTCATCGGCCGTCCTCCCGCAAAATGGATTGCAACAGGGCGCGCTCTTTCGGGGTCAAGCGACGCTGTTCCACGAGTCGCAGCAAGAGCTGTTCGCGCGAGCCGCGGAATACCCGTTCCAGGACGTCGCCGAGCAAACAGCCGGAAACGTCCTCGTAGGAACGGCCTGGCGCATAGCGGAACGGCCGGTCCTCGTTGATTTGTTCCAGGAAACCTTTCTCGTGCAGGATGCGGACAAGCGTGGCGATCGTCGTGTACGTGCGGTCCAAGCCGTTGCCGGCGAGCCGGTCGCGGGCCCCGGCGGCGGTCATTTCACCATACCGCCAGAACACATGCATGACTTCCAACTCGCGTTCCGTCAAATCCCTGGCCGGCGGACGTGCCATCGGCGCTCCCTCCGTGGTGGATTGGTTAGGAATCAATTTGGAAAATCAGTCGCAGAAGTGCGTCGAGGAGTTTGGTTCCCCAAATTTGGTTCGCCAAATATAGCGGCGGTCGCAACCGTGTCAATGGCAGGCCATGGCGCTGGCTGGACGAAGCAGTTCCCGAGTATGCGCCGGTTAGCGGCCCGCACTTGTCAGACACCATAGCGGGTCATTTTCAGAGGAAGCCAATTAGCGTTCCGGAAATCATGAATTGCCTCAAACACCTGCTCCTTGAGTCCGGGAGCCAGCCAGTACCCCAGTATATGTCTTTGCGGGAAATCGGCTTTCCGAATATTCAGGGTAACCATGGATTCCTCGCCATGGCGCCCAAGGTCCAGCTCCACAATCGTCTCCAACGGAAAGACTTTTAGTTTTCCACCCAGCCAGCCGCCGAAGCCGTGCGAGATGCCTTGACGAGACACTTCAATCCACTCGCTCTGAAAGCGGCGGAGAATCACGTAGGGAATCCCCAAAGTGCCCAGCCATCCGAAAATGCACCAAATCAGACAGAAAGTCGGATCGTTCGACAGGAAGATCCCCGATGTCACAAGACAGGTCAGAGGCGCCCATACGATCCAAAAAAGAATGAACCCCAAGAACACAAAGTTGTCGATCCGCACCTGCCGATTATTCCAGAGCAAGTGCAAGCGTCCTGCTTCCTCTATCTTGCGGATTCCGGATTCGGCCAACGAGGCAGAGTCAGGGCCGCGGCAAATACCAAGCAAGAGATCCGGTTGACTTGCCTTAATGCGCAACCTTTGCCGAAACCAGTTTGTCAGGTTTATCGCTTCCGCCTGATTGAAGCGCTTGGTAAGCCGTGCACCTCGGATCTGGTTGTCCAGCCCGGTAAAGATCAAAACGGGAAAGAAGACCTCTCCTGGGTATGTCCGGGGATTTATTCGCCTTTCGATTTCCACTGCCTTAATAACTTCGAAAGGCACCGTGACGCGCGCCGTACGACCGTGGTCTGGAGGCAACGTGACGGCGTTCGACGCGTCGTCGATGATAACATCCCGGACACCTGCTCGGTTGCGGCGAGCCGTCGAAGCGGTCACAGCCAGCGAAACTATCACGATAAATACCCAGGCACCGCCCGTGATATCGAGGCCCGCTCGAAAACCGCCCCGAAGAGCAAAAGTGATGATGAACGCGAACAGAAACGAAGAGGCACCTGCGGCAATCATGCCGGCCATCGGCGCAGGCAATGCCTCGAAACGGATGCGGGTCCGAAGGTCTTCCTCGTGAAGCGCGGCGGCGATCCAGCCCTGCTGGCGTCGCTGCTGCCAATCCTGAATGAGCGCAAACCAGCCGATGACCATAATTACGTTAAACGGCGTAAGGAACATTAACTCGGACAGGTCCGAACCATCCACGCCGCGGTAAACACACGCATCCGCTGGATTGTCCGGATTGTAGTACACGTCAACATCTGCGCCCACCGGCAAGCTTTCTACATGCGCAGGGGAATTCTTCTGTGGTCCATAGCGACATTGGTCGCTGGTGTAGCGCTGGCCTTCCACCTGGTAGGCGAACTCAAAAGCCGCATGCCGGACGGGAAGATCACCAGGCTCTTCCGTGACCTGGCTCAACATGACTTTGCCGGCCACGCGTGGATAGCGGAGCGCCAACGTCTGCCGGTAAATGCCCCAAAGGAGTTGGCTGTCCAGCAGGATGCAGGCAGCGGACCAGACCAGGAGAAAGAACCCGGCCACGAGGTAGAAACGAACGCGCCGAGAATTGAGAACCATGAGCCCTCCTTTGCCAGTCTGACTGCCGGAGGGAAGCTTTCCTTAAGCTTACCAGCAAACAGCAAGCCAAGAAGGTTGCAAGAAGACCCAAGTTGTCGTTTTTTAGCAAAGAAGGCCAGGAAGCTCGGCCAACACAATCAGGTCAGGAGAAATCATTCCCGGCTTGCTTCGGGGGGCGGCGTCTCACGGAAACGGTAGCCGACGCCGCGCACGGTTTCGATGAGATCGCCTGAGCCAAGCTTGCGGCGCAAGGTCTTGACGTGCACATCGATGGTGCGTTCCAGGACGACCGCGCCGTCGCCAATGGCGGCATCGAGGAGCTGCGCGCGGGTAAAAGCGCGGCCCGGCTGGCGCAGTAGGCACTCCAGCAGGCGGAATTCCGTCGGCGTCAGCTCGACATCCTTGCCTTCCGCCTGCACGCGGTGGCGCACGCGATCCAGGCGCACACTCAGGTGCTCGACGATGTCGCTGGCTTCCTGGCCGCCCTCGCGCCGCCGCTGCAGGGCCTTGACGCGCTGCAGCAGCACTTTCACGCTGAAGGGTTTGGTTACATAATCGTCGGCGCCCATGGAGAAGCCCACGAGCTGATCCATCTCTTCCGCCTTGGCGGTCAGGATGATGATCGGGATCTCGCGTGTGCGCTCGCCGGCACGGAGTTCCCGGCAGACATCGATGCCGCTCAGCAGCGGCAGCATCAGGTCGAGAATGATCAGGTCGGGAAGCGTTGTCTGGGCCTTGCGCAGGCCTTCCTGGCCGTCGTGGGCCACGCTGGTCTCGTAGCCGTCGCGCCGCAGGTTGTAAGCCAGCACGTCGGTCAAGGCCCGCTCGTCTTCAATGATGAGGATCTTCATTCCAGCCATGACAGAAGCCGTTCTCACAGGCGCAGGAGCAAGGACCGTACTCACATGAATTCCTCCTCAATCGTTCTGGCCAGTGATGAGTGACGAGTGCCAACTCGTCACTCGTCACTGGCCACTCGTCACTCCTCGGCATTGACCGCCGCCGGTCGATGGCGCACGATCTCGCCTTCCACGAGGTAGATCAGATCCTCGGCGATGTTAGTGGCATGGTCGGCTATGCGTTCCAGGTGCCGGGTCGCGGAAAACAGGGAAAGCCCCGGCTCGACCATCTCCGGCGACGCTTGCATGAGGTGAATCAGCTCCTCGATGATTTCGTTATTGTAACGATCCACCTCATCATCCAGCCGGCACACCAGCCGCGCCAGCCGGGCGTCCAGGTTGACGAAGGCATCCAGGCTTTGCCGGACCATCGACGTCGTCAAATCCGTCATCTTCTGCAGCCGCTCGGGGATGGGAATGGAGGGCAAGCGCGACAGGTTCAAAGCACGCTCGGCGATGTCCTCCGCCAGGTCCGCCATGCGTTCCAGGTCCACGTTAATAAGCAGCGCCGCCGAGATGCGGCGCAGGTCGACGGCGACCGGCTGATGCAGCGCCAGGATCTTGAGACATTCCTCCTCGACGTGGTTTTCTTCCGCGTCAATCTCGGCATCGCCGTCGATCACTTGTTGTGCCAGCTCGCCGTTGCGCTCCTGGAGCGCGCGGATCGCCTTGCTGATCGCTTCCTCCACGGCGGCGGCCTGCGTGAGAATGTCACGCTGAAGGTTGTCCAGATCGCGTTCCAGGTGTTTCGACATAAACTCTTTTTAGCCGAATCTCCCCGTAACGGCGCTATCGGGGCGCATCCTTGAATCCGGCACAAACGTTCGTCTCTTCCTTGCCGCTACGGTTCAGATTGCCTGTCGTCCCCCGAAGAATCGAGGGAGCCCCCCACGCTTGCAGCGAATCTTAGTGGCCCATTGTGTGATTTTTGTGAAGAAATGGTGAATATCAAGATGCCGGTGCTGCCGGCAATTGCACATGAAACGTCGTGCCCTGTCCGACGCGGCTAACAGGATGGATGGTGCCTTGCATGGCCTGAATGAGATGTTTGACGATGGACAGACCCAGTCCCGTGCCGCCCAGTTCCCGAGAGCGTGCCTTGTCCACGCGATAAAAGCGCTCGAATATCCGCGGCAAGTCATGCTCGGGGATGCCAATGCCGCTGTCCGTCACTTCCAGATGCACCTGGCCGTCCTCGCTCCAGCATCGTACGCCGATGCGTCCGCCCGCGGGCGTATATTTCAGCGCGTTGTCGATCAGGTTTTCCAGCACCTGGTCGAGCGCATCCTCATCGGCCCAGGCGACCACGGGGCAGAGGTCAGAAGTCAGAGGGTCAGAGGTCAGCGGCTCCTGACTTCTGACCTCTGGCCTCTGACTTCTGACCTCTGACTTCTGCCCTCTGACTTCTGCCAGTACCTGGTTCTTCGCGGCCGCGCGGGCGCGATGGCGTTCGAGGCAGCGCTGGATGAGCGGTTCGAGGTCCACGGCTTCGAATTGGAAACTTTCGGCGCCCGACTCGATGCGCGCCAGGCTGAGCAAGTCCAGAATAAGCGCATGCAGTTGTTCCGCCTGCCTGCCGATCTGCCCAAGAAAGGAGCCGCGATGCTCGGGATCGTCCACGGCGCCGTCCAGCAAGGTCTCGATGCATGCCTTGATGACGGCCAAGGGGGTCTTGAGCTCATGCGAGACATTGGCGACAAAATCCTGCCGCAGGCGTTCGAGCCGGCGTAAATCGGTGGTGTCATGCAGAACCAGCACGGCGCCGCGCGTGGGCGAGCCGGGAAGCGGCGCCGCATGAATCGTCAAGCTGTTGGTGCCTTTGCCTTCCCAGTTCACCTCGCTCGCACAGGCCGCGTGCGTTTCCAGGGATTTCCGCACAATGTCTTGCAGCGCCCGTTGCCGAACCACCTCCCAGAGTTTGCGGCCGACGGCGCTCTGTGTCTGGAAGCCGAGCAATTCGCCCGCGCGTTCGTTGGCAAAAAGGATGCGTTGTCCGGCGTCGAGGGCGATAACCCCTTCCACCATACTGCTCAGGATGGTTCGCAGCTGTTCGCGGTCTTCCGCAAGCTGGGAAAACTGGGACTGCAGGCGCTCGCTCATGTGGTTGAAGGTCTTGGCGAGCGTACCGACCTCGTCGGAGCCGCTCAGGTAGACCTTTTGACCGTAATCACCCGTGGCGATGCGCGCGGCGCGGTCGGTCAGCTCCTGCAGCGGCTGGGCAATGCGCCGGGCCAGCCACAAGGCGAGCAGCATGGCTGCCAGGGCAGTGACGGCCGCCACGGTCCACACGGCGCGGTCAAACCAGGCCGGCTCCTGTTGAATAGCGGCGACCGGCAACGCCACGCGAATGTATCCGGCCGCCGAGTTTGGATCGTCCACGCGCTGGGCAAGGTACTGCATCCACATGTTCAGGGTGGCGCTATGGCGCGTCGCTATGCCGAAGCCGCTGATGCGCGCGGCCTGGATCTCCGGCCGCTCGCCGTGATTCTCCATTTTCTCCGGATCTTCCTCGGAGTCGGCAAGGACCTTGCCGCTGCGGTCGATCAGCGTGATGCGCGCCGGGATTGCCGGTCCCAGCTCGCGAATACGGGCTTGTAAGACCGGCAAGCGCTCGGCCTGCCAGTCGCGTACCAGCATGGCTACTAGCCCGACGCGCTTGTGCAGCGCTTCCTCGACCTGCTGTGCGGAATGCCGCTGCAGGCGCGCGGACAGGACCGCTCCCAGCAAGCCGATGGCAGCCAGCAAGAGCACGCCAAAGGTGCCGAACAGACGCCAGAACATCCGCGAGTGCAGCATGCTACGGGTCCAATCAAATTCCCCGGTACGATGCCGAAGCTTCCTCATAGAGCTGAAGCATGCGCGGCAGGCAGACTTCCAGGCTGTACTTCTCGCGAATCATGGCCGCGCCGGCCTCGCCCAGGGGTTTGTATTCCTCGGGCGCATCCAGGACCTTCGCGGCCAGGTTCACCATGCCGTCCAGGTCGAAGAAATCGATCAGCAAGCCGTTCTTGCCGTGCTCGATCATCTCGCGGACGGGAGCCGTATCGGAGGCCAGCACGGTCGTGCCGGACGCCAGCGCGTCCATCACCGACCAGGACAGGACAAAAGGCACCGTGAGATAAACATGGAGGTCGCTGACGGCAAACAGCTCCGCCAGCAAGGGAGTGGGCATCAAGCCGGTGAACTGGAAGCGGGACAGGTCATAGCTGTCCTGCGCCAGCACCCATTCCTTGAAGGTGCGGTTGCCGATCACTTCCTGATCGCCGCCGTAGCAGATACGGTCCTGGCCGACGACGATGAAGCCAACGTCCTTGCGGCGCTCGCAAAGAAGCTTGGCCATTTTCATGAAAATGTCAAAGCCACGGATCGACTCCATGCCGCGCGACACATAGGTGATGACCTTCATGCCGTCGGGAATGACCCAGTTGCCGACGCGGCGCGGAAAGCCGGGCCGGGGCCGCCACAGGCTCGTGTCGATGCCGTCGAAAATGACGTGCACCTTGTCGTGATACAATTTCGGCAGGCGGCTGCGTTGCCAGGCGGTCGGGCTGTAGCCGCGCTCGCAATGGTCGAGATCGAGCAGCAGGGTGGCATTGCGGGCGCGGGCGCGGAGTTTGTTGATCTCCGGGTAAGGAAAGTCCGGCCGGAAATCCATGTCCGAGCCCGTGGTCCAGTAGAAGTACTCAAAGTAATTGACGTGCGGGCAGTTGTAGAGCTCGCGCAGGAACACCGTCGAGAGAAAACCAGAATGCGCGACAATTAGATCCGGCCGGATATCGGGCCGGGCGCGCAGCGCCTCATAGACGGCATGGCTATGCCAGACGGAGTTTTCAAAGGTGCGGCTGCAATAATGAGTCTGCTGCGTGGCGCCTCCTTGCACGTGATACTGAATGCGCTCGATGCCGTCCCCGTGCCCCGGCGGTTGCTGCGACACGAAGGTGCAGCGAAAGCCCTTGTTCTTGACCAGGTAGCTGGCAATATGGCCGAACTGGGCGGGAAAATTCTGATGGACGAACAGGACGTGCATGATGCTCCTCACGCACAAACTACACTCAAGCCGAGGACGAGGACACGCTGCCGACGATCGGTTCCAGGCGGGTAATATGGAGCAGGGCGACTCGCAAAACGGGATCAACTAATTGATCAGGATCGTCCGATGCCGCCAAAGCGAGAGCGAGTGCCGAGCGGCCCACAGCAACTTGATCGGGATGGCGGATCGTGTATACCGTGCCGTCCGAAAGATAGATTCTAAAGGGCCGGAAAGGCTTCTGCCTAAGTAGCTCCATCACGTCATCGGGACGCATCCGCGCTCCTCAGAGAAAACGCAACACTGCACTATGAATTACTTGAAGCGGAAGCCGTCTCCGACAGTGGTTCAACACGGGATACAATCGCCAACGGGACACTGATGAACCGGTCTGCCACGGGGTCGGGGTCGTTGGGAACCGGCACGCCAATGACGAACGTTGATTGCGTGACGACATTGATTTCCGGGTAGCGCACGTCGAAACTCCGTTCATCGGCGAGATGAACCCGGAATGGTCTGAACGGGCGTTGCCGCAAAAGCGAACGTATTTCTGAGGAGCTCATTGTCTTTCCTCCGGGAACTTATTAATTGTAGTGAACCTGTTTGCCAACTGCTTGTCTACCCAAGATCCGGAAATAAATGTCTGGCAGCCATCCCGGCTAGTCGTTACAACCAGTGGGGACCACACGGAGTTTTATTCTCTACCGCAAAACCACCATGACAACCACAAGCGCAATGTTCCAGGGCCGATTAGAAGGCATCTATCTCGCCGAAATGAAACGAGAAACCCTCCATCGCCTGGAAGAGGTCATGGCCATTGCCGGCCGGGGACTGGAGGGGGACCGCTACTGCCGGCAGCAGGGGACTTTCAGCAAAGCCGGGCATGCGGACCGGGAGGTGACCCTGATCGAAATGGAGGCGCTGGAGGCGCTCGCCGATGAGTGCGCCATCAAGCTCGAACCCGGCCAGGCCCGGCGTAACCTGGTGACGCGCGGCGTGCCCTTGAATCATCTCGTCGGCAAGGAGTTCCAGGTTGGCGGCGTGGTGTTGCGCGGTTTGCGGTTGTGCGAGCCGTGCGGGCATCTGGAAGGACTCACCATCAAGGGAGTCAAGGACGGTCTGTGCCATCGCGGCGGCCTGCGCGCGCAAATCGTGCGTGGCGGGGTTGTGAAGACCGGGGATGCCATCGCGCTGTACCAGGAAACAGAGCATTCCGCAGGGCTTGCGTCAACGGTTAAGCCATAGGCCGCGGCACAGTTTGTGCCTGTCGCCTCTTGATTCGGAATGGCATCGGTGGTACCTTTCGCGCCATGGACTTCAGTACCACGACCTGGATTCTCATTATCGGCATTCCCCTGATTCTGGGAGTCGGGGTTTTTCTTTTTCTGCGCAACCGCGCTCCCAGAGTACAGGAGCTTCTCTACTTCCGCTGTCCGGGATGCAAGCGCAGGCTGAAGTACTTCCCGAGGCAAGTCGGACACAAGGGGATGTGCTCCAACTGCAAGGAGCAGTTCATCTTTCCCACGACCGCTCCTGCGGGGCGCTAGCCTTGTTCGGTGTACACTTCGAGGCCGTTGCATGGGCGCCACAGGCGATTCCAATTCACAGGCCGTCCCGTCAGAGCTGGACCAGGTCGTGGCCGAGGTGGTGCGCGAAGCCCACGTGCAGGCGGAGGCGCTGCGACCTGAAGAGCGGCAATATCTGAAAGAGCACGTGCTCAAGAAGCCGATGGGCGTGCTGCACATCTGGGCGCTGGGCGTCGGCGTCGTCATAACCGGCGAATACTTCGGCTGGAACCAGGGACTGAAGGAAGGCGGCCCGGTCGGCATGTTGCTGGCCTCGCTGTTTGTTTGCGCGCTCTACCTGATGTGGGTGCTGGCCCTGAGCGAACTGTCCGTGGCCATGCCATTTGCGGGCGGACCACTGGCCTACGGCCGCCGGGCGGTGGGACCCAGTTTCGGGTTCATCATGGGCTGGTCCATGTTCCTGGAGGCGCTGTTCGCCACCATTGGCACCGCCATCGCCACCGGTGGCTACATCTACTATGTCCTTAGCCTTTTTGCCGGAGGCCTGGACGAAAAACTGGTCACCACCTGCGCCGGCCTGGCGACTGTGGCAGTTTTCGCCCTGGTGCAATGGTTGGGGAGCGGACTGCAGGCGCGACTGATGGAGTGGATGACGTACGGCGCCATCGTCGGCCTCGTCTGGTTCTGGATCGCCTGCATTCCCGGAGTCCGGCTCGAACGCATCCTGACGGAACCGCTGCTGATAGACGGCTGGGCGGGAGTTCTCAAGGCCATCCCGTTCGCGATCTGGTGGCTGGTGATGATCGAAACGGTTGCCCTGGCGCCTGAAGAGGCGCACGAGCCGCACCGAACGATTCCGCGCGGGTTGACGTTGGCGCAAGTCACGCTGGTCGTGCTGGTGCTCCTGACCTGGTTTTTTGCCGCCGGCGCCGGAAGCGATTATCGGAAGACGGGGGCCGACGATATGTCCTACCCTCTGCCCTTCGTCTACGGTGAAGTCTGGCCCAAGTCCACGCACTTGATAATATTCTCGCTGGTAGCGATCTTCGGCATGATTGTCAGCTACAACGGCATGATCTACGCCGTCAGCCGCCAGTCCTTCGCTCTGGGCCGGGCCGGTTACCTGCCGCGCGTGCTTGGACATGTCCACCCGGTGCGGCGCACGCCGGATGTCTCCATACTGTTCTGGAGTGTGATCGTCGCCGGGTTTGTCGTCTGGGGGTATTTCAACAACGAGGCCGTGCTCGTCGCGGTGCTGACTTGCAATTTGACGGCGCTCATCTGGTATGTACTGGCCATGGTGTGTCTATTCATCCTGCGCCGGCGGGATCCACATATGCCCCGGCCGTACAAGACGCCCTTCTACCCCGTATTGCCGGCGCTGGTTCTGATGATGAGTTTGTTCGCGGCAGCCGTTTACGGTTGGCTGAACAAACCGGTGGTTTTGTGGTTGACGCTGCTTCTTTACGCCGTGGGACTGGCGTACTACCTGGGTTTCGCCCGCCGGCGCTTGATCTCTGCCGCTCCGGAAGAACTGGCCGCCCGCGCCGGACACGAAAACAAAGTCCAAGCGCATGCATAGATCGTGTAACATGCCAGGAGACTCGTCTTCGTGGGACAGGCAGGCCGTCCCGTGGACGACTTCTCCCTTCATGAACTAACGAGGTGAAGCCATGGCCGACTCCATCAAGCACCCGCTCGAACCGTTGACGCCGCAGGAAGTCCAACTGGCGATTTCCCTCTTGAAAGACCAGGGCAAGGTCACGCGCACGATGCGCTTCGTGTCGGTCAGCCTGAAGGAGCCTGGCAAGGAAACGGTTCATGGCTTCACCGGCCGAGGAGCCATTCGCCGCGAAGCCTGCGCGGTGCTCTTCGATAACGGCAGCAACTCCTGTTACGAAACAACGCTCTCTCTGACCGACCGCCGAGTGCTGTCGTGGACACACATTCCCGGCGTGCAGCCGACCATGACGATGGACGAGCAGATCGAGTGCGAGCAGGCGGTGCTGGCCAGCGCCGAATTCAAGGCCGCACTGAAGAAGCAATATGGCTTCGACGACACCAGCCTGATCATGGTGGATATCTGGAGTGCGGGTAACTACGGCGCCCCCGAGGATCGCACACGCCGCCTGGCGCGGCCCTTATGTTTCGTGCGCCAGGACCCGACCGACAACGGCTACGCCAAACCCATCGAGGGGCTGCGCCCGGTGGTCGATCTGAATACCATGCAGGTGATCCGCGTCGAGGAGTACGGCCACTGGCCACTGCCGCCCGGGCAATCCAACTATGCGGCTGACCGCATCACGAATTATCGCCAGGACATCAAGCCGTTGGAGATCAGCCAGCCGGAGGGCCCGAGCTTCGCCGTGGATGGCTACCAGGTGCGTTGGCAGAACTGGAGCTTTGTCATCGGCTTTAATGCCCGCGAGGGGCTGACGCTGCACCACCTCCGCTACCACGACCAGGGCAAGGAGCGCTCGGTTCTGTACCGCGCCTCCCTTTCCGAGATGGTCGTGCCCTACGGCGACCCGGCGCCCCAGCAGGCGCGCAAGAATGCCTTCGACGCGGGCGAGTACGGCCTGGGCATGTGTGCCAACAGCCTGGAGCTGGGCTGCGACTGTCTCGGCCTCATCAAGTATTTTGACGGCCACCTGTGCACCAGCCGTGGCGCGCCGCTGACGATCAAGAACGCCGTGTGCATGCACGAAGAGGATTATGGCATCCTCTGGAAGCACACCGACCGCCGTTTGAACACGCCGGAAGTACGCCGTTCGCGGCGTCTGGTCATTTCCTCGATTGCCACGGTGGAGAACTACGAATACGGCTTCTTCTGGTACCTGTACCAGGACGGCAACATTCAGTTCGAAGTCAAGCTGACCGGTGTGCTCTCGCTGGGGGCCCTGTCGCCGAACGACAAGGCCCGCTATGGGGCCATGGTGGCCCCGCAAGTCTATGCACCCAACCATCAGCACTTCTTCAATGTCCGGCTCGACCTCGACCTCGACGGCACGGCCAACTCCATCTACCAGGTGGATGTTATGCCGGACGAGCCGGGGCCGCACAATTCATTCGAGAATGCATTCCGCGCCCGCGCGACGCTGCTGGAGACGGAGAAGCAGGCCCGTGCCCACCTCAATCTGGAGACGGCGCGCTCCTGGAAGATCGTGAACCCGCATGTCCGCAATGCGCTCGGCGAGCCGGTGGCGTACCGGTTCCTTCCCGGCGACAATAGTTTTCCGTTCGCCACGAAGAACGCCTGGTGGCGCAAGCGGGCCGGTTTCGTCGACCACCATGTCTGGGTGACGCCGTACCGCGACGAGGAGCGCCACGCGGCGGGCAACTATCCCAACCAGAGCCAGGGCGGCGACGGCTTGCCGCGCTGGACCGAAGCGGACCGGGCCATCGCCGACACCGACATTGTCCTCTGGTACACATTCGGCCATACGCATCTGCCTCGGCCGGAGGACTACCCCGTCATGCCGACGGCGTACATCGGCTTCCTGCTCAAGCCCGCCGGCTTCTTCACCGAGAACCCGGCCAAGGACGTGCCGCCTGCCGCGCACAAGGCGGTTGTCAAGGCAGGCTGTTGCCACAGTTGATGGAAGATGGAATTCCCTGGTCTGGATCTCGACGGATGAACTTGCGCACGTTAGGCGCCTTTGCGTTTACGCTTTGACTCTCCGGGGGGTGGGTCTTCGCGTTCGATGGAGACGATCCGGCTAATCAGCGTCAGGGAAAATGTCTCCCAACGATCGAACGGCCCCTTGGGTTTCCGTCTGTAGAAGAAGATGCCGACTCGGTGTCCCACGTCCACAAGGTCCGGGTGCCGGACGTCGTAGCTGTGGCCGTCGTTCATCACGATGCGGAATGGCTGAAGGGCATGGCGCGCTTATAGCCGATCAGGTCGCCCGCTCGCACAGGTTGCTCCTTTCCTCGCGATAATCCAGAAATAGTCCGCTCATGTCCCCATTTTACTGAAATGCAATTCGCAAATCTGCAAGCATCTTGGAGAAGACGGTGTCGATCCGGCTCCCATAATTTTAGTGAGTGCGGCGAAATGTTTCCGCCATTTCCCTGGCGATCCGTTTGCGCATGGCATCATCGCGTAGAGTGCCATGGTCTCTCCCAGGGACGATCTCGATTACCGCGTCGCTGCCAAGTTTCGCCAGCGCGTCCTTCAACAGAACGACGGCGCCTTCGAGGTAAAAAGTGTCTTCGCCGCCGGTATAGACGTGGAGCTTGCCCGCCAGCTTGGGAGCGAGCATTTTCCAGTTCCGCTCAAGCACGAGGCGGATGTCATACTTCTCCCAGCTTTTTGCGACGGCTGAATCAATAGACCCGTTCGTTCGGTTCCAGAGCAGTTTGGCTTGGCCGTCGCTGGCGCGCTGACTGAAGACGGCTTCGAATGAGCCGAGTTGGCCGCCGTGGCCCATGATGTCCTCCATGTCCGAAAACGGCTTGAAAAAGATCACCGGCTTACCATTCCTACGCGCCAGGGGGCGCGGCTTGCCGGCTGCATCGCTGAAAAGATTGGCGCCCGTCTTGTAGAGATCGAGCCTCTGAAAGTCACGGAAATCAACGGGGTCCGGAGAAGTGGACCAGACGCCGCCGAAGAAATCTGGATAGGCCACCTGAAGCCAGAGACTGCTCCACCCGCCCGAGGAGTGGCCGGTCAGGAAGCGGCCGCCCGGCGTGCCCAGCCCGCGGAATTGCTGTTCGATGCGCGGAATCAACTCCTCGATCAGAGCCAGGCCGTGAGGGCCGTTATTGTCGGAATCCGCAAAGACATGGTGACCGAGCCGGCACGATGGGTCGAGCACCACATAGAGCATCTCCGTGCCCGCCACGTCGGTGACGCCGCGCTCGACCATTCTTTCCGCCATGAAATGATCGCCCCCAAATCCGGGGATGTCGTAGATGACTGGATAATGTTTGCGGGGATTGGCCGCAAACGATTTCGGCAGGATGATCCCCGCGCGCATGTGGAAAGGTCGGCCATGGAACTCTGAAAGCAGCCTGCTTTCCATATCAACCAGCTTGACGCGGTCGGTTTCGACAAACCGACGCGGCTGCACCAGCTGATTGATTTTCAGGTCAATGACGCCGCCCGCGGCTGGATCAATCGTTAAGTGACTCGCTTTGCTGTAACCGTTTCCAGCTGCTGCGGAGAAATTCCGCTCCCCTTTATCGAAGTCCATGACCGCGGAAACCCAGTAAGCCCCTTTGGGAAGCTTGGCTAGTGGTACCGGGTAGGCGAGGGCTGTTTCGTCCAGAACGAGAGTCTCACCCGGCTTCCAATCCTTGACATCGCGCGCGAAGATGGGCTCAGGCTTGAACCAGTTGGCGCCCCGTGGCGGCCCGGACGGCTCGCTGGACATGAGAAACACGAAAACCCGGCCGCTAAAGGGCGCCTTGCTGACAACGGCATCGAAGGTCAGCACAAACTTGAGCGGTGCTGCCTGGACGGTTTGCGTTCCGAAAAAGAGCAGTACCGCGACGGCGCAGCTTAATTTCTTGGTGCTTGAAAAGGCTAAGCGAAACACAGGGGTTTCATCCTTCCGAGACCAGGGCGGGAACTGTCAATTACTAGCTGCTCACGAGCCCCGTTCACGGGGCTTTTCGCGGCAGCGTCTTAGGCCCGCCGTTCAGGGCGGGTTATGGCAGCGTGTTTAATCCCGCTGCAGCCCCGTTTACGGGGGTTCTCGCGGTGGGGCTTGAGCCCTTCAACCTCGCACAATGGCTCAAGCCCCACCGCGAGAAACCCCGTGAACGGGGTTGTCGCGAACATCACCACGGGCAGCGGCCCCGCCGTCAACGGCGGGTCTAAGACGCTGCGCGAAAAGCCCCGTGAACGGGGCTCGGGAACGTCGGCATCTTTGTGTAGATACCAATGGCACAAGGCCGTGGCATTCCGCTATTCAAAGCGCAACTTCAAAACTGGCTTTGGGCTGGTGTGCTGCTCTAATCCCGCACACTAATTTAACTCAGGCCGAGCTTCTTGAGCCGGCTTACCAGGGTGCTCCGCGCCAGCCCGAGCGCCCGGGCCGCCTCTGCCTTGTTGCCCTTCGCCAACGCCAGGGCGCGCACCAGGCGTTCGCGCTCGTGCCGGTCCCGCTCGAGGCGCTCATCATGGATGCCGTTGGGACCATCTTGAAGTTTGCTGGCGCCGTTGGCATGCCCGTTCAGCGATTCCGCATAGCCGTCTACCGCTTCGACAATCTCACCGGGCAACTCGTCGACGCCTATGAGCGTGCTCTCGGCCACCACCACGGCGCGCTCGATGACATTTTCGAGCTGGCGTATGTTGCCGGGCCAGGAATAGGCTTTGAGGATGGCCAGTGCGTCGTCATCGATCTGGAGCGTGGTTTTTCCAGAGCGCTCGCAATGCAGCTTCAAAAAATGCAGGGCCAGCTCCGGGATGTCCTCACGGCGTTCGCGCAGGGGCGGAACCAGCACGGAGATGACGTTAATCCGGTAATAAAGGTCGTCGCGAAACCGGCCTTCCTTGATGAACCGCTCGAGGTTCTGGTGCGTGGCCGCAATGACGCGGACATCGACCTGCAGCGGCTCGCTGGAGCCGACGCGCTCAAAGGTCATCTCCTGCAGGACGCGCAGCAGTTTGATCTGCACTTCCAGGGTGATGTCGCCGATTTCGTCGAGGAACAGCGTGCCGCCGTCCGCCAGCTCGAAGCGGCCGATTTTGTCTTTATGCGCGCCGGTGAAGGCGCCCTTGACGTGGCCGAACAGCTCGCTTTCCAGCAGGCCGGGCGAAAGCGCGGCGCAGTGCACTTTGACGAAGGCTTTGCCGGCGCGGGGGCTGTGCTCGTGCAAGGCGCGGGCCAGCAATTCCTTGCCGGTGCCGCTTTCGCCGCGGATCAGGACGGCCGATTCGCTCGAGGAGACTTTCTTCACCAGTTGCAAAAGCTGCACGGCGACGGGGCTGGAGCCTACCAGGCCGCGGTTTAGCTCTTCCGGAGCAGGCGGCGGTTCGCTCGGCTCGGGAGCCGCTTGCCGCGTCAACTGGCTCTGCAAGGCAATGATGCGGCGTTGCTGCTCGGATATTTTTTCGACCTTGGTCTGCAGCTCCCGATTGAGGCTGTCGATGGTGCGGTGCCTTTCGGCGCTCTTGAGCGCCAGGGTGGTGAGCTGGGAAAACGCGGCCAGAAGGTTCAAGTCCTCCGCGCTATAGAAACCCGACAGTTTGGGTCCAAGCACGAGGAGCCCGACGAGATCGCCCTCATGCGTCAGAGCCTGGGCCACTTCGCCTCCCAGGAAACGCAGTTGACGGGAAACAGGTAGAGTGAGCGCCGGCCGGCCGGTTTCGGCTACCACGGCGCCGCGGCTGCGCAAAGCTTCCACCAGCGGACAGCCCGAAGACATTTCCTGAAGGGGCGGCGCGGACCCGAGATGCTCGACCAGGCGGTAGATCGGCGGCGTTCCTTCACGCAGGTATACTGCCCCGCGCACCACCGTGAGCACCTCTGCCGAGGCCTGCAAGAGCTGCCTGGCCAACCGTTGCGGGTCGACGAGCTGATCGATCGCCTGGCTCATGCGCCGCAGCGTTTCGTTCAGCTGGTTCTTGTCACGATAAAAACGTTTGTCGAGGGCCTTCTTGAAACGGCTGCGCGCCCGGTCAAGGATGAGCATCAGCACCAAGGCGATCGTGCTTACAAAAAACGCCTGCGCGAGCGGCGAACCTTGCCGGCTGGCGGCCACCAGGGCGCCGAGTGAAACCACCACGTAGTAGATCAAGCCGAACAGGAAGCTGATGGCAAAGTAAATCATGCCCGCGCTGATGATCTGATCGAGCTGCATCAGGCGATAGCGCGTGATGCTGATGATGAAGGCGGCCGTGAAACACACGGAGGCGGCGAACATCGGCCAGGTCGTCTCCCCGCGGCTGAAGCGATCCGGCACAAAAATTACCAGGATCAGCGAATAGCCGATGGGCACGAGCGCCCCTAGCGAGCCGTACAGAATCCACTTCACCTGGTTTCTCTCCGTGGCATCCACAGCCGAGCGATAGCTCAGGCCAAGGAAAATGATGCTGGCGAGATACCAGAGTGCGGCGACTCCCAGGTAGACACAGATTTCCAGGCGCAACAGGAACAAGCCGTCGCTAATGGCCTCCATGGATTGCGGCTTCTGGTCCATCAGCCAGCGAACCCGGTAGTAGCCCGTCGCGATCGCGGCCAGAAAACACAGCGGTGGTCCGTAGATCACCAGCAACGCCCGCCAACCATAACGGCGTAAGAGCGCGTTCGGCCGCGGAAAAACCGCGTTGAAATGAAGCAAGACGGCCGGCAGCAGAACGCTGCACAGCATGAAGATAACAATCAGGATCGGCTTGCGGACGATATGCGACCAGTGGTAGCCGCCCATGTAGGCGCCGAGCGTGACGATGCACAGCACGAAGAATTGGCTGGCGGCCGTATCGTTCGGCCGCTTCCAAAACACCAGCGCCCCGACCGTGAACAAGCCGAGCTTCAAAAAAAACCAGAGAATTGAAGGGATCAGTTCCCGCGGCTTCAACCGGCCAACCAGGCACCAGCAATCGCGTGCCTTGCTCTCTCCCGGCTTCATAAACTTGATGCGGACGAATTCTCCCTCTTCGGTCTTCGCATAATTGCTGCCGAGTTTATCCGCTTCTTCGAGATTGTTGACATCGGCGGGCAGGCTCTTGCTTGGATAGTTTTGCGCTTGCAGCAAATGGGCCCACGTATCGGTCGGCACATCGCCGACTTGGATAATGCGAGACTGCTCTTCAAGATCGCCGGCGGGCCGGCACTTTCCGTCGAATTCCTTCAGTGTCGTGTCAAAGGCGGTGCGCAGTCCCAGATCTGGAATCGCGTACACATAAGCCAGCACCCCAACTGCGTAGGCTAGGACAGCCAGACCCAGCAGGCAAAGCACCAGCTTGCGCCAGGAAATTGCAGAAAAACCCAATTGCATCCCCGTTCACCGCTTTCGCTGCAGCGCCGAAATATCGGCGCCGATCCGTAATCCCCATCCTTGAAGGACTTTAGATTAAAGTGAAGTGCCGCGTAACTACGTCGCCGCGCCCGGCGCGGCAAGTCAGTTTCTCTCACTGTATTCTGCCCGCCTGCCGCCGTCAACGACTGCCCACCAATCATCCCGTGATTTTTCAACGACTTAGTGCAAGGAGGCTTCCTCATCATCTGCTTTTCTCCAGCTTGCCTAGTCGTGATTTTTGGCGCCGATACATCGGCGCTCAGCGCCGAAAACGGACTTAATATCGCCGATTCGCCCAGCTGCATTTCGCACCTCATGCAACACAATAAAGAAAGATTCATAAATGGAAGTGACCACTCCATAAGAAGTTACATCAATGCTTCCATTTGAAACAGCTTGTTGTGGTGTGGGCGGTACACAGCATGCATTCCCTCAGTCGGTCCCGTTTGGATAGAATCCTTGCTTCCCATCAAGTTTTCTCTCAACCTCAGAAGGAGATATTCTGTGTCAGGAGGATGCTCGTGAAGGCTTCGACCGAGTGGCTAAATGCGTGCGGCGCGGAGTTCAGCGCAGGGCTGGGCCATCGTGGCTGCGCGTACCTTCCTTCCTACACGGCTGAGTATTGCGAGTGGGGCAAAGGAAGGCCCATAGTACTGGTCCCCGGTCTGGCGGGCGGCTTCGAGCTGCTTGGACCGGTGGCCAGGATTCTGGCGGAGCAGTACAGGGTTATCACGTATCAATTACGCGGCGAGGATGACTGCTTCGCTTTGCGTCGCGGCTTCGGCATGGAAGACCTGGTGGACGACCTGGCGGAGTTTCTCGACTGGCATGGTCTTGAAAGTCCCGTGGTGTTCGGCGTCTCCTTCGGGGCCGTGCTGGCTCTCGAATTTGCCACGCGCTTTCCACACCGGCTCGAGGCTTTGATCTTGCAAGGCGCAGGCGCCCGCACTCACCGCGGCCTGCTGCAAAGAGTCGCCGGCTTGCTCCTGAATGGCTTTCCCTTGCCGCACGATAATGCGTTCGTCAACCAGTTCTTCAATCTCTTGTTTGGACGGCGCCAGCGGCCGGACCCGCTCTTCCGCTTTGTGACGCGGCAATGCTGGCAAACGGACCAGAGCGTCATGGCCCATCGCTTTCGGCTGGTCGAGCATTTCGATAGTCACGAACGGCTGGAAAGCGTGCGCGTGCCAACCCTGGCCCTCGCCGGAGACCGGGACCTGCTGGTTTCCGAGGAAAGCCTGAAGGATCTGTGCATGGGGGTACAAGCTTGCCGGCGCGTCAACCTTGCTGGGTGCGGACACCTGGCCTTTGTCACCCACCCGGAACGTGTGGCCAAGGAAGTAAGCCAGTTTCTGGCAGAGTAAGGAACCCTTGCCCCATGCAAGAAGGGTGCGCCGCCGCGGATTAACTCCCGGCGCGTGCCCTTTTTTATGCGCTGCTGAAAGAGCCACCATTCCGCCGCTGGCAAGTTATTTTGGCATCTGCCCTGCGCGGCCCGCGGCGAAAACGGCCGCAACCTCGACATCGAACCCGGCGAGCGTCACGGACGTGGCCCGGGCACCGACGCCAAAGACGCCATGAATGCGATAGCTGTTTCCGTCTAGAACCAGCACGGTGATCTGGTTGTGCTCGGGGTCTACGATCCAATATTCAGGAATTCGGGCAGCCGCATATTCGGTGCGTTTGGTCTCCAGGTCGCGTTCGCGGTTCTCCGGGCCTTCGCTCAGGACTTCCATGGCCAGATCGGCACCATCGGGCTGCTTGCGCGGATCTACAATACGGCCTGGCCGAAAGAACATAAGGTCTGGCTCGCGAAATTTGCCCTCCCAGAGACGTACGGGCAGAGGAGCGAAGAAGACTTCGCCAAGACCTCGGGCCACAACGAAGGCCTTGAGCAATGAGAACAGGTAATCAACGATGCGCTGATGGAGCGGAGTCGGCATCGGCAAGACCTCGAGACAGCCATTGGAGAGCTCGACCATGCGATTGCTGCCGTTGAGCGCCAAATACTCGGTCTCTGTCCATTCTCCCTGGGCGGGAAACAACATGGCCACCTCCCATGCCGGCTCGCCCGGATGCGAAGGCATCCGCAACGGCGTAAGCGAAGAGGAATCGGCAACCGTCATTTTTCACATGTCTCCGGGCGGAGAGCAAATCTCTGGGCAATTCCGCTACGTGCGCCCTGATCAGCGGTTCGGTCCGTTTAACTCGGCATCCAGTTCATGCTGGTAGACGAGGGGCTCGCGGTCGTTGCCGTAGCGGCGGTAGCGGGCGTAGCGGTATTCGAACGTGCCGTACTTGTCGAAGGTGTAGAACTTATCGTAGTTGGATTCCTGATCTCGGGCGTTCACATCGGCCTCATTGGCAAACGGGAAGGCCCCGGCGCGGAACATCAAGGCCAACCAGACCCTGTCGGGCGGCAGCACGCGGCGCAGGGAGCTTGCGGAGTCGTACGATGGGTCAAACAACATGAAGTTTTCGTGCCACGGCATGGTCTGGAATGCACAAAGAAGAAAACCTGCAACCAGGTATCCGGTGAGCATGCCGAACACCACGCCGCCGCCGCGATGCAGTGCCGGGGGCAAACTCAATTCCACATTCGCCAGCACATTGGTCACGGTGCGCAGGCCGGCCAGCGTCACGCAAAACAAGGCCAACAGGCACAGGACATCCTCGTAGCCGTGCAGGAACGACGACGAGAAAGGCGAATCCAGCAGATCGGCCAGCGGCTCCCAGTAGTTGAACGCCACCAGTCCCGCGATGAGCACATTGCAGCACATCGTGAAGGCCGTGAATAGGCCTTCGCGCAGGTAGGCATAACCGACGCCCAGGGTGATCAGGATGCAGAGGATATTCAGCAGCATGATTCAGTTCTTGACCATTATTTCGACACGCGCAACAGTTCTTGAATCGACGTCTTGCCTTCGATCACCTGGCGCAGACCGTCTTCTTGCAGGTATTTCATGCCGGTCTTTACCGCTTCCTGGCGGATGGCATTCAGGTTCGGGTTATCGCGAATCATGTCCCGGATGCGGTCGGTGATGACGAGCAGTTCAAAGATGCCCGTGCGCCCGAAGTAGCCGGTGCCGCCGCAATGCGGGCACGCCTCAGGCTGGCCGTCGAGATCCGACTTGCCGTTGTCGTCCGCCGATTCGGGCGGGCGATAGAAGAACTTGATCTTGTCGGCGGGCAGATTGGCCTTGCGCAGCAACTCGGCGTTCGGCTTGTAGCGAACCTTGCACTTGGAACACAACAGCCGCACCAGCCGCTGGCCGAGAATGGCGCTGACTGCATCGGCGATCATGAACGGTTGCACGCCGAGATCGATCAAACGTCCCAGGGCGGTCACGGTGTCGTTGGCGTGCAGGGTGGTAAAGACCATGTGCCCGGTCATGGCGGCCTGGCACGCAATCTCGGCGGTCTCCTGGTCGCGGACCTCGCCGATGTAGATGACGTCCGGGTCCTGGCGTAGAATGCTGCGCAGCTCGCCGGCAAAGGTTTTGCCGGCCTTGGGATTGATTTCGATCTGCGTCACATTTTCGATGTTATATTCAACCGGGTTCTCGACTGTAATGACATTCTTCTGAAAGCGATCGATCTCGTTGAGGCAGGCATACAGGGTCGTGCTCTTTCCTGCTCCGGTGGGTCCGCACACGATCAACATGCCGTGCGGCTGCTGAGCGACCTGGTTGATCTGATCGCGCAGGCGATCGCGCAGTCCCAGTTGCGTCAGGTTGATGATCTGCTGGGACTTGTCGAGGATACGCATGACCATTTTCTCGCCGACGACACTGCCGGAGGTCGCCACGCGAAAATCGATGGCCTTGCCGGAAACGCGCGCGGAAAGTCCGCCGTCCTGCGGCTTGCGTTTCTCGGTGATGTCCAGGTCGGCAAGCACCTTGAAGATATTGAGGACCGCGTCGCCCATGGTGCGGCTGAAGGGATCGGCCGCGTGCAGAATGCCGTCGACGCGAAAGCGCACCGTCAACTCCTGCTTGGTAGGCTCGAGGTGAATGTCCGTGGCGCGGCGCTGCAGGGCTTCATAGACCATTTCCTTGGCCGCTCGATAACCCTTGGACGATGCGACCCGGGCAACCCGGGCCGCGTCCTCGTCTCCTCTGCGGCTCTTACCGATGAATTCGACGGCGACGTTGCTGGTCTCCTCATCCCCGCCCCGGCCGAGCCGGATGCGCAAGTACTTTTGCAGCAGGTCCTGGATATGCCCGGTAGTGAGCACCCTTAGCTCGGCCTGCACCTTTTGATTGCGCAAATTTACGTAGGTCAAAGCCGCCGAGGCATAAAGGATCAGCAGCAGCAGCAGGGAAATCCAGTACCAGGGCAGGAGCCAGATAATGATCAGTCCGACGAAGCCGGCGCCAAAAATCAGCGTGCTCCACTGCGTGACCGGCAAATCCAGGTCCGTGGCGTCCTGCTCTACCCAGCGACAGGTCGCCACCCAGCATAGATAGGCGGCCACCAGCGTCACAAGCTTGAGGCTGTTGAAGTAGAAGCCGTCGCCGCGCGGAAACGACGCATCATCGCTGCCGGCCGCCGCCAGACCTGGAAGCGAAACCACCAGCACAACGGTGAGAAGGAATTTCAGATTGCAGATTGTAGATTGCAGATTGAAAGACGGTTTCGTTTTCCGGACTCTCCTTTCAATCTGCAATCTGCAATCTGCAATCTGCAATCGCTTATCCATAGCGGGCATATCTCCCGGCAGGTTACAGAATACCCGGCTGGGCAACTTTAATGCCCTTGAAGGCCATCTTCAGGGCCTCTGGGTTTGGCGCAACCTCGAGGGCCGTCGCGCGATCCACGTCCCCACGTTCCACCAACTGCCGCAGGCTTTCGTTGAAATCCATCATGCCTTCCAGGAAGCCGATCTTGATGGCGTCCGGCAGCTTCTTGTCTTCCGCCTTGATAATGAGTTCCCGGATCGTGGGATTCATGATCATGATTTCGTTCGTCGGCACGCGCTGGACTCCCGGCTTGATGCTGGGGAGCAGCTTCTGGCAAACAATGGCTTTCAGGTTGAAGGCCAGGCTCTGACGCATGGCCGAGTGCATGTCGGCGGGGAAAAGGTCAAGAATACGGCCGATCGTGCTGGGGGCAGTCGAAGCGTGGATGGTGCCGAACACCAGGTGGCCGGTCTCGGCGGCGTTCATGCCGGCCTCGAAGGTGTCACGGTCGCGCATTTCGCCGACCAGGATGACATCCGGATCTTCACGGACGGCATGCTTCAGGGCGATGTTCCAGTCCAGCACATCGATGCCCACCTCACGCTGGTTAATCACCGCCTTCTTGTCGGCAAACAGATATTCGATGGGATCCTCGATGGTCAGAATGTGCACGCGCTCGCGCTCGTTAATGTAATCGAGCATGGAGGCAATCGTGGTGCTCTTGCCGCTGCCGGTGACGCCGGCCAGGATGATCATGCCCTGGTCATAGTGGCAGAGCTTCTCAATGCTGGGCGGCAAACCGAGTTTCTCGAAGTTGGGCACCTTGGTGTTGACCCGCCGCGCCACCAGGCTCAAATCGCCGCGTTGCCGGAAGATGTTGACGCGGAAGCGGCACTCATTATGACCGATGATATGCGCGAAGTCGGCGCCGCCAGTGTCTTCCAGCAATTTGCGCGAGCGCTGCGACATGATGGGAAAAAGCAGCCGCTCCATTTCCTCCGCGCCGATGGCTTTCATCTCCATATGCCGGATGGCATTGCGGAGCCGCATCATGGGCGGCAGGCCGACCTTCAAGTGCAGGTCCGAGCCCTCGTGCTTCATGACCATGCGAAACAGCTTGTTGACTTCCGGTTCGCGGCGCGCGTCCGCCGAGGCCTTGGTATCCAGGTCAAGGGGTTCAACGTCGGCTACAGCCATTCCAACCTCCGATATTTAGATTTTCAAAAGGGCTCGATTTCGCCCAGCCTTGCGAAAGGATTCTAGGCTCCTCGACTCCTCATAAACGAACGGGCACGTGCCGCTCGGCCAGGTAGGCCTTGGTCGCCGGGATGCCATACTCATTGTAATGGAAAATACTGGCCGCAAGCGCCGCCGCGGCGCCTCCCACGGTCAGCGCCTGGAACAGATGTTCCGGCGAACCTGCCCCGCCGCTAGCCACAACGGGAATCCGCACGGCGTCGGCGACCGCCCGCGTCATGGCTAAATCATACCCGGCCCGGGTTCCGTCCGCATCCATTGAGGTCAGGACAATTTCGCCGGCGCCTAGCACTTCCACCTGCCGGGCCCAGGGCACGGCTTGCAGCCCTGTCGGCTCCCGGCCCCCCTTAATATGCACTTCCCAGATTTCGCGGCCATCCGGCCACACGCGGCGCGGGTCAATGTTGACGACCGTAGCGTTGCGGCCGAATTTGCGCGCGATCTGCGTAATCAAGTTCGGCGTGCGCACCGCCGCGGAGTTTATGCTCACCTTCTCGGCCCCGGCCTGAATCAGGCGCGTTGCCTCCTCCAGGGTTCGGATGCCGCCGCCCACGGTGAAAGGCATGAAGATTTCCTCGGACACTCGTCGCACCACATCCAGCATGATGTCACGGCCTTCGTGGCTTGCGCTGATGTCCAGGAAGACCAGCTCATCCGCGCCGTCCTCTTCGTAGCGGCGCGCGACTTCCACGGGGTCTCCCGCATCGCGCAACTGGAGAAAGTTGATCCCCTTGACCACCCGGCCGCAATTCACGTCCAGGCAAGGAATAATCCGCTTGGTAAGCATGGAGAGCTAATTTGCTTCGGGGGCCATCGGATGCTGGACCCATCCAATTTACGACGTGGCCAGCGCGCGGTCAACGGAGAAGAGGGTGCTTGCAAACGTGGCTGGGATCGAAAAAAAACAGAGGCCTCACCACGCATAATGCGAGCAAGAGCCTCTGTCTCGGTGGAGGATGCCGCTCCGGGATGGAGCCACGCGCCGCAGAGCTACCGAGAAGCTCGACGGTAGATGATAAAAGGCGTCGCATCGAAAGGGGAGCAGGAGAACGAGCGGTGGGGGATACTCGTCAAGGGGGCTGGCGGCAGGGAGTGTCAACGCCGCGAGAAGCCGTTAGCTGCTTGTCGAAACCTTACGTCAAGAAAGCAGGACTGTCAAAAGTCCCCGAGCACGGTCGGAAGAATTACGCCGGCGCAAGAACCACGACAGATCGCTAATATTGACTGCGGAACGGCCGGCTTGTGGATACGTGGATTTTTGGCCTGCAGACATGCTCGAGCATAAAAGCCTCCTTTTGCTTCCCTGGTCAACGGTTGTTGCCTCACCTTCAGATTCGAGGGAGCCGGTAGGCGTTCAGCAAAGGCGGGAAATCCTCGATCCGGCCAGTGGTTCCCGTCTTGGGCAGGCGCGCTGGAGCGCCACAGAATCCCGGGGATTACCGGGTTGGCTGCTGACAGCCGCCATGACCGTGGCCGTTCATGAGACCGAGGATGATTCCCTGCTTTTCACCATGCACGGCAGGCGCCGCTGGAAATTCTGGAGCAGGCATGGGAGTGACGAAAGACTCTGGAAGCTAGCGCCAAGCACCTGGCAGGTTCGGGACGCAGACGGGCATCCGGTCGGCAGCGTGCAGACCGACCGGGATGGCACGCATTTGCCGCCTCTTCGAGCGGCAAGTAACTCGGCTTGCAAGGTGCTGGTGGCCTACGATCGCTTCCGAAGCGCCTTTGTTCTTAATACCGGGGCGAGTCCAGCGGAAAGTAAGTTTTGGGGGCTGCAAACCTTCAGCAATCCGGAGTGGACGGAATTGGGAAGGCTTTCTTGCGTCGGCGACAGCGTCGTTCTTGACTTTGCGACCCTTCTGGAGGGGCAACCTTTCAGTAAGATGCTTCTGCTGGCTGAAGCACTGCTTGCGGACTTTACTCACGGAATGAGCCGATGACCATCAGCGTGGCCTTCGTCGGCGCCGGGCCTGCAGCTCAGCCCTACCTGGAAGCACTGGCGCGGCGGCCGGAGGTGAAACTGACAGCCATTTGCGACGCCGACCAGCGCGCGGCCGAACAGGTCGCGGGCGGCTGGCAAGCGCGGGTGTTCCCGAATTTCCAGAGCTTGCTGCAGGAGTGCCCACCGGAAGCGCTCTGGATCTGCTTGCCGCCGCAACTTCAAGGAAATCTCATTCCGCAGGCCATTGCGGGCAAGATTCCGTTTTTCATCGAACCGCCGGGCGCCGCGGATTTCGCGCAGGCAGCCTCTTACGCAGCCGCGGTGAAAGCCAACAGGCTGGTGAGCGCCGTCGGCTTCACGGCACGTTATGCCGACGTGCTCAAGGATGCCCGCGACTACCTCGGCGGCAAGCCCGTACCGATTGTGCAGGGCTGGTGGTTGGCCCAGCCGGAGGATGACCCGGCGCCGGAACGACTCCTGTGGATGGACGCCTGCCGGTTCGTGGACGTCATGCGGTTCTTTTGCGGCGACGCGAAACGCGTTCGGGCCTTGCGCGGCGGCTCGGCAGACGCGACAGCGGCCCTTGTGCTGCAAGTGGAATTTGCCTCCGAAAGCATCGGCGTGATGACCTGTGCCAGCTTTGCGCGGGCCGAGCCGCGCTATGAACTTGAACTCGCAGGCGAGGGCTGGACCCTGACTTTTGGCGAGAAGCTGGCCAGCCTTCGTCTCGCCGAGCGCGACCGCATCACGATCCTGCGCGGGCTGAATAATCCCGTCGAGGCCCAGGTTGAAGCGTTTCTGAAAGCCGTGGCCGGGCATGATCCAGGGCTGGTTGCGGCAAGTTATCCCGACTCGCTGGGCACACTGGCAATCTGCCACGCCGCGGCCGTCTCCGTGCGCGAAGCGCGGCCCGTGGACTTGCCGGAATAGTCGTCTTTCGCTCCGCGAAAGAACGTCCTTTCGCGGAGCGAAAGGCGACACTGCTCGTGCAGCGCGTCATCGGCCGCCGGTCTGTTTTTCCGGCGCCTTGCCGATGCAATAAAGCGATCTGGCCCCGCGGATGTACAGTCGATTATCAGCGACGGCTGGAGTCGCCAGCACCTTTTCCTTTTCTCCCAGCTGGTTCCTGGCCAGCAGCTTGAAGGTTGGTGCCGCAGCAAACACGTATACGGTTCCCGTTTCGTTCACCGCATAGATCTTGCCATTGATCAGGATGGGCGAGGCGCTTACATCCCCACCCAGGCGCTCGTTCCAGAGTTCCTCACCCGTCGCCGCCACATGGCAGCTTGCCATGCCCTTGTCGTTGACGTAGTAGAGATGGTCGCCGTAAGCGAGCATGCATGGCACATAAGGAAAAGCCTTTTTCTCCTGCCAGACCAGGTTCGGTTTGGGACCGGCAATGCCGTCTTCCAGTTTGATGGCGATGGTATGACGGGCGCCGCTGCCGTCGCCGCTATTAGCGAAAATAAAGCCTGGGGAGGCAACCGCGGAAGCAACCGTGCGCAGCGGCATGCCGTCAAAAGTCCAGTCATAACTCCAGTTCGCCGCGCCGGTGTCCGGACGATAACTGCCGATCCCGGCCGTACTGGCGACAATCAATTCCGCTTCCTTGCCGTCCTTCTCGAGCAGAAATGGCGTGGAGTAGCAGGCGCGAAAAGGCGGACGGGCAACCTTCCAGACTTCTTCTCCGGTCCTGGCATTCAAGGCCACGATCTCCGCCGCCCCGTCCTGATCGTTCATCAGATAGACCTTGTCGCGGTAGACCAGGGGCGAGGCGCCGCCGCCGTGCTGGCTCCGGAACTCGCCCAGGCCGTGTTTCCACAGGAAATTGCCGTCGAAGTCGTAGGCGTAGACCAAGATGTCGCTGCCGTCCCAAAAAACGGCGTAAACGCGTTGGCCGTCCGTCGCGGGCGTGGAAGAGGCGTAGGAGTTCTTGTTGTGCATCTTCGCCCGCACACCATGAACGGAGCGAGACCAAACGACTTTGCCGTCCGCGGTATTCAGGCAAAGAAGCAGGCGTTCCTTGCCGTCCGTGCTGGCGGACTCCAGGAAAATGCGGTTGCCCCAAACGATCGGGGATGAATTGCCGGCCCCGGCAAGCTCCGTCCGCCAGAGCACCCCGTCCTTGTCCGTCCACTGGACAGGCACATCCCGGTCGCCGGAAATTCCCGCACCGTTCGGCCCGCGAAACCGCGGCCAGGACTCGCCCAGACATGCCGCGGCGCATACCAGCAGGCCGCACACCGCCAGGCAGGCTTTCGCGCCGCACAACCGCTTGCTCATCATGGTTTTGCCTTTAGCAGAAGGAAAGAGGGCTCATTGAAAATCCATTTTATTTGCCGTAAACTGAGAGGAAATAGGTCGGCTTTTGAGGACAGGGGCGGTAGACGATGGCCAAGAGCAGCAATCACCTTCATACTCTTTATTGCGGAACTTCCGAACGCATCGCCAAGCTCGCCCCAAGGACCGGCCTGAATCCCAACAACAAGCCTGTGTACCTCACGGACGTTTATCCCGGCGTGTTCGCCTTCTACGCCAGCACCAACGACAATGACCGTTTCGGCGTTCTGGAGATCGATCTGTCGATTCTCGATCCCACGAATTTCCTGCCGTGCGAGCAGTATCTGGAGCAAGCCTCGCGGCAAAAGGCCAAGAACGCCAAGGAACAGCATAAACGATTGGAAGCTTACCGCAAGACCCTGGAGCGCCATAAAGCCAAGTGGAAGGATTCGCTGCAGCGCATCGGCGTCATCACCTACGACGGCTTCGTTTCCAAAAAAGCGATCCGCCGCATCACCATTTACGATCCCGCCTCCAATCCGACCATCACCGAGGCCATTGTCAGTTCGCACGTCAGCCTGACGGATTACAAGAAGTTCGCCAACCGCAACCGCGCCGTGACGCGCTGGCTGGTCGGCGAGACAGTCACGGTCGAGGAATGGCTCGGCGATGACTTCCTGGAAACGCCCAAGGAGGAGCGTGAATTGCTGGCCGAGCGCCTGCAGAACAAGCTCGGGCTGGACATCTTCTATCACGAGCCTCCGGCCAAGGGCTCGTGAATTTCTCTTCGGCATCTTTCCATTAGCCATTAGCCCATAGTACTTACGTTCATGCTTCGAGAATATGCCTCAGGGTTGCCTGCCTGCTGATTGCGCCCTAAGCTTTTCAGGCACGGCAGCTGAATTCCTTCGTGAGTTACAACCATGGACGACAGGGCACCATCCTCTGACGGCGCGCGTTCCGAGGCGCTTCTCAAGAATTGCCGTTCCGAGCTGCGCTACTACTGCCGGATCAAGTGTTACTACACCAGCATCGACGATGAGAGAGGCGAGCTCGAAGGCGGGGAAACCTGGCTGCTGGGCAAAACGGTCAATCTTTCCCAGCGCGGTATCGCTCTGGTTACGCAGCGCCCTTACGATGTGGAAACCGTCGTTGCCGTCACCCCGCTGCTGCCGGGCTGGGATCAGGAGCGCCAGTTGTTAGCCCGTATCACCAATGTGCGTCGCGAGGCCCAGATAGGCTGGCGTCTAGGTTGTGAATTTGTCAACGAGCTTACCGAAGCCGAACTCAAATCCTTGCTCGGGGACGTCGGCGCTGCAAACTAGTGAACGACTAGGTATGCTTGGTTCCGCCCAACGCCTGCGCTCGCCCTGGGCGGCTAGCGCGAAGCGGCCCGCGCCGGCGCCGCGTGCGTGCGGGCTTCCAGCACCAGCCGGTTGCGTGCCCGGCAGAATTCGCCGGCCCGGCACACCTGCGTCGTCAGGAAGCCCACCTGGGACACCTGCCAGGCCTCGCCATCCAGGTAGACCTCGCGCACTTTTTGCGCGCGCAACTGCAACCCCGCCACCACGTCCGGCACATGACCGCGCCCCAGCCAGAGCAGCACGGCAAGGACGGCCAGGGTCGTCAGGGCGATCAGCACGCCGGCGCCCGAGAGCAACACCAGCACGGCCAGGACCGTCGTGCCGGCCATGATGCCCACGGCCGTGTATTGCCCCGCGCGTTTCTCCGGCGTGACCGCGCCGTCCGCCGTCGCCAGATCGCGCGACCAGCGGGCGCCCAGTGCGCCAATGAATAGAGCAGCCACGGCAACGAGCAGGTGCTGCGCGAATTCCCACAGTGCCAGCGCCGAGGTGCGTGTCAGCGGCCAGTCGAATACATCGGCCGTGAACAGGAGCGCCAGCAATACCACCACCAGATAGACGCCTGCGCCAACGGCGCCCGCCGCATCCCAGCGCTGCGCCCCGTTGCCGTTACCGTTGCCGTTGCGCCCCCAGGCCTCCGGTTTGGCCGGGCCGTGCAGGCACTCCATCAAACGCCGCGCCAGCAGGCTGGCGACCGTCAAGGCGGCCAGCACTATGGCAGCAAATGCCCAGGTCCGATTGATGACCATCCCGATCGTGGCCGCCAGGTCCTCCCGGCCGTGCCGATGGGCCAGCCAGGAACCGGCCCCCGCCCAGACCGTCAGCCGCACCAGCATGCCCGCGGCCCAGGTCGGCGTGAATTCGTGCTGGTTAGCCCCAGGCGACGAGGCAAACATGCGGACGGCTGCGTCGAAGTTCTTGGCGCGCAAGGCGCGGGCCACGACGCTGCCGACAAAATACCCGCCCACGAGCGCGAGCAGCAGCCAGCCCCCCTCCTGGACAGCGGCTTTGATTTCCGGGGTCGTGTTCTGCCACCAGGTCTGCAGTTGTTCGAGCATGTTCGCCTCCGCCGGTCCAAACTTTGGGACGGGACTGTGAGATACATGGATACGAGGGGGACGCGCACAGAAAGGCCAAACAAGCTTAGGTCCGGAAAGAGGAAAGTCAAGCAACGCACGGTCGGCCGGGCGTCAGGAGGTGATAATGATTAGTCTACGTGATCGGTGCGAAGGTCGATGTGAAGCGGCTACGGCACCTTGTTGCTGGAGATAATGGTCAAGTCCTTCTGGGCCTTCTTGAGCCAGTCTTCCCAGTGATGGCGTCTTTCGTCGCGGCCCGCGAAGGCCTTGTCGTCCAGTGAATTGAGCAGGACCTGAACGCGCTCGAGGCTGGCTTGCGCCTTGTAATGTTGCGGGTCGTATTTGGGTTCCAAGAGGAGGTAACACCGGAAAATACCCCGGGCAGCGATCAAGCCTTCGATTTGGTGCTGATGGCGATTCGCCAGGCCGTCTAAGATGCGAATGGCGCTGTGGTAATCCGCTAGATCCATACGGCAATTTGCGACTCCGAACAGCGCCTGGGAAAGAATCACGCTTTCCTCTTCAGACAAATGCCCTTGCGCACGCATCGCTTCTAGGTCGTCTGCCAGCTTTTGGTAGCTAGCGGCAGCTTTTTCCAGCCACTCATGGTACTGGTCGTGATAGCGGGCGCCATCGCCATCGGCCCGCAACCCTTTCAATTCAGCCTGGGCCCGCCGATAGTAGCTGGTGGCAAGCCGGTACCGGGCCGTGTACACGCCCGGGTTATGCGGATAGAGCGGCAAGGCCTGCTCCCAGTGGAAGGCGGCCAGGCCGAAGTCGCCGCGCCTGTACAGCAGGTCGGCCATGGCGTAGAGCGTTTTCTCATGTGCTTCGGGGTCGGGCTCGCGGCGCATCAGGTCCAGGTTATGGCGCAGCATTTCCTCCGCTTCGGCGGCGTGCCCTTGTTGCAGCGCGATCATCGCCAGCTCATAACGTGCGCGAAAGGCGAACGGGCTGGCCGGCGCGCCGATGCATGACTTGTAGTTGGTCATGGCCGCCACGGCATGCTCCAGCGCTTGATGGGCCTCGCCCAGCCGGTACCAGGCCTCGCCGAGTCTTTCCGGAGCGGGCCCGAGGCTGACATAGCGATCCAGGACCGTGACCACGTTGTTGAAGTCCTGGGCTTCCCGATAATCCAGGGCGGCCCGCCAAAAATAATCCAGCTGATTGTTCTTGTCCCCCGCCGCCTCGCCGGCGGCTTCGAACGACTTCGCGGCCCGATGGAAATGGGCGCGGACCTCCTCCTGGTACCGGCCCGCTTCTTCGGGGGTCTTTTGTCTGCCGGCCTGCTGACGCAAAAACATGGCCCAGGCCTCTGTCACGCGCGCCACCAGAAGCTCGCCGGTTTCCGCGGACACCAACCTCGTGTGCAGTCGCGCCAGTTTCTGAGCATTCCAGTAATCATTGGCTTCCGCGCTGGAGCGACAGCCGGTCTCAAGAATCTGCCTGGCCTCCGCCACGCTCACCAGCCCGTTGTGGTAGTCTTCTGGCTTGACCACCGGAGCCAGCGCGGTCTCCAAGAGGTCCAGGGCGCGAGCGCGGCTACCGCTCTCGAGCCGGGACTCCGCCAGTCGCAAACACGCCGCCTGTCCTTCTTCCCCTGGAACCTTGACGATTAGCTCCCAGACGCGCGCGGCGTCCGCGGTCCGGTGCAGGTTGCGATAACACCAGCCAAGCGCATAGAGGATCTGCGGCGCCTCCTCGGTCGGCGGGTTGGCGCGGTCGTTCAGGACTGCTTCCCATAGCTCGGCGGCCTCCGCCCAGGCTCCTTCTGCCTGGTTGCAACGCGCCTGCAGCCGCCGCGCTCGGGATAATATGGCAGGCGGCGCATTCGGGCCAATGCGCGCGAGGACCTTGCGCGCTTCCTGGCGGTCCTGCAGGCGCAGCAATAACTCGCCACGCAGCAGCCGTGCCGGGGCCAGCCGGTTCTCATCGGCCGCCGGCTGATCGAGCTGTTTCTGATTGGCTTGCAAGGCGCCGGCCAGGTCGGGCTGCGGCAGCCGCAAGTACGCCTGGGTTAGCATGTCATAACCTTCCGCTCGGTCGCCGGCCGCCGCATCGATTGAGGGCAATAGATAGGCGATGATGCGCTGGGGCTCGGCGCCGGTCTGATACCACGCTTTGCCAAGCAGGTACTGAAGGTTGGTGTGATCCGCATCGGCCAAGCCGGGCCCGTCGGCCAGTTCGAGCTGTTCGCGCGCCTGCCGCCATAACTCGATCGTGTGCGTGGCGGTAACCGGACCTGCCAGGCGCGCGTAAGTCCAGCCGAGCAGAAAGTGCGCCTCCGCCCGGCGGGCAGGCAGGCGATCGATTTTGGCGAGCACATTGGCGAGCAGCGCTGCCAGATCGTTGGGTGGCGGAGAGGGGTTTTCCAAAGTCCGGCGCGCCTCGGACAAGGAGCGCTGCACGAAGCGGACATCCGAGTCGTACCAGAGTGGCCGGCTTAGCCAAACACCAAGAATTGCCAGGACGCCGACAATAAATGTCGGCACCTGCCAGAGTTGGCCTGGTATGGGAGAAAGAGCGGTAGGGCTGAGCGGCGGTCTCGTGGATTTATTGTCCGTGGCCATGTTGAGTCCACTGCGCCAGGAAACCACGCGCCTGCCACGCGGTGCGGAATCCTTCCCTAGCTTAAGGCCCGGCTTTTGGCATATTCGGGGGGTGGTGTCAAGCCGAAGTGGCGAGTGAGTCGTTACCTCTGAGTACTGAGTACTGAGTACTGAGTACTGAGTACTGAGTACTTGGATGCACTTACGAGGTTCACGGAAAAAAGCTAGCTGTACCGCTCACTACTAACCACTCACCACCTCACTCATGCCGCAGCGCCTCGATGGGGTCCATGTAGGCGGCCCGGCGCGCCGGGTAGGTGCCGAAGATCAAGCCGACCGCGACGGAGACGCTGAAAGCCAGGACCGGCGACCAGAGCTGGACAATGGTCGGAAACGCGAAAAAGTGCGTAACGGTATAAGACAGGGCGATGCCCAGGGTCACGCCGAGCAGGCCGCCGGTGCTGGAAAGCACCACGGTCTCCATCAGGAACTGCGCGCCGATGTCGCCGCGCTTGGCTCCGAGCGCCCGGCGAATGCCGATTTCACGGGTCCGCTCGGTCACCGTGGCCAGCATGATGTTCATGATGCCGATGCCGCCCACCACGAGCGAGATCGAAGCAATCGCGCCGAGCACCAGCGTGAAGATGCGCTGCGTTTCCTCGGCCTTCTGCAGCAAATCGAGAGGGATGGTGATCGACGTGTCCTTTTGCGTGTGGTACTGATCGAGCAGCCCCTGGATGATGTCGGCGGTTTTCTTGACGTGGCCCATGTCGTCCACGGCCACGGTGATCTGGCTGACTTCGAGTTTCTCGAACTGGCGGCTGCCGGTCTTGACGGTAATCAGCATCTTGCCGAAGCGCACCTGGTCAGTGGCAAAGGGGATGTAGGCGTCGCGATTGAAGTCCTGCGCGGACAGGCTGCTGCCGATCCCGGCCGAGGGTGCGCGTTGCTCCGTCACGCCGATAACCGTGTAAGAATGCTGCTCGCCAATGTGCACCAGTTGGCCGATCGGATCATCTACGGGGAACAGCTTTTCGGCCAGTTCGGCTCCCAGCACCGCGACATTAGCATAGGTCTCGTCATCCATGTCGCTGATGAAGCGGCCGAGACTCATCTTCAGGCCATTCATCTGCAAAAAGTTAGGCGAGACGCCGACCACGCGCGCGTCCAGCTTGTGATCCAGAAAGCGCACATCCTTGCGAAACTCGCGCATGGGCGTGACCGAGCTCACGGTCGGAATGGTCACGGCGATGCGTTCCATGTCGGCCAGGGTGAGCCCGTAGTTGAGGATGAACTGACGCGTGTTCTGCCTTTTGTCTTCTTCGGCGGGCTTGACGCTGCGCACGATGATATTGCTGGCCCCCAGGTCCTTGATCTGTTGGATGGCCTGGAAGCGCGCAGCCTCGCCGATAGCCAGCATGAGAATCACCGACGCCACGCCCAGGACAATGCCCATGACGGTGAGACTCGAGCGCAGGGGATGCACGCGAATGCTCTTGAGTCCGAGGCGCAACGTGGACAGGGTGCGATGGCGAGTCATGATTACGATTTCGCCGGCGGCGTAAGGGGAGCGTTAGGTTTGCTTTCTTCTTTCGGCGTCTTAGTCTCTTCTTTCGGTGGTTTCTCTTCTCCTTTTGGCGCCTGGCTGCCAAAGCCCTTGGGCAGATCGTCCGCTTTGCCCTCGCGGGCCTTCAACTCCGCGGCAATGCGCGCGCGGGCGTCGAGCGTGACCTGCTCGCCCTCCTTGAGGCCGCTCTTGATCTCGACAAATTTGTCGTTGTTGTCGCCGACCTCGACCTCGCGTTTTTCAATTCCTTTTGGCCCGGCCAGGAAACAGAAATGACTGCCTTCCTTCTGACCCACGGCCTGTACCGGCACGATCAAGACGTCGGACAGCTGTTTCACGAGTATCTTCACGTCGCCGGTCATGCCCGGCTTCAGCCCGGCATCGAGCGGCAGATCATCGATGTCCACGATGGTGTCATATTCCTTGACACTGCGGTCATACCAGCCGTCCATGCTGGCCATGGTGGCGACGTTGCTGACCGTGCCGTGCATGATGAGATTGGGATAAGCGTCCAAACGCACCTCGGCCTTCTGCCCGGCCTTGACCTTCTTGACCATGGCCTCGTGGATCTTCACCTTCATGCGCATCTTGCTGAGGTCGGGCAGGCTGAACAGGCCCTGGCGAAAGTGAACCATGGAGCCGGCCTGGATGCGGCTGTTGTCGTCGTACCAGCGCTCCTTGGAATAGACGAGAATGCCGTCCTGGGGGGCCTTGACGGTGCAATTATCAAGCTGCCGTTGCAGCGTGGCTAGCGTGGCTTTCTCGAGCCGTTCGGTGACCTGGGCCGCTTCCAGGTCGCTTTTCGTCTTGTCGATGGTGGCCTCGCCGGTTTTCCTGGCGCGCTCGACGGCACGCTTGGCTTCCTTGGCCTTGGCGTCCAGCTCGGTCAGCTGCCGCTCCTTGGTGAAGACTTCGAGCACCATCAGCTTGGCTTCGTCGCGATCGACTTCATACTTCTTCTGGTCTAACTCGGCTTCCTTGAGGCGCAGTTGCTCCAGGGGGATGAAGCCTTTTTTGTAGAGCGTTTGGTGATGTTCCAGTTTCTCCTTGGCTTCCTGCAAATTTCGCTTGGCAAGCGCGAGAGCCCCCTTCTTGTCGTCGACCTCGACCTTGTAATCGCCCTTCAGGTATTTCTTTTGGTCCAGCTCGGCCAGCGTCAAGTCGAGCTTGGCTTTTTCAAAATCGGTCTCGGCCTTGTTCTTCTGGACTTCCAGCTCGCCCTTGGCCGCCTTGGCCTTGCCCTCGGCCTGCTTCACCTTGACTTCTTGATCGGCGTACTTTTGCTTGAGCTGGTCAGCGTCGAAAACGACCACGACATCGTCTTTCTTGACGCGGACGCCTTCCGGCAAAATCGTGACGATCTTGTTCTGATAGCCTTCGACTTCGCAACGGACGTCGGTCTGCTTGGCGCTCTCGAGCTCGCCGCGTTCGCCGACCAGGATGGGCAACATGGCGCGCCGGACCGGCACGGCAATTTCGGGCGACACGATCTTCTCGTGAAAATACCACCATGTGAAAGCTGCTCCCCCGGCGGCAAGCAGGACCAGGACGAACAGCAACAGACCCATGCTCCAGCCGCGGCGGCGCCGCGGCGCCTGCTTGCCGTGCTGGCGCAGGCTGGGCCGGACTTCCACGATTTGCGAGGCCGATGGTTGTGGCGGGGTAGATGGTCTGGTCACTGTGCTCATGGAAGGAGAGTCCTCAATCACTGTGCCGAGCATCCGTGTTGAAAAGAAGGTGCTGCTGGGCGGGTCGAACTCAAGTATACGCGAAGTCGCGTCTGAATAGCAAAGCAAATCAGCTGAGCCAGGCCGCCGGCGTTGGCCCGTGTGTCTGCCGTAAGCTAAACCTAGGAATCGTTCCCGGTGACGCCGTTCTGCAAACGTGCGGCCGCCTGAGGCACCAGTCGGCGAATGCAGTAAGTGGGCAAAGCCAAAGTGTCGGATGGCATGGAAACGATTGCTCCCTCCACCTCAACCGCATCGCCGGCCCGCAGCGCTGCCAGGCTCGGATGATCTTCAAGATTCACCTTGCCATCCCAGGGATCGTCTTGCAGTTGGTTGGTGTAGCGGAGTTGCCATTGTCCAGACTCGGACCGTTCGAGAACTCCCTGAAGCCAGGAGAAATCGGCAGCGCGGCCAAAATTTGGCGAAGATCGGGTCCGGGAGACGGGAATAGCTTGAACCTGGGCGGAGTTCTTGACGCGAGGCATAAGCGTGGCCAGCACCGGTTTTTCGGAAGCGAGGGCAAATTTACCGGGCTCGCCGGGTTGGCAGGATGGGGCGTCCGTCAAGAGCATGGGGGGCTGGGGGGCAATCCTGGACGCGGGCGGTAGGGCTACGTAGGCAGTCGCCGGTAGCACGGGCGGTTGCGGCTCGCCGAACGCCAGGAAAATGGGCCGTTCTGTTCCGGCGGTGCCCTGCACCGGGCGCCTGGCGAGCAACAACGGATCGCGCCTATAGGGAAGCCGCTCGGAGGCTGAGCGACAGCCGGGGAGCCCGGCCAGACAAATGATTGCCACGAGCGATGTTGACAGCGTCACCTGCATGCAGGTTAGCCCTGTCGGCATGAGCTTGGTCAGCTTGGGTCATTTCCCTGGCTTCTCCAATCGGCCCTTGAAGAAGCACAGACGCATTTTCCATCATCGGCATGGGGTCTCATTGGGCTGGAGTTCTTCCAGAAATGTGTCCGGCATTGGACGCGGATTCTTCAAGCCATTTGACAGCCGCTCAGGCAGGACGGGCAGGCAAATCTTCGCGCAGGCGCTCGAGCGCTTCGCAGGCGTGCAAGGAGATTTCCACGTTATCGGTATCCGCCAGGCGATCGAGGTCCGGCCACAGGAGATAGATCCCCTCATGGGCGATGGTGTGAATTGCTTCATAAATGCGTTGCGGATCTTGGCCGGCGAGCGCCTGCCGGAACCATTGCAAGGCGCGGCACTCGCCTAGCCGCGCCAGGGCAGCACGCGCCGCCTGGCGGACTTCGCTGTTAGGATCGCGCCGCCCTTCCTGGAGGCAGTCGAGCACGCGGCGGCGCTGCAACGGTTCCCACCAGCCAAGACTGCCAAGCGCGGCCGTACGAAAGGTTGGATCTCGATCACGCCCGGCGAGGCAGAGGAAGGCCTCCGTCTCCTCGGAAGCATGGCCGCGCAAGGCGCGCAGAATGGCGGCATAAGGAAGCTCACGAGGAACCGAAGACCGCCTCGGCTGCTCCGCGAGGCGGCGACCGCCGGCCCGGCGCGCCACTTGAATGGAACGCGACGCCCAATCCATCAACCGCGTCGCCACGCGTGGATCGTGCGACCAGGTCAGCAGATGAATCGCCGCTTCCTTGTGGGCAAAATCAGGGTTATCGAGCAAGGACAGAATGCCCGTCGCGGCTTCGGCGCGCAGGTCTGCCAGGGCGGCGAGCAGATCGCGCTGCTCCTCGGCGGAGGCGCCGGCGAGGGCCTTGCCCAGTTGAGGCGCCGCTTCCTCGAGGTACGCCGTAAACGCTTGCTCGAGGGAAGCCAGATGCGACATTTGCCAGCTAAAGGCTTCCTGCTCGTAATGCTCATCGCTGAGCAACACCTCCGCGTGGGAGGCGCGCTGCAAGAACCGCAAGGCTTCGACCAGCACCCGGACGATCAAGGGGTTGACCCGGTTGGGACGGTGGTCCCACAGGTCCTCGATCAGTTCGCCCAGCCGCGCTTCCGTCACCATCTGGGGCTGCACGCCGTTGCGCAATCCCTCCAGTGCGCGGTGCAGCACGAGCAAGGCCGTCTTACCGAGCGGCGTTTCCGGCTGGCGAAGATAGCCGGCAAAGCCAAGGAAGCAAACCGTCTCGGCGGCAAAAAAGTGCGACAGAGGATGGTCGCCGCCTGCCTCGGCGCAGCGCAGCAGGTGCGGCAGGCTTTGCGCGCGCTGCAAATTGCGCAGGCCGTTGGCAAGGTCGATCCAGTACCAGGATTGTTCCAGGGTGTCGTCGGTGAGGCGGCGGTGCAATTGCCGCTCCAGGATCCGGCCGGCGTCGTCCGTGCCGATTTCGGCCAGGGCGCGCACCTGGATGGCAAAATGCGTGCCCGCACGCAGGCTGGCTTCGACGGCGTCCGCCTGGCCCCGTTCGAGCAGCTCGCGAAACCGTGTCTTGGCGGCCTCAACGGCCGTCTCGCTGAGCTGACCGCCCTGAAACAAATCAATGTGCTGCCGCGTAACCGGGGACAGGTCCCGAACGGATTCAACGCGGCGATAGAGGTGCCGGGCCAGCAAGAAAGCAACGGCCATCAACATGGCCAACAGGACGGCCAGGATCGGCACAGCAACGTGCAGCATGATGTCCATACCAGCGGGGCGAAGGACTGCGGGCCGTTTGTATTCTACTCTCTAATCTGCCCGTCACCATAGACGATATACTTGTAGCTGGTCAATTCAAGCAGGCCACATGGCCCGCGCGCATGAAACTTGTCGGTGCTGATGCCGATCTCCGCCCCCAGGCCAAACTCGTAGCCGTCATTAAAACGCGTGCTGGCATTGACGAGTACGGCGGCAGAATCCACGGCGGCCGTGAAACGCCGGGCTGCGGCCAGGTCGCTGGTGACAATGGCGTCGCTATGCCGGGAGCCATAGCGGTTGATGTGCTGGATGGCGGCTTCCAGATCGTCAACGACCTTGATGCTCAAAATCAAGCTGAGATATTCCGCCGCGTAGTCCTCCTCGGTTGCCGGCACCGCCTCGGGGATCAGCCGCCGAGTCCGCTCACAACCCCGCAGTTCCACGCCGCGGCGGATGAGCGCCCGCGCCAGGCGCGGCAAGATGGCGGGGGCGGCATCCTGGTGCACCACCAGGCTCTCGGCCGCATTGCATACGCCCGGTCGCTGGCACTTGGCGTTGACGACAATACGCTCCGCCATGGCGGCATCGGCGCTACGATCCACGTAGATGTGGCAATTCCCCTTGTAGTGCTTAAGAACCGGCATGCGCGCCTCTTCGGCCACGCGCCGGATCAGATCCTCTCCGCCGCGCGGAATGACCAGGTCGATGAACTGGTCACATTGAAGGAGATATCCCACCGCGGCCCGGTCCGGCGTTTCCACAAGCTGGACGGCATCCGGCGGCAACCCGACCCGGGTCAGGCAATCGCGCAGTATCCCGCAGAGGGCGGCATTGGAGTGCGCCGCCTCCTTGCCGCCGCGCAGAATGACGGCGTTGCCGCTCTTCACGCAGAGCCCGGCGGCATCGAGCGTCACATTGGGGCGTGATTCATAGATGAAGAAAATCACTCCGAGCGGCACGCCGACCTTGAGGACTTGCAGACCGTTGGGCCGCATGTTGCTGTCCAGCACCCGGCCGATGGGATCCGGCAAAGCCGCAACCTGACGCAGGCCGGCCGCGGCTACCTGGAGTCGCTCGGCGGTGAGTTGGAGACGATCGAATATCGTTTCGGCCAAGCCCTGGCTGCGCGCCAGCTCGAGATCTCGAGCATTGGCGGCGAGGATTTCGTCCTGCCGGCCAGCCAGTTCAACGATCACTTCATGAAGCCATCGATCCCTGGCAGCGCCGCTAGTTGTGGCGAGGGTTTGCGCGGCGGTATGGGCGCGACGGGCCGTCTCCTCGCAAGAGGCTTGCAGGTCTGCTGCGCCACGGCATGGTGCTGGTTCGGGCATGAGCTTGGCTCACCCTCACTCGCCGCCGCCCGCTGCTTTCACCGTTGGCTCCAGCGGCACGAGTTGAAAAGCAACTAGACGCGGCGGACTTTGAGCTAGTTGAAAATCCTTGGGCAGTTGCAGCTTGAGCGGTTCCTCGTACAGTCCCGGCTCCCACTTGTGCCCACCGAGGTCCACAAAGGCAGTCACTGTGGGCGCTTCTTCGCCGAAAGGCCCAAGCAAGCGCAAGGTAATCTTACCGGCGCGTTCGTCGCGGAACAAAGGCTTCAGGGGGAAGTTGGCCGGGCACAAGAACTGGACCGGCACATCGGTGAGCTCATAATATTTTTGCCGCGGCTGGAGTGTGATCTGGGCCTTGACACTGCCGGGAAAAGCATGCACCCGCCGGCCCTCGATCTCATCGACGAGGGGCAGTGCCTCGATGCTGACACTATCCGGCCGGGCCGCAGGTTCGCGCGGCGGCAAGCGGACATAGTGCTGCGTCGGGATCGCGTGGACATGATCGAGGACCTCCTGCGGCCCGCGCACCAGCACGCTGCTCGGCGTCAGGGTTACCTGGCCGATGCGTTCCTCGAAGGCATGATCGAACCGCACGTCAAGTTGGCGCTCGACGAGGCGTCGCAGCGTGACCGGTATGCGATTGCGACCCTCCAGGACCAGAGCCGTGACGCCGCCGGGCGCATGCACATCGGACGCCTCGATGCGCACCGTATCCAGGTAACGGCTTTCTTCCAGCCGGTCTTCCGGGATGGTTACCGTCTCGGCAATTTGCAATTCGCCGCGTTGCAGCATGCCCCTTAGTTCGCGGATGCGCGACGGCGGTCCCGTGAAGGACACCGGCACCTGGCTGGCACCGTTGATTTCCAGTTCATAGTTGTTGCTTTGACCAGCGGACAGGGTGATCTGAACCGGGACCAGCACGTTATCCAGGGTTTCTTGATCGCGGCTGCGCACGTAGAGCCAGACCAGAAAGGCCAGACTCAGGGCAACTACTGCGGAGACGAGGCGATCCAGCATGCGCGTCCTTTCAAAAGTCCTGTCCCCTTTTTCAACGGGCTGCTAGGCGGCTTGCGCTTCCAGCTTTCTGGCCGCTTTATTGCTGAGCAGGTCCGCCAGGCGGCGCGACAGGTTTTCTCGTGACAACGCTTCCAGCCGGCCGGCGACGGCAATGGAAATGCGGCTGGTCTCTTCACTGACCACCAGCAACAGGGCGTCGGTCTCCTCGCTCAGGCACAGGGCTGCGCGATGACGCATGCCCAGGTGCGGCACCGCGCCTTGCGGCGGCTGTCCGAGCGGCAGTTGGCAGGCCGCCGCGCGAATCCGTCCATTGCTGATGATGACGGCGCCGTCATGAAGCGGACTGCGCGGGCTGAACAGGTTGCGCAACAGGGCGGCGCTGATTTCGGCGTCGATGCGCTCGCCCGTCTCGGCGTAGCTGCCCAGGTCCACGGCCCGCTGCACGGCAATGAGAGCGCCCAGGCATTCGCGCGACAGTGCTTCCGCCGCGTCCGCCAGGCGGTCGGCTATGGGATGCGTGTCGCCGACGATGTAGCGAAACATGCGATAGCGGCCGAGCACGATCAGGCCGCGGCGCAGCTCCGGTTGAAAGATCACCACCAGGCTGAGGAGCATGGTGGTGAGCAAGTAATCGAGCACGTGGCCGAGTTCGGTCAGGTCGAAGCTGGCCAGGATCACCTGGGCGACGAAAAAGAAGCCGACGACGACAAGGCCCAGGCCGCGCACCACGCCCGAGCCGCGTGTCTTTCCCAGAAAGCGCAGGATGAAGTAGATAAAAACGGCGAGGATGGCGATCTCCACGAGGTCGCGCGTGCCAACCATTTCATAGAGTTGTGCCAGCCGTTTTGCCACCTCGCCCCCTCGGCTCAGACCATGCCGCGAATGGCTTCGAACATGGTGATGACGTCGCGTGTGTCCTCGACATCGTGGACGCGAATGATCTGCACGGCGCTGCGGCTCATGGCGTAGCAGAGCACGGCCAGGGCGCCGGGCAAACGCTGTTCCAGAGGTCGATCGAGCGCTCGGCCCAGCAAGCCCTTGCGCGATACCCCCAGGCACACGGGACGGCCCAGCTGCTGAAATTCTTCCAGCCGGGCCAGGAGCGCCAAGTTGTGTTCGTGTTTCTTGCCGAAGCCGATCCCGGGGTCGAGCGCCAGTTGTTCCCTGGCTATACCGAGATTTGTCAAATCCTGCAACCGCTTCTCCAGAAAATGAAAAACTTCCTTCACCACGTCTTCATAGCAAGGAGCGATCTGCATCGTTGCGGGCGTCCCTTGCATGTGCATGAGGATCACGCCCGCTTTCGAGGCACGCGCGACGCCCGCCATGTCCGGGTCGCCGGTCAAGGCAGTCACGTCATTGATGATATGCGCCCCCGCCGCCGTGCAGGCCGCGGCGACGTCAGCCTTGGACGTGTCCACGGAAAGGGGCACGGCCGTGCGCCTGGCCAGTTGCTCGACCACAGGCAGCACACGTTTCATCTCTTCATTAACAGGCACGGGACTGGCGCCGGGGCGGGTGGATTCTCCGCCGATATCAAGAATATCGGCGCCTTGCTCGACGAACCGCAGCCCGTGGGCCACGGCACTAGCGGTGTCGGCAAACCGGCCGCCGTCGGAGAAACTATCGGGCGTTACATTGACGATCCCCATGACCAGCGGCCGCCGGCCCAGAGTCAAGACACGATCTGGAAGTTGCCAAGGGAGCGTCGTCATCGGTCATTCGGTATTGGTCATTGGTGTTGCCGCATAAATCAGCATACCGTGAACGGGCCCATTCTGCTCCCAGGGGGGCCTTTGAGGCCGGGGGGGTGTGGCGTAGTTCGCCCGCCAACGGACCTGGCGAAGAATGGCGAACTACGAAAAAAGTTGCCGAATTGTTGCGAAATGTAGTCAAATGCTATTGACGGTAACGCTTGTTCTTGCCTAAGCGCGTCATCTCCTGATACATGTGGAAGACAATTACCGAATAGATGGTCGAACAGTGCCAGCCGTCCAGCCAGAAGGGCCACAACCCTGGCAAACTCAGTTGGCAAACTGGCAAACTCATTGCGCGAAAATCTTGATCGGCCATGCGGCTGTCCGCCTCAAGGCTTCACCTTCTCCTGAGCCTCCAGCACTTTCTGCACGACGACCTCCACGTGCTCCTCGTCCACAAACGGCGACAGGATAAAGGATTTGAGGGCGACAATCGGTTCGCCGTAGGAGGTGTGGCGATAGCAGTCGGTCAGCGACAGCGTCACGCCCCGGCCGGCGAGGGCCTCGTCGTGCACATACTGGAAAACGCGGCGGTTGTAGTCGTTGTGGCGGAGCAGGGAGTCGCGGAACGCGGGGTTGTCGAATTCTTGCTCCTTGACGCGGAAGGTGTCGACGTCGGGGGGATAGACGCGGAACAGGGTCACGGTGCCGAAGTTGTCGCGGTTGAGGACCGTGGTGACGCCGTGGCCTTCCAGGTGCTCGCGCAGGAGTTGCGCCATCTCCACCATGTGGCCGAGGATGACCTGCAAGCCTTCCTTGCCGAACAGCTTGAGGTTGGCCACGGCCGCCATGGCGCCGGTGCCGGCGCGCGACGCTTCCAGCGTGAACATGCCGGGACGGTGGCCGCCGAAGTGATAGAGGTAGGGCATCTGCTCCGGCGCCCGGCTGAGCAGGTCAAAATCGCCGCGGTTTTTGACCAGCAGCAGACTGGAGATGTACGGCGTGAAGCCGGTCTTGTGAAAATCGACGCCGAGCGAATCCGCCAGGTGCAGCCCGCGCAGGTGCCGGCAGGCGCCCGCCAGGGCCCGCACCGTGCGCCGGCGAAAGCCGAGCGGGTTCGTTTCCACGTCGTAGTCGCCGAAGGCAGACCAGGCCCAGCCGATGACCGCGTCGGCATGGATGTGCGGCCGGTACGGCAAGTGGAATTCCTCGATCAACCCGTCGCGCACGGCGGCGACGGCTTCCAGGTCGTCGATGGCGAAGGCGTCCGTGCTGCCCATGGTGGCGATGATCGCGGCGATGCGCTTGCCCTCGCCCAGCGCCTGGCGGGCGGCCGCGGCCAGTTGCGCGACGTCGATTTCATTGCGGAGATTGGTCGGCACGGTGACGACCTGTTTGGTGCCGAGCCCTAACCAGCCGGCGACGTTATAGACACAATAGTGGCCGGCCTCGGAGACGAGCAGCACCGCGGGCTGGCGCAGGCCTTCGGTCATCGTTGCCGGGCAAGCCTTCTCGAGGCCGATCTTGGCGCCGTAGAGCGTGGTGCCGGTGCCGCCGAAGGTGAAGACGCCGGCCGCCTGGGCCGGATCGTAGCCGACCAGGTCCGCAGTCATGGCGGATGCTTCCACCTCGGCCAGGGCCACGCGGCGGCTGTATTCGTCCCAGCCCAGGTTGGGATTGTAAAGCGCGGCGAGGAGCACGCCGATGACGCTGGGAATCGACGGCTGATTGACGACGTTTTGCTGCGTGCGCGGATGCCCGAAGATCGTCATGCCTTCCAGATAGCGGACCAGTTCGGCAGTGACCGCCTCGACCGTGGAACCGTGCGTTGCCAGCTTCGCCTGCCTGCCGGCCTCGTAGTCGTTCGGCGTGGCCTGGCCCAGGATGGGCAGCTCCGACTTCATCTCATCCACGAGGTCGAGGGCGCGCATGATGGAATGCGTGATATAGGAGTCATGAACGCGATCCGAGACAGGCTGGGCAAACGCCAGCCGGATGCGTTTCAGGGTCTCGCGATAGGGCGCAGTCATGGCGGGAATCCTCCTTCCTTTCAATGTAGCGTGGCGGAAAATGGCCGGCGAGTTGAGCCGGAGGGGAAAGTGCCGCGCGATAGCTATAATCTTCACCAGCGCGAGCGTTGGTAGCAGTTGTAGGGCAGATTTTCAATCTGCCGGGAAAGGCAGGTTGAAAACCTGCCCTACGAGAAGGAACAACACCATGCTGGGTCGGCGCCGGTTCATGCAGCAGGCTGCGCTTGGGGCGGCAGTACTGGGATTGCCTGTGGCCGTCGCCAAACGCGCCCTGGCGGCCGAACCGGAGGCACTGCCGTCTCGAGACTTGCTCACAAGCGACCCGGAGCGTTTCTGGGCGGAGCTGCGCCGGCAGTGGCTGCTGGCGGCGGACCGCATCAATCTCAACTGCGGCTCGGTCGGCTGCACGCCGTTGCCGGTCTTGCGCGCGACCATCGACCACTTGCTGGCCGTGGAGGCGTTTCGCGATCCGGGCTATCCCTGGTTCGGCTACGAGGAAAATGCGTTGTTGCGCAAGCTGCGCGACTCGCTGGCGGCGTACTTGCATTGCCGGCGCGATGAGATCGCTCTGGTCCGCAATGCGACCGAGGGCAACAACATTTTCTGCAACGGCCTCGATCTGAAGCCGGGCGACGAGGTGGTGCTGACCGATCAGGAACATGCCGGCGGCCGTTGCTGCTGGGAGCAGAAGGCCGCGCGCTTCGGCATCAAGCTCTGCTTCGTGACCTTGCCGAAACCGCCCAACGCTGCGGAAGAGATCGTGGAGCTTTTCCGTAAGGCCATTACGCCGCGAACGCGCGTCTTTGCCTTCAGCCATATCACCACGGTCACGGGACTGATGTTGCCGGTAAAGGCGATTTGCAAGTTGGCTCGCGAGCACGGCATTCTCAGCCACATAGACGGCGCGCACGGCATCGGCCAGGTCCCCTTGGATCTTCACGACATGGGCTGCGATTCTTACGCCACGAGCCCGCATAAATGGCTGCTGGCGCCGAAGGGCACCGGCGTGCTGTACCTTCGCCAGGAAGTGCAAGAGCGGTTGTGGGCGCATACGGTGTCGAGCGAGTGGCGCAATCACAAACAGAAGGCGTACCGCTTTTCCAACCTGGGAACATCCAATCTCTCCGTGATGGCGGGCCTCCAGGCGGCGCTCGATTTCCACATCAGCCTGGACCCGGGCCGCGTCTATGCCCGGATTCATGAGCTGGCCAGCCAGGTCCGCAACCGGTTGCGCGGCTACCGGCAATTAGCGCTGGCAAATGCGAGCCAGGACTTCTTCTACGCCGGACTGGTGAGCTTCGAGCCGGCCAAGGGGAACCTGAGCCGCGTGGTGGACGAGTGCGCCGCGAGGAATATTCGCGTCGCAGGAAGCGGCCGGCGTATTCGCGTGGCCACGCACATCTTCACGCAAACGCCGGAACTACAGGCGTTCTTTGACGCGCTTGACCGCGGATTGCATTGACACGATTGGAATCGTATCCCACAGACGGTGTGTAAACGTAAGCGGCCAGGGAGCCGTGAAGCGGTCCCTGGCCGAGCGCGAAATCTGCTGTCGGGCTCACGCGCTGGTCTTGTCGAAGAACTCCGGCGAGCTGACGATGCTGGCGATGACCAGCTCATCGTGAATGCCCGAGTTGAGGTCATTCGTCCAGGCCGGGTAGCCGCTGCCGTCCACGACGCGGTCCAGGAACTGGTTGTAGTACTGCTTGACCAGGTCCTGATGATACTCGGTGCTCGTGAAGATCGAGGCAGCAACCTGGGCCCGCGTGGCGCCATTGGCGAAGGCCGTGTCCCAGGTGGAGCGGCCGCTGGCGTCCACAGCCCGGCCAAGGGCATCATTGTAGAAGGCATCGAGCCAGGTGTCGTTGGTGGCGCCTGCTTGACTTTGATTGAATTCCGGCGAAGTGACCAGGGCGACGGCAACTTGTTCCACCGTGCCGCCGGATTGCAGCAAGTTCTCCCACGTCGTCAAGCCGCTCGCGTCAGCGGCGCGGTGCAGGTATTGCTGATACAGGGCCTGCACCTCAACCGCTCGGTATTCCAGCGTCGGAGCGTTCTGGATGTTCTGAACGACCTGGAAGCGGCTGACGCCGGCATTCAGTTCGGCCGTATAGGTGGCCAGCCCGGCGCCATCGATCGCCCGCCCCAACATGTCGCGATACACTTCCGAGAGCCAGCGTTGGTCCGCCGTGCCGCGCCCGCCATTGAACAGAAGCTCCTCCAGAATTGTCCCGGTGGTGTTAATGGTCGTCGTGGTGCCGTTACCGGTTACGGTCACGACAATGGGAAAGACCTTTTCGTCCAGATAGGTATGCGTCCCCGTGACAGAATACGAGCCGTTGCTGGACGTTACCTGGCCCGCCGAGGAAGTGCCGTCGCCCCAATCGATGGTGGCGGTGAAAGAGCTAGCCGGCGCGCTGCCATTGTCGAAGGTAAACGTCCCGACCTGCACGTTGTTGAGCGCGGAACGCTCGAAGCCGTTGACGGGCACGCCGGTTCCGCTGGTCGTGCCAGCCGACACCGTCGTCGTCGCTGACGAGGTGTTGTCGGCAGTAGTAGGATCGGGCGTCGCGGCGCTGACCGTGGCCGTATCGGTCGAGCTGCCGCTGTTATTCAGGGTGATCACGATGGTGCCGGTAACCGTGGCGCCGGCAGCGACCGTGCCGAGATTGAACGTATTCGAAGCCGTTCCCGTTCCCTGGGTGCCTTGCGGGAAGCTGAAGGAATCGAGCGTCCCGCCGGCGGGCAGCGTGTCGGTCACCACGACGCTGGCCGAATCGCTCGGGCCATTGTTGGTCACGGTGAGCGTGTAAGTGACCGGCGTTCCCTGAGTCGCCGTGGCCGGGCCGGTCTTGGTGATGGCCAGGTCGGCCGACGCCGCCGCAACCGTGGTAGTGGCGGTCGAGCTGTTATTTGCCGCGTTGGTATCGGTCGTCGTCGTCGTGGCGGCAGCGGTGTTGGTGATGGTCGAGCCAGCGGTGCTGCCGGTCGCCAGTTTGACCACGATGGTAAAGCTTGCCGTGGCGCCGCCCGCCAGGCTGGGCGCCGATTCGGTGATCGTGCCGGTGCCGCCCACGGCAGGCGTCGTGCTCGTGAAGCCGGTCGAGTGCGTCTCCGACACGAAGGTCGTGCCGGTCGGCGTGGCGTCGGTCAAGGACACGGTGGAAGCGTCGCTCGGTCCATTGTTGGTGAGGCTGATGGTATAGGTAATGTTGCTGCCGGGCACCGCTGTGGCGGGACCAGTCTTGGTTACCGCCAGGTCGGCCGCCGTGGCGACCGTTGTGGTCACGGTCGAGGTATTATTGGCCGCATTCGGATCCGTGGTGGTAGTGGAAGCGGAAGCCGTGTTGGTGATGGTCGAGGCGCTGGCAGCGCTGCCGTTGGCGTGCACCACGATCGTGAATGTGGCGGAAGCGCCTGCGGCAAGGGTAGCACTCGTTTCCGTAATTGCGCCGGTGCCGCCGGGGGGCGGGGTGAAGCTGGTAAAGCCCGCGGGGTGTGTCTCAGAAACAAACGTCGTGCCCGTCGGTGTATCGTCGGTCAACGAGATGTTCTGTGCATCGCTGGGACCGGCATTGGTAAGCGTGATCGTGTAGGTCAAGTTCGTGCCGGCGGTAACCGTTGCCGGGCCGGTCTTGGTCACGCTCAGATCGGCCGAGGTGGCGACCGTGCTGGCCAGCGTCGCCGTATTGTTGGCGGTGTTGCTGTCGGTGGTCGTGCTCGTGACGGTGGCCGAATTGGTCAACACGGCGCCGTTGGCCACGCTCGGGCTGACTCGGGCGACGAGGGTTACGGTCGTGCTCGCGCCTGCGGCCAATGTGCCCAGGGGGTCCGTGAAGCTGGTGCCGCTGCCGGTCCCGGAGCTGGCGGAGACAAACGTCTCACCGGCCGGCAAGGTGTCGGACAAATTCACCGCCTGGGCGTCGCTGGGGCCGCCATTCGTCACTGACAGCGTGTAAGTCACCTGCGTCCCCGCCGTCGCCGTGGCCGGGCCGGTCTTGGTGATGCGCAGGTCCGCTACCGCGTTCGCGGTGGTATTGAATGTCGCGGTATTGTTGGCGGCATTCGGGTCGGTCGTGGTGCTCGTGACCGTGGCGCTATCGGTCAAGGTCGTGCCATTGGCCACGCTGGGACTGATCTGGGCGACGATGGTAATAGTCGTGCTCGCGCCTGCGGCGACGGTGCCCAGCGTGTCCGTGAAACTCGTGCCCGCTCCAGTCCCTGAACTGGACGAGACGAAAGTTTCCCCGGCCGGCAACGTGTCGGAGACCGTCACGCCCTGGGCATCGCTGGGACCAGTATTGGTCACCGAAAGGGTATAGGTCACTTGCGTGCCTGCGGTCCCTGTCGCCGGTCCGGTCTTGGTAATGCCCACATCGGCTGACGCGTTCGCGGTGGTATTGAAGGTGGCGGTATTGTTGGCGGCATTCGGATCCGTGGTCGTGCTGGTGACGGTGGCCGAATCGGTCAAGGTTGTGCCGTTGGGGACACTGGGGCTGATCTGCGCCACGAGCGTGATGGTGGTGCTGCTGCCCGAGGCGACCGTGCCCAAAGGCGCCGTGAAGGCGGTTCCGGCGCCGGAGCCCTGGCTGGCGGACACAAAGGTTTCCCCGGCGGGTAGCGTGTCGGTCAGGTTGACTCCCTGCGCGTCGCTCGGACCGGCATTGCTTACGACCAGGGTGTAGGTCACCTGGTTCCCCGCCAGCGCCGTAGCCGGGCCGGTCTTGGTGACGGCCACGTCGGCCACCGCGGTAACCGTAGTGTTGACCGTCGAGGCATTGTTCGCATTGTTTGTATCCGTGGTGTTGCTGGAAATGTTGGCGGTATTGCTAAGCGTCGAGCCGTTGGCGTCGCTGGAATTGGCGTGCACCACGATCGTGAAAGTCGCCGAGGCGCCGGCGGCAAACGTGGCATCCAGGAAGGTTACGGTGCCGATGCTGCCTGGTGCGGGTGTGTTGCTCTGGAACGCCGGGCCGCTGGTTTGCGCTGCCGAGACGAAGGTTGACCCCGCCGGAACAGCGTCCGAGACAACGACCGTCTGCGCATCGCTGGGGCCGGCATTGGCGACGGTGAGCGTGTAGGTGAGATTGGTGCCCGCGGTGACAGCCGCCGGGCCGGTCTTGGTCACGGACAGGTCAGCCGCCGTGGCCACGGTGGTGGCTGTCGTCGAGGAGTTGTTGGCCGGGTTCGAGTCGGCGGTAGTGCTGCCGATGGTCGCGGTATTGTTGATCGTGCTGGCATTGGGCGCGCTGGGGCTGACGGCGAGCACGAGCGTGAAGGTGGCACTGGCTCCGGCAGCCAGCGAGGCGATCGTGTCGGAAACGGTCCCGGTCCCGCCCGCCGGCGGAGTCGTCAGCGTGAAAATCGGTCCACTGGTTTGGGTTTCTGAAACGAAGGTGGTGTTACCCGGAATTACGTCCGTGACGGCAACGCTTTGGGCATCGCTGGGCCCGTTGTTGGTTACGGAAATCGTGTAAGTCAGATCGGTCCCCGCGGTTACGGCCGCCGGCGCGGTCTTGGTCGCAGCCAGGTCGGCCACGGTCACCACGGTGGTGTTGACACTGGAGCTGTTGTTGGCGCTGTTCGGGTCAGGAGTGGTCGAAGTCGCCATCGCCGTGTTGGTGAGCGTAGTGTTCTGGGCCACGTTGGCATTGACGTGCAGCACCAGGGAGAAGGTTTCCGTGCCGCTGGCCGGCAACGTGCCGCCGTTGGGCGGGCCGGAAATCTGCGTGAAGGAAACCAGCGTGGTGCCGGCCGGCGGCGTGTCGGACACCATAGTGCTCTGGGCATCGCTAGGGCCGTTGTTGGTCAAGGTAATCGTGTAGGTGATATCGGTGCCCGCGGTCGCCACGGGGGGGCCTGTCTTTGTCACGGCCAGGTCGGCCGAGGTGGCCACGGTCGAGCTTACCGTGGACGAATTGTTGGCGGCGTTGGGGTCCGTAGTCGCGGCGCCTGCGGTTGCGGTGTTACTGATGGTGGCGCCGCTGGCTGCGCTGGCAGCGATGTGGACGACAATCTGAAACGTCGCCGTCCCCGTTGCCGCAAAGGTCGCTGTCGTGGCGGTGACAGTTCCGCCGGAGCCAACGGGCGGGTTGGTCAGCGTAAAGGCGGGGCCGGAAGTTTGCGTGTCGGACACAAAGGTCGTGTTGGCCGGCAAGACGTCGCTGAGGCTCACAGTCTGAGCGTCACTGGGACCAGCGTTGGTAAGCGTGATGGTGTAAGTCGCGTTTGTTCCTGCCGTGACCGTGGCGGGCGCTGTCTTGGTCACGGCCAGGTCGGCGACCGTGGTCACGAGGCTGGTGGCTGTCGCAGTATTGTTGCCGGCGTTGGGATCGGTCGTGCTGCTGGAAACGGTGGCGGTGTTGTTGAGCGATGAGCCATTGGCAGCGCTCGGGGCAATGTGCACGACAATCGTAAAGGTGTCGTTTTCGCCCGACACCACCGCCGGCGCGCTGAAGGTAACGGTACCGGTCTGGCCTGGATTGGGCGCTGTGGTGGTAAAATTGGCCGGCGCCGTGGCCGAAACGAACGTGGTATTGGCCGGCAAGGTGTCGGCGAGATTCACGTTTTGCGCGTCGCTGGGTCCCAGGTCGCTGAGCGAAAGCGTGTAGGTCACGTCGGTGCCCGCCGTCACCGTCACGGGCGCGGTCTTGGTGACCGACAAATCAGCCACCGCAGCCACTGTCGTCACGGCCGTGGAAGAGTCGTTGGCGCCGTTGGGATCGGTGGTGCTGGCAGAGATGCTCGCGGTGTTGGCGATGGTCGAGCCGTCGGGCGCGCCGGAGTTAATGTGGACGACCAGGACAAATATGTCCGTCTCATTGGCGGGCAGCGTCGCGGCGGAGCCGATGACAAAACCGCTGCCGCCGACGGGCGGTTTCGTGAAACCGAAGGTCGTGGCGCCGGCTTGCTGCGTTACCGATACGAACGTCGTGTTGTTGGGCACGCCGTCGAGCAGGACTGGATTTTGAGAGTCGCTGGGTCCAAGATTGCTGAGCGTCAATGTGTAGGTCAGATCCGTCCCCGCCGTGGCCGTGGCCGGGCCTGTCTTCGTGATGGCCAGGTCGGCGACCGCGCTCACCGGCGTGGTTACCGTGGCGGAGTTATTGCCCGCGTTGGGATCGTTTGAGGTCGTAGTGACGTTGGCTGTATCCGAGACGTTGCCGCCGCCCGGCGTACTGCTGAGCACGTGGTCGACGATTTGGAACACCGCTGTGGCGTTGGCCGCAAGGCTGGTGCTGGTCGCGGTCGTGTTGCCCGTGCCGCCCACGCCAGGGTTGGTGACGTTAAAGGCGGGCCCGGAAACCTGTGTCTCGGACACAAAAGTTGCCCCGGCGGGTACGGCGTCGGTCATGGTGACATTGTCGGCGGGCCCCGGCCCGTTATTGGTCACCGTCACCGAATAGGTGATGTTCGTGCCCGCGGTGACGGGCGATGGGCTGGCCGTCTTGGCTACCGCCACGTCTGCCGTAGAGTTTACGGCGACCGTCGCCGTGGCGGCGGTGCCGGGCGAAGCCACAAAGAGGGACGTGTAGCGGACCGAATTGATAATGTTCCCGCTGCTCGCGGCAGGATCAACCTGGGCAACGAGCGTAAAGGTGTCGATCTCGTTTGCCGGCAGGAAGCCACTGGGGTTGCCGGGACTTACGGTGGACCAGATCACATTGCTATTGGTCCCCACGGGAGGGAAGTTCGGCGTCCACTGCGTGGGATCCGCAGGGTTCTGGCTCCCCGATACGAAGGTCGTTCCCGCCGGTAACGTGTCATCGATCATCGCGACAAAATCGTCGATATTCGATTGGACCTGAATGGTGTAGGTGATGTTCTGTCCCGCGACGGCAGTAGGCGAGGCGGCGGTCTTGGTGAGTGTCACGGCCGGCACAATGCGGGTTTCGAGACCTTCCACGTTGGGCCGATAGCGTTCGCGTCCCAGGCGGTCGCGCTCGCGTCGTTGATTCTTGATGGGTGCCGATTTGCCCGGGTTAATCCAGCGACGCCAAGCGTTGAACAACATAGGGGGACTCCTGCAGCTTTGGGGAGGGCCAGACATCAACAGGCGACACGGCAAGACCGCGCCGCTCGCGTGCGGCCCCAAATAGCGCGCACTACGAACGGACGAGCGAATCGCCGTAATTTTGTCCTTTTCTCTTTCAGGAGCAACAAAGGGGAAGCTGGGGAGAATACCCCCGGCGTGCAAATCCTTAAGGGCTTTGTTGATCCTTCTCTGTTATCGCTCGGAATTCCGAATTCCGCCAACAGAAAAAGTTAAGGGGTAGCGGTCGCGATTGCAATACAAAAAAGTCTTCCCAGACAGGAATTTTTGCCTGCCTTGCCGATATTAATTATTGGCGCGATAAGATGCGGGGAATGGATTGATCGGAGCGGCTTGATGTTTTTGAGTCTTCACCTCTTATCCGGATGGCTCAAAATCGACCGGCGCTTATCGTCTTATTCGGTATGGTCAGCCGGGACGGTGTAGTCTTTTTCCTCGGCAAAATCGGACTCCAGCATCTCGTTCAGCCGGCGCTTCAAGGCAGCACGCCGGTCGTTGTGCCGATAGACCGAGCGCGCCAGGTCGACAAAGCGCGGGCCGAAGTCCTGCGCCTGTTCGCAGCCGCGCAGGTCGTCTTCAACCTGCCACAGCAATTCGTTAGCGCTCCTGAGCTGTGCGGTCAACTCGGTGATCTCGGGCGACGGCTGAAGCGAACGCTCCCGGGCAGCCCGCAGCACGGCCAGTTCGCGGCGGACATTGGCGAGCTTGGCCTCATCCTTGATGCGCGCCTCCTTGATCTCCAGGATGGTAATCCGGTCGAGCAATTCGCCGGGCGCCATTTCCACAGTAATGGGTCGAGCTTTGCACCGGGGGAGGCGATTCGACAACTCCTGAGCCATGCGCGCGAATACACTTTCCCAAGCGCCCGGACGCGGCTGCCGGAACAGACGCACCGACGGATACCACGGCGAATCTTCGCGCTCCAGCAACCAGCGCCACTCAGGGGAAAAGGCCAGCGGCAGCCATGTTGTCACGCCCAGCGCCCCGGCCAGATGAGCCAGCGACGTATCCGCTGAAATCAACAGGTCGAGGTTTTTCATGACGGCGGCCGTATCCATGAAGGGACCCGAGGCCTCGTCAAGCTTGCTGCCCAGGTCAATCACCGAAAACTCTCCCGCCACGTCGGCTAGCTGTTCGAGCCCGTGCGTTTTTTGCAGACTAAAAAGCTGCACGCCTGCCACCCTGGCCAGGGATGCCAGTTGCCGCAAAGGGAAAGAGCGCCGCCGGTCGGCGGGATAGCTCGGGTTACCTTGCCAGGCAATGCCGATCTTGCAAGCCGTGTACGGGCTCAGCTCCTGCTGCCAATGCGCGATCAGACCGGGGTCGGCAAAGATGTAGGGAACCGCTGCCGGAATGGTTTTCAGCGTGGTCCCCAAGATGCGTGGCAAACTGAGCAGCGGCGCGTAGACGTCGAACTTCGGCAGCGGCGCCTCATAAGGGACCAGTTGATCGATGCCTGGACAGCCGGCCAGAATTTTCACCAGGGGTTTTTGACAGGCGACAATTACCTTGCCGCCGTGCTCCTTGACCAGCGCCGCATAGCGAATGAACTGCAGCGTGTCGCCGAGCCCCTGCTCGGCGTGCACCAGGATGGCGCGGCCATGCAGCGCCGCGCCGTCCCAGACCGGCTGCTCGAACGTGAACGGGGTCATGACCTTGGTCTTGAAGCGCCACTCGTATTCCGGCAGGCCGCGTTCGTAGTCTCCCTGGGCCAGCCAGATGAGCGCCCGGCCCATGTGGGCATCGGCATAGTCGGCGCGCAGACTCAGGGCCTGCTCAAAGTCCGCGCGCGCCTCGTCCATTTTCTGTTGCTGCACTTTGGCCTGCGCCTGGTTGTCGTAAGCCTCGGCGTAATCCGGCTTGATCTCCAGCGCCTGGTGATAATGGCGCAGCGCCTCCTCCGGATGGCCCATTTCCTGAAGAACGTTTCCCATGTTCGCGTGCGCCTCGGCATAATCCGCTTTGAGGCGCAAGGCTTGTTCGTAGCAGGACAGGGCTTCGTCGTACCGGTTCAGGCTCGCCAGCGCGATGCCGAGATTGGCGTAGGCCTCGGCGTAGTCCGGTTTGATGCGCAGCGCTTCGCGGTAGGTGGTGACGGCTTCCTCGAGCCGCCTTTGCGAAAGATAGGCATTGGCCAGGTTGTTGTAGGCGTCTGCGAAATTGGGCCGCAATTGCAGGGCGTACTGATGCTGGGCGATGGCCTCGTCGTAGCGCTCCAGGCGAACCAGCACGGCGCCGAGGTTGTTATAAGCTTCGGCGTGGTTGGGCCGCAAGTGAATGGCCTGGCGATAGCTGGATTCCGCCTCCGCCAGCTTGCCTAGCGCCTTGTAAGCGTCGCCGAGGTTGTTGTGGGCATCCGCATAGGCAGGCGACAGTTCGAGCGCCCGGCGATAACACGCTGCTGCTTCCTCGAATTTGCCCTGGTGCCGCAGGGCAGCGCCCAGATTGTTATGCGCCTGCGGATAATCGGGATTAAGCTGCAGCGCCTTGCGATAACACTCCACGGCTTCGGCATACTTGCCCAGATCCACGAGGGCATTGCCGAGATTGTTGTAACTCTCCAGGAAATTCGGTCTCAGCCGCAACGCTTCCCGGTAGCTGGCCACCGCATCGGCACTATGGCCCTGGCTGCGGCAAATAATGCCGAGAATGCACCAGCCGTCCGCATTGTCCGGACTCTCCTGAAGCGCTTGCCGGAAAACCTGTTCCGCCTGCGCGGCAGCGCCCGCCTGATACAGACTCCAGCCATGAGCTAAGCGGTCGTTCACGGGGGTCATGAGTTACGATTTTCCCATCTCTGCAGGCGCCGAGCAACTCCGTATCAATTATGCCCCGCTCTGAATTTTGTCCACGTCGCCGGTTTGACAGCCCAGCGGACCTGACCTAGTTTTGAGATTGATTTCACTCTCGGCAGAAAAGCGAGGGCCCCTCCATGTCGACCGCGACCGCCAACTCTCAGACAGAAGTTATCCATACCCCATTTACCCGGGAATGCCGCGTCTACGAGAGATACCCGAGCGACCTGGCGACGCACTGCCAGCCGCTGGCCGCGCGCGGCGACAACGACATGAAATGGAGCGCGAGCGTGCGCGATATTTCCGCGGGCGGCGTCGGACTGCTGTTGCAGCGGCGCTTCGAGCCGCGCACCGGGCTGGCCATCGAATTGCCGGATGTCGACAACACCGACTACACCGTGTTTGTGCGCGTGGTTCACGCCCGCGCGCAGCCGGACGGCCGCTGGCTGCTGGGCTGCCAGTTTGTCAGCCCGCTTAGCGATGAGCGGCTCGAAGCCCTGCGCCGGGCAGCGCCGAAAAAAGTCCAGCCGACGGCCAAGCCCGCATCGCCTGCGAAGCCAGCAAGCAACGGCGCGCTGCCGTACACCATCGTCACCGGCGTGCACTTCCGCGCCAAGCTGCCCGATGGCAGCGTGTTGAGCCGCTCGGTGACACGCCTCCATGTTACGGGAGACTGGCCGATGCCTCCGGGGCGTATCATCAGCGTTTGGGTCGGCAAGGACAAGAAAAACGGCGCCGCCGTGGAAATGAAAGTGAACGACTGCCACCAAGAAGGGGGCCAGTGGCTGGTGGATTGCACGTTTGTCGGCCCGCCTCCCATCCATCTCGTAAGATCACTTGTCAAGAACGCCTAGGGCTCTGTCACGGCTGGCTCGATGAGGCCGAATCGCCACAATCGGCCGACCGAAAGTCCCAGCTGACTCGCAGAGCGCGAGCAGGCACTCGGCTTGTTCGCTCTTCGGCAGCTTCTGCAGACGACGCTCTGTCATCTCCGTGTGCTCTCGAACGAGAGTCATAACGGGCTCGTCAGGGTCTGGGAGTTCCGCTATCGTTGATGGTTAACGCACGTGCCGAACGGGCTTAATGAGCCGCTTCCATGGATTCTCCCACGCCGAAACGGTGGACTATCTCACGCAAACCGGATGGCACCGTTTCAGTGCCTGCCGAACGGCCGCCCGGGCAGTCGAACGGCGACGCGGGCGCGCCGTGCAACAAACTGGTCGAGGAGTTTCGCGGGCTGTGGGCAATGGGTGAACAGCTGACGGCGGCAGAGTTTTTCGCCCGACATGGCGGGCTTCTCGACGACGCCGAAACGGCATTGGACCTGATCTACGAAGAAATCTGCCTGCGCGAGGGGGCGGGGCAGGAAGGAGTGTGGGAGGAGGTTGTGCAACGCTTTCCGCAGTGGCGTGGACAGTTGCAGGCGTTGCGCGATTGCCACCGCTTATTGCAGCCCGCGCTGTCCCCGCCGCGTTTTCCGGATGTGGGGGAAACTCTGGGAGAATTTCGCCTGCTGGCCGAACTGGGACGAGGGGCGCGCGGCCGCGTGTACCTGGCGACGCAGCCGGCGCTGGCCGGCCGGCCGGTGGTCCTTAAGGTTACGCCCCGGCTGGGCGATGAGCATACCTCTCTGGCGCGCTTGCAGCATACCAACATCATGCCGCTCTATTCCGCGCGCGACGAAAGCACGCGGCAGATCCGTATGCTGTGCATGCCGTATCTGGGCACCGCGACGCTGGCCCGGCTGCTGGAAGCGCTGGCCGGCGTGCCGTTTGAGCAGCGCAGCGGCCAGGATGTGCTCGGCGCCCTGGAGCGTCTGCAGGAGACAACGCCCTTGCCGCTGGCGCCGGTGGCGGCGGCCAAGCAATTTCTGGCCCGGGCCTCCTATGTGCAGACGTTGTGCTGGATCGGGGCTTGCTGTGCGGATGCGTTGCAATATGCGCATGAACGCGGCCTGGTGCACCTCGATTTGAAACCCTCGAACGTGCTGCTGGCGGCGGACGGCCAGCCCATGCTGCTCGACTTTCACCTGGCTCACAAGCCCGTGCGTCCGGATGATCCTCCGTCCGAGGAATTGGGTGGAACTACCGCTTACATGCCCCCCGAGCAACAGGCGGCCATGGAAGCCGTCGGCGCGGGCCGGCGCGTGCCGGCGGCGGTCGATGGCCGGGCGGACCTGTACAGCCTTGGCGCAGTCCTCTACGAAGCGCTCGGAGGCCCGGCGCCCTTCCAGCCGGGTGAAGCGCCGCCGCTGGCACGGATCAATCCGCAGGTGAGCGCCGGACTATCGGACGTCATCGGCAAGTGCCTGGAGGCGGAGCCGCGCCGGCGCTATGGCGACGCGGCGTCCCTGGCGGACGACCTGCGCCGGCATCTCAGGAACCAGCCCCTGAAGGGTGTGGCGAACCGCGACCTCGCCGAGCGTTGGCGGAAATGGCGGCAACGGCGGCCGAGCGCCCTGCGCTGGGGGCTGCTCGGCGTTATTCTGGCCGGCCTGGTCGTGACCTTTGCCGCCGGCTTACGGGTTTACGTGACCGAACGAGCCGCGGAAGGGGAGCGGGCACTCCAGGAAGGTCCACGGCAGTGGCAACGCTTGCAGGCTTATGACGAAGCCCTAGCCACCTTGCAGCATGGTCTGGCGCGGGTCGAGCACTTGCCTTTCCAGGGCGAGCTGGCACAGCGCTTGCGCGAGCAGATTCGTCAAGCGGAGGAGGCGCAGGCCGTCGCGCGCCGGCAGCAACTTATCCAGCAGCTTCATGAGCACGTCAAACAATTGTCCCTGGTTGCCGGGATCGAGGGCGTCTCGCCTGTACGTCTGCGCGGCCTGGAGGCAACGGCCCGGGCGCTCTGGGAAAATCGCGAGCTGATTCGCGAACGCCTGGGGACGAACCACGAATTAGACCACGACTTGCTGGACCTGGCGCTTTGCTGGACGGACCTGAGCGTGCGCCTGGCCGATGCGGAGCAGGTTTCCGGGGCGCGCCGGCGCGCGCTTGAAGTCTTGAGCCAGGCGGAGAAGTTAGCCGGTCCGCAGGCCATCCTCGACCAGGAGCGCCAGGCCTACCAGCGGGCCCTCGGCTTGCCGGTAAGCACGTCTGCCGTGGGGGCCGAGCCGGCCTCCCGTTCGGTGTGGGAGCGGAATGCACTGGGCCGCTTGTTGCTGCGCGAAGGGCAGCTTGAGCGCGCCTGCGATACGCTGAACCAAGCTCGCGCGATCGAACCACACAATGCCTGGTCGAATTATTATTACGGCGTGTGTGCCTACCGCCTGGGCCGTTACGAGGAGGCGGCCCTGGCTTTCAGCGTATGTATCGGCGCCGCGCCCGAGCTGGCAGGATGCTATTACAGCCGCGGGCTGGCGCAGGCGGCCCTCAAGCGCACCGCCGAGGCCCTGCATGATTATGACCGTGCCCTGCACCTTGATGCGACCCTGGCAAGCGCCTGGGTGAATCGCGGCATGCTGCACTATCAGGAAGGGCGTCATGAGCAAGCCCTGGCGGATCTGGCTCAAGGCTTGAAGCAGGGGGCTGACCCGGGGACCGTCTACTATGATGAGGCGCTCGTTTATGTGGCGCGTCGCGAGCCGAGCGTCGCATTAAGTTGCCTCGCACGGGCGTTGCAGCATGACCCGAACAACGACGCCGCCAGGCGGCTGCGCGACCAGCTGCGCTGATCAAGGCGGATCATAGCCGCCTGCCGTCCACGGGTTGCAACGGCAAATCCGTTTGACGCCGCGATAGGCGCCGCGCAGCGGACCATATTTCTGCACCGCTTCGATGAAGTACTCGCTGCAACTCGGGTGAAAACGGCAGACGGCGGGCAAAATGGGGCGCAGGCAAGCCTGGTAGCAACGTACCCCGGCAATCAGAAAAGTAGAGACAACCTTGCGCATCACGGGACGCCCGCCTCGTTGTTCAGCTTGCGCGCCACCTGCTTCACCAACCGCGGTAAGGTGCGTTTCAACTCATCCAGGGCCGGCACCTGGGACGAGCGCGGAATCAACACCAGGTCAAACCCGGCAGGCATCTCCTGCCGTGTCAGGCGGAATGCCTCACGATAGAGTCGTCGCAGCCGGTTGCGCAGCACCGCGCCGCCTACCTTTCGCGACACCGACAGGCCCAGACGCAGGTAGGGAAGACCGTTTTCGCAGGCATAAACAATGAGCAGCGCATCGCTGGCGGAGCGGCGTCGCTCGTAGACGCGGCGAAAATCCGCCGGCCGCCGTAAATGCTCGGCCGGCCGGAAGGCGAACGGTTTGCGGCCTGGCGTGGACATAGAAGTAACGCTGTTTTGATGGCCCGGAACCCCTGCGCTCGAGAAGGCTACCAAAGTCCCGCGCGGGGGTCTTGCGGGTGGAGGCGGGCGAACTCTTCAATCAACTCCTTGCTGCGGGCGTCCTGCGCCTCCGGGACGGCGACGCGGATTTCGATGTACTGATCGCCGCCGGCGATGCCCCGGCCGCGCAGACGCAAGCGCGTGCCGCTCGACGTTCCTGGCGGCACGCGGACCGTGAGGCGTGTGCCGTCCAGCGTGGGCACGTCCACCTTGCCGCCGAGCACTGCCTCGGCCAGGGAAACGGGGACGTCCAGCACAAGGTCCTTGCCCTCGCGGCGGAAGTAGGGATGCGGCTCGATGTGCAGCTTGACCAGCAGGTCGCTGCCTCCCGGTCCCTGCCCGCGCAAACGCAGCGTCTGGCCTTCCTCGACGCCGGCCGGCACCTTGACCGTGACCATGCGATCGTCAATCTGCAAGGTGACCTGGCCGCCCAGGGCCGCGGTCACAAAAGGGATATTGACAGTGCTGGTGAATTCGCGCTCGGGAGCCGCTTGCCGGGTCCGGCCGCCGCGGCGGCGCTGGCCGCTGAAGATGCTCTCGAAATCGGTGGGTCCGCCCCCGCCGCCGAAGATGCCGCGAAGCAGCTCCTCGGCCTGGGCCGGGTCCATTTGCTGGGCTCCGGCAGCATCGCCCCAATTGAAGTGGAAGTCCGGGCCACCCTGGCCGCGCCGGAAGCCGGCATTGGGCCCCGCCTCGCCGAAGCGGTCATACTGGCTGCGCTTGGTCTTATCGCTGAGCACATCGTAGGCGGCCTGCACTTCCTTGAAGTGGGTTTCCGCCTGCTTGTCGCCCGGGTTGCGGTCCGGGTGGTACTGCCGGGCGAGCTTGCGATAGGCCTTCTTGATTTCATCCTCGGAGGCGTTGCGTTTCACCCCCAGGGTGTCGTAAAAATCACGCGCCATGAATGACTAAACCTGCCACGCCAGAAATTGTCAGCTCCCCGATTACTGCTTCATTGTAGCAGCAAGCCGTCCGATTCCAGCAGTGCCAGGGCGGCGTCCACGGCGTTCACCGTGCGGTCAATGTCTGCCACGGTGTGCGCCGCAGTAGTCATGCCGGCGAGGCCGGGCAGATCCACGCCGTTGAGGAGCATGCCGGCGCGAAAGGCATGGGAAAGGTTGCGGTTTTTCGGACCCGCCAGCTTTTGCAGGTCGCCGGCATAGGGAATGAAGTCATCGTCCGTCGGGCGCGGGCCTTGATAACCAGGAAGAAATTTGAAGCCGGAGAACTCGCCGTACACAACCCAGTCGCCGCCGCGCTTCGCCAGGAGATTGTTCAGTTTGCGCCGCAGCAGGCGTGCCAGCTCATTGGCCTGGCGACACGGTTCGCCGGTCGCCACGACGGCAAGCGTAGCGATCCCCGCCGCCGCGGACAACGGGTTGGCGTTGAAGGTTCCGGGATGCTTCATCTTGGGCTTGCCCGGCCGGAATTCCAGGCTCGCCAGCACATCGCCGCGCCCTGCCAAGCAGCCGCCGGGCAGGCCGCCGGCCAGCACTTTTGCCAACGTGGTCAGATCGGGCGTGATTCCATAATGAGCCTGGGCGCCGCCGGGGGATACGCGGAAGCCGGTAATGACTTCATCAAAAATCAGCAGCCGATCATGTTTGCGCGTCAGTTCTCGGAGTGACCGAAGAAAATCGCCGCGGATGGGGACAGCGCCGAAGTGTCCGCCGGTCGGCTCCAAAATTACACAACCGATCTGCGCATCCTCGGTCAAAGCTTGCTCTACGGCCGCTGGGTCATTGGGCGGCACAATGACGGTGCTCGCGGCTACGGCATCGGCAACTCCAGGAACCGGACCGTCGTGCGGCGCGTCGGCGCCGGGAATGACGAAGTCATGCCAGCCATGAAAATGGCCGGCGAACTTCAGCACCTTCGGCCGGCCGGTGAAGATGCGCGCCAGCCGCAAGGCCATGAGGGTCGCTTCCGTGCCCGACGATACGAAGCGCATCTTTTCCGCGGACGGCACCAGCCGCTGGACCCACTGGCCCCATTCGATTTCTCGCTCATGGCAGGCGCCGGGATGCGTCGCGTGCTCCATCTGCCGCTGCACGGCGCGCACCACGGCGGGATGGCTGTGCCCGAGGAGGAGTGCGCCGTGGCCGGCCCAGTAGTCGATGAGCTGATGGCCGTCCACGTCCCATTTGTAGGCTCCCTGTGCCCGTTCGATATAGATCGGGAAAGGCTCTAGATAGCGCAGGTCGTGCGTCACGCCACTGGGAAAAAGTTTCCTGGCCTGGTCGAATAACCTGCGCGAATGCGGGAACTCCGCCTCATAGCGCGCCGCCAGGGAAGGTGGTGACAATGTCGCCTGGGTCATCGCTTTTCCTCTTAGTGTCTCGCTTTGCCGTATTGTCGCCTTTCGCTCCGCGAAAGGACATGCTTCGCGGAGCGAAAGCCGACAAACTGAAACGGGTGTGCGGGCCGGTATCCAGGATAAGAGAGGAGTGAGCCTGCCGCAATCCTCATTCCGAAGCTTGAGCGGTAGAGGCAGGAATCCTACACTGAATTGGCCCGTTCTATGTTAGTGAGGAGATATCCGTGCACCGCTGCCTGCGAAGGGTCGCCGTTTTCTTGCTGTGCTACGCCCCGGTCATGGTGCGGGCCGATTCGGCAAAGCCGCTTGAGCCGGCGGTGACCATTGAGACGAGCCTGAGCACCGATGCCGGTCACATCCGTCAGTTTGCCTTCGACGGCAATGCCGATACTTATTTCGCCTCGCTTCATAACGTGCGTCGCGCCGATCATTTCACGCTCGTGTTCGACAAGCCTGTCGTCATCAGATCCGTGACGGCCACCACCGGCCGCCCGGCAGGTGAGGACAAACTTGATTCAGGTGTGCTGGAGGTGTCGCGTGACGGCAAGAAATTCGAGCGCGTGGCAAAGTTCGCGGACGGCGTGGCCACTGCCCGTCTCGACGGCCGTGCCATAGTAGCGCTTCGCCTCAAGCCGACTGCCGATCTCAACCATGCGCTAGCTGTCCGCGAGATTGCGATTGAGTCGGACCCACCCCTGCGTGGCTTCCAGTATCCGGTCGAGTTCGCCGTCAACGTGGACGATGCGCCGGAGATGAAGGCCTGGGCCGAAAAGGTCGCCCGCATCTGTGAACGCGCCTATCCAATGATAAACGAGGAACTCAGGAGCCCCGGATTCAAGCCGCCTACGCGCCTGACCATGACCCTGAAAGAGGATTACCGCGGCGTGGCGGCGACGGGCGGCAGCCATATCATCGGCTCGGTCAAGTATTTCAAACAGCATCCCGAGGACGTGGGAGCGATGGTTCACGAAACGGTGCACGTCTGCCAGCGTTACCGCGGCAAGGTCCCGGGCTGGCTCGTGGAGGGCATCGCCGATTACATCCGCTTCTACAAGTACGAGCCCGGCAAGCTGCGCCCCCTCAATCCGAACCGCGCCCGTTATGACGCCAGCTATCAGGTGACGGCTCGGTTCCTGGAACATGTCACGAAGAAGTACGATAAGGAACTCGTGCGCAAGCTTAACAAGACCCTGCGCGAAGGCGGGTACAAGGACGAGCTATTCAAACAGTTGACGGGAAAAGCGCTTCAGGAACTGAACGAAGAATGGCGCGCGTCGTTGCGCCGTTAACCGAGACGCCAAAACAAAAGCGCCCCTCCCCTGGGCGAAGGGGAGGGGCAGCGGTATCTCTCCCGCTTCCCTCGGGAGAGATGCGCATCAAAATATGGAAGAGCGCAACAGCCAGGGGGTGCGGCGAACTTGGCCCCGCTTAGGTTTTACGTAACGGCTTCACATTCGCGGGCGGCAGGCGGCGTTGCAAATGCCGGTCCTGGCAGCGCGGGCAGCGGAAGTCAAGGCGCTTGCTGCGCTCCTGGGAACTGAACTCCAGGGTAAGCCGTTTGCCGCATTGATGGCATTCATATTCCTGGTATGGCATGGCCCTGCGTCCGTGAGTCATTCAGCGTGGTCAATCCCGGGAGAGCACCCGCAATTGCATGTCCAACTCCAGCGGCGCCTGTTTCCGCTCCAGCACCTCCATGGCCGCATGGATCGCCAACTGCTTGACAAAATAGGACGGCGTGCAGCCGCGCACGACCACGCGATTATCTCTTGCTTCTATTTGCAAATTGTGTACCTGTCCGAGCGTGCGCTGGGAAATTTGTTTCTCGACATTCCACAATAGCTCGGCATGGGCCAGTTGATTCTTCCGTGCAAACATCTCCACCTCGGTAAAAGGCTACTGCTCTACCGCGGGGCGGCGGTAGGAGCCAGGGCGTCCTCTGCGCGTCCGTCCAGGGCAAAAGCTTCCCTTTGCCGGCGCTCGTAAATCTCGCGGCGGTCGATGCGGATGGACGGCGGCGCCGAAATGCCGATCCGCGTGCGGTCGCCGCTGATATCCACCACGGTGATCCGGATATCTCCGTCAATGACAATTTCCTCGCCGACGCGTCGTGTTAACACCAGCATGTTTTTCCCTCCCTGAGAAACCAGCAAAAGGACCCGCGCATTTGCGAATTTAGACGCGAACAGGCCGCTGCTCGCGACAAGTCTCCAAGCAAACGCCTAACTCCCCCCTTTGCGGGGACCGGCGTGGCTTCGGTGCAATTCTGGTTTGCGTACCATGACGATGCTTACCCGGCATTCAAGACCAGGTGAACAACGAGATTTGCCCCGTACGTGAGGGCCGCTGGAAATGGTCCCACAAGAACCGCTCTCCGACGTCTGATCGTTAGACGCAGGAGGTAAAGCCTGACCGGGCAACCCGGTTTCAGGCAGTGGGGAAGGTGTGTCTGCCGATCATGGGCAGACCTTTAGGAACTTAACAACCGGCTTTCATCCTGTCAAACGGAAAATATCGACATTTCTTAATTGGACCATGCGGCTGCTTGGCCATCCATGCCGTCCGCCAACGCGCGGTTTAGTTCGCTGCGCATCTGTTCCGGCTCGACCGGCTTGTGAACGAGTCCGCTGGCGCCAAGCGAGTTGGCCCATTCGGAAGAGGCAATATCCAGGCCGGTCACGATGACGACCGGGATGGAACCCAGGGCGGGGTCCCGGCGGCGGTGGCGAAGGAATTGCCAGCCGTCACAACCGCGCATCATCATGTCCAGCAACATCATGTCCGGGGGCGTGCTTTCGTGGACCTGCTTGATCGCTTCCGCTCCGTCCGTGGCCTGCAGGACGTTATACCCGTCTTGCTCGAGCAGACAGGCAAGTCCCTGGCGTTCGATCTCGTTGTCCTCGATAACCAGAATGGTTTTCGTGCTTGACATGAAGCTGCCATCAGGAAGGAAGCGCATCACAGAAGCCACGCACTTTCTTCATGCTATACGTCCAGGCCCCTTCGTGCAAGGACCGACTATCAAACACTGACCACTACTCACTGACCACTATTACTAGGACTAGGCGTGAGCACTTCGTTGGCCGTGACGATCATGGAGGCAAGCTGGGCCAATCGCAGGTTCTTGACGCTGGCCAGTTTCTGCAGGCGCTGGAAGGCTTGCTGCTCGGTCAGACCGGCCTTTTCCATGAGCACGCCCTTGGCGCGCTCGATGAGCTTGCGATCTTCCAGGGCCTGGCGCAGGTCGGCGGCCTCTTTCCAGAGCATGCGGAACTGTTCATAACGCAGCATGGCCAGGCCGATGGCCGCCTCCAGGTCCGCCTGCTTGATGGGCTTGACCAGGTAGGCCTGCACGTGGTGCTGGCCGGCGCGCTCGATCAGCTCGGGATCGTGATAAGCCGAGATCAGGATGACGGGTGCCGGCTTGGGCAGGCCCAGTTGCCTGGAAGCTTCGATGCCGTCGATGTCCGGCATTTTGATGTCGGTGATGATCAGGTCGGGCTGAGCTTGCTGGCAGAGCCGGACCAGCTCCCGGCCCGTGCGGGCGACGCCGGCCACCTCATGGCCCAGGAGCGGCAGCGTCTTCTCCAGGTATTCGCACATGACGGGTTCGTCGTCCGCCACGATGATGCGCAGGGGGGAACGTTTCATGGGCCTCCTCGCGGTAAAGTGATCAGAATCTCGACCCCCTGCTGTTCCGGCGTGCCAACCTCAAGCCAACCGCCATGCGCTTCGACGATGCGCTTGGCAATCGCCATGCCAAGACCGCTGCCATGCGTCCGCGTGGTGAAAAAGGCCTCAAAAATCTTGCGGCGTTCCTCCCAGGTCAACGGCGGTCCGTTATTGCGCAGGGAAATGCGCAGTGCGGCCCGTTCCCCCAGCATGGCTTCTTGAAACGAGAGGTCGATGCGCACCGGGTCGGTACACGCCAGCAGCGAGTTTTCCAGGATATTGCGGAATACCTGGCTCAGGCGCCGGGCATCGACTTCACATGACGTGTTTATGCCCCGGCCGTCCAGTCGGAAGTCGATGACGCGCTGGCCGCGCATGCCGCGCAACTGTTCCCAGGTTGCCTGGACCACTGTATCCAGGCACTGTTTCTTGAGCTGCAGCTTCATGGGCGCCGCATATTCGCCGACGCCCTCGAACAGGTGCAGCAAATCGTCCTGGGCCTGCTCGAGCTGGGCGATCAACTTGAGGGCGGCAGGCCGGTCCTGCACTTCACGGCGGAGCATTTCCAGGCTGGCCTGGCCGCGCTGCAAAGCATTGCGGCTTTCGTGAGTAAGACCGGCGCTGACCTGGCCGATGGCCGCCAGCCGCTCGGTTTCCAGCGACCGCGCTTTCGCTTCCGTGCCGCGCAGAGCGGTTTCCATGCGCTCGCGTTCGGTGACGTCCTCCAGGGCGAGCAGCACGAACGGAGCTCTGGAGTCCGCCATGGGGATGCGGCGCGCGTTCACCAGCAGCAGCCGATGACCCAGACACGGAAACTCGTGCTCCAGTTGATGATCCTGATATTCGCCGTCGCCGCGGGCCACGGCCTGGCATAACTTTCCCAGGCCCGATAACTGTCCCGGCGCCAGGCTCAACTGATTCAGCAACGGTTTGCCGATTTCCCCCGGACCGAGGCGAAAAGTCTGATAAAAGGCGCGGTTGGCGGTTTTCATGCGCAGGTCGCCGTCCAGCAGGACCAGCGGTTGCCGCACGGTGTCCATGATGGCCTGAAGGGTCATGATGGCCGTCATTGTACATGAGCCGCGTGCCGGCGTCGTGCAGAAATGGAATTTTGCTTGACGGCCGGGGCGCGGCTGTGTTAGCGTCTACAGATCAAGCTGGCATTCGAGTCCGCACGGACAATTCAGAACGCGGACGGTTGGCGAGCCTCATCTTCTTTTATCACGGACGGCAGCCCGGGCTTGCAGCGCTAATGAGATTCAGCGAGGAAGTTGTGGGATACGATTCCAATCGTGTCCGCGCGCCGTTGCGACTTCAGGGCAGTCCAAAAGTGGTTAGGGAGACCTGCTTGAAGTCGTCTTTGATCAGGAGACACGATCGGAATCGTGTCCCACGGCGCTTTGCACAAGGGTTGCATTGTCACCGCGACGTGATTTTGCCGAGTCTGGACCGGTTCCGAGTTTCACTCGACGAGCCCGGGCCAGCGTAAGGTCTGTCTCTCAAGGTGAGAGCAGTGCGCGGCCCGGAGATCCAATCTTAGGCTATGGAGGTTTCACCATGAATCGTGTTCCTAAGTGGTTTCTGCTCGTGGTCGCTCTCGTCTTCCTCCTGGGGTTGGCGGCCCCAGTCCTGGCGGATGAGGCCAAGGGCAAGATCAAGAGTGTGGACAATGACAAAAGCCAGTTTGTCGTGACCGACAAGGACGGCAAAGACTGGACGTTCAAGATGGACGACAATGCCAAGATCCGTCTCAACGACAAGGACAGTAAACTCAACGATCTGAAGGAAGGAGATGAGGTCAAGGTAACCTATGAGAAGAAAGGCGATCAAATGATTGCCAGCGAAGTCCGCTGTGAGAGGAAATGACAGCGGCTGGCCGTTAAGCAAGAGTGAAGTCGGAACGGTTTTCGATAACAGGCGGCGGGCGCGAGCGCTCGCCGTCTTGTTTTTGTGAGCAAAATTTTGCCGAGTCTTGGAAACGAGCGGCTCATGAAGGCGGAACCATTGCCGATTCGTCAAGAAGTCCTGGAACTTGACTTTTGAACCGCGCTGAACCTAGACTGACTCCATGGTCGCCAGCCAATGCCTGCCAAAACGGCAGCAGAGGCGGCGCGACCCCCGCTCAAAAAACGTGGCAAAACTGGCAAACTCAAGTTTTTTCTTGGACGCAAATCTCACTCGCACAATGCCTTATGAGCAAAGTTGAGTTTGTCAACCTTGGCAAACTCAGTTGGCAAACTGGCAAACTCATTTGCCCTAATCCTTTGCCCTCAACTAAGCGCCCCTCGTATCTCGGTCGCCTTGGCCTATTTCTGGCACGAAAGTTTCAAGGAGTAATGACGATCTACATTCCATGCGCGCGGCTTTTTCATTCCCCGATGCCTCTCATTTCCCTAAGCCTCGCCGCATTGGAGAGCCGGTCCCTCTGTTCAGCCCAGAAGAGAACAGCCTTGGGCGTGCACCTATCCGGAAACCGAGAGGAGGTCGTCATGTCGGCAATCGTTACCCTGTCCGTTGCCGAGCCCGATTGTTGCAGCGAAGAGTTTTCCTTTGAAACGCCAGACCAATGCCTGGTCGGCCGCTCCGGCGATTGCGACATTCAGCTGCCGAGCGATCCGCTGCATGCGGATGTGTCGCGGCATCACTGCGTCTTCGAGATCGAGCCGCCGCACGTGCGCGTGCGCGATCTCGGCAGCCTGAACGGGACCTACGTCAATGACGAAAAGATCGGCCAACGCCGGCCCGGCCAGGAGCCGCGCAACGCGGTGCGGGAGCAGTACACGGGCCGCGAGCTGAGCGACGGCGACCGCGTGCGCGTGGGCGGCACGCTGATCCGTGTCGGCGTGCTTATGGTCGATTGGCAGCCCGAGCCCGTCAGCTCAATTGGAACGGAGTAATCATGAGTCGCTATTTGTTCGATCACCTGGACACGCTCGGTGAGCGCATCACGCATGCGCCGGCGTTGCTCTTGTTTCTGAACTACGACGAGACCCTGGCCGCGTTCGCGGACCCGGCGCAGCAGACGGAGTTGCCGCCGGGCCTGCGGCAGACGCTGCGCGCCCTGGCGCGCATGGAAAAGCTCGAGGTCGCTGTCTTCAGCGGCCGCAACCTTGCCGAGGTGCAGGCCCTCGTCGGCGTGCCCAACATCATGGTCGCCGGCAACCACGGTCTCGAGATTCAAACGCCCGAGTGCAGCTTTCTCGAACCCAAGGCCCTGGCACTGGAGGGCACGCTGCGCGACCTGGCCGCCGAGCTGACGCGCAAGCTGCAAGACGTGGCCGGCGTCCGCATCGACGGCCGCAGCCTGGCGATTGTCGTGGACTATGCCCAGGCCAGCGAGGCCCAATGGGAAGACATTCGCCGCATCCTGCATGCGGCCCTGGCCAACGCCAGCCATCCGTTCGTGCTGACCCAGGCGGACAAGAGTTATGAAATTCGCCCGCGCGTGTACTGGAATAAGAAGGACGCCGTGCAGTGGATTCGCGACCGCGTCCAGGGACACGAAGCTTTGCCGATCTACCTGGGCGGCGACGCTTCCGATGAGGAGGCTTTTGCAGCCCTGGCGGAAGGGATCACCATTCGCGTGGGCATCGTGCCCGAATCGGCGGCGCAATATCACGTCAACGAAGCCCAGGAGGTTCAAGAATTCCTCGGCTGGCTGGCCAACCTCCTGGTGGATAAGCTTCATGCCGAGCCGCGCCCGGCTTCGGTGTAGCAGCTTGTTGAAAAGGGGACGATTCCAAGCGGAGGGCCGAATGGCGGACAGCGACCCCCAGTGGTACAAGGATGCGATCTTTTATGAAGTCTACGTGCGCGGCTTTCTGGACAGCAACGCCGACGGCAACGGCGACCTGCGCGGCCTGATCGAAAAACTCGATTATCTCCACGAACTCGGCGTCGACTGCCTGTGGCTCATGCCCTTCTACGTCTCGCCGCTCAAGGACGACGGTTACGACATTGCCGACTTTCGCCGTATCCATCCCAGCCTGGGCACGGTCGAGGATTTCGAGGCCCTCAGCCGCGCCGCGCACGCGCGCGGCATCCGCATCATCGCCGACCTGGTCCTCAACCACACCTCGGACCAACATCCCTGGTTCCAGGAAGCCCGGCGCGATCCTTCCTCGCGCTACCACCATTACTATGTCTGGAGCGACACGGACCAGATCTATCGCAACGTCCGCATCATCTTCAAGGACAGCGAACAGGCCAACTGGACCTGGGACCCCGTCGCCCGCAAATACTACTGGCACCGCTTCTACAGCCATCAGCCGGATCTCAATTACGACAATCCCGAGGTCCGCCGCGAAATCCTGGACGTCATCGCTTTCTGGCTGGACCGCGGCATCGACGGCTTCCGCGTCGATGCGGTGCCCTATCTCTTCGAGCGCGAAGGAACGTCGTGCGAGAACTTGCCCGAAACGCATACCTTCTGCAAGGAGATGCGCCGCTTCGTGGACGAGCGCTACCCCGGCACGGTGCTGCTGGCCGAGGCCAACCAGTGGCCGCACGACCTGTTGCCGTATTTCGGCAGCGGCGACGAATTTCACATGGCCTTCAATTTCCCGCTCATGCCGCGCATGTTCATGGCTATTCGCCGCGAGCAAAGCTGGCCCATCATCGAGATCATGGACCAGATGCCGCACATCCCGCAAACCTGCCAGTGGGCGCTCTTTATCCGCAACCACGATGAGCTGACCCTGGAGATGGTGAGCGACGAAGAGCGCGACTACATGTACAAGGAGTACGCCAAGGACGCGCGCATGCGCCTGAACCTGGGCATCCGCCGGCGCATGGCGCCGCTCATGGACAACGACCGCCGCCAGATTGAGCTGCTCTATAGCCTGCTCTTCACGCTGCCGGGAAGCCCGATCATCTACTACGGCGACGAGATCGGCATGGGCGATAATATCTATCTCGGCGACCGCAACGGCGTGCGCACTCCGATGCAGTGGACCGGGGACCGCAACGCCGGCTTCTCCCGCGCCGATCCGTCTCAGCTTTACCAGCAGGTCATCCTCGATCCGGTCTATCACTACCAGGCGATCAACGTGGAGGCCCAGCTACGGGCGCCGATGTCCCTGCTGCACTGGCTGCGGCGCATGATCCGCGCGCGCAAAAAATATCCCGTTTTCGGCAGAGGCACCTTGAAATTTGTACCCTGCGAAAATCGCCGCGTGGTCGCTTATTTGCGCGAATATCAGGAGCAAACCGTGCTGGTCGTCAATAATCTTTCCGGTTTTGCCCAGCCCGCGGAACTGGATTTGCGACATTTTACCAACATGGTCCCGGTGGAGTTACTGGGCAATCAGCCGTTCCCGGCCATCAAGGAGCAGCCGTATTTTCTGTCGCTCAGTCCGTATGCCTTTTACTGGTTTCGCCTCGACCGCGGCACAGACGAGGCGATTCTCCGAGGCAAAGTAACGTAGGTCAGAGGAGGCAGCCATGCAAAGCCAACCGGAACATATCCTCTCCAATGAAAACGACGGCCCGGTGCTGGCCCTGGCCTTCCATCCGCAAGGCCGCATCCTGGCCTCCGCCGACGCCGAGGGTGCCGTCAAACTCTGGGACGTGCCTGGTGAAACACTGCTGGTCTCGCTGCGCGAGCACAGCCGCCCCGTTCGCGCGCTGGCATTTTCGGCCGACGGCAAGTATGTGATTTCCGGCAGCCGCGACGGTAATGTCAAGGTCTGGGATGCGGCAAGCTTCAGCGCGCGGTTCAGCATCCGGCCTGACGGCAGTCCCATCGCCAGTGTGGCGCTGTCCCCGGACGGCAAGCTGCTTGCCGTCGGTTGTGACAGCGGCGTAATCGCGCTTTACTCGTCCGAGAGCGGCAGGGCCTGGGGCGTTTTGCAAGGGCATACGCGCGCTGTGCTGTCGCTGGCCTTCGCGCCGGATGGCGCCGTTCTCGCCTCGGGAAGCGAGGACGGTAACGCCAAGGTATGGGGCATCCATCGCGGTTGGGAAGTGCAGACGCTGTGCGCTCATCACGGCAGTATCAATGCCGTCGATTTTTCGCCCCAGGGCAACGTGCTGGCCACCGGCAGCGACGACATGACCATCAAGCTCTGGGATGCCCTGAGCGGCGAGCTCTGCGAGACCCTGAACGGACATTATGGGCTCGTGGAGACCGTGGCCTTCGCGCCGGACGGCGTACACCTGGCCAGCGGCGGCCAGGATCACTCGGTCAAACTTTGGTACATCCCCACCGGGGAGGCCCAGGCCAGCCTGGACGAGGACGACAGCACGGTCTGGGCGGTGAAGTTCTCTCCTGCCGGCGAGGTGCTGGCCGCGGCAGGTGAGGATGGCATCATTCGCTTGTGGAATGTGGAACAGCAGCGGCATGACGCACATCACCGCGTCGCCGTCTGCGCCGGCGTCGCGGACGGCTGATTACGATCGAGCACGCAGCTACTGGACCAGCCCGAAGCGCGAGCGCGGACCTCGCTGGCGCTTCGGGCTGGTGTGGCGTTGCGTACGCTGAATTAGGTTTTTCTTGAGTTCTGCAGCAGCACATTGAGTTGGTCAGGCGTCAGCGGCTCGGTGAAGCGGCAGCCGGCTATCCAGCGGCCCGCCTCCGTGGGGCGCAGGCCGACGATGCGGGCTTTGAGCTTGCACTCGGGACTCCAGCTCGGGATGAGCGGCACGACGGCCAGCTCGGTGCCGCGCGGCATGCGGTTCTTGAGCAGCAGCCCGAGGCCGCGCGTGGAAACATCCTCGATGCACGCCAGGTTCCAGGTCTTCTCCTGGCGTCCGGCATCGTCGGCCACTTCACTGACAATGGCTTTGACGCTGCAATGATAGCGCTGTTCGCACCGGCGTATGTCTGCCAGTTGAGCGAGCGGGACCGTGTCCACCTTGGGATCCGCATCGGCCATGGGGCGCGCCTTCGTTTGAAGGATGATCTGCATATAAAGGATAGCTCTTATTCGACGGGAGGTCAAAATATGCGGGGTGTATAAGAGGCTGGATAAAAGGAGAGGATTTCTATTCGTGTCGCAGCGCCTCGATCGGGTCGAGCCTGGAGGCGCGCCAGGCGGGATACAGGCCAAACAGAACGCCGACGGTAAGCGACACGAACAGCGAATAGAAAATCGCCGGCACATGCAGCTTGGTGGGCGTATACGCGTTTTCAAACCATTGCGACAGCCAGCGCGTGATGGGCGGAATCGTGTAGATCGCCGCCAGCCCACAGGAAACACCGACCAGGCCGCCCAGGGTCGTCTGCACGATGGCCTCGATAAGGAACTGCAGGATAATATCACGGCGCTTGGCGCCGAGGGCGCGGCGGATACCGATTTCGCGCGTGCGCTCGGTGACCGTAGCCAGCATGATGTTCATGATGCCGATGCCGCCGACGACCAGGGAAATGCCGGCGATGAAAACCAATAGCACCTCGTAACGCTGCTTCTCGCGCTCCGCCGCTTCGAGCTTGTCCAGGGGGAGCGTGATCACCCAGTCCTGCTTGATGTGCCGGCCGGCGAGCTGGCTCTTGACCACGTCCCCGGTCTTTCGAACATCATTCGTGTCCGAAACGGTGAGGGTAACCTGGCTCAGCTCCACCTGCTCGGCCGTAAATGACCCCGGCTTGCGGTTGACAATGCGCTCGCCGAGACGCACGCGGCCGGTTTGCAAAGGGATGTAAACGTCTTCGTCGAACACCTCGGCCGCCTGGCTGCCGCCTGTGCCGCCCGTCGGCATGCGGTCCTTGAGGACGCCGATGACTTCATAGAAGTAGCTGTCCATGCGCACGGTCTTGCCGACCGGATTATCAAAGGGGAACAGCCGCCGCGCGATGTCGGAGCCGAGCACGCATACGTTGAGCATCTTGTGGTCGTCTTGCGCGTTGAGGAAGCGTCCGCTTTCCACCGTCTGGTGCTGGTCGAGCTCGTGAACGTCGGCATACTCGGCGGTCGTCGCCACCAGGCGCGAATCGTGCTTGCGTTCCAGGTAACTCACCTCTTGAGCCACCTTCACGCGCATGGGCACGATACGGATCACGGTCGGAATCGTCAGCAGGCGCTCGAAGTCCACCCAGGTCAGGCCGTACAGCGCGACGCGTTTGCTGCTGCTCGTGGAATCGTCGGGGGGCTTGATGCTGCGGATGATAATGTTGGTGGCGCCCTGGCGCTTGATGTCCTCCAGGGCGTCCTGCATGCTGCCTTCGCCGACGCCCATCAAGGCAATGACGGCCAGGGTGCCGATGATGATGCCCAGCACAGAGAGAAACGCCCGCAGCTTGTGCAGATACAGGCTGCGCAGGGCCAGCACCATGCTGCGTCGCCCCTTGTCGGAGCCGAGCAACAGGGCCAGCAGCCCGCAAAAGCTCAGGACGATAACAGCCCAAACGGCATAAATCATGGCAGTCGGCTCAAGGCGTCAATAAACTTTTGGTCATTGGTGACCTTACGCAAATACGTTCCCCAGCTTGACGATGGTTGTCGTTGCCGGGCGGGTCGGCCGGGTGGCGTTGAGGGTGTCGGATTCAATGTGCCCGTCGCGCATGCGCACCACACGTTTGGCCCAGGCGGCAATATCGTTCTCGTGCGTGACCATGATGATGGTCTTGCCGGCTTCGTTTAATTCAACCAGCAGCCCCATGATCTCGTCGCTGGTGCGCGAGTCGAGGTTGCCGGTCGGCTCGTCGGCGAGAATCACATGGGGATCATTTACCAGGGCGCGGGCGATGGCGACGCGCTGTTGCTGGCCGCCGGACAATTGCATCGGCCGGTGATCGAGGCGATCGGCCAGTCCCACCAAACCGGCCAGGGCGATGCAGCGGTCGCGCGTGGCAGCGCTCAACCTGGCTCCTTGGTAGAGCAGCGGCACCTCGATGTTCTCCACGACGGTGTACTGGGGGAGCAAGTTGTACGATTGAAAGATGAAACCGAGATATTTGCTGCGCGCCTCGGACAGTTGATCGTCGTCCAGCTCGGAAACGTCGTCCTCGCCCAGGTAGTACTGGCCGGCGGTCGGCCGATCGAGGCAGCCAAGCAGATTGAGCAAGGTGGACTTGCCCGATCCGGACGGCCCCATGAGGGCAACAAACTCACCTTCGTCGAAATCGAGCGTCACGCCGCGCAGGGCCTGCACGACGACGCTTTCCATGTAGTAGTTCTTGACGAGGTCGATGACCCGCGCGATCGTAGGCATGCGTGCTTTGACTTTCAGGCTGTAAGGGAACTAGTCGGCTATCTCCAAACCTTGGGCCTTGAGGCGCTGGCGGGCCATTTCCCGGAAATCTTCGGGGATTTGTTCGAGCATCTCTTTGCGCTGCGCGGGCGTGGCTTTCTTGAACTTGGCTTCGAATTCCTGGCGCTGCTTCTGCATCTCCGGAGTCATCTGGAATCCGCCTGGGCCGCCCTTGCCCTTGCCGCCCTTCTTGCCACCGGTCTTGCCGGGACCGCCCGGGCTGGCCCCGGGTTCGCCTCCGCCGTTGACTTTCTCCAGTTCAGCGGCCGGGGAAGGCGTCTTGCCCCAATCCGTAGTCTTTACCTCTTCCGTTTCGGCGCGATCGGCCAGGCTCGGCTTGTTGGCCTTCACGCGCTCGTCTTCCAGAATCTTATAGTTGAGCACTACATGCTCGCCTTCCTTGAGGCCTGAGCGAATCTCGGCTTCTTTTTCATTGCTGGCGCCGACCTCAACCTCGCGCTGCTCATAGCCGCCTTCCGGCGTCTTCGTCCAGCAAACACGTTTCTTGCCCATGGCGGGTGAGCCAAGGAGCGCCTGCACGGGGACGATGAGGACGTCGTTCGTGGTCTTGTCGACGAGCACATTCACCTCGGCGCTCATGCCGGGCTTCAGACCATCGACGGATTCATCCAGCGCGACCATGGTGACATACATCTTGACGTCCGAGGACATCCAGTCGCTCTGGGCGGCGACTGTGGCGACCGATTTCACATGCGCTTTAAGGTCGCGTTCATTGTAGGCATCGACGCGCACGCGCGCCGGCTGGCCGCCGAAGATCACCTTGCCGTCGCCGTCACGAACTTCGCCCTTGACGTTGGAGACTAGTGCCTCATGGACCTTGGTGTTGACCATCATGCGCTTCAGATTCGGGATGCGCATCAGCTTTTGACCCTCGCGCACCGGCTCGCCTTGCGCCACGACGGACTGCTGGGCGCCGAAGCCGCCTCGGGTTTGCTCCGGAACGTAGTAGACCACGAGCCCATCTTGCGGGGAAAGGATTCTGCACTTCTTGACTTCTTCCTCCAGATCCTTCTGCTTGGCCGATTCCTGATCGAACACCGATCTCTTTGCGTCCCGGTCACTCTTGGCCGTCACTTCCTTGGCCCGCGCCTGGGCCTGGGCTCGGTCCAGCTCATCCTTGGCGATCGACAGCTTGTTAATCAGGTCGGTCTCGGTGCGTTTCTTCAGGCCATAGCCGGGATCGACAAGGACGCGTTTTTCCTCAATCTTCTTGGCCAGGGTTAGCTCAAGGCTCTGGAGCTTGGACTGTTCGGCCTCTGCCTGGCTCACGGTGTAATAGCCTTTCTTGAGCATGCGCTGTCCCCAGGCCGCCCGGTCGCGCTGCTGCTCCGCGTCGGACTCGGCGATCTTGATATCGCCTTCCACCTGTTTAAGCGCTTGGGGAAAGTCGCCCTTCTGGTACTTCTCCAGGTCGATCTTGGCCAACTCCCAGGCGGTGCGCTTGGTTTGAATGTCGCTCTCGTTCTGACTGAGCTGGATCTTGTACTGCTCGGTAGCAGTGACCCATTCCGCCCGTTTCTGGTCCACCGTGATATTCTGGGATTTCAGCGTTTCGATGATACCGGAATCGTCCAGCTCGGCGATCAGATCGCCCTTCTTGACGTGAGAGCCGTCGTCAATGACCCACTTGATGGTGGTGGCGGTGGTCGAGCCCTGGGAACGTGCCTTGACCTTACAGCTAACGTCGTTGTTCTCGGCCGACTCGAGGATGCCGCGCTCCTTGACCGTGATGGCCAGCTTATCCTTGCGGACTGTGGCGGTGAGGATGTCCGTGCGTAGGGTGCGGAAACCGGCGATCCAGTACCAGGCGCCGACGCCGCTCGCGGCGACGAGCATGACGACGATGGCGAGGATGCCGAGCTTAGCTCCCGTTCCCATGCGCTGGGCCCGCGCCATTCGGGACGGGCTGCGGTTCGGGGAGCCGTTCTGGCCGTTGGTTTTTGGCGTCAGCGGGGATTTGTCCGTTGGGTGCGCAGGGGCCATTGTCTCCGCAGTCACTGGCTGTAAGCTCATCGGTCCACACTCCTCGGGCATCAAGGGGCATCAATTCCATATCACGGTAAAGCTGCAGGCGCGTATTCAGGTAAGTAATCCAAATGGTTGTCATCTGGAACTGGGCTTGATACAGCGAGTTCTGGGCGTTGATCAACTGCGTCGTGAGGGCGGCGGCATTGGCGGCTGAGGCGGCGGTCCCCGGCGCTGGCGGCGCCCGGAACGTATCCAAAGAGTTTTCTACCGTCAAGTAACCAAGCTCTACGAGCCGTTGCTGTATCCTATAAAGTTCCTCCTGCTGACGCAACAATCGAATTTCGTTGCGCGTGTCATAGGCGACTCCGTCTTCCGCCCTCTGCAAGATCCTGCGTGCGCGTTGGTAGTTGATGAGGCAGGCCCGGTAGTCAATCTGCTCGCGCTTGCGGACCAAAGGCAACTGGGCATTCAAGATTAACTCGTGCTGAGTTCGGCTCCCGCTAAAGTTCAGCGGCTGGGCCAGTCCGGCTGGGGTGGAAGTAGACATATGATACTGCACATTGAATGCGGCAAGCAAGGCATTTGCGAAAATTGCGACTTGCCGCCAGGCATCGACGGTCTGGGCGCGCACGTTCATAAGATCCAGTCGATTGGTCAGAGCGGCCTGAATGACGGCAGCTTCTGAATCGTCCAGGTCGGCTTTCAGTAAGTTCACGCCGTTCACGCAAAGCCGGGCGAGATCTGGCCAGGCGCCGCGTAACTGTACGATTCGCTCATTACGCGCTTCGGCCAGCACCAGAATGAATGCGTTCACGACATAACGGAACTTGCCCTGCTGTTGTCGGCGTTGCAGCTCCGGGTCGAGTAGCTTGTTCCACGGTTGGCTCTCGTATTCGCGCAGCACGGACTCGAATTCACCCAGGTCAATCTCGGCATTCAACCTGTCCAGCCGCTGCTGGTCGGCCACGCTCAGGCTTTGGCCTCTGGTCTCCAGATCGGCCTGCTTGCCGCGGACCTGGCGGCGTTCCTCGTAGAGCTCTGCGAGCCGTTTGCGGAGCTCCTGTTCCGAAAGCTTTTCCCAGCTACTCCAGGTGCTGCCAATCTCCTTGCTGAAGCGCGTGCCGCGCACCACGGGGGCCGACGTGAAAATCCGCCGCAGTTCCTTCCGTACGCTGGTCACGAACTGGAGCGTGCCGAAACGCAAAGGCTCGTCGCTGGCCGCGACAAACTGATTGAAGAGGTCTTCGTACCTTCGAAACTGTTCATTCAACGGCCGGAACGGGGTGTCGTCCAGTTCGATCGGTAGCTCAGTTGGTAGTCCGAGTTGGAGCTTGAACTGATCGAGAGATTGCAAGTACTGGAGTTGGTCAGTCAGCAAGGTGGTACGGCGGGTCAAAAGCTGCTGCTCGAACTGGTCGACTTGCAGCTTGGAGATGTCGCCACCCTCTTCGGTGGCCTTGGCCAGCGCCAGGTACTCTTCCAATTTCGCGATGTTATACAGGTCCACCTGTCTTTGAGCCGCTTGGAGCAGCGTGTTCAGATATCCGCCTATGGGCGCGGCGAGAGCGGTCTGCAGGCCGATCGCGCCGGCTCCCCCCGGGCTGACCTGCAAACCAGGATTACCCGCCACGGGCCCAAACGGGATAACACCGGGGGTAAGGCCTGAGCTCCCCAGCCCTGCGCTAGGGGAGAATGTAATGGGGGCGATAACGCCCACCGGTTGGAAAGTGGCCCCCGTGATGCTGCCGCCGCCGCCGGCGCCGCCGCCCGCGATGGCAACATAGAACTCCTTTTGGAATCGTGCAAAGGTGCGAATCTCATAAAGCAGGTTGCGCTCGGCCTGGGTCAGCGGCTCGAGAGTGACCGCACGTCCACCGCCGCGCAGTAACGGCTGTATGAGGTCGAAGTTGATCGTCGACTGGCTCGTCAGCGAACGCCCCTGGCCCGCCAAGTTGAACACGGTTTGGTTGGCAAAGTTGAAGAGCAGCAAGGCCCCGGTTGAGAAGAGCTTGCTGAAGCCGGCGTTGGAGTTCAGGGTCCAGTTGTTTCGAGGGACGACACCGGTTTCGCGACCGGCCCATTCACGCATCGCCTGTTCGACCGCGAAGAATTGGGCAGCAAAGCTGAAGCGTTCCAGGGACACGGGCAAGGCTGTCATGTACAGGTCCTCGCGCCGGTCCTGGTATTCGCGGCTATTGATGAGGCCAAGTTCAACCGCTTGCTCCGGCTTCAATAGATAAGGACGTGGTCCTCCAGGCTTCGACGATAGCGAAGTGGCGAGCGCAGCCGTTTTTGCGCTCCCATATCCTGCTTGATTTCGTTCGGGGTTCGGTTTTTCTTGAGCCGGTATAGTGGGTTTGTTCGACGTTTCGTCGGCGGACTTGCTAGGGGCTTCCGTCGTACCCGACAGTGCCTCAGTCCGATTCTGCTCATCCCAAAGCGCCAGCAGATCCAGATAGCCCGTGCCGCCAACCATAGCCGTACCGGCCTTCCCCGGCTTCTGCGGATGCGGCGACATGTCCCAGGCAGCCGGGTCATCGGGGGGCATGGGCGGGTGGTCTGGATCCGTGGGGTCGGCAAAGCGGGCACGCGGATCTGGGTAAACGTGGTATTGCTCGATGGCCCAGTTCGGGTAGCGGTCCTTTTCCGCGAGGACTTCATTCACCTCTTTGTCGGCCTGTTTGCGATAAAACGGACGCGTGCAACCACCGCCGGCCACAGTGAGACCGCCAAGCAGGATGCACATGAACAGGGAACCTCGGAACAGAACACGGCCCGTAACGGCCGGATGCAGGCGCCGATCCATGGTACATCTCTCCGCGGCGACGAAAAAACGAAGACGGTGTATCCGGTATCGGCCGAAAAATTTCGCTAACTTGAGCAGCAACTTATTAATTTAACGCAGATTTGTTAAAGCTTGATTAAACCGGCGTTCGACAAACGCCGGCTGCCCTGCGGAAACGCGCCGCGTTCCCAAATTTCCCAATTTATAGCTGGAGTGTCCGCTATATGCGGTGGTATACTGCGCCCCACTGCGGCAAGGAGGCAAGCGCGGCAAACTTAGCATCTTGACCCAGAGCGAGGACGACATGAAACTCACACGCGCCAGCAGCTATGCTCTCTACGCCGTGGTGCACATGGCCAACCAGAAGAACGACCGGCCGACGCCGTCGCACCTGGTGGCCAGGGCCCGCAAGATTCCGGAACGCTTCCTCCTCAAGGTCCTCAAGCCCCTGGTTTCGGCTCGGGTCCTGCATTCGGTAAAAGGTCCCAACGGCGGCTACCGCCTGGCGCGCCCGGCATCGCAAATTACACTCCTCGACATCGTCGAAGCGGTGGACGGCCCTCTCCAGGGCCACGCCCCCCTCAGCGAGAATCAAGGCAGCCATCCCCTCAACCGCAAGCTCGAAGCCATCTGCAAGCAGGGAACCGACCTGGAGCGACGCCACCTGGACAGGGTCCGCCTCTCCGATCTCACCGGCAAGCGCTAACACGGCCCTGAATGCAAAAGTTCGGGCGGGCAAACAAAGTTGCTACCGTCAATAGGATTTTGATGATCACGGACAGAATTTTGCCACTTTTTGCAAGTTCGCCATAGGTCGCCAAGGCACTGGCGGGCGGACTACCGAATTCCCAACATGGCCAACCAACTGGCCATGTTGGTGATGTTTTCACTTGTTTCTGCACGTTTAAACGCAACACAGGGTAAATAAAACGGGCCTGGCGCTGCCAGGCCCGTTGCCTTTCATGGCGCCGCCCGCCGATCACGGGAAAATGATCGGCAGCCGGGCCGGATCCAACTGGTGGAGGAAATACTCCGTCGAAGCCACAATGGCGGCGATGATCTGTTGATCCGTCTCGCCCTTCTGGATGGCGGCCAACCAGGGGTTGAGCTCGGCGGCCGAGAGCGCCTGCGTGCGACCCAGGTACGTCGCGTAGATGTTGTTCACCAGCCGCGTCCGGTATTCCGTGCTCGTCGTCAGGATGTTGGCGAGCGCCGACCGGGTGAGCTTGCCCTGGTTCAACTGGTCCAGGAACGATTGTGCGCCGGGATCGTTCGTGGTACTCCGGCCCAGCAGGTCGAGATAGACCTGGTTGAGCCAGATGCTGTTATCGCCCGCCCCACCCTCGCCCTTGGGGTTCTGGAAATACTCCTGGGAACTGACGAGCACGTTGATCAGTTGCTCGATCGTGGTCGTACCCCCGGCGAGCATGCCGACGTCCTGACTTTGCTCGGCGGGCGTGGGCGGGCGGCGCAGGTAGGTCTTGAACAGGTTGACGACCACATCGTTGATATATTCGCTGCTGTTGACAATGGCCGTCGATTCGGCGAGACGTTGCGGCGCGTAGCCGTTCAGCAAGGTGTTGACGGCGCTGCGCAGCTCCAGGCCGCCTGGGATGCGGCCGAGGAAGTCGCTGTACATGGCCCTGAGCCACTGATTATTGGTGTGCAGGCCGTTGGCCGCATCCACCTGGTCATAGAAGAACTCGCCCGAGCCGGTGATGCCGGCGAAGAATTGCTCGTCGGGACTGACCGTGCCGGGGCCGGCCGAGCCCTGGCGCAGCAGCGGCAGCCAGATGTTGACGTCGCCGGGGCCCGCCGTCCGCCCCAGGAAGGACTGGAAGGTCTGCTTGATCAGGTTGATGCGATATTCATCGGTGCCGACGAAGACCTGGGCGACACCGGCGTGTGCGTTCCGCTCGGCCCCGGCGAGGATCTGCAGGAAGCTGGTCTGATCCGCGGAGCTGGCCGGGCGGCCAAGGAGGTCCTTGAACGCCGCACTTATCCAGTTCATATCGGCGCCGGCCTGCGTCGTGGCCGTCCCCTGGTGCCGCTGGAAGTACTCGCCGGAGGCGATGATGGTGCTGATGATGGACTCATCGGTGGCGCCTTGCTGCAAGGCGCCGGTAAAGTTGTTGATCTCGCCCTGGCTGGGCACGCGGCTCAGGTAGAGCGTGTAGTAGTTGGTGATCAAATCCTGGCGGTACTCGTTGCTGGTGAGCACCTGCAAGGCGATGCCCGAACGGGAAGCGCCGCTGTTGAGCTGCGGCAGGAAAGTGGCGACCGCGGCCGAATCGGCGGGCCGACCGAGCAGGTCCTGGTACACGGCGTTCAGCCACTGCGTGTTGTTGTTGCCGGCGCGCGTGCTGAAGTATTCGGGGCTGCCGGTCAGGATGGCGATGAAACCCTCGTCGGTGAGACCGTTGTGGAACTGGGTGAGCCAGTTGGACACGTCTCCGGACGATGCCGGGCGCTTGAGGAACTTGTTGAAGTAGTTGTTGATCAGAGTGATGCGATATTCGTCGCTCGTATCGAGGATATTGGACAGGCCCAGGCGTGAGGCAGTCTCGGCGGCGGACAGGACGTTCAGGAAGTTGGTGAGACCGGCCGAATCCGCGGCCCGGCCGAGCAGGTCCGTGTACAGCAAATTGACAAAGTTCGTGTCGCTGCCGGCCGCGGAATTCTGGAAGAACTCGTCGGAGCCGGTAATGCCGACCAGCACGCCTTCCTCCGTCGTGCCGCCCTTCATGGCATTCAGCCAGCCGGTGATTTCCGCCTGTGCCGCGGTCCGGTTCAGCAACGACTGATAGAAGGGGAAGAACGGCAGCCGTTTCAGGGCCGAATTGGTGCTCGAGATTTCGTCCGAGCGGGCCTCGTCGGAGCTGACGATGCTCAGGGCACTGACGCCCAGTTGCTGGAAGCGCGCCGTATCGACGGCGCTGATCAGGCTCAGGAAGCCCTGGGTGTCGGCGGGCCGGCTCAGCAGGTCGTGATAGGTCGCGGTGATGAAGCGGCCGTCGTCCGTGGTGTTGACCGTGAACTGGGCTACGTACTCGTCGCCCGGGAATTCGCCGTTGATGCCGTTGTTGTTCTGGTCCATGGAGTTGCCGAGCAGATCCTTGATGTTCGGCGACAGCGTGATGTTGTAGATGCCGTCGGAACTCTGGGCGCGGAAGCTGACCTGGAACGTCAGGTGGTTAACCGGATCCAGGTCCTTGACGCCCAGGATCTGGAACGGGCCGTTCGGCCCGACGGCGGAGAGGACCTGCGCCGGCGTAAAGCTGCGCGGATCGACGGGCTCGTTGAAGGTGAGGGTAATGGAGTTGACGCCGGGCGCCCGGGGCGTGGACGGCGACAAGGCGATGACCCTGGGCCCTTGCACCTGGGTCGAGATCTGAAAGGCGCCGCGGCCGAGCGTGCCGGCCACCAGCTCATTGAAGCCGGCGTTGAACTGCAAGCTGAGCACCGGCACATTGGGAAGGGTTTGCGTGGTGGTGCCGTCGGCGTTCTTGTGCAAACCCACCTGGCTCCAGCTCGCGCCGTTGTTCGTGGACACGAAGACGCCCACGGCGGTGCCCACGTACAACCGCTCGCCGGCAAAGCCCGGCAGAGGCCGCGGGTCAATGGCCATAGAATAGACCGGCACGTCGGGCAAATTGCCGCTCACGTTCGTCCAGGTGCTGCCGCCGTCGGTGGTTTGGAAGACATGGCCGCCGGTGCCGAAACCGTCAAACACCGCATACACGGAGTTGGGGTTGCTCGAGTCGATGCCGAAACCATTGACGCGCTGACTCGGCAAGCCGCTGTCCCGCTGCGGGAAGCCGTCGGCGCCGTTGTTCAGAGAAATGAAGACATGGCCATTCTGGGTGCCGACATAGAACTGGTCGTGGACGTTGGCGCCGAAGGCCAGGGCCGAGACGACGTCATTGGCGGCAGGCAGAACGCCGCTGGACGGGTCCCAGTTGTTGGCGCCGTTGTCCGACTCAAAGATCTTGTTCGTCCAGTAAAGCAGTTCATCCTGAAGGGCGCCGTTCTGGTCCGGGCTCTGGACGGTGTTGACGGCCAGCGGCAGGAACGTGGACGTCTTGATATCGGCGAGTCCCAGTCCGGTCACGCCGGAGACAAAGGTGCCTTCCGCGCCGCCGCTGCGTGAGACCTCAACCTGCGCCGGCACCTGACCCACGAGATTGATGAAGACCACCTGGGCGTGCGTGCGGTAGACGTTGGCCGTGGTGCCGGCGGGAGCGTTGGGATTGAGCGGGCCGGTCGCGATGGGCCCGGCGAAGGGGGCGTCCTGAGCAAAGCCGTCGAAGATGCCGTTGAACGCCGACGGCACCGGAATGGCCGGCGTGGCGTTCCAGGTCAGCCCGCCGGTGGTTTGCGTCCAGCCGGTGCCGGCCTGGGCGCTGTCCAGGGTGTTGCGCGTGTAGGGATCGATGGCCACCGAGGTCATGTCGGCGATCTGCAGGTTGCCGTTGATGTCCGTGAAGATCATGCCGTTTTCCGCGGGCGTCGGCACTTGGAGCCCAGCGGCAATGCCGGCGCCGCCGCTGGTGACGTCGTAGGTGAACCCCTGGCTGACGCCGCGGTAAACCCCGCCCTCCGTGCCCACGATCATGCGCCCCTGCGGGTCAAAGGCCAGAGCATGAATGGTGGCCGGGATGTTCAGTTGCGGGTTGAAGGGCACGTTGCCGATGTACTGCTGACCAAAATCGGTCGTTTGCAGATCGTACCAGAACACCCCTTCGCCGCTGTAGCCGCCGGCGCCGCCGGGCGCGGTTTTCGGATAGGCGCCTGGCTCGGCAAAAGGACTTACTTGCTCGGCTGCATCCGCCGCCTTGACGATATCGTCGCCGTCATTGGGATAGGTAACAACCCTGTAGAAGGGCGACAGGTATTCGGTATCGCGCATGTTGCTGGTATCGACGCGAATGAAGCCGTGGAAGTTCTCTTCCGGGTCGGTGCCGTTATTGTAGCGCGTGGACCCTCCCACGTAGAGCACAGCCGGGCTGGTCGGATCGACCACGAGGGCGCCGACATCACTGGCCTCTTGTCCGAGGGTGAAAATATTCTCGAAGCTGCGCATTTCATTCGGCTCGTCGGGATGGTTCTCCGCGAGCATGATGTGCGTCCAGCTAAGCCCGCCATTGCGTGTCTTGTAAAGACCGATACTTCGATTGGCAAGCGTGTTGGCCCCGGGATTGAGCGAGGTGCCGTCGTTGAGCGGACTTCCCGTCCCGGGCGTGCCCATCATGAAGTAAACGATGCCCTCATTGGCGCTGCCGCCGCCGGGCAAAGCAATCGTGATGCGACCCACACCCGTGCCGGAAGGAATGGTCTGGTTCAAGACGACGGCCACATTGTTCTTGGGATCGTGACCGCCGACAATTTGCTGCCAGGTGCTGCCGTGATTATTCGAGAACCACATGCCGCCCGTGGTGCTGGGCGCCAGCATGCCGATATTTCCCAGGCCGGCCCAGACATTTTCCGGATGGATCGGGTCGACCTCGACGTCGGTGACCGAAGCCAGCGCGGTCGAACCGGGCACGGTGCCACCCGCGTCCAGGAACATCGTGCCCTGCGTCATGACATCGTTCCAGGTGGCGCCGCCGTCATCCGAGCGATAGACGCCCGCGCCAAACTGGCCGCCCTTGGCCACGGCCACGTAAACCCGTTCCGGTCCATTGGCGTCGGCCGGCGACACTTGCAACTTGGCGATGCGCGCGCCGTTGAACACGTCATGCCCGACCACGCCCCAGGTCTTGCCGCCGTCCTGCGACTTGAGGATGCCGAGACTGGGCTGCGACGATGAAGTATTGTCGGCAACGCCGGTGGCGGCGTAAACGATCTGCGGATTGCCGATGTCCAGCGTGACCGAAGAAATAGCCGCGGGCACGTTGCCGAACGTTGGGCTGGCAATGTAGTCGGTCAGGGGCGTCCAGTCGTTGCCGCCGTCGGTCGTCTTCCAGACGCCGCCGTTGTCCGAACCGACATAGAAAGTGTTGCCGGTCTTATCGCTTGGATCCACAGTGACGGAGGTCACCTTGCCTGACACGGTCGCATAATTGACGCCTTGCCCGACAAAACGAATCGGGCCGGGACCCATGGCGGCGAAGGCGTCGGTGCTGGGACCCTGGTAATCGAATGTGAAAGACTTGACGGTGCCTATGCCGGCGCCGTTCACCGCCTCGATCTGCACGGTGATCGGCCCCGGCAGCAGCGGATGGCCGCCGGGCAGGATGTTCGGGAAAGTGAACGTAAAGTTGCCCGCGGCATCGATCTGACCGTTGGCTGTGCTAATACGAAAGACGTTCGGGCCCTTGAAGTTGCTGTTGTCCGGGTCGATGGCAATATAGGCGATGTTGCTCGGACTGCCGTTGTCGCTGACCACCCCGGAGATGGTCGGATCGGTGGAGGTGCCGCCGAAGGTGAGCGTGCTGCCGAATCCCGGATTCCGTAGATGAATGCCCGTCAAGCTGGGCGCCTGGGAGTCGATGAAGGTGGCCAGCAGCTTGACGTTGTCGACGCCGACGAGCAGCTTGCCCAGGGTGTTGACCTCGGCGATGCGCAAGCGCAGCGTCCTGCCCTGGAAGGGAGTCAGGTCCGCCGACAACGTCGTGTAGCCGAACAACAGCGGCGTGTTCGGCGTCGTGTGGAAGATATTGAGCAGCACGCCGGAACCCACATCCAGGATGGGCGCGTTGGGGTCCATGATGTCCACGCGCACTTGCTGGTTGCCGTTGGAGCCCCCCGCCGTGTAATCCAGGCTGGGGGTGAGGATGGGATCGGTGTAGCCCGTGGTGTTGAGCGGATCGGTATTGTTGATGTAGAGCGACAGCGTCAGCAGCGCCTGCGTGGGATTGTTCGGTATGGTGACGTCCTGGTAGAGGACGTGGGTACCGGTGTAGTCGCTCGGCTGGGCGGCGGGTCCGAAGGCGTAGGCGATGCCGAACTCATCTGTGACGGGCGGCACGCGGTCGGCCTCGTCCAGCATGGCGGCATACTGGCCTTGGGGCGGCGCCGCCACGGGCACGCCCGAAAGCGGGCTGGAAGCGGTGGTCTGCGGCGTCCACTGGCCATGGCTGTTGGTTTCCGCAAAGGTCTGCCAACCAACCAGATTGCCTTTTTCACCCGCCAGATCGACGTTTTCAAAGCCGCCATTGACGATCAGGTTGGTGCTCACCGTGGTGCTATTGATCGTGAATGTCGTGGCCCGGATAATCGGGTTGCTCGACAGCGCGGACAGGCTCGGCTCGATGGCTGTGCCGCCCCCCTCGGTGGCGTAGAACAGCGGCGGCAGGAAGGTTCCATTGCCGGCGCCCAGCAGCGTCGCCACGTTGTTGGGCGTGGCGCTGGTAGACACGATGAGGTCCGCGAAAGCATCACGATCTACCTTGGCGATGGACACGGACGGCAGCACGGCGCCGGTGTTAAAGAAATTGTTGACGGGCACGTTCTTCAAGACGTCGGTGCGCCGGAATTGGCCAAAGCCAACGCCGTTGGAATTGAGGAGCGTCGACACGTAGCCCGTGACTACGAACTGGTTATTCCCGGTTTGCAACGGCGTGGTCTGGTTGGTGACCACAATATCCGGGAACCCGTCGTTGTTCAGGTCGCCCACCGTTATGGCCTGCGGATTATCGCCGGCCGCGTACAGCCCCTGCTTCGCGAAATTGCCTGCGCCATCCCCCAGTAAGACTTCCACGTTGCCGGCGGCCTCGCCGTCGAGCACGGCCAGGTCCTGATTGCCGTCCTTGTTGAAGTCGGCCACCGCCACCCCTCGCGGATCGACCACGTCCGTGCCCACGGTGTTGAAAAGCCCGAATGGATTCGTTTGAAACGTGCCATCGCCGTTGCCAAAGAAGAGATAAACGCCTCGGGCGCCGGTCTCCGAGATCGCCAGGTCGATGGGGCCGCCGGTGATGAAATGTCCCACGGCAATGCCGGTCGGCGTGTTGCCCTTCGGGCCCGCGGGAATTTCCTGTTGCACGGCAAAGCTGCCGGTGCCGCTGTTCAAGAGCACGACAATACCGTTATCAGCAGGCCGAACGGCAATGATGTCCAGCTTGCCAGTGCCGGTCGAGTCGCCCAGGGCCAGGCTCATGGGCTGACCCCCACCGAAAAAGAAGCTGTTGGTGCCGATACTGTAATTGGTTTGCGCGTAGGTGCCGTTCGGTTGGCTGAGCAGCACGGAAATGGTGTCGTTGCCGGTAACCGGGTTGATGCTGCCCAGGACAATGTCCGGAACATTGTCGCCGTTCAAATCGCCGACCACGATCGACGTCGGTGTGACGCCACCCAGATCGATGTCGGTGGACACGAAAAACGTGCCATTGCCGACCGAACGCAGCACCGAGGTATCGTTGCCGGTGAAGTTCGCGGTGGCCGCCTCATCCACGACGCCGGTCTTGGTAATATCGACGGCAATGGCCGAAGGCTGGCCGTTGACGCGGTAGGTGGTCGGGGCCGCAAAGGACAGGGTTGACACGGTGGTGTTGAGCAGGACCGTCATCCCGCCCGGCGTGGTGCCGTTGGCAACGAGCAGATCGTTCTTGCCGTCGCCGTTAACGTCGCCGATGGCAACGGCTGACGGGCTCGGGCCCGCGTTCAAGCTGACGGCATTGCTGAAGACGCCGCCGCCCTGGTTCTGATACACCAGCACCTGGCCGCCGCCGGAAATGGTCGTCAGGACAACGTCCGGATTCAGATCGAGGTTGTTCACGTGGCCCACAGCCACGGATGTCGTGGCCTGGGAAGTAAGCAACGGCTGGCCGGTGAAGAGCAGCGAGCCCTGGGCGGTGCCGTTGTGCATCACGCGCGCCCCATTGCCGGCGGACACGACCAGGTCGGGGAAGCCGGTCCCTTCAATGTCCCCTGCGGCGATGCCCGTGGGTTGAATGAGAGCCGTGTCGAAGGCCACCGGGCTCGAAAAACTGCCCGGGCTCGCCGTGTTGTTGGGCAGGATCGTGACATCGTACTTGCCGAACACGTCCGGGCCGTTGTCCGCGACCGCCAGGTCCATGACGCCTTTTTTCTCGAAGTCGCCCGCGACGATGCCGACCGGCGTGTTGCCGGCATTGTAGTTGGTGCCGGCCCCGAAGATCCCTTGCTTGTTGTCGAGAAACACCGTGACGTTGTTCGTGCCGGAGTTGGCGACGGCAATGTCGGGCAGGCCGTCCTTGTTCAGATCGACCGCCACCAGGGCGCGCGGCACGGCGCCGGTCGGCAAGGTCAGGATCTGCGACGGCGTCTGGGCGAAGCGATTGTTCGCCAGTCCCTGGAAGATGTCGATCTTGTTGGTCCCCGAGTTGGCGACGATCAGATCGGGAATGCCGTCGCCGTTCACATCCGCGAACGCCACGGCAGACGGCTTGGGTGCCGTCGAGGAATTGTAGTAATTGGTCAGCGCACCCAGCGTATTGTCGCCGGGAACGTTGACCACGGAAATGCTGCCGCCGCCGATGGACGAGGTGCCGCCGCCCGTGTTGGCCACAATCAGCTGGCTGGCGTGGGCCAGCGGCAGATCATTCACGGTATCATGAATCCGGTCCCCTTGCACGAACAGGCTGTAGGTGCCGCTCGGCAAGCTGGCGCTGGAATTGTAGCCCAACGTCACCTGGTGCTTGATGTTGTCATAGCTCGCCGAGTCGATGCTGATCGCCGTGCCGTTGGTGTTGAACAGCTCGTAATTGGAAGTGGTTTGCGCCTCGCTGGCGATGACGTCTTCCGAGAACGTGATCTGAATATTGGGATGGCCGATATTGAGCGTGCTGCCGTCGACCGGCACCACGGCGGTAATGACGGGCGCCTGTCCGTTCAGCAATTCCCTGGATTCGAGCAACTCCAGGCTGGGGCGACGTGACAGCTGCTGCCGTCGCTTGTCGCGTTGCACAGGCGTCCGCAGCCGCTGCTTGCCAAAACCTCGCAAGAGTCTATTCCAATTCATGAGACCGTCCTCGGCATCTCTCAGCGCCTGACGGCATCGCCAGCGGTCCGGCTCCCAGACACGCGCGAATGCCATGGCGCAGAGTTAAAACATAAATGCTGATTTACGTGCGCAAGGGGTACTCCCGCCCCCCCTATGTTCCGGTGCACAAATAAAAGACGAAGCTAAAGGCCTAAACGATTGTTCCAACCCCCCGGAGCGGACTCCACGTGCGCAAGCGCCCTCCTTTCTTTTTCGGCTGCAAATCTCCTAACTCTCCGCGCGCAGCCCCGGAACAGAGGAGATCAAGGTAGCGGCCGCGCCTGCTGTACGGGTTATACGGATCGCTCCAGGCGTCGCGGTTCGCGGCCGGGGCCGCCACGGCCCTGCAGACCGTCCGACCGGACTTGCAAAACTATTTCGCCCAACTTACCTTAATGAAGCGGCCTGGGGCCTTTTCGTTTGCTGCCACCGTAGGACAACCGGGCTGATCGGGGTCGTACCTGCCCACTCGGCGAGGATATCGATGATTGTCACGTCAGCCGGTTCCGGTTTCATCCGGTATGCCAGCGCGGTCGTGGCCGGCCTGATGGTTGTGGCCGCCGGCCAGCTGCAGCTGTTCGACAAAATGCAGTTCGGCGTGGCCCTGTTCGCGGTCGTCCTGGTCAGCTGGTACGCGGGGTCTGGCCCGGGAATCTTGACGGCGGTGCTTTCGGCGCTGTTTCTCCAGTTCTTCTACCTGCCGCCGGTGTATTCCTTCGCCATCGCGAGTTCGCATGACGTGGTGCGCCTGGTCATTTTTGTTCTCGCTTCGCTGCTCGTGACCGCCAGCGCCGCGCGCCTTGTCCCCGCACAGCGGCGCTGGCCCGCTTGCCTTGCGGCGGGCAAGAACAAGGACATTGCCGGGACTCGTGCGGCGCTGGCCTTCGAGCAACTCACTGCGCTTGTGCCGGACCAGGCGCTTTTCCTGCTCGATAGTCAGGGAAATGTGCTGAGCTGGTGTGAACAAGCAGAGCGCCTGACCGGCTTCTCGGCCCGGCAGATCTTGCAGCAGCATTTTCGCGCTCTCTACCCGGCGAGTGCGGTTCCCAACGGCCAACCCCTCGCCGCCTTGCAAGCGGCCGCCTGCCAGCGCCAACATGAGGAGCAGGTCATGCTCCAGCACCGCAATGGCAGCCGCTACCCGGGCACTCTTTTGCTCACGGCGTTGCATGGCTCGGTTGCCGGCGCTCTTACGGAAAACAATGCCGCAACCAGAAGGGAGCTATGCGGCTTCCTGGTAAGCCTTCGCGGCTCTCCTTCCGGCTCGCAGGATGGCTAGCGTGGCAACTGCCAGAGCCGCAGCGTATGATCGGCGCTGCAGGACAGGGCGTGCTGGCTGTCCGGGGTGAAAGTGACGCTGCTGACCATGGCCTGGTGCTGGTCGAAGTGAATGATCTCCTTGCCGGTCTTCCGATCCCAGAGCCGGACGGTGTAGTCCTCTCCGGCCATGACGACGCCGGGTCCCTTTTGCATCACGCCGGCGCCGGAGAGGATGCGCTGACCGTCGGCGGAAAAGGCAACGCAACGGACGCCGCTGCGCTGCGCCGGAAAAACGTGCACGTCCTTGCCGCCCGCGATGTCCCAGAGACGCAGGGTTTTATCGAGGCTGCCGGACAGCACCTGGCGATCGTCCGGCGCAATGGCCACGCTCAGCACCGGAGCCGTGTGCCCGCGGAAGGAGCCGATCCGCCGGCCCTTCGCCAGGTCCCAGAGATTGACCGATCCATCCCAGCAGCCCGTCGCCGCCATGCGGCTGTCCGCGGAGAACGCCACGCTGGTGACCCGGTCCGGGTGAATCATGCCGGCGCCGGCTTGCTTGCCGCTAGTCGTATCCCACAGGCGTAGCGTCCGATCATTGCTGCCCGAAAGCGCCTGGCGGCCGTCGGGCGAAAACGCTACGCCGGTGACAGAGCCAGCATGGCCTTCCAAACTGCGGGCCTTGCCGGTGGACAGGTCCCACAGGCGAACGGTTCTGTCGGCGCCGCCGGAAAGAGCCCGGCGCCCATCCGGTGAGAAGGCCACGCCCAGCACGCGCTCGGTGTGACCCTGAAATGTCTGCACCAGCCTGCCGCTGGCAATTTCCCAGAGCTTGAGCGTTTTATCCGCGGACCCCGACAGGGCAAATTGCCCGTCGCGCGAAACCGCCACGCACGTCACCGGCAGGTCATGGCTGCGGAACGCCCGTATCTCGCCTACCGGCGTTTCCTGTCTCTTGCCAGGACGTGTGCCGCGCCGCGCGGCACTGTCCGGCATGCCGGGCTCATTGGCTTTACTCTTCAGCGCCGCGCTCTTGCCCGGCTCGGGCTTTGCTGTGGCGGCTTGCCTTGCTTCCCCGCGCTCGGCCTCGCTGTCCCTGCCTGACACGAGAGAGGATCTGGCCTTTGGCGACCGGTCCCAGGGCTTGAGGACAAGAAGCGGCACGCCCGCCGCCAGCAAGCCGGCCGCGCCCACCGCCGTCCACAGCCGCCATCCCCCCTGGCGCTGCGGCGGCTTATTCATTGGCTGCGCTTCCCCTGACGAGGCCGCCTCGGCGGGAACCGTCTGCGTTCCCTCCACTGTTCGGACCGGGGCGCGGGCGCCGCTCCCGCTCTTCTGATTGCCGGCGCCGGTTGCCGCCGGGTTGGCGGCAGCCGCGGCTTCGTTCACCGCTGAGCCGCTGCGGAGAAAGTCGGTGAGCGCCTCGGCAAAGGCGCTCATGGAGGCATAACGCTGCCCCGGCTCCTTGGCCAGCGCTTTCAGGCAGATCGCCTCCAGCCGCGCATCCAGTCCCGGCCGGAGCTGGCTTGGCGGCGCCGGTTCCTCGGTGACGAGCTGCACCAGGATCCCCATGATGCTGCCGGTGAACGGCGTCTGCCCGGTCATGAGCTCGTAGAGGATGGCGCCGAGGCTGTAGATGTCGCTGCACGGGCCCATGGCCTTCAGGTCGCCGTTGGCCTGCTCCGGCGCCATGTAGGAAGGCGTGCCGATCACCAGGCCGCTCTGGGTCAGGCGCACGTCGCCCGGCACGAGCCGCTGCGCCAGGCCGAAGTCCATGACCACCGGCTCGCCGCGCGGGTTGATCATGATATTGGCAGGCTTCAGATCGCGGTGCACCACGCCGCGCCGGTGCGCCTCTTCCAGGGCCAGGGCGATTTTGCGGACCAGCATGGCGCTCTGCCGCTGCGTGAAGGTCTTGCCGCTCTTCAGCAGCTCGGCCAGCGGCTGGCCTTCGATGTAGCCCATGGTGAGGTAGGGAACGCCGTTGCACTCGCCAACGTCATAGACCGGGCAGATGTTGGCATGGATCAGCCCGGCCGCGGCACGGGCCTCCCGGCTGAAGCGCTCGCGGGCCGTGGAGCCCTCCTCCGCCCGGAACTGCGGCACCTTGAGCGCCACCTGGCGATCGAGCTGGGTGTCGTGCGCCAGGTAGACCGCCCCCATGGCGCCTTCGCCCAGGCTCTTCAGCAGGCGGTAGCGGCCGAACTCCTCCGGCGCAGCCGCTCCCGGCGACGCCGCCGCCTCGGGCGCGCCGCCCGGCGCCACGGTGGCGGTATTGGCGTCGAAGAGCAGCGTGTTGGCAAGCGCGCCAGGGTCTTTGGCCCCTCGGCATTGCGGACACAAGCCGTCCGCGCCAAGGTCGGCCGACCCAGTACCACAGGTTGAGCAGCAGCTTGTCTGAGGCATGCGGGGAGCTTACGCTCCTGGGACCCGTTCCGGATGAGGGAGGCGGACCCCAGGAATCCTGTCCTCTTTCCTGACTGGTTCTTTATCCCAAGATTGCAATTATAGAATACACGATGGCTGCCTGATGATGACCAAGAAGCCGCCGGCGTGTGTTTTTTTGCGTGGTGGTCCGCATGGCTGATACACGCTCTGCCGGCCGAGAGTATCCCATCAGCAATAACCGCTCAGACGATCTCCACAGGTGGGTGGAAGAACAACCGCGCACATTTAGCGACCGGGAATTGCTCCAGCGCTTTAGTGTCAACCGCGGCGACTGTCAAATCGTCTTACCCATGCGCCGCCGCGTTGGCGTAAAACTCGTCGGTGGCGAGGATCTGCTCGCCGAGGATCGCGAAGGGTGGGCCCTGTTGCAGGACCCCCAGCCAGCCATTCAAGCCCTGCGGGTCGGCAAGGCGGTTCAGGTAGACCTGATAAAAGCCCTCTACCAGGCGAGTAAGCGACTCGGTCGAATAAAGAAAACCGCTGATCACCTGCTCGTGCGTCCTGGTCGCCGGATGGGTTGGGTTGCCGGACGCATCGTCCCCGAGGGCGTTCAGCCAGCCCGCCTCGCCGGCCGGGTCGAAGGTGCGGCCCAGGATCGACTCGTACATGTGATCGACAAAATACTTGTCGCCCTTGCTGAGGAATTCCGCTGAATCGAGGAAGTCGAAAGCCATCTGCTCCTCCGTCAGGCCCCGCTTCATGGCGTTGACCCAGGTCGCTACGACGGCGGTGCTTTCGGGGGCGCGGCCCAGCAGAGTGAAATAGAAACCGGTGACCTCCCTGGCGAAATGTTCGTCGGAGCCCCAAATGCGTTGCACCACCTGAAAGCGGGACAGTGCTCCGCTGCCCAGGCCGCCGGACCAGGACGCGAGGCCTCCCGGATCGGCATTGCGGTTTAATATGGCCCGATAGAGCGCCTCGACGTAATCCGCGTTGGCATTTCCCTGAGCCGGGAAAGACGTCGTTGGCGGCAACGCGAGTGGCACGGCGATGTTCGTGAGGACCTCGGCGAAATTTATACCGGTTATGCTCGCACCGCTTGGGACCGTCACCTGATAGCTGCCGCCGGCGGGCGTGTCGAGGAGGACTCCTCCATATAAGACCTGCCGAATGTTGTAAGTTCCCGGAGCGGTCACCGTGAATTGGAAGTTGCCCTGGCCATTGGTGGTTGCCGTGGGATCGCCGGCAGCCAAAACACCTGTGCCTTTGAGATCGATGAAGAGCGTTTGACCGCCGAGTCCCGGTTCACCCGGATCCTGTCGCCCGTTATGGTTGTAATCCTGGAAGACCGTACCGGAGATCGTGCCGCCGTTGTTGCTCACGGTGTTGTTCAGGAAGATGGCAGCGGATCCTCCGGTCAGTGTGACGCTGTTGACGTTCTGGTAGGTTAGCGAGGGGCCGCTGTAGTTGCCGTGGGCGTCGATGTTCGCATCGGTCATGGCGCCGCCGCCGCTGCCCTGCACGAGCTGATAGTTGCCGCCCAGGTTGAGGGTATAAGTCGTGGAGCCGGGGTTCACCAGCACGAAGCCGTTCTGGAAATCGCGGCGGTAAACGCCGTTCCACAGGTAGCTGGACACATCACTCGCGAGCGGCGTGACCGCGGTTCCCAGATTCAGCCCGTATTGCGGGTAATACTGAACTCCCCCGCCATAATCGATGTTGAGGTAGGTCTCGTTCCCCTTGAGCAGCAGATAGGTGCCCAGGAAGAAATTGACCTGTTGTTGTCCGGCGGCAGTACTGGGGTCCGCGGACGGGTACGGCTGCATGATGACGATCTTGCCGTTGTCCGTCAGGTTCAGGCCCCGGTTCATGGACAGCGTCCAGTTGTAGGTGTCGGTGTATTGGCCGAAACTCTCCAGGAATGCACCGTCGATGAACGGAACGCCGTTGGCGTTGTCGTACCAGTTGGGCTCCCAGGAAGTGGCGCGCGCATCGAGGTTCGGGATGAACTGGTAGTGGGTGCCGTTCGCCGCGTTGTATTGCGCGAAAGCGGTTTCGATGGCCTGGGCCCAGTTGCCCAGCTGGTCCGTCCAGGTGACGCCGCCGGGCCACGCTGCGGAATTAGCGGCATTGGTCCCCTGATAACGCGTCGGAATGGTGCCGTCGTAGCCGCCCCCGCCAATGCCATAGGTAAAGCTGTCGGCGAACCAGCCGTTGGAGCCCGTGGCTGCGATGTTGTTCAAGACCTGGTTCAACGTGTACTGTTGCCAGGCAGGGTTGGCTATATCGGCCTGGTCCCAACCGGTGCTGTTGCCAACCCGGCCGCTGGCCAGGTCCGCCGCCGATTGCGGCTCGCCGGAATAGCTTTGATGGGCGAACCAGCTCTCTTGCTGGTTGACGTGGCTCCAGTCGCTCGACCACTGGTCGTTAATAATGTAATCGAACGGGCTATTCCCGGTGCCGAGCTGGTAGTGCACGACCGTAAAGTTCGGATTGATGGCCCGGAGCTGCTGGGTCTGGTTGAGCAGTTCCTTCTGGGTGCCGTCCATGTGGGTGGCCACGAACTGCAGCATGGCGTTGGACAGACCAGTGGGCAATTGATCCTCGAAGACGTGGATGCCGTCGGTCGTGGGCGGGAAGTAGCTCGGAACGATCCGCTGTTCCAACTCTTCGACATGCAGGCGCGCCGGTTGTGGTAGCGTTATTGGCCGGGAGCCTTTCCGCCGAACAAGATGATTTGAAGTAAACGAAGTCATTGATCAACCTCGATGGAGGCGACGGGAAATGCATGGCAGTCTAGAGGGAAGGCTTGACGGGTTCGTCGAGCGCCCGCCCTGAGATTCTGAATTCAGGACTTAACTCGACCCTGAGTGGGGACCAGGTCTGCCAACCCTGGCAGGTCGATTGCGAATCTAAACTGGAGTTATCCAATATGTACCTAGGTCGCCAACGGGCTTGTGTCAAGTTTCTGCCTTTCCAGCCAAGGGCCTCGGGCGCGATTCCTTCCAGGGGGCCAGGGGTAAGGAGACGCGTTTCCAGCTCGGCGTAGGTTCGTGCGTGCGCTGCTACACCCTCGCTGGCATCCGTCGCCATCCCCACGGACTCGTCTGCGAGGCCAGCGCGGACGGCACACCGAGCACTTGCCAGGAGAAACCTGCCGATGACTCGGGGCAGAATTTTGAACTAGGATTCCAATAGGGATTACCTGGGAGGGCTCGCCATGTCGATATACGTCTCGCCGCAGAAGACCAATGCAGCCCTGTGGTTTGCCGGCGCCGCGATGTTGCTGATGGCGGCCACGACTGCCGTGAAGATATTTTCGGACAGGCGAACGTCCGAAGAGCCGGTTGTCGTTGCCGACCCTGACCCGGCAGCCGCGACCGTCAAAGTGCTCCCCACGGTTCGCGTGCCCGCTTCAAATCCTGAGCCGTCAGCGCCTGGGGTTTTGAAGCCAGCGCAGAAGTTTGAGACTGGAGAGGAACTCCCCGCCCTCGATCCTGACTGCGACCTCATAACGCTGAGAGCTTTCGATCTGTCCCTGGGCGATACGGGGCGCTTCCCCAAGACGAACGCCTTGCGCTGGTTTCAGGTTGACGAGATCATTGGCAACAAGGAAATGATCGTTGTCGTTGGTGGACTTGAGGGGGACCATGTCACGACCTTTCCGGGGACGCGCTTCATTCTCCGCGGCATCTCAACGCATGGATTGGCCGATAAGACACCCGTAGCCCTGGACAGAATCTACAAGGTGACAGGCACCCAGAAGCGTGGCCGGCATATCTATTTTGTGGTCCAACCGGTTCGTGAGTCCTGAGCTTGCCGGCCTGGCGTTGCGGAGTTGACGAACGCGCCCAGGAAGGGGCGTGGCCGAGCCGCGCCCTAGCCCGTTATCCCATGTCGATAATACTCACCGGGACAGATTCTCATTAATCCGTCCGCCAAATCACCTGGCGGTCTGTGGCGGTCTTGAAAAATCTTGGCAAATTTGTGGCGAAAGTACGGAAATGCTATTGAACATTACAAGGCTAGTTGCAGCACCAACATGGCCACATCGCCGGGGGGACCCAGGAGGAATCACTGCGACGGGGTGTCCGCCGGCTTCGCCGCTTTGGGTAGCTCCGGGTTAGCAAAGTCCGGCAGCGGATCGCCCCACAGGTAGTGGTTGAACCAAGCGAGGTTGTGCTGCATGAAGGCTCCGCAGCAACTGGCCCAAAAATGGGCGGCACGGATGTCAACGCCTGAGTACACGCGCTCGGCAGACGGCAGCAACCGGCTACAAGATGATTGGTCAGTGGATGACGCGCTGAGCATTCTCGGGCCGCTCGGTGACGTTGCGAAAAAAGCAAGTCCGGGACAACGCCTGTATTTGCTCCTTGAATGGTAGTCGAGGCATGACCAACGGCTGAAGCTGACAGGGGCCACCATCCTGGTTTTTCGTGCTGCAACATCCTTGCCGGCGGCCCCGGTTTATCCTTTGCGTTCTTTGCGTTCGGCAAAAAGTCGGGGTGCAATGCTATGATACGGTTGTCTATTATCCTTCCCAGCCTTTGCGTCGCCGGCGTCTTGGGAGCGAGCGCCGCGCTCACGAAGGAAAGTTCCCAAAAGCCGACGCAGCATAAGGAATTGGGCCGGCCGTTCACGATACCGAACGCCTGGACGCGCCAGGGCGTCGTTCTCAAGCGGCAGCCGGGCGACCACGGCGTCAGTGGTGATCCCTGCATTGTCTGGGATGAGGCGATCAACGGCTGGCGGATGGTTCTGTTCTATGATCCGCCGGGACACGCACAGGCGATTTGTCTGAATCGCGACGACATGGCGAAGGGGCCATGGCGGCTCGAAGGTCCCCTGCCGGTTGCCAACCCGAAAGCAGTGGGCGGATTCCACAAACCGTTCATCGTGATGGATCCGAACCAGCCGAACCAGGCGGCGAAAATCGACGGTCGCTATTGCCTGCTCGTGGTGAGCTTCAAGGACGCGCACAAGCAAATCCAGCGGGCCTGGTCGGAAAAACTCGCCGGACCGTGGACGTTCGAAGCCGAGGCGATCATTCCGCCTGGCGCGGCGGACGACTTTGACGCCAAGCACACGGACGCGGTGACAGGCTACTATTTCTCCGAGAGGAAGGAATTCCTGTATTTCTACATGGGCTATCCGCGCAAAGCGCAACCGCGCACGATCAGTCCATTCGGCTCGGCCCAGGCGGTCGCGACGCAAAGGCTAGGCGTGAAGGCGGCGACGAAAGGCGGCGTTATCCTCGAACCGTGCCAGCAGGCCGGGCACTGGGCTTCGGGCTGGGTCGGCGGTCTGCAACCGTTGCGCGGCGCCGCGCACCGCTGGGTCGGCGTCGTGAATGCCTCACCCACCGCGCCGGATCCCGCCAAGCGCGCGGTTTGGACCGAAGAGCCGCCGCCGAGCCTTGGCGGGTTCGCCTGGTGCGATGAGGAATGGCCGGTGAAGGGCTGGCATTTCGCTCCCGAGCCGATTGAGTGGGTCAAAGACATTCCCAAGGCGGCACTCGACGCGGGCGAAGGCTACAACCTGTGGCGGCAGTTCATCCACATCTTGCCGGACGGCCGCGCCGCACTGTTTTACAACAGCGGCTACTACGGCCGCGAGCAATTGTATTTGAAGGTGAGTGACAAACCGTGAACGGAATCGATCCAGGTGGCGAGGATGCACAGGTACATCGTTCTGGCGTGCAGATCGACGCCGCAGTAGAATCGGTGCGATTGCTTGTAGAAGCGCATTACGGTCTCCTTTGGCATGGGTCCGGCAGCCTGAGCCCGCATCGTGGTTGGAAGGATACACCCCTTCCTGAAAGTTCGGCGGCGCAAGGGGAATGGCGCGGCCAGTAACGAAGTGGAAGGGAAGATGACTGACAAGCGCGTCATCGAAGTGATTCGTGCTGTGGGTCGTGAAACCGGCGTACCGGAGGAGATCGTCGAGGCTGTTGTACGGCGCGTGCTCCCGTCGATCCGTCTCGTTCCACAGTTCCCGCGGGAGACAGAAGCGTCGCAGGTGGGTGGCTGTCGGATTGGCGGGGTGCCGGACCTGCCGCAGGGCATCGAATGGCCGCGCCTGCCCCCGGGCGCGCGCAGCCCGGAAGCTCCTCCGGGCGCGCCTTTGTCTTTCCTGCTCCAGGTCAACTTGGCCGAGGTCGCTTTCGTCGACCTGGAACAACTCCTTCCGAAGTCCGGAATGCTCTATTTCTTCTTTCACGGCGGCGTAGGAGCCGACGACGTCGCAGCTATCCTGTTCGCTCAAGGCACCGATTTACGCCGGGCAACGGCCCCTCTCGACCTTCCGGCAGACCAGCTCTACCGAGGCTTCGACCTCGTCCCCAACCTCGAATGGACGGTGCCCGCGCCAGATGATCTCGGTCTGGCCGAGCACTTTGAACTATGGGATGAACTCGAGGATCGAGTGGCCGCAGCCCAGGGCCACGACAGCCCCACGACCTACGGACCGGGTTACGCCGTGCACCGCTTGCTCGGTCACCCCCAGTTCATCCAGGCCTTCGGAACGGGGGAGGGGCTGAGGTTGCTGCTGCAGGTCTCTTCGGACGCGGGCTTGTCCGAACATGGCTATCCGGAAAGCGGGATTGGCGCAACCTGGCACGACTGCGGTCGCATCTATTACCTAATCAGCGAAGAAGCGCTGAAGTCGCACGGCTTTGCGGAGGCTTTTTGTAGCGTCGAGTGCGCGTAATAGCACAGAGCCAAGCGTTGAGGTTACCGCCGAACCTCTATATGTCTCGAAAGTCAAGAGGGCGCACCACTGACGGGACTGAATAGGTCCAGTTTTTCGTAAGGCTTATCGCGCGTGACGCTCTGCTAACGGGTGCAAGCGATTCGTTCAGGACTCTGGCGTCAACCTCACGTGCAGGTTGCACCAAACAGGTATAGAGGTTTGCCGCGGAGCCTTCCGGATCAGCGACTGTGAAGGTCTCCCTTCACGCCCAAGAACAGCATCGCGTTTCAGCCGGCGGCGTTCCAAAGGATGGCTCGACCTGGGTGGCAGGGCTGGGCAGGGGGCGATTCAGCTCCCCAAGGAGTGGCCCCCGGCAAGTTAGCTCGGTTGTTCGCCGGCGCAATCCGGCCGAGCCTCAGTGCATGGGAGGAAAACTCCGTGAGCTACGACCTGATGGTTTTTGATCCCGCTGCCGCACCGCGCGACCGCACGCGGTTTCTCACGTGGTACAAAAAGCAATCCGAATGGCAGGAATCACACGGTTGCAATGACCCCGAGATTCCATCCCCAGCGTTGAAAAAGTGGTTTCGGGAGATCATCAAGACCTTTCCGCCAATGAACGGGCCGCTTGCCAGCGACGACCCAGACGATCCGAAGGTCACCGATTACGGCCTCGGTTGCGCAGTGATTTATGGCGCCTTCGCATGGTCCGAGGCCGAAGCTGCCTACAAGCATGTGAAGGAATTGGCCGCCAAATACGGAGTTGGCTTCTTCGATATTAGTGGCGATGATGGCGATATATGGTGGCCTGTGCCGGAGTGGAAGCTCTCCTGCGAGGCCAGGGGCGAGATCCCGCTGCCGCTCGATCTTACATTTGCAGAGGTCCTGAACAAGCTCGATCCCAAGAAAAACGCGTTCTACATTCTTGAGCATGATAACGGTAATTACATGCAGTGCGGAGGCAGCAAGGCGGCATGCACAGTTGAATTTCGAGTTTACGATGGTCCCAAGAAATACAAACATTATGTCGTGGGGCACGCGGCTGGTTCGAAGCAATCAGCTTCCGTCAAAATGAGCGGAGGTATGGTAAACGTGCAGAAGGGCGAAGTGCTCAGCGACGTTGAGGCTGCCGAGCTATTCGATCTCTTTGTGGCTGAAAAGAAATTTCCAGCAAGGTACGCCATCCGTGAGAAGGACGTTTGAACCAGGGGCAGCGCCGGCGAACAAGGCGTTGCACTTGACCCGGCTGGCATCACGGTTTTCCGAGACATCAAGTTCCTTGCAGCCGGCCCGGCAAATGAACGCGATCGTTCCCCGGCTTTGTTTCCTGTTGATATGTCAGCGACTCATGAAATGATGAAGGGCGTCGTTGCTGCGTTCGCGCCTACACTCAAGAGTGCCGGCTATCGCAAGCAAGGCGCGCGGTTTCGTCAGGAGGTTTCCGCTACTGTCATTCAACTGGTTAACATTGAGAGTTCGCGGTGGAACGTGGGCAGCGAAGGAGAATTCACCGTGAACTTGGGTGTATACCACCGTGACCTTGCGGCACTGCACGACGCTCTGCCCGTAGTCGAATCGCCGCTTGTTCACGACTGCATAGTTCAACAAAGAATCGGGTTTGTGATGCCTGTTGGCAGAGATTTTTGGTGGTCAATCAACCCAAAGACGGATTTGGTCGCGCTCGGCGCAGAAGTCGCAGCGGCGTGGCTCAAATACGGCAAGCCCTGGCTTGACGCGAAAAGCAGTCTCGACGGAGCAAGAGACTTCTTGCTGGAGAAGAAGCATTATTTCCTTGTTGCAATGGCGAGCGCCGCCATCGGAAATCAGGACGATGCCCACCATTGGTTAGACAAGGCCATCAAGGAGTGGCCGTCAGGCAAGCAACGCATGGAGGCGTGGCGGAGTACTCATTTGACGCCGCTGACGGAGGCCCGCCGGCGAACAAAGCGTTGAACTTGACCGGGCCGGGATCACGGTTTTTTCGAGATACTGCGTTCCTTGCAGCCGGCCCGGCAAGTGAACGCAATCGTTCGGCCTAAAGAGGGCAGACCAAGTGGCAGTCGAGTCAGCAATGCGGCAAACGTGCTACCTGACCACACCGCAGTATCTGCGCACGTTCCGCGGCCGGTTCCTGTATTCCTTCCAAGCAAGAGGCACAATCGCTCTGGCCGACGATGAAGTAGTGTTTCGCTGCTCCGTGGGGTCTTTGTGCCTGCCGTTCTGGCGGGTGTGCGGGGCTGAGCTGCGCCGGTTCCCTTGGCACATTCAGCCACTTGGTCTACGCTATATTGACCTCGCTTATAGCACCGAACTCGGAGAGAGGTCGGTGTGGCTAACCCCGACCTACTACTCAACCATGCCAGTGTGGCACACAAATGGCGTCGTGGTTGATTGGTTTGCGCGCCTCGAAGACGGCTTGGCAGAGTATCGGGGCCGCAGTAGCGGTTCCGGCAGGACATGACATGCTGGCCGAACGAGGCGCTGCACCTGGGAGTTCACGCTACAAGTGCTAACCCAATCGCGATACCTTGATTACGTTCGGGCGAACCACGGATGGTTTGAAGAGATGCGTGGGCCGGGGAAACACTACCGCCTTTGGACCGAGAACGAGGTTCTCGACGTCGTGGCGTGCGAGCCACCCGCAGTCGCCCTGACGAAGGGTCCATAGCCAACGGCTGAAGCTGACCGGGGCCGCCATCCTGGTTTTCCGAGCTTCAAAGTCCTTGCAGGCGGCCCCGGCAACTTAGCCGAGCGTTATCCTTCGCCATGACGGTCCTTGAGCACATCACGGGCGCTGATCGCCTCACCAACCGTTTCGGCGGCTGGCCGTCATTCCACGACGCGGAGGTTGTGCGCCTCGTGCTGGACCGGAGCGGTGCAAACGGTCCAACCGCCGAGATGGTCGTGCATGCGTGGTTGATGACGGATAAAGTGGACGACCGAGGCTACTACGTCCTTGAAAAGCACACGCTCGTGCGATTCCTGTTCGAGCGAGTTACGTCGATCGAGCTCGCCGAGTTCAACCACCAGAACGTCCTCTTCGGGCTCGAAGTTGCGGCGGAGACGGTTGAGGGCGAGCGGACGTTTCGCGTGACGCTCGATCCAAGCTACGGATTGGGTGGCTCGCTGGTCTGCGGTCGCGTCGTGGTCGCCGACGTATCGCCCTGCAATGAGCGCGGCGAACCGGCGGGCGAAGGATAACCCGCCGCTAGGGGCGGCGTGTGCCGGCCCGGCCGCTCAACGGCCAATCGTTCGGCCGCGGAGGGACGCATGTCCGAGGTGAGCGTTTTCGACACGGCGAAGTGGCACTACGAGGGCGACTACCTGGCGGAACGATCACTATGCCCGCGCTGTACGAGATTCGTTGGCTTCCTGACGGCCCGATTGAGCAGTTCGCCGGGTCGCGTGGCAACTACTACGAGTTCTCCGAGTCCGACCGCCTCGAACTTCATTCTGTCCCGGTCTGGTGTCATCGCTGTGCCAAGATCACCGATGGCGAATATCTCTCAACCCTTGAGGAGATCGACAAGCAGACTCGCGATTTGAACGACCCGACGTCACAGCTGTATCGCATGACGCGTCACGGCACGTTGGATGAGCTGTTCGGCAAAGGAGACGAGTTTCTGCAAGACCGGCTCGCTGAGCTTCAGCGTCGCAGATGGGGCGCGTGGCGCGGAAGTCGCCCCCCAAATGTATCCATTGCGGCTCCACCGAAATCACAATGCTTCCGGAGGGTGTGCCGGTCCCTCATCCGCACGGTGATGGTATGATCCAGATCGATTGCGTCGGTATGTGCAGCACTAGCTTCAACGAGTGGTTTTTTACACCTGAAGGTGATCGTATCCCGCGCGATACGCAGCCGACTTATTGGCATCATCCCGAGTTGGATAAGCCGCACCACCGTCGCGGCTTGATGAAATGGCTCCGGTCCAAGGCGAAGGGCGGTGATCCGGCCGCCAGCTAACCAACGGGCTAAGCTGACCGGTGCCGCCGACCTGGTTTTCCGAGCTTCGTCGCATGATCACTCAAGCTACACACCACCTGATTGCCACCGTTCGTGACGCGTCGTCGGATGAGGCGAACATGCGGACCGCCGCGCAGTCTGTACTCAACGCAGTCGCCGGTTCGACGCCGGCTGAAGCAAACGCTGCGCTATCGGAGTTGGCGCGGTGCATCTCGCTTGACGACCTGTCGCGCGCCGCATTTCTCGCCATGGTTTGCGGTGCGCTGGTCGAAAACGGCTGCGATCCCTCGGCGTTAAGCCAACCGCTGAGCCGACGGTTACAATCGTTGCTCGAATCATCGGCTCGGTTGGCTGACGCCTGTATTGCCCGCATGCCGAAACCGGAGGGCGAAGACGACAACCCGCCGGAAGCCTTTGAGGATACGAGGCAGCAGGTTGGGCGCGCCATGCCCCTGGAAAATGCGGCTTGGGAAGCGCTGAATACGTTCTGGCGCCCGGCCATCGCCGTCTTTTCGGTCAGCCCGTCGGCCCGCGCCGAAGCCCGCGGACTGCGGGAATTGGCCGCGAAGATCGCGGACCACCACGCGGGCGGGCACTGGTTGCGGCTGATGCTCTCGGTCCTGGATAACGAGCCCGTCCTGGCCATTGAACCGCGGACCCGGCTGGGAATGCTTGCGCGGATATCGGGCGTCGTAGATAACTTCCAATTGAACGTGCTCCTGATGGATGCATTCCCGCGCTCGGGGATTCTGGCCCGTCGTCGTGTCCCCAAGCGGGTGGCGGATATCGCCCGCGGGCACGGCCCCCAGCAAACAAACGACACAGTAACCGGGGTCTGGAACCTGTACACCTGGAAGACGATTGAGCCGGACTTGAGTCTGCCCGATCCGAATGATCAGGGCGGAAGCAGTGGTTGGATCTGGAACGAGGGTTCACCGGAGGATATTCCTGTCTTTGAAGGCCGTCGCGTCATTCTGCTCGGCCCGGCTTCGTATTCGCGGAGTTGGGGCTGCCAGCGAATGTTTGCCAAACTTCCAGCGGCATTGGAAATTGAACGCGCGCTTGCGAAAGCCGAGGTCACGGCCTGGCTCCAACGGATGACGGCCGCGAAGGCCGCGAGCTAACTCATACATGGCGCCGAACGGCGCGCTAAGCAGACGGCGGCAGCAATCTCGGTTTCTCGGAGTTCAACGCTCAGCGCGCGGCCGCCGCTGCTGAGCTGTGGCCTTCGGCCTGGAAGGGTACACCAACGTGGACGAGCGCTTGATCTCCGAACGGTTCCCCCGCGCTTCGGGCTACCACCCCGAGTGGGTACTCGCCGGCGTCAGCGGCGGGGCCAACCCCCTGTGGCTAACCGAGTGGCTCACCGAGGCGCTCGACCTGCGGCCCGGCATGCGGGTGCTGGACCTCGGCTGCGGCCGGGCGCTGTCGTCGGTCTTCCTCCGCCGCGAGTTCGGCGTGCAGGTCTGGGCCACGGACCTGTGGTGCAGCGCCGCGGAGAACATCCAGCGGGTGCAGGACGCCGGCGTCGAGGATGGCGTCTTCCCCATCCGCGCCGACGCCCGGTTGCTGCCGTTCTCCGAGGGGTTCTTTGACGCCATCGTGTCCATCGACTCCTTCATGTATTACGGCACGGACGACATGTACCTGAACTACCTCGCCCGGTTCGTCAAGCCGGGCGGCCTGGTGGGCGTCGCCCTGGCCGGGTTCCTGAGCGAGATCGACGACCCGGTCCCCGCGCACCTGGCCGAGTGGTGGGCCGCGGAAATGCCGTATAGCTTGCACTCGGCGGGCTGGTGGCGGCGGCACTGGGAGCGGACGGGCATCCTGGACATCGCGGTGACCGACACCCTGCCCGACGGCTGGCGGTTCTGGCTGGACTGGCTCAAGCTCATTGCCCCAGCGAACGAGAAGGAGATCCGGGCGCTGGAAGCAGACGCCGGCCGCCACTTCGCCTACGTCCGGGCGGTGGGACGACGCCGAGCGGAGGCGCAACTGTTCGACCCTCTCATGTCCATGCCGATGGAGTACACGAAAAAGCCGTTGCTCCGCAGGTCGGAGTAGAGTGGCAGAGGGGCGTTCGGCTGGCCGAACAAACCGCATTGTCTCGCTCGAGTACAGTGCGTACGCGTTGGCGCATGCTCCTGCTGATTCGCTGACCTGCTCGCTAGTGAGCCACCTGCCGATTGCCGTCGTAACAGATAGCCTTGTGGCGTGCGGCGACGAAGTCCCAATCAAGCCGATGCGGTGGCTCCCGGTAATGGCGATAAGCCGCGGCCATCTGCCGGGCAGCTTCATCGAACGGCACGCCGCCAAAGCCGGTGCCCATGGCCGGCATGGCCAGGATCTCAATCTTGCGCTCCGCGCTCGCATTATGGGCATGAACGGCTAACAGTGCCGCCCAGGTTGCGTTATACACCTTGTCGGTGCCCGTAATGCTGCCCGGGACGCGCATGGTCGGCGCGTGGGCGACATAGGGAATGCGCTGATGGTTGGTCGGTTCGATAAAGGCTGTGCCAACCGGCTGTTCTCCAAAAAACCGATCCATGATCCGCTGCTGGACACGCGCCATCAAGTCCTCCCCAAAGTAGCGGACGACGGCAGCATCGATCCCGGCTGTCATCAGGCCGAAGGCATTGCCCGCTGTCACAAAGCAATCGTGCGGCGGAACCTCCTCAAACCAGGCCTCGATCACGCGGACGTTGAGCAAGTCCGCAAACCGCCGGCGGAACGCTGAACACATGGTCTCTTCCGGGTGAACCAGCCATAACTCCTGGAGCATTTGTGGTGCTTCTCCTAACGAGGCTTACGCGAAAGAAGACCGCGGCCACATTCTGAACCGGCGCCGCTGCTCGCTGGACAGTCTCAGCTCTCAGTCCCAACCGAACTTGAGTAGCTCTCTTCCGCACTTCGGGCAGGGGGTCCGCAGCCGTGCCAGTGTGACGGTCGCAATATGGCAAACAGGGCAGTAGACGCCGTCGTCGGGAATCGGCAGCGATTCCCTTATACGTGACAGTCGCTCGGCAACGCGATAGACCTCCTCGTCGCTGGCACCAACCGGGGGCAAGCCCGCGGATTGCCGGTTGGCAATCATCGCGTTGAGCGGACTCGTGAGGATCCATTCGTCCGCTGCGAGAGACAAGTTGTCACCGAACCTCGCCGTGATGTCCACCTGGCTAAAGGAAATCTGGTTGGCGGGCACAGGTTGAGGCGCTTCCTCCTCTTTCTTGAACGGCCACATAACTTGCTGCTTCCGTCGCTGGTGAGCTGACTGATGATTCCAGAATCAGCGCCGCTGCCAGGAGCGGCGCGGCTCGTCCCTTGATCGATTAGAGCCTTGCGGTTCGGCACTGTCAATCGCTGGGCCATAGTTTGGCCGGGGACAGCAGTGAAGGAGCAGTGAAGGGAGGGAGCATTGAAGGGATGCAATGTGGGACTCGATTCGCTGCGTTGGCGAACGATAGGCATATTACCCCCATGCGCTGCCCTTTTTTTCGCACTATTGTCTGAAGTGCTAACCTCGTGCGCTTAGTAAAGGAGAAGTGCCGATCGTGTAGAATTTCGCTTGCGCAATGGCTCCGCGCGGAATGTTCCGCGGCCAATAGAACTCGGTGCAATCATGCTTACCAACCGCAAATGCGTGCTATGCCTGTTTCTTGGCGTCACGGGTTCGATGAGTGCGGCAAGGACGGGCGCCCGCTGCTTAGCTGGCGGGTTGTGATTCTTCCCTTTCTCGAACAATCCGAGCTATACGCGGAGTTTCATCTCGATGAATCCTGGGATAGTCCTCACAATCAGCGCCTCAGCAAGAAGATGCCGCGCACGTATGCCGCCGTTGCAGGACGTGATGCCGTTGCCCCCGACTCCACCTTTTATCAAGTGTTTACTGGTGACGGGACCTCATTTGAGACCAATGGGCTGGTAATGCCGAAAGATTTTCCGGACGGCCTGGCAAACACGATCCTTGTCGTCGAGGCCGGCCATGCCGTTCCCTGGACCAAGCCTGCGGACTTGCTTTATCTGTCCGAGCGGCCTTTGCCGGAGCTTGGCGGTCTTTTCAAGGGCCCGACCCGCTTTTCGAACTGGAACCAAATCCCCGGAATGAATGTGGCTTTCGCAGACGGCTCCGTGCAGTTTCTCAGGCGCCCCATTCAGGAAGAAATCCTTCGCGGCATGATCACGCGCAATGGCGGCGAGCCTGTCAGCCGGGAGAATCGGATGGATTGAGGTTGCATTTCTCGAGAATCGCGGCGGCGAAGTAATCCGATTACAGCAAATCGATGAATTGGCGGAGCCTGGCGACCGTCAGTGGTAGGCCGGCGCCTTCTAATGTCGTCAGGAGTTCTTGCGGAGTCTTCGGTGGATTGCGGAGAGCCTGCCGCTGCTGTTTGACCGTGGCGCAAAGCGCACCGGGAGCCAGATCGAACAGTCCTACCAGGAAATCGTCGGGATGCCAGGCCTCGACAGCGAAACGGGAAAGTGCCTCGCCTGGAAAATCGGCAAGATTGAACGTGACAATGACCTCTGCGTTTGCCCGGATGGCAGCGGCGAGCACGTGCCGGTCCTCCGGGTCGGGTAAAGAGAGCGACGCAATCAGATCTTCGTAACCGACGACGAGGCAATCGCGAACCGCTTCGTTCATGAGTCTGCGTGTTCGCGCCAGACGCTCGGAAGAGAGTCGCGGATTGTCCTTGAGTACGTTGCGCATCCATTCGTCGTGAATCTGCTCGGTCCATTTGCCGCGCACGAGGCCGTTCTGCGCCACACGAATGAAAAGGTCCCGCAGCGGCGCTGGATACAGGATATTCGCGTCATAAACGGCCGTGACGACCTGTTCCATCAATAACCCATCCCGAGTTCCTGGGCTTCGGCCGCCAGCTGGTCGAGAACCTTGGCTCTGGCCTCGTCATCTTTTCGCTTGTACGCCATCAGGTCATCGAAGCGAACGCGGCGATACTTGCCGACCGTGCGAAAGGGAATTTGGCCTTCGTCCAGAAGCTTCACGACGTAGGGACGCGAGACGTTGAGCAGATCGGCAGCCTGCTGCGTGGTCAGCTCGGCATGAACAGGAATCAGCGTGACCGCGTTACCCTGGGCCATTTCGCTCAGGATATGCAGGAATAACCGCAGCGCAGCCGTTGGGACGGCAACGGTCTCACCAGCCTTACCATCGTCAAGAATTTGAATCCGGACACTGGCACGCCGGCCCAGCTTGCTTGCCAGACGCCGGCTGGACTCGCGCGCCAGTTGCGTATCAGCCTCGGTCGGGGCGACGGTTTCAAACTTGTCGGAGATGAGTGTGGGCACGAGCAGTTCCTTTCGTTGATGAAAAGGGGCAAGAACATTTTAGCCGGTACTCGAAATACACGCAATACTCGAATTGCTCGAAAGAAGTCAACGCCCCGCTTGTTAAACTCACGCGTACCTGAAGAAACTGAAATTCGAGCGCCCGGCTCAAAAGCCAAACGGCGCCGTAAGCATTGACCACTTGCATTCCCCTACCCAACGCATAAAACCAACAGTGCAAGTGTCGGATGACTAGCTGAAGGACAACCCGGGCCTGCCGGGGGGTTCGTTGAAGAGTAAGCCGACGTGAGAGAACATTTTGAGATGTTCTCCCACGTCGGTTTTTTTTTGGGCTCCTGGCAAACAGGGAGGTGGGCAATGTTCATCCAGGAAATGTCGGAAAGGGAGGAAAAAAGGGGTCGGGAGTCTTTTGCGACTTATAAGATATGAAAAGACTCATTCCTCCTTTTTCCGCTGTTTTTCCGCTCTCCTTCCCCGAGTGAGGTGGCCGCGCCGCACCTGTCGCCGCACCCGACCGGGCCGCCATACCGGTTTCGCGCGATACAATGTCGTTGCAGGCGGCCCCGGCCTAAGCGTTCGGTAGCACGAACGCGCTTCGGGCATGGAGTCCAGAGTGCCTCCGCAAGCTTTCTTTGGAACCGGTGTCGCCCTCAGCTTTCTTGTCTGGGGGATCATCGCGGCGCGATACGTCTGGCCCGTACTACGCGGCCAAGCGCGGGCCCAGGCCCTGCGGCCGCTACTTCTCTTGCACAGTTTCCGGTTCATCGGCCTGGCATTCCTGGTGCCCGGCGTTGTCTCGCCGGACTTGCCCGGCGCTTTCGCGCGCCCAGCTGCATACGGCGACCTTGTGGCGGCCGTCCTGGCCTTGCTCGCGCTGGCAGGGCTACAGAGCAGGCTGGGAATCGTCCTGGTTTGGGTGTTCAACCTTTGGGGCAGTGCCGATCTGCTCTACGCATTCTACCAGGGTCTTATCGGTGTCCGGTTTAAGGTGGGTCAGTTGGGTGCCGCTTACTTCATTCCGACTGTCGTGGTACCGCTGCTGCTCATCACGCACGGGCTGGTGTTCCGGCTCCTGCTGCAAGGTGACGGTGTGGCCGCGTCGCGTGACACCTAAATCAGCGTGCGTGCATCGGCAGCACCTTAGCCCGCCGCGCAAGCAAGCCCTCGCTGGCGCTTCGGGCTAAGGTGCAGCCGAATCTCACACGGTCATATTTCCGGACGTTGGGCCACCGCCAAGCTGCGTCTCTGCGCCTTTCGAAGCATGGAACGCATGCCGGTGTGTATAAAGCGCGCAAAAAATCGGGGGTAACTCTGTTGCGGGCTCAGTCACCACGCTTCGGTTCGATGACATCGGTGAGCGTATTGGCGGCAACCGCGTCCAGGCGTTGGTGCAGGCCAGTCGGCCAGGTGATTTCGACGCGGTCGATATTCGGGTGATCGCCCAACCCGAAATGGATGGTTCGGGAGGATTGTGACAGATAGCCGCTGGCCGCATGCACTTGCCGGGTCATGATTTTGCCGCCTTGATACAAGCGGACGACCGCGCCGATGGCGTCGCGGTTGCTCCGCGTGCCGCGCAGTCGAAAGGCGACGTAGTTCTTGGCCGGGAACTGGTTCTTGAAGTAGTAGGGCTGGTCGTTGAAATTATTCGTCACAATCTCGAGGCGGCCGTCGCCGTCGAAGTCGGCAGTCACGGCACTGCGCGAACTGCGCGCGGCCGGCCGGCCGGCGATCAATGCCGAGGAATGGGTGCCGCGCAACGGCGGCTCTATTCCCAGCTCGTCCGCCTGATTACGAAAGGTCCCGTCCCCCTGGTTCATGAGCAAGTAATTCGGCCAGTAGTAGAAGGGATAACCCATGCCGGCGGAAACAAAGACGTCCTCCAGACCGTCGTTATTAAAGTCACCCGTGGCGATGCCCCAGGGCCAAAAATTTTCCAGGCCGGCCTGATCGGAGACCTCTGTGAATATGCCGTTCCCCTCATTGCGATAAAAGCCGTTGCCGAAAATGAGTTCCGAGTGCTGGAAGCCTACTGCGCGAGCCATGTCGCGCTCTTTTTCCAGAAACGACGGGTCCTGGAGCGGACGCGGCCCGAAGAGTGAGGGGAACTTGCGCTGTTCGAAGCGCTTCGCCTCGGCCAGGGAAAGCTGCGCGAAGTCCAAACCCATCCACATGTCCGAGTGCATGTCAACGACATAGAGGTCGAGCCGGCCGGAATTGTTGGCGTCAAACGCCTTGGCGCCGACCGCGCCCCAGGGCGTGCGGCCGAGCACTTTCAAGGTGACGTCGCTAAACGTGCCGTTGCCGTTATTGCGGTAGAGTTGACAGCGGCCGAACATATTGGTCACGAACAGGTCCATGTAGCCGTCGCCGTCGAAGTCAAACGGCACCGCCGTCGAGGCCCAGCCCAGGCCCTTCAGGCCGGCCTTCGCGGTGACGTCGGTAAACGTCCCATTGCCATTGTTGCGATAGAGGACGTTAAACTCCTTGGGGCTTTCGATCACGCCGCCAAAGTCTCCCTTGCCCAGGAAGTGCCGGGAAGCGCTGTCGTAGGTGTCGCTTGTCCACGCGCCGGTGTTCGTGAGAAACAGGTCGAGGAAACCGTCATTGTCAAAATCGAAAAAAGTGCCGGTTTGTGAATGGCCCACGTGAGTTAGGCCGGCTTCCTTAGTCACGTCTGTGAATTTGCCATGGCCCAGGTTTTTGAAAAGAACATTGCCGCCGCGCGTGCTGGTAACGTACAGGGACTGATGGCCGGAGTTATCGTAATCCACAAAGGTAGCGGCAACGCAGACGCGGTCGCCAAGGGCGACGCCCGCTTGCTCGGCAACGTCAACGAAAGTGCCGTCGCCGCCGTTCCGGTAAAGCGCGTTGGGCCCAAGCTCATTGCAGAAGTAGATGTCTTCGCGGCCGTCGCCATCAAAGTCGCCAACCGCCAGGCCACAGCCGTGATCGTAAAGATTGATTTTGAACGTTTCTCCCTGCTCGTCGGACAGGAAATGCATCTGCCAGTGGAGGCCAGCGGCCGCGGCACACTCCTGAAACGGCGGCGCCTTGAATTCGGAGTGTTTTTTGCCGGGCCTTTCCTTGAGGCAAAGCCAACCGGTGACCGCGCCGGCCGCCACAACAGCCACGACGACAAATCGTCCGGTGCGATACGACAAAGCCATTCAAAGCAACCTTTCTGCAGACCTGCAAGAGGTGAGCCTAGCATCGCTGACATGAAAGAAGAATGAGAAACCCGCCTTCTTACGGGAACAGTTGCATGTTCTGCATCAGGACCTTGTTCCAATCGTTGTCATACAGGTTGGCATTCTGTCCATGGACCGGAATCGCCGGCAGCCACAGGTTGGGCTTCACTTTTGTCAGGCGATTGATGGATGACAAATATGGCATAATGGTTCCGCCGGGTGGACTGACTTCGCGCAGCAGGTGCTCGATCGTCTGCCGGGTGAACTTCACGGGTATCTTGCCGGGGATCAGGATCGCCTTATCGTGCCAGTGCACCAGGTAAGCCACCGGGGCGGTTCCGCGGCCCGCAAGCTCCAGGGCCTGCACGTCAAACCAGCCGCTTTTCTCCAGATCTTCCTCAGAGAGCAATTTCGTTCCCGCGGCGCAGAGAGGGCGGATTATCTCCTGGCCGGCTTTCGGGGCTACAACCTGACAACCCGTGGCCTTTGTCAGTGCAGGCAGCCCGGCGGTCGCGGACTCATCCGCGGAGGTCAGAATGACGGCCGTGAGTCGGCGATCCTGCCATCCCGCTTGCTTGAAACGGGTCGTGAGAAAGTCTACCAATTCCGGGCCGCCCGGAGCGTCAAACAAAAATCGGCCCGCGGAAGTACCCAGGCAGTAAACGGCCTGGCCGCCGAAATCCCCGAGGTAGCGCAAGCCGGGCAGCAGTTCTTTGGGCTGTCCATCGAGAAAACCGGCGCCGTCAGCCTCATAGTGGGCCAGCAACTGCTCCATTTCGGTTATGCCCTGGGTAAGCAAGGAGTTCCAGCGCTCGACGTTAAGGCGCGGATTCTCGGGAAAGGGATCCATGCGCGGATGGCCGGGTAGCACGAAATCGGGCAGGGGCAGTTGCCGCAGCCGCCGCAGCGTGGCAAGGTAAGCGCGGACGTTGCCTCCATACAGGGGCGGCAAGTAGGCAGCATAAGTGCCCAGGGCATCCGGGCCGTCCTGGTTAAGGTGCTGCACGACGTCGCCCGTAAACAAGGCGCGCAGGCCGGGCCGCTCCAGCAGATAGCAGACGCTTCCGGGCGTGTGCCCGGGCGTCGCCAGGACGGTAAAGTGCGCCTCGCCGAATTCGAGGACTTCCTCGCCGGCCAGCTCCACGTCCACGCGCGTGGCGTGCGGGGAAAATTGCGGCACGTCAAAAGTGCTGAAGAACGCCTCGCGCGGGCGGCCTTCGCGAAGCGGGGCGCTGTCCGCCCGGCCGGCGTAAATGCCGGCGCCGGTCAAGGCGCGCAGGTGCTGGGCGCCGAGACTGTGATCGGCGTGGACATGGGTGAGCAAGATGGCGTGGACGCGCTTCACGTCAAGATCCAGCGCGGCCAGCTGCTCCAGGATCGGGGCGGCGCTCGCCTCGATGCCACTGTCGATAAGCACGAGACCGGCGGCAGTATCCACCACGTAAGCCGCCGCCGGCTCGGTCCTGCCCAACAGGAACACGTGCGGCGCCAGGGCGACCGGCTCCGGCAAGAGGGCGGTCGCCGGCGCGGGAGCCGGCGCCGGCTGCCATAGCCAGTATGCGGCAGCCCCGGCTGCCACGAGCAGAAGAGCGGCAAAGCCGGCTTGCCCCAGTCTGGCTGACGACCGCATGCATTACTCCTCGGTTGTCATCTTACGGTTTCAAACGCCTGGCGCGCTCCCGGTATTCATGAGCCTGAGAAGGGTTGCCGTTCCGTTCATAATAATCAGCGAGGCCCTCCAGGGCCGGGATATGCCGCGGATCGTCGCGGATCGCCAAGTTGAAATAGCTCGAGGCGTCTTCCATCATGCCGAGGCGCAGACAGAGCTTGCCGGCCAGCGTGCGCTGGTTCGCGGTCCAACCTTTTTCCACGCCCTGTTTCGTAAGCTCCAGTAACTGCTTCTTGTCCGTTTCAAGCTGTTGAAGTTTCGCCAGCAGCACCTTGGCCTCCGGCTGTTTCCCGCGGCTCTCCAGGCATTGATACAGGGCATACATCATCGGGACATCAAAAGGTCTTCCGGCATGGGCATTGCGCAATAATTCCTCGGCCAACGCCGGCTGGTTGTCGTCCTGGGCCAGCTTGCCTCGTTCAAAAAGCACGCGCGGCTCGTCCGGATGGTCTTGCAGTAGAGCATCCAGAAGCGGCCTGGCCTCCTCGGTCCGCCCCATACCGCGTAACGCGCAGGCCATTCCCAGGCGGACCCTGGGATCATCCGGAGGACGCTGCGCCAGGCAGTCGAATTGATCCGCCGCCTCGCGGTATTGATGCAGCCTCAATAATACAGCCCCGAGCGCCAGCCGCGCCGGCCTCTCCTTCGGGTTGATCTCCAGAACGCGGCGATAATCGGCAACGGCTTCCTGGTCCCGTTCGACATACTCCATCGCCTGCGCGTGCCACAGCAGCGCCGGCACATGGTTGGGCGCGCGCTCCAGCAGGCGATCGATGCACACCAGGGCGGAGCGGAGATCGATCATTCTCAGGTAACCCTGTGCCAACGCCTCCAGAATGAGCAGCGTGTCGACCGACTCGTCCTCGGCGCGCTGTTGTAGATAGGCGTCGTAGCTGGCCAGCTCACCGCCCAGGTCGCCGCGCTGCACACGCAGCAAAATTCGCTCCAGCTCAAGCGCCTGATCCTCAACGGCCAGGTCCGCGCACATGTGCAGCTCGCGCAGCGCATCATCGAGCGCGCCGGCGCGTCGGGCCGTGCGTGCCAGCAAGAAATGGGCTTCGCCATCGCTGGGCCGTTGACGAAGGCAAACCGACAGATTCGTTATGGCGCCGGCAAAATCGAAGTGCTCCAGGTCGCGCCGTGCGGACCGCAGATGAACATGGTATTGATATTCCGCCCAGAGATAGGGAGCGCCCGCGACAGCCAGAGCCAGCAGCACAACCAGCAGCAAACCCGTGCGCAGCCGGTGCCTCCTGGGAACAGACGCCAGCTTCCGCAAACGCTCGATCATCATTAGCAGGCCGGCCAGGAGTAAGGTTGACAACAGAAGTCGCCGAACGCTGCGCATGGGCAAAGGTCCTCATTTCCTGGGGCGGTTCGGCAAGTAGCCTGCAAGTCAGGGAATCCTGACCTATTATGGCGCAGAGCAACCGGCTTTGGGAAGCTTTCCCGCGACCCGGCGACGGGCGTTTTCCTTAGAGCCGTGACCTTCTACTTTGAGCAGCCGATCGAGGAAATTGGTTGGCGACGCGCGAAGATGGATGAACTCAAAAGCAAGATACGTGGCTTCAGGCGCGATCCTGGCCTGATCACGGACCTTCGAAGTGGTCGATCGCGTCGAGGACCTGTTGTTAAATGGACAGGCAGATGCCAGGCACGTGGCGGTCCTGGCCCTTCGCTGCTTCTACCTTCTTACCGCTTTGGGCGTATGGTGCGGCACTCAGCGCTTGGAGACCAGGCTGCGCTTTTCCTCTGGGCTCAACGGTCCGTCGGAGACGGCGATCTCGAAGACGGTTCGTGGGATTTCCTTGCCGCGCCAGCAGTAATACTGAGCGTCGTCTTTAAAGCACTTGTGGCCGAAGCCGGAGCCGGCGAAGCCGTCCCAGCCATCGTTCATGACGGCGATCATGCCCTTGGGCACGGGCCACTTGTGCCGCGGCGCCTGCACGATGCCGAGGTGTCGCCCCTTCCACTCTTCCTTGGCTGTACCGTTCCACCAGAAGGCTGCTTCGGCAGCCCCCGGCTTGCCGTTTTGGAGCTGGTCGGGGGTTAGCGGCAGGATAAGCGCCTCCCCGGTGTCCATGCGGCTCAGGCGCAGGTAGCGGAACTTGTCCGGCGCGAACTTCAGCGGAATGGCGATCTGCTCTCCGTTTGCTCCCTTGGCATCCTTGTCCCACGCCGACGGGTCGTCTGCGCGAAACAGGATCGTCCAGCTCGCAGGCGCCGGCGGGGTGTCCTGCTTGTCGGCGGGAGCTTGGCCCCACGCCACGTTGATGACGGACAAAACCATCAAGCCGGCAGCTCTCATGGCCATGGACATGCTCAACACCCCCGGATTGGGCACGAAGGATCATCTGCATCTTTGCCGCAAGAAACTCTCTTATACATTCCGAAGTTTGTCAAATAACCGTTGGCCAGCCGAGAGCGTGAGCGGGAATACACCCCCCCTGGCTTTCGCGGCCTAGCTGATCGTCGGTTACACCCTTCAAGGAAGGGGTCGCCCTGGCGGAGGTAACGCTCGGCAACCGGGTCGGTGCGAGCCGGACCAAGACCAGCACCCATCGCCGGCATCGATGCAAACCTTGCTCGCACTGGCGGGATCGGCTACAACATCGGTTCTATGCAGCCTCTCAACCCCTCCGCCAACCGCCGTCTCACGACTCTCGACGGCGCCCCGGCAAGTTGCCTGGGACTCGCCGCGGGACCGAAGCAGGATCCGCGATGCGTTCGTCGGGCGTTCGCAGGTGGGATCAATTATTTCTTCTTCTACGGGCCTGGTAACACGTCGTTCATCGGAGAGCTGGCCTCCCTGGTCCCGCGGAAGCGCGAGCAAATCATCGTGGCTACCGGGAGCGGCAGCCGGCGGGTCGCAGGGTTGCGGGCGGCGCGGCGAAAGCTGACCGCCCTCTTGGGCATCGGCTTGATTGACGTTTTCTTCATCGAATACGTGCATCCGGGCGACAACCCAGATGTGATCTTTGGCAAGAACGGCGTGCTCGACGAATTGCGGCAATGGAAGGAAAGCGGCTGGGTGCGGTTCGTCGGGGCGACCGCACACGATCGGTCGCTGGCCAGGCGTCTGGCGGCCGATCCGCGCGTCGATGTGCTCATGCACCGGTTCAACATGGCCCATCGCAAGGCGGCGCACGAAGTGTTCCCCGCCGCGGTGAAGGCGCGAACGCCGATCGTCGCGTTCACGGCGACACGCTGGGGCACGCTGCTTGAGCCGTATGCGGACTGGCCCGGCCCGCCGCCGACCGCCTCTGATTGTTACCGCTATTGCCTGGCTCAACCACCGGTGCACGTGGTGTTGACGGCGCCGCGCTCGCTCGCCGAGCTGGAGCAAAACTTGGACGTGCTTGAGTTACCGCCCATGAGCAAGCATGAGCGCGGTGAATGGCAGCGCTTCGGCGATCTGGTCTACCGCGCGGGGAAAGGAGCGTTCGAGACCAGTTGGCCGTAAAGTCTCCTGTAGCACACCCTGGAGCCTTGCGCGCTCAGGTCCGACACACCGAAGCGCTTTTCAGAATGCCCATCAGGCTCACAACGGAGCAGGCAAGTCGCGCCGCGCGAACTTCCAAAACGCCAGCGCATAGCCGACGCAGCCGACCAGGAACAGCACCAGCAGGGCGTTGACGCTAAAGAGCACTTCATTGCCTGTCCCTTCATGGCCCCAGAGCTTGTTCACGTCCACCGACCACTTGTGGTTCAGGATGATCTGCTGCGGTTGATAGTAGTAGAACACCGTGAACGGCCGAAAGGGCGCCAGCACGTCCCAGAGCTGGCCGATGACGTTGATCAGATACTGGAGCAAAGTCGCCAGGATCGCCACCGCCAGCACACGCCCGCGAAAGCGGCCGCGCGACGACAGCCACATGGTGTAGCCGCTGATGGCGAACACCAGCGCGGCCACGTTCCACAAAGCCGGGCCGAATACCGCCGGGTCGATCGGCGCGCCGACCGAGGCCCCGCGCGCGGGGACTTCGTACACCTGCAACAAGGGAATGGCAATCCATTGGCCCGCCCAGATGCTCAGCGCTAGCAAGGGAATGGTCACGACGTCCACGATGAAGTGCGCCAGGATCAGGCGATAGCGGGCCAGCGGCTGCGCCAGGAGCAGCTCCATGGTGCCGCGGTCGATTTCTCCCGCAATGGCGCCGGCGCCGCGGCCGACCGCCCAGAGACAGAGGATGGTCAGGACCACGGAGTGCACGTAGCCGATGGTGAGCATATCCGTGACGCGAAACAGACTGACACGGTCGCCGCCGATCATGGTCTTAACGATTTTGCCAGGTCCTTCAAAAATCTCCCTTTCGATTTCGTTCGGCGTTACGCCGCGCCCCTCGCCGAGCCATACCAACTGCCGCAAGAGCCCGGTGTCGCCGCTGATGCGCTGCGCGACCTTGATCCACAGGCATTGAAACGCCGCCAGCAAGATCATGAGCACGATTAACGGTACGCGCACATCGCGCAGCAGCTTGCGCACCAGCGTGAACATCAGGCCTGGACTCCGTGAAAGCGGTGATAGATCGGCGCCAGCCCCATCGGCTCCACGCGCAGATCGGCAAGCGGCAGCCGCGATAGCCACTCCAGCAGCGGGGGCAAGGCGCCGTTATACTCCCAGGTAAACCGGCTGCCGTCGCGTTCAAGTTCGGTGAGTCCCGGGAATGCCGGCAGAGTTTCAAGCGGCTGAGCGAAGCGGGCGCGGATGAGGCGGCCGTTTTGCAAGTGCGCCATTTCTTGCAGGTGAACGAGCCGGCCGCGCTGCAGAATGCCCACGCGGTCGCACACCTGCTCGACTTCGCTGAGCACGTGCGAAGAAAACAGCACGGCCTGTCCCTGGTCGCGCGCCCGCCGGAGCTGGCCCAGCAGTTCATCGCGCATGGTCGGGTCCAGCGTATTGGTTGGCTCATCGAGAATGAGCAGCCGGGCGTGCGGCACCAGCACTTGCAGCAGAGCGACCTTGCGCTTCATGCCGGACGAGAGCTGGGCGAGCGGCCGGTCCAGGTCGATTTCCAGTCGCTGGGCCAGCTTATCCAGCTCAGGAGTCACTGGCTGGCTGCGCAGCTTACCGAGAAAATTGACCAATTGCCTGCCGGTCATGTTCTCGTAGAGACGGAGCTCGCCGGGGAGATAAGAGATCAGCCGCCGGGCCGCGACGCCGTCATGCCAGCAGTCGTGACCATCGATGGCGGCCAGGCCGGCACTAGGCTTGAGAAAACCAAGGATAAGCCGCAAGGCCGTGGTTTTGCCGGAACCGTTTGGACCGAGAAGACCAAAAACCTCGCCCGGGCGGATCGTCAACTGCAGGTCGTCCAGGGCCCGAAAGCCGTTGTAATCCTTGGTGAGATGTTCGGTGCGTAAGAGCATGCAATTCCCGGCATTGTTCGGTTGGGCCACGAGTTTATAATTGATAATAAGCGCGTCACTCTCCATCGCCAAGCAGAAGGAGGCACAGATGCCCGAGGCCTTCATTGTTTCCGCCGCCCGTACGCCCATCGGCAAATATCTGGGCGCTCTGTCCGACCTGCCGGCGCCGCAGCTCGGCGCGGTGGCCATTGCGGAGGCCATCAAGCGCGCCCGGGTGTCAGCGGCACAGGTCGATGAAGTCATCATGGGCCACGTCTTGCAGGCCGGCGTCGGGCAAAATCCCGCCCGCCAGGCGGCTCTCAAGGCCGGGCTTCCGGATACGATCGCCGCGGTAACGATCAACAAGGTGTGCGGCTCAGGATTGAAAGCGGTCATGCTCGCTGCCCAGGCCATCAAGGCCGGCGACGCGGACCTCCTCGTGGCGGGGGGCATGGAGAGCATGAGCCGCGCGCCGCATCTGCTCCTGGGAGCGCGCACAGGCTGGAAATATGGCGATCAAAAAGTCGTGGACGCCATGATCCACGACGGGCTGTGGTGCGCCTTCGAATGCTGGCACATGGGTGAGGCCGCGGAGCACATCGCAGCCAAGTGCGGCGTGTCGCGCGGCGACCAGGACCGCTTCGCCGCCCAGAGCCATCAACGCGCCGCCGCGGCCTGGGAGCGCGGCGCATTCAACGCGGAAGTTGTCCCGGTGACGATAGGAAGCGGCGCCAGGGCAAAGACCGTGCTTCGAGATGAAGGCGTCCGCCCCGAGACCAACGCTGAAAGTCTGGCCAAGCTCAAGCCGGCCTTTCAGGAGCAAGGTTCAGTGACCGCCGGCAATTCGTCCATGCTCAGCGATGGAGCGGCCGCGCTGGTCGTGGCGTCGTCACGCGCTGCGGAACGATCCGGCGTCAAACCCCTGGCCCGCATCGTCGCCTATGCGACCAGCGGCATCGCCCCCAAGGACATCTTTCTGGCGCCGGTAGGGGCCGTGCGTCAGGTGCTGGAGCGTGCCGGCCTGGCTCTGAAGGATATTGACCTGTTCGAAATGAACGAGGCCTTCGCCGCGCAGATGCTTGCCTGCGGCCGTGAGCTAAACTTGGACGAGAGCCGGGTGAACGTCCACGGCGGCGCGATTGCCCTGGGGCATCCCATTGGCGCGTCCGGGGCCCGTGTGCTCGTGACACTCCTCTACGCCCTGGAGCAGCGCGGTCTTCGCCGCGGACTGGCGGCGCTGTGCCTGGGCGGCGGAAATGCGGTAACAATGGTTGTGGAGCGAATCTGACGAACAATACGATTCGTTGACGAGGATTGTTAATGGCTAGCGTTACCGATCGGACCGCCTCAGAGCGCTGGGAACGCGAAGCGGCCGCTGCGCCCAAACGCAATGTCCCGCCGACCACCGTGAGCGGCGTGCCCATCGAGGCGTTTTACACACCCGAACACGTTGCCGACATCGATCCCGAGACGGATCTCGGTTATCCCGGCCAGTATCCCTTTACGCGCGGCGTGCACGCTACCATGTACCGCAGCCGCCTGTGGACGATGCGGCAATTCGCCGGCTTCGGCACGCCGCGGCAAACTAATGAGCGCTTTCGCTTCCTGCTCGACAAGGGACAAACGGGCCTGAGCACCGCCTTCGATCTGCCCACGCTCATGGGCCTCGACAGCGACGATCCGCGCTGCCTGGGCGAGGTCGGCCGGCTCGGCGTGGCGGTCGATACGTTGGACGATGTGCGTCAGCTCTATGACGGCATCGACCTGGGCAAGGTCTCCGTTTCCATGACTATTAACGCCCCGGCCATCGTGGTCCTGGCGTTCTTCCTGGCCAATGCCCAGGACCAGGGGGTCGACTGGAAACATCTCCGCGGCACGCTGCAGAACGACATCCTCAAAGAGTTCCATGCCCAGAATGAGTTTGTCTTCCCGCCCGAGCCGTCGGTGCGCCTGGTTGCGGACGTGATCGAGTTTTGCACGGCGCAGGTGCCGCAATGGAACACGGTCAGTATCAGCGGCTACCACATCCGCGAGGCCGGCTCAACCGCGGTGCAGGAGCTGGCGTTTACCTTGGCGGACGGCTTCCATTACATCGACACCTGCCTGGCCCGCGGCCTTGATATCGATGCCTTCGCACCGCGGCTCAGTTTCTTCTTCAACGCCCATAACGACGTCTTCGAGGAAGTGGCCAAGTACCGGGCGGCGCGGGTGCTCTGGGCGGAGACCTTGCGCGATAAATATGGGGCACGGCAGGAGGCATCGTGGAAATTGCGCTTCCATGCCCAGACGGCCGGCTGTTCGTTGCAGGACAAACAGCCCGAGGTGAACCTTATCCGCGTGGCCTATCAAGCCCTGGCCGCGGTGCTGGGCGGCTGCCAGTCGCTGCACACCAACAGCATGGATGAAACGCTGGCGCTGCCGTCCGAACATGCCGCCACCCTGGCCTTGCGGACGCAACAGGTCCTGGCCTACGAGACCGGCGCGACTAACACCGTCGATCCGCTGGGCGGCAGTTACTTTGTGGAAACCTTGACGAAGCAAATGCAGCAGCAGGCGCGCACCTACTTCGAGCGCATCGAGGCCCTCGGCGGCATGCTGCCGGCGATCGAAGCCGGCTTCTTCCGCCGGGAGATCGCCGACGCCGCCTTCGCCTATCAGCGCGAGGTCGATGCTAAACGAAAGCTGATTGTCGGCGTCAACGCCTTCCAGCAGCCCGACGAGAAACCGCTCGAGACGCTCACGATCGACGCCAAGGTGGAGCAGGAGCAGATCGCCGATTTACGCCGCGTGAAGGCCCGCCGTGATTCAGAAGCCGTGACGCGTTGCCTGGCAGCCGTGCGTAAGAAGGCGGCGACGAAGCAGAACCTCATGCCGGTCCTGCTTGATGCGGCACGCGCCCATTGCACCGTTGGCGAAATCATGCAAACGCTGGCCGATGTCTTCGGCCGCTACGAGGGAGCAGCCAGGTGGTGAGCAAGGACGCAAGAGACCACCTTAGCACCGAGGCCGTGGAGCAATTATGTCTCAAGCCGTGGAGGAAGCCGATCCCATTCCTTCGTCTTCGGTTCCCATACGCGTGGTCCTGGCCAAGATCGGACTCGATGGTCACGATCGCGGGATCAAGGTCGTGGCGCGGGCGTTGCGTGACGCGGGCATGCATGTGATTTACGCGGGGCTCTGGCAAACGCCGGAGTCCGTGGTCCGCACGGTGCTGGATGAAGACGCCGACTGGCTCGGCTTGAGCTTGCTCAGCGGCGCGCACCTGACGCTGGTGCCGCGTGTCCTGGAGCTGATGGGCGCTGCAAAACTGCAACGGGTCGGCATCCTGGTCGGCGGCATCATTCCCGAGGGAGATGTCCCCACACTCCTGGCCATGGGCGTGGCGCGCGTCTTTGGTCCGGGCACGGCTCTCCCCGACATCGTGGCCTTTTTGCGCGCCCATCCCGGAGCCGGCCGTGAATGAGCCCTTACTCGAACGCTTTCAATTCCGGGACAGGCAGGCCCTGGCGCGTCTGCTCAGCCTGGCGGCGCGGGGCGAGGGCTTGCCCGAAATCGCCTCTCCTGCAGGCAAGCAAAGTCGGGTCGTGGCCGTCACCGGCAGCGCCGGCGTCGGCAAGAGCACGCTCGTGGGCCGGCTCATCGATTTACTGCGCGCCCGCGGCGTCACCGTCGCCGTGCTCGCCTCGGATCCCGAGAGCCCGGTGAGCGGCGGCGCCTTGCTCGGCGACCGTTTTCGCATGCAGACCCGGCCGGATGACGAAGGCGTTTTCATTCGCAGCCTGGCAGCCAAGCCGGGGCACGGCGTCGTCGCCGATCATGTGGATGTGATGATCCAGCTTCTGGAAGCGTTTCCCTTTGAAGTGATCCTCATCGAAACCGTGGGCGCGGGTCAGGGCGATACGGCGGTCCGCGCCCTGGCGGACGTGGTCGTGCTGCTGTTGCAGCCCGAGACCGGGGACGACCTGCAATGGGAGAAGGCCGGCATTCTCGAAGTCGCGGATATTATCGCCATCCACAAAGCCGATTTGCCGCACGCCGAGCAGGTCGAGGCCCAGGTGCGGGCGACCTTGAGCCTGTCGCCTAGCGTGCCCGAGGTGCTGCGCGTCAGCTCCAAAACGGGTGACGGCGTGGCGGCCTTGTGGACGATGATCAGCTCCTTCCCACTCCGGCGCGTGTCAGGCCAGGACGGCAGCCGCGCTCTTGTCGGCCGGGTTATGCAAGCCTTGCAGCAATGGCTGGCGGCGGCTCAGGCGGAGCGGCGCCCGGACCTGGCCGCGGTCGTCGACCAGTGGCGCGAAGGCAGCCTTGCGGAGCCCGCCGCCGTGCAGGAACTGCTGCAACTGTTCATCCATGACTACACGTCCAGCCGCAAAGATGTTATGGTGCGCGGATCATGAGGTGGCGCCATGACTCTCGATTATCAAAAGGTCTGCCAGGCCTGGAACCCGTGGCAGCACATCCCGGACTTCTACAATCTCGGCACGGCGCTGACGCACGGCCAGGTAGCCCAGAGCAAGGGTCAGAAGCTTGCCTTGGTCTGGGAGAGCGCCTCGGGGCAGACGCGCTCGTTCACGTACAGCCAGCTCGATAACCTGAGCAACAGGCTGGCCTCGTCACTGGACCGGCTCGGTATCAAGCGCGGCGAGCGCGTGTTCTTGCGGCTGCCGAACGTTCCGGAGTTCTACATCGCCGCGCTGGCCGTGGCCAAGCTGGGCGGCATCTTCATCCCGTCGGGCACGCAATTCCACGCGGCGGAGGTGCGCTATCGGCTCATAGACTCGCAAGCCGTGGCCGTCATCACAACCCCGCGGCTGCTTGGTGAGGTGGAAAGCTGCCGGGCGGAATGTCCGTGCCTGCAGCACGTAATTGTGGCCAATGAGGATAATGCGGCTGTCAGCGCCGACACCTTGGACTTCGCGGAGCTTGTCAATCGGGGCAGCGAGATGTTTCAGCCCGCCCCGACGCGGTCGGATGATCCCGCGTTTTTAGCCTATACCTCGGGCACAACCGGCGATCCCAAGGGGGTCGTCCACCTGCAGCGCTACCCGGTTGCCTACGAGTCCCTGGTCCGTTACTGGCATGACTATCAGCCCGACGATGTGGTCGCCTGTCCTTCCGAATTGGGTTGGCTGTTGCCCATTGCTTGCACTTTTCTCTACGCCATGTCCCGAGGGTTGACCGTTGTCCTCTTTGACGCCCAGGGCGGCCGCTTCGACGCCGTGCGCTGGTTTGCGCTTTTTCAGAAGTATCGCATCACCAACTTCACTGCGCCCCCTACGACGTACCGCATGCTCATGGCCGAGGGGGATGCTTGCAGGCATTACGACCTTTCAAGCTGGCGGCATGGCGTGAGCGCGGGAGAACCCTTGCCCGCGGACACCTTCGCAGCGATTCGCCGCCACTTCGGCGTCACCGTCCTCGACGGCATAGGCATGAGCGAGTGCATGGTCTATTGCTGCAACATGGTGGGCGCGCCGCTCAAGCCGGGAAGTTGCGGCCGGCCCACGCCGGGCACGGTGGTCGAACTACTCAACGATGATATGCAGCCGGTGCCGGTTGGCGAGGACGGCGTGTTATGCGTTCGCCGTGAGTCCCATCCGGGCATGATGAAAGAGTACTGGCAAAAGCCGGAGCGCACTCAAGAGATTTTCCGGGGCGACTGGTACTACTCCGGAGACGTGCTCGCCCGCGATGAGGACGGCTATTTCTGGTTCAAGGGGCGAAATGACGACGTCATCAAGGCCAGCGGCTACCGGATTTCGCCATTTGAGGTCGAAGAGTGTCTGCTGAGCCACCCGGCCGTGCTGGAAGCCGCGGCCGTGGAAAGTCCGGACCCCTTGCGCGGCAGCGTGGTCAAGGCCTTTGTGGTCTTGCGGCCTGGATACGAGGCCACGGATTCCCTCAAGGGCGCCCTTCAGGAGCACGCCCGGAGCAAAATGGCGGGCTATAAATATCCGCGCCGCATCGACTTCGTCGATAGCTTGCCCAAGACGCCGTCGGGCAAAGTCAAACGCAAGGAGCTCAAAATGGCCGAACGGGACCGCTCACTTCGCTAAAGCGCCGGAATCCAGCAGAGCCTCGCGCGTGAACTGGCCCGGCTTGAATTTCGGATTGAGCTGAACATCCCGGAACATGTAGTCGCCGATCACCTTCCCGCCTTCGCCCTTGAGCACCACGCCGGTCTGAAGCCAGTTTTCCTTGTCGAAATAAAACATGCCTTCCATGATGCCGTCGTCTTCCGGTTTGTCGTTGGTGCGCCGCAGGGCCCAGCACAGGCGATCGCCGGTTTCCTTCACCTTGCGGATGCCGAGATATTCCACTTTCAGGGCGCCCCGGTCGCGGGCGGCCTTCCAGGCTTTCAAGGTCCTTTCCATGGAGTTCTTGAAGCCGAACGTGTCCAGCGTGTAGCGGCCGGACTGTTTGGCATCGGCGCCGTCCACGTCGCGCGACACGACCTTGACCAGGGCGCCGGCCAGGCCGCTTGGGTGCGCGATCATCTTGTTATCGTTTTCCCCCTGGACATAGAGCGCGGAATCCGCCTTGCGCGCCCCGCGCACCCAGTGCATGAATACGCTGTGAGGCCTGGCCCGAAAAGCGACCTCGGTCTCTTCACTCGGCATCAGTCTGCCGTCGATGCGCTCCTGCTTTTGCAGGATGCACGTGAAGCCTTCGATGTGCTGCTCGTCGTATTTCGCCAGGCACTTTTCCAGAAAGGCGACCGGATCCGCCACGGGCAAGGGATCGTGCGAGACAATCCCCGGCGGGACGCGATGCTCGGACGGCGCGACATCAGGCCGATTCGGAGCCAGAATCAAACAAAGCGGTAAGCAGAAAATGAGCCGGTACATCTGGGCGCCTCCTTCTCTGAAGGAAAAGCTGTCTCTAATGACAGTCTACCGGGCGCCTGAAAAAGGGACAACGGAAGCAGCGTTTTGCGGGACCCGGATGCCGCGGCGAGATGGAGCATACGCTATAGATTGGCTGAATTGTCGCGGTTGCGATAGCGGGCATGGCAGGCAAGCTGCCGAATCCTTGCCGCCTGAAGCGGTCGTGCAGGCTCTGCTGCTGGTTTTTTACGCCGCCGCTCCGCGGTCCGAATAGTCTTCTTCAGCCTGGCTGTAATACGATGCACCGGACGATCGTGAATTGGTCCACTGGTCCTTCATGCCGTTGGATTGGTTTATGTCAAGGGTTTCGTCAGCCTCTTGCCTATTCCCCGCTATCGCCCTACTCGTCTCCGGCTGCGCGACGGCGCCTCAAGTGCGCCAACCGCCACGCGTCCAGCTGGCGCCGCGCGGCGTGGTGTTGGTCGCCGATGGCGCCGGTGGGGGCGATGGCACAACGCGAGCTTTCCGGCGAGCCTTCGAAGAAGAAGGCGTGCCATTGTCTGTGGAAGGGCTTAATTGGTCCCACGGCTTTGGCCGCTACATCTCCGATGAACGTGACAGTAGTTACGCGCGCGAACGCGGCCTGGAACTGGCCAACCAAATCGCGCGCTACCGGGCCAACGTCCCCACTGGCGAGATATACCTGGTGGCTCACAGCGCGGGCTCGGCTGTAGTTTTGTACGCTGCAGAAGCGCTGCCGCCCAACAGCATCAAGCGCATTGTCCTGTTATCGCCGTCGGTATCGGCCGACCGGGACGTGCGCCCGGCGTTGCGCTGCGCGCGCGACGGCGTCGATGTCTTTTGCAGCCGCATGGACTGGTTCTATCTGGGGTTTGGTACGAGCGTCTTCGGCACCGCCGATGGCCCCTGGCGGGCCGCTGCAGGACGCATCGGCTTCCGCACCAAGGTGGAAGAACCGGGAGACGCGACTCTCTATACGCGCTTGCGTCAACACTCCTGGGATCCGGCCGTCGAATGGACGGGCAATCACGGCGGACACTATGGCGGACACGAAAGCAGCTTTCTGCACGCTTATGTCGTACCGCTCTTCACGACGCGCGCTGCCGGTCCGGCGCACGATCCCAACGGCCAGATCAATCTGCTGAGTTATTAGCTGCTCCAGGTGAGAAATTCTCATTAATCCGTCCGCCAAGTCACTTGGAGGCCCTGTGGCGGTCTTGGAAAATTTCCGAAAAAACCCGCCTGAGCAGGCAGATTGCTCTTGAACGAAGCAACACCGGTTGATCCTTGCGGGCTTTGAAGAAACAAATCTGAACTCTCAGGGGTCCAGGAAACCAGTTTGCCAAGGGCCACGGGGGTCGGGCGGAACCACAGCACACTCGTGCCGACATATTCTCCACATTTTCCCGTTCCACTGAATTCAGGCGAACGGGAAGAAATGCCGCCGTCCGCCCGCCAATCACACAGGGATTTTTTACCTGAGTTGATTCGACCGTATTGGGAGATCTCTTGGATTCGCTGAGCCGCGCACGTCTGTTCTAGTCTAATCAATTATGGCATAAGCGCCGGCCGAAATGCTCTTCAAATCCG